>ERZ772819.3-NODE-3-length-221521-cov-8.986300_pt1 | contig 221521 bp, 192 predicted proteins | sample MGYA00580860_ERZ772819 | MGnify/ENA primary metagenome ERZ772819 (study PRJEB29015, sample SAMEA2737683) | human gut metagenome | biome: human gut; feature: human-associated habitat; material: faeces | place: China | collected 2012 ...
ATTTCACATAATGGTAGAGTTGATCCCGTGTCAGATTGAACCGCTCCATCGCTTCGGCAATGGTGTAGTATTTGGGCTCTTCGGGAGCTATGAGACCTTTGGCAATGTCCACATGCTTCTTGGAGTAGTACACCATGATGCCAACCTTCTTCTTGGGAATGGCATTCTTTGATACAAAAGAATAAATGGCCGTTAGCGTCATGCCGAACTTCTCCTGCATGTCTTGTGTGCTGTACCATTCCTTAATTTCAGGATCGGGAGCTTTCTTTGCAAAGTAGTCATCAATATGCTTTTTGCTCCAAAAGGTTTTCCCTCGATTAAAGGTTCTTGGTATATTATGCTCTTTAGCTATACGAAATATCCAAGAATCTTTGACACCGAATTTCTCTTTAATCTCATTGGTGGTATAGAAGTCTGTGATAGGAAGAGTGTCTTTAGATTGTCGTTTCTTGTAGGGGTTTCTTTTAAGCATCTCTTCTATATCGCTCTGCCGAACAAATGAAAGCCTACTGCTCAACTTATAAGCAGCAAGATGTCCAGTATAAATCATTTTATAAACAGCTTGCAGTGAAAGCCCCAACAAAGTAGCAGCCTGAGCGATCGACAAATATTCCTTGTCTTTAATATCTATCAAAGGCTTTTCACTCTTAACGATTTGAATCCTTTGCTCTTCCTGCTGAATCCGTTTTGCTCGTATGGCCTGTTTATAAGCCAAATTCGCGCATCTGTGTGAGCAGTATTTCGTAGTTACTTTTTGTGCTACGAATTCTTGGCCACACCACTCACAAATCTTTTTAATTCTAATGTTGCTCTTTGCCATTTTACTTGAATTTTTAAGGTTTATTTCTCCTTGATTTCTCCAGTTTTATTCCACCATCTTAAACTATATTCCACCATATTCAACTTTCTCCACGACCTTGCCAACGAAAATCCTCAGATTTCGTGGTGAGGTACACAGGAGGTACAAAAAATGGCGTAAAAAGGCTTAGCAACGATTATCAACGATACTTGAACAACAAAAAAGGCGCCCGTAAAGAGCGCCATATTAATCGATTGCAATCAATTTAACTATTTGATAATCAGATATTTACTTACCTATGCAAAACTTGGAAAATATGGTCCCAAGTATTTCGTCAGTAGAGATTTGACCTGTGATTTCTCCGAGGTAGTGCATGCATTCTCTAATGTCTTGGGCGAGGAAGTCTCCGGAGAGGCCGGATTGTAGTCCGTTAAGGGTACGTAGGATTGCGTCGTGGGCATTTAGCAGGGCTTCGTAATGACGTACGTTGGTGACGATAATGTCATTTTCGCCAGTTTGTGTTGACTGTATGGTATCTGTAAGCTGTTTTTCGAGTACGTCGATATTTTGGTCGTGTGAAGCTGAAAGAAAGATGAATGAAGTGTTGGGTTTTTTACGAGTGAGGCGTTTGTATAGGTCTGTGAGTTGTTGTTGGGTTGCGGATTCAATCTTATCTACTTTGTTAAAGGCAACGATGAGGCGTTTATCGGTGCAGTGGGGGAGGACTCTTCCAGCGATTTTTTCAATGTCTTGTGTCGATCCAGTGGCATCAATAAGCCAGATGACGATGTGGGCTTGGTCTAGTTTTTGGAAGGTGCGTTCGATCCCCATATTCTCGATGGCATCGTGCGTTTCCCGTATACCGGCAGTGTCGATAAAGCGGAAAGTAATTCCTTGTAATACGACGGTATCTTCGATGACATCGCGGGTTGTACCGTGTATGTCCGAGACGATGGCTTTATCTTCTTTGACAAGGCGGTTGAGCAGTGTCGATTTCCCGGCGTTGGTTTCTCCTATAATGGCAGTAGGTACACCGTTTTTGATGGCATTGCCGAGTGTGAACGAATCGGAAAGGCGCTTAATGACTCGTTCTATTTCACTGGCGAGGTCGGTTAGTTTCTCCCGATCGGCAAATTCTACTTCTTCTTCGCTGAAATCAAGTTCGAGTTCGACGAGCGAGGCGAATGTGAGTAGTTTTTCCCGTAGTTGGATAAGTTCTCGGCTGAATCCTCCACGCATTTGTTGCATAGCTAAACGATGAGAGGCCGCCGAGGTGGAAGCGATAAGGTCGGCCACGGCTTCGGCTTGCGAGAGGTCAAGTTTCCCATTGGTAAAAGCCCTACGGGTAAATTCTCCCGGTTGGGCCAGGCGGCAGCCTGCTCGCAATAGAAGGCTGATGATTTGTTGTTGAATGTAAATCGACCCGTGGCAGGATATCTCGACTGTATCTTCTCCTGTAAACGAGTGGGGAGCGATGAAAAGCGTAACGACTACATCGTCAATGGGAGTTCCATTTTCATCGGCGATTGTTCCGTAGTGTGCTGTATTGGGCTTTGCTTCGGATAGTTTTTTCTTGTTTGCGGTGTAAAATATACGATCGGTTATAATGATAGCGTTTGTTCCGCTTATGCGAATTACGGCAATACCTCCCATACCGGGAGCGGTAGAGATGGCGCAAATCGTATCTTCGGGTATTGGCTTGTTTAGTTTAAGTTCCATATTTCAAGGGATAGGTCGCTTTCTATTTTATGTTCAATACTGTCGGGTAAGTTGTGGAAAAAATCTATTCCGGTCACTCGTTCCACACTGTCGATGGTGATTGCCAACTCTTTTAGAGACGGTTGTTCCGCTTCATTGTCGAATATAAATGCGATTCCTCTGGGCGTGCCGGAATACGGAACAGCGACTACTTTGAAAAAGCGGGTAGGGACGACTATCTCGTGTCGTCCGATTGTCTTTCTCGGAGTAGAAACGATGGGTCCGCAAGTAATGAGTAGTGCACTGTCTCGTTGTACCCATTCACGTATTTGTTCTTCCAGTTCTTTCCAGCGGCCTCGGTTTAATTCGGGAATTTGCGGACAGATATTTGAGAGCAGGAATGATTCTTCCATTGCTGTTTCGTTCCATTTCATATCGGCAGCCGGAGCCATATGTCCTCGGTCGTATCCGCTATGCGTGTAATCACGGGTGTCTATCATTGTGCCCACTACATCGTAGTCGGGGGTAAATCGGTTGTTGCGTGTAGCACTACCTTGCAGTTCGTCTCGTAGTAATTCGTAACTTACCCAGTTGGGTTGTTTCCAATGGGAGTTATACGAGACCGTGTAGCCCGTACGATATAATATTTGTTCCGGCGTACCTTCGGGAGTATGGGCCATTTCAGCATCTTTTACATGACAAAGAGAGTTTGTAAACGATTGTTGAGGATTTTGGGGTTGTTGAGCTTGTTTTATTAGCCACCATATACTGTATGTAACGAGTAACAGCAGAAATAAAGCCCCCCAATTATTTATTTTTTTACTGTTCGATTTTTTCTTTTTTCTCTTTTTAGCCATATCCTCCACTTTTGAATGTGGTCGTGCAAATGTAAGAAAAAATTTTTTTACCTTTGTTCGTCGGTTGGATAATCCATCGACTTAGGTTTAGATCAAGAAAAACCAATAAAAATATATACGATGAATTTAGTAGATCGTTTCCTTCATTATGTGAGCTTCGATACTCAATCGGACGAGCTTACAAACTTGACTCCCAGTACACCGGGACAGATGCTGTTTGCCCAAAAACTGGCCGAGGAGTTGGAGCGTATAGGCCTTACCGAGGTGACGCTCGATGATAACGGGTATCTTATGGCCTCATTGCCTTCAAATATAGATAAAGATGTCCCTGTGGTAGGATTTATAGCCCATTTGGATACTAGTCCCGATATGTCGGGACGGCATGTGAGTCCGCGGATTGTTGAAAATTACGATGGTAAGGATATTGTATTGTGTGCGGAGGAGGATATCGTATTGAAACCTTCGGAGTTTCCCGAACTACATCATTATATAGGTCAAGACCTTATTGTTACGAATGGGAAGACTTTGTTGGGGGCCGACGATAAAGCAGGTATTGCCGAAATTGTGACAGCGATGGAGTATCTTTTGAAACACCCGGAGATTAAACATGGCAAGATACGCATTGCATTCAATCCTGACGAGGAGATAGGCAAAGGAGCGCACAAGTTTGATGTTAAAGCCTTTGGAGCAGATTGGGCCTATACGATGGATGGTGGTGAAATAGGCGAATTGGAGTATGAAAACTTTAATGCGGCTGTGGCTCGAGTGACTTTCAAAGGCCGTAACGTTCACCCGGGATATGCCAAACATAAAATGATAAATTCGATTCGCATAGCCAATCAATATGCTATTATGTTGCCGCGTTGGGAAACTCCCGAACATACCGAAGGTTATGAAGGTTTTTATCATTTGATTTCGTTCGAGGGCAGTGTGGAGAAGACGGTATTGACTTATATTATTCGTGATCACGATCGAGATCGTTTCGAACGCCGTAAGAAGGAACTCGAACATTTAACTCGTAAAATAAATAACGAGTTTCCGGGTTGTGCCAGTATCGAAATAAACGACCAATATTATAATATGCGTGAGAAGGTCGAACCTGTGATGCATATCGTCGATTTGGTATCCGAGGCTATGAGGGCCGTAGATGTTGTTCCGATGGTGAAGCCTGTACGTGGTGGAACCGATGGAGCGCAACTGTCGTTCAAAGGATTGCCTTGTCCTAATATTTTCGCCGGTGGGTTGAACTTCCACGGGCGTTATGAATTCGTGCCCATACAGTCTATGGAAAAAGCTACCGAGGTGATTGTGCAAATTGCCAGAATGGTAGCCGAGAAGTAATAATCTTTGTCGGGTTTGGACAGATATGGAAATTATTTTTCATATCTGTTCCTTTTATTTCATAGCGAAAAGTTCATGTCGGGCACACTCATTGTTCTTACAGGGCCTACCGGGGTGGGAAAGACCGAGCTTAGCCTTCAATTGGCAGAGCGGTATGTTTGTCCTATTGTGTCGGCCGATAGTCGGCAGTTCTATGGCGATATACCTATTGGAACGGCGGCTCCTACAATCGAGCAACTGTCGAGGGTCGAACATTATTTCGTAGGGCAGTTGGCGTTGTCTGACTATTATAGTGCTTCGTGTTATGAAGAAGATGTCTTGAAACTGCTCGATAAACTTTTCAAGACAAATGACTATGTTCTATTGACAGGAGGCTCTATGTTGTATATCGATGCGGTTTGTAAAGGTATCGACGAGATACCTACCATTACCGACGAGATACGTCGTGAAGTTGCGGCGCATTACGAGAAAGTGGGTTTAGCCGCCCTTTGCGAAGAGCTTAAAGTGCTCGATCCAGTATATTATGCAGAGGTTGATTTGAATAATCACAAGCGGGTGATTCATGCGATAGAGATTTGCCGACAGACCGGTGGCCGATACAGTGATCTGCGTACTCGTCGGGTGAAATCCCGCCCTTTCCGAATTATAAAAATAGGATTGATTCGTCCACGGGAAGAGCTATTCGAGCGGATAAGTCAGAGAGTGGAGCAAATGATTGCCGATGGCTTGGTCGATGAAGCTCGAAGGGTATACCCTTATCGTCATCTTAATTCTTTAAATACAGTGGGCTATAAAGAGTTGTTCGCTTATTTCGATGGGAAGATGACCTTAGAAGAGGCTGTCGAGAAAATCAAGAGAAATACCCGGGTCTATTCCAAGAAACAAGTCACATGGTATAAAAAGGATCTCGATATGAAGTGGTTCTCCCCAGATGATAAGGACGGGATTATCGCTTATATCGACGAGAATTCCGTTTTGTGAAAGACTAATGTGATGTTTGTTTATGCGTGATCTCGAATGGTATCTTTATAAAAAGGATACAGGATTTATATCTATAAAGTTATGAGAATATTGAAGCCTTTTATGTTACTAGCTGTTATTGGTGTTTTATATTCCTGTGCAGCTGTTCATTTGCAGACTTATCGCAATGGCTATATCATGGATAAGAATAATGTAGTTGTCGGGTATTATTGGAATGGGTATCTCCTCGATTTGGAAAAGAATATCATCGGATACTATGCAAACGGGTATATTTACGATACTCGCCATGAGGTTATAGGAAATTATGTAAATGGATATATAAAGAACTTGAAATTAAAATAGGTCTGATGTAAATTTCATGTTCTTATTTATTTGAAGGTTGGGTTCACGGGCTCTATCTGGTATTCTGTCACTCCTTTGTTGTATTTTGAAAATATCTCATGGGCTTTTTCCACGAATCCTTTCAGATGAGGCCGATGGGGATGCTCTTTCAATTCTTGTATCGCAGGTACTACCCGGAAGTTTTCTTTTTGTATAGTTGGTCGTCGGGTATAAACAAGTGTGTGTTGTGCCGATTGTAACAGTATTTTTCCCGTGATATCCCGCCGGATAACAACCTTTACCATTGCTCCGCCCACCGTATCGCGGGTTTTCATATTGGAGATGAAATTTCCCAGTGAATAGACGATGAGGGCACAAGGGTTCCCTTGTTCGTCGTATCGTAATTCCATAGGTTGTATCACGTGTGGGTGGGCTCCTATAATCAGTTGTACACCTTCTTTCACTAAAAAGTCAGCCAAATCTTCTTGTCGTTTGTTCGGCAACAGTTGGTATTCATCGCCCCAATGTAGGCAGGTAACGATAAGGTCGGCACTCAACGTTTTGGCACGAAAAATGTCTTTTTTTATTTTTTCTTTGTCTATGTAATTGACAATTAATGGGGAATGTGGCGTAAATCCATTCGTTCCGTACGTGTAATTCAGAAAGGCGATTCGTATTCCTTTTATAGAGGTTATGAACGGATAGAATCTTTCGAATGAGTCTTTTGAATCGTAGGTCCCTATATGGTCTGCTCCGATAGAGTCGAGCATATGCAATGTGCGTATAGCTCCTCGGGTATAACGGTCGAGACAGTGATTGTTGGCGGTAAGGAAAAGGTCGAATCCTGCGTTTTGTAATGCGATTGGAAATTCGTCCGGCGCAGAAAAACAGGGATAACCGGTGTAAGGTTGTCCGCCGATGGGTGATTCTAAATTGACGACTGCATAATCCGCCGCAGCTATTTCGTGAGTAATGTCTGCAAAACAAGGTGAATAATCGTATGCCTCGCCTTGTTTTGCAGATTGTATTTGGGCTTTATGTTGCATGGCATCGCCAGCGAAAAGAAGAGAAACTTCGGTAGCGGGTATTACCGGAGCTTGTCCTAAAATGAGCGGTGCTAAAAAAGATATAAGCCCTATCATACGAGTTTAGGGATAGATTGCTTTTTTCCCGGCCAACAGGGTGTTACGCATGAGCGACACGATAGTCATAGGGCCTACTCCGCCGGGAACGGGGGTGATAAAAGAGCACTTGGGAGCTACTTCATCGAATTTTACGTCTCCGGTGAGCTTGAATCCCGATTTTTTTGTAGCATCGGGAACTCGGGTCGTACCCACATCGATGATGACGGCACCCTCTTTTACCATATCGGCAGTGACGAATTCGGGAGAACCGAGTGCGGCGATAATAATGTCGGCCGTACGGCATATCTCTTTGATGTTGGGGGTTGCACTATGACATACGGTTACCGTGGCATTGCCCGGATAAGCCTTTTGCATCATGAGTGTAGCTACCGGTTTGCCAACAATGTTGCTTCGTCCCAGTACCACACAATGTTTTCCTTTGGTCTCTATTTCGTAGCGGGCAAGCAACTCCATGATTCCGGCGGGTGTAGCCGATACGAAACAGGGCAACCCGATGGACATGCGCCCTACATTGACCGGGTGAAATCCGTCGACATCTTTCCGGTAGTCGATAGCTTCGATCACCTTTTGTTCCGAGATGTGTTTGGGCAAGGGTAGTTGGACGATAAATCCGTCGATATCGGGGTCGTTGTTCAGTTCGTTTACTTTGTTCAAGAGCTCTTCTTCGGTAACATCGCTTTCATAGCGAACGAGAGTCGATTTGAACCCGCATTGTTCGCAGGCTTTTACTTTGTGCGCCACGTATGTTTCACTCCCGCCGTCGTGTCCCACCAGAACAGCTGCTAAATGAGGCCGTTTGCCTCCGGCACTGCAAATATATTCTACCTCTTGGGCGATTTCTTGTTTTATGCGGTCGGCCACCGCTTTTCCATCGATTAGTTGCATAATATTGAGATTTTGTAAAAAAAGACTACCGGACACACCCCCTTTTTGCCTGTCGGCAATCGATTAGAATCGGGAGTATATCCGGTAGTTTCATGTTGAGTGATTAAAATTATCTTCTTTTGAATCCTTTCATCATGGCTCCTTTGTTTTGGGTAACCATTCGCATCATCTTGCGGGTTTGGTCGAACTGCTTGATAAGTCGGTTCACCTCTTGTATCGAAGTTCCGCTACCTGCGGCGATACGTTGTCGGCGGCTACCGTTGAGCAGTTCGGGGTTGCTGCGTTCTTTGGGGGTCATCGAGTAAATAATCGCTTCGATACTTTTGAAAGCATTGTCATCGATGTCCATGTCCTTGATCGCTTTTCCCACACCGGGAATCATAGAAGCCAAATCTTTGAGATTACCCATTTTTTTGATTTGGTGTATCTGGCTGAGGAAGTCGTTAAAGTCGAATTGGTTTTTGGCAATCTTCTTTTGTAATCGTTTGGCTTCTTCCTCGTCGTATTGTTCTTGGGCTCGTTCTACCAAAGAGACGATATCGCCCATGCCCAAAATGCGGTCGGCCATACGAGCCGGGTGGAAGTAGTCTATGGCTTCGAGTTTTTCGCCTGTTCCTACAAATTTAATAGGTTTGTCGACTACGGTGCGGATAGAGAGTGCCGCACCGCCACGGGTGTCGCCGTCCAATTTGGTGAGAACTACTCCGTCGAAATCGAGACGATCGTTAAATTCTTTGGCTGTGTTGACCGCATCTTGTCCGGTCATGGAGTCAACGACGAACAAGGTCTCGGTCGGGTTGATTTTTTTCTTGATAGCCTCGATTTCGTTCATCATTTGCTCGTCGATAGCCAAACGTCCTGCCGTGTCGACGATAACCAAATCGAAATGGTTTTCTTTGGCATATTTTACGGCATTGGCGGAAATGCTCACAGGGTCTTTGCTATCTTCCTCGGTATAAACCGGTACATCGATTTGTTCACCTAAGACCTTTAATTGCTCGATAGCGGCAGGGCGATATACGTCGCAAGCGACCAGCAAGGGGCGTTTCCCTTTTTTCGATTTTAGCATTTTTGCCAACTTACCGGAGAACGTGGTTTTACCCGAACCCTGTAATCCTGACATGAGGATAATCGACGGATTTTGCGACAAGTTTACTTCGGCGGTTTCTCCACCCATCAAGGTCGCCAGTTCGTCGTGTACGATCTTCACCATCAATTGTCCCGGCTTCACGGCGGTGAGTACGTCTTGCCCCAATGCTTTGGTTTTTACCGTGTCGGTAAATTGTTTGGCTACTTTGTAGTTGACGTCGGCATCGAGCAGTGCGCGTCGTACGTCTTTCAGCGTTTCGGCGACGTTGATTTCGGTGATTTTACCTTCACCTTTCAGTATTTTAAAAGACCGTTCGAGTCTTTCACTAAGGTTTTCAAACATAGTTTTATAACAATATTTTTACACAGATGGATAAATCGTTGCGAAATTACTCAAAATCGTCGGAATATGCGAATAAAAATATAAGAATAACATCTTTGAACATACGACAGTATGTAAGAGAGTTGGTATATGAGTAGAAATTTGAATTTAAAATATGAGTATTTAAAAATATTTACTATTATTGTATTTGAATAAAAAATGAAAAGAACGTAAATCTTTTGAGAATAAGGAGTAGCCGTTTTTTTTGTAAATAGAATATTGATTTTAATGACGAGTATATGAAAAAGTTTTTTCAAGTTTTAGGAATTGTCACTTTACTTTTGGTGGGATTGTATTATATAGAGGAATGTTCTGGAACAAAAGATCAATCGGAAGCGGTAGAAGATGTACAAGATGACTTGGTGATGGAAAAGTCTGTTCACTTGAAATTTAAAGGAGTACCCATAGACGGGACATTGAAAGAATTTATTTCTCGAATGGAGCGTAAAGGGTTTGAACATCGTTCGTCGTATGATTCAAAGGAACGGCTGGTGGGTGACTTTGCAGGGATTAAACAGTGTATGGTTTATGTGGAAACACTTGATAATAGAGATTTGGTATCTCGCATTATTGTCGAGTTTCCCAAACAGGAACGATGGGAGGAATTGTTTGGCAATTATAAAAACTTGAAAAGTATGCTTATGGAGAAATATGGAAACTTTTCATCGTGTGTCGAACGATTCCAAAATTCCTATATCAGAACAGATGAGGATCGTATGCGTGCCGTTCATATGGGGGAATGTATGTATAAAACCAATTTTTCAATTGCCGAGGGAGATATTACACTTAGTATAGATTATGAAGAATGGGGGAAGGGGTTTGTCGTATTGAAATATCAAGATAAAATAAACAGTGCGATAATTAGAGAAGCTGCGATAGAAGATTTGTAGTAAAAATAACAAAGTTGATAAAATTTTTACTATTTTTGTAGATGGAGAGGGAAGACTTTCTCCAAGACATGTTAGAAAAAAGAAGCGTTATGCTTATCTTGTAACTTGAGAACCTAGGAAATTCGCGAGTCGTAACACAAGAGATGGCATAGTGGTTCTCACGCTATGGCGTGAGCTGCTATTATCACATTCGTGTTACGGGTTTTCCTAGGACCTTCAAGTTAGAACGTGGCATTTGCAGTCTCACGCTTCGTGTATAAAAACGGTCCTTGTGGAGACTGGGGGACGAAAGAAAATTTTTATATGAAAAAACTTATTTTTTTATTACTAATTGTAATAGGTTTTTCTTCTTGCGTATTAAATAGAACATATATTAGTGATTACAGGGAGCAAATTCGTTTGATGAAAGCTAATTTCCCAGAAATTTATGAATTGTACCGTCAAGGTGATGTTATTATAACTTCTGTTTATACTTATGAAAAAGACGGTCAAGAAAGGGTACATATAGAGTATCGTTATAGATAATCTATTGTATAAATATTATCATACTCTGTTTGAGAATAGAATATGTGTAATTATATGAAAATAGGTGATTCCGAACCATTATATCTTCTTCACTTTCCAGTTCATTTTTTTGAAAAAGAGGAAAGATAGGAGTAGTTTGAATCCCCAATAGATGTACTCTACTGTCCAACAAAAGGCTATGTCTACCCGAAGGGTAACGATAATCCAATAAATAGCCAGCGTATAGAAAACGATCGTGATCATTTCGATGAGAAAAGCCGTGCGAGTGTCGCCGGTTCCCGATACAGATTGAAAGAGGATATTTCCCGGTAGGGCTATAAGGTAGAACGACGACATGACATAGACCGAATGTGTACATTCTGCGATAAGCGAGCTATCGTTGGTATAGATGAGGAGTATCCAATGAGGAGCTAAGCATAGCAAGGCAATGAGGGGTAATACTATGGCGTAACACATTTTGACGATACGCCGCACGATTGGAATTACATCGTCGGCTCGGCGGGCTCCCATAGCATTGCTCACGAGGGTACAGGCTGTCGCTCCAAAAGCATTGACTGGCATGAACAGCAGGGTAGAGGTGCTGCGGATAATGTTGGAAATGGCCAGTGGAAGTTCTCCCAAATGTTCGACGGCTACGAAAAAGAGAAACCATGTGCCTATGGTGAGAAAGTAGAGAATCATGCTCCATACCGATACATTCAGTATTTCGCGAATGAGGCCGAATCCTCCGGAACGCAATCGGAACATCTGGTATTTTCCCCGATCTATATAAAAGAACGTGTAGAGGAAAAAGTGCAATGCGGCTGTCGCTTCTGCCAAAACGGATCCAAGTGCAGCTCCGGCAATACCCATTTCGGGTGCACCGAAGTGCCCGAATACAAAAATGTAGTTGAATACGACATTGGCGATAGTCATGATGACTGCATTCATCATCAGTACTTTGGTGCGGGTGACAGCTACGAAAAAGGCCCGGAACATCACCCCGATAGAAGTGAACAGGAGCCCGAATATCCGATATTGCATGTAATCTTCTCCGGCTTGACATACGGCAGTGGAGGAGATGAGGACTTTCAACATTTGTGGGGTCCCTATAAGAGAAGCGAAGATGAGGATTATTGAAAATATTTCCAAAAAGAGAATACCTTGCCCCATGATAGGGCCCAAAGTCCCATATTTGGCTTCACCGTTTCTACGAGCCATGAGAATTTGTGCTCCGGTGCTAAATCCGAAAGTGACCATGTAGAAAGCAAGATACAATACTCCGGCTAAGGCGGAGGCTCCTAATTCTACTTGTCCGACACGTCCCATAAAAGCCGTATCGGTGATGTTGATGAGATTTTGTACAAAAAGGCTTACTAATATGGGGAGAGAGATTCTCCAAATTTCTTTACGACTATACATGCAGGAGGTGAAGATGATTATATATTAAAAAAGCCCACCTGACGAATCGGGTAGGCATTCGCAAGCGATATTCTTTATTATATGAGTTTATTGGTCGCTGTATCTGGAAAGATAACAGCCGGCGTAAAACTTTTTGCCTCTTCGGGAGTCATTAGAGCATAGGCCATAATGATGACGATGTCTCCCGGTTGTACTTTTCGGGCGGCGGCTCCGTTAAGACATATTACTCCTGAACCTCGTTCTCCTTTTATGACATAAGTCTCGAAGCGTTCTCCATTGTTGTTGTTTACGATGGAGACTTTTTCATTGGCAATAATGTTCGCCGCATCCATTAAATCTTCGTCGATTGTGATACTTCCGATATAATTCAGATTTGCTTGGGTGACGGTGACTCTGTGAATTTTTGATTTTACGACCTCTATAAACATGGTTTTATAAGTTATTGTTCGGGGCGTCGATATGCGATGTTGTCGATTAATCTCACCTCTCCGTTATATACGGTAATACAACCTACTATATAATCGCTGTCGTTCCAGTCTGCGATAGGCTGTAACGTGTTCCCATCGACTATTTCGTAGTATTCTACTCTCATTTCCGGTATTGCATCGATGGTAGAGATTACTTCATCGATAGTCTCTTTCACCGAATGGCTGGCTGCAAAGGTACGACTTTTAAATAATGTCTCTGCTATTTTGGGCGCATTTCTTCTTTGAGACTCTGTCAATCGGGTATTACGGCTGCTTAGTGCTAATCCGTCTGATTCGCGTACGATGGGGACAGCTATGATGTTGAATGTATAGCCCATTTGAGCGGCCATAGCTCGTATAACGGCAATTTGCTGAAAGTCTTTTTCTCCGAAGTAGGCATTATCGGGGTTGACTATATCGAAGAGTTTACTGACGATTTGAGCCACTCCGTTGAAATGTCCCGGTCGGTATTTACCTTCCATGACTTCCGCTACTTTTCCCAAGTGAAATGTCCGGGTATCTTCGGTTGGATAGATTTCTTCTACCGAAGGAGCGAATGCATAATCACAATTTACCGATTTGAGTAATTGACAGTCCTTGTCGAGCGTGCGAGGGTAAAGTAGCAAATCATTTTTGTCGTTGAATTGAGTGGGGTTGACGAATATACTGACTACTGTCACGTCATTATTAGCCACGCTGGTCTTTACCAGTTGCAGGTGTCCGTTGTGTAAAGCGCCCATTGTTGGGACGAGGCCTATCTTTTTACCTGCATTTCTGTCCGAATCGAGTTGTTTACATAATTCGGCTATTGTTGAGAATACTTTCATAATTGAACATTGGTTGAAAAAATTGTGCAAAAGAAACAAATAAAACCCAAACGACGAAGATAAAGCTGTATTTTTTTATGGAGAGTAACCTTAAATGTTTCTTTTTGAGAGGGAAATATAGGGTGTCTGACGATTTTTTGGTGTTAATACTTCTAATATTTGGAGGGTTACGCTATTTTTTTTATTATCTTTGCAGAAAGATGCAAAAGTGGGCTGTATCTTGGCCTGACTTGGTTAAATTCGTTTCAAGCCACGGGTATGCCATTTTTGCAAAATAAATTGAGTTTAAGAGGAGCAGAATGAAAGAAGCCAAAGTCCTATTTATTGCACAGGAGATTACCCCTTATCTGCCAGAATCGGAAATCGCTAATATTTGTCGAAATTTACCGCAAGGTATTCAGGATAGAGGGCATGAGATACGTACCTTTATGCCTAAGTACGGTTCTATTAACGAGCGTCGTAATCAATTGCACGAGGTGATTCGGTTGTCGGGAATGAATTTAATAATCGATGATACAGATCATCCTCTTATTATTAAAGTCGCTTCGATACAATCGGCTCGTATGCAGGTCTATTTTATAGACAACGATGATTATTTTCAACGTAATGCCGACGGGGTAGTCGACGAGGATATGCGTCCCGATAATGACGAACGGAGTATTTTCTTTGTCAGAGGGGTTATGGAGACCGTGAAAAAGTTGCGTTGGACTCCTGATATTATTCACTGTCACGGTTGGATAACGGCGTTGACTCCTTTGTATATTAAGAAAAGTTATGCCGAAGATCCTTCTTTTCGGGATGCAAAGGTGATATATTCGTTATACGATAATGGTTTCAAGACTCCATTCGACCCCAATTTTGCTGCAAAATTGAAGTTGGAGGGGATACAAGACACCGATATACCTTTTGCGGTAGGAGAGTCTATTGATCCTGTTGTTCTTAATAAATTGGCTATACAGTATTCCGACGGTGTGATTCAAGCCAGTCGAGATATAAATTCGGAAATTACGGATTATGTACAAAAAACGGGCATTCCTTTCTTGGGGTATCAAGACCCTGAAAATTATATAGATGCCTATAATGATTTTTATAATAAAATTGTAGGTAACGAATAACGTCAGTTACTAAATAGAAAATGAAAATATTTAGATTTTTACCGATAGCTTTTGCGATAGTTTTAGGTTTATCTTCTTGTGGAGACGAAAATAGCGCAATCGGTTCTTCGATAGTCGATACGAATATTGAAATTGTGGTGGACTCTTCTTTTCAAGAGTTGATAACGGTTGAGTCTGTTCCGAATGATAGTGTCGTTGGAAGAACTATAACACAATTAATCGGGCGTATTTCTATTCCGGGATATGGTAGGTTAGAAACCGATTTTCTTACCCAGTTTATGCCGGCTGCAAACTTTGATACGGTTGGTGTGAATAAACTCGATTCTTTGATTTTATATTTAAGTTACAATACAGAATCCTTTACAGGAGATTCTTTGGCCCCTATGCAGTTGAGTGTATATCCGTTGGATAAACGGTTGGAGTCGCCTGTATATAGCGGTATCGATCCGGCGGAATATTATAATGCACAAGCTGCCCCGGTTGCTTTGACAAGTTATAATGCTTCGTTTTTAGGATTACCGGATTCTCTTATAGAACTCGGCTATAAGATGATTCGGGTGAAATTACCCGATGAAATGGCTGACCGTTTTTATCAGAAATATAAAGAAGATCCAACTGTATTTTCGTCTCCTAGTAGGTTTACACAATATTTTCCGGGTTTTTATGTAAAGACATCTTATGGAAGCGGGTGTGTTGTGAATGTCCAAAATACGGTAATGAATTTACATTACACCAAAACAACCGTGATTAATGATAAGGATTCTACATATAACTCGACTCAAACTCTAATGGCGGTAACTCCCGAAATAACAACGGGAAACCATATAAAATTGGAAATAGATGCAGAGATAAAAAACGAAATATCTTCGGGGAAGGTCTATTTACAGGCCCCGGCAGGGTTAAATGTTTTGATTCACTTTCCAACGCGTAAAATTATTGAGACTTTTGAAGATGCAGTAGGGGGAAGTGGTAGTGCTTCGACTGTACAAGGACTTGTGAACTCGTTGACTTTACGTATTCCCGTAAAGACGGTTTCTAGTAATTATAATCTTGATCCTCCGCAATTTTTGCTGTTTATTCGTAAATCTGAGTTGCAAGAGTTTTTCGAAAAGAAAAAACTACCTGACAATGTGAATACATTTTATGCTAAGTATGATAGTGATGCCCATGTTTATAATTTTACGGGATTGAGGACCTTTATCAATAATATTATAGAAAAGAAACGGACGGGTACTGAAATCACAGATGCCGATGAGGAAATCGTTCTTGTACCGGTGTCTGTGTATAGCGAAACGGTATCTTCCGGTGGAAGTTATTACTATTATTCTTACAATGAGAAGGAGGTAGTTACCGATGTTGTTCCCTATATTTCTGCTCCATCATTGGCGTTAGTCGATGTAGATAACATTGAGTTGCGATTAACATATAGTAAACAGGATATGAAATAATTCTCTTTATATTTGAATACAAGAGGGAGAGATAAAATTTATCTCTCCCTCTTGTGTATTGTTGTGTTTAGTATTTTCATACATAGAAATCTCGTTAGAGATTTTCAAGGAAAACAGGAGAATGAATTTCTTTTTTTGTTTGGTAAGAAAAAAATAGAGAAAAAGAGTTGCGGTGTTTCTTTAAATATATTACCTTTGCACCGCAATTGCCACAATAGCTCAGTTGGTAGAGCATTTCATTCGTAACGAAAAGGTCCCGGGTTCGAGTCCCGGTCGTGGCTCAGGAAAAGAGATTCAACTTACTTTTCAAATAGTTGAATCTCTTTTCTTTTTATATAAAAGTTTAGAAATCATCATATATAGCTTTTACGATTGAGGTATAATCGAGTCTTTGGTTGGCTTTGAAAGTTCTGTTGGTTATTCATGGGTATCGGTTTTGAGAGAATGAAAATAGTAAAAGTCTGTGTTTAGGGTAGATAAGGTAGAGGTGAATTTTTTTTGTAATTTTCTTAGGAAAGATGTTGCGTAGAAATAAAAAAAGATCTATCTTTGCCGTCGCAAAACGAAACTGGTGCGGTAGTTCAGCTGGTTAGAATACATGCCTGTCACGCATGGGGTCGCGGGTTCGAGTCCCGTCCGCACCGCAGTAAAGAGATAAAATTCTTTATAACCAATTAAAATGGTGCTTGTAGCTCAGTTGGTTAGAGCATCGGATTGTGGTTCCGAGGGTCGTGGGTTCGAGCCCCATCTAGCACCCCAAAAGAAAAGGCGAGAGTTATTTACTCTCGCCTTTTCTTTTAGAGGGAAGTCTCTCAAATGAGATATTACATTTTTCTCCTGTGTTGCGTTAGCGAAATTATCGGCTGAGTCCTAAAAATATCAATGATTATACTTTTGTGAATGAGGGCTGGACTGGGTAAGGAGAAATAAAAAATTCTATTTCCCATTTTGTTTGGGCTAAACCTGTGTTTATATTTGTGGAATATAGGAGGTGTTTTGGCAAAAAAACTTAAACAAGTTTAGGTTTTTGCAGTTGACTTTCGCTATATTTGTAAAATATAGGATGCGGTTCGGCAGAGTCAAATTGGAAATGTGATTTCCGTTTGCCTTTGCGCTCACCTTTCGCTATATTTGTCAAAACTAATCAAAGTATGGGACAAAATTTTGGATTTGTAAAAGTGGCAGCGGCGATTCCTCGTGTGGAGATAGCCGATTGTATATATAATGAGAGAGAAATATATAATCAGATAATAGAGGCTGTTCATCGAAATGTACAAATTATTGTTTTCCCGGAACTTTCTATAACAGCCTACACTTGCGGCGATTTATTCGGCCATACGCTTTTATTGGAACAGGCTCGAAAGGCTTTGTCTCTGTTGGTGGAGGAGACTAGCGATTATCCGATATTATGTATCGTGGGAATGCCTGTGGCTGCTGGGAATTGTTTATATAATTGTGCCGTAGTATTCCAATCGGGTAAAATATTGGGAGTCGTTCCCAAAAGCTATTTGCCCAATTATAAGGAATTTTATGAGGAACGTTGGTTTACTTCTGGTATTTCGGCAACGATCGATACTATTGAACTATGTGGTGATAGAGTTCCGTTCGGTACAGATTTATTATTTGAGAGTGCGGGTGTCGTCGTGGGAGTAGAATTGTGCGAAGATTTGTGGGTTCCTATACCTCCCAGTTCCTACCTTGTACAGCAAGGTGCAGATATTATAGTAAATTTGTCGGCTACGAATGAGTTGATAGGGAAACACTCTTATCTTCTTTCTCTTGTCCGGCAACAATCGGCGAGGTGTGTGGCCGGATATGTTTATGCTTCGGCCGGATTCGGAGAGTCTTCTACCGATTTGGTATTTGCAGGGAATGGCCTTGTTGTAGAGAATGGTAGTATTCTTGCCGAATCGAAGCGTTTTTCTTCAACGCCTCAACTTGTAGTAAGTGAAATCGATGTGGAGCGGTTGCGTACGGAGAGAAGAGTGATGACTTCGTTTGCAAAGGGTGCTTGGGCACATGGCAGAGATGCACGTTTCATTCCGTTTGTCTTGACCGATATTCCATTGCGGTTGACTCGTAAGGTGGGGGCTTTCCCTTTTGTGCCTTCCGATTCGTTTGTCTTGAACGAACGTTGTGCCGAAATACTCGATATACAAAGTTCGGGGTTAGCCAAGAGGTTAGTACATACCCAAGCTCAAAGTGTGGTTCTCGGTATTTCGGGCGGTTTAGATTCGACATTGGCTTTGTTGGTCGCAGTCAGAACACTCGATAAACTCGGTTGGAATCGAGAGAAGATAATAGGTGTGACTATGCCGGGATTTGGGACAACAGGTCGTACCTATCATAATGCTATGATGTTAATGCGTTCGTTGGGTATAACTATTCGGGAAATTTCTATTCGGGAGGCTTGTGAGCTTCATTTTAAAGATATTGACCACGATATTTCAATCCAAGATATTACTTACGAAAATTCCCAAGCGCGGGAACGTACACAAATTTTGATGGATATAGCGAACCAGACCGGAGGATTGGTTATAGGAACCGGGGATTTGTCTGAATTGGCATTAGGTTGGGCCACATATAATGGTGATCACATGTCGATGTATGCTATCTCAACAAGTATTCCCAAAACTTTGGTTAAGTATTTGGTGAGCTGGGTTGCCGAGAATGAGCTGGTAGGCGAGGCGCGGGATACGTTGATCGATATTGTCAATACTCCTATTAGTCCAGAATTGATACCTGCCGATGAAAATGGAGAGATAAAGCAGAAGACCGAGGATTTGGTAGGTCCCTATGCTCTGCATGATTTTTTCTTGTATAATATGTTGCGATTCGGTTTCTCTCCTGCCAAATTATATTTCCTTGCCCAATATGCTTTCGAAGGGGTGTATGAGCCGGATACGATAAAAAAGTGGCTGAAAATATTCTGTCGGAGATTTTTTAATCAACAATTCAAGAGGTCGTGTCTTCCCGATGGTCCAAAGGTGGGAACGGTAAGTCTTTCTCCTCGCGGGGATTGGCGGATGCCTAGTGATGCGTCGAGTGCCATGTGGCAGAAAGAGTGTGACGAGTTATAATCTGTTTTTCCTGCTTACTGGTCGGTCTGAGGAATTTTTTCTTTGGATAAAGAGCTTTTTGTAGAAATTGTATCGTTGGGTAATATTGTGTTCCGTGGAATAGAATCGGATTGTATATCTTTGGTTTTACCGTTGTTTTTGGGATTTTTTCTAAATAAGTCTCCCCAACGGTTAAAATCGTGACGCAACATGATCCCTACGCCTTGTGTCGTCAATGCCGATTTGATGTAATAATTGCGGTCGTTATAATGATTATAGGCCTTCAATCGTATCGTTCCGCTTTTATTCAGCAAATATTCCAAATCGAAATCTCCGATGAATGTATTGTTATTGACCGTGTTGTCTCTATATCCGAAGCTCCCGTTGAAAATCAATCGATTGTTCAGTAGCTGGCTGGATAGGGCAAGCTCCACCTCCATATCGGAAAAATCACCTTTTTCACTACGGAAGTTTGGCGAAATATTCCAGTTTTCGCTTAATTGTCCCAGAATGTTACCTAATTGAGAAGATAAGGTCGAGGAAGCGACAGAGACAAGTTCGTTATTTCTACTTTGCCCCATATTCATGAAGTCCGGAGTGTAGAACCTATTCAAGGCCAATAGATAGATGATCTGACGGTTCATCATGTCGTTTGTACTGATGATACTACGTACCCGTCTGTCTACGTCTTGGGTCAAAGTAGGGAATGCTATGTCGAAGTTTAGGTCTGGTCGACGTACGTCTCCGGATACATTCAAAATAGTTTGTACGGGTACTGTCGTTCTTGATAATTCTTTGTCATTGGCGAAGTTTTCATCGAGATCGAGCAGATTGGCCGAAAGGGAGTAAATAGCCGATATATCTAAGTTGGTAGCCATAGGATCCCCGTGGAAAGAAACTCGGCTTCCTTCTTTAATAGAGAAGTCTCGTGTAATGATATCTTGCAAGCTGAAATTGTAACTCCCTTTTTCTAAGACATAGGAACCATATAATTTTATATCGCCGTCCATTGAATTATATTCCAGTAATATACTGCCCTGACCGGTCGCTTTTATCATATCTCCGGTAGATTTGTCCATGATTAGGTTCATTTGGGCTTGGTTGGTTGCTTCTATTTGCAGATTTAAATTTAATGCACTACTGTTTTGTATTTTACTGTTCTCCATCATGCGGGCATTGTTCTTAATGACAATGCTATCGGCTTGGAGCTCTCCTATCTTTGTGTTCTGTTTTCCTGAATTGGTGAAAGTAATAAAGTCATAATCTCCGGCAGCTTCCGATCCTGATAGGACGAAGGTGAATTTCGACTGGTCTCCGGTGGACATATTTACGTCGATTTGGGTTTGTCCCAGACTTCCTTTTATCATAGTAGAGCCTGTCCCGTAAATGGTTCCATAATATATGGGGCTTTGCCTTTCTGTCATATCGTAGGACAGGAAATCTTGGGCTTCGGTTATGGCAATATCGTAACTTACATCTTTGAAATTATGATGTTCTATCCAACCCGAACCTTTTGCCGTATGTTTCAATTTATCATAAATCGTAACGTTGTCAAACCAAATACGGGTAGGGGATAAATGAATACTATCGGATAGATTGTACCGAGTGTTCAAATATTCAATACCGAAATCTAAATTTTCGACATAAGCATCACCGGTAACATTTAGGGCCTTGAATCTTCCGAAAAAGTCTATGTGTCCGCTGGCTATTCCCGATATGTCGCTCATAACGGTAGAAACAAATGGTCGAAGGAATGCAATATTCAATTTATCGGGATCGAACGAAAGAGAGAGAGAGTCTTTTGTCGGAAATATATATCCGTCGATATAAGTTTGTTTATCTTCTTTATTTTCGATGAACCCTTTCATGAGAATACCTTGATTGTCGTTATCCCACATGCTGAATAGATGTAAGTCCCCGAAGATCGCTTCATTGTAGGAGAAATCTTTTACATCGAATTGTTCAGTACTTAATCGAGGTGCGCCTGTCAATAGATGTGTAGCTAACAAATTTCCAGTAGCGTTACCCCCGAAAGTGACATTTTTTATATTGAGTGTACCGAAAATATAATCGAGGTCTACGTCGTTGAGTTGTATTTTCAATTCGTCTTCTTCTCGGTTGGAGGCGATACCGTCTATAAGTATATATTGGGGAGCATGTGATATTTCAAAATCATTGATTTCTATTTGTTTCTCACAATAGGAAATATCCGAAGGGCTCATTTGCCAAATAGTATCGTTGAAAATAAGAGTGGAAGGATTGATGTGAGTTTGTATTTGTAATTTATTCCCTTCGTGGGTTCGTGAAAAATGGGTCGATGTATTCAATTCTCCATAAAATGTCGATTGGGTGTCGTTATTCCAGTTGAGTACAAGGTCGAGACTGTCTCGATAGGCCTTGCTTCTAAGGCTCCATGTCGTTCGTATTTGTTTTTTATTGTAGGAGTTCGTTTCTATGAATAAAGCCATTTCGGTGGAATCTTTTCGTGCTGAAATGAATGCATCTTCGATATGACTTTTTTTATACCAGAGATGGGGAATCGTTCCGGTTATGAGGGCTGTGTTTCGGAGGCTATTCATTTCACCTTCGATAATAGCTCTATCTGTGAATGTAACAGGTAGTTCGAGCACTTGTGCCATGTGTATATTAGGCTCTACGGTAAATCTGAATTTAAAATTATTCGGTTGTTGATTTTTTTTGTGTTCTGTTTTTTTAGGTTGGTTCTCTTGGAATGGGAATATAGATGGAAGGGATTCCGATAACAGTGTTTGTAAAGATTTTTGTAGAGTAGAGAATTTGTAATTACCTTCAATCCAACCGTTAATATAGTCCGAAGTAACAGCTATACTTTGTGGAGTGTTTTGGTTATGAGCTTCTATATTGAATTTATTTAGTCTGAATGTATCGTCGTTGTTTGTAAAAGATAAACTATCGATAGATAAGAGGCCTTCTGCGTTGTCCAAATTGTTCCCTGTAAATTTGGCGACTACATTGAATCCTAACTTGGAATTTTTATACTTGGGCATTAGTTTTAAAGCCGATACATTGAGGTCTCGTGCCTGTAAGACGAGGTCGAATTCGGAGTCTTTATCTTTTAAGACAGAAAGACCATTGACTCGGAGTTTTCCATTCGGATCGTTAATTTCGATTATACCATTATATCGATTGTCCCCGAACTCACCGTTAAGCATGATGTTTTCGTAAGGATATCCTTTGTATTCAAAATAGCTGATTCCCCCGACCACTTTGCCGGTTGGGGCCTGATATTTGGCTTTTTTACTGTCAAGTTCGACTTTGAAAATAATTTCGCCATAAGGATTTCCTTCGGTGAATAGTCCATTTAGATTAAATTTTTTCGATTCTATCAATCCGCTGTATCGAGTCGTATTCAGACTATTGTTTTGGTTGATGGATATATCGGAATGAACAGAGCCGAGATCTGTTTCTAATGTTCCGCAGGCTGTCAGATTTTGGTTTTGGTTCGAGATATTACCGGTGAAATGAATTGTACCTAACCGGGAAATAGTTTTACATTGTTCTTCGGTTAGAAAAGGTAATTTGGAAGAAATATCGGCCAATCCCGAAGATGAAGCGTTTAATGTGATAGGGTCGCAGAGTATATCTCGTTTTTGTGGATTTGTTATGTTTTTCACGGATATTTGACTGTGAGCGATGATATCTTCTTTCCCGAAATTAAAATCAAAGGTATGGAAATATAGATTGTTTGGAGTTCCTGTCAGATGCATCGAAATGAGTATCGGAGTATTTATTTTTTCCAATACCGGGATAAAGGCAGCTATATCGCTGGGATTAATTAGGGATTTCGTTATCTGTAAAGAGAATCGTGTTTGGTCGTAGAAGTGTTCGGCCGAGAGTGTATCGGGCAGCGTGGCGATAATTGGTTTGATTTCGATACGGCTATGGGGTAATTGTATTTTAAAGTCAGATAACCTTGCTTGTTGTCGGTTGGCTTCGAATTTAAATTGTAGACGATTTAAAGAAAAACCCGATTGCTCGTCGAATCCCAATCGCTTGATGGAGATATTTACTGAGTCTTCCGATAGTGCTTTGATAGATAGTTTTGACAATAAGTTTCTCAAATCGATATGGTTCGGGTCGAATTGTCCGCGTCGTATGGGTGCGGATAATATGTCGTATTTGATTTTTCCACGGCGTATGATCGCATTGTTTATTTTGAAATTTATTTTCTTTTTCGGTGTATTCTTATTGCTTTTGAAAGCGTCGATAATAAATTGCAGGTTTGTTTCAGAGCTTGGAGTCTCTTTTGTTATGCGGGCATCCAGACCGAATAGCTGTATATTCGTGAAAACCAATTCTCGATCGACGAGTAAATCTGAAAGGGAGATACCGGCCGATATTTTATTGGCATATAATAAAGTGTCTCCATTTAAGTCGGGTATATATGCACCGAACAGCTCTAACTTATTGAATGGTGATATTTGTATTCGGTCGATAGTTATGTTTGTATCTAAAAGTGCGGATAGCTCTTTTATGCCGATGTACCTGACTTTATCCTGTATGTTGGGGATAGATAACAAGATATAGCCAAGTGTATATATCGCTATGATAGAGAATATAACGATATGCACAAATATCCGAAATGCAGAATAGATTTTCCTCATCTTTATAAGTATGCAAAAGTAGTGTTTCCTTTTGAAAGTAGCGATAGGATGCTTAGCTTTTCTTTTTTATTAATGTATGAAATAATTATAAAAGTCAAATGGTTTTACCGATGAAATATGTACTTTTGCAGACCTCGATTTGATGAAGGATTGAAAGGAGTAAATGTATATGAGCATAACTATTTTAGGTATAGAATCTTCGTGTGACGATACTTCTGCCGCAGTTATTCGCGATGAGGTCATGCTGTCGAATGTGATTGCTAGTCAAGCGGTTCACGAGGCTTATGGAGGGGTTGTTCCTGAATTGGCATCTCGGGCGCACCAACAGAATATTATTCCGGTTGTGTCGGAGGCTTTAAAACGTGCGGGGGTGACTCCGGAGGATTTGAGTGCGGTGGCGTTCACCAGAGGCCCCGGACTTATGGGGTCTTTGCTCGTCGGAACTTCTTTTGCCAAAGGTTTTACGACAGCATTGAATATTCCTCTCGTCGATGTCAATCATTTGCAAGCTCATGTTATGGCTCATTTTATCAAACGGTCTCCCGATGATAACACTCAGCCTCCCTTCCCGTTTTTGTGTTTACTCGTTTCGGGGGGGAATTCGCAAATCATAAAAGTAGAGTCTTATAATGAAATGACTGTTATCGGACAAACGATAGACGATGCTGCCGGTGAAGCTTTTGACAAATGTGCCAAAGTAATGGGATTGCCTTATCCGGGAGGCCCGGTTGTAGATAGATTGGCGAAGGAAGGGAATCCCAAAGCGTTTGCACTAAGTAAACCTCACATACCCGGTTTTGATTATAGTTTCAGTGGACTGAAAACTTCCTTTTTATATTTATTGAGAGACAAAATAAAAGAAGACCCCGATTTCATCGAAAAAAACAAGTGTGACTTGTGTGCATCGTTGCAGACTACGATTGTGGACATTTTGATGGACAAACTTTATAAGGCCGTTAAACAAACCGGAATAAAGCATGTGGCTGTTGCCGGGGGCGTTTCGGCGAACTCTGCTGTGAGGGCTGCTTTTGAAGATTATGCCCGAAAGTATGGTTGGACAGTTTATCTGCCGCCCTTCTCTTTTACGACCGATAATGCGGCTATGGTGGCTATTACGGGTTATTATAAATATTTGGATAAAGAGTTTTGTGATATAGCGAAGGCTCCTTTTGCTCGGGTTGAATTATAAATACGAATGAAATGAATGTCGAGATTATTGTTATCGGCGATGAGTTGTTGATCGGACAGGTGACCGATACGAATTCTGGGTGGATTGCTCGGGAGCTGAATCATATAGGGTGGGAGGTTACCGAGATAACGACAGTTAGAGATAGGTCTCGGGAAATAACCGATGCTCTGAATAGCTCGTTCGGTAGGGTCGATGTCGTTTTGATGACCGGCGGATTGGGCCCGACGAAGGACGATATTACAAAGCAGACTCTTTGCGATTATTTCGGTGGAAAGTTGGTATTCGATGAATCGGTATTCGCCAATGTGGAAACCATTTTTCGTCGTCGTAAATTGACGATGAATGAAAGTACGCGCAATCAAGCCTATGTTCCTAATGTGTGTACAGTTATTCAAAATCCCGTGGGTACGGCTCCTGTCATGTGGTTTGAAAGAAATGGCAAGGTATTGGTGTCTATGCCGGGTGTCCCGACAGAAATGAAGACCGTCATGAAAGAGGCGGTTATAAGTCGTTTGAGGGAGTATTTTCAAGATCATTCGTCTATCTTGCATCGCACTTGTTTAGTGAAAGATTTTACGGAATCGAGGTTGTCCGAAACTTTATCCGACTTTGAAGCGCAATTGCCGGCGTGTATCAAACTTGCCTATTTGCCTACGCCGGGAGTGATTCGGTTGAGACTGACTGCTCGTGGCGATGAAGAGTCATATTTGCAGAAGATTATCGATGATGAGTTTTTTAAATTGAGGACTATATTGGGTAGCCATCTGTTTTGTGGTTCGGATACAACTCTCGCAGGAGCATTAGGGTCGATATTAACCGAAAGAGGAGAAACGTTGGCGACAGCCGAAAGTTGCACGGGAGGAAATATAGCTCATGAAATAACAAGGGTAGCGGGTAGTTCGGTCTATTTTAAAGGTAGTGTCGTGGCTTATTCCAACGAGGTGAAAGCACGCGTTTTGAATGTGTCGTCGGAGACATTATCGGGTTTTGGCGCTGTGAGTAGGGAGACCGTCTTGCAAATGGTATCGGGGGTACAAAGATTGTTGTCTTCCGATTGTGCGATAGCGACTTCTGGAATAGCAGGTCCAGGTGGAGGTAGCGTTGAGAAACCGGTAGGAACGGTGTGGATTGCAGTTCGGTATGGCGAGCGAAGCGAGGCTGAATGTTTTTGTTTCGAAGGCGATAGAGAGCAAGTAATTGCACGTGCGACCCAATCGGCTTTGTTGATGTTGATACAACTGATGACAAAATAGAACTGAATAAAAAAGTTCCGATTTTAATACCTTAAAAATTTGGAACATATTTCTAAAATGCTTTACTTTGCACTCTGTTTGCGAAAGCAGTAAGAAAAAACAAATAAAATAATAGATAGCGATGTCAAAGATTTGTCAAATTACAGGGAAAAAAGCAATGGTTGGCAACAACGTTTCGCACTCAAAAAGAAGAACGAAAAGAAGATTTAATGTCAACCTCTTTACAAAGAAATTTTATTGGGTAGAACAAGATTGTTGGATCACGCTTACACTTTCGGCTGCCGGTCTTCGTACAATCAATAAAATGGGATTAGATGCAGCTATCAAGCAAGCTGCCGGAAATGGGTATTTAACAGAAATAAAAATGTTATATTAAGATATGGCAAAGAAAGCAAAAGGTAATAGGGTTCAAGTAATTCTTGAATGCACGGAACACAAGGCGAGTGGTATGCCCGGAACATCGCGTTATATTACTACTAAGAACAGAAAAAATACCACAGAAAGATTGGAGTTGAAAAAATACAATCCCATCTTGAAAAGAGTTACTGTACATAAAGAAATAAAATAAGGAAGGATTGAACCATGGCAAAGAAAACAGTTGCATCGTTGCAAAAAGGCGAAGGCCGTACTTATTCTAAGGTGATAAAAATGGTAAAATCGCCGAAAACAGGGGCTTATACTTTCCAAGAGGAAATGGTTCCGAATGACGCAGTTAAAGATGTACTTAGTAAGTAAGTCATAATTAGCGTAATATAAAGAAACTTTCTTATACGAAATGTGTAAGGAAGTTTTTTTTTTACCATGATAATTTTATAGCTTTGCATATCCACCGGGGTAACTGCGTATAGTTACTTTTCTTAAAAATTTTATATATGGGATTGTTTGATTTCTTTTCGAAAGAGAAAAAGGAAACCTTGGATAAGGGATTATCTAAGACCAAAGAGGGCGTATTTTCCAAGTTAGCGCGTATTGTTGCCGGGAAGTCGCAAGTCGATGAGAATATATTGGACGATTTGGAAGAAGTATTGATCACGTCTGATGTCGGAGTGGAAACTACACTTCGTATTATAGACCGAATAGAGAAACGGGTGGCTCGTGACAAATACATAAATACGAACGAATTAAACTCAATTCTCCGGGAAGAAATCACAGCGTTGCTAACCGAAAACGATGTTGAGGATGCCGGTGAATTTTCTGTCCCCGAAGGGAAAAAACCGTATGTAATCATGGTTGTCGGGGTGAATGGTGTAGGCAAGACTACAACTATCGGTAAGTTGGCATATCAATATAAAAAGAGAGGGAATAGTGTTTATTTGGGAGCTGCCGATACGTTTCGTGCCGCTGCGGTCGAGCAGTTGATGATATGGGGTGAACGGGTTGGAGTCCCTGTCGTGAAACAAAAAATGGGAGCCGATCCGGCATCCGTGGCGTTCGATACGTTGAGTTCGGCGAAGGCGAATAATGCCGATGTGGTAATTATCGATACGGCAGGTCGTTTGCACAATAAATTGAATTTGATGAACGAGTTGACCAAAATAAAGAAAGTAATGGAGAAAATCGTTCCCGGTGCTCCTCATGAAATCTTGTTAGTATTGGACGGCTCCACAGGTCAGAATGCTTTTGAGCAAGCCAAGCAGTTTACTGCCGCGACCGAGGTGAACGAGTTGGCCATAACGAAACTCGATGGTACAGCTAAAGGTGGTGTGGTCATAGGTATATCCGATCACTTTAAGATACCGGTTAAGTACATAGGGCTGGGTGAAGGCATAGAAGATTTGCAGGTGTTCCGCCGTAAGGAATTTGTGGACTCGTTGTTCGGAGATTGATATTCGTGAGTTTTTAGGATAGACGGCTGGGTGGTCTTGCAAAGGCTTCATAGCCGTATTTTTGTGTAATGACAATGATAAAAAATAGCGTTGATATTATTACGTTGGGTTGTTCGAAAAATCTAGTGGATTCCGAACGATTGATGCATCGTTTCTCAGAAGCCGGTTATAAGGTGAGACATGATCCTGAAAAAGTTTCGAGTGAGTTTGTCGTAGTGAATACTTGTGGCTTCATTGGAGATGCCAAAGAAGAATCTATCGAAATGATTTTACAAATGGTCGAAGCTAAAAAAGCTCATAAGATACATCATCTTTATGTGATGGGTTGTTTGTCTCAACGTTATCGGGAAGAACTGGAAACCGAGATACCCGAGGTCGATAAGTTTTATGGAAAATTCGACTGGACTGATTTGTTGACAGATTTGGGATCGCAAATTTCCGAGGAGAAAGATTTCGGGCGTATACTGACAACTCCGCCTCATTATGCCTATGTGAAAATTGCCGAAGGTTGTAATCGATTTTGTTCTTATTGTGCTATTCCTTTAATTACAGGGCGCTTCGTTTCTTATCCTATGGAACAGTTGCTCGACGAGGTGAAGAGCTTGGTTTCGCAGGGCGTGAAAGAGTTTCAGATTATTGCTCAGGATTTATCTTCCTATGGACTTGATTTGTACGGGAAATTGAAATTACCGGAGTTAATCGATCGCATGGCGCAGATTCCGGGTGTGAAGTGGATACGGTTACACTATGCTTATCCGTCACAATTCCCTTATGAGATATTACCTGTTATACAGCGTCATGATAATGTTTGCAAATATCTCGATATCGCATTGCAGCATATCAGTGACCATGTGTTGGTAGATATGCGTCGGCATGTGACGAAGCAGGAGACTTATGATTTGTTGAAACGCATACGGACAGAAGTCCTTGGCATACATATTCGCACGACATTGATGGTGGGATATCCCGGTGAGACCGATGAGGATTTCGAGGAATTAAAGGAGTTTGTTCGGGAGGCTCGTTTCGAGCGTATGGGAGCGTTTGCCTATTCCGAAGAAGAGGGTACTTATGCGGCCAATCATTTTCCCGACTCTATCCCGGAGGAAGTGAAACAGGCCCGACTCGACGAGTTGATGGCATTACAAGAAGAAATAGCACTTGAAAGCAATGCTTCAAAGGTAGGTCAAATATTTGATGTGATAGTCGATCGGGAAGAGGAGGACTATTATGTGGGGCGTACGGAGTACGATTCTCCCGAGGTCGATCCCGAAGTGCTTATTGCAAAAGATCGTTTTCTGACTGTTGGAGATTTTTGTCGGGTAAAAGTCGTCGAAGCTCTGCCTTTTGAGCTTATGGCTGTTCCCGTGGAGTTGGATTGATAAGTCGGTGAGATATGGCGAAAGAGGTTGATTCTATACATTTACTATCTTGTGCTATTGAGGCGAGTTTGGGGAATGATTTCCCGGCTTTCGCTTTTCGTCTGCCGGGCGAAGATGGTTTTTATTGGGGCGCTTGTGAGCCTGATAGACTTATGACTCTTGCCGATGGCGTTTTCCCGGAAAAACAGGAGGGCTTCTTTTTCGCACCTTTTGTGGAAGGTGAGTTGCCTCGTTACTTTTTCCCTGTGAAGATACAACGGGCCGAAGAGATAAGTTTGGAGGCGTTGAATTACGGGGCGGGACAAACTTTGGCAAATTTGGAGATAAAACCGGTAGATAGTTCTTTTGAACAGTATGAAAAACAAGTAAATACGCTTGTTGCAGCAATGTCTCGTAAAGAGATAAAAAAGGCTGTTCTTTCCCGCACCGTCACATTGAACCGTCCGGTAGTTTCCGATGGGCAGCTGTTTTTTCGACTGGCTGCAAAATACGATTCGGCTTTTGTTTCGTGGGTCAATGTGCCCGGTGTAGGACGATGGATAGGAGCTACGCCCGAAACATTGCTCGATTGTGCCGGAGTGTCATTGACTACGATGGCTCTCGCAGGTACGCGAAAGGCGGGAGCGAAGGAGCCGTGGGGACAAAAAGAACAAGAGGAGCAACAAATTGTGACCGATTATATATCGAAGGTATTTAGAGATAAAGGTCTCGAACCAATTATCGGTGAGCGGTTTTCTCGCAAGGCAGGACAGGTGGAACATCTGTGTACGCCTATTTCTCTGAAAGTCGGTTCGGCAAATGGGAGATTGGCCGAGATATTGTCGGCGCTTCACCCTACGCCAGCTGTGGGTGGGTATCCCAAAGAACTTGCGATGGAATGGATTCGTCGAGTAGAACCGCATGAGCGCAGATATTATGGCGGTTATTTGGGCCCTATGTTCGGTGAGCATGTTCGTTTGTTCGTCAATCTTCGGTGCATGGAAGTAGACGATTCCCGATTGAGATTGTATGTCGGCGGAGGTTTGACCGATAAATCGGACCCGGAAAGTGAGTGGAAAGAAACCGAGGCGAAAGCGCAGACTTTACTGTCGATTATCAATGGTTATAAGTAGAGTGAATATGAAAACGACCGATAAACAGGGCTGTAATATTCTTGTCGCACTTTTGGCGGAGCATGGTGTAAAGCGTGTCGTTCTGTCGCCCGGATCGAGAAATGCTCCTTTATTAATGGCATTTTCGCGTACACCCGATATACAGGATTATGTCGTTGTCGATGAACGTACAGCGGCTTTTATGGCATTGGGTATGTCGCAACGTAGCGGTGAACCTGTGGCACTGGTTTGTACATCGGGAACAGCGTTACTCAATTATGCTCCGGCTGTTGCCGAGGCCTATTACCAACATATTCCGTTGATAGTTATTTCGGCGGATCGTCCTATGGAGTGGATCGATCAGGACGATAGTCAAACATTGCGGCAGTACGGCGCTTTGTCTCACTTTGTGAAACGTTCGTATAATTTACGGGCGGAACTATCTCTGCCGATGGACGGGTGGTACTTCAATCGTTGTATAAACGACGCTTTGTTAACGTCATTGTCGGGAGAAAAGGGCCCTGTTCATATTAATATCGCTGTTTCCGAGCCGCTCACGCAAGAAATGGATATGCCTTCCGTACGGGAACGTTTTGTTACTCGCATACCTTCGTCAAGCATTCCCGATGAGCAATCTATGAAACTTTTGTGCGATGAGTTTATGTCGGCTCGAAAGGTGTTGGTTTTAGTGGCTTTCTCACAGCCTGACGAGCAGTTGAGTCAAGCTCTTTTACGTTTAGCGGAATTGCCGCAGGTTGTCGTTCTTACCGAAAGCATAGCCAATGTGAGGGGGAAGAATTTGATACCTACGATCGATAGGGTTTATTCGGTAATCGATAAAGCGGAATGGGAAGATTATGCACCCGATTTGCTCATTACATTAGGCGGATCATTGGTGTCGCGTATGATAAAGGCTTTTTTACGGCAGCATAAGCCCAAGTTGCATTGGCGTATATCACAAGGCGATCATGTAATAGATACGATGCAATCGTTGACTTGCCATATCGATTCTCAGGCTGCATCGTTTTTAGAGGTGTTGTCTCGAAGTGTATTCCCGATAGAGAGCGACTACTCGATGCTGTGGCATAGGAAAGAGGTGATTGCTACTCGTTTGCACGACGATTATATCGCTCATGTCGAGTGGTGTGATTTGAAAGCATTTTCATTGATATTACCTGCGATTCCGCCGGGAACAGCATTGCAGCTTTCCAACGGTACTACGGTACGCTATGCCCAGTTGTTCAAGTGCGAACAGGTGTTGCGGAGCGATTGTAATCGGGGCGTGAGCGGTATAGACGGCTCCACCTCGACCGCTGCGGGTGCGGCTTGTGTGGGTGAGGGAATGACGGTGTTGATTACGGGAGATATGAGCTTTTCGTATGATGTAAATGGGTTATCATCGACTTATCTTTCTCCTCGGTTTAAAATTATCGTAATGTGTAATGGGGGTGGGGGAATCTTTCGATTTATTAAACCGACTTCCGATTTGCCCGAACTGGAAACTTGTTTTGAAATACATAGAGATATTTCGGTCGAGAAATATGCCGATTTGTTCGGACTTCGTTATTTCGAGCTCAATGATGAGAAATCGGCCGCAGAAGTACTTTCTCTCTTTTTTGCCGAAAAAGATCGGCCGGCTATACTGGCGGTCCACACCCCGAATGTTTATAATGCCGAGGTTTTGCGAGGATACTTCCGCCGGTCGAGACAATGATGATAATGATTAAAATTAAAAATATAAGAATATGAAACCGATAGATTGGAAAACGATTAAGGAGTATGAGGATATACTTTTCGATTATTATGATGGAATCGCGAAGATAACGATTAACCGCCCGCAAGTATATAATGCGTTTCGTCCGCAAACGAATTGTGAGATGCTCGATGCCATGTTTATTTGTCGGGAACGTTCCGATATTGGCGTTATCATTCTGACGGGAGCGGGAGACAAAGCGTTTTGTTCCGGTGGAGACCAGAAAGTGAAAGGAATTGGCGGTTATATCGATGAAAACGGTGTCCCGAGGTTAAATGTTTTGGATTTGCATAAAGCTATACGTTCCATTCCCAAGCCGGTTATCGCTATGGTCAACGGTTATGCGATCGGAGGCGGACATGTGTTGCATGTGGTATGTGATTTGACAATCGCTTCGGAGAACGCTCGATTCGGACAGACTGGCCCGAAAGTGGGAAGTTTCGACGGAGGCTTCGGTTCGTCCTATTTAGCTCGTATCGTAGGGCAGAAGAAAGCGCGCGAAATATGGTTCCTATGTCGCCAATATTCAGCGAAAGAGGCAGAAGAAATGGGGCTGGTCAATAAAGTTGTTCCTTTCGACCGATTGGAGGAAGAGACAATCGAATGGTGTCGAACGATATTGAAACGTAGCCCGATGGCTATACGAATGATTAAGCGGGCGTTGAATGCCGAACTTGACGGGCAGCGGGGTTTGATGGAATTTGCCGGTGATGCCACTCTCATGTATTATCTCATGGAGGAGGCGCAGGAGGGCAAGAATGCTTTCCTTGAAAAGAGAGACCCCGATTTCCAGAAATTTCCCAAATTCCCCGGATAGATGTTAAAGGCAAGTTATACTCCTTATATACTTCATTTCAAAGTCCCTAGCGGAACTTCTCGGGGCGTTCTCACGCAAAAGGAGACCTATTTCTTGAAAGTGTGGGACGAGCATAATCCCGATTGTTTCGGGATAGGAGAATGCGCACTGTTTAAGGGATTGGGAGCAGACGATCGTCCTGATTATGAAGCTATGTTGCAAACGGTTTGTCGGGGTATCGACCGAATAGATGAAATAGATTTGTCTACATGGAGTTCTATCCGTTTTGGAGTGGAGACCGCCTTACTCGATTTGCAGCATGGCGGACGACGCATGATTTATCCGTCTGAGTTTACTGCCGGGAAACAAGCGATTGAAATAAACGGATTGATATGGATGGGCGATAAGCGCACTATGGCTTCCCGTATCGATGAGAAATTAGCGGCCGGGTTCTCTTGTATTAAGTTGAAAATTGGAGCGATAGATTTCGATGATGAATGTGAATTGCTGGCTGCAATCCGGCGACGATATCGCCGGGAGGATATAGAGTTGAGGGTCGATGCCAACGGTGCGTTCTCTCCTTATGATGCATTGGAACATTTGCAACGTCTTTCGGCTTATGATTTACATTCGATAGAACAGCCCATACGAGCCGGACAATGGGAGGCGATGGCTCGGTTGTGCGAAGAAACTCCTCTACCGATAGCTCTTGACGAAGAATTAATCGGGATAACCGATTCCACCGAGAAGTTAGCGTTATTGGAGACGATTTCTCCGCAATATATCATTTTGAAGCCTTCTTTGATAGGGGGATTTTCGGGTGCGGAAGAGTGGATTGAATTTGCTCGGAATTGTCGTGTGGGTTGGTGGATAACATCGGCATTGGAATCGAATGTGGGATTGAATGCAATTGCGCAATGGACGGCGACATTGCCTATAAATATGCCTCAGGGATTGGGAACGGGAGCTTTGTACACCAATAATATACCGTCACCGTTGGAGCAGATAGGAGATGAGTTGAGATATAATCCTGATAAAACTTGGATTTTTTCGATGGATTCATGGAAATAAGGCTAAATCATCGTATTTGTCGTAATCGAGAAGAGATACTCAATGCTTCTACACCCGAAGTGGCTGCTTTTCTCGATGAGTGGTTCGCACCTTCCGATTTTGTTTGGGGACATACTTCGGGATCGACCGGAACTCCAAAGCCGGTAAGATTACTGAAACGAGATATGGAGGCTTCGGCACGGTTGACCAATGACTTTTTCGATATTACCTGTCGTTCGGTAATGTTGTTATGCTTGTCGCCCGATTATATTGCCGGTAAAATGATGATTGTAAGAGCCTTGTTATCCGGTGCTGATTTGTTGGTCGTAACTCCTTCGTCGTTGCCTTTGACGACAATAGACGAGCCTATCGATTTTGCCGCGATGGTTCCGGTGCAAGTAGTCGAATCTTTGAAAAGTACGATGCAGAAATCAAGACTTTCTCGTATAACGTCTCTAATAATAGGTGGTGCACCTTTATCTCCCGGTACTGAGGTGGAGCTGGAAAAACTTCCTGTCGATATGTATGCTACTTATGGTATGACCGAGACAGTTTCGCATGTCGCATTACGCCGTATCGGTGACTCTTTGTCGTTATATTGTGCGTTGGGTGGTATATCTTTTTCGATAGATGAACGAAATTGTTTAATCATTCACGCTCCGCACTTTTCTGTAAAAGAGTTTGTAACGAATGATGTGGTTGAGTTGGTAGATTCTCGGAATTTTCGATGGATAGGACGGTATGACCATGTGATCAATACGGGAGGGATAAAGGTTTTTCCAGAGTTGATCGAAAAGAAAATAGCAGGTCTGTTTACACGCCGTTTTTTTGTAACGTCTTGTGACGACCTGAAATGGGGTGAATCGGTTGCTCTCGTTATAGAAGGCGAGGCTTTGTCTCTGGAACAAGAAAAAATATTGCTGGAAAAGATTCGGGCAAAAGTAAATAAATATGAGTTCCCACGTAAAGTATTGTATGTGCAGAAGTTTAAGGAGACGTCTTCGGGAAAAGTTATACGGAATATTTAGTCCTTTTTCTTCGTTGAGAAAGAATTAGAAATATAAAATTTATGATTTTATTTTGATAGTAATAAAAATGTATTTGTATTAACTTGTCTTGCCGAATACTCAAATTATATTTACCTTTATTGCAAATTTAATATATCTCTAACATTTTAATATTTTACCATGAAATTTTTTCAAAATTTAGTATGGGTAGCCATTTTTTTGTTATCGGGTACAGTGGCCGCTCAAACACCTGTTTATCTTGATGAAACCAAGCCGATGGAAGACCGAATAGAGGATGCTCTGTCGAGAATGACGCTCGAAGAAAAAGTGGCATTGTGCCACGCACAATCCAAATTCAGTTCACCGGGAGTGCCTCGTTTGGGATTGCCCGAAAATTGGATGACCGACGGTCCTCATGGAATTCGAGCCGAGGTCATTTGGGACGAATGGGACCAAGCAGGGTGGACGAACGATTCTTGTATGGCATTCCCGGCATTGACTTGTTTGGCAGCGACTTGGAATCCTGAGATGGCTCTGTTGTATGGCAAATCGATAGGCGAGGAAGCGCGATATAGAAATAAGAATGTATTATTGGGACCGGGTGTCAATATCTACCGTACTCCGTTGAATGGTCGTAATTTTGAATATATGGGAGAGGATCCCTATTTAGCTTCGGAGATGGTGGTTCCTTATATCGAAGGGGTACAGTCTAACGGGGTAGCAGCCTGTGTGAAGCATTATGCGTTGAATAATCAGGAATACGATCGGCATGCTGTCAATGTGGAGGTTAGTGACCGGGCTTTATATGAAATTTATCTTCCAGCGTTTAAGGCTGCTGTACAAAAAGGAAAGGCTTGGGCTATTATGGGAGCCTACAATCGTTATAAGAATCAATATTGTTGTCATAACCAATATTTGTTGAACGATATTCTCCGAAAAGAATGGGGATTTGATGGTGTCGTAGTATCGGATTGGGGTGGAGTATTCAATACGATGGAGGCTGCTTATAATGGTTTGGATATGGAGTTCGGGACTTGGACAGATGGTTTGACGAATGGTAAAGGAGATGCGTATAGCAATTACTATTTGGCACAACCGTTTCTTGATTTGTTGAAAAACGGAACGATTCCGGAGTCTGTTGTCGATGGCAAAGTTCGAAATATATTGCGTCTGATGTTTCGTACTACGATGAATCGAAACAGACCTTACGGTTCTTTCAAAACCCCGGCTCATGCTTCTGCTGCTCGTAAAATCGCCGAGGAGGGCATTGTGTTGTTACAGAACAAAAATAATGTATTACCCATTCGTTTGTGCGAAACCAAACGCATCTTGGTTGTCGGAGAGAATGCGATAAAGATGATGACGGTAGGTGGCGGAAGCTCTTCGTTGAAAGCCCAATATGAGATATCCCCATTGGACGGATTGAAGGCAAGAGTCGGAGATGCTGCTGAGGTGATGTATGCTCGTGGATATGTCGGTAATATCGATGGATCTTATAATGGGGTGGTTTCCAAAGTCAATCTTGCTGAATCTCGGTCTGCCGATGAATTGCTCGATGAAGCTGTAAATAAAGCGAAGTCGGCCGATTATGTCGTTTTTGTCGGCGGTTTGAATAAAAATAGCCACCAAGATTGTGAAGGTGGAGATCGCACATCGTATGGGCTCCCTTATGGTCAAGACCGAGTTATCGAGGCTTTGTCTCAGGCCAATCCCCGCACGATAGTCGTATTGATTTCGGGAAACAGTGTGGCGATGCCGTGGATAGATCAGGTCCCTGCCATCGTCGAAGGTTGGTATTGTGGTAGTGAAGCCGGTAACGCATTGGCTTCTATATTGGTGGGCGATGTCAATCCTTCCGGGAAACTCCCGTTCAGTATGTATGCCAAATTGGAAGATTATCATGCTCATTCATTCAATGATTCGATTGTTTATCCGGGGTTGAATCACCAACAAATTTATAAAGACGATATTTTTGTAGGCTATCGTTGGAGCGATCTTCACAAGAAAATACGACCGATGTTCAGTTTCGGTCACGGATTGAGCTACACGACATTTGAATATGGTAAAGCCGAGATCGATAAGAAAGTCGTGCAACAAGGTGAAAGCCTCCGGGTTCGTATCCCTGTAACCAATACAGGCAATAGATTTGGGGCTGAAATCGTTCAGTTGTATGTGAGTGATTTGAAATCGAGTTTACCCCGTCCGAAGAAAGAATTGAAAGGATTTAAGAAAGTTGATTTACAGCCGGGAGAAAGTCAAATCGTAGAGTTTGAGATAGAGGAGTCGAAGCTCTCTTATTTTGATGATAAGAAACATGCCTGGGTTGCGGAACCCGGGAAGTTCGAAATATTGATAGGAGCTTCTTCGAGTGATATAAGATCGAAGGTCGCGTTTGAGTTGGAATAATTAATCTGTGTAAAACAAAGCACTCTCGACAAATTTGTCGAGAGTGCTTTGTTTTACTTATTATAGCCCAAGTGGGATATTATCCGAATTTGCTAATTTTTCGTAACCGTTCTTCATCTATAATTTGTATGCGTCGGCCATCGACTGTTATGATTTTTTCGTTTGTAAAACTCGATAGGGTGCGTATGGCGTTAGATGTGGTCATGTTCGATAAGTTAGCTAAATCTTCACGAGCCATATAGATGTTGAGTGTAAGTCCATCTTCTTCGACACCGTAATTTTCTTTAAGTACCAATAAGGATTCGGCTAATCGTCCTCGAATATGTTTTTGTGTGAGATTGACTGTGCGGGCATCCGAAATGCCTAAATCGTTGGATAGTTCTTTAATGAAAAACCAAGCCAAGCCGTTATTTTTGCGAATATGTTCTTCTACTAACGGCATGGGCAAGAATCCCACAATAGAATTTTCAATGGCTGCTGCTGCCGTTACATAAGGTTCGCGAGAGAAATATGCCCGATAGCCGAAATATTGAACCGGTCGAATTAATCGAATAATTTGGCTCCTGCCACCAACGCCGTCTTTGTAAATTTTTACTTTACCTTTTAATAAGCACATTAGTTGTGCGGGATCTTCTCCCTCACTGTAAATAATTTCATTCTTTTTGAAATTCTGAGTTTTAAAGTTTTCGGCGATAATGCGTTTTTCCTCATTTTCAAGTAGAGCCCAAAAATCAGACATTTCTTGTTGTAGTATGGATTCTAATGTGCTTTTTTTAACCATTTGCCTTATAGCTATGTTTTACAGCACAAAAATATATAAAAAATTGATACATTGTTCCTTAAAAGAGGAAAAACTATAATATTTAATAGTAAATCGGGATTTATATCAATAAAAAATAAGGAGCGAAAAAATCATTTACGCTCCTTATTTGTATAAAGAAAAAGTGTCCTTATAGGCTGTTATTTATAAGATATCGTTCGGCATCCATTGCCGCTTTACAACCCGATGCCGCCGCAGTGATAGCCTGTCTATACCGGGGATCTGCGACATCTCCGGCAGCGAATACACCTTCTATGTTAGTTTCGGTTGTGTGAGGTGCAGTAACTATATATCCGTTTTCATCGAGGGTAATGGAATGTTTGAATATATCTGTATTGGGTTTGTGTCCAATGGCAAGGAAAAATCCATCTATGGGTAAATCGTAACGCTCTTCATGCGCTGTGTCTTTGCCTTTAACCAAATGTACTCCTTCCACTCCGTTTTCTCCGAACAATCCTTCGGCCTGAGTTTCAAATAAGATTTCTATGTTAGGATTTTCATTGACACGGCGTTGCATGATATTGGAGGCTCTTAGAAAGTTTTTTCTGACGATTAAGTAAACCTTAGAGGCTAAGTGGGAAAGGTATTCTGCTTCTTCGCAAGCCGTATCGCCTCCACCTATTACTGCGACTATTTTTTTTCGGTAGAAAAATCCATCGCAAGTAGCGCAGGCCGACACTCCCATACCTGCATATTTAACCTCATCTGGGAGTCCTAAATATTTGGCCGAAGCACCAGTAGAAATGATTAAGGCATCGGCTTCTATAATTTTTTCACCGTCTATGGTTATACGATATGGTTTTTGAGAAAAATCGACAGCTGTGGCAATCCCTCGGCGAATGTTTGCCCCGAATCGTTCGGCTTGTTTTTTCAAATCTTCCATCATATCGAATCCTGATATACCTTCGGGGTAGCCCGGGAAATTTTCTACATCGCTGGTCGTTGTTAGTTGTCCGCCCGGTTGCATGCCTTCATATAGAACCGGTGATAGGTTTGCTCGTGAAGCATAAATAGCTGCCGTATAACCGGCCGGTCCTGAGCCTATAATTAGACAACGTATGCGTTCGTTTTGTTCCATAATTTCTATTTATTTGTGTTATTAGCGTAAATCGATAAGTTCTGCTTTTGGATATTGCTTTTTGTTAAAAACAAATGTCGAGTCTGGAAAGTTTTGGTCGGTAGCATATTTTGATAGGTTGATTATGCTATATGTCCGATCGCTATAATAGAGCTTAAAAGAGCTTGGATTCCATGTAGTTGTGTTGATAATAATTATAATGTGGTCTATATTTGTTCCTTTCTTCTTTGGTGTAAGTTCTGCTATACTTTCTTTGGAACTTTTTGACTTTAATGTTTTGATGGAAAAGTCTTTTTTGTAGTTATTGATGAGTATGTAGGGATTGACTGTTGCGATTTCTTCGGCCGTAGGTTCGGTTAGGTTTACTTCCTCTGTTGCCTTTACATATGCCCATTGTTGCAAACCATCGTACCATACAATCATAGATGTTGTATTCCAGTAAAATTTGTTCCCAGATAGTTTTATAGTTCCGTTTTGTTTTTCTACGGGTTCGTTCAGTGCATTAAAAACGGTCAGTGTAAAAGTAGCCGATATACCGTTCGATTGTTGGAATTTACCAACGACTTTATCCAATGCCTTTGTACCGTTTTGTGCATGTAGAGGTTCCATGCTCAATAGTAGAAAAAGTACGGAGCAGTATAGTAGAATGCGATTTGTTTTCATTTCATTAATTCTAATTTGTTTTCGAGAGCCATAATATCCACAATCAGTACTTGTCGAGGTTTACCCCCTTCGCTTGGGCCTACGATACCGGCAGCTTCCAGTTGATCCATCAGTCGTCCCGCTCTATTGTATCCGATGGAGTAGCGTCTTTGTAAAGACGATGTGGAGGCCTGCCCTGAAACGACGATCATTTTAGCGGCTTCCTCGAATAGGGGGTCTCGGTTGATTACATCGTTTCCATTGCTCCCTGCGTCACTGTCGGGATTTTTATATTCTGGAAGTTCATATGGTTCGGGGTATCCTTGTTGTTTGCTGATATACTCACAAATTCGTTTTACTTCGGGAGTATCGATAAACGCACATTGAATACGTTTCAAATCACCACCTTCGGTAAATAACATATCACCTCGTCCGATGAGCTGGTTTGCTCCGGGAGCATCGAGTATAGTCCGTGAATCGACCATTTGCATGACTCTGAAAGCGATACGTGCCGGGAAATTTGCCTTAATGTTACCGGTGATAACGGTCGTTGAAGGACGTTGTGTAGCTATGATCATGTGAATACCGACAGCTCTCGCTTTTTGTGCTATTCGAGCGATGGGCATTTCGACGTCTCTGCCTGCCATCATAATTAAATCAGCGAACTCATCGATAATCACCACGATATAGGGCATGAATTTGTGTCCGTTATTCGGATTCAGTTTTCTATGGATAAACTCTTCGTTATACTCTTTGATTGTTCTCACATTTGCTTTGGCGAGTAGGGCATATCGATTATCCATTTCGATACAGAGAGAATTTAAAGTGGCGATAACCTTGTCGCTGTCGGTAATTACGGACTTTTCTGCGTCGGGTAATTTAGCCATAAAATGTCTTTCTATAACCGAATAGATACTGAATTCGACCATTTTGGGATCGACTAATACGAATTTTAATTGAGCCGGGTGTTTTTTATAAAGTAAAGATGTGATAATGGCATTCAGCCCGACGGATTTTCCTTGTCCGGTAGCACCAGCCACCAATATGTGAGGCATTTTACAAAGATCTGCTATGCAGACTTCGTTCGTAATACTTTTTCCTAATGCAAGGGGAAGTTCATATTTACATTCTTGAAATTTTTTGGAAGCTAAAACAGAATACATGGAGACCATTTTGGGGTCTTTGTTTGGTACTTCGATACCAACGGTTCCTTTGCCGGGAATAGGGGCTATAATGCGAATCCCTAACGCCGATAGGCTGAGGGCAATATCGTTTTCCAAACTTTTTATCCGGGCTATTCTTACTCCGGGTGCTGGTTTTATTTCATAAAGAGTAACGGTAGGACCCACAGTCGCCGTAATGGAACTGATTTCTATATTGTAATTTTTGAGGGTTTCGGTGATCAGTTTTTTGTTGGCGGACTGTTCTTCCATGTTGATCTCCACCTCGCTGTTTTCCCGTTTGTCCAGTAAATCGAATGTCGGTCTTTTATAATGCGAGAGGTCTTTCGTAGGATCATAATCTTCCATAGGAGCTTGTGTGGCTAATACTTCGGTCTCAGCCGTCTCGATGACAAAGTCGGGGTCACCGGTCTCGATGGTAACTCGTTTAGTCTCCTCTTCGATAGGAAGAATATTTTCTTGTATATCTTCGAGTGTAGGGATTTCTTCGGTAGGGTCATCGGGATATTCGGGCAATGTATTTACAATATCGTTTTCCGATGAGGGTATGTTTTCAGTATTTTGGGTTTCGTTAGATTCCGTTTCCTTATTGTCATTTTCGTTATCTGTTTCTGGGTTATCCGTCCTGTTTTTTATTGCTTGGATCGCCTTCCCTGTGAGGCTGACGGACGATACTCGTCGAATATATTCGATGGTTTTATAACTTAGATGGACGAGCAATATGATAACGAGAGCTATAATGAACAGAGCCGTTCCCCATGGTCCTATCCATGCATTGAGCCATAAAGTCGCATAATACCCGTGATATCCCCCTAAATATAGGAAGGTGTTGTTATAACTGTGCATGAAAATGAATCCGAAAAAGAGAGACAAAACTATTATCGACAAGGCACAGCTAATCGTAAATCGTATCATTCGAGTATGGGCGACTTTCATGAATCGACGGCCTACGACATATAACCATAGAGAAACGATGAAAGCAGATATACCCATCCAACGATTTATCATGAGGTTGGATAAGTATGCCCCGAATGCACCCGTCCAATTTTGAATCTCGTTTCCAATGGAAGAAAGTTCTCCTACCGATAGATTCTCAACTTTACTTTGGTCGATGCTTCCTGTAAAAAAGAATGAGATGAAAGAGATAGTCAAATAGAGGGAGAATATGACTAAAATGACACCTAAAATGAAATTTACACGTTCATTTTTAAATATGTTTTTACGTATTTCTCTTTCATTCTGAGATGTATTGTTTCCCTCTTCGGGTTGGGCTTGTTTTATTTTATTTTCTTCTAAGTCTGTTGTAGGCATATTATGAGAATACTTCGCTTTGGATTTTAGATTAGATACAAATGTACAAAAAATACTTATTCTCAACAATATTATGAGTTTTTCCAAAAGTAAGATGTGAATAAAATGAGGACTGTAAACAGTTCAAGCCGGCCGATGAGCATAATGATTGACAAAGTCCATTTTCCTAAATCGGGGATAAAAGCATAGTTACCTGCCGGACCGGTTGAACCGGCCCCGGGACCGATATTGCTGAGGCAGGAAAGTGTCGAACCGAATGCTTCTTCCATAGACAACCCCAATGCCGATAGGATAATAGACCCTGCTATAAGTACCATGACATATACTAAGATAAATGCTAATATTTTGGATACTATTTCGTGAGATATGGCTTTCCCATTTACGCGTACAGGTAATATAGCATTGGGGTGTATGACTCTGTAAAGTTCATTTTTTGTATTTTTGGCGAGGACCACCAGCCTGTCTATTTTTGCTCCTCCACAAGTGGAGCCGGCACAAGCTCCGAAGAACATGAGTAGTAAAAATATAGTTGTAAAAAATGGGCCCCAAGCGACATAGTCATCTCCGGTGTATCCGGTTGACGTAACAATTGTTACAACCAAGAATAGCGATCTTCGAAAAGTATCTTCGAAGGATCCGTTTTGGTCGGTTATGTATAGTCCTGTAATGACTAATAAAGTGGCCCCTAATACAATTGCCGTGTACCATTTGGTTTCTTCATTGTGTAATAGTTTTTTGAAATCTCCGGTTACGGCTCTATACACCAAAGCAAAATTTATACCTGCGATAAATGTGAATATAGTCATGACATATTCTGTGTAAGAGGAGTTCCAAAAATTTATACCGGCTTGTTTGGTCGAAAATCCACCTGTTGCCATGACGCAAAATGCTTGACAGATAGCATCGAAAAGATTCATGGGACCCAACCACAATAGGAGACAGAGGATAATGGTGAGTATGATATATACACTCCATAATTTTTTTGCTGTTTCTCCGATTTTAGGTTTCAATTTTTCGGTTGTTATGCCGGTTACTTCGGAATTAAATAAAAGTAATCCACCCTGATGGTTGAGCATGGGCAGTATGGCGATTGTTAACAAGATGATACCCATTCCTCCGATAAAATGCATGAAACTGCGCCAAAAGAGAATACCATGTGGAAGAACGTCTACGTTTTCTATAATGGAAGCTCCTGTCGTTGTTAGGCCGGATACTGTTTCGAAAATAGCATCTGTAATACTCAAATGATTGGGCATTAAGCAAAATGGGAGCATCCCGAAAGCCGAGAAGAAAAGCCATATAGAAGTTACCAGTAAATAACTTTCACGCTTTCCTACGTCGTTACGGGAATTTCTAAAAATGTAGAATAATATACCACCTACGATTGCAGTTATTGATGCCGATTTAATAAAGGCCGGCGCATCTCCTTCTCCATAAATAAGAGCTACGACAAACGGAACGAGCATGAATATAGATTCCATGCATAGTAATATTCCGATGAATTTCAGTATGACATGAAAGTTAATTTTGGGCATGATATTCCTAATTGAAAAGCTTCTCTATTTTATGTAATGCTGTGTCGAGACAGAAAATAACGACGTGATCATTCGGTTGTATCCATGTGTTTCCGGTTACGACCATGCCGTGTCCATTACGAACCAATCCACCGATTGTTAAATCGGACGGGAGTTTTAGGTCTTTTACTGCGGCTTTGGTAATTTTAGAATTTTCTTTTGCAACCAATTCTACGACTTCGGCGTCGGATAATGCGAGACATTTAGCATTTGAGGAGTCTTCGTCGAGCAACAATTGGAAGATACGGCTGGCTGCTAGTAATTTTTTATTGATGATATTTCCTATATTTAGCCGTTCGGCAGTAGAGATGAACTGGATATTTTCGACTTCTGCAATAGTCTTTTTTACCCCTAATTCTTTGGCGGTTAAACAAGCTAATATATTTGTTTCGGAACTATCGGTTAATGCTATAAATGCATCCATGTCACGGATTCCTTCTTCTTTCAAAAGATCCACATTGCGTCCGTCTCCTTGAATAATGATTATATCGTTCATGTATTCGGCTAATTTATAACTCTTTTGCTTGTCGCATTCGATGAGTTTTATTGCCATATTATCAGGCGCGTAACTCGATATGCGTATAGCGATACGGCTGCCTCCCATGATCATTATTTTGTGAATTTCTGCTTCTGTTTCACCTGAGAGTTTTTGAATTTCTTGTATATGATTAGGAGTCGTGGTAAAGTATGCGATGTCTCCTATTTTTATTTCGTCGTTTCCTCTTGGAATAATAGTTTCATGTATACGTTTGATGGCCGCGATGTGAAATTGGCTTTCGGCTGTTGTAAGTTCATAGAGTTTTTTATTCAGAATTTTAGCGTTGTCGTGTAATTTTACACTTAGTACGATTAATTCTCCATTACAAAGTTCAAACCAGTTGCGTGTCCATGTGTGTTTTAATGCGGTTATTACTTCTTCTGCGGCCAGTTTTTCGGGATATATCAGTTCATTTACTCCCAGATTTTCAAAGAAGGCTTTATTTTCAGGTAAAAGGTATTCGTAGTTGTCCACTCTTGCCAGAGTTTTTTTTGCGCCTAGTTTCGATGCCATTGTACATGCCATGATATTACGAGACTCGAAGGGCATGACAGCAATAAATAAATCGGCTTTATATACTTGGGCTTGTTTTAATGTTTGGAATGCAGTAGGGTTCCCGATGACAGTCATTAAATTATAATTGGCATCGAGTTCTCGTAGTTTCTCTTCATCATTGTCGATTAGAATAATATCCTGTTCTTCTCGGGATAACAGTTTTGCTAAATGTGTTCCAACCTCTCCGGCTCCAGCAATGATTATTTTCATAATTATTAGTTCTCTTTTATTTCTATGATTTACCAATTACCAATAATTACCGAGTAAATGTTTTCTTCATCTATACCACATAGTTGGTGTAGTTCTTTAACTGTCCCCTGTGCTATGAATTTATCGGGGATTCCTATTCGTTTTATATGGGGTGTATATCCATTGTCGGACATGAATTCTAATACAGCACTTCCGAAGCCTCCTGTTATGCATCCATCTTCTACGGTTATGATTCGTTTGTATTTTTGGGCTACTTCGTGAAGAATTTCTTCGTCAATGGGTTTGACAAAAATCATATCGTAGAGAGCTGCTTTTACACCTGTCTTTCGGGCCCGCTCTACGGCTTGTCGTGCCGCGACACCCGCAGTCCCGATACTCAGTACGGCTATCTCATTTCCGTCATAGAGCTTGCGACCTTTCCCGATAGGAATTTCGTGCATAGGGCATTCCCAATCGACATGACTTCCGCAACCGCGAGGATAGCGAATGGCAAACGGCCCGCGGTCGGATAGTTGTGCTGTGTACATGAGATGTCGCAGATAATGTTCGTCCATAGGTGCAGCAATAGTCATATTGGGTATGCAACGCAAATAGCACATATCGAATGCACCGTGGTGGGTAACCCCGTCTTCTCCCACGAGTCCAGCGCGGTCGATACAAAATGTTACCGGTAAGTTTTGTATGGCGACATCGTGAATGACTTCGTCGAATCCTCTTTGGAGAAAAGTCGAATAGATACTGCAAAATGGTTGTAATCCTTCTTTGGCCAAACCAGCGGCAAAGGTGACGGCATGTTCTTCGGAGATACCGACATCAAAAGACCTTTCGGGAAATTTCTCCATCATGAAACAGGTAGAACTTCCCGTTGGCATTGCAGGTGTGATAACTGTTATTTTATCGTTTTTTTTAGCCAATTCGACAAGCGTGAGTCCGAATACATCTTGAAATTTGGGAGGTTTTTGCTCTTCTGTTGTGGTAATTCTATCGCCCGTTTCTGGATTAAAACAGCCCGGAGCGTGCCAAATAGTCGGTTCTTTTTCGGCCGGAGCATATCCTTTCCCTTTGATCGTACGTAGGTGAAGTATTTTCGGACCGGTCATATCTTTTATATCGTTGAGTTTATTGACGATATTAACCACATTGTGCCCGTCTATGGGACCGAAATATCGTATATTTAAACCTTCGAAAATGTTTTGTTGCTTGGTTAGTAAAGCTTTTAGGCTATTGTTGAAACGTAAAATGGCCCCCCTGTGTTCATCGTCTATCAGATTTAGCTTACGTAGGGTACGATAAGCATCGTATCTGAGTTTATTATAGCTTTTCGATGTAGTGATGTTTACTAGATATTCGTTTAGCCCTCCGACATTATGGTCGATTGCCATATCGTTGTCGTTCAGTATGATGAGCAAGTTATTGGGACTGATGGATGCGTTATTCAATCCTTCGAAAGCTAATCCTCCGGCAATGGATGCATCTCCGATGACAGCAATGACTTTTCTTTCTTTTTGTTCGTGTTTCAGTTGTGTAGCAATGGCCATGCCTAATGCTGCTGATATGGAATTAGATGCATGCCCGGCAATGAAAGCGTCGTATTCGCTTTCGGCTGGGTTTGGAAATCCACTCAATCCGTTGAGTTTACGACAAGTATAAAACCTGTCTCGTCTTTCAGTTAAAATCTTATGCCCGTAGGCTTGATGTCCCACGTCCCAAACTATGCGGTCGTATGGAGTGTCGAATACATAGTGTAAGGCCACGGTCAATTCCACGGCCCCCATGCTAGACCCAAAATGTCCCGGATTATGGGCGAGAGTATTGATAATGAAATGCCTGATTTCGTCACACACTTGGGGTAGCTCGCTAACCTGTAATTTTCGTAAATCGGCGGGTGTGTTTATTTGTTTCAGTAGTTCTGTATTGTCGGGGTTCATTTTTAGTCTCTTTTACGTAAATACAATGGTACTATTTACCTTTACTCTCTTGCTTCCATCGTTTGTAGAGTGGAACGAATACAATGATTCCCGAAGCAATGATAGCGAACAGAGCTTGCCCGTCGATGCCTCTTCCCCTAATTAGAAGAACGCATAAGAATACCCATAATAAGGCTATGCATGAAATACGGAACGTATTATATTTTCTCATGTTAATCCATAGGTTTGTTAGTGCGCTTATATATACGCCTAAGTTAACCTACAAATATAAATATTCTTTTGCAATCCATGAAAATATTGTATCAATTTCATTTTATAAAGTTGGTAAGGCAGGGCGTGTGTGAAATGAAAAAGGCTTGTGTTAAGCAAGCCTTTTTCATGATTTTGAGCTATTCTATGTTTTTTCTCACTTGGGTGAGGTATTCTTTCATTTTTATAGAATCTTTACGCTCGATAATATCGAGGAGAGACGATAATTGCTTCTGTATTCTCCGCACTTGGTCGGGGGTATTGGGATTGAAAAGAATTTCGGTTAGCAGGTAGTCGTCCTCCGAAAGTAGCCCCCTTGCTATGTCCATATGTTTTTTGAATGTCGTGCCGGGAGCCTCTTGATGTTTCATAATCGAGGCGAACACCAGCGTCGAAGTGAATGGAACCGAGAGCGAATAAGCTATGGTTTCGTCATGCTCTTTAAAACTGTATTCGAATATATTCAATCTCAGTCGCTGGTAAATATCTTTGAAAAAAATTTTGCCCATGTGGTCGCCTTCGGTAATGATGATTGTATTTTGTGTACTTAGGTCGCTCAAATTAGCGAATGTCGGTCCGAACATAGGGTGTGTCGATACGAATGGGTGTCGGGCTTGGGCGTAAAATTCGGGTAATCCGGTCTTGACCGAAGCAATATCCGATAGGATTGTGTGAGCCGGTAAATAGGGGAGAACGGTTTGAAACGCTTCTATCGTATATTTTACGGTTGCCGCATTGATGACTAAGTCGGGAGTAAAATCTTGTATTTCTTCTGGCCGGGTCATTCGCAAAGTATTGAATGCGAATCTCAGTCGATGAGGGTCTATGTCGTATAGGGCGATTTCATGGTCGAAACTGAGTACATCGGCAAAGAAAGAGCCCATTTTTCCGGCTCCGAGAATTACTATTTTCATTGTTTTTATTTATTAATAATATCCATTTGTTGATGTACCGATTCTTCGTGAATGGCTTGCATCACTTCTTTCATGAATTCTCCGCTCATTCCCAACTCAACGGCTTGTGCCATGCGTTTTTGTAGGATTTCGTCATAGCGGTTAGTTTGCAGCACGGGCATACTGTGCTCTTTTTTATATTGCCCGATTTCTCTGGATATGCGCATGCGTTTGGCTAACAGTTCGAGTAGTTGATTGTCGAGGTTGTCTATTTGGTGACGTAGTTCCGATAGGTTTTCTGTCGTCTGTGTGGTCTCTCGTATTACCAACATGTTGAGTATATAGTCCAGAGCGTCGGGGGTCACTTGCTGATTTTTATCGCTCCATGCACAATCGGGGTCACAATGGGATTCAACGATTAGTCCGTCGAATCCCAGATCCATCGCTTGTTGGCTCAATGGAGCTACAAGTTCGCGTTTACCACCGATGTGGCTAGGGTCGCAAAAAATAGGAAGATTGGGGAGACGGCGACGTAGTTCGATGGGAATGTGCCATTGAGGCATATTGCGGTACAACTGTTTGTCGTAGCTGCTAAAACCCCGGTGTATGACTGCCAGTCGGTGGAGACCAGCGTTATAAATGCGTTCGACGGCTCCTATCCATAGTTCTAGGTCGGGATTTACCGGATTCTTGATGAGTACCGGAATGTCTACACCTTTCAGTGCGTTGGCTATTTCTTGAACCGCAAAGGGATTGGCGGTCGTGCGTGCTCCGATCCATAAAATGTCGATACCATGTTTTAATGCTTCGAATACGTGCCGTTCAGTGGCAACCTCTGTTGCCGTGTACATACCGGTTTTTTCTTTGACGTGTTTTAACCAAGCAAGGCCTTCTACGCCTATACCTTCGAATCCGCCCGGTTTGGTACGAGGCTTCCATATACCTGCACGAAATATTTTAATGCCGCGCTCGGCGAGGCTTTTCGCTGTGGTCATTACTTGCTCTTCGGTTTCGGCGCTACATGGGCCAGCTATGATAATAGGGCGTTTAGAGTCTATTCCGGGAAGTAAAATTGATTGTAAATCTTCCATAATGGTATTGTTATTTATTTGATTTGATTTTTTCTATACGGTGTAACGCTTCTTGCATCTTTTTTTCGGGGGCGCAAAGCGAAATGCGAATATATCTGTTCCCTCGACTTCCGAAAATGAATCCCGGGGTAATGAAGACGTGCGCGTTGTATAATATTTCGTCGGCTAACGATTCGGCATCTGTTGCACTATCGGGAATTTTTCCCCATACGAACAATCCTGCTTGTGACGGATCATAACTGCAACCGAGAGCTTTCATGATTTTTTCTGCGATATCACGTCGGTTACGGTACACTTCGTTTAATTGGTCATACCATTCTTGACCGCATGACAATGCTTTTGTCGCAGCCATTTGTAGCGGACGGAACATTCCTGAATCGATATTACTTTTCACTTTCAAAATCCATTCGATAAATTGAGGGTTGGAAGCAAGCATACCGATTCGCCAACCGGACATATTGTGAGATTTGCTTAAAGAATTCATTTCGATACAAATGTCCTTAGACCCGGGGACAGCTAGTATACTCATCGGATTGTCGTTGAGAATGAAACTGTACGGGTTGTCGTTCACGATGATTATGTTGTGACGTTTCCCGAAATCCACCAGCTTGGTAAACAATTCCATAGATGCTTTGGCTCCCGTAGGCATATTGGGATAGTTGACCCACATTAACTTTATACGATCGAGCGGTAACGATTCTAATTGCTTGAAGTCGGGTTGCCAATGGTTATTTTCGTCGAGGTCGTAGGTGAAAATTTCGGCTTCGGCCAGTCGGCTGACGGAACTGTATGTGGGGTATCCCGGATTGGGAACCAATACCCCGTCTCCGGCATTGAGAAATGCCAAACTGATGTGCAATATACCCTCTTTGGACCCTATAAGGGGTTGTATTTCTTTTTGAGGATCGAGTGTTACATTGTACCATCTGTTATACCAATCGGCGAAGGCTCGGCGTAGTTCGGGTAGGCCTATGTAAGGTTGGTATCCGTGAACATCAGATTTCCGGCTCTCCGTACACAGGGTTTCAATCGTTTCGGGGTGGGGCGGCCTGTCAGGCCCGCCTATGCCCAGATTGATAATATCCAAACCGCGGGCATTTAGTTCGGCTATTTCTTTCAACTTTTTTGAGAAGTAGTATTCGCTTATGTTATTTACCCGATTAGCGGGTCTGATATTAAAGGGGTTGATTGAATTCTGCATATTCTCCAAGTATTTTAAAGTCTTTTGTTAGAGGTCTTATTGCTTCGAGGGATTGTTTGTATCGAGTGAAATTATCAAATGTAAGGTCTATATAAAATCGGTATTCCCATTCTTTCCCGATAATGGGCATGGACTGTATTTTGGACAAATTGATGTCATAGAAAGAAAGTATGGTGAGTACTTTTGATAAACTGCCTTGTGTATGTGGCAAACTGAAAACAAGTGAAGCTTTGTTTATGCGTTTGCCTGCTATTAAAATTTCACGGTGAGAAGGATCGGCAAGAATTAGAAAACGAGTGAAATTTCGTTTATTGGTTTCGATACCTTCTGCCAAGATATTCATGTTATAGATTTCGGCAGCTAGTTTACCGCAAATGGCAGCATGGCCCGAAAGATGACGGTGTGAAATTTCTTGGGCACTACCGGCCGTATCGTCTTTTTCTACGACTTTCATTTTAGGGTGAGCTTGTAAAAAATCACCGCATTGCATTAATGCCATGGGGTGAGAGTTCACTTCGAGGATATCGTCCATAGTTTCTCCCGGTAGTGCGGCCAGTACGTGAGAAATACGTAATTTATATTCTCCTATGATACTTAATTCACTTTTTCGTAATAGTTCGTGATTCTGTAAAATGCTGCCTGCAATGGTGTTTTCAATGGCAATGATACCCAATAAAGAACGGTCGTTATTCATGCGGTTGAACATTTCGGGAAATGTCGAGCAGGGAACCGTTTCTATTTCTTCTTCCCCGAAATAAGATCGGGCGGCGGCCTCGTGGTAGCAACCGGCTATGCCTTGTATGGTGACTTTTTTATTCATAAGCAAGATAAATAAAAAATCCCGTTCGTATTGAACGGGATTTTATCATAAGTTTCTTAATTGTTTTCTATTTCTTTTTTTTGCATAAAACCCCGTTTCTATTTTTCTCCAAAATAAAAATAAAAGTAAAAGTAATATGCAAAATCAAAATTCTTCATTGCCTGTCAAATATAAGTTTGATGTTGCAAATGTAATGAAATCATTTTTGAATCCAAACAAATAGTTATATATTTTTGAATAAAACGAGATTTTTTTTATCGCATCGTTTTGTCTATGGTATTTGAAACTTGCTTTGTATGTGACGAATAGGAGAAAATTTTGCATAACGGCGATGTCTACGGATTTTTTCGCTATCTTTGTCGTGAATGTAAAGGTAAGTTGAGCCGGGCATGACTAAATAAATTGGTTTCCATCTTCGGTTATACTATCTTTGAAGTACAAATAATTATGTATTTATGGAAACTTCGGAATTAACACTTTTTTCTGCAATGTGTGAGTCTTTTTGTACGGCAGTGGAGAAGGCTCGTGCAGAGGCGATGTCCTTGACCGATATGTATGTGCAGGTGAAATACGATGAACAGTTGTTTTCGGTATTTGATGATACTGAAAGTATATTGGTGCAATCGGTAATTGATGGATTGGACGAGTGGCGAGATTCCAGTGGAGAACGTTCGGATGCTGCGATAATTGCTTTTCTGAGGAAGGTGTTGAGTCATGAAGATGTGAATCATGCTTTACATTCGCTGGATATTATACCCCCTTTTTCTGTCGTGTTGGTAGATAATGAGATGGAGCCCGTTGCCGATTTGGTTACATTGGACGATGAGAATATCTATTTGCACGATGATTTTTGGGAAAAAATGGATAAAGAGCTTGACGATTTTTTTGAACAATTGATGTCCGATACGAAATAAGGTGGGGTATTGGGGTTCAAAGGAGGCTGCTCTTGCGGAGTGGAAAGTCTTTTCACGATATAGGTAGAAAGAAAAAAATTAATAATAATTTGATTATCGAAAGATAAGCACTAATTTTGCGCTCTCAAATTTGCACGCTTTTTGTGGAAAGTTGAGAATAAATTTGTGAGTCTAATTTAATAAAATCATAAGAATGAACGTTTCGCATCAAAACACTGACAACCTGAATGCCGTGATTTCGATTGAAATTTCAAAGGCTGACTATCAGGAAAAAGTAGACAAATCTCTTCGTGCTTATGGGCAAAAAGCGAATATTTCCGGATTCAGAAAAGGGAAAGTTCCTTTTAGTATGCTCATGAAGATGTTTGGAAAATCGGTTCGAGTTGAAGAAATTAATCGTTTGGTTTCCGAGTCTCTGTACAATTATATTCGTGATAATAAGCTCAATATCTTGGGCGAGCCGATGACCGCAGAAGATATGACTGTCGATTTGGATACACAAGACGATTTCACGTTCCGTTTTGATGTGGCATTAGCCCCCGAATTGAATGTAAAGGTCGATAAAAAAATAAAAGTACCTTACTATACGATTACTGTCGATGATGACATGGTAAAACGTCAGAATGAATCCTTTTTGTCACGTTTTGGTAAACAGATTTCGGTAGATGAGTCTACCGATGAAAGAGACCTTATCAAAGGTTCGATGGTAGAAATGGTAAAAAAAGGGACTCCGGTAGAAGGGGGAATTACGGTCGAAAGTACCATCGTTTCTCCTGCATATTTCAAGAATGACAAGGAAAAAGCTAAATTTGCCGGTGTGAAGAAAGGTGACAAAGTGATGTTCAATCCTTCGAAAAGTTGTGATGCTTCGGTCGCAGAACTGGCCTCTATGTTGAATATCGATAAGGAAAAAGCTGCCAATGTGACATCGAATTTCGAGATGACAGTGACAGATATCACACATTTGCAACCTGCCGAATTGAATCAAGAATTATTTGACAATGTATTCGGTAAAGATGTTGTAAAAACAGAAGAGGAATATTTTGCTAAACTTCGTGAAATGATAGCACATCAATTGGTTCCTGAAAGCGATTATAAATTTTCGATTGATGCACGTGCTGCGATAGAAAAGGCAGTAGGTGAGTTTGATTTGCCCGATGCATTTTTGAAACGTTGGTTGTTGGCTACCGATAAAAATCGTAAAGCTGAAAATATCGATGAGGATTTTGCGAAGATGGTTCCCGATTTGAAATGGCAGTTGATTAAAGAACAAATCGTAAAACAATTCGATATTCATGTCGATGATGCCGATTTGTTGGCTTTGGCAAAACGGGTAGCGGCAAGTCAGTTCGCACAATATGGTATGACAGGTGTTCCCGATGATGTTCTCGAACGTTATGCTAAGGAAATGTTATCGAGCAAAGAGTCTCGTTCGCGTCTTATTGACCAAGCTACGGAGCAGAAGATTCAAACTGTTATTAAGGAGTCTGTAACGCTTACGGCCAAAGAAGTGACGATGGATAAATTCCAGAAAATGTTTGAAGTTGCCGAGTAATAAAATCGATATAATTATCGATAGCCCCGAGACGTAATGGCTTCGGGGCTTTTCATTGTTTGAAATCTTCCAATATAGTTAATTGATGCTTGTAGTTCGGTTGATGTATTATTTTTTGTGAAGATATTGGTAAAAAAGACCGGGCTGCAGAATTTTATTTGGGGTATAATTGTTTTTATTTATATCTTTGACTAAAAATAGGGATTAAAAAAACAATCTAAAAACGATATAATTATGACTAATGATTTTAGAAAATATGCGGTAAAACATTTGGGTATGAATGGACTTGCCCTTGATCAATATGCGCAGTTTACCAGTAGCTATCTTTCCCCTTCTATTATGGAGGAGCGCCAACTGAATGTAACCCAGATGGACGTGTTTTCGCGTTTAATGATGGACCGTATAATCTTTTTGGGAACTCCTATCGATGATTATACATCGAATGTTATAGAAGCACAGTTGCTTTATCTCGATTCTGCCGACCCGGGTAAAGATATATCTATTTATTTCAATACTCCCGGAGGGTCGGTATATGCCGGGTTGGGTATCTACGATACCATGCAGTTCATAAGCAGTGATATTTCTACGATCTGTACAGGTATGGCCGCCTCGATGGGCGCTGTATTGTTGGTTGCAGGGACAAAGGGAAAACGTTTTGCTTTGAAACATTCCCGGGTTATGATACATCAACCGATGGGAGGCGCACAAGGTCAGGCTTCGGATATAGAGATTACGGCAAGGGAGATACAGAAACTTAAAAAAGAACTCTATACCATTATAGCCGATCATTCGGGAAACTCGTATGAGCGTGTGGAGAAAGATTCCGATCGTGATTATTGGATGACTGCTCTTGAAGCCAAAGAATACGGTATGATTGACGACGTATTGGTAAAATCTATGAAATAATATTCTAGGAATGGCTAAGGGCGAAAAGTGTAGTTTTTGCGGAAGAGGAGAAAATGAGGTAAGATTATTAATGCCGGGGCGTGACGGTTGTATTTGCGACGAGTGTGCCGAGCAAGCCTATCTCCTTTCCGAAGAATATTTGCATAAAAAGAAAAAAGCGAGTTCCAAATGGACCGTATCCCGAGAGGATTTACCTAAACCGGAAGAGATAAAAACATTTCTCGATCAGTATGTTATCGGGCAGGACGATGCTAAACGTTATTTGTCGGTCTCGGTCTATAACCATTATAAACGTGTTTTGCAGGTAGCCGATAATGATGATGTTGAGATTGAGAAATCGAATATTATTATGGTTGGCCCTACTGGAACCGGAAAGACCTTGTTGGCGAAGACGATTGCTCGTTTATTGAAAGTTCCGTTTACGATTGTCGATGCTACTGTCTTGACCGAGGCCGGTTATGTGGGCGAGGATATCGAAAGCATTTTGACCCGTTTGCTGCAAGTTGCCGATTATGATGTCGAGGCGGCTGAGCGAGGTATTGTGTTTATCGACGAGATCGACAAGATTGCTCGTAAAAGCGATAATCCTTCGATTACCCGTGATGTTAGCGGTGAGGGCGTACAGCAAGGTTTGTTGAAATTATTGGAGGGTTCTATCGTAAATGTTCCGCCGCAAGGCGGGCGTAAACACCCCGAGCAGAAAATGATACCGGTGAATACAAAGAATATTTTGTATATTTGTGGTGGGGCTTTCGACGGGATAGAACGCAAAATCGCCATGAGGTTGAACACCCATGTTGTAGGTTATAATGGAGGTGGTAGCAATGGTCGTATAGATCGGGAAAATCTGTTACAGTATATTGCACCCCAAGATTTGAAATCGTTTGGTCTTATTCCTGAAATTATAGGACGATTGCCCATTTTAACCTATTTGCAACCTTTGGACAAGGCCGCGCTACGGAGAATTCTGGTAGAGCCTAAGAATTCGATTATCAAACAATATATCAAACTTTTCGAAATGGACGGAGTGCAACTTTCGTTTGATGAGGATATGCTTGATTATGTTGTCGAAAAGGCCGTAGAGTTCAAGTTGGGAGCCCGAGGGTTGCGCTCTATTGTCGAAACGATTATGATGGATGCTATGTATGAAACGCCTTCTTCGACAAAAAAGAAATTGCATATAACACGTAGCTATGCAGAAAAGAAGTTAGAAAAAGCAAAACTATTGGCAGTATAAGAAAAAACAGTAAGAAAAAATTTGGTAATTAAGAGGAGTTGTTTATAAATTTGTTTGACCGATAAAGGTCGGCGAATATACATAACGAGAAAGAGAGTAACCGTATGGCAAAAGAAGTAAATTTGACTGAGGAACTGAAAAGGAATTTCGGATTCGATACATTTAAGGGAAATCAGGAAGCGATTATCAGAAATTTGCTTGCCGGGAATGATACATTTGTATTGATGCCTACCGGAGGAGGGAAGTCGCTTTGTTATCAATTGCCGTCGTTGATTCTTGACGGTACTGCGATAGTTATTTCGCCTTTGATTGCATTGATGAAGAATCAGGTCGATGCTATGCGGAATTTCAGTGCCGAAGATGGTGTCGCTCATTTCATAAACTCCTCTTTGAACAAAACTGCGATAGACCAAGTAAAAACCGATATTTTATCGGGGAAAACCAAATTGTTATATGTTGCTCCTGAATCCTTGACGAAGGAAGAAAACATTGATTTTCTTAAACAGGTGAATGTGTCGTTTTATGCGGTAGATGAAGCCCATTGTATTTCGGAATGGGGACATGATTTCCGTCCTGAATATCGACGTATCCGACCTATTATTAATGAGATTGGCGTACGTCCTGTAATAGCTCTTACCGCGACTGCGACTCCGAAAGTCCAGCATGATATACAGAAGAATCTGGGCATGTTGGAAGCTACTGTATTTAAGTCGTCGTTTAATCGTCCTAATCTTTATTATGAGGTTCGCCCGAAAACAGCGAATATCGATAAAGACATTATTAAATATATAAAATCGCAGGAGGGTAAATCGGGTATAATCTATTGTTTGAGTCGAAAGAAAGTAGAAGAACTGGCAGAATTGTTACAGGTAAACGGAATTCGTGCGCTGCCATATCATGCCGGAATGGACTCTGCGACTAGGACTCAGAATCAAGATGCATTCTTGTTGGAGAAAATAGATGTTATCGTTGCCACGATAGCCTTTGGTATGGGGATTGATAAGCCCGATGTCAGGTATGTCATACATTACGATATACCCAAAAGTCTGGAAGGCTATTATCAAGAGACGGGACGAGCCGGTCGAGATGGAGGAGAAGGTCAGTGTATAACTTTTTATATCAATAAAGATTTACAGAAACTCGAAAAATTCATGCAGGGAAAACCCATTGCCGAGCAAGAGATTGGTAAACAGCTTTTGTTAGAAACTGCTGCTTATGCCGAGTCTTCTCTTTGTCGTCGCAAGATTTTACTGCATTATTTTGGAGAAGAGTATGAGGAAGATAATTGTGGAAATTGTGATAATTGCCTAAATCCTAAAAAGCAAGTGGAAGCAAAAGATCAACTTTGTGCGGTTCTTGAAACTATTATTGCACTGAAAGAAAAATTTAAAGCCGAATATGTGATAGATGTCTTGTTAGGTAAAGAAACGAGCCAAATACTTTCGTATCAACATGAAGATTTAGAGGTGTTTGGAAGCGGACAGGGTGAAGATGAGCGCACGTGGAACGCCGTCATTCGACAAGCATTGATAGCCGGCTACATAGGTAAAGATATTGAGAATTATGGACTATTGAAGGTAACGAAGGCTGGGCATGCGTTTTTGAAGAATCCGGTTTCGTTTAAGATTGTCAAAGATGTCGATTTTGACGAGGTGGAGGAAGAAGTGCCCATGAAAGGTGGAGCTTCTTGTGCAGTCGATCCCGAGTTATATTCTATTTTGAAAGATTTGCGAAAGAAAATCGCTAAACGATTGGAACTTCCTCCGTATGTGATTTTTCAAGACCCTTCATTAGAAGCTATGGCGACAACCTATCCGATTACAATTGAGGAGTTACAAAATATTCCGGGGGTAGGAGCAGGTAAAGCGAAACGTTACGGAGAAGAATTCGTTAAAGTCATCAAAGCTCATGTGGAAGAAAATGAAATTGAGCGTCCCGAAGATTTAAGGGTGCGTACGGTTGCCAATAAGTCGAAATTGAAAGTATCCATTATTCAGGCCATCGACAGGAAAATTGCACTTGATGAATTGGCCGAGTCGAAGGGCCTTGAATTTGGAGAGTTGCTCGACGAGATAGAGGCGATTGTTTATTCGGGAACGAAAATCAATATCGACTATTTCCTGCACGAGATTATGGACGACGAGCATATCGACGATATTTTTGACTACTTCAAGGAGAGTGAAAGCGATAGTCTCGAAGATGCCATTGAGGAGTTTGGTATGGAGTATAGCGAAGAAGAAATTCGTTTGATACGTATCAAGTTCCTTTCAGAGATGGGAAATTAAAAGCCGAGAAATAATAGTAAAAAAGCGACATTCCGATAATCGGTTGTCTCTTTTTTATTTTAGCTTTTGGGGTGATAAATAATTTAAAAATCTTCATGTATAGATAATAGCTTGCCGAAAAATAATTATCTTTGCATGCAATAAAATTCTAATGAACCCCATTATGTCATTTGTTGCAGAAAAAGTGGTGATGGACGGATTAACTTTTGACGATGTTTTGTTAATCCCCGCTTACTCCGAAGTCCTTCCTCGTAATGTCGAGTTGTCGACGCAGTTTTCACGCAATATCCGATTAAATATTCCATTAGTTTCGGCAGCCATGGATACGGTAACCGAGGCGCAATTGGCTATTGCTATCGCTCGTGAAGGAGGAATTGGAGTCATTCATAAAAATATGAGTATCGAGGCTCAGGCCCGTCAAGTTCATGCTGTTAAACGAGCTGAGAATGGAATGATTTATGACCCTGTGACAATCAAGTGTGGGTCGACGGTGCGCGAAGCGTTGTCTATGATGAGTGAATACCATATAGGAGGGATTCCCGTAGTGGACGATAAAAATCTTTTGGTGGGTATTGTAACGAATCGGGACTTGCGTTTTGAACGCGATTTGGAAAGATTGGTAGACGAGGTAATGACCAAAGACAATTTGGTGACGACTTCACAATCCACCGATTTGCAACAGGCTGCGGATATTCTTCAAAGGCACAAGATAGAGAAGCTCCCGGTTGTCGATAAAGACGGCCATTTGGTAGGGTTGGTTACTTATAAGGATATAACGAAAGCCAAAGATAAACCGTTTGCTTGTAAAGATAAATTAGGTCGGCTGCGTGTGGCTGCGGGGGTCGGTGTTACAGCCGATTCGATGACTCGTGTGGATGCGTTGGTAGAAGCCGGAGTCGATGCTATCGTTATAGATACGGCGCATGGACATTCTAAGGGCGTAATCGGTGTATTGAAAGATATAAAAGCAAAATATCCAGATATCGATGTCGTTGTGGGAAATATTGCGACGGGTGAAGCCGCTAAATTTTTGGTGGAAGCCGGAGCCGACGGAGTGAAAGTAGGTATAGGTCCCGGTTCCATTTGTACGACCCGGGTGATTGCCGGTGTCGGGGTTCCTCAATTATCTGCCGTTTATGACGTGGCGAAAGCATTGAAAGGAACAGGTGTGCCATTGATTGCCGATGGTGGAATTCGTTATTCGGGTGATATTGTAAAAGCATTGGCTGCTGGGGCTTACTCGGTTATGTTGGGCGGTATGCTGGCTGGTGTTGAAGAATCGCCGGGAGAAACGATCATATTCAATGGACGTAAGTATAAGTCATATCGGGGTATGGGATCTCTCGAAGCGATGGAGAAAGGTTCGAAAGACCGTTATTTCCAAGCTAATGAGACTGATACTAAAAAATTGGTTCCCGAGGGAATTGCGGCTCGTGTTCCCTTTAAAGGATCTTTATATGAAGTAGTTTATCAGATGGTCGGCGGTTTGCGTGCCGGAATGGGATATTGTGGAGCTAAGGATATAGAGGCTTTACATGATGCTAAGTTTACTCGTATTACCAATGCTGGTGTAGCCGAAAGTCACCCTCATGATGTGTCGATAACCAGCGAGGCTCCGAATTATAGTAGAGGATAACTTTTCCGATAAGGAAGGTGGATTTTTATTTTTGGGAAGAATACACTATTTTAGTGATTACGATATAATTTTCTTATATTTGAAGCGTTAAAATAGTGTATTATTTTTGTTGATAACTCGGGACTATCAAGTCTCAATAAAATGTAGTGCATAACACAATGAAAAACAAATGGCTCTTAGCGGCTTTGCTTGCCGGAAATTCTTGGTTTGGAGGGGGGGCTACCGATGTCGACCCTGTTATTATGAGAGTGAATAATAAAGATATTCACAAATCGGAATTTGAGTATATCTATAATAAGAACAGCCAGCAACAAATCGATCATAAATCTCTCGATGAATACGTTACACTATTTAAGAACTATAAGTTGAAAGTCGCCGAGGCCGAAGCTATGGGGATTGATACGACTTCGGCATTTAAAAATGAATTGGCGGGGTATAGAGAAGAGTTGGCTAAACCCTATTTGATCGATGCTTCTGTTGATGACCGTTTGGCATATGAAGCTTATGACCGAATGAAAGAAGATGTGGAGGTAAGCCATATTCTCATAGGATTGAATGCTCGGACTCCTGAGGACCGAGCCGAGGCAAAGAAAAAAGCCGAATCGGTATTGGCTGAAATCAAGGCGGGGGAAGACTTTGGAATGTTGGCAGAGAAATTCAGTGAAGACGGATCGAGGCAGAATAAGGGATATTTAGGATTTATTAGAGGCGGACGTACGGTTTATCCTTTTGAAAAGGCTGCTTTCGCATTACAAGCGGGAGAAGTTTCCGATATAGTGGAAACCCAGTTCGGATATCACATTATAAAAGTACATAGTCGTCGTCCCAATCCGGGAGAGTTTCTATTTTCCCATATCATGATATTAGTGCCTCGTGGTGCTTCTGATGAAGTAAAAGCGCAGAAAGAATCCGAGATACGAGCCATTTATGAAGAATTGAAGTCGGGAGCCGATTTTGCTACGATGGCAAAGGAGCGATCGGAAGATAAGGCTTCTGCCGTACGAGGTGGAGAATTACCGTGGGTGAGTAGTGGACAATTTGTAAAAGAGTTCGAGGATGCTGCATTTGCTCTTAAAAATAAAGGTGATATTACAGAGCCTGTATTATCCCCCTATGGCTGGCATATCATTAAGTTAATGGACCGGCGGGATATTAAGCCGTTTGAACAAATGCGCTCGGAGATTACGCGAATGATGGCACGAGACGAAAGAGGTAGCATGGCTCGTAATGCGATGGTGGCTAAATTGAAAAATGATTATGGTTTTTCTTTGGAAGAATCGCAGAGGGCGAAGTTGATGAAATTGGCTGGCGATTTAGGTAAAGTCGATTCTTCTTATATAGCGGCTATTCATAATGACCAAAGTGTTTTATTCTCGTTTGAGAACCATTCATATACAGTGGCCGATTTTGCCTCGTTTTTGTCCAAAGGCCGAGATGTGACGGTCAATGCACCCGATTATATTTCGACTATGATTGGTTATATGGCCGATATGGAAATATTAGATTTCGAGAAGGCTCATTTGGAAGATAAGTATCCCGATTTTCGCAATTTGATGAATGAATATCGAGACGGCATGTTGCTGTTTGAAATCAGCAATAGGGAAGTTTGGGAAAAAGCATCGAAAGATACCGAGGGCTTGCAGAAGTTTTTCAAGAAAAATAGGAAAAAATACAAATGGGATAAACCTCATTATAAAGGATTTTTGATTCAATGCTGTGATGCGGCTACCGCCGATGGCATAAAGAACCGGATTAAAGAACTCGATGACGATTCTGTAATCGTCGTGTTGAATCGAGAGTTCAATACCGACTCTTTAACAAGAGTAAAAGTGGAACGAGGCTTGTTTGTTGAGGGAGATAATGAAAAAATTGATGAATTGGTATTTAAGGGAGCTCCGGTAAAAGCCGATGAGAAGTTGCCGATAGCTTTTGTGTCTGGTAAACTATTGAAGAAGATGCCGGAGGCGTATACCGATGTGAGAGGACAAGTGACGGCCGATTACCAAACTTACCTTGAAAAAGTTTGGGTGAAGAAACTCAATAAAAAATATCCGGTAGAAATCTATGAAGATGTCCTAAAAACAGTTAATAGGCCGTAGTTGCCATTATTTAGTCGTAATTTAGCGGATATTTATGTAGGTAATATAGATGTATAAAGTCTCGATAATAGTATTATGCGCAGCATTTTCGGCATGCCTTTTTACGGCATGCCGAAGTGGGTTACAGAGCGATGAAAATTCATTGGTACAAGTGGGCGATGAAATACTATCGCGTCAAGAGCTTGCCGATGCCATGCCGGAGGGACTTTCGCGCGCTGATAGTACCGATTTTGCCGACAAGTATATCCGTCGATGGATTTGTGATGTATTACTATATCGAATGGCACAAAAGAATATTCCCGATATAGAACGTATTGATGCATTGGTTGAGAAATACCGACGAGATTTAGTCATATTCGAATATCGTAAGAGATTGGTTAATGAACGGATGACAAAGTCTTTTGATGAACAAGAAATGCTGGATTATTATGAGCGAAACTCAGAAATGTTTCGTTTGCATGAAGCCATCTTGAAAGGGTTGTTTCTTAAAGTACCGGAGAATACGCCCAATCTTGGACAGTTGAAAAAATGGTATTGTTCTACAAATCCCGATGGAGTAGAAAAGATCGAGAAATATGCTTTGAAAAATGCGGTGATCTATGACTACTTTTATGACAAGTGGATACCGTTTGAAGAAATCGTCAATAATATTCCATACGAGTTTGGAGATGCTGAATCCTTTTTAAAGACACATCATAAGTTGGAATTTAATAAAAACGGATATTGGTATTTACTGAATATTACAGAATATCGTTTGCCGGGAGAAGAAATGCCTTATGATTTTGCTCGGGCTCAAATTCAGGAAATTTTGACAAATAGCAATCGGTTGAACTTTGATCGGGAGCTGGAAGAAAATCTGTATCGGGATGCCGAGAAGTCGGGTGATATAAAGTGGTTGTATAAAGGTGAGAAATCTATTGAAAAAGAGAGTATAAAATAATTGAATTATGCGTAAAGTTACTGATTGGCTTTTATTTTTCTTTATGGCGGTGTCTTTGCCGGCTTTTTCCGATGACAATGTTATCGATGAGGTTGTATGGATAATAGGAGATGAAGCTATTTATAAGTCTGAGGTTGAAGAGCAATATCGACAAATGCAATACGACGGACAACGTATCGATGGCGATCCTTATTGTGTAATACCCGAACAGCTTGCCGTGCAGAAACTTTTTCTGCATCAGGCGAAACTGGATACGATTACAGTTCCTGATGCTACTGTTTTTCAACAAGTAGAGGCTCGTATCAATTATCTGATCGCTAATATCGGGTCGAAGGAAAAAATGGAAGAATACTTTAAAAAACCGGTAACCGAAATTCGTGAAGAGTTGGCGAATGTAATTCGTGATCAGGGAACCGTACAGGAAGTACAACGGAATTTGGTAAAAGATGTAAAAACCACACCGGCCGAGGTGCGTAGGTTTTATAATCAATTGCCGGCCGATAGTATTCCTTATATTCCCATGCAGGTAGAAGTCCAAATTATTACTTTGAATCCTAAGGTTCCGCAGCAGGAAATAGATAATGTGAAAGCTCGATTGCGTGATTTCAGCGAACAAGTAAATAAAGGCGAGCGAGATTTCTCTACTCTTGCGGTTCTTTATTCCGAAGATCGGGGATCTGCCATGATGGGAGGAGAAATGGGCTTCGTGAGCAAAAGCAATTTGGTGCCGGAGTTTGCCAATGTCGCGTTTAACTTGAATGACCCGAAGAAGGTTTCTAAAATTGTGGAGACCGAATATGGTTACCATATTATACAGTTGATAGAGAAGAGAGGCGACCGTATAAATGTTCGGCATATACTACTTCGTCCGCACGTTTCCGAGAAAGATATATCCGATGCTTTGGTTCGTCTCGATTCGTTGAGGGTAGATTTGATAGATAAGAAAATATCGTTCGATGAAATAACCCAATATGTTTCGCAAGACAAGGATACTCGCAATAACAAGGGACTTATGGTAAACCCTCAAACCGGAAATTCTAAGTTCGAGATGGGACAATTGCCCCAAGATGTGGCTAAGGTGGTTGCCGATTTGAAGGTGGGCGAAATTTCGAAACCGTTTGTCATGACCGACGAACGTAAAAATAAAGAGGTGGTTGCAATCGTAAAACTGAAAAACAGAATAGATGGACATAAAGCCAATATGTCTGATGATTATCAAACCTTAAAAGCTATTGTAGAGGAAAAGAAGAAGACCGATATATTGAATGAGTGGTTGGCTAAGAAGCAGAGCGAGACATATATCCGCATAAAAGAAGGTTGGCGAAACTGCGAATTTAAGTATGACGGTTGGATAAAGAAATAAGATCGACGCCAATGGGGCATCAAAAAAGAATAAGAGATGAAAAGAGAAGGCATAAAATACTGGTCGGTATTTTATGCCTGCTTACTCTTGGTATGTGGGCGGCATCGGGCACTCCCGAAAAGAAACTTCCTAAACAGGACGATCCCGATAAAGTGTACTTGGTGAATAGTGACGAACTTACTTTCGATAAGGAGCAGAGTGCCGATTATCGAGTATTGAGGGGAAATGTCGTCTTTCGGAAAGATAGTATGTATATGTACTGCGACAGTGCATATTTTTATGAGAAAGACAACTCACTCGATGCATTTAGTAATGTTCGCATGGAGCAGGGCGATACTCTGTTTATTTATGGAGATGTGTTATATTATCGTGGAGATGAGCAGATAGCTCGACTGCGGAATAATGTGCGCATGGAAAACAGAGATGTAACTTTGTTTACCGATAGTTTGAATTATGAGATGATTCCGAATATCGGCTATTATTTCGATGGGGGAAAATTGGTTGATTCTCAGAATGAATTGACTTCTGTATACGGTCAATATTCCCCCGATACCAAACAGTCGGTCTTCAATTTCGATGTGCAGTTGGTGAATGAAAAATATACATTATATTCCGATACGCTCGAATATAATACACAGACTAAGATTGCCGATATTGTGGGCCCTTCGACTATTGTGTCGGATAGTAATATCATTTATTCGTCGGCGGGTTGGTATAATACCGAAACTGATAAATCGATGCTTTTGGATCGTTCTTTGGTTACGTCGAAAGGACAGAGCCTTACGGGAGATACGATTTTTTACGATAGGCGATCGGGATTCGGCGAAGTGTTCGGTAATATGGTGCTCAACGACTCCATTCGTTCGGTGATTATGGAAGGGCAATATGGTTTCTACAATGAAAGAACCGAGTATTCGTTTGCGACAGATTCGGCACGCTTGTTGGAGTTTTCGCGAGGCGATACGTTGTATTTGCATGCCGATACTCTTAAATCTCACTTGGTATTGCCCGATTCCACCCGTCTTTTGCAGGCCTATCATGGTGTGAGATTTTTTAGGATAGATGCGCAGGGAGTTTGTGATTCTATGGAGTTTACGTCGGTAGATTCGCTCCTTCACATGTATAAACTCCCTATCATTTGGAATGAAAATTATCAGATAACCGGAGATACGATTCGTATACACATGAATGACAGTACGGTCGATTGGGCTTTGATTCCCGGGTCTGCTTTTGCTGCACAGCATAAAGATTCTGTTTTTTATGATCAAGTTTCCGGTAAGGAGTTGAAAGCATGGTTTGAGCAAGGGCAGTTACGTCAAATAGATGTAAACGGCAATGCTCAAACGATTTTCTATCCTCAGGAACGGGATTCGACATTGACAGGGCTGAATAAAGCCGAAAGCGGATTTTTGAGAATGTACTTGAAAAATCAGCAGATGGAGAAGATAATTATTTGGCCTCAACCGCAGGGAAGCATGACTCCGTTGGACTTGATAAAGCCCGAGCAGCTATATTTACCAGCCTATAAATGGTATAGTGATTTGAGGCCGGTAAGCCCCGAAGACATATTTCGAAAACCAGAAGTGAAAATAGAAGTTGTTGAAGAGAAAAAACATCGCTTCAATCATTAAGATTTGGTCGAATTATGAGTGATATCATACATTTATTGCCCGATTCTGTGGCTAATCAAATTGCAGCTGGAGAAGTGATACAACGTCCGGCCTCGGTAATTAAAGAATTGGTGGAGAATGCTGTCGATGCGGGTGCTACGTCTATTCAGATTATTTTGAAAGATGCAGGACGTACTCTTATTCAGGTGATAGACGACGGCAAAGGAATGTCTCCGACCGATGCCCGGTTAGCCTTCGAACGTCATTCGACTTCTAAAATTCGTTCGGCCGACGATTTATTCTCGCTACGTACGATGGGGTTTCGAGGAGAAGCGTTGGCTTCTATCGCCGCTATTTCTCAGGTAGAGCTTCGTACGCGCAGAGTCGACGATGAGGTAGGCACTTGTATACGTATGTCGGCTTCCCAATGTGAAGGGCAGGAGGCGATTTCTACTCCTGTGGGGAGTAATTTTGCGGTAAAAAATATCTTTTTTAATGTGCCAGCACGACGTAAATTTCTTAAATCCAATCAGGTGGAATTGAGCAATATACTCAATGAGTTTGAGCGTATGGCATTGATTAATACTCAGATTAGTTTTATTCTCGTCCATAATGACTCGGAATTGTATAATTTGCCGGCTACCAATTTGAGGCAGCGTATTGTTGCACTTTTTGGTAAGAGTCTTAATCAGCAGTTACTTTCTTTGGGAACGGAAACGTCTTTGGTGAAGATTTCGGGTTATGTGGGGCGTCCCGAAGCTGCTCGCAAAAGAGGAGCATTACAATATTTTTTTGTAAATGGCCGGTATATGCGCCACCCATATTTTCATAAAGCGGTGACGATTTGTTACGAACATTTGATACCGGTCGGTGAAATGCCCAATTACTTTATCAATCTTACGGTCGATCCCGAGACGATTGATGTGAATATCCACCCGACTAAGACCGAAATAAAATTTGAGAACGAGCAGCCCATCTGGCAAATTCTTTCTGCCTCTGTAAAGGAAGCATTGGGAAAATTCAGTACGGCTCCCTCTATCGATTTCGATATGGAAGATGCACCGGAAATTCCAACATCGAAGCCGGGCACACATGTTCTTCCCCCTACGGTTCATGTGGATACGACGTATAACCCTTTTCGAGCAGGAGGTGGCGGTTCTTCTGTGAAGAGACCGAATTATGATTGGCAGCAGCTTTATAGCAGCTTTAACAATACAAAAGAAGGTTCGACCGTTCAGCCCGATTCAGACAACGATTTTCCGTCTAAATTGGATTTCTCTGATGGATATGTTTCTAATTTTTCTAGTGAAGGGGAACAATCGGTTTTTCCTGAGTTCGAGTCGAAACTGAATCAAAGCGGTAGGACTGTGTTGCAGTTGAAAGGGAAATACATTATGACTTCTTCGGCTGAGGGGTTAATGGTGATAGATCAACATCGGGCTCATGGCATAATTTTGTTTGAGCGTTTTATGGTGGGAATATCCTCTCGCGAAATGGCTTCGCAACGTGTTTTGTTCCCCGAAATCATGCAATTGACAGTCTCTCAATCAGAAACTTTACATGGAATCTGGGAAGAATTGATAGCGCTTGGATTCGATTTAGCCGATATGGGGCAGAATAGTTATTCTATCAATGCGATACCGGCCGGTATAGAAGGGATAGATGTACGAGACCTTATTGGGCAAATGCTTGTAACTGCTTCGGAGAAAGAACATGATGCAAAGGCTTCGTTGCAAAAGCGTATGGCTTGGACTTTGGCCGAGACTGCTGCTGTACCGGTGGGACAGTCTCTTTCTCAGGAAGAAATGTTGTCTATGGTCGATGATTTGTTATCTTTGAAAACACCAGCTTATACACCCGATGGCAAATCGGTTTTTATCATCGTTTCGTATGACGAGTTGCAGAAACGGTTTAATTGATTGAGTTATGTTGATTTTGTTGTCTCCGGCAAAAACGATGGTAGGGAGTAGTAGAACTACCGTTCCTTTTGTTACCGTTCCGTTATATAAAAGTGAGGCCGAGCATATAGCGATGGAAATGGCTGGTTATTCGGTCGAAGAACTGTCGGGTATGCTGGGGATAAATCGTAATTTGGCCTTGCAGACGAAAGAGAGATATAATGTATTTCATTCGCCCGATGTGCATGGATTACCGGCTCTTTTGGCCTATACCGGTATTGTCTTTCGTTACATTTCGCCGGCCGATTTTACCGAGGCCGATTTTGAATATGCTCAGAATCATCTGCGTATGGCATCGGCTTGTTACGGATTGACTCGGCCGCTCGATGTAATAAAACCCTACCGCATGGAATATGCTGTTGAATTGCCTTCGATGGGTATTCCTGTTTCGGAATATTGGAAGCCGCTTTTAACCGATAAATTGATTGACGATACAAAAGCGGCTGGTGGAATATTGGTCAATTTGGCGAGCCGTGAAATCCAGCAATCGTTCGATTGGTCTCGAATAAATAAAAGGGTACGAGTAATCACTCCCGAATTTAAAGTATATAAAGGCGACGGGTTTAAGACAATCGTGATATATGCGAAAATGATGAGAGGGGCGATGACTCGTTATATCCTAAAAAACAAAATATCTCACCCCGACGATATTTGTTCTTTCTCGGCAGAGGGCTTCCACTTCTCGCCCGAACATTCGAGCGAAAATAATCCTGTATTTGTCGTTTAATCAGCGTTGTTGTCTTGTTATATAAATAGTTCCGGTTCTTTTCTTGTTTCGCATTTTTCCTTGAAAGCCCGAATAGATAGAAATAATTTCAGTGGATTTATTTTTCTCGCATTTTGAGGACAGAAGGCGATACATCTCATGCAAGAGATACATTTGCTTTCGTCCGTCATTCGGGGATTCTCTTGGGGAATAGCGTTGGTGGGGCATAATGCCGCGCATTTCCCGCACTGTGTGCATTTTTTACCGGCACGAGGTTTCAGGGGTACTCCGTTATATATTTTATAATCAGCATTTCCTTTCACTTGTATTTCTGTGAAACTCTCTCCATTTTTCAGTTGCACCAATTTAGTTTTGATTTGTTCTGAAAAATTCTTTAAGATCGTTTCATCGTCAGAATCCGGACGACCTTTGGCATAAACCCTCATGATAGAATGCTCGGCAATACAGGCGATACAAGCAACGGTTTGAAATCCGTTCGATTCTATCGTTGTCTTTAATTCGAGTAAAGCATCGTCGTAATCCCGATTCCCGTAGACGACCACGAGTATAGCCGGGGTGTTATGCCCGGTTATACGTTTCAGTCGATCTATGGCTACGGAAGGAACTCTCCCTCCATACACAGGAACAGCCACTAATAGGGTGTCTTCCCCATTTAGCTCGTAAGAGTTCTGTTGCCGTGTATGGTCGGTAATATCTATTTCCGTAACCTGAGGGTCTATCTCTTTGCCGATGATATAGGCAGCCTTTCGGGTTCCACCCGTCGGGCTGAAATAAACGATGTGCATTTTTTTATTGTTTGTTTCTACGCTCCTGAACAATGGCATCGAGAACTGCGACAGTCGTTAGGTTGACAATATCTCTCGTCGAACTGGCAATATCGGTGAAGTGAATAGGTTTGTTCAATCCCATTTGTATCGGGCCGATAGACTCTGCCACACCCATTTCCAGCATCATTTTATAAGCCGAGTTCGCCGAACTTAAATTCGGGAAAACAATCGTATTTACTTCTCGCCCTTTCAGCTTGTTGAACGGATACGATTTGTCTCGGAGTTTATTATTGAGGGCAAAGTTCATTTGCATTTCTCCGTCGATGATGATTTCGGGATATTGTTCGTGTAAAATTTTAATGGCTTCGTGTACTCTTAGGGGACTTCCTTGATTATCCGACCCGAAGTTAGAATAGGATACCATAGCGATAACAGGATCTTTGGCAAAAAACCTTACAGAGTCATAGGACAATTTTGCAATGTCGATTAATGTTTCGGTAGTCGGTTTCCGATTGATGAGTGTATCGGCGAGGAAATAAGTCCCGCACTTGGTGTTCATGATGTGCATGGCTCCGAAATGTTTGTATCCTTCGCGTATACCGATAACCTCTTTCGCAATCTGTATAGTCTCTGCATACTTGGAGTATGTGCCTGTGATGAAGGCATCGGCTTCTCCGGCTTCGACCATCATCATACCGAAGTAATTGCGGTCGAACATCTTTTCATGAGCTTCGGCGTAGGTCATACCCTCGCGTTGTCTCTTTTCTGTAAGAAGCTGTGCGTAGCGGATACGGCGGTCTTCTTCGTTCGGATGCCTCAAATTGATAATTTGCATGCCCGATAAATCTACACCTATGGACTCTGCCAACTTCCCTATTAACTCATCGTTCCCTAATAAAATAGGTTTGCAAATACCCTCTTTCATTGCCGTAGAAGCCGCTTGTAACATATTGGCATGATTGGCTTCGGCAAACACGACACGTTTGGGTTCTTTGCGGGCCATTTCGGTAAATTCCCGTAACATCTTGTTGTCATATCCCATCAGCTTTTTCAGCCGGTCATTGTAGGCATCCCAGTCGGTGATGTGATGCTGGGCGACACCAGAGTCCATCGCTGCTTTGGCGACTGCGGGGGCTACTGCGGTCAATAGTCTGGGGTCGAGAGCTTTGGGGATAATATATTCGGGACCGAACGAAAGTCTCTTTATTCCATAGGCCGAGTTGACAACATCGGGTACAGGTTCTTTGGTTAGTTTGGCAATGGCATACGTAGCGGCCAGTTTCATCTCTTCGTTAATGGCGGTAGCGCGAACATCGAGAGCTCCTCTGAAAATGTAAGGGAATCCCAATACATTATTTATTTGGTTGGGATAGTCCGACCGACCGGTAGCGAATATCAAATCTTTGCGAGAAGCCATTGCTTTATCGTAAGATATTTCGGGATTAGGATTGGCCAATGCGAATACGATGGGCTTTTCATTCATGGATTGTACCATTTCTGTTGTCAAGACATCGGCCACGGAAAGTCCCAGAAAAATATCCGCTCCGCGCATGGCATCGGCTAAGGTCTTTATATCGGTTCGTTCGGTGGCGAATTGCTTTTTTGCCGGTGACAAATCGGTGCGGCTGGTGCTGATGACCCCTTTGCTGTCCACCATGACGATATTCTCTTTTTTAATGCCCAATCCCATGTATAATTTCGTACAAGAACTGGCTGCGGCTCCGGCGCCGTTAACGACGAGTTTCGCCTCTTCTATTTTTTTCCCTTGTATATCGAGAGCATTTAAAAGTCCGGCCCCGGAAATAATCGCTGTCCCGTGCTGATCGTCGTGCATAACGGGGATATTTAGTTCCTCTTTTAATCGGGTTTCTATTTCGAAACACTCGGGAGCTTTTATATCTTCCAAATTTATACCTCCGAAAGTGGGGGATATGGCTTTTACTGCGGCAATAAATTTGTCAGGGTCTTTTTCATTGACCTCAATATCGAATACGTCGATACCTGCGAATATCTTGAATAGCAAGCCTTTCCCTTCCATGACGGGCTTTCCGGCCAAAGCACCGATGTCGCCTAAACCCAATACAGCCGTCCCATTGGAAATGACTGCTACCAAATTACCTTTGGCTGTGTATTCATACGCCTTTTCTGCATCTTGTTCTATTTCAAGACACGGTTCTGCTACTCCCGGAGTATAGGCTAGGGATAGGTCTCGTTGTGTACTATAAGGTTTGGTAGGAATTACTTCTATTTTTCCAGCTTTACCTTCACTGTGATATTTTAAGGCATCTTCTTTTGAAACTTTTGACATAAGTATACTATTTAGTGGTTTATCTGTTTAATTTGTATTCCCAAAAGTTAAATAACTTTTAATTTGTAAGCGTATCGAGTACAAATGTAGCAAATTTATCTCATCTCTTATGTTAAGAAAAACATTTCTTTAAAAATAAAAGTTTTACAAGGGGAATCAGCTCTTTCGATATTCTTTGGGTGATAATCCGATTTGATGTTTAAAATATTTACTGAAAAAAGTTTGTGAGGGAAAGTTCAGTTCATTGCTGATTTGCTGAATCGTCATACTTGAATTTTTGAGTAATCTTTGAGCCTCCAAAATGACATACCTCTTTATCCATTCGCTAGCCGATATGCCGCTATTATTTTTTACGGTTGTAGATAAATATTTGGCTGTAATACATAGCTTGTCGGCATAGAAATTCAACTGTCTATATTTTTTGAAATTTTTTTCTACCAAATCTAAGAATTCGTAGGTAATATAGTCGGCTCTTGTCTTTTCGTTTTTTTTTTGTAAGAACTTATTTGTTTCCAAACTGTCGAATAGAAAAGTGCTACGGTAAGGTGTTGTATCGATTTTATTCGGAAAGGATTATCAGTATCGGCTATTATCTTTTTTATGTAAGCACAATAGTCCAATAATGCAGTTAAAGTTTCCTGAGATAAATGATGAGATATATTGTCCTGCCGGGGGAACCTTAATAATAAAATTTCATTTTTGGAATACGATGCGATATTGCTGGCGAAGTTTTTGGTAAAAGCAATGCAAATGATATAAAAATCTTCGCTGTTACTATCGTGTTGTAAAATTTGATTGGGATAAATGCTGATTACGCAAGGAGCGATTGCGTTATACTCTATGGAATTTATTTTCCCTTTAACCCAACCTTTCAGGACAATACATAATGTGAATGCTTCTGCTTTGTAAGGATAGTTGAATTTTGATAAATCCGAGATATTATCTTTATTAATCTCTATCAAAGCGAACTCGTTATCGACATGTAAAACATGTTTGTAATGATTGAAGCTCTCGTTGGGAATATCGGTTATGTGAATGGTCATAAATATTTTTATTTTTTCGGAGCAAAAATAGTCTAATTGTCTTGTAAATAATCTTGAATGAGAAAAATAGACCTGAATAGGGGGATAAAAGGACTCATTTGTATGTAAAGATGGATTTATATTTGCAGCCGAAATAAAATCTCTGAAAGAGAATTTGTAATAGAATGAAGGATATAATTTTTATTTATTTTATTTTTTCATTCTTTCCAGCTATTATACAGAGTTTATGCCTAAATTTGTAGCATTCGAAATGTGTTTGAAAAATCCCTGTTTATAGGGGTTATAAAGGTTTTATGTAGGTATTGATTAAATTTATCAATAAGTTGTGTTTAATAATTTTTAATATAAAATTTTAACTCGACTTGGAATATCAACGTTGAAAATAATTTTTGTTGCTTATGAAATTGACTAAAAATTTTATTCAGCCTATCGCAGGTGCGATGCTTTGTATTTTTTTATTTTCCTGTGGAGGAAAAAATGCCCAGAATGGAGGCGGAATGGTTCGCGAATATGCCGTAATGACATTACAGCCCGATTCGATGGAGTGGTATAGCAATTACCCTGCTGCAATTAAGGGTAAGCGGGATATTGAGATACGTCCGAATGTTAGTGGCTTTATTACAGATTTGAGAGTCGATGAGGGGTCTGTCGTAAGAAAAGGTCAAGTTCTTTTCGTTATCGATACAGTCCCGTACAAAGCTGCATTGAAAGTCGCCGAGACTAATGTAGAGGTAGCGAAAGCCAGTACCGAAACCGCTCGCCTTACGGCAGAAAACAAACGGGAGTTGCAGAGACGAGATATCATCAGCGAATATGATTTGCAAATGGCCGAAAACTCTTATGCTTCGGCTAAGGCTCAGTTGGCTCAGGCGGAAGCCCAATTGGTAAATGCCCGTAATAACGATTCCTATACGCGGGTTATCAGTCCGCTCGATGGAGTAGTGGGGGAGATTCCTTTCCGTGTGGGGAGTTTGGTGTCGCCGTCTTCGGCCACTCCGCTTACCACTGTTTCGGATAATTCCGAGATGTATGTTTACTTTTCGATGACCGAGCGGCAAATTTTGGAATTGGTGGCACAATACGGTGCTGAGAATTTTTTGCAAAAACTTCCGACTGTATCGTTGAAACTTTCCGATGGTAGTATATACCCGTTGAAGGGACGGATCGAAACGGTCAGTGGAATTATAGATACACAGACAGGCTCCTCGAATATGCGTGCTACTTTTGAAAATCCGAATAGGTTGTTGCGTAGCGGAGGTTCGGGAGTTATCATGATTCCTATGAAAAACGACCATGCTATTTTGGTTCCGCAAAAAGCTACTTACGAAATTCAAGATAAGAAATTTGTTTATGTTTTAAATGACGACTCTACGGTGACTTCTACCGAAATAACCATTGCATCGATCGACAACGGAAAAGAGTATATGGTAACTTCGGGATTGAAAGCCGGGGATCGTATCGTGACAGAAGGTGTCAATACTTTGAAGGACGGCATGACTATTAAAGCAGCTGGTTCGCAAAATAATCAATAACAAGAACTTCAAATAGATAAAAGATTATGAAGTTAGATAGATTTATCAACCGCCCGGTATTATCGACCGTTATTTCCATTTTTATGGTCATACTGGGTGTTATAGGACTTGTATTTTTACCGATTACGCAATATCCAGATATTGCTCCTCCTACTATACAAGTTTCGACAACTTATACAGGAGCTAACGCTCAAACCATATTGAATAGTGTTATAGCTCCGTTGGAAGAGTCCATAAATGGTGTGGAAAACATGCTATACATGACTTCTACGGCAACTAATACAGGATCGGCGTCGATCAACGTATATTTTAAGCAAGGAACCGATCCCGATATGGCTGCCGTGAATGTGCAGAACAGGGTCGCTAAGGCTCAAAATCTGTTGCCGGCAGAAGTAACGCGGGTGGGTGTGATTACCGAAAAACGTCAGACGAGTATGTTGATGGTATTCTCTCTGTTCAGTCCAGATGACCGGTACAGTTTGGAGTTCCTTGAAAATTATGCAAAAATTAATGTCCTCCCCTTAATTCAGCGTGTATCTGGTGTCGGTGCTGCCGATGTTATGGCGACAGATTATTCTATGCGTATTTGGTTGAAACCCGATGTTATGGCGCAATATGGTTTGATGCCGGCGGATATTGCAGGTATTTTGGCTGAGCAGAATATCGAAGCCGCTCCCGGTCAGTTCGGAGATCAGGGAAATCAATCGTTCCAATACGTTTTGACCTATAAAGGCCGTTTGCAAACCCCTGAGGAGTTTGGTAATATGGTGATACGAGCAAACGACGATGGGCAAATTTTGTACTTGAAAGATGTTGCCGATATTGAATTAGGTCGGTTGACCTATGGGTTTAAAAACTTCCAGAACGGGCATAATGCGGTAAGTGCGATGGTCTATCAGGCTGCCGGATCCAATGCCACTGCAATTATCGGCGATATTACAAATTTGTTGGAAGATATAAAGAAAGACCTTCCCCCCGGAATGGAAATCGAAACGACTTTGAATGCTAACGACTTCCTGTTTGCTTCGATTCACGAGGTAATCAAGACCCTTATCGAAGCCTTTATTTTGGTGTTCTTTGTAGTGTATGTCTTCTTGCAAGATTTCCGTTCGACGTTGATTCCCGCTATCGCTATTCCGGTGTCGTTGATCGGTACGTTCTTTGCCTTGTATTTGATGGGATTTAGTTTGAACTTGTTGACTCTTTGTGCATTGGTTCTTGCCATTGCGATTGTGGTCGATGATGCCATAGTGGTCGTCGAGGGAGTCCATGCTAAGTTGGATCAAGGATATAAGTCACCCCGTAAAGCATCTATCGATGCCATGCGCGAGCTTTCTGGCGCTATCATTTCGATTACGTTGGTGATGATGTCGGTGTTTATTCCGGTAAGTTTCATGCCGGGAACTTCGGGAACATTCTATCGGCAGTTCGGTCTCACGATGGCATTTGCCATTGGTTTCTCGGCGATCAACGCATTGACGCTGAGTCCGGCTTTGTGTGCTATTTTATTGAAACCTCACAATAAAGACGGACATGAAAATAAAAAAACATCGTTTATCGATCGTTTTCATATAGCGTTTAATGCAGCATACAACACGATGCTCTCCAAATATAAAAATGGGGTTACCCATTTTGTCCATCATAAAAAACTTTCGTTTGCGGGAGTTATCGTAGGAGTTATTGTCTTGGTTATTTTAATGAACATCACTCCTACGGGACTTGTCCCGAATGAAGATACAGGTACGATAATGATTACAGCCGATTTGCAGCCGGGAACTTCTCAGGAACGTACGGAGAAAATTCTTATGGAGGTAGATAGTATTATCGCTACTCATCCGGCAGTAAAAAGTCGTACACAAATTTTAGGATTCAGTTTTATCGGTGGACAAGGGAATACCTATGGCTCTTTTATCGTGAAATTGAAAGATTGGGACGAACGTACCGGAAAAGGTATGGATGCCAATTCTGTAATCGGGACTCTTTATATGAAGTTCGCTACGGAAATAAAGGATGCCCGTGTATTGTGTTTTGCTCCGCCTATGATTCCGGGGTACAGTATCAGTAATGGTTTCGAGTTGAACTTGCAGGACAAGACCGGTGGTTCGCTGGATCATTTTTATGAAGTCGCTCAAAATTTCTTAGCTGAGCTGATGAAGCGACCGGAGATAGCGATGGCCTCGACGACATTTAATCCTTCGTTCCCGCAGTATATGGTCGATGTCGATGTCGCCAAATGTAAACAGGCCGGTATTAGCCCGAGCGATGTGCTGGCGGCTCTACAAGGTTATTTGGGAGGTATGTACTCTTCTAACTTTAACCGTTTCGGTAAGTTATACCGTGTCATGATACAAGCAGAACCGAGTGCTCGGGCCAATCCCGAAAGTCTGAACAACATAAAAATTCGTAATGGTTCAGAGATGGCTCCGATTACCAATTTCATTACCTTGAAAAAGGTATATGGTCCCGATAATATCAAGCGTTTCAATATGTTTACGGCTATGACTATTAACGGTAATCCGGCCGACGGATATAGTTCTGGTGAAGCTATTAAAGCTATCGAGGAAGTCGCCGCCGAAACATTGCCGGTAGGTTATGGATATGAGTTCTCGGGTATGACCCGTGAAGAGCAGGGTTCGAGCAGTGGTACGACAGCTATTATCTTTATGTTGTGCTTGGTATTTGTTTACTTGTTGTTAAGTGCTCAATACGAAAGTTACATTTTGCCGCTTTCGGTAATCCTCTCGATACCGTTTGGATTGGCCGGTAGCTTTATATTTGCATTGATGATGGGAGTCGAGAATAATATCTATTTGCAAATCGCTTTGATTATGCTTATCGGTTTGTTGGCGAAGAATGCGATTCTTATCGTAGAGTTTGCGTTGGATCGTCGTCGTACGGGTATGCCTATTATCAATGCGGCCATCGATGGAGCGGCAGCCCGTCTGCGTCCTATCTTGATGACGTCATTGGCGATGGTTATCGGTTTGTTGCCTATGATGTTTGCCAGTGGAGTAGGTGCTAACGGTAACGGCACTCTGGGAGCCGGAGCCGTGGGAGGTATGCTCATCGGTATGATATGTCAGATATTTATTGTTCCGGCTTTGTTCGTTGTCTTCCAGATTATTCAAGAAAAGATTAAACCTCTTAAATGGAACGATCTTGATAATTCGGAGGTTATTTCGGAGATTGAACAATATTCCAAATAAATTTGAGGTAACTCTATAAAACAGAGAATATATGAAACGAATTCTTTTATATACCGTGTGTGGTTTAGCTATGCTCACTATGTTTAATAGCTGCCACATATATAATAAATATCATCGACCCGATGTCGATGTAGAAGGCTTGTTCCGAGATACTGTCGCGGCAGGCGATACCCTTGCGGCAGATTCCTTGAATATGGGGAATTTGCCGTGGGAAGAAGTCTTTACCGACACGATATTGCAGAATCTCATACGCATTGGATTAGAAAAAAATAGCGATCTGCAAAGTGCCATGTTGCAAGTAGAAGCGGCTCAGGCTAGTTTCAATGCCGCTCGCTTGGCGTTTTTGCCAACGTTGAATTTGACTCCGCAAGGCGGTGTAAGTAGTTTCGATGGTAGCAAAGCCTCATGGACTTACAATGCGCCGGTTACGGCAAGTTGGGAGATCGATATATTTGGAAGAGTGCTGAATTCAAAACGCAATGCAAAAGCTGTATTAATGCAAAGCGAAGCGTATGAACAAGCGGTTCGTACACAGATTATCGCTACCATAGCTAATGGTTATTACACCTTGTTGATGCTCGATAAGCAACTCGCTGTTACGGAAGAGACCGCTTTGTTGTGGGAAAAGAGCGTGGAGACGATAAAAGCGATGAAGATTGGAGGCATGACAAATGAAGCTGCGGTAGCGCAAAGTGAAGCGAATAGCTATATGATTGCGGCTTCGATACCGGCTTTGCGGCAACAGATAAGAGAAGCGGAAAACAGTTTGTCCACATTGCTTTATCAAGCGCCTCAGTCGATCGAGAGAGGAACGTTTGAAGACCAGAAACTCCCCGAAATGTTACAAGTGGGAGTCCCGGTTCAATTACTTTCCAATCGTCCCGATGTACGGTCGGCAGAGCTCTCGTTGGCTGCGGCATATTATACTACGAATATAGCGCGGTCTGCCTTTTATCCCAACTTGGTAATTTCTGGATCTGCCGGATGGACCAACTCTGCCGGGAGCATGATCGTTAATCCCGGAAAAGTGTTGCTGTCTGCGGCTGCATCGTTGGTACAACCGATATTCAATCATGGCAGTAATGTCGCGAATCTGAAAGCTGCCAAAGCTCAGCAGAAGATGGCTGCTATTAATTTCCAACAGACAATCCTTAATGCAGGAAAAGAGGTAAGCAATGCTCTTTATCAAATTCAAACGACAAAGGAAACTCTTGTAAATAGAAATCGGCAGGTTGCTTCTTTGGAAAGAGCTGTTGAAGCTACCGAGTCGTTGATGAAGCTGGGTACTTCGACCTATCTCGAAGTCCTTACGGCTCAACAGTCGTTGTTGAATGCCCAGTTGTCCCAGATTTCCGATTCGTATCAATGCATGGTCGCTGTCGTCAGTTTGTATCATGCCTTAGGCGGAGGACGGGAAATAGAGGAAAATACGAAGTGAAAATTAAAAATAATATACTATGATTAGTCCGTTAGCGTACGTCGATTCCAAAGCGGTGATTGGGAACAATGTGACGATTCACCCCTTTGCTTATATCGATAAAGATGTTGTCATTGGAGACAATTGTGTGATATATCCATACGCCAGTGTTTTGGCGGGAACTGTCATGGGAAAAAACAATCGGGTTTTTCAAGGTGCTATTTTGGGCGCCGAGCCGCAGGATTTCCATTATAAAGGCGATGCTACCCGGTTGTCTATCGGGGACGATAATATGATTCGAGAATATGTTATCATCAATAGAGCTACGACTCCCGAAGGAGAAACTGTCATTGGAAATAGAATTTGTCTGTTGAAAGGAACACGTATCGGACACGACTGCCGTGTGGACGACGATTGCATTTTAGGTATCGATTGCGACCTCTCGGGAGAGTGTCATATTCATAGTAAAGCAATTCTCGCCGGACGTGTAATCGTGAAAGAGCGCTGTCGGGTAGGTAGCTGGACTTTGGTGAAAAGCGGTTGCCGTACGGGTAAAGATATACCTCCGTATATTTTAGCTGCACATAATCCCATTACATACAAGGGAATAAATGCATTTATTCTTAGACGGCGAGGATTCGGTGAGGCTACTATCGAGAATATCGCTTTGGCTTATCGACAAATATATCAGTCGGGTACTAGTCTCGAAAATGCAGTGCTTCGTATTAAAGAAGTGGTGGAGCCAAGTCCCGAAATTGATTATATTCTATCTTTTATAGAAGATTCGAAAATGGGTATAATTGCTACCTATGGAGAAGAAAAATAAAGTAGAAAAGTAGACTGAAAGAAACCCCGGTTATTTTTAACCGGGGTTTCTTTTTATAAATGCCTATTCTCTTTTTTTTATTTTAAATATATAAATATTTGATTATTATATAATTATGTGTTTTCTGGATCGCCTAAGTCTAATAGTGTTTGTTTTTATTAACGAAATAGCACATAATTAAGCGGTGAAAACTATTTTGGTTTCCAAAGTTTTCTATACATTTGCCGCAATAATGGGATAATTATTATGAATACAGAGTTACAACAACGAATTATCAAGCAGGCAACCCGTATGTTTTTGTGTAACGGAATTAAATCTGTTACAATGGATATGATTGCGTCTCAATTAGGTATCTCGAAACGGACTCTTTATGAAAACTTCAAGGAAAAGAACGAGTTATTATTGGCTTGTTTGGAAAGTCAGGAAATGGAAAGAAGGGCTCGGTTGGAGGTATATTTTGCCAATCGAAAGAATGTGATTGATTTGTTGTTGAATGTTTATGAAGATATCCTCCGTTTCATGCGGAATACAAGCCCCATGTTTTTTGTGGATATGGAACGATATTATCCGAGAGTTAATGATAAGTATGAGAATGATAAGGAATGCCATAAACAAGCTACGGTCGATTTATTGAAAGAAGGTGTCGGTGAAGGTGTGATACGAGCCGATATCAATATGGAGATTGTAGCGACGCTATTGACTTTTCAATTTGAACTTTTAAAAAAATCAGATCAAATATTTAATTCTAAATATACTTTTACCGAGATTTTTGAAACGATATTTAAGAGCTTTATTCGAGGAATAGCTACTCCGGAGGGAGTAAAATATACAGATGAATTTTTTGAGGAGAATAGATAAAAAGATGGTAAAAACTTTAATGATGAAAAAAGAAGTATGAACAAAATGGCGATCGTGCACCGGGTCGGTGCTATGTTGATGCTGTTCCTTTTCCCCGGAATATCTTGGGCTCAGGAACAGAAAGTTCAATCGGTAACTCTCGATTTGAAAACAGCTATCGGTATAGCGCTCAATGAGAATCCAACTATAAAGGTTGCCGATGTGGAAATAGAGAAGAAAGATTATTCCAAAAAGGAAGTTATTGCGGGTCTGTTTCCTCGAATCGATGCTTCTGCTTCATACAGTCGCACGATAGAGAAGCAGACTATGTACATGGATTCAAAAGCCTTTAACGTAGGAGCTATGTTTGATCCGGTGTTTAATGCCATGTCCCAATTGCACCCCGAATTCAAGGCTCCTGATCTTGGGGGAGGAACTAGCTCCTCCGATGGAATGAAAGTCGGTACGGACAATACCTATTCGGTAGGATTTAGTGCTTCGTTGCCGATTATCGCCCCCCAATTGTGGAAAAGCGTTCAATTGTCGAGTGCCGATGTCGAACAAGCGGTAGAAGCAGCTCGTTCCTCTCGGTTGAGTTTGGTTAATCAAGTAGAGAAGGCATATTATAGTCTGTTGTTGGCGCAAAACTCCTATGATGTTATCAAAATGAGTTATGACAATGCCAAGTTAAATGCAAGGGATTACAAAAATAAGTTTGAACAGGGAACAGCTTCGGAGTACGATGTGTTAAGGGCCGAGGTGCAAGTCCGTAATCTCGAACCTACATTATTGCAAACCGAGAACAGCGTCAAATTGAGTAAACTTCAATTGAAGGTTCTGATGGGTATGGATATGACGGTTGATATAGAAGTGACCGACAAATTAGACGATTATGAGGCATCCATGTATGAAGAGACTTTGAATATCGATACCTCGCTTGAACAAAATACCGATTTGCGTAAATTGGATTTACAAACGGCCTATTTGAAAAAGGCAGTCGACGTACAACGCATGGCTTGGTTTCCCACCTTATCGGCGACAGCCAATTATAATTGGATATCGATGAGTTATGGCGGTATGTTTGATGACTTCCGATGGAATCCCTATTCTACGGTAGGACTTTCTTTATCGTTGCCGATATTTCAAGGAGGGGCTCGTCACTTTAAAATAAAACAAGCAAAGTCGAATGTCTTGCAGTTGGGACTACAACGAGATAACTTGGTAAACTCTCTTTCGATGCAAGTGCAAATGTCGATGGATAATATACAGAAATCTATAAAACAGATTGCTTCCAATAAGGAAGGTGTTCGACAAGCCGAGAAAGCATATTCCATCATGCAAAAAAGTTTCGAGATTGGTTCCGCTACTTTTGTAGAGCTTAACGATGCCGATTTGGCTTTGACGAACTCTCGTCTCTCGTATAATCAAGCCATATACGATTTCTTAGCGGCAAAGTCCGATTTACAATTGCTGTTGGGTAATACCGATTTGGAACAATATAAACAAGAGAAAAGCCAAGATAAGTAATACATTCATAGAATAATATAAGAAAATAAACATATGAAAAGAAATCATTTTTTCAACGTAATGGCTGTTTGTGCGGCCTTGTCGTTCGTCGCTTGTTCTGGACAGAAGGAGACTAGCGAACAAGTTGAGGAAGAAACTGTTCAACTTGTGAAAATTGCTAAGGTTATGGAGCAGGCTGTTCCGCAGGTCGTTTCATATACAGCTACGGTAGAACCCTATAAACGTAATTCGATTAGTTCGTCTGTCCCCAATCGTATCAAAAAAATATATGTAGAAGTCGGTGATAAAGTCTATGCCGGACAAAAATTGGTAGATTTGGATCAAGCCAATTTAGCTCAGCAGAAGTTACAGTTGGACAATTTGGAGTTGGAGTATAACCGTGTAAAGGAGCTTTTTGCCGTAGGCGGTGCTTCTCAGCAGCAAGTAGATCAGTTGCGTACGCAATATGAGACGACCAAGACCGCTTATGGAAATTTAGATGAAAATACGGTTTTGGTTAGTCCTGTAAACGGAGTGGTGACTGCTCGTAATTTTGATAATGGCGATATGGCCAGTGGGGCTATTTTAACGGTGATGCAGATACAGCCTGTAAAAGTGTTGGTCAATGTGTCGGAAAGCGATTTCACGAAAGTTAAGGTAGGTATGCCGGTCGATGTAAATGTCGAGGTATATGGCAATGAAGTTTTCAAAGGAAAAGTATCGTTGATACATCCTACGATAGATCCTGCTACCCGCACATTTGTGACCGAGATCAATATACCCAATACCGATAGCCGTATCCGTCCGGGAATGTTTGCCCGCGTAAATATTGATTTCGGGAATGTTAATCGTGTCGTAGTACCCGATCAGGCTGTTGTAAAACGTTCGGGTTCTGGGGACAGATTCGTTTACGTGTATAAAGATGGAAAGGTTTCCTTTAATCAAGTTCAGTTAGGGCGTCATATAGACAAAACTTATGAATTGATTTCTGGTGTAGAGAATGGAGCCGAAGTTGTGATCGCCGGTCAATCCAGATTGAAAGATGGAGCCTCTGTGAAAATTGCAGAGTGATTTTAAGATACCTAATTAAACTATTCACACATTAAAGAAAAATTATATGAGTCTATATGAAGGTTCGGTAAAGAAGCCAATTATGACATCGTTGTGCTTTGTCGCAGTGGCTATCTTAGGTATCTTTTCCCTTACAAAGCTGCCTATTGACCTCTATCCCGATATTGAGACCAATACGATTATGGTCATGACAGCGTATCCCGGAGCCAGTGCTGCCGATATAGAGAATAACCTTACTCGTCCGTTGGAGAATGCACTGAATGCGGTGAGCGATTTGAAGCACATTACTTCGGAGTCGAAAGAAAATATATCGTTGATTACCCTTGAATTTGAGTTCGGTGAAGATATAGATGTACTGACGAACGATGTGCGCGATAAATTGGATATGGTAAAATCGGAACTGCCCGATGAGGCGGAAAATCCCATTATTTTCAAATTTAGTTCCGATATGATTCCCATTGTGCTGCTTTCTGTTCAGGCGAATGAAAGTATGCCGGCACTGTATAAAATCCTCGATGATAACGTCGCCAGTCCTTTGGCGCGTATCAGTGGAGTCGGTTCTGTCTCTATCAGCGGTGCTCCCGAAAGAGAAATACAGATTTATGTCGATCCGGTCAAACTCGAAGCCTATAATCTTAGTATTGAAGCCATTTCTTCGATTATCGGGGCAGAGAATCGTAATATCCCCGGTGGTACTTTCGATATAGGTTCGGAAACTTATTCATTGCGTGTGCAAGGTGAGTTTAGCGATGCCGCACAAATGAACGATATTGTTGTCGGTAATTTCGGAGGAAAGGCAATCTATTTAAGAGATGTCGCCGTTGTACACGATTCGATCGAAGAACGGGCGCAAGAAACCTATAACAATGGCGTACAAGGGGCGATGATTATCGTCCAGAAACAATCTGGCGCAAATTCTGTGGAAATCTCAAAGTCTGTTATGGAGGCATTGCCTAAATTGCAGAAAAATCTTCCTAGCGATGTGAAGTTAGGTGTGATTGTCGATACTTCGGATAATATCCGCAACACGATTGGCACGTTGGAGGAAACCGTTATTTTGGCATTAATCTTTGTGTCGATTGTGGTATTCCTGTTTTTGGGTCGGTGGAGAGCTACTGTTATCATCGTCATTACCATACCTATATCTTTGGTAGCATCGTTCATTTATTTGGCGGCTACGGGAAACTCGTTGAACATCATCTCTCTTTCTTCTCTTTCGATCGCCATCGGTATGGTAGTCGATGATGCTATTGTGGTACTTGAAAATGTGACGAATCATATCGAGCGGGGAAGTGAGCCGATGCAGGCCGCCGTTCATGGAACGAATGAAGTGGGACTTTCTGTGGTGGCATCTACGTTGACGCTTATCGCCGTGTTCTTCCCGTTGACATTGGTGACAGGTATGACCGGAGTTCTTTTCCAACAATTAGGTTGGATGGTGACAATTATTATGGTTATCTCTATTATATGCGCTTTGTCGTTGACTCCGATGCTCTGTTCCCGCATGTTGAAATTGCAGCCCAAGCAGTCTAAACTTTTCAAATTGCTGTATGGACCTGTCGAAAAGGGGTTGGACAGCTTTGATAACGCCTATGCTCGTTTGTTGCATTGGGCTGTGGGACACCGTTCCATAGTTATTGTTTCGTGTATGTCGTTCTTCCTCCTCAGTATATTCTTGGTACGTTTCGTGGGAACCGAGTTTATGCCTACTCAGGATAATGGGCGTATAGGGGTAATCGTGGAATTACCTATTGGAACGCGTACTGAAATTTCCAAAGAGATAGGTATGCGGTTGTATAATCAATGGATGGAACAATATCCCGAAATTGAAGTTTGTAACTTTACGGCAGGACAGGCCAGTACAGACAATACCTTTGCTTCGATGAGTAAGAACGGTTCTCATATTTTGACCTTTAATATCAGTTTGAGTGATCCGGGAGAACGGAAGAGAACACTGTCGGAGATTTGTGATTTGATGCGTAAAGATTTGGCGGGATATCCCGAAATTAAGAAATCGCAAGTGAATTTAGGTGGTGGTATGTCGGCTATGGGTGGTGAGACCATGCTTGATTACGAAATCTATGGTTATTCGTTCGAAGAGACCGATAGTGTAGCGGCTCAGCTCTCTGCTTTACTCCGGGATATAAAGGGTGTCAGCGAGGTTCGTATTAGTCGTTCCGATTATCAGCCTGAGTATCAAGTGGATTTCGACCGGGAGAAATTGGCTCTTAATGGTCTTAACTTGGCGACAGCTGCTACTTATTTAAGAAATCGTATTAATGGAGCTACGGCTTCCCAGTTCCGTGAGGAAGGAGAGGAATATGATATTAAAGTAATGTATGCTCCCGAATATCGTACGTCGATAGAAGACATAGAAAATATTGTCGTTTATAATGCTCAGGGAAAAGGCGTTCGTGTGAAAGAATTAGGAACGGTCGTAGAGCGGTTTGCCCCGCCGACGATTGACCGTAAAGACCGTGAGCGTATCAATACGGTTTCGGCTATTCTGTCGGGAGCTGCGATGAGCGATGTCGTGGCCGCCGCTCAAAAAGAAATCGATAAGTTGAGCCTGCCATCGGGTGTTAGTATAGAATTGTCGGGTACCTATGAAGACCAACAGGATTCTTTCAGCGACCTGTTTATGCTAATGTATCTTATCATCATTTTGGTATTCATAGTAATGGCTGCACAGTTCGAGTCGCTTACTTATCCATTTATTATCATGTTCTCGTTGCCTTTTGCTTTCTCGGGCGTGTTCTTGGCTCTTTGGATATCGGGCAATACGTTGAATGTGATGTCATTGATCGGTGCGATAATGCTTATTGGTATTGTGGTGAAAAATGGTATCGTGCTTATCGACTATATATCGTTGAACCGGGAAAGAGGTATGGGAATACGTGAAGCCGTTGTAACAGGTGGACATTCTCGTTTGCGTCCTGTAATCATGACGACTTTAACTACGATTTTAGGTATGGTTCCTATGGCTATCGGTACGGGGCAAGGTTCTGAAATGTGGAGGCCGATGGGTACGGCTGTGATCGGTGGTTTGACAGTATCTACGATTTTGACATTGATTCTCATACCTGTACTTTATTGTGTATTTGCCTCTGTCGGTGTGAAGCGCAAACGCAAGAAACATCACGAACGACTGCTTCAAGGTGTAAAGATAAATTCTAATAACTAAATCAAAATGTTCTGTTTTCCTTTTCCCAGAATCGGAAAAGGAAAACAGAACACTAAAAATATAATTCGATATGAAATCTGTTCTTATCACTTTTGATCAAGCTCACTATGTGCGAATTATCGAACTGTTGGATAAACTCTCTTGTCGGGGGTTCTCTTATTTCGAACAGATGAGAGGACGTGGTTCCAAAACAGGGGAACCCCACTATGGCAGTCATGCATGGCCTTCCATGTGTTCTGCCATTATAACCGTTGTCGAGGATAGTAAAGTAGAGCCACTGTTGGAAAAACTGCATCAGATGGACGAGGCTACTCCCCAGCTTGGTCTACGGGCCTTTGTCTGGAATATAGAGCAAGCAATTTGAGCCGGATTTGAAATAAATAGAAACATGAAAGAGGCTGTCCCAAGATAAAAAATGGGGCAGCCTCTTCTGCATAAAGGTAGATAAGTCTTTTCGTGAATTTGTTTGTGCCGTTTTGGAGGGTACAATTTTCTTTCTTTTTTGGAAAAGACCGTTTCTGAAATTCAAAAGTTGCACGTCCCTCCGATTTCGTGTACCTTTGTAAATCCTTTAATTTTGTTTGTTATGAAAATTCTTCTCGATGTACATACTCATACGGTTGCTAGCGGACATGCTTTCAGTACTTTACAGGAGATGGTTCGCACGGCGGCCGATAAAGGCCTGCAAATATTGGGTATTACAGAACACACGGGTGGCATTCCGGGAACTTGTTCACCCATATATTTTAGGAATTTACCGGTGGTCCCGCGATTGATGTATGGGGTGGAACTCTTATTAGGCGCCGAGATAAATATAGTCGATTATGAAGGTTCTCTCGACTTGGAAGAGGAATATTTTAAGTTTCTGGATATTCGCATAGCCGGACTTCATTCGCTGTGTTATCGGCCGGGAACGGTCGAGCAGAATACATTGGCTGTGGAAGGTGCTATACGTAATGGTCATATCGACATTATCAGTCACCCCGGTGACGGTACGGCCGATCTGTTTTTTGAACCGTTAGTGCTGGCTGCCAAAGAGAACGGGGTGTTGTTGGAAATAAACAACAGTTCTCTCAATCCATATCGCCATAAGGAGAAAGCGAGAGAAAATAATTTGGAAATCCTGCGTTTGTGCAAACACTATGAGCAACCTGTCATTTTGGGGAGTGATGCCCATATCTCTTTTTCCATCGCCGATTACAGATGGCTGTATCCTCTGTTGGTGGAGACCGAGTTTCCCGAAGAGCTTATTCTCAATGATAAGCCCGATGTGTTCAAAGCTCGATTGAGACGCAACCGGGAGGAAATGGTCGTTTAGAATTTCGTCATTCCGTATTTATCGAATGTTTTCTTACGGGAAATCCATAGGGTGAGCAAAACCGATATGAGCGAAGAGGCGAAGATGGTTATCATTAGCATGATTTGATATTTGATGGCTACGCTTGGGCTGCTGCCTCCTAAAATTTGTCCGGTCATAGTTCCCGGAAGGGCGATAAGTCCCATGACTGCCATTGATGCGATCGTGGGGTTGAACGATTTGATGAGGGCTTCACGCATGAAGGGGGTTAGGGCTTCGCTGGGAGATGCGCCGTTCCCCAACAGATAAAGGTATAATTGTCGTTCTCTGTTTAGAGAGCCGTAAAACGAATTGAGAGCGATAACGTTGGCCGAGAGCATATTGCCTAAAATCATACCGCTGATGGGAATGAAATATCGGGCGGTAAAGATTTTTTCCGGGCGAACGACTAAGCCTAAGAAGTAAAAGTCTATGACGAGTAGTGAGACGAGAAATGCAACGGAAACAGCCATGAATAAAGTTCTTACGGGTAAGTGGGTTCGTTTCAGTGCGGTCGATGAAGCTATGATTATCATGAGCAATATCCATAACAGATTTATCCACAGTTTATCCCATAAAAACAGGTATTCGAGATAAAATCCGATGAGGAAGAGTTGTACGGTCATACGTAGCGCGGCAATAAGCGTGTCTTTTACCAAACCGGTACGGTAACGGTAGAGAAAATAGGTAGGGATTATCAATAACAGAAATCCCAAAGCCATGTGTCCGTATCCGATATTTATTGTTTCCATAATCAGTCTCCGATGTATATTTTTCGGTCGAACGCCTCTATGAAGCGAGTGTCGTGCGACACCATCACTACGGTTGTTTCCCGCATGGCGTGAATGTAATCGATGATAAGAGAAATAGAGTCGGGATCGAGAGCCGAGGTAGGTTCGTCCAAGAGAACGATTTTTTTGTTTAACAAAGCCGTTATCATCAGCATAATGCGCTGGCGCTGTCCTCCCGATATTTCAATAGAGCGTTTTCCATACAGTTCGGGTTCCAACCCGAGTCTTGCGAAATGATTCAGGACAGTTTCTTTCGTAGGTCTCGACGGTTGGTTTATTTTTAGCCTGAAAGGGGCTGCTATCAGTTCTTCGACTGTTTCAAACGGGAGAGTGAACTCTTGGGGCAACCATGCGGTTATCCGTCGTATTTGTTGTATGGCAACGCTGTCGAGGATTTTACCGTTTATACGGATAGAGCCTTCGTCTGGTAAAACAAAGCCGGCTACCGAAGCAAGAAGGGTGCTTTTACCGTGTCCCGAAGGTCCGTAAAGCACCACTTTCTCGCCGGAGCTGATGCAACACGAGAAGTGTTGCATCAGAGGCTTGTTGTCATAAATGAAAGTTATGTTGTCGAATTCTATCATTTTTGTTGGTCGGTAGTTGTAGCTTGCGGCTTCAACCAACGGTCGAGCCAACGGAAGAAAATTCTTTGCCACAGTACACCGTTCTGAGGCTTCAAAATCCAGTGGTTTTCATCGGGGAAGATGAGCATTTCTGCCGGAACTCCTCGGAGTTTGGCTGCGTTGAACGCCGACATACCTTGCGAGGCAAGAATGCGGAAGTCATATTCTCCGTGAGTGATGAGTATGGGGGTATCCCATTGGTCTACGAATTTATGCGGCGATGTAGCGAACGTACGTTGTGCCGTGGCATTCTTTTTATCCCACGGAGCTCCGCCCATATCCCAGTTGGCAAACCACATTTCTTCGGTTTCTACATATTGTTGTTCGAGGTTATAGATACCTGCGTGGGCGATAAATGCTTTGAATCGTTTTTGGTGATGTCCGGCCAGCCAATAGACCGAGAATCCTCCGTAGCTGGCGCCAACTGCGCCCATGTGGTCGCCGTCGATGAACGGTTCTTTTTTCATTTCATCGGTCGCACTGAAATAGTCTTTCATGTTTTGGCCACCGTAGTCTCCGCTGATTTGTTCGAGCCATTCTTGACCGAATCCGTAGAGACCCCGACGGTTGGGTGCGATAACGATGTATCCGTTGGCAGCCATTAATTGCAGATTCCAACGGTAAGACCAGAATTGGCTCACCGGTTGTTGAGGTCCGCCTTGACAATAGAGGATAGCGGGGTATTTTTTAGAAGGATCGAAATGGGGAGGATAAACGATCCACGTAAGCATCTTTTTGTTATCTGTCGTCTTTATCCAGCGTTCTTCGACTTTACCCATAGTGATTTGATCCAGAATATCTTTATTCTCGAAAGAGATTTCCTTTACTTCTTTGCTTTGCGGGTCGATACTATAAATTTCGTCGGGCTGAGACAAAGAGTGGCGCATGGCGATCAAACAGTTGTCGTTTACGGGAGCCAATGAGGCATAATCGTAGTATCCGGTCGTGATTTGTTCGATTTTTTTATCGAGCCCTACTTTGAAAATGTGTATTTCTCCCTGATAGGCCGAACGGATATATAGAGATTTTCCGTCGGGACTCCAAGCCAATTCATCGGTGCTGTAATCGAAGTCGGAGGTCAGGTCTTGTTTTTCTCCTGTTTCCATGTTCATGATGAAGAGTCGATTTTTGTCCGATTCGTAACCCTCGCGTTCCATGCTGCCCCATGCCAGATATTTCCCATCGGGCGAGAACGCCGGTGTAGTATCGTATCCCATCATGCCCTCGGTAAGGTTTTTGGTTTCTTGGGTGGAGAGGTCATACAGATAAATATCTGAATTTGTCGATAAAGAATATTCCATACCGGTTTTCTTTCGGCTGGTATAAGCGACGGCTTTACTGTCGGGAGTCCATGCGAAAGATTCGATACCACCGAATGGCTTCATGGGGGATTCGTATGGCTCTCCTTCCATAATGTCGGTAATATCGGTTAACTGTTTACCGTCGAATGAAGCGATATAAGGGTGGGGTATCTCTTCCACCCACTCGTCCCAATGCTTGTACATTAAATCGTCGATCACACGTCCTGTCGCCTTATCGAGGTCGGGATAGAGGTCCGAGGCTTTCTCGCTGTATTTCACGTTGCCGATGAAAAGTATATGTTTCTCGTCGGGCGAGAATAAAAAACCGTGGACACCTTTCTCATGGTAGCTTATTTGTCGGGCATTGCTACCGTCGGCATTCATAATCCATAATTGTGAATCTCCGCTCTTTCCCGACAGGTATGCTATTTGTTTGCCTCCGTCGATCCATACGGCATTACCTTCCGATTCGGGAGTACAAGTGATTTGCTTTTTGTTTTGTCCGTCGATGTCCATGACGAAGAGCTCACGGTTGCTTTTGTTCTGTTCCAGATTTTCGTAAGAGACACCATACAAAATTTTACTCTTGTCAGGAGAAACTACGGGACCGCTTACTCTGCCGAATGCCATGAGCACTTCTGTGGTCATGATTCCATTCTCGACTTTTACGGGTTGTTTGCCGATTACGTCTCCGGTTTTTCCGGTCGGCTGACAGGCCGTTACTAATAAAGTTCCTGCCATCATCATACAATTTAGTTTGTTCATAAATAACGGTTTATAGTTTATTTATTGTTCGGTTTTTTCTTTTTTTGTCTACTCTTTGTCTCACCTACGATTCTTGCCGGTTTTCTCCACGGGGTGTTCCCATATAGTTTTTCCGCCAAATCGTTTCTGTGCATGCGTTTGAGTGAATTTTGTATGTCGTTTCTCTTTTCGGGGAGATACCAGAAGAAATATTTACGTTGGTTTAACTTCTCTTCTGGTTTTCGGGCTGTGAAAACTTTCTCACCGGTGTAGGGGTGTATTCCTGTATAATAAATTTCGGTGGACAGAGTCATAGGAGTAGGCGTAAAATCCTGTACTTGTTCCAATTTGAAATTCATTTGTTTTGTCAAAGCCGCCAATTCTGCCATATCTTCCTCTGTACAGCCTGGGTGGCTCGATATGAAATAAGGGATAATTTGCTGGTTCAGACCTTTCTCCTTGTTTATTCGTTCGAAAATTCGTTTGAATTCTTCGAAGAGAGAGAACGAAGGTTTGCGCATGATGTTGAGAACTCGGTCCGAAGTGTGCTCCGGGGCTACTTTCAGTCGACCGGAGACGTGACGGGATATGAGTTCCTCTGTATAAAACCGAGTACAATGGTTTAACTCATTATCTTTGTGGCGGTGGAGCAAAAGGTCGTACCGTACTCCGCTGCCGATAAACGATTTTTTTATGCCGGGTAGGGCATCGACGGCTTGGTATATATCCAATAAAGACGAATGGTCGGCATTGAGATTCGGGCAGATTTGAGGAGCCAAGCAGGAAGGCCGTTTACACTTTCGGCAAAGTTCTTCATTTGCCCCGTGCATTCGGTACATGTTTGCCGAGGGGCCTCCCAAATCGCTCAGATATCCTTTGAAGTCGGGCATATCGATGATTTGTTTTACCTCTTTGAGAATGGACTCTTTGGAACGGGAGGCAATGAATTTGCCCTGATGTGCCGAGATGGTGCAGAATGCACATCCGCCGAAACACCCTCTATGCAGATTGACCGAGAATTTTATCATTTCATATGCTGGAATTGTTTTCCCTCTGTATTTGGGGTGGGGCATACGGGTATAAGGAAGGTCGAACGAGGCATCTATTTCCGTTTCGGTCATGGGCGGGTAAGGAGGATTGACCATAATTGCCCGCTCTCCCACGCTTTGCCAAAGTCGCTTAGCGTGGTATTTATTGGATTCTTCCTCGATGTGCTTGAAATTTTCCGATTGCTTCCGTTTGTGGAGTAGGCATTCTTCGTGTGATGCGAGGACGATATTCCCTTCGTCTTCCGTAATGCAAGGCATATTCGAAAGAGGTTGCATGCTTGCTGTTTGAGGAATGTCGTCGAGCTGTTTTATGTTCTCACCTTGTTGTAACCGGCGGGCTATTTCGATAATGGGACGTTCTCCCATTCCGTAAATTAACAAATCGGCCGGGCAGTCAGCCAGAATGCCGGGTAATAGTTTGTCTTGCCAGTAGTCGTAGTGAGTCAGGCGTCGCATAGAGGCTTCGATTCCCCCAACGATAATCGGAGTGTCCGGGAATAACCGTTTTAAGATACGGCTATAAACGATTGTAGGATAGTCGGGTCTCATGCCATGTCGGCCATTGGGAGTATAAGCATCGTCGCTCCTCAATCTCTTGTTTGCGGTATAATGGTTCACCATCGAGTCCATAGCTCCCGCCGAAATACCGAAGAATAACCGGGGGATACCCAATTTTTTGAAATCCCGCAAATCGTCTTGCCAATTAGGTTGGGGAACGATAGCCACTCTCAATCCTTCGGCTTCGAGCGTGCGTCCGATCACGGCAGCCCCAAAAGAGGGGTGGTCCACATAAGCATCTCCCGAAAATAGGATTACATCGACGTAATCCCAGCCTCGTAAATCCATCTCCTTGCGAGTGGTCGGTAACCAATCTTGTAATCGGTATTCTTTCATTTTCTTGTTAATAGAGCCCTTCGATTTTTCCGTTTACTACTTTTATTTGATGTGCTTGCGGGTGCTTGGGGAGACCCGGCATGCGTAGCATCTCTCCGGCTATGGCTACGATAAAGCCAGCACCTGCATTTAATTCTATGTCGTTGATGGTAAATTGAAAATCTTTAACCAACCCGTATCGTTTCGGATCAGCTGAAAATGAATATTGGGTTTTGGCGATACAAACCGGTAAATGATTTAGGTTCCAGTTCTTAATTTGTTTCAACTTCTTCTCGGCTTTTTGACTGAATACGACCTCTCCCGCACCGTAGATAGTGTGTGCGATCTTTTCTATTTTTTCGGCCGGGGAATCGTTATCGTCGTAGGTGAAACGTAACGGACGAGACGGATTGTTTTCTATCTCTTCGACAACGGCATGTGCCAAATCGGCGGCCCCGATACCGCCGTCGGTGTAAGCGTTGTTCACGACGCATCTTATACCTTTTTGTTCGCAATGGCGCATGATGAGTTCTATTTCTTCATCAGTATCGCTGGTGAAACGGTTGAGAGCCACCAATACAGTTTGTCCGAAAGATTGTAGGTTTTCGATGTGTTTGTCGAGGTTGGCGAATCCTTGAACGATACCCTCTCTGTTCGGTTTCGTTATGTCTGCTTCGGGAACGCCTCCGTGCATTTTCAGCGATAATGTGGTCGCCACGAGGACTGTCAAATCGGGACGAAGTCCGCTTTGACGGCATTTGATGTTGAAGAATTTTTCGGCTCCCAAGTCAGCTCCGAAGCCCGCTTCGGTTACGACATAGTCGCCGAAAGTGAGAGCCATGCGGGTGGCTATGGCCGAATTGCAGCCGTGAGCAATGTTGGCGAACGGCCCTCCATGTACGAGTACAGGATTATGTTCGGTCGTTTGCACCAAATTAGGTTCTATCGCATCGCGTAACAAGGCGAGCACAGGGCCTGTGATACCCAAATCGTTTACCGTGAACGGCTCTCCATTATAACGATGTGCAACGACGATACGGCCGATGCGTTGTTCCATGTCTTCCATATCTTTCGAGAGACAAAGAATCGCCATGATTTCCGATGCAGGAGTAATGTCGAATCCTGCTTCCGTGGGAATCCCGTTGTTGAGTCCCCCCAATCCGGTCACAATCTGCCTTAGTGATCGGTCGTTCATGTCCATTACCCGCCTCCAAAGTATGTTTTTCAGTCCACTGCCCTCGGCTCGGTTCTGGAAAATATAGTTGTCCAACTGTGCGGCTATTAAGTTGTGAGCCGACGTAATGGCATGGAAATCTCCGGTGAAGTGCAGATTGATTCTTTCGGGAGGTAGTACTTGTGCGTACCCGCCGCCGGTAGCTCCGCCCTTAATCCCGAAACATGGACCCAGCGAAGGCTCTCGTAAAGCGATGAAGGCTTTCTTACCGATATGGTTGAGTCCCATGCCCAATCCTATGCTCACGGTCGTTTTTCCCACACCGGCTTTGGTTGCGGTAATAGCGGTTACCAATATGAGGTGGCTCTTTTTTGCTTTATGGTCGTCGATAAGTTTGAGCGGTACTTTGGCTATATAAGGACCGTAGTGGAATAAGTTTTTGACAGGAATACCCGCTTTGCGGGCTATGGTATCTATTTCTTCCAAGACTGTGCTGTCGGCTATTTCAGTATCACTTTTCATAAATTCAGGTAGTCGTGGTTGTTTTTTGATATAAATCTTCTAGTTTTATAAGCTCGTCCCGATATTGTGCCGCTTCGATGAAATCCATTTTTTTTGCCGCTTCGACCATCTGTTTGCGAGTACGTTCGATGGCCTTTTGCAACTGTTCTTTCGACATATATTTGACGATAGGATCGGCGGCGACATCTACATGTTCCCGATATTCGTCGCTGTACGCTTTTGTCGGTTTGGTCGCTTTGGACGGTTGCGCCTGTTGTTTTGTATCTGCATTCGATATGAGCACCGAGCTCTTCGACTTTTGTATCGCTTGGGGAGTGATATGGTTTTCTTCGTTGTAAGCTAACTGTTTCTCTCTCCTTCTATTGGTCTCGTCTATGGTTTTTTGCATGCTTTCGGTGATTCGGTCGGCATACATGATTACCCGCCCATTGAGGTTTCTTGCGGCTCGTCCTACGGTTTGTGTCAGCGAACGATGCGAGCGGAGGAAGCCCTCTTTATCGGCATCGAGTATGGCCACTAACGAGACTTCGGGCAAATCCAATCCTTCGCGTAAGAGGTTGACCCCGATAAGCACGTCGTAAACACCCGCTCGTAAATCGTCCAAAATTTTAATACGATCGAGAGTGTCGACATCAGAGTGTATATAATTACAGTTGATGTCGAGCTTGGCGAGATAAGCGTTCAGCTCCTCGGCCATACGTTTGGTTAGGGTCGTTACCAGAACTCGTTCGTCGCGTTCTATCCTTAGTTGTATCTCTTCTAATAAATCGTCGATTTGGTTCAGGCTGGGACGTACCTCTATGACAGGGTCGAGCAATCCCGTCGGACGGATAACTTGTTCGACGACGATACCTTCGCTCTTTTCCAATTCATAATCGGCGGGAGTGGCGCTTACATAAATGATTTGCCGAGCCAATCCTTCGAATTCGTCGAATTTCAAAGGCCGGTTGTCTACGGCGGCAGGCAGTCGGAATCCGTATTCTACCAAATTCATTTTTCGGGATCGGTCGCCTCCGTACATCGCTCGGATTTGCGGTACGGTCACATGGCTCTCGTCGATAATCGTTAGGAAGTCTTTGGGAAAATAATCGAGTAGGCAGAAAGGTCTGGTTCCCGCTTCTCGGCCGTCGAAATATCGGGAATAGTTTTCTATCCCCGAGCAGTGGCCTATTTCCCGAATCATCTCCACATCGTAGGTCACCCGTTCGTAAAGCCGTTTGGCTTCTAAGTTTTTTCCGATAGATTTGAAAAATTCTACTTGTTTACCGAGATCGATTTCTATCTCTCCGATAGCTTTGTCTATTCGCTCTTTGGTCGTGACGAATAGGTTAGCCGGAAAAATTTTGTAAGCATCGAATGTCCCCGTGCTGTTTCCCGTCGCAGGGTCTATGGTACGTATCGACTCGATTTCTTCGCCCCAGAACTCGATACGGACAATCACGTCGTCATAGGCGAGATAAATGTCTACCGTGTCGCCCTTCACTCTGAAATTACCCCGGCTCAGTTCTATCTCGTTACGGGAGTACAGCGAATCGACGAAATGTCGCAATAGTCGGTTCCTTCCGATATTGTCGCCAACCTTTATGTCGATGACATTGCTGTGAAAGTCTTCGGGATTCCCTATACCGTATAGGCATGAAACCGAAGATACCACGATAACGTCCTTGCGACCCGAAAGAAGGGCCGATGTGGTGGATAGACGCAACCGGTCTATCTCTTCGTTGATGGCCAAGTCCTTTTCGATATAAGTGTCGGTCGAGGGGATATAAGCCTCCGGTTGATAATAATCGTAATATGAAACGAAATATTCTACTGCATTTTCGGGGAAAAAACTTTTGAACTCATTATATAATTGTGCGGCCAGAGTTTTGTTGTGGCTTAAAATGAGAGTCGGCTTCTGGACCCGCTCGATTACATTCGCCATAGTGAATGTCTTTCCCGACCCGGTTACACCCAATAGAGTCTGATAGGGAGTCCCGTCGAGTATTCCCCGACTTAACTCGTCGATAGCCTCCGGTTGGTCCCCTGTCGGACGATAAGGTGAAATGAGTTTAAAGTCCATTGAAATCGATTCTTTAATAAGATTCCGGGATTACAAAACAAAGGACTAAATAAACCAGCAGGGCGAGGCCTATTGTCCCGATAGATAACAGTACACAGATGATACGGACCACGGTAGGGTCTATACCTAAATATTCACCTATACCTGCGCATACGCCGCCTAACATGCGGCCGTTGCGGGGACGGGTAAGTTTCTTTATCGTATTCATTTTATGTTTGATAATTTTTCAGAATACAAAGATAGTGAAAGGTGAGAGCAGAGACAAACGGAAATGAAATTTCCGATTGGGCTATGCCGAACCGCATCCTGTTTTCGCTACTGTGCAAAGATAGTGAAAGGTGAGCGTAGAGGCAAACGGAAATCATATTTTCGACTTGGTTATGCCGAGCCTCCTCCTATTTGTATCTACGAAGATAATAAGACAAAACGAGAGAACCGGACAAAACGCACCTGTCTGTTTTTCATAAAGGCCGGTATGAAAATATGAAAGATAATATATTTGCTGATACTGACAAAAAAAGTTGGTCGATATAAACTTTATTATTACCGATAAATAAGGAGTCTTTATCCCGGTCATCGTTAAATTTCTCTTATTTCCTTTCTATATTCGTGTGAAATCTCTAACTTTGCAAACTGATAAATAAATTAATAATGAGAAAAGTAATCTGTTCGATAGTTTGTGCTTTGTTCCTTGTGTCGTGCGGCGAATATAATAAGATACTGAAAAGTACTGATTATGAGCTGAAATACGACTATGCTAAGAAGGCGTTTGAACGGAAAAAATATATGCAGGCTGCGACCTTGCTCGAAGAGTTGGTCGCAATTTTCAAAGGAACGGATAGGGCAGAAGAGTCGTTGTATTTATTGGCTCGGAGCTATTATTTGAATAAGGATTATATTACGTCTGGCGAATATTTTCAGGCGTATTATAAAAATTATCCCAAAGGGGAATATACCGAATTGGCCCGTTTTTATTGCGGATATGGTTATTATTTGGATTCTCCCGAGGCTAAATTGGATCAAACAGGCACTTATAGAGCAATCGATGAAATGCAGCGTTTCCTCGATTATTTCCCGAATAGCGAACGGGCTAAACAGGCACAAGATATTATTTTTGAGTTACAAGACAAACTTGTGTATAAAGAGCTATTGAATGCCCAGTTATATTATAATTTGGGTAATTATATGGGGAATAATTATCAATCGGCTATCATTACGGCGCAAAACGCTTTGAAAGAATATCCCTATACGCGATATAAGGAAACTTTGTCCATGTTGATTTTGAAGTCGAAATATCAAGAAGCGGTACAGAGTATCGAAGAAAAGAAACCTGAGCGTTTTCGCGATGTCATCGACGAATACTATTCGTTTATCAACGATTATCCTTCGGGAGAATATTCGAAAGAAGCCGAGAATATTTTTAAAGTGGCGAATAAATACGTAAAAGATTAATCTTTAAAATAATGGATTACAAGAAAACAAATGCACCGACAAACACCGTAACACGCGATATGGTGGCGTTGTCTTCCGACACGGGAAACATTTATGAAACGGTTTGTATTATTGCCAAGAGAGCCAATCAAATTGCAGTTGAGATGAAGACCGATCTTGAAAAGAAACTTCAAGAATTCGCTTCTTGCAACGACAATTTGGAGGAGGTTTTTGAAAATCGGGAACAAATTGAGATCTCTCGTTATTATGAGAAATTGCCGAAACCGGTTCTCATTGCTACGCAAGAATATATAGAGGGTAAAGTATATTATAAAAATCCCGAGAAAGAAAAATCGGCTATTGAATAATAGTCTGTAAAGTATACCTGCAAGCCGCACTATTCTGTATGATGATGGTGCGGCTTGCAGATTTCTTTGTCTGTCGGTACAATCGTTTTATTAGTTTGTTACCGAGAAAAGTAAAAAGCTCAATTAGTTCATTAAAACTATGATTAATAGAATATTAATCCGTTCCAAAGTCGTTCAAATAGCCTATTCGTATTTCCTGACGAAAGACAAGACTGTTATGGAAGCTGAGAAAGAATTGTTTTTCAGTTTCGAAAAATCTTACGAGTTGTATCATTTATTATTGACTTTGATGGTCGAATTGACCGATACGCAAGCTGCAAGGGTGGAAGCTGCTCGTATGAAATTCTTGGCGACTCCCGAGGAGAAGAATCCCAATATGCGCTTCGTTAATAACCGGTTTATCGAGCAGCTGAGGAATTGTGACGACTATAAAGATTACCACGAGAAGAAACCTGTGACTTGGACCAATGAACCGGAGTTCCTGAGAGACTTTTCGGAGCGTATCGTAAAGAGTGAATTGTATAAAGAATATATGGATTCTTCGGACGATTCTTATGAAAACGATTGTGAGTTCTGGAAAAAAGCCCTTAGGGCTTTGATCTGTACCGACGAGGAGTTGACGGAATTGTTGGAGCAAAAGTCTTTATATTGGAATGACGATTTGGAGATTATAACGACATTCGTTTTAAAAACGATTAAACAATTTAGTGAGGAAAACGGAGGCCCGCAATCGTTGTTACCGATGTTTAAAGATGACGACGATGCTGAATTTGCCAAAGAGTTGTTCAGGAATACATTGATTCATGGGGGAGAATATCGCAATTATATAGAAAATTTCATCAAAAATTGGGAGATCGAGCGTGTCGCTTTCATGGATATTGTGATTATGATGGTGGCTTTGAGCGAGTTTCATAGATTCCCTTCGATACCGACAAGAGTGACTTTGAACGAATATATCGAGTTGGCAAAGGCTTATAGTACATCGAAGAGCGGGCAGTTCGTAAACGGTGTATTGAATGCGATAGCCGATAACCTTAAAAAAGAAGGCGTTCTAACAAAAGAATAATGAAATTTGTTATATATTTGTGCACGGGTTTTAGGATCCAAGTATAAATTTTTTATTAAAAGCTAAATTATGACAGTGTTATCAATTTTTTTACAAGCTGCAACGGGGAGTGGAATGTCGAGCATTCTGATGATGGTTGCATTGATCGCTATTTTTTATTTTTTCATGATTCGTCCTCAGACGAAGCGTCAGAAAGAAATTCGCAAGTTCCGTGAGTCTCTCACCACTGGTGACAAAATCGTTACGGCAGGAGGTCTATTCGGAAAAATAAAAGAGGTCAAATCCGATTCTTTTATTATCGAAATAGCCGAGAATACTCGTGTTCGTATTGCCAAAGATTCTGTTTATCCTTCTGCTGCCGAAGCTAAGGATAGCGGAGCCGATCAAGCTAAGTAATCTATTTTTTCAAAGGACTCCTTTGTAGGAGAATAAGAAGATAAGGTTTTTTATCAAGGAACATCGGTTCTGTCGATAAAAAACCTTATCTTTGTTGTATGTAGTCGTTGCATGATATATGGAAGAGAATATTTCAGACCGCATAGTAGCAAAGTTTAAGTCGATTATCCAGAGGATTGGTACTGCATTCCGTCAGGAACGCACGCGGGAATTGTTTACATTTTTGGGGTTTGTTCTCCTTTCGTTGATATTCTGGTTTATGCAAGGGCTGAATGAGGAGGTTGAAAATTCTTTCAAAATACCGATAGAACTACAAAACCTTCCCGAGAAAACGACTCTTATTAATGATCTCCCGTCTCATATCGAGGTGAGAGTACGAGATAAAGGTCCTGTTATGTTGGGGTATGCGATAGAAGGATTGTCCCCGTTACGGATTAATTTTCAGGAGTATGATAAGGGGAGAAATTCTTTTTTGTTGCTGTCGTCTCAGCTTGAAACTATATTGCGAAAGTCCCTCCGTTCGTCAACGAGTATTGTTTCGATTATTCCCGATACGTTGAAAGTGATGTACACACACAATGCCGGTAAACGGGTGAAGCTGGTTGTGAAAGGTGTCGCATCGACTACACCTCAGTGTGTACTGAGTGGTGATATGACCGCCGATGTCGATTCGGTGATGGTTTATGGAGAGTCTTCCTTATTAAAACGAGTTAAAGAGGTTTATACGACCGATTTTGAAGCAAAAAAGTTGAACGATACCCTTCGCACGGTTGTCAAGATAGCGAAGATTCCGAATCTTCGAATTGTTCCTGAACAGGTAACCGTCACCATACCTGTGGAAGAAATGACCTCTAAAATTCTCGATATCCCTGTAATCCCGCAAAATGTACCTTCGAATTGGTCTCTTATCACATTTCCTTCGTCGGTGCAACTTTCTTGCATGATGCCGTTTAGTAAGTTTGCGGCGGTCGATGAAGATAGTTTTTTATTGGGAGTCGATTTTCTGGATTTGTCGCGGCGGCGTCTCTCTGATAAATTAGGGGTGAAGATATTGAATGCACCGGAATATGTCCGAAATATAGTGTTGTCGCAAGACAGTGTCGATTATATTTTGGAGCAGAAAAGACCTGCATTTGTAGTTCCTGTCGATTCTGCCAATCGAGTAACACCCGATTCGATATGAGACGTATAGGTATTACCGGTGGCATAGGTAGTGGCAAGTCGGTTGTCTCTCGGTTGCTGCGTATAATGGGATATTCTGTATATGATACAGACTCGGAAGCGAAGAGGCTGATGGAATCTTCGTTGGAAGTCGTGCAGAAACTATCGGAGTGCTTTGGGAGAGATATATATCATAACGGTCGATTGAACCGGGGTTTGTTGTCCTCTCGGGTATTTGGAAAGTCGGATAAGATAGTATTGCTTAATTCCATAGTACATCCGGTGGTACGCTTCGATTTCTATCGATGGTCCGAATCTCTAAACGAGGAGATATGCTTTGTGGAATCGGCTATTTTGTATGAATCCCGGTTTGACGAACTGGTAGATGAAGTCTGGACGGTGACAGCACCGGAAGAGTTAAGAATAAGTCGGGTTCGCCAGCGCAGCGGTTTAACCGAGGAAGAGATAAAAAAGCGTATGGCTGCTCAATTGTCCGAGGAAGAAAAACAGAGAAGAGCTGCTCATATTATTTGGAATGACGGTAATGTATCTGTTATCCATAGGGTTTTATCTTTATTGAAGTCATTGGAATGAGAATTTTTCGTTTTGAAGACGGTTAAACCGGACAAGAATATTATTTTTGTGGTTCGAATGATTTAAGTAATTAAATATAAAACGAAAATTTTATGTTAAAAACGATTTTATCTATTTCCGGTAAACCCGGTTTGTTCAAATTGATATCTCAGGCAAAAAATATGCTGATCGTGGAATCTCTGCAAACGGGGAAACGGCAACCTGCTTATGCCCATGAAAAAATCATATCGTTAGGAGATATCGCTATTTTCACCGATGAAGAAGACGTACCTTTGAGTGAAGTATTGAATGCGATAAAAGAAAAAGAAAATGGAGCGAAAGTAACATTAGATATCAAGAAAGCCGATAATGAAACATTGCGTGCATATTTGGCGGAAGTGCTGCCTAATTTCGATCGTGAACGTGTCTATCCGACCGATATAAAAAAACTGATCAGTTGGTATAACTTGTTGGTCGAAACCGGTAACTCCGATTTTGTGGAAGAAGAAAAATCTCAAAAGGATGCCGATGTCGAGAACACGGCAGCTACGGACGATTCTGTAAATGAGAAAGAGGAAAAGCCCAAGACCAAAAAGGCAACAAAGAAAAAAGCAGAATAAGAAGCCATTCTAATGAACGGTAGATATAAGCCTGTGCGGTTTCCCGTACAGGCTTATTTTATGGATCGAGGGTGCGTATCCAAGCTCCTTGGGTGCGAATATCGTGGCAGGGAATACTATTTTCGAAACAGTCGTTTTGTAATTTGGTGGCTCGTCTGGGGTGAACATCGGGACCGATGATAAATTGCCGAACGGAAAATAGTTCGAGTATGTCTTCTATTCTGCCGTTGAACATCTTGCCGATAATAACATAGTCTATCGTTAGTTTTTTTTCTATCGATAGTTTATCCCATTCCTGTTTACCGAGGAGGACGAGCCGTTTCCCATAAAATTGGGCGAAGGGATAGTCTATAAAGCCGGTGTTGTCTTTGGTTTCGGGGGAGCCGTGCCGGAATATTTCGTATCGTGTCTTTCCGTTTTTCATACGGTATTCTTCTCCCGCTACCCTTTGACCGGAGGTGAGGGTGTCAGATAAGAGAATATAACAACGATCTTTGTCGCTGAGTTGAACGACTGTCGATTTTTTACTGTCATATACGATAATTTCTGGCTGGGGCGATTTATAAGTGCACAAGTCAAAAATAAGAAAACCGATAAAAAAAACCAGAGTCAGCCAAAGAGTTTTTTTCGAACGATTTTTTACGGTTATATAAGATAGTATGCCGCAAATGAAATAAAGCCATAGATAGCGAGTTTCCAACCATACGCTTTCGATGTGGCTCCACGGTAGTTTGTATATATGCAGGCTTATCTGTTGTATATATTGCAGTAAAAAATCGACGATATTTCCTAACCAATCATAGGGAATATGTAGGGCCGAGAGTAACAATAGTAAAAAAGAGAGTCCGAAAACAACGGGTAAAAGAGGCAGTACGAAAATATTACCGATTAGGAATAATAGAGGAATAGTGTGAAAATAATAGACGGCAATGGGTAGGGCTCCGATTTGGGCGGCGATGGATACTGCAACGCAAGAACTGAGCCAACGAACGATAAAGCAGGGTGAATTGCCCCCGATATTTAGTTTGGTATAGAATAGCAAGATAGCGGTTACTGCCGAGAAACTCATTTGAAATCCCACATCGAAAATGAGGTTCGTGTCGTACCATAACATAAAAAACGCTGCGGCGAAAAGTGCATTGAGAGAACTGTTGCGTCGGTTGAGAAATTCGGCGGTTAAAAGAAAGGATGCCATGATACAAGCTCGTACGGCCGATGGCGACAAGCCTGTTATATAAGCATAAATCCATAAAACGAATAAAGTGGATAGAGGCCTTAGTTTTCGGCAAGACTTGAAAAGAGAGAGGGGAAAGAACAAGAAGTAAATCAAAGAGGCTACGACACCCATGTGAAGTCCGCTTACGGCTAACACATGTGAAAGTCCGGCTGCCGAAAAGTACGATCTTAGGTCTTGTGGAAATTCCTGCCGTTCGCCTAACAACAGGGCCCTCAACAAAAGAGTACTGTTTTTAGACAAATTACAGGATTGAAGTTGGTCGGAAAGATGTTTTTGTAGATCCGAAGTAGCCTTTCGAAGATTCGATTTTGGTTTTTCTCCGATATATTTCCATTGTTTCCCGGTCAAATATTGACTTCTCGATATACCTTTGTGCTTCATGAACGAGGCGAAATCGAAAGCATAAGGATTGGTGTTGGACGGTATTACTTTCGGTCGAAATTCAAACCCGATGATGTCGCCGTATTCGAGCCGTCGAGCTTGAATACCTTTTTCAAAATAGAGAGCTATTTTTTCTTTATATTTCACGATCGACCCGTTTGTATCCGACAGGGCTGTTATCGTAACGGGACAGTAGTAAGAGTTCGTTTTTTCTACGGCTTTGTCGTTTACGTGAGCTATCGCGATAGGATAAAAACCAGAAGGCTGTTGGGATATGCGGTTTTGAGTGCCATGTAGTATCGCTCCGATAGAAAAGACGATTAGGAATAATCCGACTCCGAAAATACGTCGTTTGTGGTATTGTTCTTCGATACTGTCTCGTTTTATGAATGAGCTCCATAAAACAAAGCCGCATAAAGCGGGAATGAGGTTTCCCCATATCGGTGGACATAGGAACTCTTGGTACAGGATACCTGCCAATAGAGGTACTAACAACCGTATGAATGGAGTGCGGGCTGCCGATAGGGAGGAGCTATTCATAAGTCGATTGTTTGAATGGGGCTTATGTTCAGAATTTTCGGGTCATATAGCGCATGAAATCCGATTCGACACCACCGGTTTGACCGGTATTTTGAACAAAGCAGAATTCCCGCTCGCAATCGAAGTCGCTGATTTCGATGACTTTCAATTTTCCGTCGGCTATTTCCGATGATACGGCTTGTATGGAAACAATCCCCACGCTGTCGGTATTGTATAAAAACCGTTTGATACCTTCGGTGGTTCCCAATTGCATGATAATATTGAGTTGGGATAATTTCAACTGGCGTGTACCCAATGCTTTTTCAAAGACCTCTAAACTGCCCGACCCCTGTTCTCGAATAACCAACGGAATTCTTTTCAGTTCCTCTATCGTTATTTCTTCAAGTTTGGCCAATCGGCTGCGCGTACTGGTTATACAAACCAGTTCGTCTCGCATAAAAGGGGTGTAATGTAGATGTATTTGTCGGCTGCAACCCTCGATGAGTCCCAAGTCGATACGATGTTCTTCGACTGCTTTTTCTATATCGCTGGAATTACCATTGATTAACGAGAGTTTTATTTGTTTGAATTTCTGTTGAAATGTAGCCAGATAGGGCGGAAGCACATACTGAGCGATCGTTGTGCTTGCTCCCAAACGGAGCTCTCCGATGTGACGCTGGGTCAATAAGTTCATCTCGAAATCGAGCTGTTTGTATTGTTTGAGAATTTTTTCGGCGTGGCTTAACAGCAGTTCTCCGTCGGGGGTCAGCGTTATGTGAGTACCCATTCTCTCGAACAGTCGGGTGCTGTATTCTGTTTCAAGTTCTTGTATGTGCTTGCTGATTGCCGGTTGACTTACATATAGCTCTTTCGAGGCTTTGGTGAAGCTGAGGTTGTGAGCCACACTGCAAAAAACTTTTAATCTGAAATCTATCATGATAAGAGTCAATTTATTCGTTCCAAATCTTCCATGCCGCCAGTGCTTGCAAATGAAGCATTTCTATTCCGTTTTTTATTTTGCAACCCAGTCGGGCTGCTTTTTGGAGAAATAAAGTCGTTTCGGGATTGTAAATAACGTCGTAACAAAGATGTTCGGGGCTTAGTGCCGTGTAGGGTATGTTCGGAGATTGGTCTATGTGAGGAAACATGCCTAACGGAGTGGTATTGACAATGATTTTGTGATTATCGATTAGGTCGGGAGATAAGTCTTCGTAACTGAGTATATCTCCTCTTTTTTGTCGGGAAACGAATGTCGGTGTGATATGCAAGGCTTTTAGCCCGGCATGAATAGCTTTTGATGCACCACCGGTTCCGAGAATAAGCGCTTTTGTCATGTGGTCGTCCAATAACGGAGCGATAGAATTGGTGAACCCTATGATATCGCTATTGAATCCTTTGAGAAATATCTTGTCTCCTTGCCTCGTAATTTTGATGACATTGACCGCTCCGATTTCGCGAGCCAAAGGGTGCAATTCGTCGAGTAGGGGGATAACTGTGGTTTTATGAGGAATCGTCACATTCAATCCGCACAATTCATGGTTGTCCGAGATAAGCTGTCTCAAACAGGAAATATCCTGTATCTCAAAGTTTTCATAGGTGGCGTTTATATGCTCGTCTTCAAATTTTTGTTGGAAAAAAGAGCGGGAAAACGAGTGCCCCAAAGGATAGCCCACTAATCCGTATTTTCTTTTCATAAAGCCGATAAATTAACCGTTATATTTAGATGCCGATAATATTTCCCCTCCATTGTCGGTCGTCTCGATAATTTCGATCGCTTCTTTTTTCTTTTCGTTAGCATAAGCCTTGATGATTTGAAGTCCTATCCAGCGGCCCAATCGTCCCGGTGCATCTTGATGAAGTACCGATACGAAAGGGGCCGGCTCGATATACTTGTTGATAAGCATCGATTCGGTATTGAACAAGTGCTTTTTACCGATAAGTTGTTTCCATATTTCAGCTTCGTTCTCTTTGCACCATTGAGCTTGTTTGTCGGAATATCCCAATAGGACATATTCGTTTGTTCGAGGAAATATCTGAGACAAGCAATAAAGAATTTTCCCTTCGTATATCATTCGGTCTAATAGTGCGTTTCGCTGTGATTGGTAGGGATATAAAGTGCGTAGCCAAACTTCGACGACATCGATGGGAATGCGGTTGCTTTCATGTAAATTCCGTTCGTAATTATAATAGCGTTGTTCATAAAGGGGATAGTTTTCTCCCAAATAACAGTCTAAGGAAACCGATAGCAAAGTGGTATCGATTGTGACGATCGATTGGTTCAGTCCCGAAATGTGGGTAAGAATGCGGGGACGTTTCTGAGGAGCGAACAACTCGTTGTATCTTAGGAATGCGTTCTGTAATTCGGTAATCCATACGGTATCGTTGGAAAATTTTGTTTCTGTATCCGCATACAACTGGGATATAGCCTCGTTGGATAAAAACATTTTTAATCCTTTTTGGAACGATGGAGCATCTCCCAAACCGAGTATGTGTCGACAATAAACCGGAAAAAATGGTGTGTATTTATCTATAAAAAGAAATATTTGGGCCGAGTCTGTTTCTTGGACGTAAGAAGGTAGTCCTTTATCGAATCGTTCTATGGTTACGATCGGATTACTTGAATGGTTCGATATCTCCGATGCTTTTCCGTTGCAAGCGATAAAACAAAGGGTAAGTAAACTTACGACGACGGCATATTTGCTTGTTTTCTCGGGTTGTATCATAATACTCTCTTTTTATGTCTCTTCTGCAAATTTACTTTTTTCTTTTGAGAAACCCATAAAGAACATTTTTGTTTTGTTATACGGTGTATAGGACAATAAATATCTATTAATTCGAGGCTTTTTCGGTCTTTATTCGTACCTTTGCGATATATGTGAGGAACAGGACGTGCTTGGGCATAAGCGATAAAGCTTGTTTCTGTTCTTGGTTTACACTATCTTTGCATATAATGAGTAATAGTTTTTTTACTTATCGGGATTAAATGACGGATTATAATTTATGAAGCATTCATATTTCAGCCGGAGGTTATTGTCGGTTTTTATGGCTTTCGCTTTGGGACTTTCCGTCTTGCTGGCCAAAGATTTTGTCGTGGTGATCGATGCCGGTCATGGCGGGCACGATCCCGGCTCTCTCGGCAGCAAGGCGAAAGAGAAAAACATCAATTTGGGAGTTGCCTTGAAATTGGGACGTCTGATTGAAAATAATATGCAAGGTGTGAAGGTGGTCTATACCCGTAAAAAAGATGTTTATTTGACCTTGCAAGAGCGAGCTAATATAGCTAATAAGGTTCAAGGCGATTTGTTTATTTCTATTCATACCAATTCTTTGGATAAAAAATCCCCCAATCGTAGGAAAGTCGCCGGCGCTTCTACTTGGACATTGGGGTTACACAGAAGCAAGGAGAACTTGGAAGTTGCAAAACGGGAAAATTCCGTTATATATTTGGAGAATGACTTTTCGACTCGTTATGAAGGATTCGATCCGAATTCGACCGAGTCGTATATTATTTTTGAATTCATGCAGTATAAACACATGGAGCAGAGTATAAACTTTGCTTCGGATATACAACGTGAATTTGTTTCGACTGCCGGCCGGGTGGATCGGGGGGTAAGACAGGCTGGATTTTGGGTACTCGCTAAAACGAGTATGCCTGCGGTTTTAGTGGAGCTCGATTTTATTTGCAATCCGACGCAGGAGAGATTTTTGAATTCCGAATCCGGTCAGGAGAAAATGGCAAAGTCTATATACAATGCTTTTGTCAAGTATAAATCAGACTATGACCGCAAGCAAAATGCCGGCAAAAGGGTAGAGGAGTCTCCGTCTTCTTCCGCCGTTGTATCGCCTGATAAAAAGACTCAAACGGGTGATTCGAATGTGGAAGTCTCTGAACAAGCCGAGAAATCTGGGGTTACTTATTATAAAGTACAGTTCATGGCTTTGCCTCGGAAATTGCCGGCTAATTCCAAAGAATTTAAAGGGCTTTCTCCTGTCGAATATTATAAAGACGGAGGAATGTATAAATACACCTATGGAAAATCTACCGACCGAGACGAAATACAGAAACAATATAAAAAAGTAAAATCTTTGTTTCGCGATGCCTTTATCATAAAGTTCCGTGATGGAAAACGGGTCTATTGAAAGGTATTGCGATGCTGAATAAAAAATAGAATATGAAAAAGTGGTTTGGAAAAGAAGTTAAGATAGCACTATCGGTTCTTGCGAGTATTTTGATTTTGTATGTGGGAATTAACTATTTGAAGGGAATCAATGTAATGAAACCTTCTAATTATTATTATGTACAATTCCCGAATGTTGCAGGTTTGGCCCAGTCTGCACCGGTATCTATCGATGGATACAAAGTGGGACTCGTGCAGGAAATCGTTTATGATTATGATGCGAATGGCGCGATTAAGGTGCTGTTGAATCTCGATAAAAAATTAAAAATCCCGGTCGATAGTAAAGTCTATCTCGAAACCGATATGCTTGGAACGGCATCGATTGTTATCGATCTGAACCCTCATGTGAGCGAATACTATGATCATGGAGCCGTTATTGAAGGGGAAGTGAAGTCTGGACTAATGCAAAACATACAAGGAGAGTTGTTGCCCCAGTTTGCTTTGCTGTTACCGAAACTCGACAGTATTCTTTCGGGATTGCAGACGCTAGTCAATGATCCTGCTTTATCTGCTTCGGTAAAACGTATCGATCATATTACCGCTAATTTGGAGCGTTCGTCCGTGCAATTGTCACAGATGATGAAAGACGATGTGCCGGCTATTCTCGACAATGTACAAGGAATAACGGCGCAGGTAAATCAGTTCTCGGGAACTTTGAATTCGTTACCTCTCCAATCTACTATGATTTCGGTTCAGAAAACTTCCGATAATTTGCAGCAAATAACCAATCGTTTGACTTCTCCCGACAATAGTCTGGGACTATTGTTGAACGACCGGTTGCTGTACGATAAAGCGAATGGCGTTTTGGGGAGCGTAGATTCTTTGATGATTGATTTAAGACTCAATCCGAAACGTTATGTTCATTTTTCTCTATTTTGATTTCGTGAATATTTTTATTATTTAGAATCATTATAAATAAAGGGAGCCGTGTAATTTTTTTGTAATCTTCCCAAAGCTACGCTTATATGTGTTTATTCCCAAATTTCTTATAAAGGGAATGATTTTGGTCGTAGAACATGTGGAAGATTGTAAGATATTGTAAATAAGTGTGATAATAATTTTCTATGTCAGATAATTTGCTTTGTAGAGTCGGTGTTTATAAACACCTTGTAATCAATTGTTTGTGCTAGAACTGTAAAAAGCAAATATTTTTGAATTTGTTTTTGATGAAAAATAATTTGAATTTTGTACTCACAAAAGTTTTTTGATAGAAGATTTACATAAAAATGGGTTCAGAACAGCATGTTCAGTTGTGGGACCGATGTTTAACAATTATCAAAGACAATATAAACGAAGAGGCTTTCGATAGTTTATTCAAGCCGATAGTCTCTTTGGGGTTTGATGATAATGTGTTGACTTTGCTTGTCCCTTCACATTTCGTTATTGAGCAGATTGAGGAGCATTATCTCAGTTTGCTGAAAAAGGTTCTGCCTCGCATATACGGGGCAAGCGTGAAATTGTTGTATCGTGTACAAATCGTTCGTCAGCCGGAAGCTACCGTCGATTTGACCGCTACTACTAAATCGACTGCCGTAAAGAAGATGCAGCAGTCGATGCCCGATCTTTTAGACCCTTTCAAACAACGCGTTTACGATGAGCTCGATCCCCGCCTGAACCCTATCTATACTTTTGAAAGCTATTATCAAGGGGCGAGTAACATGCTGGCACGTACGGCAGCAGAATCTATTGCTGCAAACCCGGGGAGAAACACCTTTAATCCGTTGTTTTTATTCGGTGAGTCGGGGGTTGGGAAAACCCACCTGATTCAAGCGATAGGATTGCGTATTAAAGAGAATAATCCGGCTTCTCGTGTGTTATATTTATCGGCTCATGATTTTTTAGTGCAATATACCGATGCTGTTCGTAATAATCGGGTGAACGATTTTATCAGTTTTTACCAGAGTATAGATGTTCTGTTGATGGACGATATTCAGGAATTTGCCGGAAAGACCCAGACGCAGAATACATTCTTCCATATATTCAATCATTTGCATCAGAGCAATAAGCAATTAGTGCTCACTTGCGACAGGCCTCCGGTTGAGTTGGTGGGTATGGTATCGCGCCTGCTGACTCGTTTCAAATGGGGTTTGACGGCCGAGGTCGAACGCCCTGACTATGAATTACGATACGATATCTTGATGAGTAAGGTTCGTCGTGATGGATTGTCTATTTCCGAAGAGGTTATTGACTATATAGCTCGTAATGTCACCGATAATGTGAGAGATTTGGAAGGAGTCATTGTATCGCTTATGGTACGTTCGAGTGTCTTGAAGAAAGAGATTTCGATAGACATGGCCGATCAAGTGTTGGCTGCCAGTGTAAAGATGACTCAAAAACAGATCACCATAGATTCGATAAAAGAGGCTGTTTGCGGATATTATGGACTGGAAACGTCGAGATTGTTGGAGCGTACTCGCAAGAGAGAAGTGGTCGTTGCTCGCCAAATGTCGATGTATTTGGCAAAGAAATATACCACTCTTTCGTTGGCAGGAATCGGTGATGTGTTAGGGAAAAAAGACCATGCTACGGTTTTGCATGCTTGCAAGACTATATCGGAGCAGGTAGGTGTCGATAAAAAATTGCGCAGCGATTTGGAAGAGATAGAGCAGCGTATTCAAGGATAGTAATATAAATTACTCGAAGAAAAATAAAAGAGCTCCTTACTCAGGAGCTCTTTTATTTTTCTTCTTCAATCAGGTAAACGGAATCCCTGTTTGACGATGAAGTCAAGGAATGTTTTTGAAAATAGTTCATTGTCTTTTCGGGGAGAACGTACGTCTGTGAAGACTTGGGCTAAATTCTCTTTATGGTTCTCTTCGATATATTTCTTGTTTTCTGCCAAATTCTCTTTTTCGAAGTAGAGCCGATGTATTGCTTCGGGGGTATAGTCTTGATATGCTTCGTGGTGAAGAATCGCTTCGATGGGAAGTCGTTCTATTTGCGCAGGTATATCTGCGGGATAACCCACCGTAAGAGTGGTAATAGGAATGACAAACTTGGGCAGACGCAATATTTCCGCTATCTGAGGAGCGTTATATGTGGTAGTTCCCAGATAACAGCAACCCAATCCTGAAATTTCGGCTACTGTACAAAACTGTTGAGCTACAAGCAATGCATCGATAGCTGCCGTGACGAAGGATTGGAAATTGTCATATCCCGGTTCTGCATGATTTTGTTCGCACCATTTAATAAATCGGTTGAAATCGGCACAAAAAGTTAATACGACAGGGGCGCTGGTTACAGTGGGTTGATTGAAATGAGCCGGAGCTAACTTTTCTTTGTTCTCTTGTTCTCGGGTTATGACAACACTGTAAACTTGCATATTTTGTGTCGTGGGGGCTCGAAATGCTGTTTCGAGTAACTCATTGAGTAATTGCTCGTCAATATCCTTATTGAGATATTTCCGTATGGTTCTTCTTTCTTTTAAAGACGATATCATATAAAGGTAGTTATTAGAGGTTAGATGTTCGATTGCAAAATTAAAAATTTATTTGATAAGTTATTTATTTCGGTTGCTAATTATTAGTAACTCTTTTTATTCCTTCTCATTGTAAAAAAAAGAAAATTTATAAACTGTTTTTATCGAGATGTTTCTTTTTATATTGCTCTCGTTTTTACAGTTGATTTTTAAAGTTGGAAACTTTTTAAGTTTTTTGAAAATATAATATTTTGATAATTAGGATATTGTTTGTTTGACTTGGGAAACTTTTTGAAAATTGAAAATTTAAAAATGATATTGTTTGCGTATGTAGAATGTTTTTTATAAACTTGCACCGTAAATCTTTTTCATCAAGAAACCTTTGTCTAAATTAAGTAAATTAACGAAAACTGAAAAACATTTTATCTCGTGGAACCAATTGTTTATACTTACGACGAAGCATATCAGGCCTCGTTGGAGTATTTTAAAGGCGATGAGCTGGCGGCTCGTGTGTGGGTTAACAAGTATGCTCTAAAAGATTCGTATGGGAATATTTATGAAAAAACTCCCGACGATATGCATTGGCGTATCGCTAATGAAATTGCTCGTATAGAGCAAAAATATCCTAATCCCCTTTCGGCACAGGAGCTGTTCGATTTAATGAAAGGTTTCCGCTATATCGTACCGCAGGGAAGCCCTATGAGCGGTATCGGAAACAATTATCAGGTAGGGTCGTTGTCCAACTGTTTTGTAATCGGTCTCGACGGAGCACCCGATTCCTATGGAGGGATTATAAAAATCGACGAAGAGCAGGTTCAATTAATGAAACGTCGGGGAGGAGTCGGTCACGATTTGTCTCATATTCGGCCCAAAGGGTCTCCGGTAAAAAACTCGGCTTTGACTTCTACGGGGTTGGTTCCGTTTATGGAACGTTACTCCGATTCCACGCGTGAAGTCGCTCAGGACGGTCGTAGGGGAGCTTTAATGTTATCGGTCTCTATTAAGCATCCCGATTCGGAATCGTTTATTGATGCCAAAATGGTCGAAGGACGGGTGACAGGAGCTAATGTGTCGGTGAAGATTCACGATGATTTTATGGAGGCTGCCATTGCCGGAAAAGCTTATCGGCAACAATATCCTATCGATTCTGACGATCCGAAAGTAACGAAAGAGGTCGATGCGCAGGCTATTTGGAAAAAGATAGTACATAATGCTTGGAAGTCGGCCGAACCCGGAGTTCTATTTTGGGACACCATTATCAGAGAGTCTGTTCCCGATTGTTATGCCGACTTAGGTTTCAAAACAGTGTCGACCAATCCTTGTGGAGAAATACCCTTGTGTCCTTATGATAGTTGCCGTCTGTTAGCGATAAACTTGTACTCCTATGTGGTCAATCCTTTTACGAAAGAAGCTTATTTCGATTTCGATTTGTTCCGTAAACACGTAGGATTGGCTCAGCGAATGATGGACGATATCATCGATCTCGAAATGGAGAAAATCGATAAGATCATAGAGAAAATCAAATCCGATCCCGAGACCGACGAGGTAAAATGTACAGAGCTTAACTTGTGGTACAAGATTCAAAAACGCACTTTGCAAGGGCGTCGTACCGGCGTGGGCACAACTGCCGAGGGCGATATGATTGCCGCGTTAGGACTTCGTTATGGAACCGAAGAGGCTACCGATTTTTCTGAGAAAGTACATCGTTCGTTGGCACTTGCGGCTTATCGTTCGTCGGTTTCGATGGCAAAAGAGCGTGGGGCTTTCTCGATTTTCGATGCCGGTAGGGAAGTCGATAACCCGTTTATCAATCGGTTGAAAAAGGAAGACGAGGAACTATATCGGGATATGTGCAAGTACGGGCGTCGGAATATTGCCTGTCTGACTATCGCACCCACGGGAACAACGAGCTTGATGACACAAACTACATCGGGAATCGAACCGGTATTTATGCCTGTTTATCGCCGTCGCCGTAAAGTGAACCCCAATGATCCTGAGGTTCGTATCGACTATGTCGATGAGACGGGAGATGCTTTTGAAGAGTACGTGGTTTATCATCACAAATTCATCACTTGGATGCAGGTGAATGGTATCGAAGTGAAAGAGAACTATACACAGGAAGAAGTCGATGCGTTGGTGGCTCGTTCGCCTTATTATAAAGCTACGGCTAACGATATCGACTGGTTGCAGAAAGTTCGTATGCAAGGCCGCATTCAAAGGTGGGTGGACCACTCGATTAGCGTGACGATCAATTTACCTTCCGATGTCAGTGAAGAGATGGTGGGTCAGCTATATGTAGAGGCATGGCGTTCTGGCTGTAAGGGGTGTACCGTTTATCGCGATGGTTCCCGGTCGGGAGTTCTCATCTCTGCCAAGAAGGAGGAGAAGAAACCCGTTGCGGCTATCAATGAACCGGCCGAGACATTGGTCCGTCCTATCGAGTTGGAGGCAGACGTGGTTCGTTTCCAGAATAATAAAGAAAAATGGATTGCCTTTGTCGGTTTGAAAGACGGAAAACCGTACGAGATCTTTACCGGTTTGGCCGATGACGATGACGGTATTTTTTGTCCGAAGAATGTGGTCAAGGGAAAAATTGTGAAAGCTGTGAATGAAGATGGTACGAAGCGGTACGACTTCCAGTTCTCCAATAAGCGTGGTTACAAGACTACTATCGAGGGGTTGTCCGATAAATTCAATCCGGAATATTGGAATTATGCCAAGCTGATATCGGGGGTTCTCCGGTACGGAATGCCTATTCCGCAGGTATTGAAATTGGTTTCGAGCCTTGAATTGGATAGTCAGTCTATCAACAGTTGGAAAAACGGGGTCGAGCGGGCTTTGAAGAAATATCTGCCCAATGGGACTAAGGCTAACGGGCAGACTTGTCCTCATTGCGGAAATGAGACGCTCATTTATCAGGAAGGCTGTCTCATCTGTACGTCGTGCGGAACTTCCAAATGTGGATAATAGTCGAGCAACAAATATAGACCAAAAGGCAAAAGCGAACTATCATAGGTTCGCTTTTGTTTTTTAGAAAAAAGGTATGAAGAAGAGCGTTAATTTTGTCGGAAAGTTCTTACCTTTATGATTAAAATATAGGACATAGCGATGAAAATAACATTCGAGATATATTATCACACTCGATGGGGCGAAAGTTTATTTCTCTCCGGGAACATAGATGAGCTTGGCGCGAATGAAGAGAATCGGGCCGTTATGATGGATTATCAAGGTGACGGCCTATGGAAATATACAATGGAACTGCCGGCCTCTGCAAAGAAGTTCCATTATGAATATCTGGTAAAGTCCGGGGAGGGAATCCGTCGGGAATGGGGGAGCCCTCATAGTTTCTCTCCGGGGAGGAATGACGGGGAATATCGTTTGGTCGATCGATGGCGCGATGTTCCTGCCGATATGCCTTTTTATTCATCGGCATTCATTCAAGGTATATTCTTTCGGCAACATGCCGATTCTGTCGTAGAAACGATAGAACCGGGGACACTCACCGTTAAGGTCGATGCGTCGCAGCTAAGGCCCGATGAGAGGCTCGTTATGGTCGGCGACTGTCCGGAATTGGGCGATTGGGACGTTTTAAAAGCTCCGTTATTGAATGATTCTGCTTTTCCGGAGTGGCAGATAACCTTCGATGGGAAACACCTGAAATTCCCGTTCGAGTATAAGTTCGTTATCGTGCGTACCCATCAACGGGAAGTTGTAGCTTGGGAAACGGGAGAGAACCGTATTTGCCGGGAGAAACCGCAAAATCCGTCTGAGGCTGTGGTGGTTTCGGGACTTCGCTTCAACGGTTTTGAGTCGAGGTGGAAGGGAGCCGGGACGGCGATTCCGGTATTCTCTCTCCGTACGGATTATGGGTTCGGCATAGGGGAGTTTATCGATTTGAAATATTTGGTAGACTGGGCGTTAAGAACAGGACAGTCGTTTATACAGTTACTCCCGGTGAACGATACGACGATGTCGGGTACATGGCAAGATTCCTATCCCTATAACGCCAACTCTACTTTTGCTCTGCATCCGCAGTACCTTCGGCTATCCGAAGTCGGGTATTTGAACGACGAGGAGGAGCAAGCCCGCTTCGATGCGCTGCGGGAAGAATTGAACCGGTTGCCCGATGTCGATTACGAGCGGGTGAACCGTGCGAAGATGGAATATTTGAGACTTTTGTTCGAGGTGCAGGGCGAGGCTACGCTATCGAGCGACGGATTCAAAGCCTTTTTTCGGGATAATAGCTTTTGGTTGCTTCCTTACGCGGCGTTTTGCAGTTTGAGAGACCGGTTCGGAACTGCCGATTTTAGCAGTTGGGAAGAACATTCGTTTTACGATGAATCGGCCATTGCCGACTATTGTGCCGTGTGGAGTCCGTGGTATAAATCGGTCGCATTGTATTATTATATTCAGTATCATTTGCATGTTCAATTATCCGAAGTCAAGGAGTATGCCCATCGGGCAGGAGTGGTTTTGAAAGGCGATATTCCCATAGGAATCAGTCGTACCAGTGTCGATGCGTGGGTCAATCCGCAACTCTTTCACATGGATAGTCAGGCAGGGGCGCCACCCGACGATTTCTCGATAGAAGGCCAGAACTGGGGATTTCCAACGTATAATTGGGAGGTCATGGCTCGTGATGGATATGCGTGGTGGAAAGCCCGGTTGCGCAAGATGTCGGAGTATTTCGATGCTTACCGGATTGATCATATTTTGGGCTTTTTCAGAATTTGGGAAATTCCGTTCAATGCCGTTCATGGTCTGCTGGGACACTTTAATCCGGCGTTACCGTTCTCTCCCGAAGAGTTGCAGGGATACGGATTCCGTTTTGATGCTTCGTGGCAAACGGTTCCTTATATTCGGGAAGATTTTTTGGACGAGATTTTCGGTGCATATACCGGAGAAGTGAAAGAGCGGTTCTTGGTACATAAGGGAGACGGACGATGGGATTTGAATGTCTTGGTCGATACTCAGCGTAAGATAGTCGGATATTTCTCCGGGGCGAGTGACGATATGAGTATTTTGATAAGAGACGGGTTGATGCGGCTTATCGACGATGTCCTTTTCCTCGAAGATCCCGACCGTCCGGGGTATTATCACCCCCGTATCTCGGCTCAGCATACACATGTTTATCATAGCCTCGATGAAGATCAGAAGTCTTGTTTCAATCGTTTGTATGACGATTTTTATTACCATCGTCACGATGTTTTTTGGAAAGACGAGGCGTTGCGGAAGTTACCAGCTCTCATATCGTCGACCGACATGCTGGTCTGTGGCGAAGATTTGGGAATGATCCCGCACTGCGTTCCCGAAGTGATGGAGCGTTTACAGATACTCTCGTTGGAAATACAGCGAATGCCTAAGGAGTCTCGGCTCGAATTTGGGGATACATGGGCTTATCCTTATCGATCGGTATGTACGACCTCGACTCACGATATGTCGGGAATAAGGGTATGGTGGGAAGAGGATAGAGCTCGAACACAACGATTTTTCAATGAAATTCTCGGCGAACAGGGCGAGGCTCCTTATTTCTGTGAACCGTGGATTTGCGAGAAGATAGTCGAGTTGAATCTCTTTTCTCCTTCGATGCTTGTTATTTTACCGTTACAGGATTGGCTGTCGATAGACGGGCGGTTACGTCGGGAAAATCCACAGGAGGAGCGGATAAATATACCGGCTCATTCCCGTCACTATTGGCGATACCGCATGCACCTGTCGATAGAACAGCTTTTGGAAGAAGGGGTATTTAATACCCGACTTCGGGAATTGATTGAACGTAGCGGGAGATAGGGGCTTTTACAAGGCATATCCCTCGAAATCGTATAGCACTGTCGACAGATAACGTTCTCCCGTATCGGGTAAAAGTACGACGATTGTTTTGCCTTTGTTTTCGGGTAATTGAGCCAGTTGGGTAGCTGCGAAAACAGCTGCTCCGGAGGAGATACCTACTAATAGACCCTCTGTCGCTGTCAGTTCTCTACTGGTGCGAATGGCATCGTCGTTGCTTACGGGGATTATTTGATCGACCACGGAAGCATCGAATGTCTTGGGAACGAACCCGGCGCCGATGCCTTGTATTTTATGGGAGCCGGCTTTACCTCCCGATAGAACCGGTGAGTCTTTCGGTTCTACGGCTACGATTTTTATAGCTGGGTTGTGTTTTTTAAGTCCGGCTCCTACGCCGCTGACGGTTCCTCCCGTACCTACTCCGGCGACGAATATGTCGATTTTGCCCTCGGTGTCTCTCCATATTTCTTCGGCCGTTGTTTTCGCATGAATGGCGGGATTGGCAGGGTTTTCGAATTGTTGCAGAATGATGCTTCCTTTTATCTCTTCATTTAGTTCTTTCGCCTTTTGAATGGCTCCTGCCATACCTTCGCTACCGGGAGTAAGGATTAACTGTGCTCCCAATGCTCTGAGCAGATTGCGCCTTTCCATGCTCATCGTATCGGGCATGGTCAGTATGAGCCGATAGCCTCTTGCTGCCGAAACGAATGCGAGACCTACACCCGTATTTCCGCTTGTGGGTTCTATAATTGTGGCATGGGATTTCAACAGCCCTTTTTGTTCGGCCTCTTCTATCATAGATAAAGCGATACGGTCTTTTACGCTCCCGGCCGGATTGAAGTATTCCAGTTTAGCGACCAGTATTCCGTTCAACTCGTGTTTTTTATTGTAATTCGAGAGCTCCAATAGAGGAGTATTCCCTATCAAGTCGGTTAGACTTTTGGCTATTTTCTTCATGTTTATATGTTTATAGTGATACAAAGATAGTGCAAACGAGGACAGGAGCAAATTAATTTGATGATACCGAGTGGGGCTTATATTTGTTTTAGTATTGAAAGTCTGTTAATCTCCCTTTTCGATACGTTCTGTCTCACTTTCATGTACGAATGTTTCTTTGATTGCAAATACGCACAAAGCTCCCGCGAATAACAGAATACCCGAAATCCCCAACATGACGGGCTGGCTACCGCCTAACCATCGTAGCAGAGAACCACCTACTAAGGCCGCGAGAATTTGGGGAACACAGATCGTGCCGTTGAACAGTCCTAAATAGGCTCCCATGTTTTTCCCCGAGATGGAATTGGTGAGGATCGTGAAGGGTAGAGCCAATATGGCTGCCCAAGCACAACCAATGAGGAAGAAAGGCAGGAACATCAGATAGGCATTGTGAATGAAAGGAACCAGTGTGAAACCGGCTCCGCCGATAAGTAGGCTGAGGCTATATGCCGCTTTTCTGTTTTTTATCAAGGGGAGAAGCGGGGCCCAACATACCGAGCCTATGGCTTGTATGGCGAATAATACGCCCGTCCAGTTCCCGGCTGATTGGTAGCCGGGAGAAGCCGGATCGGTCGAGTGCCAGACATTGTCGGCGATGGCTCCTGTGGAGTAGGTCCACATATACATGAAAGCCGACCAACAGAAAAACTGAACGAGACCGACCGTCCAGAAAACTTTCGGAGCGTGGCGCAGTAGGGATATGAAATTATTCTTCTCTGTCAGTTCTTTGTCCGAAATTTGGTGAAACTTCCGGAACTCCGCAGGTGGCATTTCCTTTACCCGTATCGAAGAATAGAGGGTACACAGTATCAATATGGCTGCCCCTCCGTAGAAAGAGAAAATTACCGAATCGGGAATAACTCCGGGGGCTGCGATATTGCTGATACCGATATAGGTGAACAGGATAGGGAACAAGTAGCCGACTAAACTTCCGGCATTGGAAAGGAAACTTTGTATGGAGTAAGCGAGTCCTTTTTGCCGTTCGTTGACCATATCGCCTACCAACATTTTGAAAGGTTGCATGGCCATATTGATAAATGTGTCCAACATCATGAGGGCTATTAACCCGAACCACATTGCATGGATATATCCCTTGAATGAAGCGGCATTAGGCAATAGGCACATGACTGCTACGGCAATGGCCGAGCCGGCGATAAGGTATGGAATACGTCGCCCGAAACGATTCCAAGTGCGGTCGCTCAATGCGCCCACGATGGGTTGTACGATAATTCCTGCTAACGGAGGAAGTATCCAGAAATAACTTAAATTATGCGGATCGGCCCCTAAGGTGGCGAATATCCGGCTAATGTTGGCGCTTTGAAGAGCATAGGCTATCTGAACGCCGAAGAATCCGAAACTAATATCCCATAGCCTTCGGAAACTTAAATCGGGTTTTACTCTCATTCCATCGAAAAGAGAGGAGCATTGGGTTTGTTGTAAATCCGTTGTTCTGTTTATTCCGGGAAGGTCATGCCATACAGTTTCTCTATTTCCTGAGGCCAAAGGTTCTCATTCGGAGTTTCGAGAATCAACGGTATGTTATCAAAACGCTTATCTTGCATTAATCGTTCAAAGAACCCCATACCCAATACGCCTGCGCCTAAACTGTCGTGACGGTCTACACGGGAGTCGAGTCCTTTTTTAGCATCGTTCAGGTGCATTCCTCGCAAGTATTCGAATCCGATAATTCGGTCGAATTCCCGCCAAGTCGCATCATATCCTTCGGCTGTCGCCAAATCGTAACCTCCGGCAAAAGCATGGCAGGAATCTATGCAGACTCCTACACGACTTTTGTCCTCTATCCGGTCGATGATAACCGCTAAATGCTCGAACTTGAATCCTACGTTACTGCCTTGCCCGGCCGTGTTTTCTATAACGGCGGTAACCCCATCGGTCTTTTCGAGAGCCAAATTGATCGATTGGGCGATACGGGCTAAACACTCGTCGGTCGAAATCTCTTTCAAGTGACTGCCGGGGTGGAAATTCAATAGTTTCAATCCCAGTTGTTCGCAACGTCGCATTTCGTCCAGAAGAGCCGCCCGAGATTTGGTCAGCCCTTCTTCCTGAGGATGTCCGAGGTTGATTAGGTAGCTGTCATGCGGTAGTATATATTGGGGTGAGAATCCGTATTTTTCGCAATTCTCCTTGAATAGTTCTATGCTTTTATCCGATAACGGAGGCGATTGCCATTGCCTTTGATTTTTTGTGAACAGGGCGAAGGCTTTGGCTCCTATGGCATGTGCGTTTACCGGAGCGTTTTCTACACCGCCCGCAGCACTTACGTGGGCTCCTATAAATTTCATGATTCCGGTCGTTTTTGTTCTTTAAGCAAAATTACAAAAAAAGCCGATTGCTGCCGAGATGAATGAGTTAAGATTTGAGATGGTTCCTGAAAACTTCTTTATCTTTGTGAGTACGAAGATAAGATGCGGTTCGGTATAGCCAAATCGGAAATGGGGTTTCCGTTTGTCTCTGCTCTCACCTTTCGCTATCTTTGTAGTTACAAAGTATAGAGTATGAATAAGGTATATCATTGGATATTTTTTCTGCTATTGCTCGCCGGTTGTCAGGATAGAACGGATTCGTCGTACGTGATTACAGGAAAAGTGGTTAACTCGCTGACTGACGGGAATGTCGTTTATTTGTCTCATAGTAACGGAGATGAATTGGTGAATTTGGACAGTGCGATAGTCGATGGCGGAGTTTTTTCTTTTCACGGAGTACAGGAGGAACCGATTATGGCTTATCTGCGGTTTAACCGTTATCTCGATTCTTTGGCTGTGCCCGTGTTATTTGTGTTGGAAAATGGAGCGATGGAGGCGGTAATGGATACTTCGTATTCGAGTGTCGCAGGGACGGAGCAGAATAACATATTCGAGGAATATAAACGGGAGGCGTATCGCCTCGATTCTTTACGCCGCTGTTTGCATAGCCATTACGTCGAACAGGTGGAGAAGCGTATGATGGATGCCGGTTTGGAACAATCGATGTGCGATGAGGATTTTCGTTTGAGCAGCCAAGAGGAGAGGCTGGCCTACCGGTTTATTCGACGGAATCATTATTCACCGGCTGCGATATGGGTGCTGGAACAGATGCAAAGCCGTTTCGATGAAGATGAGTTGCGAAGCCTTTTGTCGGGATTCGGTGGGCGAAGTAAGAATGCGCAGGTATTGTCCGATATTTCTTTGCGCTTGCGTAATGCCGATAAAGTCGAGCCGGGAAATCCGTATGTAGATGTTCCATTGATAGAGTATTCGGGACGGAAAGAGAATCTGTCGGGATATATAGGATATGCGAGATATACGGCTATTGGCTTTTGGCGTTCGGATAGCGAGCCTTCTTGCCGGGATATGACGAAATTCGGAGAACTGTATCGGGCGTATGGTTATCGGGGCGCGACCTTTTTGTCTGTTTCGTTGGATAAAAAACGGGACATATGGCGAGAAAAAGTGAGAACTTTGGGATTGCCTTCACATCACTGTGCGGCCGCGGAACCCGATGTAATCGAAACCCGATATGCTCTGGTGTCGGTTCCCAATTTTATGCTTATTGCCCCCGATGGGTCCATCGATTCTCGTAACCTGACGGTGACAAAGTTGGAACAGAGGCTGCAAGAACTGTTACCCTATCGGGCGAGAAGAGATACTGCTGTGTCGTCTGTACCGGATACCACTGGATTTGTAAAACGATTGTCAATATAGTTTGTCTCCACAATACTCGGCAATGTCGTAGTAATGAGATTTTTTCATATTGCAAGTATTGTAATTTGTCTAAAAATGGGAATTCTGCCTTGACTCTACATAGAGATCCCTCTGCCTTTAATCTTTGAGATTGGCGAAAGGTCTGTGTCCCCCGTGCTGTTCTTTGAATCGGGCGATGAGTGCGGTTTCGACCGTTTCGGGATCTTCGTCGGGAGTAGGTTTCCAGCACAACAGCAAATTGCCGGAATTTTTTATTTGCCAAATGTATCGGCCGCCTTTGTGTCCGCTTTTCTTTCCGGCACCGAAGTCTAAGTATTGTTTTAATCGGCTTTGAATGGTAGCTTTGCAATTTTTTAACTTTCCAGCTTTTCCGATATAGACCACGCATGTATTTTCTACCCAGTTGGTTTCCAACTCGGTTATCGACACATTGGGATCTTTCCCTTTAAAGAATCCTCCCGTACCGCGGGAGAGAAACTCGGGTATATTTTCCCCTGTATAGACAACCATATACACTCCTGCTGTTCGGGGTATTGCCGTACTGTCGGTTTGCAGTTGAGCCACCGGAATGAATCCCTCGAAACCGGCGGCTTTCAAATCATCGATAGTGTTGAATTTCATAGATGTATCATTTAATTTGTTTCATGATATTTGTAGTTAAGTTTGTTTTAATAAATTAGAGTCCCGTTTTCATCGAGATAAAATATTTGATTTTCGTTGTTCATTCCTCCAAATCCATTTCTTGCTTGGTATTTTGGACATATTAAGCATGGCTCCGAACGAAACTGTTCCGGAATTATACCGGTATATCCACAAAACGGGCAACAAAGGGTTGGTTGGTCTAATATTTGTGTTTGGATTGTATATTGGTTTTCCTTCGCTCTTTGTTTATTCTGTTTATCCAATTTTTCTTTTTCCGCCTTCCCTTTTTCTGATAAAGGGATTCTCCATTGTTTTGGAGATTTTTGTGTTTGATAGGCGTGAGGAATCAGTCCTGGTTCTAATGCTTTTTTTAAGGCTTTGTTATCAGTGATTAAACGGGTAGAGGTAAGTAGACGATTAGCTTCTGCTAAAAGCATATAAGGTTTATTTTTTTGTATAAGCTGAATATCTATTGCTTGTATGATTTTTTCGATATTTCCCATAACAATAATTTTAGTGTAGAATGTGTAATAACAAGTCTTGGGGTATTGTATTTTATTCGTATCGTTAATGATTTTCAGTACTTAGTCGCACTCTGTTTCAATAGGTTTGTTTCGTTCGGCGGCTTGTCGCAGAGTATTGTATAGGCGGGTGCGCAGGGTGTGAGGCGCAACTACTTCGACCGATCGGCTGCGGGAAAGCAGTTCCATGACGAAGTCGTTGGTAATGCGCAGTCGCAGTTTGACGGTGATACCTGTTTCGTCTTCGGAGAGTATTTGTTGCGAGTGATGCAGAGGTAGTGTTTTCACGAAAACTCCATCGACCGAATCGTATTTAAGAACGATTTCTTCCACGGGGTCTTCGGGGTTGTTCCATATCCCGTAACTGTCCCGGAAGAGGGCGGGGATATCTATGTGTTCGTCACGGAGGAATTGTGTATCTTCGAGAATATTTATCGCCGAGATACGGTCCACTCCGAACGATTTCAGTTTGCCGTCGGTGTCGTAGCCGATAAGATACCAGCGGTATTGCGATTCTTTCAAGAAATGGGGCATGAGCCGTTTGTGAACGATTTTTCCGTTATGGCGTACTAAGGTGTAGTCGAATTCAATGGGATTCCTTTTCCGTATCGCTTTTAGGAGGGGAGCGATGAGTTCGTGCCGTATGGCATTCCGGCGATGCTCGGCGAGGACGTATTTTTGCAAAACACTGTCGGTGTTGATAGAACTGAGCAGTTCGAAGTTGAGCAGTAGTTCTTTGTAGTTGTCGGTCATCTCGTCGAGTTCGGCAATGTAGTATCCTCGTGATTTGTCATTACGAATGACTATACCGAACATTTCATCGATAAGTCCGAAATCGCGCTGCATGGTTCGTTGCGAATAGTTCGAATCTTTGTTGTCGTATAGGGCGAGGGTATTCTCTACGTGTGCGATGAGTGCGTCTGTCGGGACGTATCGAACTGCCGATAGTTTGTTGATGAGTATCGCCAAGCGTCGTATTTGACTGAGTTTTGCCATATTTGTTTGTTTTTGCTTCTTGTGCAAATATAATGATGCAGAACGACAAAACGTGTCGTGTTGATAAATAAGTGGGAATTTAAAAAGAAGAACGCCCGATTTTGTCGGGCGTTCTTACTATAAGACGTTTCGATGATTATTCGGCAACGACTTCGAAGGGAATTTCTACGCTGACTTCTTTGTGAAGTTTTACGATAGCTTTGTAGTTACCCACTTCTTTAACCGTATCTTTAATAACGATTTGTTTGCGGTCTACGATATGTCCCAATTTTTCGAGAGCTTCGGCAATCTGAATGTTGTTTACAGAACCGAAGATCGTACCGGTCGAGCTGGTTTTAGCACCGATGGTAAGAGACACGCCTTCGAGAGCGGCAGCCAAAGCCAAAGCATCGGCTTTGATCTTTTCGAGCTTGTGAGCGCGTTGTTTCAAATCTTCTTCGCGAACTTTCAACGCAGAAGGAGAAGCGATTACTGCTTTTCCTTGCGGGATAAGGTAGTTGCGACCATATCCGCTTTTCACTGTAACGACATCGTCTTTGTAACCGAGGTTAGCGACATCTTCTTTCAATATTACTTGCATGCTAAATTCCTCCTTCGTTTAATTATTTCATCATATCAGTTACATAAGGGAGCAGCGCCAAGTGACGGGCTCTTTTCACAGCTTGTGCAATACGACGTTGAAATTTCAACGAAGTTCCTGTGATACGACGGGGCAGGATCTTGCCTTGTTCGTTCAAGAATTTTTTCAGGAATTCGGGATCTTTGTAATCGATATACTTGATACCGTTTTTCTTGAAACGGCAGTATTTTTTCTTTTTGATGTCGACCGAGGGAGGGGTCAAATATCTGATTTCAGATTGTGCTTGTGCCATTTTTTAGTTCTCCTTTACTTCTTCTTTGTTAGACGATTTAACACTTCTTCTCTTTGCTGCGTATTCGGCTGCAAATTTATCCATTCTGAATGTCAAGAAACGGATTACACGTTCGTCACGACGGAATTGGATTTCCAATTTAGCGATGACAGAAGGTTCGGCGTCGAATTCCAACAGGGTGTAGAACCCGGTGGTCTTTTTTTGGATAGGATAGGCGAGTTTGCGCAATCCCCAGTTTTCTTCATTCACGATTACTGCGCCTTGTTCGGTGAGAATCGTTTTGAATTTTTCTACCGCTTCCTTCATCTGTACATCAGACAAAACGGGAGTTAAGATGAAAACGGTTTCGTAATGATTCATACTCGTTTAGTTTAACGTAATTAGTATAATGTTTTTTTATTTGCGGGGGCAAAGGTAGGTATTATTTTGTAATTATGCAATGCTTTATACTCGTTTTTTGAGGGAACATTCACTCTTAGAAGCTGTTTTAAATTTATAGAGAAATAATATTATCATTGTAGGCAGGTATGTTCCGGCCATATTGCGCTCCTGTTTCGCATCTTGAATCCCTTGATTTTTGTCAATAGCCCGCTATTGACTGCCTATCTCGGACTCCAATCTGCTTCAACATAGGGCTCAATCTGTCTCGGAATAAATTTAAAACAGCTTCTACTGTATTTTGCATATTCTGCGGTTAAATATCACGCTTTCTTCGGCTCGTATTTTTTGTAAAACAGCGTGAGGAGGATAAACCCGACGAAGGCGAGGGGTGCTCCTATCAGGGCGGGATATTGATATCCTAGTCCGGCTTGCAGGGGTAGACCTCCGATATATGCGCCGATGGCATTGCCGAGATTGAAAGCCACTTGTATACAGGCTGCTCCCAGTAACTCGCCTCCTTTGGCAAAGTGAATGATAGAGATTTGTTGAGGACTCGACACAGCGAATAGCCCGGCTGTACAAAGGCACATGAGCAGGGCTGTGAGCCAGTTGATATGAGCTACGAAGAAAATGCCCAATAATGCCGTAAAGAGTATGAATTGAGTAGAGGCAGCCACACGTCCGGGGGTATATTTGTCGGATAACTTCCCGCCCAAGAGATTCCCGACTACCATACCGAATCCGGCCAATACCATCAATAGGGTAATGCTTTCTGTGGAAAATCCGGAAACTTTCGTAAGGAGGGGATTTATGTAGCTATACCAACAAAATACGCCTCCGTTTCCCAACATGGTAGCTCCCAAAATAAGCCACGGGGCTCCGGTTTTCAAGAAACGGAATTGCCCTTTGAACCCTGTATCGGGTAGTCCTTCGACTTGGGGAACCCATTTCCAGATGTAATAAAGTATGATGATACCCCATACTCCTACCAGCATGAATGTGAGTCTCCACGATAACAACGTGCTGAGCGATGTTCCTAACGGGACTCCGAACAGGTTGGCGATGGTCATGCCGGCAATCATAATAGAGACTGCCTCGGAGCCTTTTCCCTTGTCGGCAAGTTTCTCTGCGACAACCGATGCGACGCCGAAATAGGCTCCATGTGGTAACCCCGATATGAATCGGGCGACAAGCATAGTCCAGTAGTTGGGCGACAGTGAGGCAAAGATGTTTCCTACCATCATGATCGCCACCAGTCCTAACAAAATATTTTTTAACGGGAGTTTACGGGCGAGGGTAAGCATGGGCGCTCCTGCGCAAACACCGAGAGCATAGGCCGAAATCAAGTGTCCGGCGGTCGGGATACTGATGTGCAGATCGGCTGCTACATAAGGCAGTATAGCCATCATGACAAATTCGGCTATACCTAATCCTAATGTGCCGAATGCCAGTGCGATAAGACTCTTTTTCATTTCTATTTAATTACCTATTGAGCAGTGAGGCCGCGTGATTTTCGCGGACCTTCTGAAAAAATCGGGTGCAAAGGACGTGAATAAGACTGTTTTGTCCAAAATAATCGACTTATTTTTTTCGTGAGAGACTAAATTTTTTGGCATCTTTTTTAAATGCGAACAGATAGTATCTGTCGTGTAGTATTTAGAAGCTGTTTTAAATTTATAGAGAAATAATATTATCATTGCAAGTAGGTATGTTCCGGCTATATTGAGCCCCTGTCTGGCATCTTGAATCCCTTGATTTTTGTCAATAGCCCGCTATTGACTGCCTATCTCGAACTCCGATCTGCTTCAACATAGGTCTCAATCTGTCTCGGAATAAATTTAAAACAGCTTCTTATTGAAATGAAGATATTGCAAAAAAAAAACTGCAAATCCTTGTTGAAGAAGGATTTGCAGTTTCAATGAGCCAGATTTACATTATTTGACCTCGATTGTTTTTACGACTCCGTCATTACTTTGAACGGGTAATTTAGGAAGTTCGACAGACAGAACACCGTGTTCGACGTGAGCCGCTATCTTGTTTTTGTCTACGTTATCGGGCAATATCATTGTCTGTTGGAATTTGGAATAAGAAAATTCACGACGCAGATAGTGCTCTTTTTTTCTTTCTTCCTTATTTTCGCTTTTCTTTTCCATCGTGATAACGAGATTGTCATTGTCATCGATGTGGATTTGAAAATCGTCTTTTGTCATACCCGGAGCCGCCACTTCAATGCAGTAGTCGTTTTCATGCTCTACCACATTGATTGCCGGAGCCGTTGCATTAGCTTTTTCCATCCAATCGTTATCGAAGAAATCATTGAAGATACTCGGTAACCAACCTTGATTTTTTCTTGTGGGTAACATAGTTTTAATCTCCTATTTTTAAGTTGTTTAATCTTTTCTTTGACTTCGGCTCTTTCGATAACCGACGTCATTCGGATATTTGCAAACGACGTGCCAATATATTTTTCGAGGTTTATTGTTCGGGTATGTATGACAATAGTTATCCAAAGTGGACAAAATTATTCCGTAGAGTAATTATTGTCACTTTTTTCGGGCAGGGGAAGACGCCGGGAATCGATAGATAAGTCATAGTTTTTTCGATTATGCCATAAATCGGTTATGGTGTGATTATACTTTTGCTCAAAAAAGAGAAGAATATGGAAATACAAGAACAACAATTTGTCCGGGAACTGGCGGAGAGCCGTATGCAAATAGAATTATTGAGAAATCGAGTGTTGTTGCGTTATTACGCTCAGTTGCTCGAACTCGATATCATGGAGCAAACCCAAGAAGTGAAAGCTCTCATGAGCAGTATCAACACGCTCGAACGCTATGCCCGTAAATATGAACCGAAAGAACCGGCCATAGAGTCTGCTCCCGTAGAAAACGGGGGATCGGGAGAAGTTTCCCGGGACAAAGAGGGAGAGTCGGAGAGTGTCGATGTACTGTTGGGGAAAACTATGCCTTGTGTTTCTGCTCGTTCGGGGGTAGAGAATATGACGGCTGTACCTTCCCGGTCGGTGGCAGTGCGAAATCTCCCTAACGGATTGAAGATAGAATCGGTTACGACTCGTGGAAAATCGCATCGAAAATAGATTGCAGATGAAAAGGCACAAATTTCTATTCGGTAAGGTTGTTTTGAAAATTGTTTGAGCTATCTTTGCGCAGGATGCGAAAATAGGCTGCATTCGGCAAAGTCAAGCGAGCTTGCTTTTGCTCTCATTTGTACTATCTTTGCGTATATTGTGAAAGCAGGCCGGGCTCGGCGGGAAAATGGAATTCGGTTCTGCTCCCTTTGCTTGCATGGACTCTACAATTTTACGGAACGATGAAAACGATACGAGAGATATATCGCATAGGGTATGGCCCTTCGAGTAGTCATACAATGGGGCCGAGAAAGGCTTCCGAAATATTTTTGAACCGCCACCCTGAGGCTGTGGCGTTCGAGGTCATTCTGTACGGTAGTCTTGCTGCTACGGGAAAAGGGCACTTGACCGATGTGGCGATTCTCGATACCCTTCAACCTCATGCCCCGGTCGAGATTGTGTGGAAACCGTCGGTATTTCTGTCGTTTCACCCGAACGGCATGACTTTTCGCTCGAAAAATAGTTCGGGCGAAGTGACCGACGAATGGACCGTGTTCAGCGTGGGAGGAGGGGCTTTGGCCGAAGAAGGGAAGCCTTTCGACAAGACACCGGAATTGTACGAAATGAATAGTATGACTCAGATTCTCTCTTGGTGTGAACGGACGGGCCGTAGTTATTGGGAATATGTGCAGGAATGCGAAGACCACGATATTTGGGACTATTTGGCCGAGGTGTGGTCGACTATGCGCGAGGCTATCGAACGAGGGCTCGATCAGGAGGGTGTATTGCCCGGTCCGTTGAATTTGCGGCGGAAAGCCTCTTCTTATTATATAAAGGCGAAGGGTTATAAAGACAGTTTGAAAAGCCGGGGATTGGTATTTGCCTATGCGTTGGCCGTGAGTGAAGAAAATGCAGCGGGCGGGCGTATTGTAACCGCACCCACTTGCGGATCCTGTGGAGTCGTGCCGGCAGTATTGTACCATTTGCAAAAGAGTAGGGAATTCAGCGATACCCGCATTTTAAGAGCGTTGGCGACCGCCGGTTTGGTGGGGAATATCGTGAAGCAAAATGCTTCTATATCGGGAGCCGAAGTGGGGTGTCAAGGCGAAGTGGGAGTGGCATGTGCTATGGCTTCGGCGGCAGCCAGCCAGTTGTTCGGCGGTAGTCCCGCACAAATCGAGTATGCCGCCGAAATGGGGCTGGAACATCATTTGGGTATGACTTGCGATCCGGTGTGCGGATTGGTACAGATACCTTGTATCGAACGGAATGCCTATGCTGCGGCGAGGGCTTTGGATGCTAATATCTATTCGGCTTTTACCGATGGGAATCATCGTGTATCGTTCGACAAGGTGGTGGCTGTAATGAAACAGACGGGGCACGATTTGCCCTCCTTGTACAAGGAGACCGGGGAGGGTGGTCTTGCCAAAGATTACGAACAGATGTAAAAAACAGATTTGTAAATCACTCTGGAAATTTCGACCGAGACAAGTCTCGACCAGTCGATTCCCTGTCGGCTGCTTGTGTCTATGTTCTTGTCCCCCCGTAGCTGTTTTTGGGCTCAGTAGGAAATCAGTAGGGATTGCCTTTTTATATTTCTAACTCCTCTCCTTAGAAATTACCATTTCTTCGGTTTCACTACTATATTGCTATGCAACACAAGAGAGAAGGGGTAAGGTACACCAGGAGACAGATGGGTTAAAACAACAAAAGAGCGATGTTGCTGGAAAATTTTTACACTCCTCCCCTGCCGTGTCCCGTAGCCTTACGGGGTGTTTTGCAACGTAAAATATAGGGGAGGTGGCCACAGGCCGGAGGGGTTAAAGAAATGTTTCTTTGGTTTTACCACTATATTGCTCTATAACAAAGGGGTGAAAGGGTTACACACACACCAAGTGACGGAAGGATTAATAGATAAGTATGTCAGGAGGTTAAATACATTCCCTTTTCTCGGAGAGTGAGCAAAAAGGGAGGTGAATTTGTTTTTATGGTGAAGTTACTTTATATTTGTAGTTGTTTAAGCAATGATTAATATATGAACTTTTCTGAATTGAATATAGAAATGGTGTTCGCTTTGATGAGCGGTAAATTGTCTGCTGCGATTAATCGGAAATTATATCGTAGTTTTCGAAAATTGTCTATCGATATAACTCCCGAACAATGGACTGTATTGTATTATTTATGGTCGCGGGACGGAGTGACTCAGCAGGAATTGTGTAATGTTACATTTAAAGACAAACCGAGCATGACCCGGCTAATAGATAATTTGGAAAAGCAACAGCTTGTCGTCCGTTCTCCGGGCGTGAAAGACCGGCGTATCAATTTGATTCATCTTACCGATAAAGGTCGGGAGTTGGAGGTGGCTACGAAGCCTTTGGTGACAGCTATTATGAGAACGGCGTTGGACGGCTTTTCGGATAGAGAAGTCGAGATGGCCGGGAGAATGTTGACCAAAGTTTTCGGTAATTTGAAAAATTCATTGGAGGATTAAGAAAATCTGTCATGATTAAATATATGAGGCATATATTCATTTTTATAGTTGTATGGCTTGCGGCAGGGACGATTTGTTCTTTCGCGCAATACAAGCTCGATCGTTTGGGAGAAGGTTTCGAAGCGAAAACTATTGCCATGCCGGACGATTACAGCGGAAAGGTAGTGACGACTCTTGTTCGGAGTTTGTCGTCGTGCGACACGCATAAAGCGGTGCTTTACGTGCACGGATATAATGATTATTTCTTTCAGAAAACGCTGGCTCGGACGTTTAACGATTCCTGCTTTAATTTCTATGCCGTGGATTTGAGAAAATACGGGCGCTCGTTATTGCCGGAACAAACGCCATTCGAGGTTCGGGATTTGCAGGAATATTTTGCCGATATAGATACGGCTCTGACTCTTATTCGGGAGGAGGGAAATACCGATATCGTGTTGATGGCTCATTCGACGGGAGGATTGATAACATCGCTTTATTGTGAGGCTCATCGTAACGACTTGCCGGTACAGGGACTCATTTTGAACAGTCCGTTTCTCGACATGAATATGAATTGGTTCTATGAGAAGATTCTGGTTCCTATCGTGTCGGCTTGGGGGCGTTGGTTTAAAGGAACGAAGATAAGTCAGGGAAACTCTACCGCTTATGCCGAGAGTTTGCTAAAAGATCATCATGGGGAATGGAATTATGATACCGACTTGAAATTTAAGGTATCTCCGCCTGTTTCTTCGGCATGGATACGGGCGATACATCGCGGTCACAATCAAATTCATAAAGGGTTGCATATTCCCTGTCCCGTTTTGTTGATGTATTCGAGTCAATCGGTAGACGGGAATAAATGGACGCCTCAACATCAATCGGGAGATGCTGTACTCGATGTAAAAGATATTGCCCGCTATGGTCGCATGTTGGGACCAAAAGTCACAGAGTTTGAGGTTCAGGAAGGAATGCACGATCTCGTACTTTCGAAACCTTCGGCTCGTCAAGCTGCTTATTCCGAGATGTTTCGTTGGCTTCGGAGCAATGGATTGAACGAATGATCCCCCAAAGTTCGTTTATTCTCCGAGAGTCATCGAAAATACGATGTGGGGCATATCGATGCCTCGGTAGTGTTTTACGATGGTATCGCCGGGAGTCATACCGATTCGTTTTGCGACTCCTTGCGAAGGAAGGTTATTGTCGCGGATAATGGAGTAAATGCGTTTTATACCCAAAATGTGGGAGGCATAGTCGGCACATGATCGTGCGGCTTCGGTAGCATACCCGTTGTGCCAGAAATTTTTGCGAAGGAGATAGCCTATTTCGGGAACGGTTTGTTCTCTGTATGGTTGCATAGTGATGCCGCATTGTCCGATGAGCTCTCCGTTTTCTTTAAGAACGGCTCCCCATAAACCGACTTTGTCTTCGGCATATCTCTTTATTTGTCGGTCTAACCATTCCCGGACTTCTGTGCCGTTGAATGCGCCTTCGTAGGCGTACATCACCTCGTTGTCTTGTAAGAGTTTACAAACTTCATGAAAGTCGTTTGGGCATAACTCTCTAAGAATTAATCTCTGGGTTTCTAATATCGTTCTCATTTCACAGGTCTCCGGTTAAAGACGTTGTTATTCGGCATTCTGTTCGGATTGCTGTTTTTCCAACTGTAAGACTTGTTTGTCTGCGAGTTCGAGCGTGCGTACGTTCAGTTGATATTCTCGTTTGAGGTCATCGACATTTTTCATGAGGTTGGCGAGCTCACGGGTCGCTTTAACGGCTTCGCGAGTGACGGGGTCGAGCGATAGAGTGTATCGGTTTCCACCCAAGTAAGTGAGGGTTATTTTTTTACTCGTATTATTCGCTATGAGTGCTGCGACGGCAGAACATTGACCGTCTTTGTATGTCACGATTTCGGTATATTTGCCGTCGTTGGTGAACCGGTAATTATTGGCTCCGTCGTACCCGATAACGAGAGTTTCGGCTTTACTTTTGTCCGGGAGCGTCGCCCGTATGGAACTGTGTTTTATCGGTGTGCTTCCGTAATATACACTTGCCAACTGCATTTGTCCGTTTTCTGTGACCAAAACTTTCAATTGGCTACGATTTATCGCGGCTTGTTTGGGAAGTTTCTTATATATATAATTCCCTTCCGTTTGGTATTTGGCGTCTTTTTCGAACCGGAAGTTTTTCTTGGCTGCTTCGAGTTCGGTTTGTCTCACTTTGAGTACACTGTCTATATAAAGCAGGTTTTGCTCGCTTTCTTTTTGTTTTACGCGGCACATGAGCAACATACCCGCTTTTATCTGTTTGAAGGCTTTGGGGTATAATAATTCGATACTGTCGATAGCATTTTTAGCATTGGCGTATTGACCGTTTTCGAATAACTTCCGAGCTTTTTCATATTGAGCGTTAGCTTCATTACTATTATCTCCACAGGAGAATAATACTATCGCACAGGAGCATATCCAAAAGTAAAGATATTTAGCCATAATTGATCGGTGTATTGTATTTGATGTTTAATTCTATCTAATAGACCCTCTCTGTACATCTTTGACCCCCTTAACGGTTTTGAGCTTTTTCATCAGACTGTTGAGGGAGGAGATGTCATCGACCGTGACGGTGATATGCCCTTGAAAAAGGCCGTCGTTCGAGTCGATCGAGATGCCTCTCATATATATGTTTTTCTCTTTTGAAATAATCGATGTAATGTTCGTTACGATACCGATATCGTCGTTTCCGATAACTCGCAGGACGGTAACGTATTTGGACCCCATTTTGCCCGACCAGCGGGCATTGACTACTCTGTAACGGTAACGACTGTATATGTGCCGCGCGTTCGGACAATCTTTACGGTGTATTTTGATAGTTCCTTCCGTGGAGACGAATCCAAAGATTTCGTCGCCGTAAATGGGGTTGCAGCATTTGGCCAATTTATAGTCGATACCTTTGACATCGCCGCCTATGACGAGCTCGTCTTCTTTCGATTCGTCGGGTTCTTTTTGTAAAGTAAATTCTTCTGCCGTACGAGTTTCGTATTGCTCTTCGTTTTCTTTTTTATCGATTTCGAGATAAAGGTCGATTACGCGATTGACGTCGATATGTTCATCGGCCAATTCGTTGTAAAAATCGGTGACGGTCTTATAGCCCATTTTTTTTATAAGGCGCATCATTACACCGTCTTCCATCTCTATTTTGCGGTTTTTGAACCGTCTTTGCAAAAGCTCTTTCCCATATTCCGCCGCTTTATTCTGCTGTTCGTTCAGGGCTTGCTTTATCTTTACCCGCCCTTTCGATGTCGCGGCTATGTTGAGCCAGTCTTGTTTCGGGGTCTGGTTGGGAGAGGTAAGTACTTCGATCGTATCGCCGCTTTTCAGTTTATATTTTATGGTTTCGATCTTTCCGTTTACCTTGCCGCCGACACATTTGCAGCCTAACCCGGTGTGAATGAGGAATGCGAAGTCCAGTAACGTGGCTCCCAAAGGCAATTTGTATAGGTCTCCTTTCGGAGTGAATACGAATACCTCTTTGTCGTAGAGATCCATTTTGAAATCGCGCATGAGTTCCAAAGCTCCACCGTTTCCGGCCGCTTCGAGTACTTCGCGCACATTGTTCATCCAATCGTCCAGCCCGTTCTCGCTTTTAATTCCTTTGTATTTCCAGTGGGCGGCAAGTCCTCGTTCGGCTATTTCGTCCATTCGCCGGGTACGTATTTGTACCTCTACCCAGCGTTGTTTCGGTCCCAGCACAGTGATGTGTAACGATTCGTATCCGTTCGATTTGGGAATGGAAAGCCAGTCCTTCATTCGCTTGGGGTTGGGCTGGTACATATCGGTAACGATCGAATATACCTTCCAACAGTCTGCCTTTTCCTGTTCGAGGGGAGTTTCCAGTATGACACGAATGGCAAACAGGTCGTAAATGTCTTCCAAATCGGCTTTTTGTTTCTTCATCTTATTCCAGATGGAAAAGATGGATTTCGTGCGGCCCTTGATTTCGAAATGTAGACCTTCGGCTTCGAGTTTTTGTTTTACCGGTTGGATAAATTCCATGATGTATTTATCCCTGTTCCTCTTGGTTTCGTTGAGCTTGTGGGCTATCTGGTCGTAGATTTCCCGATTGGTGTATTTCAGGGAGAGGTCTTCCAGTTCCGATTTTATGGAGTATAGTCCCAATCGGTGCGCCAGTGGAGCATAAAGATAGGAGGCTTCACAGGCGATGTCATAACGGTATTTTTCGTTGGGGTGGTGGTTTATCATTTTCATGACGCAAAGCCGGTCGGCGATCATGATGATGATAACTCGTATATCTTCGGCGAACGATAGTAACAGTTTGCGGAAATTCTCGCTTTCGACGGCAGCCTGTTTGGCATACAAGCTGTTCGATTTAATGAGACCCCGAATGAGCTGGGCTATGTCGTCCCCGAATTCTTTTTTTACGGTTTCGATAGTGAGGAATTCGCTGACGACCAAGTTGAAAAGTAGAACCGAAATAAGCATACTGCGTTCTAATCCTACCCTGTCGCATAAGATGAGCGCAGTATTCAGATTACGGACAACCGGATTTATTCCTTGTTTGTTTCGCTGATAGTGCCCTGTTTCGACGGCTTCGGAAATGAGGCGACGCATGCGGTTGAAGTCTTCGACTCTTAAAACCGGGCGACTATTGCGTAACAGTTGCCGATAGACCGATAGGACATTTTCTTTTTCGTCGAGTGTAAAATAGCTTTTTTCGGGCATAAGGTGCGACTGTTTTCAAAAATTCTGTCTCAAATATATATTTTTGTGGGTAAAAATGCGCTTTTTTTTAGAGCTTTTTGTAGTTTTGGGAACGGAATTAAAATTCATTATTCATTACAAGCTATGTTTACACCGGAAGATTTAGATTTGTTTGCCGAAAAAGGTATTGACGTACATACGGTTGAGGAGCAGTTGGTCTCGTTTAAAAGCGGATTTCCTTTTTTAAGGATATTATCTTCTGCTTCTGTCGGGAACGGTATCTTATCGCTTGACGAACAGCAAACGCAATATTATCTCGATTTGTGGGAAGGTTACTTGAAAGATAATCATAAGGTCGTGAAGTTTGTTCCGGCATCGGGTGCTGCGAGTCGTATGTTCAAAGATTTGTTCGCATTCCTTTCTGCCGATTACAGTGAACCACAAACTGATTTCGAAAAGAAATTTTTCAATTCGATCGAACATTTTGCTTTTTACTCCGATCTTGACGAAGCCTGTTTGAAGAATGAAGGAAGGAGCATAACCGATTTGATAGAATCGGGCAATTACAAAGCGGTGGTGTCCAATCTGCTCGAAGCGAAGGGCTTGAATTATGGTTCTTTGCCGAAAGGGTTATTGAAATTCCATCGTTATGCGACGAATAACCGTACGGCTATGGAGGAACATTTGACGGAGGGAGCTCTTTATGCCGCCAGTTCCGACGGGGAGGTCAATATTCATTTTACGGTATCTCATGAGCACCTTGCCGATTTTAAAGCATTAGTAGCCAAGAAGAAAGTGGATTATGAGCGACGTTATGGTGTACGTTATCATATTAGTTTTTCCGAGCAAAAGCCTTCTACCGATACTATTGCGGTCGATGCGAATAACGAGCCGTTCCGAGAGAATGGTAGGCCGTTGTTCCGTCCGGGGGGACATGGGGCTTTAATCGAGAATCTGAACGACATAGATGCCGAAATCATATTCGTAAAAAATATAGATAATGTAGTGCCCGACAGACTGAAAGAGCCGACCGTGCGGTTTAAGAAAATCATCGGAGGGGTGCTGGTATCGTTACAAACGGAGATAAACCGTTATATTACCATGTTGAAAAGCGGGAAATACACGATCGACGATTTACGGGAAATGATACAGTTTTTGCATAAAAAGCTTTTCGTCAGAAATGAGGAAACCAAACATTTGGAGGATGCGGAGCTAGCTTTGTATTTGTTGCGGAAGTTGAATCGTCCGATTCGTGTATGCGGAATGGTTCGCAATTCCGGAGAACCCGGCGGGGGGCCCTTTATTGCTTATAATCAGGACGGAACCACATCTTTGCAGATTTTGGAGAGTTCCCAAATAGATATGTCGAATCCAGATGCTAAGGAACAGTTCGAGTCGGGTACTCATTTTAATCCGGTAGATTTGGTTTGTGCCGTGAGGGATAATAAGGGAGAGAAATATGATTTGCCGAAATACGTAGATAAAAATACCGGTTTTATTTCGCTTAAATCGAAGAATGGCAGAGAGCTGAAAGCTCTTGAATTACCGGGACTTTGGAACGGGGCCATGAGCGATTGGAGTACTGTTTTTGTGGAGGTTCCCGCAGAGACGTTCAATCCGGTCAAGACCGTTAACGATTTACTCCGTCCGCAGCATCAGTAGGGTGTGGGATTCGGCATGGAATAGAGGGCGATATGCAGTGGTATATCGCCTTTTTTTGTAACTTTGCACTTGCGAGGATAAGCATCGCCGTGGTATGGACCCAATAGAATTTTGTTTATACCTCTGGCCTGTATTGCCATTGCATATGATTGATGAGAATAGTGGGGTATGAAATCTAACCGATTTTTATTCTTCGGCTATTCGTTAAGTAAAAAAGAAAAACAAGAATAGAAAATATGACGTTTGAAGAGTTCGGATTGTCCGAAGATGTTATGCGAGGGCTGGATGCCATGAATTTTAAGGAGGCGACTCCTGTTCAGGAACAAACCATTCCTGTGATATTGCAAAAAAGAGATTTAATAGCTTGTGCTCAAACCGGTACGGGAAAGACGGCCGCCTATATACTGCCATTACTGAATCTGCTTACAGAAAAGCAGGGCGACGGAGATAGAGTGCGTGCTGTGATTGTCGCTCCTACGAGGGAGTTGGCGCAACAGATCGACATGCAGTTCGAGGGATTTTCCTATTTTCTTCCTATTTCTACTGTTGTGGTTTCGGGTGGGGGAGACGGCGCTTCATGGGACCAGCAAAAGCGGGGGTTAACGATGGGTGCGGACATTATTATCGCCACACCGGGACGACTTATCTCTCATTTGAATATCTCGAATATCGATTTTTCGGGAGTGGAGTGTTTTATTCTCGATGAGGCCGACCGGATGCTCGACATGGGTTTTTATGACGATATTATGAAAATAGGTAAAAAATTGCCCGAGAATCGTCAAACGGTCATGTTTTCGGCGACTATGCCTCCCAAGATTAGGCAGTTAGCCAAGAATATCATGAACGAACCGGTAGAGGTCAATGTGGCTATCTCGAAACCGAACGAGGCCATAGACCAGTCGGCTTATGTCTGTTATGAGAGTCAGAAGATGGGAATCGTCGATTGGCTTTTCAAGGAACCGACCGGAACGAAAACGATCGTTTTCTCTTCTTCGAAACAGAAAGTAAAAGAGTTGGCATTTTCCTTGAAACGAAAAAAATATAAGGTAGAGGCGATGCACTCAGACTTGGAGCAATCGGAGCGCGAATCGGTCATGCTTGATTTTAAAAATAATAAAATCGATATTTTGGTGGCAACCGATGTTATTTCCAGAGGTATCGATATCGATCAAATAGGATTGGTCATTAATTATGACGTACCGCATGACCCGGAGGATTACATTCATCGTATCGGTCGCACGGCCCGAGCCAATGCCGACGGTACAGCCATTACGTTCGTGTCGGAAAAAGAACAAGGCAAATTCCATCGAATCGAATTGTTTTTGGGGTATGATATTCCTAAACGGGAATTGCCCGAAGGGTTGGGCGATGCTCCGGTTTATTCTCCCAAACAAGGTCGGGGAGGTCAACGAAATCGAGGCGGTAAGAGAGGCAGAACCGGTGCTAAAAATTACGGAAAGGGAGGTAAGAGGAAGCCTAAAAAGAACAATCGAGGTTCACAGAGTACCGAAATTTCAAGAAAACCCGAAAGGCATCATGGTCGTTCCAAGTCGTCCGGGAAACAATCGGGCGGTGTGGAACAATAGTTGTAAGGGGTTAATTATAAGTTTTTGACTATTATTAGAACGAGTGAGGTTCTTTTGTAGTATTTGACTTTTTCTTGTGGAAATATTGAATAACTAACTTCTAAATTCATATTTATGGAATGTAGTAAGGCTCAAAGTATAGATGAACAGAGCTTGCAAAAAGCGCAATTTCTGTTTGAATCCGGAGATATTGACAAAATAGAGGTGGGAACAATAAAAGGTCTGTGTCAAATCCATAGGTCTCTTTTTGAAGGATTGTACGATTTTGCTGGTAGGATACGGAATTTGAATATAGCAAAAGGTGGGTTTCGTTTTGCGAATAGTCTGTACTTAGAAGTTATTCTTCCTGTAATAGAAAAGATGCCGGAAAGTACTTTTGAGGAAATTATAGCTAAATATGTAGAAATGAATATTGCCCATCCGTTCATGGAAGGTAACGGGCGTGCTACTCGCATCTGGCTGGATTTGATTCTAAAAAAGAATCTTGGTAAAGTCGTTGATTGGCAAACGATAGATAAAGACCTTTATCTCCAAGCTATGGAACGCAGCCCTATTAACGATTTAGAATTACGAGTATTGTTACAACCTGCTTTGACTGATAAGGTAGATGATCGAACCGTTATCTTCAAAGGAATTGAACAGTCTTATTATTATGAGGGATATAGCAGAAAATAATATTCAAATTTATCTACAAAGATGGAAACATTTTGACTTCTTCTGTTATAGTGACAATGATAATTTGAAATAGTAAATACGTTGTTCGCTCCTTTCAATTCGGAAACTGTATGTCATATTTGATTGTTTCCTATTATTAAGATAGATTGGAATGGATACTTTGGAGAAAAAAACGAAAGTAAAAGAGTTGTGGCAACTTTGTTTCCATGATGACGAACGTTTTGTGAATCTCCTGTTCGACAATTTATACCGGGACGAGAATACCGTCTGTTTTGAAAAGTGGGGAGAGGTGACTACCGCGTTGCAGATGTTACCTTATCGCATGAGTTTCGGCGAGACTTCGCTCAATGTAAGTTATATTTCAGGAGCTGCCACGAGACCGGAGTATCGTAATAGGGGATTGATGGGACGTTTATTGAAAGAGTCGTTCGAGATTATGAGGTCTCGTAATATTCCGCTTTCGGCATTGATTCCGGCTGAATCGTGGCTTTATGATTATTATGCTTCGAAGGGTTATGCTTCTGTATTTTTCCGTCAGGAACTCAATTTTTCATCGGCGCATCGATTTTATGGAGACGGATATCATCGGATAACTGTGTCGATGGACGAGCTTTATCGGTTTTTCGATGAGCAAATGAGGCGACGTTCGTGTTGCATACAACATGGACGGGAGGATTTCAATGTGATTTGCGGCGATATTTATTTGGACGGCGGAGATGTGGTCGCATTAGCCGATTCGCAGAATCGGCTTTCGGCATTGGCATTTGTCGTTCCCGGAGATGATGCGGTTTTTGTGAAGGAGTTGTTGGCGATAAATACCGAGGCAAAAGAGGCTATGCTGCATGAGGTTCAGTCGGCGTTTCCCGGATATTCTCTTCGAGTCTTTACGGAGCCGACGTCGGAGAATGGGTCGGCGGTTCTTATGGGAATGATTCGCATTGTGGACGTTCGGAGGATACTCGAAGCGGTCGCAAAGAATAATCGTTCATTGAGACGAGTATTTAGAGTGCACGATTCTTTATTGCCGGTTAATAACGGTGTTTTTCTTGTGGAGGAAGGTGAGTGTTACGAGGGCGTGACGAATCCGTGTGATTTTGATATCAATATAATGGAGTTGGCAGAAATTGTATTCGGCGGTTCGAAACTATCGTCATTGCTGGATTTCCCTTCTGTACGTCCATATATGAGTTTGATGCTTGATTGATAAAAAGAGTTATTTTTTCTTCTCTTGATTTTTTTGAGCTTATTTTTGCTTGCTGAAAAAGGTGTGAAAATAAATAGTCTGCGTGGTCTCCCAATTTGCTCCTTGGATAATTGATTGTCGACCAGTTGATTCCGGCTTTTCCACCCAAACTCCATTGGGCTTGAATAGAAACGGGTGTGAATGCAATACATATTATCAGGAAATATTTTTTCATAGTTTTTCCTTATTTATATTGTTCGATACGGGAATCGTCGATAGCTGTTTCTTTTCTTCCCATTTTTGAGAGTTGCAAGATGCTAGAAAAAGTAATGAGATACAGACAATAAAATATATGTGTTTCATGTTTACATGTTTAGATTATACTTGATATATTTTATATTCGCTTTTGTTATATTTGCATAAAAGTGAAAAAGGATGAACGATAGGAACGGAAAGAACGATAGTCGTTGTTACAGTTTCCTATATAGTTTGTATACAAGTATGCTACTCAATTGGGAAATAGTCGTACGTATCGATTTCGATTGTCACTTATTTTATGCTGTGCTTTTCTTTTTTCTTCCGAAAAGCCATTCTGTGAGAAAATCGCTGCATCTGAGAAGATTGCTGGTTACAATAGACATTATTAGGACAAGAATGGCCATAAAGAGACAGATGAAGAAATTTAATGTAGGATTTCCATCTATAAAGGACCAATGGCTTGGTAAAAAGAAATAATGTATCAAGTATATATCTAAGGTTCTTTTCCCTACATATTGTAGCCAATTTCCTATCTTCGTGTCTTTGCTGCACCAATTCTGATTTTTTTCAAAGAACATGAACACGAGCAGGACACCGCAATAGGATTGTATGAACTTTAATGTTTGCATGACCCATTCTGAATTTATACGAACCGTTTCGGCAATTAGTGTCGATATCAAAAAGCCTAGTACAATCGAGGTTGACACATAATTATTTTTGAATAAATCTTTTACCTTGTCGTATTGAAATTTTACAATCGTCCCGAATACGAAAAAGCAAAAATATCGAAATTGAGATAATGATAATATATGTGCCATGCGTCCTCCTACCAGAACCGGGTTGGTGCAGAGGACGTATATAATAAGGCTCGTCGCAAATAATACCATTAGTCGTTGCTTGGTATTAAACCGTAAGACTGATAGCAGGTAGTCGCCGATGGAGTACATGTAGAAATAAGCAAACAGGATCAATGTAAACCAATAGCCTCCCTTGAATGGGCTACCGATGATTTCCATCGTGCCTTTTTGGAAGATATACATATAAATAACAAGGAAAAAGAGGGTAGGCAATATTTGTACTTTCGCTTTCTTTGTTAGAAAGGACGAGACTGATTGCTTTGTGCGGAAAATGTTTTCTTTGAACAGGACAAAGCCACTGATGAAAAAGAACAACGGCATTCTGAAAGAGACGAAAATGTGATCAAAGTCGAATGCTGTCAATTGATTGATGCCAAAGGTAAGGATATGATGATGTATCACCAATATAATTGTGAATCCCCGTAGGGCATCGATATATTCAATTCTTTTGCTGTTGCTTTTTATGGGTAAATCTTGGCATGATTTTTGCTCCCCCTCCCTATATTCGTTTGGTTCATTTTTTTTGCGTGTGGGTGTAAAATTTTTTGCAAAGGTAGTTAAAAATCGGAATTCTTGGAACATAAATTTGTTTCTACTTTTGTTTGCTTCATCTTTGTTGTGGAAGGTAAAATAGGTTAAGCAGAATGAGGGGGGGGAGGAAAAGATTGTTGGAGATTTGGACTGGGACGGGTTGCACCGTCCTCGTATTTATTATGCCATAGCCACTACTTTTTGTGGATTGTTTCTTTCGGTACTCGACGGTTCGATATGTAATGTGGCGTTGCCTAGTATTGCCCGGGAGCTTGGTGTTTCATCGTCAGATTCTATTTGGATAGTCAATGCGTTCCAGTTGGTTATTATGATGACTATCCTCCCTTTTGCGTCGATGGGTGAGCGCTGGGGGTATAAGCAAGTTTATCTGAGGGGTGTTATCGTGTTTACAATCGGTTCGTTGTTTTGTGCGCTATCCCATGATTTGTCATTGCTCGTGATTTCTCGTGTATTTCAAGGCTTTGGAGCGGCTATGATTATGAGTGTGAACACTTCATTAATTAAGCTGATCTATCCCAAGCGGAGGTTGGGTGAAGGGGTAGGGCTCAATGCGACCGTAGTGGCCATAGCATCGGTAGCGGGACCTACTTTGGCCGCCGGTATATTGTCTGTCGCTTCTTGGCCCTGGTTGTTCGCCATCAATGTTCCTGTTGGTGTAGTTACCTTTTTTATGGGGCGTAGATATTTGCCCGATAATGCAGTTCGAGTTTTGGGGCATCGGTTTAATTGGAAAGAGGCTTTGTTGAATGCTGCGACGTTCGGGTTGTTCATCGGGTGTGTAGAGGCCTATTCCCATGATGTCCCTGTTACTTGGGTTTTGGGAGGTATTGTTTCGTTTGTCATTATAGGTACATTTTATGTGCGTATGCAACTTAGGGAGAGGTATCCAATGTTACCGTTCGATTTGCTTAAAATCCCTATTTTTTCGATGTCGGTTGTGACGAGTATTCTTTCATTTACGGCTCAAATGTTGAGTCTGGTAGCCATGCCTTTTTTATTGGCAACCACTTTCCATTATGATGCTGTTGGCACGGGGTTGTTAATGACCTCGTGGCCGTTGGTAATTGTGTTTGTCGCACCGCTTGCGGGATTGATGATCGGGAAGGTTCACCCCGGTATTTTGGGTGGGGTTGGGTTAACTATTATGAGTGTCGGTTGTTTTTGTCTTTCATTTATTCCTACCGAAACAGGGCACTTCGGGCTTGTGTGGCGGTTGATGTTGTGCGGAATGGGTTTCGGATTGTTCCAGTCTCCGAACAATCATATGTTGCTTAGTTCTGCTCCACCTCAACGTACAGGTAGTGCTAGCGGAATGTTGGCGACAGCTCGGTTGATAGGTCAAACCGTAGGAGCGGCTTTGGTCGCGTTGCTATTTCATTTGTATGGTGATTCCGCTCCTCATGATGCCATGTTGTTGGCCGGAATCTTGACTTTGTGCGGTGCGTTTTCTTCTTGTTGTCGATTGAAGGTGAGTATACCGAAGTAATAAAAATAGAATCTAAATGTATCGAGTTAGTGATCGGTTTGAAGAGCCGGTGTATTATTGTATCGTTTAAAGGCTCTGTCATTGTGGAACACTTTGTCCTATCTTTGTTTTCCACTTGATAAAAGAGGGTAATTTTTAATCTTTTTGTGAGGGCGATAGTGTAACCGGGATTTCCGATTGTCTGCCCTTGCATTGCCGAAAGCAGTCATGGAGTAGTGGAGTTCGTTGAGAATTTTGTGTATATTTAAAATGCAAAAAGCGTAATGCTTTATTATAAAAGTACTACGCTTTTTGCTTGCGGAAAGAGAGGTTTCTGAACTTGTCAGCCTATTCTCTCTGTATATCAGCGTTATAACATCAAGGTAAAGAACAAATGTAGCAAAATTGTAGCACATTTCTGAAGGCTTTTTGAAACCCTTTTGAATGCCTATGCCATCATTTTATCACGGTTCAAAGATACTAAAAAACGAACACATTGCCAAATGCTTTATAATAAATATTTTCAGCCACTCCACTGCTACACTTTTTAGTGCAAGGTGCGAGCCTATTTATATATATAGGCTTGCACCTTGCACTAACGGAGACTGTGTGTGGCATTGCACCAATGACTACATTCACAAACAACATCTTACTACCAAAAACTTATATCAGTCATTTCCCGGTTATGGCGAATCATTTGAAACCATACAATATCTGTATTATTCGGAAGGCTTTGCCGAAGAAATCATGTAGATGTTTGTGAAAAGGCTTTCTTGAGACATTTATGCTTTTCAAAATATAGTTTATACAGGCCTTACCTATTGACTATCTCCTATTCGGAAATAGTTGAAGGTAAATTAGTGCCATTAGCTCCTATAGTGATGCTAATGGCACTTTTTGACGCCAATTCACTACTGTTCTTGTTGATTTTATGTCTCTTATATTATTTCCCTGAATTTTTTGTTGAACTTGCTTCTACGGAAATATTTTGTGCCCAAGAGACAAGAATTTGCTTGTTTGGGAAAGATAATTGCCGCTTAGAAGCTACTAACTTTATATTTATGGAAAATATAGGAACAATGCTAAGAAAGCAACGTGAATTGAAAGGTTTTTCACAAGAGTATGTAGCTGGTTTAGTGGGCATTAGTGCCTCTGTAATTTCAAAGATTGAGACCGGTAAAACCAAGGCAAGATTTGATGTAATCAACAACATTTGCAAGGCTTTGGACATGAATTGGTACGATTTACTTTCCCCAGAGGAAAGACGCAGTAAAGAAGACTGCCGGATCAACCTCAATATCAACGTTTCCAGCCCGCAACAGCTGAAAGAATACCTTGACATATTGGGAAAAGACAATCTGCAAATCAAGAACCTAAAGAACAAATAGTATGGAAGTGATAACGATAGACAGCATTGCTTTTCAGAAACTGGTTGAACAGCTCAACCGGATTGAAAGCTACGTGGAGCGTACAACAGAGTTGTATCGTGATATAGACGATGCCTTGGAAATAAGCACCAAGGATCTGATGACCATCTTCTGTATCTCAGAATCTACGCTGTACAGATGGCGGAAAGGAGGTTCCATCAGTTTCAGATATACCGAAACCGGTGGCGTACGTTTTTCATACAGTTCCCTGTTCATGGCAATAAAGTGTTTCCGCATAAAGATTCCGGGTATGGCGAAGGAGGAAGCACTCAAACGACTGTCTGATTATAAAGACGGGATTCTTCTGAACAAATGCACAACTGAAACCAAATGATAGACAAGGAAGATATACTGGAACGTACAGGCCGCGGGCTTGCCGTGTTCAAACATTACATCAACTTTCCGGTGAGACCCGGAAAAAATTTCAGGAATCCGCTCTACGAAGACCGGATTGCTTCATGCAATATCTATTATGACCGGCATGCCCAAGTGTTCAAGATGAAGGATTTCGGAAATAACGAATATTCGGGAGACTGCTTCTGGTTCGTCGGCATGCTTTACGGATTGGACGTGAAAAGAGACTTTGTCGCTATCATCAACCGTATTGTATCGGACCTGAACATCACCATAGTCCACACAGGAAGCAACGATATGCCTGCTCGTAAAAAGGCAGTAGAAAAACGTATCATTATGAATGACAATGACAATCCAATAAGGAAGGATTACCATACAGAGGTTAAACCCTTTTCAGTTGCTGAACTTGCATACTGGCAGCAATATGGAATCAAGCCGGATACTTTGGAAAGATACAATGTACATTCCTTAAAGTCATTTGAAGGCTACAACCGTTCCGATAAAATTTATAAAATCAGTTCATCTGCAACAGAACCCATGTTTGCTTACATGGGCATGGGATTTACCAAGGTATACCGGCCTCGAAATCAGAATATGCGGTTCTTTTATGGAGGAGAGATGCCTGAGGTGTACTGTTTCGGTCTGGAACAGCTACCCAACAAGGGGGACATGGTTTTTATCACCGGAGGAGAAAAGGATGTAATGTCACTTGCCTCCAAAGGATTCAATGCCGTTTGTTTCAACAGTGAAACGGCCGCCATACCCACTTCACTGATTGAGATGTTTGACCGTAAGTTCCGTCATATTGTCTTTCTGTACGATATGGACGATACAGGCCGGAAAGAATCTGCTAGACGCATGGATGAATTGTCCTCGTTTCATGTACTCAGAATGGAACTGCCTATATCCGGAGCAAAGGGAGACAAGGATATTTCCGATTACTTTGCTTCCGGAAAAAGTGCAGCGGACTTTCAGGTACTGATTACCTCCATGCTGGAGAAGCTTTACTCACAAACTATGATGCTTTTAAAATCTTGCGAAATGGACTACAACAATCCTCCCGAATCTTCCAAAACAGTGGTTTCCGTCAACGGGGTACCGCTTGGTACCTACGACAACCTTCTATGTATAACAGGTGGTGAAGGTACCGGAAAAAGCAATTTCGTATCAGCCCTGATTGCAGGTACACTTGCTGACGACACACAAAACATCGATACGCTTGGCTTTGAAGTTTCACCAAACTACTCTGATAAGGCCGTGTTGCACTATGATACCGAGCAGTCTGAGTTTCAGTTATTCAAGAATCTGAGCAAGACAATCAAACGTATCGGATTACCTGCACCACCGGATTTTTACCATACGTTCTATCTGGCCCCTATGTCAAGAAAAGAGCGTATCAGCATGATCCGTGACAGCATGGATTTGTATTACCACCGGCACGGAGGAATCCACCTCGTTGTACTGGATGGCATTGCAGACCTTATCCGTTCGGCCAATGATGAAGCGGAAAGCATTGCCATTGTGGATGAAGTGTACCGCCTGGCCGGAATCTACAAAACCTGCATCATCTGTGTGCTGCATTTTGTGCCCAACGGAATAAAACTGCGCGGGCACATCGGCTCGGAGCTGCAGAGAAAAGCGGCAGCCATCCTCTCTATTGAGAAGGATGAGAATCCTGCCTATTCCGTAGTCAAGGCAATCAAAGTCCGTGACGGCAGTCCGTTGGATGTACCCATGCTGCTTTTCACATGGGACAAACAGAAGGACATGCACGTATCTGCCGGTGAAAAGCCGGCCGAAGACAAGGAGAAACGGAAAAAAGAAGAGTTGCAGGGCATCATAAAAGAAATCTTCCGAAGCCGGAAGAAAATCACGTACACTGAACTCGTAACCGAACTGATGCAGGCGATGGACATCAAGGAAAGGACAGCCAAAAGCTACATCAGCTACATGAAAACGAACGGTATGCTGAATCAGGACAGTTCGAACAACTACCAGCCTTGATGCTTCCGCTATTGGGAATAGTCAATCTAACAATTTAATGCTTATGAGAGAAATGAAACCTACATGCGACCCGAACGGGGTCTATTCCGTCAAACGTGTATGCGCCGAGCTGGGCATAAGCTACAAGACACTCCGGAAATACAGGGAAAGCGGCTATATCAAACCGCTGAATCCGGGCAATGTCTATCGGCCTAAGTATTCCGGACAATCCATCATTGATTGCTGGCATGTCCTATGCACCCTCTGAAACAACCGGCAGACTTGGACTCCCACCACACCAGTCCAAGTCTGTTTTCAGAAAAAAGACACAAAGCGAAATTCTATCTTTGGTTTTCAGATAAGGATTCCGCTTTGTGTCATCTATAAATAACCCGTGAGCAGACTCATGGGTCTTCATCTAAAACAATCCCGTCATGTATGCAGGCAAACAGAAAATATCCTTGTCTTTTCTTACATCTTTTGTGTAGAGAAGATACCTTTGCAGGATTCTTGAAGAAAATTTCTCCTGGAAAACATCAAGCGACTTATGGGACTTGTATCCGGAGGACTTCACTTCAATAGGACATATCTTATCTTTGCGGGAAAGCAGGAAATCCACCTCATAGTTACGGACAGTCTTGTTTCCGTCTTCGTCCTTGACTATTTCTTCCTGGAAAGTATAGTAGAATAATTCATTGCCGGCACTCTTGAGCATCTGGGCTATCGCATTTTCATATACATACCCCAGATCCACAGCAAGCTTATCCGAAAGAAGTTTCTGGTATATCACATTTCCTGTATAATCGCGATCCATAAAAGCGAGTGTAACGAACAGTCCTGTATCGGCAAGGAACAACTTGAAACAATCATAATCGGCATGAAGGGAAAAACCTACACTGGGGTCATTTGCATGATAGGAAAAGTTTACCGTCATCGAATCCGCCATATCCATCAGCAACTCACCCAGTCTGGAGGCAGTTGCATTCTCAATCACGCTTCCCACCTGATAACGCTTCGAATTTCGGGAGAGTTCTGCAGGTATTGAAGTAAACAAGCGTGAAGCACGTCCTGTCGGGTCTATTTTACGGAAATCATCAATATAGAGTTCGAGAATATTACGCTTTACCGCATCTATGGCTGAAAAATCATTCGATTCCAAATAAGCATTTACGGCCTGCGGCATACCACCTATAAGCATGTAAAGACGAAAATTACGCATAAGGTCACGATTGACAGCATCACCCAATGATTTTAAGTTTTGGTATGAGTATCTAATCAAATCGTAGGTTTGGGATTTATTGACAGCCCATAAAAACTCTTCGAAATCCAACGGGTACATAGAGATACGTGTTTCTTCACTCGGAATCACGATTCCTTTCACATTCTTTTTAATGGAAAGAAGTGACCCTGTTTCAATATAGTCATACCTCCGGTCCTTAACCAAGTGCTTGATGGCTTGTCGGGCCGGTGGATACAGTTGCACTTCATCGAAAATGATAACCGATTTTCGTTCATGCAATGAAACATTGAATAGTGACTGAATCCGCAGAAAAAAGTAATCCAAATCTGAAATATGGGAGAACAATTCTTTGACTGCTGCATCAGCTATTGAAAAATCGATGTTGATATAGGAGTCATACTCTCTACGGGCGAACTCCTCAGCAATGGTTGATTTTCCGATTCGACGTGCACCTTTTATCAAAAGTGCAGTCTGTCCATCACTTTCCTGCTTCCATTGGAGCATTCTTTCATAAATTTTGCGTTTGAATATTTTTTCGGACATATACTGAGAGTTTATTTGATTACAAAAATACACAATATATCGAAATCAGCAAAATGTTTTCGGCGGTTTTTGTCGAAATCAGCAAAATGTTTTTAGCAGTTTTTGTCGGAATCAGCAAAATGTTTGGCATTAAAAGAGATTGACGACAGTCATCCCCCTCTTCCGAGCCTCACGGCAAGTATAATAAGTCCCTCCTTTCTGTTTTCCGTCATAATAGGCAATCACATAGTTTGAATGCTGCAGCATGAAGTCATTTCGTCTGAGCAGACATCCTTTATAATAGGTATCACTCAACACAATCACCTTGTCTGCCTTGACAAGTATATGGTCATATCGTTGCTGTTCTGCCAAGTCCCAACGGCTGCTTTGTCCTCTGAACGGCACAACAGCTATCAGTTGCAGATAAGGAAGGCGAGCTTTGAGGGAAAGAACTTCCTCCGCTGCGAGCATGTCGAAACCCAAAGCCATCCCACAGATACATTGGTACTTTCCTTCCTTGTAAGCAAGAGAAACGGCCTTTCTGAGCCGTTCTCTCACCTTATCTTTCTGTTCGGGTGCAATATTCCGATGCCCTGTAAAGGCTATGGAAGCCTCCTTTATCGTAAATCTTTGTTTCATTGTCTGTTGTTTTAGCCAGGAAGATGCCCCCGATAACATGTGCGCCCAAATTCTCCAACTGGTCAGCATAGGTAGCCCATGTGATGCCGCGAGTGATAACATCATCAAATGTCACTACGGATTTTCCACTGAACCAATCTTCATCAAAATCGATGATATGCACTTTGCGGATTTCCTTTTCTATCTTTCGGTTTTCATGAATGGCAAGCCGTACGCCGATTACCCTTACATGCTCATAGCCGTTGATAGCTCCGGTCAGTTCACAAACCCTTTCACAAAAAGCCTTGTAACGAAGTTCGTTCTTTGGACTTGTGGATGCCGGAACTTGAACGAAAACAATATTCCTGCAGGATTCACCGTATTGTTCCTGCATGTTTGCTGCGGTCATTTGCGCTACCGCTTCAAAGCTTCTTCCGTCTTTGAAATCGTACACCATCTGTCTGTCGGCAATTTCCTTTTCACCGACGTTGCGAATACGCTTGGGAAAATACTTGCAGAACCATGTCTGAGGTTTTGCCAACTGCTTCTTGAGGTTATTGTCAATCTGTGCCATACGCTCTGATTTTTTCCCTTCTGTTTTGCTGTTTTTCAGCTTGTCCGAAGGGATATTTTTTGCTTTTATCAGAGTGCTGGCAGCCCAATAAGGCAAATTCAGGGCAGAAAATACGCTCAACTTGTTTGAGGAAGATTTTCTGCAAGGGATTTGACGTTTGGTGATGACAGCAATACCTTTGCAAAAAAATATCCTCGCAGGCAGAGATGATAAAATAGAACTGTCACCGTCTATACCAATCCTGTTTCTGAACTTATACATCCCATAAACAGAAATCGCAAGTCATTCCCATATAAATCATTCAGGAAAGACCGAACTCACCTTGGCAACAAGTAATGAGTAATACAAAGTCTTTCAAAACATCACAATATCCCTCATTATCAAAGATTTTACCTATTGCAAGAATGGACCTGCATGAGTAACTTTACACCCAAAAGAATACTTATGAACTATATACAGCAAATACAAACGATTGTGATACTCCCGGAAAAAAGATATTCTGTGAAGGAAGCCTGTATCTTCCTCGGCATCCACCGGTGTACCATCTATGACTACATCAGACATGAGGAACGTCCGCTTCCTTTTATCCGGATCCATACCGATAAAAGAGGCATCGTATTTCAGGGAAGCGACTTGCTTGCCTATAAAGCGGCAGGTCTCCCCAAGAAAGGGCGCAAATTCAAAGACAGTACATCTCGGTAGAAGGCTGTCTTTGAATAGTAGCAGGATGTGGGGGTCAGTTCCATTGGTTCCAGGGCAAGCCTATCAGCAATGACTTTCCGTCAGCTTCCCTCAGTTCGCAAGCCAGCAGCCACGCATCAGTCCGGATGGCATCCATGTCGTTTACCGCCTGCTGATACCGGGAAGGAGCCATAGCACCTGACTGAATCATCCATTCCCCGGCACAAGTCTCAGGATCAATGGCATCCACAAAGGATTCAATCTCCTTGATAAGGTTCTCCAACTTTCTATCTTTCATTTCAGCGGTGAAGGAAAACGGAACACCGCTCAAGGTTTTCCGATGGAAGTCAAAGAAAAGACTACCATCTACATACTTTACAGAAACAGTCCAGCCAAGCAAGGCTGCAATGCTGAATACATTTTTATTTCTCATAAGACATAAAGCTACATACAGACCTGCCAAGTCCGTGATGGATATGGCAGGTCACTTTCTTGTTACAAATCATACGTTCAATAACCCATTCTTGCAAGGAACTCCTGCAAACGGCTGTCACGCAACTTTTTCAGTGGCACCGGATGGAAGTTTTCCTGCTGCCTTACTTGCAGCTTGCCGAAGCCTTGTTTGGTCAAATCCAACTCAATGTCCGAAAGTTCATTCAAGGAAATGTAGCCGTACTCGTCCTCCATCAGTCCGATGACGATACCGAAGAGGATAGTGTCGTTTCCTTCTTTTTCACCTTCAAGAATGAACCACCGCACACCACCGAGCGCAAAGATGGCACGGCAAATAGCGTCCTTTCCCTTGCCGTCCTGAGAATAGAGAGGAAAGCCTTTCAAGGCTTCCTCCAACTGCGTTGTCATAAGTCTGCACATATCAATCCAAAATTATTTCGTCTTTATAAACATCTATTTCTGCACCACTGCTGAACTGAACCACAAAACCATGTTCAGAGAGGGCTACGATAGTTCCTCGGTGGTAGCCTCGCCAAGGGGTTATCAACTCGCATTGTCTGCCATATTCGGGAAAATCATATTCGTCCATAGTCCTGTCATTTAGAGGTTGGAAATTCGGGGTCAAAAATCAAGTCACACTCAATGAGCCGTTGATAGGCTTCTGCAGAAAGCCGTGATGCCCACTCATTGCGGTCATCGTATCTTCCCTGCTGATAGTTGTGTGCCAGCTGCTTCATGAAGCCGAGGAACACCTTGAACATCTGCTGTTGCAGGTAGCGGTGAGCTTTGGTCAGTTCCCTGCCAGTCTGGTCAGGTGAACACATACTGCCATTTACAAAGTTGGCGAACTCTTGTGCAAAAGCCTTGTCACGTTCGGAGATGGTAGCTCCGGATAATTCGGGATAATCCATAGTTAAAACAATTTAGATGGTTGCGATTCCGATTCTTCTCCCTCTTGTGAAGCCCTTTAGAGCTTCTTGGTCGGGAAAACCGTTTTTTCGTGCAGTTCCTCACTGCGGACAACAGGGAGAAAAAGGCAAGTGTGAGGTCCGAGGACTTTACGGAATACCCAATTTGGCACAAATTGCGGAAGGCTGCCGGAAAGTCCTCAGTCCGAAAGCGTCAGCGGCACTTGACGTTTCTCCCGTCCGCAGTACCTTTGCACGTATAAAACGAGTTGGACCAAGAAGCTCCAACGGTTTTCAAGACTTTCCCGACTAGGATTCCAAGGGAAAGAATTAGTTCTAACAGGTCATCTCAAATATATTCCTCAGAAAGTCCGCGTAACCCAGTATTCTGACCATCTTGAAGATGAGCTACCCGAAAACCGTTGCCGTTGTGAGAACCTACAAAGTGAAGCGAAGTGGAGCCTTGCAGGTTCTCTCTATGGCAACGGATTGGAGTTCCATTCGCAGCCAAAGCCACTCAGCCGAGCTTTGCTTGGTGTTGAAGACACGGAGCAAACCAGATGGCACATTCATTCCCAAAAAGGTCGTCACTTCCGGCATCGCATGAAATACGAATAGTCGGAAGTGGTGACCAACATCTGTGAGCTAACTGCATAAACCATTCGATGGCTCTACTTCCGCAAGCGTCAGCCTGCGTTCGGTAGAGCCATCGAGCAAGTCATCATTGGTAGATATGTTTTCCAACCTCATTGACACTGTGAGAAACAGCAGAGTGGAGCGAAGTGAAACCCTGCTGCTTCTCTCTGTGGCAATGGACTGAAACTTCCATTTGTAGCAAAAGCCTATCAGCCGGGCTTTGCTTGATGTCGAAGACACGGAGCAAACCGGATGGCACATCTCCCAAAAGGTCGTCACTTCCGGCATCGCATGAAATACGAAAAGTCGAAGTGGTGACCAACATCTGTGAGCTAACTGTATAAACCATTCGATGGCTCTACTTCTGCAAGCGTCAGCCTGCGTTCGGTAGAACCATCGAGCAAGTTATCATTTATAGATATGTTTTCCAACCTCATTGACACTGTGAGAAACAACTGAGTGGAGCGAAGTGAAACCCTGTTGCTTCTCTCTGTGGCAATGGAATGAAACATGCAAAAAAACGACAAACCTACCATGCTATGCTCCAGCCTGCATCAGGTAAGATTTCCGTTTAATAATCAATAGATTTCTGTAATTTCAAAAATATGTTTTTACAGCAAACAGGAACTGATCAATGAAAATCTGTTTGAATGCTGCAATATTGTTCTGTTCATAGAACATCAGCATTGCTTTTTTATAGTCAATTGAATCTACACTGCGGAATGAGATAGGACAATAGCCGTAGGCAATCAAAATTCCATTGCTTATGATGCGTGCCGTGCGTTTGTTGCCGTCAGAAAATGCCTGTATATAGGAAAGGAGCACAAGAGCCAACAAAGCCTTTTCAAACACTTCATTCTTGCCGTTAATAAGCTGACAACTGTCTTCAAGGGCTTCCCTGATTTGAAATTCATTATCAAGCGGTTGATAATTTGTTCCGGTTATACCGACACGCCTAAGACGGATATGGCGTTCGACACCCAGCTCCTTAACAAGCAGCGCATGGATTTCCTCTATACGAGTTAACGATATTTCTTTCAGATAATCCGGTACATCAAGGATAAAGTCAAGAGCATCCTTATGGTTAAGCAGCATCACAGCTTCCTCTTTGGTCTTTCCGTTAGCGGTCTGTTTCTCTTTCAACAGACGTTCCGTTTCAAGTAATGAATAAGTATTACCTTCGATTTGTGAGGATTTCCATGACAGGTCTATACCCAACCTTTCCATCTCCTTACGATATTCAATATCCGTCATTTCCGAAAGGTGCAAACGAAATTTTGACTGTGCTTCATGCAACAACGCCAGCTCATCGTCTGTAAACAAACGTACATTCGGCAATATGTCACGTATCAGGTCAAAGTTAAAACTTTCCTGGACCGTGCGTTCATCAATATCCTTGTCAAAATAAGTATCAAGACTGAGTGGCATGGTCACATGAGCTTGAGGAGTGAGTTTGTATTTGGTAGCCGGTCCTTTACCGACCACCTCGATATACCCTTTTTCCACACAGTCTGCAATGACACGCTTTAAGGTACGTTCGCTTATCTCTGTAGTGACAGCATGTCCTATCTCCATACGTTTTGAAAGCGGATGATAGTGCAAATATTGTAATATTTCAGTTTCTGTTGTCATATCTAAAATTCTTAATCGGGACAAATATACTGCTTTCTCGTAGAAAATCGGGTCAAATTGGCCTGTTTTATGTCTTTAAAATCATAGTTTTGTCCCGATTCAAATTTAAATTAAAATCATCAGCACAAGAATGCAAATGAACAAACGATAGAAAAATATCAGCTTGAATGAGATGCTGCAGATGGAATATTTATAGACCTCAATTCCCAAATAACGTAGCAGTCCTGTTATTGCTGTCTGGCGCTTGCAATGACAGAACTACAGCAGAAGTTTCTACTTCCTCTTTGGCAGGCGGATTTTTCGGTTGTCTGTTTCCCATTTATCCACATAGTTGTTCAGAGCTTCAGAAATAACGTCCTTCAATAAGGCACCTTCCACAAGAGAAATGTACTTCACCTTTTGAAGTAAATCCGGATCTACGATAAAGGTGGCTCGAATTTCATGGGGCTTCTTGCCACTTTTGGCTGTTTCGCCTTTCTTGGGGCGACCCACATTCTCCCTGCGTTTGGCTTCCAGTTTGGACTTCATTTTATCGGTAGCTTCCATTTCGGTTGCTTCTTTCTTCGAAGATGCTTTTGCAGGTGCTGCCTTCGGACTATCCATCTTATCCGTTTGAGCAGCCGGCTGTTTCGCTTGTTCTGCTGCTTGCTCAACAGCCTGTTCCTTAGGCTGTTCCTGTACCGGGTCAGATGGAATGGCTTCACCCATGAAGCCATCCATCAATAAGGATAAATTCTTCTTACTCATATTGTTTACTTTATTACTTGTTTACTTGCTGATTAACTTATTATGTTACCAATAACCTTTGTGATTAGTAATATAGTTTACCTATTTTCTTCCCGACTGATTATTTCATCGGCCAGTGTTCGATAGTCTGCTGCACCGTTGCTTTTCGGTTCGTACTCAAAGATGGTCTGACCAGACAGCGGCATTTCGGCTATGGAAATATTCTCCCGGATTTTCGTCTGAAAAACCTTCTCTCCGTACCGCTTTTCCACCATGGAAATCACTTCCCTGTTCAACTTCCGGTTATTGAACCTGGTGAAGAAAACACCGCCTAATTCAAGCATTGGGTTTACCCTGCGTTTCACTTCCCGAACTATATCATCCAGCATGGTCAAGCCTTTCAAGGGCAAGGCTTCGGCAGTGAGCGGTATGTAGAGTTTGTCCGCTGCCACCAGCGCATTGGTCGTCACGATACCGAGTGAGGGAGAGCAATCCATCAGGATGTAGTCATACTTCTCCTTATGTTCATCAAGACAGGATTTAAGGATGCCTTCCCTTGCCATCATGGTAGCCATGTCTATTTCGGCTCTTGCCAAGTCCAGTGATGCTGGAACAAGGTCCAGGTTTTCACGGATGGGTACGATAGGTAGCGGTTGGTCTTTGACCAGCGTATCATAGATACTTGTTTCCGGGTCTTCGTTCTGCGTCAGCGTGAACGTGAGGTTCTGCTGTGCATCCAGGTCAACGAGCAGCACCCGTTTTCCTCTCAGGGCAAGTGCTGCACCTATACATGCGGTAGAAGTAGTTTTGCCGACTCCACCTTTCTGATTGCCGATGGCTATTGTTATATTTTTTGCTACCATTTTTATAGGTTTACTATATTACTTTACTACTATATTATTATACTACAAATATACTATATTATTTTATTATTACATAATTAGTTTACCTATATTTTATTAAAAACAATACGCTATTTTATATGTTGTATATCACATATTTACATCGTTTTTTTTCAAAGGGAATAAAATATAGATTTACACACTTAACTTCAATGCGTAATTAAACATGTTATCATGTAAACTCTATTATATAACAAATAGATATTTGCATTAGATTTCATTTTAACATCGTCAACTATTTCTACTATCCAAATATAAAAACTCCGACCCATACCTTACGGCGGAAGTCGGAGCGGAACATATATAAGGAATCTACGCTGTCTGTTTGGCTGCAAGTATCTGATGGGCATGCGCATTGACCAGCCGGACAATCCGGTCATGGTGCGGAGTGTTCGTATTGCACAGCCCACGGCTCTGTATCACTTTCCCCTCGGTCAGTGAAAACTCAATTGTTTCAATGCGGTTTCCCTCCTTGTCATGAGCCGATAATATCAAGCTGTCCGCCTTGGCATAGTATTCGCATTGGAAGACACAATGATGCAGGGCATTTCCCTCGGCTTGGAAGGCTTCCAGACTATCGAGTACCGAAATCACCAAGTCTTTGTCGGTGATGGTGATGCCGAAGTAGTGTGACTTCTCCTTGTAGAACTCGGCTTCCTTCCGTTTGGCTCGCTGCATCTGCTCTTGGCTTTTACGTTTCTGCTCCATTTGGTTGTGTCGGTTCATCCAATAGTCATGCTCGGCTCTGAGGTTCTGCGGACAGATATACTTGGGGTTACAGATGTCCTTGCCACACTGCTCCAGCAAGCGGATGGTATCTGCCCACAATCCCATGTCCGAAGGGCGGTAATGATGCCGGGTGGCTACCTTATACGGCTGCCAGCATCGGTCAAGTTCCAAAGGTCGGTTTACAAAATAAGACACGGCATGTAAATCTTTTGACTTGAGGATGGTTTCCATCCGGCTGTCCGTCAGCACGGCTTTCATCAGCTTCATCGGGTGGCAGTCGGGCAACTTGCCTTTCATGCCGTTGCGTTTCAGTTCGGGCAGCAGCCGATGGTCCGGATAAACATAGGTGTCTGCAATGAGCCAGTGAACTTCGTTCGGTCGCTTCAAAGTGATTTCGGATGCCCAATCAAAGCAGTCCACATAATAGCTCAATGTCCTTGCTCTTGCCGTGACAGCCAACCTGCCTTCGGCATTGAGCCACAGACGGCATGCTTCCCAGTAGACTACCTCCATAGGCATTCCTTTTCGAAAGGTCGTTTCCAAGCGGAAGACCCGTTGCACCTGCAAATGGTCTATTACTTCGAGGGAAGAAAAATAATAGGCTTCCTTGATGGTGCGTTTGAGGGTGTCCTTTATCTGTAAGCGAGTACCGCAATAAGGGCAGCATACCGACTTCCCTTTTCCCTCATAGTCGAAGTGCCTGCCACAATCGCCACATGTACACTTGTGTGCGGAAGTCCGGAAGCAGACATGTCCTGCCACTTTCCGCACTGCCCATGTGAGCACTTTGGGGCTTATGGCGGTCAGCTTCTCATTGGAAACTGCCACCTGTTTTTCTATTTTCGTTCTTGCTTTCATAGTTCCATGCCTTGAAAGAGTGAGAGTTCTTGAATGGGTTTGGGTTGCGGTTTGGCTGCCTTGGGTCGGCTGTTGCGTTGCTGCAATTTCCGCATTTCCTCCTCCTGGTATCGTTTGAGTGCAATGGCTCGTTGTTCTGCCTTCTCCTCCTCGGTCAGCTCAATGTGATGATTCACTACAACATTGCAGTCCATCGGCTTGCCGATTTCCAAATCGGGCTCATCTATCGCATGGACTGCCATGGCATAAACCTCCATGTCGCTGAGACCGCAGCAGCCGGATTGCTGTACGGCATGGAAGATATAGTTGACCACATCGTCAATGGTGCGTGTGGTGGTTTCATACTTGGCACGGAAGAGTTCATCTTCCTTGGCTCGGTTATCAAGATAGTTCTTGATGAGTTCCTTGAAATGGTCAGTTCCTTTCATATGTTCCTAATGTTTAAGCGTAAATAATCATCAGCAGTCACCGGCTGTATTCAGCCTACCATAACGTGGCAGTCCACCACTTCGGCAGGAAGTCCGAAAGCCGGACAATGTGAGAAGTAAGGGAAACATTCTCCCTCTTGTTCCGTTGCGGTAGTGATACCCATGACTTTATTCTCCGTGTACCACTGGTCAATCAGAGCGATTTCTTCATCCGTCAGTCCGGTTGCATCCGAGTTGAACAGATAGCAGAGTGCCCATGTGGGAATGGCTTCAATGGGAGTGTCCATAGCGTTTTCTTTTAAGTTCGTTATTCCGTGAATCAGATGGGAAGCAGTTCCAGCAGTTTCTGCAGTGGAATGGTATTGATGTCCGACTTGAGGAAGTGAACTATCCATTCCGGCTCTTCAAAAAGCGAGTGCATGGGTTCCACACTGAAATCGTCCCCGGTGGAATAGCAGTCAATGAGCGCGAAGTTGTTGCCGTCCTTGCGGATGTGTGCATAGAAAGGAGGCATACCACAAAAGCACTTGCGGAGACTCTCTCTGTCCCACTGCAGGGTGAGTTCGTAAACACTGCCCTTGTAGAGCATCTTTTCTTTTCGGTCTTTAAGTTTGTATGCCATAGCTGAACTAATTTTTTCCCTTTGGTTTGAAGCCTTTCGGCTTCTCACTCCCGGGTGATTTTTACGATACCTCTTCTTACGAAGGGTGTAAGGGACAGAAGGCAAATGTGGCAAGGGGAAAGCAGACGGAATACCCAATTTGGCACAAATTGTGGAAGGCTGCCGGCTGCTTTCCTTGCAGCCAAGCAAAGCGCCATTTGCTGCCGTACCGACCCTTCGTTTCTTTGTATCGGAAAATTCATCGGGAGTGGAAATGCCTGACTAAGGAAAGAATCTGCCGGCTGTTAAAGAGGGATGTTTAACTTTTAATCTTTCCGAAATCTCACTATCTTTGCAGGCCCTGAAAACAAAGGTTCAGGAAGGCATGGTATAAAACAGACTTTATCACCTTACACAAATGAAAGATCAGATACGCTTATTGAGAGATTGCTTCCACAACGAGATTCCGGCTGTTGTGTTCCAAGGGAATGACAGCTGTGCCGGAGAGATACTGGAAGCCGCCAAAGAAATTTATCAGAAGCACGGTTGCAGTCAGGAGTTCCTTTACGACTGGCAAATGCTCATCAACGAAGTGAAGGCTTACCAGCAAGAGAGTCTGGAACAAGTACAGCTTCCCCAGCTGACCCATACCGAAGCAGAACTGATTCGGGAAGAAATGAGACAGAAAGACATGGTTTACTGATGCAACAAAAGGTCCTAATGCGCATGGATGAATGGCATCAGGACCTCTTGTTTTTTCATTGCCTATGAATGGCAACCACGTAAAGTTTTTGATTTTATCTTTTCGAAGCCGCCAACGAAAGTTTCCTGAACTGCTTCAGCAGCGGTTCCATTTCAAGTGATACACAGCGGGCACGTTGGCCGGCTGCCTTGTTTCCTTTTTCGGCTTGAAGGGCTGCATCCTTTTGGAATGCCTCCATCTTCATCTGGAGTTGTACGAGTAATTCATTCATAATCTTTGCATTTAGAGATTACACTATCTAATAGATACTTATCACGGGTCTGAACTTATGCGCCTGGTCCTTCGGAGTCTCTTGAATGGTACCCGACTGCATCGAGAAGAGCCAGGCCTTGCTATCCCTTTGTCCCTCCACTTCGGTGGAAGTCCACAGCCAGCAGTCACCGGGCTGCAGACTGATGGGCAATCCACCGACCGCTTCTATCCGTTGGTTGACCAACCCAATTTGCTGATAGAGGTAAGTAAGCTGCTTCACCGAAGGGATGTAGGCGGACTGACCATAGCGCCACATATCGAAGACATAAACGGCTAAGGGAGATTTCACTTCCTCGTTGCGGTACATGGCATGGGTGTTCTCGTTACCGTCTTCCTTCTCCAATGAAGCCGAGGTTTCCTGTTCGACACCCAGACTGTCTGCAAAGGCTGTCGATGCGACATCCCGGATGGAAACGGCATAGCCCAAAGCTTTGATCTCCGGATTCCGGTTCACATGATAGACAATGGCCACCGGCTCCTTTTGGGAGGAACTGAACTTTTCTTTGGACAGCACACTGCCATCCGAACAAACTACGTCACCAACCTGGAGGGAAGAAGCAATAGATCTGTCTCCTTCATGCTCACATTCTTCGCAGGAGGTGAACAACGTGGCAACTCCTGTGATTATAGCACATACTAATTGTCTGATTTTCATAGCAGCGGTATTTCAAATGATTTGACTACAATTTCTGCTTCCTTATCGAGGATGAACCAGTATTCCGAGTGGTAAGGCTTTCCTTTTAAGGTCTTGGCTTCAAAATCTATCTTGACCTTCCATCCGTTGAACGGCTTCGCAACCTTTTCTTTCCCAACTTTCGCTTCTTCCATTTCTCCATAAGCTATCAAAGCCCGGAGCGTGGTCATGGCATCCAGCTGACGGGTGACCTGATCACTCATCGCGGCATCGTCCTTGTCGAGGTTCTGGAAGTAGTCTGTTTCTTCCATCAACTTGTGGCCGTACTGCATCAGGTGCATGGATAATGCAGCCTTCTCGTGTGGATTGACATATTCCTTGCCAAATACAGAATCTGCCTTGCTGATGCCCTTGATTTGGATGGACTCCGGATTATCGACGGTTGCCTTCAGGGCTCTCTCTGCGATTTCCACCGCCCGTTGTTCGGGATGGTCGGAACAGCTGGCGAAGTAAAACAGGCCGCTCCAGAAGCAGACGGCGGTCACCAGCAGGATAGTGAGTTTCATTCCCGGTTTCATATCTTCACAATTTGGAGTTTATCCGGAGAAAGGCCGAGACGCTTGCGGTAGATGGTGCCGTCATCACGGTACATCTCCAGTTCGTTGGAGGTGATTTCTTTTTCACAGATTTCCTTGGCTTCTGTCAGACTCAACTGGTGACCACCGATGTTGCGCCAGATGGCAAAGTTGCACGGCGCCTGCTGGTTGCTGTAGTTGGAGCAGTTGAAGGCTCTCGTACCCACCCGAATATCGCCGCCACAATGCGGACACTTGCCGATGACAGACTGCATGTTGATGGCGCCGTTGTCTGCCAGTTCCAGCACGGAAGGGAATGCCTTTCCATCCTTGGAAGCAAAGCCGTCCAACAGGATGAAGCGGTGCTCCAACAATTCTGCGATTTCCTCGTCACTCATCTTGCGGTTGCCGATAATGCCGTTGATATTCAGCACACAGGTTGGCTGTTCGGCGATGTTGTTCTCACAGCGGTAGCCCTTGCAGGTCTTTACCACGTTGCCGCCACACAAAGGACAGCGACCGATTATTTTCTTTTCCATACGCTTTTGTTTTTGGATGATTTGTTTACTATATGATTCTGTTACTTGTTGCTTTGATTACTTTCTTATTTCCTTACTTGATTACTTTGTGATTAGTAAGTTTGTTTACTTGTTTACCTATTTACTATTTCAGGCTATAGCCCTGGTTCCAGTCGGAGATGATACCGCCGATGATGTTCTTGCCGGACATCACGTTGGCCCATCCTTCGGGATCGAGCGAGAACCAGAGGTCATTCCATGAGAGCGTGCGTACCTGCCAGGCCAGGATAAACAGGTTGGTGTTGATGGCTTCCAGCCGGCTTACCACCTCGTTGGCGATGTAGTAGCGTTCCGAAGCGTTCAGCAGGTTCACCTTGTACTTCTCGTTCTTTCCGTCATCTCCTGTCACGTCATACTTGCCCGAAGTCACCAGCTGTTTCATGAAGGGAAAGAGTGCCGTCATCTGTGTGGCAGCATCCGTCAGTTCATCCGATACCATGGCCGCAATAACGGTTCCCTTCAGATTGCCGCCCACTGATTTGAGGAGCAGGCTGCAGTTCTGCGGGATTTCCTTGGCCACCAGTTCCCCGGCACGCTTAATCTGGTAAAGGTTCTGCATGGCACCCTGCGCATTCGAGAGGTAGTCCAGCATCTTGTCTTCCACATGGTGAATCCGCTCCAGCGAAGCGGTAACAGCCACTTCCGCCGCAATGATTTTCTCCTGCGTCTTTTTGCGGTCCTTGTGGATCTTCTTCAAGGCTGCGGTCTGACCCAGTACGGCAGAAGTCAGCGCCGGGTCAGTCTGTTGGGCAAAGAGCGGAGTTTTACCTATCAATAAGCCAACAGCAGCGATTAACAAGGAGCGTTTCCATCGTCTTGCATTCATACGTTTATAATTTAGGGCCTGCATTTCTGCGTTCGGCCAGGTTATTGATTTGGTCCTGTTTAGTCGGATGCAGCCGCACCTCCATCGGTTTGTTGAGCAGACAGTCGTTCCAGTCCTTGAAAGCCTTGGGAGGAAGCCATTGTCCCATATCGTATCTGACCGACAGGTGTTCCTTGACCTGCACCTGAAAGGGACGCTCCGGATCAAGCCGGAAGGAACGTCCGTTCGCTTCCACTTCCAGACTGTCACGGGTTCGGTTGATTTTCATGGGGATGTTCTCTACCAGCGCCATCATGCGCAAGCCGTAGATACGACCGGGCAGGTCATTGTCGAAACAGTCAAACGGGCGGGCTTCGGGAAAGCGGTTCAGCACCTGCCGGATTTGTCCGTCAGAGAACGTGCCGCCCAGTGATACCAGGGCAATTTCATTGGTCAGCTGCTTCCGGTTCCATTGGTAAAACGCCAAGGCATCGAAAGCCGACTCACAGAAGAAGACACTCTTCACCACATTCGGATAGCCACCTGACAAGTCAGCCACCCATGCGGAAGAGGAAGAATCACTTCCGGCCGCCTTGGATTTGTAACCGCCGTACCCCCGCAGTTCGTAGCCCCGGACCTGATTGTTCTCTCCGTTGGTATAAGGGAAGCCGATATTGTAGCCGTCAAAGTTCTCGTTCTTCCTGTCGCGGATGAGTCGGATGAACGGAGCAAAGGTGCGTACCGTTTCATCAGACAATCCCCTTTGTTGGAAGATGGCCGGAATCTTATCGGGATTTATCGGCTTCACCTCATACCTGGAGCTGTCGAAGGTGGCGTGATACCTGACTGACTGCACATACTCCCGGTCATCGCGGTATTCAGGCTCAGGCATATTGGCAAAGCGGGACAGCACCTTGGCTATCTTCTGCCATTCATCCTTGCCCGACACGTTGAAGGCATTCAGGTTCTCCCGGATGAGTGTGACCACATCCCCCTTGGAACCGTCACGGCGGAAGAACCGCTGGGAAGCCTTGTCCTGGGGATGGCAGATCACAAGCACATCCCGCTTTTCCTTGCCGTCCCCCAACACCAGCTCCATGTAGCGGCCCACACCGGCCCTTCGGTCCAGGCGGTACCCGAGCGCATAGGCTACATCGTCGATGCCTACCTTGGCTTTGAGGTCCTGGAAGTTTACCTTGTAATCAGTCATGGTTCATGGAATTGAAGGTTCTACATAAAATCAGATGCTTAACTTGGCACCCACGGCCTGCGTGCGTTTGAGATTGGCTATCTCCGGCTCGAAGGTCTTGTGCGCCGTCATGTTCAGGAAGGCTGCCTTGTCCTTGTAGTCCGTCAGTTGGAAGTAGGTCTTCGCCGTATCTTTCGATACCTTCTTCAACCCCAGTTCCACACCATCGTAGGAAGCACGGATGGCATAATCCCCATTGCGCGTCTTCACGATGGCCGCATTCTTGAACGGCACTTCTTCGCCTTCACCCAACGGGGCAAACGGGTCGTTCTTCGTCAGGTAGGGCTGCTCGTTCAGTGCCAGCCGCTGCTTGTCCACCTGGTCCAGAATGAGGTCCGAAGCCTTGTTCACGTCCGCCATGACGGAAACGATGAACTTCGGTTCCTGCTTCAGCACCCCAATCCAGGAATCCAGATAGGCTGCAGAGTTGTCCGTTATCTTGGAATCGAAGCCCATGGAGTGGCTGATCATGGCGGCGGTCAGTTCGGCTACCAGTTCCTCCTTGGCGTATTTCGGGTCTCCAAAGCGTCCGCCCATCTCGCGGTTGAGCCGTTCAGGTGTCATGGTGGAGTGTGACATCTCATGCAGCATGGTGGAATAGAACTCCATGCCGCCCCTGTAGACTTCCTCGGGGGTATCGCCGATGTTGAACTGCTCCTTCATGGGTAGCACCACGATGTCCTGGGCCGGTGAATAGAAGGCTCCGTCCACCCGTTTGTCTGCCTGTATGGGACAGAGCCAGCCTTGCGTCTCAATCATCCGGTCGAGGGCGGCATGGACATACATGCCTTCCTTATCCCGAAGCTCGGGCACCTTGAACTTCTCCATGAGTTTCTGCACCCGTTCGGGCTGTACCTCTGCCAGATTGGTCTGGTCGATGTTGTACACGGGGAAAGCCTTGAAGAAGGGAATGACGTCCATGCCTTTCTTCTCCTCCTTGCTCATGGTCTTATACTCATCCGAACTGACCTTATGGCCGTTCTTGTCCTTGACCAGCACGTCCCAATAGACCACAGGAAAGGCTTTCTCGCCTTTCAGTACATGGGCTTTCAGGTTGTGCGCCTGCTTGAAGGTGAGGTACACCGGCAGCCGGTAGCCTTGGGCAGCGGTCTGCAGCTGGAGGAAGAAGGAATTGGAACCCGAATAGTTGCGGCCACCCACGTTCTGCGGGAGACCTGCAAATCCGGATGCGCCCCCAATCCAGCCTTTCTTCCAGTCGGAGGCCTTCATCTGCTCCATACGGGCAATCATCATTTCGGCAAAGCGGTCGATGGCTACCTGCCCGGCATTGCCGGATGTGTTAGTTCCATACGCCATAGCTTTCGTCATCCATTACCTGACGGTCCATCTGGTCGATGTCCGTCTGTTCAACATAAAACTCTGCGGATTCATCCGAAGGATCTGTGCCGTGGGTCTGGCACCACTCCAGATAATCCTCTGCACTGTCCCCGTCCATCACAAAGCGGAGGAAACCGATTTTACCTGCCTGAAGGAGTTCCACCAACTCCTCGTGTGTCTTTTTAGCTGTCATATCTTTTCGTCTTTTATTGTTTCTTGAATATTCGTTTGTTCCTTTTGATTGCGTTACATTTTCATGGAAGCCGACTTCTCCAGCTTGTTGGTCACAGCTGAAAGCATCCCGGAAATTTCCGTATTGAGGTACTTGGCCGCAATCTGTTCCCGGGTGGCAGTCTTTGCCTTGAAAAGCGAGTAGCCGTCATCAAAGGAGAGTTCATGCTTGCTGGTCTTGCCCTTGTCGCCCAGGTCCATCGACACCTTCCATTTGTTGTCGGAGTGGTCCTTGGCCACACGGACTCCTTTGGGGTCCACTCCTTCGGGAAGCTGGTACTTCTCGTAGGCTGACTGCAGGTGCAGTCGTTCCCCGAAGTTCTTCTCCACAAGTTGTGTAGGACTGACCACCCGGTCGAAGTAGGCATTCAAGTCCTCACGGGAAGCCACTGCCGACATCTTGGTGTCGCCCATCTGCACATAGAACTTATACTTGCCGTAGTCCGGTCGCTGTTCGTCCTTTTCCTTATAGACATTGAACTTGTCGATGGTGATGGCTCCATCCGGACCGGACAACTGCTTCGGCATTTGGAACGCTTCTTCCGATACCTTCGGCATCAGCTTGGTGGGATAATAGCGTTCCATCAGCTGGGGCACCGTCATTTCCTTCTTCTGGTAAGCGGCCAAATCCGCTGCGTCCATCTTCTGCGGTTTCAGCTGTACGCCGTCCATCTTGGCGGTGAAGTACCAGTCTGCCGGATTGGTAGTGCTCTGGAAGGCATGGCCATGGCTGACTTTCTCGCCGTTGGCGGTAATCATCTGCGGTTCACGTGGCTTGCGTTCCTGCTTGGCTTCCGCTTTCTGCTCGGTTGCTTGTTCACTCTTCATTTCCTTGGCAGGTTTCTCCTCTGCAGCCGTCTTGACTGTCTTGGTAGGCTCTTCCTGCACAGCCTGTTCTTTCTTCTTTTTCGCCATAGTTTCCTGATTGAGGTTGTTTTCTTTTTTCACTTTATCCTGGCTTTTCAAATCTTCCCCGGTCTTTTCCCTGGGCTTCTTCATCAGTTTCGGCTGGTCTATCGCCTCGCAAATGGCGACCCGCTGACCGGAGCGAATCAGCTTGGGCAGATGCTTGTCCAGTTCATGACGGGGAAAAGTCAGGAGTTTGATGGGGTCATTCTCCAGCGGCAGAATCTTGTCTGATACCTTCAGCGCCAGTATCACCGATGCCTTGAGTGCATCTTCCTTATACATTTCGTAGAAGTTCCCGTTACGGAAGAGGAGCAGCGCATCGGGATGCTTCTTCTTCATGTCGTTGAACATCCGTACCAGACCTACATCCTGTTCGGCATTTTTCTTCTTGACCATAAGGGTAATGATTTAGAGTTTGAGTCCTTGGGAATGTTTTTCCTTCTGATTACCGAATTTCAAAGCTCTTTCCTGTGACTGCTTGTCTACCACTTTTTGGTATTCCCAGCGGTTCTTGTCCGTCATCACCAGTCCCAGGTACTCGGGATGCTGTTCGTCGTAGCGAAGTTTCTGCTGTCGCTCCCACTCCTTCAAGTCCCCTTGGATGAGCTTGAAACCCTGAGGCTCTTTCAGATCGACACCGACCGACACTTTCTCACCACCCACATTCAGCTCAATGGGTTTTCCCTCGCGTACCTGCTGCTTTTGCTGCATGCCCAGTTCGATGTCGTTGACCTTCTCCATGTCCTTGAGCTTCTGTTCCAACTGAACATCCGTGACACGGCGATGGAAGATTGATTTGGTTTCGGGGTCGAGTTGCAGATACTGCTGGGTCTTTTCACCGTTGACTTCCACGGCTTTCTGGATGACTTCACCTTTACCCAACCGCTCCGCTTCTTGGTCGGACAATCGCAACACTTGGTTGCGTTCCTTTTCCAGTACGGCACGGACAGGATAAGCCATAAGCGCCGGATTACCTTGCTGGTCGGTGGTCAGCTGAAGTTTGAGGGGAAGCGTGATGATGTCTCCGTTACGGGCACTGATGGACACCTGCATGAGCGGGGTGACCTCTCCGGATGCCAGCTTCTCCTTCACTTCCTGAGGGAGACTGTCGGCCTTTTCCCGGTCAATGCCCAATGCCGCCAACTTCTCGTAGGGCAGCCTTTCAGAATGATTGATGTTGTGCATTTTCGTATTGTTTAAGTAAAACGATATATTTGCGGTCGGAACCGCCTTGAACACCCGCAAAAGTATTGGCAACCCTATCATTGAAAAGAAATGCACAACATCATTCTGACCGCCGTGCTGTTGATTCTTGGTTCCGCTTCAGCATCGGCACAGTTCTATACAATTACAAAAGAGACGGAAATCCTACCTGAAAAGCAACAAAAAGTGGTTCCTGATACCCTACAGAGGAGTTTGGGCGCTTATGAGTCTTGCAAAAAGGCAGAAAAGGACTCCCTTGCCCCAGAGGTGCCTGTAAAACTGCTTTCGGAGCTATATGCCCGAAAAGTTTACGCAAGGGTGTCCCACGAAAAAGCGTCTGATAAGGGAACTGAAAAAACTGAGGTTTCTGAACGAAAAGAACTTCCTGCGCTCACTATTCCCAATCTCTACCAAGAAATCATTCGCAATGGCATCCGGCATCCAAAGATTGTATTGGCACAGGCCATACTAGAAACGAGCTGGTTCCGTTCACCGCTCTGCCGGAACCGGCACAACCTGTTCGGACTAACGAATCCCAAAACCGGGAAGTACTATGAGTTCAACCACTGGACGGAAAGTGTCAGGGCTTATTACACCAAGGTGCAGTACAAGTATAAAGGAGGAAACTACCTGCTGTGGCTACACAAGATTGGCTATGCGGAAGACCCAAGGTATGTGCGTGAAGTGATGAAAGTAGTAAGTCAATTATGAGCAATCCTGAACTGACTATGGAGAAGCGATAAAAATCGTAATACGGGCCGTTAAAAATGCAAATGGACGATGTAATCTCATGAATACTCTATACCTTTGAGTTCTAATATGTTTATGCGATATGGCATCAGAATTTATACAGTCAAAGGGGATTGAGATATACAATGCCTCTATTTATAAAAGTAGGCTGGAAGAAAGTTTACAGGCCGGAACCTGGGTCGTGGACAACTTTCTGTCTTCAATGGCTTGTGCAAATGAAGAGACTCAAAAAAAAATGATATGGGGGACATTGCTTCATCTTAGAAAGGTGGCTTTCAGCGATGATTACACTATCAGTTTTTTAGGAGCCAGCTATAACCACATCTTCTCCCATCCTCTCATCCGTTCACACCTGAACTATATGTTCAGACCGGCGGATGTCACAGACTTACTGGATTATGCCGCGAGGAACTTTCAGGAAGGTGACAGCCTGCAAAAGTCGTTTTGCTGCATTGTTCTGCAGCTGCTACTCTCGGAACATGTGGTTATTTCCGATTTGATTCAACCGGTGTGTAAGCAATTACAGGAACTACATGGATGTATCAGACAGAATCCAATTCCCCTATACAAGAATGCCTATGTACGTTATTCGTTTCTGCTATGTTGTTATCGGATTCAGCTATGTGACATGAGTCCGATGGAGAAAGAAGAGCTGTATGTCTTGTTGTACAAGGAATGGAGAATCATTACCCGGATTATTTCCATATTCTCCGGCATTGTGGTAGGTTGTGAGTTTACCAACTTTGCAAGCCTCACGACCAACATGAAAGGCCATATTGAGTTTGCCCATTTGTATTTGAAAGCTGCCCGGACAGACAAAGGGAAACGAAACAAGTATAGCGGTAAATCTGGAACAGATCACTTAGTGAAACTCCAGGAAGAAATGCAGAGACAGTCCGATAAAAAGAATTCGTCATTAGATGAACTATACAGAATTTTATTCAAATAAGAAAAGGTTCATTGTATCTGTACAATGGAAGTTATTTGTTTGATTTATTTAGAGAAAATATATGTTACAACGTTAATCAAACTTTGATTACTTTTGTAAAATACATCCAACTTATCCTATGGGTAAAAAGAGAAATAAGAAGAGAAACCTAAAGACTTGTTATGTAGAAGTCGAAAAAGACTTAGGAATGTGGCAGGACTATATGCAATATGGTCCGCAATACGACACGAACAATGATTGTCCGATAAATCCAGGTGAATCTGATATGGTGGAACAACTTTCTTTCAAGAAACTGTCTGTAGATACCAGAAAACAACTTCGCGCAACCATGGTTAATTGGGTTCTTGATTACTGGCAAACAGAAAGACTCATCCCAGAGGGTGCTATCATTAAAGAATTTAGAAACGCAGCTATAAAGGAAGTCTACTATATTTGCGGACAATATGTCAAGGACAGCAAAGAACTTAAATACATGTTGAACGAATGTATTGTTTCTACCATCAATAAAGAACTGAAAAAAGAGAAACAAATGATATTAAAGTTTTGATCTTATCAGTAAGAAGGCGTGTTCTTTCTGCTTTTCTTGTAATTTATTCAATCAAAAACGCATTACAAAGAGAATTCCTGATGTGAGATGGTTAATAAAAATTTTGTAGATGCTATCATGTAGTTAATAAAGATGCATACATCGCATAATGTTGCAGATTTATGATTTATTATACAGTCTCGCAGTTAAAAGTGAATTTTATTTTTCTTTTTGTTTACAACAACAAAAGAAAATCTTATATTTGCCATTGGAGCTATACCTCCCATTGTCGGCATCGGAATGATGTCTTCAACCGGATAACATATTCCGGACCAAATTCTCTCTTTTATAGCTCCGTCCGCACCTACCTTACTTCTTCAGCGGACACAATCCATTGGAAAGGCCGGTAACCTTTCCCATCATTAACCTTAATCACACAAGCGATGAAGCAACTAATGCTACTTCTATTCGGTGCAGGAGTTGTGACAGCGGGTGCACAGTCCCCCGGCGGTGTCAAAGGAACAGAGTTGTGGTTCCAGACATTGCCCGTGACGGCAGACCTTCAAGGCGCCTACCGCTGGATGGATCTCGCAGGGGATTCCGTAAAATTGCGTTTGTACGCCCACCTATCATCGTGGCATATAGACCCTTGTCGTTTCCCGATTAAGAAAAGAGCACACAATGCAAACCAGTATAGGTAATTTCTAATAAAAGCAACCAAATTCTACATAATAGAATGTGGACTAGTACTAAAAACTACGAACTTATTTTTTAAAGCTCACGGAATTGAATTTATATTCGAGAAACGATGTGCTGCCATACTCAACGCTCCCTTTATAATATTCTTTTGTCGGAGTCCAAAAATATTCATTTCCTTGCCTGTTTTTTGTCATAACTTTTTGGTTCTCTGACAAAACTAAATTTATACGTTCAGTGTTTACCCCAGGGTCAAGGATTCCGTCATAGTCATGAGATAGCCCTTTCACTTCAGTTAGCTCTCCAAAAGTAATTTTTTGTAAGTTTGTACATCCCCCAAAAGCATTCTCGTGTATTGAAGTTACATTTGGAGTATTTATTTCTTCCAAAAATACACAATAGGCTAAACCTTCTACTCCAATTCTTGTAATATCTGGTAAATAAATGGATTTTAAAGCATCTAACTTGCCGTCCCAATTACTCAATCCTGTTGTCGGAATCTCCTTGCATCCTATTAAAGAAAGGTTTATGCTACCTGCTGTTCCACCATATAAAGCATCTTTAATTATGGCAAATACATTCTCTCCTGCATCAGAAGCAAGTATGAGTTTAATATTCGTTTTTCCTGCATCCAATTGCTCCTTAATAGTTTTCCCAAGATCTTCAGCCTCCATGTTGTCTGCAAAGACAACATTTGCATCCAAAGCATAACTTTTGCCATCAATCGTACTTTCTCTAAATGTATAATTAAGTAAAGAATACTCTTTCAATTTTATACCAATAGAGGTTTGAACAGAAAAATGACCATACAAATAGACATTACCGTTATTGTCTGGAGTCAAGGTATAGGTGTTGTCTGTTAGGGCAACAGTATTGCCTGGACTAAAATTACTAACTGTAACAGTAATGTCCTCACTATAATTTGTCGCAATGCGCAATCGTGAATAGTTGCGTGTTGCCTTGGAAAATTCTACGGTTATAGCCTGACCATTAGGGGTGATATTGGCTTTTCCCTCGATATATTCATCCGTTCCAGCAACCTTACCTTCTTTCAAAGTTAATTTGCCTGATTCCCATTTGTAATTAGGGGCATAATATACATGAGGAAAGGTTGGCACTTCGTCTTCTTTATAAGACAGCTCTCCACTTGCCAATTCCCAGCTACTGCCATTATATTTAAAAGCAGCATACTTAGTCCCGAAAGTCTTACTTGTCATCGCCAGAAGCAACTCATCTCCTTCTGCCCATGAAGTCTTGCCCGGATCAGGTGTACCTATAGTACGAGTCTGTGAATCTCCGAATGCCGGAAATTCACCTACAACTAACTGTACGTTGCTCTTGCCTGTTGCTGCGGTTGTTTCTTCTATATCACTTGTGCATGACGCCATTACTATGGTAACGACTGCCAGCATGATGTATTGAAATATCTTGCGCATAGTTATATCCTCCATTGTTTATTTGAGTTCTTCTTCATTTGTCCAACCAGTCATATTATCTATGCTGATTCTGGTCAGTTCCACTTTGTCTTTTCCTACATCGAGTTTGTAGATGTAGCGTTTACCCTCTTCAAACTCCGTTTGTGATTTTAGCTTTGACACAAAGTTTTTCTCACCTATTGAGAATTTTAAGAATTCCTTGTCTGTTCCCACCGTTCCAGGCACTATGATGGCAGAGAAAGTTTTCACTTCACCATCTTCTGTCTTACAGGCATCCACCAACTTAGCCTCTTGATAATTGGAAGTGTCCATTTTCCATTCATTTTTATCGTCTGGCAATTTAAAAGACGCCCCACTGCAAGGTGAGCAAATTTTTAGGCTACTTATGTCCAAATTAGGATAATCAGCAGTACCAACATGATACATGATTGTAACCAAAGACATACGATGCTTCATTGGAATCGTTACATAACCATAAGGAGAACCGTACCAATGACCATTTATTAAATCGGCAGACTTCAAATCTTTTGGTGAGCTTTGATTTGTTGGCAATTCATATACCAAATGAAATGGATCATAATCATCCGATGATGGATATACAGCTAATATAAAATGTTTGTCGACTTCATCTAACCAACGAAAACTTCCACTGCGAGACCATTCGTTTGTTGCACTATTAAAAGAAAGAATAGCCGTACTACCAGCAACGAAATCAGTAAATGTCCCTACTTTCAGTTTATCTTTGTCCTCCCAACTGTCACCATGTCCTAAAGTATTGACACGAGTCTGCATACCTCCAACAGAGAAAGTGGCATTGATTTCCTGCCCTTTCAGCGTTGGAGCCATATCTTCATTTTGCGTACATGCTGTAAAGCCCATAGCCATAAGGCCCATTACCGCATAGGAAATTCTTTGTTTTATCGTCTTCATAATCTTCAGTTTTTTATTGTTAGTGAGTTAGTGAGCGGCCAAGCTCACTAACCCTGTATTCCCTATTTTCAGTACCTTATTTATCATTACAAAGCTATATCTGCGTCTAAATCACTTGAATCACCATTTCCCCAAGGAACTATATTAGCATTTTCTATAGTAATCCCAGTATTTTTAACAGTTATGTTGTATGTATATTTTTTGCCACCTTCAAATTGTCCATTGGTGGATGGTGTTATAGGGGTTGTGTATTTTACTTCGCTATCATTCAACAACAAGTAAATCTCTATATCCATTTTATTGCTTTCAAGGCTTTGCGGCAACATGATATAAGCAAAACTTTCTTCGCTTTCAAAAGGTACATCATTAAAAACACGAGTAAGAGTAGCTCTGTCACCAGCAGTTTCAACCGAACCTGTTCTTGTGTCAAATTTACCGCTTGTAAATATTCCTTTCATATTCAAGCTATTGAATTTATAATTGTTATATTTGACACCCTGCCCTGGCTTAATTTTGAATTCAACCAAACTCATACAATGCTTAAAGCGATGTTCTGCATCTGTAAAATTCACAGTTGGAGATGCTTTACTTGCAGTAGCCCCTGAGGCAAAAAGTACATCAGCCTTACAAGGTTGGTTTGCTTCTACCTCAGCTATATTCCAATTCATTTTACCATCAGTTAAGAATTTGTTATAAGGATAGTATGCACTAAATGTTGTCTCTTTGTTGTCCTTGAAATAGATGATGTTGTTATTGTCAGCAGCTTCAAAAGTACCATCCCCATTTGTTGTTACATACTTTTTATTGTCTCCTGTTGTATAGCCAGATGATGTGGCATATACGCCAATGGCATCGCCTGCTGTCCAGCTGTTGTTGTCTGCAGTTCCACGGGTTTTGATATTGTTGGAAATGTCCGCCTGTACGGAAGCAGCAACAGGACCACTGTTGCCGATACCGTCTTCTTCGTTAGCGCAAGCTGCAAACAGCAATGCTGCGGCAGCAATGTATAAGAATCTAAATTTCTTCATATATCTTGTTATTTAAGAGTTGTTATTGTGCTATATGTTCATTATTGTCTCCTGCCTCTGTCCAAGGCTTAATGGTTCCAGAAATATCAACGGCAGAACGACTCAATTTTACTACTGTATAGTGGTATCTTTTTCCACCCTCAAGTTTTACAGGCATTGTCCATACGAAAGGAGCGTCGTAACCATTCTTGAGGTCAAACTCTATCACTCGGCTTGCTTCTTCTGTAGGGAGCAGGATTGCCTCATACAGCTTGCCAACTTCGGTAGTTTTCATCGTGATGTCCGCAGGAGTTTCTTCACCAGAGATAGTTCCATCCACAAGATTGAAAGTGGCTTTGGTATTCTGACCTTTCACTGTCACAGTCATTTTCTTAAGGTCTTCTTGCGTGAGACCGTTACCTGGTTGAACATCCAAAATAAGATTGCTTAACTTATGGAAGAACTTCAAGTCAACCTGTGGCGTAGCTTTGTTGCAGCCTTCTGTCTTGGCATACATGAAGTCGATAGCTTCTTGTTTCGTTTGGTCTGTTACATCAAGTGCAACCTTGTAGTCATTGACAGTGGTCTGTGGATAGTAAGAATAGAAGTCCACATCTCCATCTATCGGGAAGAAAACAGTCTTACCACCAGAAACAGGTGAAAAGGCTATACTTCCATTTGACTGATAGCAAACATTGTCAACACCCTCTTTGATTACATCCGCAGAGAGTGTCTTGCCAGCTTCTGTCATGAAGATACCAATCTTGTCACCATCAGCCCAAGCTACACCAGCAGCACGGGTGTTTACGCTGATACCACCAGTAAACTGCACGGCTACCTTATCGTTCTGGGTAGAAGGTGCGGTGTCTTCTGTACTGCATGAAACCATTGCACCTGCCAAGAGTGCAAGGGCGAAAAACTTCGTCATCTTTTTCATTTTATCAATATTTTAAAAGTTATTATTATTATTTGATTTCTACTTCATTGTTGAGGTTCGTCCAACCGTTGATGGTAGCTTCCAGATTCATCTTAGGCTGCATTTGGTTGTAGTTGAGTCGCAACTCATACTTTCCTCCAACCTTCATCGCTGGAGTGGTGATGTCATACTCTTGCAAGGTCCCGTTAGGCAGCAAGAGACGGAGATAAATATGAGAGGCGGAACTTCCCTGTATGGTCGGCATCAGCCGAATGACTTCTGATTGCAAAGTTGACTCAGTAGCCAAGATTGTAGGCATTTCCACTTCCGTTGGCTCTATGCTCGGCAACCCATAGTCGCCATCACTATTCTTCTGTGTAGGGAACAGACACCAGGCACAGTCCAAAGCCTTGCCACTCATTTCTGTGCCTTTTGGCACATTCTCTATGATGATGGTCAGTTCCGAAAGCACGCTCTTCATAGGGTTTTGCACCACATAGTTGCCTTCCTTGTTGTCTATCCTCACGTCGGCAACTCCGAAATAAGCATTATGCTTCACATCCTTGGGATTGGTCAAACCTATCTGGATATTGTTCCAATTAGTCAAAGCCCTGGTCTGGTCAGTGGTGAAGAATGGCTCTATGAGATTGGTAATAGCCAATATCTGATAATGCCCTTCAGAAAGAGCGAAGCGTTGGCTTGCCACCTCCTGCGCACTACCATAATGTTTTTCCTCTACTAAGGAGCCGTCATCGGCATTGAATATCCAGAGCTTCACATCCTTCACTTCCGTACCTTGATCGGCTTCATCTGCCCAAGTGAGCGATACAGACAAACCACCTTCATCCTCATCAGAATGAACATCATGGTCGCAACTTGCCAACAGGCATGGGACGCATAATAGCACCCATAACCAAATATTAAATTTTCTTTTTGCTTTCATTTTCTATCTTGTTTTATGGGTTACTGATGATTGTCTGTTGTCTCTACTCGGCGAGCCTTATCCGCATCTTGTGTGTCATCGCTACCATTTCCTATGGCAGTAATGCGATTAGCCTCTATGCCATTCTTCACAAGCCAAGTCTTTACGGCTTCTGCACGCTGGCGAGATATACGTTTATTGACAGCCACGCTGCCTTTTGTGTCACACCAACCTGTTACTGTCACCTTCATGTTCGGATTCTCTTTCAATGTTTTGAGAATAGCATTCAATTTAGTCTCTTCATTTTGTTGGATGTCAATACTATTGAAGGTGAAATATATGACAGGGAAAGTTACCTTTGCAGATTCTTTTATGTCTTGTTCAACAACTCTTGTTTCTGCCTTATCCACTGTTTCTTTCTGATTGACATTCTCCGAAGAAGTTGGTTCTTGTTGTAGAACCTCCTGTTGTAGAACTGATGGAGTTTCAACTATCTTGTTCTTCTTTTTAGAGAGGTTTATCCCTAACCTTACTCCACTTTCCCAAACAAAGTTGTTCTTATGCAGATGTTCTGGCATTCCGTCCATACGTTCTCCAGTAAGACGAGTCAAACCGGAATAGATGCCCAATTTCAGACATGAAGTCAGTTGGTAGCCCACCTGCAAGTCTGCACCATAACCCAAATGCCAGTTGGTAGAACCTTTCATCACCTTAGCATCATCGGCTATAGTACGGATGTCAGCCTTGGTCGTTACTGCATATATATGAGGTGAAACTGCTAAATCCCATCGGCAGTTAGCTGTCTTATGGAACAGCCCAAGGAGATTAACGTTCACTCTTGCCCCATACCAACCCATCCTGACATGGCTTTTCAGATTGGCATATTCCCAACTGTCCATGCCTAAGACATCTGCCTTGTAAAGCACACCGTCGCTACCCAACCAATAGTTACGTTCTACGCAACAGTCTTGTGCAGACAAGTTCATCTTTCCATACTTGGCAGATAATTCTGCCGAGAATATGGAGTTGAAACGATAGCCACCATATAAGCCAGCAGCCCAACCGAGATGCGTCTTGTCGTGTCCGAAACTTGAGAAAGTAGAGAAACCGAAAGGCATTCCACCCTCAATACCGACGTACCAGCCATGCGAAGTTGCCTTTCCATCTTCTTTTGCTTCTGCTTTCGCAAAAGAAAAAGGAAGAATAAATGCAAGCATTGCGACCAGCAACCGATTTTTTGTTGTCAAATAATTTATCATATCACTCATTTATTTTTTATCGTAAAAGTAAGGAACTATTTCCAATTACAGGACAAGTATCCACCATAAAGCCAAATCATCCATTCTTGCCGAAACTCACTCCAGAAAATACAAGAGGTTTGTCAGCAAGATCAATATGGATGCAAACAGCAAAAAGATATAAAAGCGTTCTCTCTTGATGAAGTCACGAAAGCTATAGCGAGCCTTCCAATGATTCTCAAGATACATCCTGTACTCATGTATCATGGCATATCCGAAGATAATAAATGATATGAGTACAAACACCCCGATGATGATCAGGGCTAATTCAATCCTTGGCATTGTTTCTATTACTTCTTTCATGTTGTAAATATAGTGTTTTTCCACGAAAGAAGGTGCAGTTTTTACCTGTTCATGTGTCGCATTCATACCAAAAAGGTGTCGCATTCGTAGGAATGCGACACCTTTTTGGCTGTTTTTAGATAAGAGTTTTGCTTTTTCTTTGGTCTTTTACAAAATGATGGTTATGCTCAATTTGAGTCATTTTGTGCTGCATCTGTAGAGTGGAAGTCTCTCCATTCTGTAGGAGAACAGCCTTCTTTTGTCTTGAAGATCCGGTAAAGATGAGTGCGACAAGAGAATCCACACTCGGCTGAAATGATGTCGTTGCTATAATCCGGATATTCCAACATCATCTTTTTTGCAGCGTTGAGACGTATCTCGCTGAGCCATATTCGGAAGTTAGAGTGCAGGCATTGATCGAAAAACAGGCTCAATTCGTTCTTTGATATACAAAGTGTACGAGAAAGCGTCAACATGTTCACATTGCAATTCTTATAGCCCAAATCCATACACCATTGGTCAAGACTGTTTTGGATAAAGTTTCTGCGTTCCTCAGACAATTGCTGTAAAGGTTTTTCTCCGCTTCGTTGATTGTTCTCTTCTTTATCCAATAGCTCTTCTGTTGGAATATAACTGCTGCCAAGAGCAATAAACGTAAGATTGAAGAACAACAAGGCAAGCAATTCGGCAGGACCTACTATATATAATAAGGTAGTAGAAAAGATGGCAACTGGCATAGCGAGAACTGCGAGCCATAGAATGATTACACTTGCACGCGAATATCTTACGTAAGGCAACAAGTCTGTTGCCGCCATTGTGTCCAACATATTTTTTCGCCTAATCATCTCCTGAATAATCATGTATATGCAATAGAAAACACTTACGCAAAACAGAGTCAGCATCAGATAAAGCCCTTCTCTGACATACAGGCTATGATGAAGACTGATACCCACGCAAAAGACCACAATGATGGCAGCATAAATGCCACTGCACATCAGTATCATCTTTCTGAGGTTGGAACTTGTGGTCTCTATGTTGTAGATTCCCATGGAGATAAGCGAAAAACAGGGAGTATAAATTAGAATATTGACGATTGCCCCAAGACTGTCGTCGGCAGCACGGAATCCGAAAAGCATCTGCACGGCATATTGTATCGCCAATCCTATTAAGGCGACAACAATCATCCATCGTGAACGCTCATACCGCTTGTTCTCCCATCTTACATGCAGATGAGAGAGTGCCATGAAGAAGGCATTGATGAGCATGAAGATGAAACATGCAAACTGAAGTAGAAATAATGAATCCATAGTTTTCTTATCTTATGTTTACTTTCTTGTATTTCTGGTTGCTTGCCGTAGGATTATCCGGATTAGTCATCTGCAAATATCCAGCTGCGACAAGGGAGGTGATGTATTTGGCTATATTTTTTGTATGATAGACAACACCGGCTCTTTCCAAAATTTCCCTACTTGTTCTTGGCACGCTACAGAAGTTTACTATATCCTTCTGTTTATTCGTCAATGACACTATTTTAGTGTCATGGTTAGTGTCATGGTTAGTGTCATGGTAACTATGTATAGTATCATGGTCTTCGGCAAAAGTGTCATGGTCGGTGCCTAAGTTGGTGTCAGAATGTCCAAGTCCGGTGTCATGGTCTTCGACTTGGTTACTTTTTCCTCTCCAAACCGTGATGACAAATTCCTGTGCCTTGTCATTATTCATAAACGTGACATTGATATCTTCGTCCAGTGCACGAGTGATGCCACTACCTGCACCAGTGTATGGCAGCAAGTATATAGCATTGTTAAAAAGGAACATATTGCGAGGCATGGAAGTTCCAGCCTTGATGTCATCAATAGTGAGTCCGTTAGGCAATGCACCGGGACTGTGAATCTCAACACGATTGTCGAAAATGAAAATGCGAACAGGGGCTTTCATATTCAGCGAGCGGTGTACAAGGCTGTTTACCGTGAACTCGACCAAACTGGTATAAGGTATTTCCAACTTTCCCATGCTGTTGAATTCATCTCCCACCTGCACATTATGTAGATTACGAGTGAAGAAATCCATGATTGTGTCATATTGATGAAGCAGATTTCCTTCCATGTCTGCATCATTCACTTTGTCACGGAACACCTTGCTGCCGACACTGTTGCCTGCAAAACAGATGCACTTGGCTGTCATCATTGGCATCCAGCGTTGGGTGTATTTGCCAAACAGAAGCATGGCAGCAACGGTCAGTGTACCATCAGGACGGATAAATCGCAGATTGCGAAGTATCTTCTCACAGTCATGTCCCTTAGCTATGGCAGAGCAAATCATATCAAGTGATGCTTCATTAAAAGCGTCACCTGTCAAGCCTTTCTTCTCCAACACTCTCTCAAAACGGTTGCCAAGAAACAGCTTAATGGTCGTTGCATCAAGGTCGTTGAGAGTAGCACCTTTGATGCTTGCCTCGTCAGGGGCAAAACTGCCACAATCGGTCATCATCTCGGCAAGTTCTGCATTATCGAACACTTTACGCTTGTCGGCACCATTCTTCACCCATACGATTCCCTTATTGTCATGATAAGGCTTGTTGACTCCTTCCTTGATTGTTGCTACTACCAAACAGCCGTCTTCCACGGCAACAGTTTCGACGTTTATCAGAATGGATGGCACTACGTTTTCTGAAGCAATGTCACTCAACAAGTTGGTTGTTTCTTGTACCTCAGAATACGACAAGGCATTGATCTCTCCTGTTTTATCCTTTATACCAACTACTAACTTTCCACCATGTGAATTACTAAAAGCCACTAATTCACAGGCAATATCATATTTGTCGAGAATGCGTTCCTTAAACTGCACCCCCGACACCTCGCCTGCCTTTATCTGTTTCAATATATCGTCCATCATTCTTTGATACATTCTTTGTTCAATAAATCGTTTACATCCACTTTCAGCAAATCAGAAATCCGTATTAAGGTTTCCAAGTCTGGTTGGCAAGTGTTGGTGCACCATTTGGAAATGGTTGCTTGGTCTTTACCCAACATTTCTGCCAACCATTTGTTTGAGTGCTTGGTTACTGCCAACATTATCTTCAATCTGTTTACATCTTTTTTGCCATATATTTATAGATATGATTCGTATGCAAAAATACAATAATTATTCTAAATATCGCTGTAATATTTTCAATAAGTTTATTTTAAAGGCTATTTATTGAATATTTCGCCATTTTTAGATAAAAACAGGGGTATCTTACGATAAAAACATCAAGATACCCCTATATCGACTTTACAGAAGATGAACTACCCCAAAAGTGCGGTCGTAAAAAGACCTTTTCTCCATTCGGTACATTGGATTCAAAGGGAAACACGTTGCATGGAAAAATAGACATCGCCCTGATACAGTCCTGTCTGGAGGGGAACGGGGTGAAGCCCTTTGTCCGAAACTACGGAATGGTGATTGTGGATGAATGCCATCATGTTTCGGCTGTGAATTTTGAACGGGTATTGAAGTATGTCAATGCCCGCTACGTCTATGGGTTGACGGCCACCTCCATCCGTAAGGACGGCCACCAGCCCATTATCTTCATGCAATGCGGGCCGGTCCGTTTTTCGGCTGATGCCAAAGTCCAGATGGCATCCCAAACCTTCGCACGCCTGCTTGTACCCCGTTTTACCTCCTACAGGGAACTGGCAGATGAAAAAATCCACTTATGCACGGATGGTGCAGAAAATGTCCGAAGACGTGAACAGAAACAGGCTCATCACGGATGATGTATGTGAAGCCTTGAAGGAGGGACAAACACCTATAGTACTGACCGGCCTTACCGCTCATGTAGAAACATTGACAAAAGCTTTGGCTCCTCATTGCAAACATGTAGTTACCCTTGTCGGTTCGGAACCGGCAAAGGAAAAACATCGTAGAATGGAATATCTGCAAAATGTACAGCCCTCAGAACCACTTGTCATCGTGGCAACCGGAAAGTATGTTGGCGAAGGATTCGACTATCCACGTTTAGACACCCTGTTTCTGGCATTGCCCGTTTCCTGGAAAGGGATTGTCGCTCAATATGCCGGGCGATTGCACCGGGAATATACAGGTAAGAAGGAAGTCCGCATCTATGACTATATTGACATCCGCATGCCGATGTGCGATGTGATGTACAGACGCAGACTGAAAGGATATGCATCTGTAGGTTATCGGATCAAGCAGGAGAAACCGGTGTATGTATCTGCTGAAAGCCTACAAGGCATTATTTTTAACGGACACACCTATCAAAAGTTGTTTCTCAATGATTTGTCCCAAGCCAAACATTCGGTCGTCATTTCTGCAACGAGGCTATGGCTGAGCAAACATTCCCCCATACTTGACATGCTGAAGGAATTATCGGCACGAGGCGTGGAGGTTTTCGTCTTGGTCAAAAACAAAACAGAGAAGGAAGAAAAACTGAAAGAGACAGGAATCCGGACCAGGGTCATTGATTCATTGTCGATGGACGCTGTTGTCATTGACAAGTCTTTGCTATGGTATGGAAGCGTCAATTATCTTGGTTACAATACGGATGAAAACAATGCCATACGCATTAGTGATTCAAAAGTGGCTGATCAAATTTTGGAAGTTCTATATACATAACATCTGTCGGTCTTTTATCCAACTTGTACAGAAGAAGTATATATAGATGGAATATCGTTTTTTCATTAAACAGCTATTGGTGTTATGTTCCCTGCGCAGCGTACCGTCAAACTCGTAGTACACGTCCTTTCCGTTTTTCATTCCTTCTTTGTAGAAGCGTTCCTTTTCCAGTTTCTCCTTTGTGTAAAACGTGCGGTGAGCACCGTCCAGTTTGCCGGATTTCTAGGATTTCTCTTCCGTTACCCTACCTTCATCGTCATACTTCCTGCAGGTTCCGTCCTTCCACCCTCCTTATAGGAACTTTTGGCTTTCAACTTGTTGTAGATGTACTCTTCATAATCGCCATTGAAAAGACCGCCCTTGAAACGTTCAAGGATATAGGAGGAATGGTAGCCGTCGATAATGCGGTGCTCTCCGTCAAGAGGCTTGTCGCCCGAAATTTCCCGGTGGAGAATACGGCCGTCTTCCAGGTTTATGCCTGTGATACCATCTATCGGCTACTCTTTCTGTGCATGAAACAGTAAAACACATAGTGCGGCTACCAACAGCAGAAAATAACAGTTCATTCGTTTCATACTTTTGTTGTTTTTAGATTTGTTTCTATTCTTTGATTCTCACTCTTTCTTTAAGGTACATACCCTTCGAACAGGATGCTGTACAATCGCAAATTTACACAAAGGAACAAAAAAACAACAGAGTGGGCTGTTTTTATGCTATAATAGTTTTCGAAAGGGAATTGTCACAGCCTTTATGGAAGAAAGGAATTAGATAATAGCACTATCAGGAAAGCAAGGAATGGTACTACATCAACAAGGAGGGGAAAAAAATAAAACCTGAATAAGGACTCAACCTTACCCACATTAAGATAGATTACTTTCCTATCAGAACCAAAAGAATCAGATGCACTGGATAAAACGCATAGAACCCATACTTCGCCACCTTGCCATGAATGAAGCCACGTGTTCCATCATAACAGGCAATCACCAGGCAAGCCAGCAAAGCGCCAACTATTCCATAGTGCATCATGAGTGGAAAGGCACAAAATAGCTGCGCCTTTCTACCCGAGGGAAAAGAAGGATTGCTGACGTTCCCAAACAGGTAGAATACCACCATCATCAGAATCCCCCGCCACTCGTAGTCCACTCCGGACCAAGTGGCGAAGCCGGCTATAGAAAGGATGACAGCCCCACAGAGGATGCCATCCTTTTTTAATGCTTTTATCGCAGCCAGCGCCATCACGCCCAATGTCAGGGTAAAGAGTACATTGTGCGTCCCGTCTGCGCCATTCAGCAAGTACCACGGCACCTCACTGACTACAGCAAATCCCAGCAGCTGCAGGAAGTACTTCATCCGGTTTCGGGTATGCCGGAAGCCCTCTGCAATGAGAAAAGCAAACACCGGAAAAGCGATGCGACCGAAGCAGCGCATGACCTCGTAAAGAAGTGTGCCGTGCTCCATCAAGTAGTAGGCACTGTGGTCTGTCACCATCGAAAGGACGGCAATGACCTTCAGTGTACTACCACTCAATCGAATTGAAGTATTGGTGGAATGAAGTATCTTCATTTCGCTGTATTACAATATTCTACGTTTATCTGTAAAGATACTGCTTTAAGGTGGTTATGCCATACCCAGCAGTTCCTTGACCATCTTGTCCACCTCCTCGTTCACCCGTTTGAAGTTACGGTTCAGCATGATTTCCTTCTCGCGGTCGTTCTTGAACTCATAGATTTTCGGCAGCGGTACATAGTGGTCCTCTTCGTCCTTAATCTTCTTCATGTCGAAGTGCGTCTTGCAGAAGTACTTCGTGGTCTTGAACTCCTCCGACTGCTCGATGTCGAAGTGGTTCAGCATGCTGTCGTCCGTAGCCGTGAAGTCACGGGCAGCCTGACCCGCCAGCCAACCGGTTGCCATGTCCGCAATCTTGGCGGCAGGCACCAGGTAATCCATCTTCTCGGAAATGGTGGTCGATACCTTGTTGTCGTTGATGGAGATGGATCGGGAAGTCTGCTTCGCCTTACCGAACACATCATTCTGCGCCCATTCCAGCGTTTCCTTGTTACGGGCAGCACCCATGAAGATGTTACCGCAGGTCGTAATAATTTTCTGCATGCCCACCTTGCCGTAGTCCGCTTCCAGCTGTGGCAACTCCTGAAAGCCCAAGGTCACCGCTACCTTGTTGGAGCGAGCCGTACCAATCAAGCGGTCTATCTTATGGAAGTAGAGTGTAGGCAGCTCATCCACGATGATGCTCACCGGGATGTTGCCCTTGGAATTGACTCGGGTAATCAATCGGTTCAGCACCAGTGCATTCAATGAACCGATGACCTGTTCCTTCTCCGGGTCGTTGGCAATCACGAGATAACTTGGATTTGCCTTGTCCGAAATCTTCAAGTCGAAATCATCTCCCGTAAACACCCAGTAGGCTTCGGGAGATACCAATCGGGCGGCATTGACACGAAGGGTACCCACCATACCTTCCAACTGGTCGTTCGCCTTGTTTTCGTAGGCACTCTTGAAGGGCGCCATGAGGGAAGCAATCTTGTCGTCCTGCATGAGGATGTTGAACACCTGGTCGTAAGACCTGCCAAGGAAGGAAAGCACATGCGGCATGTCCGAATACTCCCCTGTGATAGTGTCCGGCTCCACTTCCTTGCCTTTATCATCCTCGTACCAACAGCGTTCGATGTGAACTTGTTTACCCGTCCGGTCCAAATACGAGAAGCCGTTTAAATCTACAAACATCCGGTCTTCATCCGTTGACACGTCGTTGCCGTCTTTGTCCACAAAGTCCAGGATGGTGTTGCCTTTTTCATCGAGGGCATGGTAATCGTCCCAATTCCGTATCACCAATTCCAGTTTATTTCCCTCGGGTATGACCACTTCGGAGTCTGGTGCCAGGGAAACATAGCGTTTCAGCTTCTTGCCATTCTTGAAGCCTACCGGATGGAAGTTCACAAAGAAATAGATGATGGCTGCCAAAAAGTTCTCTGCCGAATTGGTAAAAAACGCCTCCGAACCGCCTTTCTTTTCACCGCCTCCCTTGTTCAGGGAAGCCAGCAAAGTAGCAGCGGTTTCCGATGCTGCCGCCAGGTCCGGAATATACTTGCGCTGAATCGGATTGATGCGGTCGGAATACTCCACATCCGTGAAGTTGATGATGCGAAAGCCGCAGTTTTGCGGCAGTTTACCTGCCTTGCGGTTCTTACAATACTGATAGAAAAGTGTCTTGGCCAACGTCGGGAACTTGAAATCGTAGCACATGATAGCAAATCCCTTGGCAGCGTGCTGACGGATAAAAGGATCGATGATACCGAACGACTTACCCGAACCCGGTGTACCCAGCACAATCGTCCCACGGAAAGGATTGATGATGTTGATCCAGCCCTTGTGCATCTTCTGCTTCCAGTAGTAAATCATCGGGATGTTCACCGAATAGTCATTGTCTACCAGAGTTTCTGATTGCTGGAACGATTCGTTCTCGAAATTGAAACGGTCTTCACCCACCTTGTAGTTGTAGTACTTGGCAATGCCATCTAGTCCCTGATGCACCAGCATGGTACCTACCACCGAACAGAGCGCATACAGGATGCGGTTGGCTGGGAAGCCAAACCAGCTCATGCCGATATTCATGCCGTGAAAGATAAAACACATGCCGACCAATGTCAATCCGGCCAGCACCGGATAGATGACCATCGTCTTCACGTTGAACTTCAATGCCTTCTTTGCCTTGGTGCCGATGCAGACTACACAGATGCAAATCAGCTCAGCCACCTTGCAGCCTGATACGGAGTTGAACACCTTGAAGCGTGCCAGAAGGTCCAGAATAAACTGCGTGCCACGGTTATCCGCCGTAATAGGAAGATTCATCACAATCTCGATGATGAGAAAGATGTAGATGCAACTGCGGAAGTAGTTGTACATCTGTTGCTGTTCCCGAGTTTCTTCGAATGCCATTGTTATTGCATTTAAAATACACGTTAAACGATAATCAGAACGGAATCTTCACACCCAGTAAGAGTCCGTTGCGGAAGGTATCTCCATGCAGGAAGTTGACGTTGTTCTTCTGGATCAGCGAAAACTCCCAGCCGTTCTGAAAGACATAGCTGTATTCAAAGCCGGCTTCCACACCGAGGAAGAACTTCTTCTGGGTGGCACCGAACTGAGGCCCCAAACGGAAGCGGAGCATGCCGTTCTTGTAACGTACCAGTCGCTGCTTATAGACCAATCCGCCATCCCAATAGTAGCCCTTCCAGAATCGGCAACATGTGGGTTTTTGCCAATGATTCCCCACTTCACCATAGATTTCCACGGCATTGCCATAGCTCAACGGATGCTCGTAACCAATCATCGCATTCAAGGTATTCGGGAACAGGAAACCGGCATTCAGCGTGAGTTTCTTGTCCTGTGCGGATGCCGAAAGCACGGCAAACGCACAACAGATAATCATTAAAATCTTCTTCATATCGGATAGGTTTTAACGGTAAATGTAATAGTATGGATAGCACGAAGAGTTCTTCAAAATGTCCGAATCAAAGCCATCGGCATTGAGGATGTCTTCGTATTCAATGGTGAGCGTAATCACACGGCCACTGATTTGGTTCTCTGAGATTTCCAGACGGAGTACCTTCTCATCCGGGAAGGTCAGCTTCTCAATCACCAGCACATTGCGGTAATTCTTCTTGAATTTCTTGACCGGGTTCAACGAGTAAATCGGTGTCAGTTCGATGGTCTGCGAGTTGGTGGCTTTGGTCTCTTTTTTATCCGTCAACTTCACGCGGAGTTCCTCAATGTCGTAGGCTATCTTCGTCTTGTTTTGTAACGAATAATCAATAAAGAAATAGTCACCGATGGTATAGATGTTGTTGACGATGGCCTTCATGCCATGGGCGTTAGACACCACCTGGTTGTACTTGCGTTTGCTGCCATACACCGCCCACGCATAGCGCACCATTTCGGCCTTGGGCATCGACACCTCGGGGTTGATATAGGACTGGGTATCGCTATAGGCCACTTCAAAAATGGAGGCTGCCATGCTGGGATAATGGGTATAAACCACGTCATACTGAGCGATATGGCGCTCTCCAATCAGGGTGATGGTGCCTAAGAGCTCATTCTCGCTGAACGCTGATTTCACTGAATCCTGCTCTAGATAAGGCTTGATGCGTACCATGTTGTCGGCACACTGGTTGCCCATAATCTTGGTCGTGGAGATGTCCACCAACTTGATGTTTTCTGGCATGACGATGTGGGTAGTGACCTCACTGTTCACGTAGATCTTCTCCTTGGCTGCAGCCTGTACAACAAAACCTAGAAGACCGAAGAAAAGTAAAAATAATTTCGCTTTCATATTAGGTAATTTTTATGATTTACTGATTTGATTATTTGTTGATTCCGTTACTTGTAAACTTACTTACTCTATTACTTGTAACCTTACTTACTCTGTGATTAGTAAGATAGTTTACCTATTTTCATTCTTGACCTTTACCTTGCTTCCTCCGAATTTATCAGATACACAATCGTGTTGTACTTGATTTTCGCTTTATTCTTGCGTATGTTGGACGAGATGGCCGAAGAAGCTGAGTTATAGACGTTTTGCAAGGCTTGCAGCGCCAAGGCTTCACCTGAGATACCGGAACCATAGCCATCTTCCGACTGGAAGTTGATGTTCTGCTGCACGGCACTGGAGCTGGCATCCTTTACAAACTCACGGAAAGAACTTTCCGGTACATAGAACCCTTCCATGCCGTCATTGTCAAATACTGAAAGCTTCACGTTGATGAACTTATCACCGACCAGAATGCTGGTAATCGTGGCCTTCACACGCTGCTGTCCGAAGCCTGTTACTGTACCATAGAGATAGGTGCCTTTCTTCAACTTGGTGTTGCTGACGGTAATATCATCCAGCAACTTGAAACGAAGTCTGGTTCCTTCTTTTGCCTTGGTGGTCTGGTCAATCATAGCGCGAATCAACTTGGCTTCAGCTACATCATCGGGGGATGTTACCGTGTGGAACTTCTCCGCATTGGTATCACCGGATTTGATAACAAGCTTGGGGCGGTTGCGTTCCTTTTCAGCCTGACGGACTTTGGCGATGGAATCAGTACTTTGTTTCTCAGCCAACTCATCCCGGTCAAAGCGACCGATACCCAATCCGCTTTCAATGGCCTTCTGGCGCTCGTAACTTCTGCGTTGGATTTCCTCCAGGTCACGGGCGAAGTCATCCTGTGAGGTATAGCCTTCGGATGTTCCGGAAGGATTGCCTCTCTGACCTGTACGGGAGTTTCCTGTACTGCCAGGAGCATTGTCCCCGTATGCAAAGGAGTTGATGTGTCTTCTGGACTCGGCCAACGACCTCTCCAGTTCCTCCATTTCCCGTTGCTGACGAAGCCGTTCCGCTTCTGCTGCATCCAGTTTGTTGAGTTCGTCTTCGCTGTAGCCATGCTCCAGTTCCTCGTTCTCTTTCTGTTCTTCACCGATGGCACCAATCGCAGTGAAGGCATCTTCGTCCCCGAAGCGGCGCGACATCTCATACATTTTATCTCCGGCTTCCTCCGCATTGGCTTGCGGCAGTTCCGTATTGATGCGGTCGGTGGCAACCGTCTGTTGGGCGTCCTCGCTGCCTCCGAAGGTCTGCATCACGAAGTACACCAGGGCACACAGGGGAATGAACACCACCAACGGGAAGATGTACTTGGGCTGTTTGAAATTGATTTTTCTGATCATGGATGGTCATTGTTTTGAAGTGATTTGACGATGGATTCCAGCCGGTTGTAACTTTGTACGATGTGGATGGAGTCCTGATGGCTTTTACGCGGTATTGCAATGAGCGAGTCCAGTTCCTCCCTAAGCAACTGCCCTTCATGGGTCAACTTTGTTAGCGTGGAACGGTGTACGCTCTTGTTTGTCTGAATGGTACGGAATCCGGAAAAGATGGGTTCCAACTGGGCAATGCTGCTGACATCCGGCTCACGTTTGTCTGACAAGGTCATGCTGTCAATAGCCACGGTACTTGCCAGCAGGAAAAAGAGCGAACCGGTGACATAGGCAAAGGTGCGTTTGGGATGCTTCCTTGCCCAGATGTTGGCCAGACGGATGCGTCCTGCCAGGCGATATCTGGTGCCGACGGCTCTCAACTTGGGTTGCAGCCAGGAGCGTATCAAGTGATGCGTCTTGAGCCTGCTTTCCTGAAGTGTCTTTCTAAATGATTTCATGGGGTACTTATTCTCTAAATGTTAGTAATCGAGGTCCTTGTTCTCCAGTGTCCTCCAGTTCGTGATCATCAAACCGTGCGGATTGTTTCGGGTACGGGGGACTGATTCGATGTAGCCTGTAGTAACCATGGAGCGTTTCAAGTCCCGGGTACGGCGCTTGATGAGCTGCGTTCCGTAGTAGGTGAACTTCCGTTCGTGTTCGTCGAACTGAATGGAGTCACACATGATGGTACACACCGCTGAAGAGGAGATGATGTCGGAATAGAATCCGTTCTCATCCAATGCCTGCTTCTGCTTGAGGGCAGTACCATCTGCCATGTACATTGCCTTGCCGACCGTCCACTTGATGTAGTCGTTGTCGGGAGGCAGGTTAAAGAAATACTGATGGAAGAGCTGGATATGCGCCTTGGCTTCCATCGTGAAGTTCGCTTCCAACTGGGCACGCTGTGCCAGGAAGGGAATGTCACCGTCCAGTATGTAAATCTGCTCCCGTTCTTTTGTCACGAGCGAGATGCAGCACCAGACGGTGAACCCGCAGATGAGGGTGCAGCCACCTATCGTGGCCAGCACCGTCATCAGGGCGAGTTTCGTTTTCTGTGCTAAGGATTCTATAAGCATAGGGAATGGTTTGAGTGATTACTTCTTGTTGTTGCTGTTCTTGGATTTGCCCGGTCTGACCAGAGAAGCGGCACCGCTGGCTACAGAGCCGACCACACTTCCTGCCATACCTCCTGCCATTGCTGTCATGCCCATCACGGTACTGCCGGCTGCTGAACCTGCACCGGAGCTGACACCGCCCGGAATTAGCCAGGAAGCCACTTCGGGCACAAAGCGGATGATATAGGCACCCACCAGCATCCCCATGGCATACATACAGTTGGAACCGATACCCTGCAGTCCCAGTGCGCCGATCTGTTCCCAGGAGTTTACCGAACCATGAAGCAGGTGGTTGTAAGCTATGAGGTCCTGCTGCAGGTTATAGAGCAGGATGAAGTCAATGTAGTAGATGCACATATAGGTGACAAAGCCCCACAGCGAGAGGGAAAGGAACTTCGACATCCACTGGCTCCAGGCCGAGTTCCAGGGCGGAGCCAGAGACAGGGCGAACATGATGGGACAGAAAATCATCATGATGGCCATGAAGATGCGCTGCGCCACCAGAATGCCGTAGTAGGACATCTGGAATATCAGTTCCCCCACAAAGCGTATGACATCGTTGATCCATTCGCTCATCTTGGTTTCAGCCGCCACCGCTGCCCGCTGCGCATAGTTGTTGATGGTGTTGCCCAGATTCTCCACGTTGTAGATGAGTTTGTCCCACCAGGCAGCATCCTGTCCGATGGCGGCTACCTGCTGGGCGGTGGAAATGGAGTCCTGTACCTGCCGCAGGCGGTCGAGGTATTCACTCTGTTTCTGTGCCACCTTCAGCTCGAAAGCGGCCACTTCCTTGTTCTTGGCTTTTGCCATGGCCTTGGTAGCGGTTTCCAGTCCTTTGCCGGGAACCTGCAGGGCCTGACAGATCCACGAGGAAGAAGAGATACAGATGGAAATGCCGATGATGCGCAGGAGTTTCATCACGTCCATGCCGCGCCGTCCGAGCATCATCATCCAGCATTCGTAGGAGCCTACACAGAGCGCCAGCAGCAAGCCGATGATGCGTGCCAGTCCGACGGCATCACCCAGCACCGCCACATTGGGAAAGGTTTCCATGGCGACCAGCAGCTTGTCCAGACTCTCGTCAATGGCAGGCAATCCGATGGTTAATGGTACTAACAGTAGATTCATATTTCATTCTATTTTTATTACATAATCCTTTTAATAGTGTGTGGAAGCCACTGCACAGAGGTTGGCGGTCCGTTTGACCAGTTCCTCCATCTTTTGCCGGGCTTCCTCGTAAGCCTTCTGCCGTTTGGCATTCTCCAGTCCGTAACCGACTCCCATCTTGTGGATGTAGGCGATGTCGGCACAGAGGATTTCATTCTGACGGCTCAGTTCGTCCACCTGGTACTGGAGCTTGCCCTTGCTTTTCTGCATGCAGTAGAGCAGTCCGTCGGTGATACAGTCCTGCATCCGGTTGAACTCGTCCTTGTAGGAAGGAAACATCAGATCCACGTTGCGGTCTGCCTCGCGGAGCAGTTCCTCCTGATAGAGTTCCTCCATCTTCTGCCGCTCTTCCTCCACTTTCTTGATTTTCTGCCGCTGGGTCTCTTCCGCCATCACCCGGGTGGGCATGATGCGTTTCACGTTGGACTTGTGCTCCTTGAAGCGCACCCGGAAGCCGGATTGAAATCCTGCCCACTTCCAGTACATTTCCGCTCCCGAGTATTTCTTATGAAGGAAGAAATAGTACCAGTCCGGTGCGAAATTCCAGGGGCCGTTCTCCATGGAGCGCCACTGCCGCTGTTTCTCCTTATCATTGGCCTTTCGCTGGGCATGCAGACCGGAAGCCATCGTCATGCCCAGCAAGCAGAGTAATAAAATTCTATACCGCATATCCTTTGTTCCATTGATTGATGACACGATTTGCTATCTCGTCCTTCACGTTGGAGTTGAGTATTTCCCAGATGTAGTCGGGCTTCCAGCCGCAGTCGGTGATGAGAAAGCAGTAGAGGTTCGCATTGTCCACGATGTAGCGGGCCTTGTCGATGGTGGCTTTGAGCGTCATCACCAGATTCAGCTTCTCGTCCATGGAAGCCTTCATCAGGTTGATGCCCGAGGCGGCCACGGAAGCATAGAGTTTGTAGCAGTGCTGCACTTCCCGGGCTATCGCCACGTTGGCATCGGCATAGTACCAGCCTACAAAGGGCTTCTTCTTGACATGCTTGAAAGTGTTGGAGGTAAAGTCCTTGTACTCCTTCACCAGCATGTAGAGCGAGTTGGCGGTAGAGGAAATGGCTCCGGCCAGTACCAGATAGGAATGGGCATTGCTCATCTTGGTGTTCAGCGTGGTCCGTACCTCGTTGAACTTGTTGGCACCTTTCGTCACCAGCGACTGTTCCCCGAAGCTGGTGACCACTCTGCCCAGTGCCTGGTCCTCGTCCTTCTTGATGCACTTGTGCAGGGCTATCAGCGCTTCAATGGTCGGCAGATCCTTGGGGATGACCACAGCAGTGGCCGTACCCGGCACCAGAAGGGACAATACCAGACAGACTGCGCCCAATTTCTTTTTCCAGTGTTCCATAGCTTTTTCATCTTTTAGTTAGCAGCCACTAGTCCGTTCCAGTCCGATACCAGTCCGTCCACATGGTTTTTCATGGTGACCATGTTGGCCCATCCCTCGGGGTCGATAGCAAAGCAGAGGTCATTCAGCGTGGCATACTGTGCCATGAGCATCATGCCGTCCACCTTGTAGCGAATCTCATTCATGTGGGTGTAGATGGAGTTGGCCAGCGACATCCGTTCGTAGCGGTCGAGCATGTTGTAGCCGTCGCTCTTCTTCTCGGCAGTGCCTTCTCCCTTGAGCGGATTGGAAATCCTCGCATTGTTCACGATGTTTACGAAGTTGCCCACCAGCTGCTGTGTTTCCATCACCAGCCCTCCCAATTCCGTCAGGCAGTAGAGCTGGTTGGTGAACTTCGCCTTGCTGACCGTCTTTATCAGTTCCGGCACATTCCGGATGATGTCGAAGGCGCAGCTGCCGATTTCCTTGTAGTACAGGCTCTTCGTACCGAAGCCGGAGATGTTCTGCATCGACAGTTTGTAGAGTTCCTTCATCGTGGCCATGCTGACCGAATAGAGTTCCACCTTCTGCTGCTTGGCGGCGATGGTGTCCAGCCGGGCATTGTGCTGTTCCTCGATGAGTTTCTGGGCGGCAAGGTTGGACGATACGATTTTGATGCAGTTCTTGTCCACAACTACACGCCAACCTGCAAATGATTGAATAGATGCTGTAAGAAACAACATGACTAAAAAAGCAAATTTTAACTTGACCATAATGACATGACTTTTTGATGTTGATTGACTTTTCTGGCAAATTCCAGATACTTATGGCCACCGTCCCGTTTGCGGTCCGCCTCGATATGCGTGATGGCTTCCTGCATGGTTCCGTAGTGGGCCAGATAGAGTTTGAGGGCTTCCTTTTCCGTGCGTTCGGTAGTGTAAGCCCAGTAGCATTCCGGTGCTTCTTCCACACCGTACACATCCGAGTTTTGTCCCCGGCATATCCACACCTCCTTGAAGTAGCTGCGTCCTTCCCGGTTGTTCAGGGCATTGATGGTAAATATCTGCTGCCGCTGAATGGGGGTCAGTCCCAGGATGGCGGCAATGTCCTCGTAGCGGTCCTTGAACTTGGTCTGGTCGAGCAGTATCTTCACATCGGAGTTGTTGATGATGGCTTCCTTCACAATGGGCGAATCTATCACATCGTTCAACTCCTGGGTAACGACACCTGCAATGCCGTGGAACTTTCTGACCGTTTTGTACAAATATTTTATATATTCTGCCATGGTGGGTGAAGCAATCGCCTTCCACGCTTCCTCGATGATGAGTGCCTTGCGTCCTTTCTTGATGCGCATCTTCTGCAGGAACACATCCATGATAATCAAGACAACTATCGGGAAAAGCACGGGGTCATCCTTAATCTTGTCGATTTCGAAGACGATGAATTGCTCATCGAAGAGGTTCACGTCCAGGTCGGAGTTCAGGGTCATCTCCAGTTCGCCTCCCCGGTAGAACTGCTTCAGGATAGCTGCGAAGTCGCGGATGTTGAACTGAATCTTCTCCTGTGCCACGATTTGCGGAATGCGTTCCAGGGCAAACTCATAGAAGGAATTGAAGGACAGTTCACGGACTTTCAGTCTGCGTTTCTGTTCCTCGATGTGGTCTATCTGCTTGTCTATCTTGATAAGCATGGAGTTGTTGTAGAGTTCCTTCTTGTAGTTCTCGATAATCTGCAGGGCACGTTCCTTTTCCCCTTTGCTGGCAGCTTCATCTTGGGCAAGGGCATAGAGCGAACGGCACTGACGGAGCAGTTTGAGTCGCCGGGCTTCTGCAGGAAGCATGAGTGCCTTGCTTTCCGCCTGCTTGTCCATTTCAGCATCCTGAATCTGGGCATCAATGTCCTCCATACTGTGGGAAAACTTGTCGTAGTCTTCTTCCATCTTGGAGGCAACCAACAGCTTTTGTCTCAACCCTTCACGTTCCTTTTTGGTGAACTTGGTGAAGGGATGGAAGTAGGCTTCGTAGTATTCCACGATGGTCTGGTTAATGAGCATGTCCTCAATCTTACTTGGAAAGTCGTTTCCTTTGAATATCAAGAATATCAAAGACTTCAAGAAATTCTTCTTTTCCCCGAAGTTCAAGTCATACTCTTCCTTTGTTACCTTGAAAGGATTCATGGAGATGGGCTTCTCCTTGGAATAGGATATGTAAGTGCCCTTGTAGTAACCGCAGATACCTTCATAGGAGTCGCCCGTATCAACCATAACCACATCCGTCTTTTGCTCCAGCAGCTGTCTGACCACGCTGTTCATGTGGAAGCTCTTACCACTGCCACTCGGTCCGATACAGAAGAAGTTGGCATTGTCCGTCATCTTCACCTTGCCCTCTTTCCCCGTGATGTCAATACATACCGGCAGCCCCTGGCGATCGGTATAATAGGTAGTCAGCGGGGTATCTTCCGAACCTTTCAAGTGTTCCTTGAAGAAGAAGCACAAAGCTGCATCAGATAAAGTAAGGAACAGGTCATAGTCCGGATTGAAGGCATAGCCGTTTCCCGGGAAACTATCTGTAAACAATTCCAACTGGTTGTAGGCGGTACGGGACGGCATGATGCCGCACTCATACAGTTTGGTTTCCAGATAGGAAGTGACCGGAGTGACCTTGTCTGCCGGGCAGCTCACCAGGATGTTGAAATTGCAATAGACCAGCTGCGTGCTGTCCACCGCCAGGCGGTCCAGCACTTCCTCGATGTCCTCCTTGGCAATCTTGTTGCTCGGGTCGGGCATGGAGCCGTGACGCTTGGCTTTGGCCTGGAGTTTTCTCAGCAGTTTCCGTTGGTTCGGTATCTGTACCACCTGGTTGAACACCACACAATCGGCATGGGGCACACTCGTCAGAAAAGAGAACAAATCCGTGGCGATGCCGTAGCCGTTGATGTTCATCTGTGTGTAGGGCTTCACCAGCGAAGGCAGGTTAATCTCGTCTATATCCACCAGCGGATAAGAACGGACTACCCGGTCGCCAATTTTCAGATATTCGTCTGATGCCTTGAAGTTGGTCATGGAGAACGGGCCATGCCGGAACTGGAAGGCCATGAAGCGGTGGCAATACTCATCGACTTCCGTCTTACTGAGTTTCCGGTGCTTGATGTTCTTCTCCTTGAGGATGTCGCTCACCTTGGAAACCTTGGAATGGAAGTCCAGCCATTTCTTCGGGTCGTACTGCACGAACTGGCTGCGCTGCACCTCCTGCGTGAGGATAAGGTAGGTACGTATCTCCGTAAATTCTCTTCCCTCAAAGTAACGGAAGTAGCTTTTGGTCAGGAACTCCGCATCCTCCGGCACCTCATGGTGGTAGGACTGCTTGCAGAGCACGTCCTGTTTCTGCAGGGCATAACCCTCGCCGAGCGTCTGTACCACATTGGAGAGCACATCCTGAAAGAGCATGTACTGCTCCGCATCGGTACAGAGCTGCTGCACGGGATTGGTTATCTCGAAAATAACCGACGGTTCCCCCTTGGCTGAAAAAAGGACGACATTGCCGTCCGTTTCCTCCAGCTGCGCATAAAGGCCGTCAAATATTCTTTTCTTGGTACGTGCCATAATCATTCATTTTATTTTACGAGTTGCGTCTCAGATTCTTGTAAACATAGATACCTTTTGCCCGCCGTTTGTTATGGAGACCGCCACGCTGCTTGACGTAAATGGTGACCAATCCGACCACTGCCATCACCAGCATGGCGATGAACCCTGCAAGCTTTCCCAAGGCGATGGAGAAACCGATAAAACCCACGAACGACACACCGATGGCCGCTGCTGCCAAAGTCAGAAAACGACCGCGTATGCCCATGAACTCCAGCGGTTTCTGCAAGCCTTTGAAAACGGGATAACCCTCTTGATTCATCGTCATAATTCCGGATAGTATATTGACAGATTGGATTACTTAAAGAAGAGCGGAAGAGCCTCAGAAAGAGCGATAAATGCGATACAGCCACCAATCGTCAGCATGATAGTTTTCTTGACATCCTGGTCACCGTTCTGCATCTTGAAGTAGACGTTAAACGCCCCTACAAGCACAATAACGGCCGCAATCGCTTTCATCAAATTTGACACCGGAGTCTGGTAGGAACTCACTTCCTGCGTGGCTTTGGTAAAACCTGCGGCCCCCTTGCTGCCTGCCATCGCTTCACCGACCGATATCGTAAGGGCAAAGATGAACATGAGGCATTTCTGTGCCGCACTGCAGACCATGAGGCGGTTGACTGCTTTTTCAGAAAAACGCTGGATAGAGCGGAAGATGTTTGGGTTTCCGCATACAAGTTGATTGAATTGTTTCATTGTATATTTCTTTGATAATGGATTTCATCGCCAAAGGAACAGAGGTCGCCAAAGAAACAGAGGTCATTCAAGTATCAGAGGTCGCTAAAGGAACGGTGGACTTTCGTCCAAGTAGTATCTGGTGTATTACCCGGCATATCGCATGCTTTCGCAGTGATAGATAATGGTACCCAGGTCACATTCACCGGTTTCGGCCAGCTGGTCGATGGCTTTGAAGATGTCATCTACCAGAATACCGTCTGTCAGGATGGGTTCCCGGTAGGTCGGTGAGAAGTTAGATCCGGCCGAAGTTCCAGCTTCCGATGGGGCTGTTTCGGCATCTGCATTGGAAGTATCTTCAATTTCATCTTCATCAGTAGCTTCTGAAGAAGATATTTCTTCTTTATTATCAGGCTCAGCAAATTGAGTCTGTGATCCTGTTTCGGATGAAGGATTCTCAGTTGAAGATGTTTCTTCCGAAACGAGAACATCTTCACCACTTTTAGAAGCATTCTCATTCGGTTGTTCATCAGATGTTGTCTGCTGTTTATCCGTGTTGGAATCATTTTCATTCCCTGCTTCTTCCTGCTTCTTTTCCTCTTCCTTCTTCTTATCGTCCCGGGTCACCTGCTGGGGCTGGAAGGAACGGGCTTCATCCGTGATGTCTATTTCCTCTTCGGATTGATTCTCCTGCGCTGCCGCCTCGGCTGCTTTCAGGTGCTGGATGTCCATGAATATCAGAAAGCCGTAGTAGCCTATCAAGACCACAAAGAGGATTAAGATTACTTGTCCGTAGGTCATAGCTGTAGTTATAGGAGGTTTGACAATACAAGGGTTTCCTCTGACGGATAAGGCAGAAAACGGAAGCCCAGTTTGGCTCCTCTCAGTTCTGATTCCTGAATCCGGTGAAGGTCATCCGTATAATAAAGGATGCCGTATTCCTCTCCGGCAATGTAGCCTTTGGACTTGAGCCATGAACGGAGTCTTACCCGTGCCCGGTTGGACACAACCTTAATGCGGGTGATCGGACTCAGCCCGAATATAACCCTGCGTCTTTCCCTCCGCATCATGTCGGAATGGATTCGTGAAAGCACCTTAAAATCCTCCAACGCAGTACGCTTCAATCCCATTCTAACAGCAATGCGCCGGGCATATTCCCGTGAAATTCCCAATTCCTTGCCTATCTCAGCATAAGACCGGTGAGCAAAATGATTGCGTACATATTCTGCATGCTCCATCCAACGGCTTTTGACCGCTTTCTTCAGCCCCAAGCTACGGGCCTTTTCCTTTACAGCACGTTCGCACATGCCCAAAATCTCTGCGGTTCTCGGGGTTGTTTCTATGGGATAGAGCTGGATAAGAACCGCAATCTTCTGCTCTGTCCAATTAGTTCTTTTCTTTCTCATAATCTTTCTGATTGAAATTTGTAAACAATGATTTCTTTTCTCTGCGAAACGGCACAAGCTGTAGAAGGTAAATATCAAAGAATGTACGGACAATGGCATTGACCATATCCGAACGGCTGCGGTTATGGATGTTGCAGTCATCCAGCGAGTCTGCCAGATCCCGGTCTAGCCTGCATACCAGTCGTTCGCTTTTGACATTACTTTCATCGGAAATTTCCAAATTTTTCAGAAATCCTGTCCAATAATCTTCCACCTCCTTTGAGGGAGAAAGAAGGATAGGTTCTCCGTCAGTTTCCGTTTTCTTCTCACTTGTATCATTCGTCCGATCCTGGAGGCCGGATGATTTTTCCAACATTTCGGGCAACTCGTGCGTCAGGATAATGTCAGAATCATTGATGCCTTGTGTCAAGTCACCAATTTCCGGAATGTCTTTTTTCATGCGCTATGTTATTTGATGGTTACTGATAAATTTAATCTCGTCATTCATATTCCGATTCTTCCTTATCGGTTGTATCAGCAGACAGACCTCCTGCTTCGCGTTCTTCTTCATTTCCATCTTCATCCATGGCAATATGTGTAACACCTTCTTCCCGATTTTTTTTCTTGCCTATTTTCTGATTAAGATTATCCGTCAGTTGTATTCCGGTAAGCTTTACCTCCCTCACTGGAGTTACCTTGCCGAAAATGCTGAAATAGATCTTGTCGAAAACATTGCCAACATAACGAATCTGCATATCCAGTGCAGCCACTGTACTGAACCGCTCCATATCAGCACGCTTCGGTATTTTCCCGGTTACATAACCGTAATTAGAAAACGTTTCCCGTGTATTGTCCCAAAGTATCAGTTCTGAGCGCTTTCCTACGCGGTTGTCATTGAGGTTGGGAATGATGAAGAGCTGTGCATTCATACGGTCTCCAACTACCTGACGAAGTCTGTCAAGAAAAAGCAGAAAACTGGCTGTGGAAGGAACGGTCACCAGATCATAGTGGAAAGGAACAACGATGATATCTGAATTGACAAACATGGGGACCAGACCTTCCGCTTTCAGACTTCCCGGTGAATCCATAAGCACCACATCAATCTCCGGATCATTATGCAACTTTTCAATCAGGGAGGTCATGGCCGTCTTGTCATCCGGTTCATAAGCCCATACTTCGTAAGGCACCTGTTCCTCTCCATATTTTTTAAGGTCTGTCTTACGGCACTTCATAATCGAGTGCTGAAAATCACAGTCGATTATTACCAGACGGACACCTTTCGTCACCAAGTAATTGGCAAAGGTCACACAAAGAGTAGTCTTTCCGACTCCTCCTTTCTGGTTGGCAAAGGTTACTATGACAGGGGACTGTATCATGTCGTTTTTACTTGAATTAAATTTGCAAGCAAAAATATGTGCAGAGATATTGAAAACCTAAATGCACAACATCAATGTGCTTGAGATTGCAGAAACATGGGTAAATAAGTCGGATGAACCTGAGTTTTTCAATCTATATGCCCGAATTGGTTGCAGTAGGCAGTCCCATGAAAGTCTTTCAAAAAAATAGTGGTCCCCATTGGTTGTCCGGTTACGGATTATAGCCATAGCCTGTTTAATAAATATTCGTTTATCTGCATGATTAAAACAATGTTACTTTCCCGTAAGCAAGTGTTTCCTTCTTCCGCAAAGAACCAAAAGCTCCTTACATCTTTAATGAACGTCCATCATCTACATCATTGTAGTCGGTCTTATTTCCAACCTCCCATTCGCGGTTGGCGCTGTGACTGCCTTCTCCTTCTTTCCGGAGTTTGCCCAGTCCTTGATGAGACTTCCGTTGCAGACTCTTGACCGGATTGAGCGTCTTCTTGGACTTCTTGAACGGCACCCCCTGGCGCTTCTGCTTTTTGGATTTCTTCTTCACCCGTTCCACATCGAAGCCTTCTTCATTCAGGTTGATCAGGATATGCTCCTTGAAGTTGATGGCATAGTAGGTATCATCTACCTGACGGATGATGAAGCCTTCCTGGTACATGGCACTGCGGGGGGACTTCATTTCGGGATCATTGAAGATTTCATGCATTCGGCCGACGGAATCGGCATACTTGGGAGGACGTTCTGTTGAGATGTCCACCAGATCCGGACGGTCCACCTTGAAAACCTTACAGAGCAAGTCCACTTCCGCGTCATTGGTAGGGCGGAACTTCTCGATGAAGCTGATGCGGTTGTTGCGGTCAATGGCCTTGGCCATGAAAGGGGGCAAGGGTCTGCTCTTGCCATCGTAGTAGATGACACCTTTCTTTATATAGGCACGCTGTTTCTTGAGTTTCTGGAAGATTTCTCCCTGAGTGGTCTTGGGATTGAGGGTCAGCAGCTGGTCTATGAATGCTTCTATCCGGTCAAAGCGTTGTTCGGGAGTAGCAAAGTCCAGCAGTTCTTCTACGGCAAGGACTCTGGCCCCATGAATGACCGTCTTGTTGGCATGGTCTATCAGCATATAGCCATAGGGTTTGTCTTTCTTTCCGAAGAAGACCACATCCACTCCGAAGTTCTTCTTCATTTCCTTCTGTAGTTCCTCTTTGTTAGCGCATACGTCCCGGTATTTTTTCAGATAGGCTCTCAGCTGTCGGTTGCGTGACTTGTCCTGATAACCTTTCTTGAACAGGGCTTCAATCTCTGTCAGGGGGAGTTTCTTTTGGATTCGGCCGCCTTGCTTGACGAAGACGTTCCCGTCTTTCTGGAAGACTTCATAGCCCATGGTTCCCATCACGGCCTTGAACTGGGCAAAGGAGGAGAAGCTGTACTGCTTGGCAGCCTCGATGTCCTTGTCTGTTTTCTGCTGCCGGTCCATACCGAGTATCTTGTCAATGACCGCCTGCGAGCGTCTGCGTTCATGGTCATGCTGTATCTTACGACCGTCGGGCGCCACTCTCGAAGTCACAATGTGCAAGTGAGTGTTGTCTGTATCGTGGTGTGCATAGATGAGCCAGGGTTGTCCGGGCTCGGCATACCCCATTTCCTGCAGATATTGGTGCGCGAAATCAAGTAACTGCTGTTCCGACATTTCATGCCCTTTGCAGGAAATGGCTACATGGAACTGCGGTTTCTGAATCCGGCTGTTCTGGGAACTGTAGAACTGGAGAAATTGCACCAGCTGTTTGGCGGTCGGATGTTCCGAGGTATCCAGTCCACCGAAGTTCTGCATCTCCAGCAGGGTGGCCACTCCTTTATAGACCTTGTGTTCGTTATAACCGACTGCATGGAAGTCTGCACTTCCGGGAAGTATGGTTGCTATCATAATTTATATATTTGTTTGCTGACTCATGAAACTTGGGGTTGCGGACCAGACAGACTAAAAATCCCGGTCGCTTGTAAAACTGGATACAGGTTAGTCTATTCATCACACCCAAATACAAAATATCCGTTTACCTTTACTTAATCAGCCGTGTTCTGTTGTTCAAAGTTTCCAAGTCATCCTTTATCCTTTTCAAGATGTTCTGTACATCCTGAATCGAAGGGAGCAAGACTTCATTCACATAACCGGGTGACAGCAGTCCAGCAACCGCCAGTTCGTTGACCCGTCTGACCGACTGATTCAGGTTGCTGCCAGCCCAGGACAGTTCGTTCTGGAACTTTCGGTAAAATGCACACAAGTCCTGCATCATCTCAATCTGTTGTTTGACATCCACATGGGTAAATTCTTCAACAGCTTTGCGGATATAATTGCTCACGGACTGGTAGGGAACTGCTTTTTCCTTCAGGTTCAACAGTTCGTCCGCTGTAAGCCGCAACTGAAATACTTTGGTACGCTGGTTCTTCATATTCCATAACTTTAGTTGTTCGGATTCCCGGACACCTATTTCGCGAAGCGAAACAGCGATGCACATCGCTCCGCTGCACGGCAGTCGGCAAGTTACCCTTGTGAGGACAAAACTTGTTTTGTAATGACAAGGGTACAACTTGCTTGCTTGGCTCCATATGCAACGCAGTTCGATTTCTTCCGGGATGATTTCAGACCCAAATTACCGCAAAATTTTGCGAAGCGCAAAAATGCACAACATCTTTCTGAGAGAAAATCTTCTGTTAAATTCACCTGTGTATCAAGCATTCTTGTGACTTGCATTCAAAGGTTTCCCAAGTTCCTGTTCATTGACTCCTTGTTCATCCATATCATGGTGAAATGTTCACAAAGCATGAAGTAAAAACCGACGGTTGTTCATGTGGCTATAGAAACAAGGCTTGAAGTTTAGCTGTCGGAGGCATGCCAGTTACATGGCTGCATCATCCTGCGTTTGTTTGCTTGGTGTTGCACAGTTTTCATAATGAGTGAAACAAGAGATAGAGGAACAACAAATCTGTAAACAGAAGAATGTGCAATCATATTGCCATGTGAGCATTAGCTGAAAGACAATAGGATATATAACTATGGCATCAGTCTTTATTCAACCTATGTTTATTTGCTTATCATCCAAATAGCCATGACAGCACAAGGAAAAGAGCATTCAGCAATGAAAATCTGTAAACATGCGTTCTGTGATAGAAGGAGAAAAAGAACAATGATACCCGGCTATTATGGAACTGAACCCAAAGGGAAAAGAAGAATAAGGTGTAATCGTATTGTAGAACCTACACATTCTGGACATTCAAAACTTCGGGCATATCAGCATGGTATTCAAAGTTGCAGGATGACAATGCTTGACAAGCACAGAGTTCATGGTCATCAAATACAGAAAAAGAGGTTGAAAAAGCATGTATAGGTACGAATAAAACGAAGATAAATCCTTGCGTATTTCATTGATTTTTAGTATATTTGGTAATAACAATCTACCTCGTAGAGATTATTTATAACTAAAAAACAGATGACCATGTTTGAACTGTTGCTCCTTATATATATGTTGCCGGTCTGCATTCTTATTGGTTTGCTGATACGGTTTGCACTTTGGCTTATTCGCGTAATGCTGCGGTTGGCATTATGGCTGGTAAAGAAAACTTTCGTCTTGATATGGAAGCTGGTGACGCTTGCGTTTGTGCTGGTTATTTCTGGCAGTCTGTTCCGGCAGCATTCGGACGGATAAAAGTGGCATGAGGAAAGGTATAATATGGGAAAAGCCGTATCTTCCTGTTGGAATGATACGGCTTGGTAAAGGTGTAACGGGTCTTTTCCCTCGAAGTAAGGATTGAACAGAAGCAAGTCGGTTAATTGATGAAACAGTTTTTGAAGCCATCAAACTTGTCGGCGACTTGCATCATATCCTGCTCAATTTTCTTGTTGGTGATACGCGCATAGATTTGTGTTGTTTTAATGTTGGTATGTCCCAGCATCTTCGAAACGGACTCAATGGGAACACCCTTGCTGAGCAACATCGTTGCAAACGTATGACGTGCAAGGTGGTAGCTGAGACGTTTCTTGATTCCACAAAGGTCAGCAATCTCTTTGAGATAAGCATTGATCTTTTGATTTGACAGGACTGGAAGCAGCCTGTTGTCTTTAGTCTTTCCTTTATACTTGTCAAGAATCATTTGAGGTATCTCCAACAAAGGGATATTACTCTGCACATTGGTCTTCTGACGGTTGATGATAATCCACGGACGGTTATCAAGGGTGATGATATTTTCCTGCGTCAGGTGAGCCACGTCGATGTAGGCAAGCCCACAGAAACAGGAAAAGATAAAAACGTCCCTCACCATTTCAAGCCGAGGTATCTCAAAATCTTTCTGCATGATGCGCTGTATTTCTTCATCCGTAAGAAAACCCCGATCCACCGGTTCCAGGTGAAAGTGGTGGTTCAAGAAAGGGTCGTGCGTCATCACACCGCACTTCTGGGCAAAGATAACTACGGTCTTGAAGAATTTGAGCGTCTTGGTAGCCGAATTTGACTTCAGGGAAACCACTGTCTTCAGGTATATTTCAAAATCATGGATAATCAGATGCGTCAGTTCACCCGGCATGAGATCCTTTCTGCCGTATTTGGCATGGAGGAAATTCACAAAATGGCTTCGGGCTGCCGAATATTTGTGATACAAGGCTATGCTTTTACCTGCACCAACCTGTGCTTTGATGTCCTCCAGATACTTGTCATAGAACTCCACAAACGTAGTCTTGACCTTATTCTTGCCCAAAAAGATACTTTTGATTTTGTCAAGGGTCAGGTCTTCGTCAAATTCATGCTTCTTGAAAATCATCTGCAGCGAATTTGAGATGTTGTCCAGCTGAGCATTCAGATTCAAGGATTCGCTTCCACGCCCCTTTACCCGGTTGGTGGAATTGTTCCATAGCTTCTTGTCAATGTAGATACCGGAAGAACCGACATTCAGCATTTCACCATTCAGGAAAATCCGGATCATCAAGGGAGACTTTCCCTGCTTGTTTTCGTAGTTTGAACGTACATAGTACGACACTTTAAAAATCATTCTCATAACGACTCAAATTTAATGTAGCACCATGGCTACAAAGTTCTACATAATCAGTTATGAATCAATGATTTTATAGGCTTCAAAATGGGCTTCATTTTTCGGTCACTGCTACATTTTTTTGAGGGGTCTTCAAAGTGTAGCAGTAAATGTAGCAAATAATGACCGAACTTTGAAGGCTAAACCCTACATTCAGGCCTTCACCTTGGGGCGCAAAAATAAAAAAGCACCGTAATCAGCTGATATACGATGCTTTGAATGACTTTTTGAAGGCTTTTGTGAAGTCCTTCGTTTTTGTTTCAGCGGAGAGAGAGGGATTCGAACCCTCGGTACCCGTAAGGGTACAACGGTTTTCGAGACCGTCCCGATCGACCACTCCGGCATCTTTCCAATGGTCTATTATTTTCGAGGGGCAAAGGTAGAGAAAAGAATCGAGTAGAGATTATTTTAATTGTAAAAAAAACTAAAATAAATTGACTATTCTTTTTCTTTCCATGTTTTATAGGGGTGTTTTGCCAGATTGGAATTATAATAGCGGGGGTCGCCTGTAACTTCTGTTTCTATGAAAGGAGGTAAATCGAATTGTTCCGACTCTGATTTTAGCTCGATTTCGGCAATAACCAGTCCGTCATTATTGCCCATGAATTCGTCTATTTCCCATCTGTGTCCGGCATAGGGATAAATGTACCTTTTCTTTTCGATGATTGAAGGAAGACAGAGTGATCCGAACATTTCGGCAGCATCGGCTACCGGAATGGGGTATTCGAATTCTTTACGGGTACAACCTGTGGTAACACCTTTGAGAGTAATGAATGCATTATTCCCGGAAATTCGTATGCGCACGGTTCTTTCTTTATCGATTGAGATGTATCCTTGTTTATAATATTTGCATTCGATTGATTCTTGTCGGTATGACTGGTCTTTTACTGTGTATTTGCGTTCTATTTCGGTACTCATGATTTAACATATATAAATAGAATGCCGAATATAGTACATTTATTTGGTTTAAGAAGCAGAATAGAAATCCTGACATTATTAAACATTGTTAAACCTATAAAGTGAAGATAATAAAACTCCGAGAGCCGACAGTTTTTTTGTACTTTTGCATTTTGGAAATTCGAGAGAATCGAATATCGGGACCAATTATAATATACAGTTTGTGAGACTTTTATGACAAAAAAGATATATGTGGTATTAACCCTTTGCCTATTATTTATAGGACTTCCTATTTCGGCTACGGCACAAAAGGCGACAGTGATAAAGGGGATAGTACGAGATTCCATAACCCATGAGCCTATATCTTATGCTTCTGTTTTTTTTGTGGGGAGCGATAAGGGACTTATGACGGACGATGACGGTAAGTTTGCCGTTTCGGTACGTGATAATTTTCTCAATGTTCGATTTTCTACGTTGGGTTATCGAGAGAAGACGGTTTTTGTAAAGAAAGGAGCCGAGAATGATTTGGTTATCGATTTGGTTCCATCGGATTATGTCTTGAAAGAGGTGGTCGTGAAACCGAAAAAGGAGAAATACAGTAAGAAAAATAATCCGGCAGTGGAGTTTGTAAAAAAATTGATAGAGCGTCGCCACGTAGGAGATCCGAAAAATCACGATTTTTATAATTATGAAAAGTATGAAAAGATGACTTTTGCCCTGAATGAATTTTCGGAGGAACAAAAGAAAAAGTGGCTTTTCAAAAAATTCCAATTTATTTTTGACTATGTCGATACTTCGGAGGTTTCGGGCAAACCTATTCTGACTGTTTCGATAAAGGAGAAGATCGCCGAGAATTATTATCGTCGCAGCCCGGAAACTGAGAAATCTGTGGTGACCGGTATTAAGCGGGCGGGAATCGATGAAATATTCAGCCAAGAAAGCGTGCAAATGTTGTGTGAGGATTTATTCCGGGAAATCGATATTTTCAGGAATGATATTACTCTGTTGAATAATAGATTCGTGAGCCCTTTGTCCAACATAGGAACTTCGTTTTATAAGTATTATTTATTAGATACGATTCTGGTAGACGGCGTGAAATGCGTGGATTTAGGCTTTGTTCCGTTTAATTCGGAGTCGTTCGGCTTTACAGGTCATATTTATGTGCCCGAAGGAGATTCGACCTATTTTATCAAGAAGGTGAAGTTGAACGTGCCTCGGGATATCAATCTTAATTATGTCGAGAATATGTATCTCGAACAGGATTATGAACGTTTGGAAGACGGGACGCGTATTAAAACGAAAGACGATGCCATTATAGAGTTCCGGATCATGCCTGCCACGCAAGGATTGTATGCAAGGCGTATGACCACCTATGATAAATTTACCTTTACTCCTCCCGACGATTTGTCGGTTTATGATTTTGAGGGTCGGGAGAAAGTAGAAGTGGATGCTCAGGCAAAACCGGAAGAGTTCTGGGTAGACAATCGTCATGTGCCAGTAAAGAAAAAGGAGAATGCCGTAGATAAACTTTTAGCTCGACTACGAGAGGTTCCGGTGTTCTATTATACGGAGAAAGTTTTGGGAATACTAATCAGCGGTTATATAGAAACAGGGAAAGACAGTAAGTTCGATTTCGGGCCGATGAATACGACTATTAGTGCAAATGAAATAGAGGGAGCTCGTTTCAGAATAGGTGGACTAACCACCGCCCAACTAAATCCACATTGGTTTGCTCGCGGTTATGTGGCTTATGGAACCAAAGATGAAAAGGTTAAATATTCGGGTGAAGTAGAATATTCGTTCAATAAGAAGAAATTTCATTCCCGGGAGTTCCCCATCAATTCTATCAAGCTGAGCCATTCGTACGACATAGACCAATTGGGACAGCATTATCTGTACACGAATAAAGACAATGTTTTCCTTTCTTTGAAACGTAAGGGCGATAATAAAGCTACTTATTTAAGAAAGACCGAGTTGTCTTATTTGCAAGAACGAAAGGGCGGTTTTTCATTCGGTTTGGGTATTCGTAACGAGATACAGCAGATGGCGACCGACCGTATCGCTTTTGTCGATGGATACGGTAAAAAGATAAAGGATTATATGCAAACCAATTTTGAGGTGAAATTGCGCTTCGCTCCCAATGAAAAATTTTACCAAACGAAAAGCCAACGTTTCCCAATCAATTTGGATGCTCCCGTGTTGACACTCTCTCATAATTTTGCTTTCAAAAATTTCTTGGGCAGCAAATATTCATATAATCATACCGAATTCGGGGTTCAGAAACGTTTTTGGTTCTCGGCATTCGGTTATTTCGATGCTATTGTGAAGGCCGGAAAGGTATGGGACAAAGTTCCTTTTCCTATGTTGATACTTCCTAATGCGAATCTTTCTTATACGATTCAACCGGAATCATATGCTTTGATGAATGCTCTCGAATTTATCAACGACCAGTATGTGTCGTGGGATTTTACTTATTATGCAAACGGAGCTTTGTTCAATCGTATCCCTCTGTTGAAATATATGAAATTGAGAGAGGTGTTTGCGTTCAGAGGTTTGTACGGTAGTTTGAGCAAGAAGAATAATCCACTGTATAATAAAGATTTATTCGTATTCCCGAAGGGTAGTACCGAAATGGATAAAATGCCCTATATGGAATGTAGTGTAGGTCTCGATAATATATTTACCATTTTGCGGGTAGATTATGTATGGCGATTGACCTATCGGGAAAGCCCGAACGTGAGCAAAGGTGGGGTACGTATCGCCTTGCATTTTTCGTTTTGAGGGTAGCTTCTCTTGACTCTTTTTGTGATAGTGTATTGCCCGGTCGAAACGATGGCGTGGCTAGGGGAATCGTTTGCCGTCTTGTTTTCATTTTTGTAACCCCTCCGTCCTACGGACACCTCCCCTATATTTTGCATGGCAAAACACCCCGCAATGCTGCGGGGCACGGCAGAGGAGTTTTAAAATATTTCTGATAATGAAAGCTGAGACACCCTGCAAGGCTATGGGATATGGTAAAAGAAGGGGGATAATGCTCTTCTGTCACATTATTTTAGCGAATGAGATAGATTGATTGTATTTGGCCTTCTCCCTTGTGTTGCGTTGGCATAATAGGGGAGAAACCGAGAAAACAACAGTTTCTGAGGAGAGATTCATCTCTAAAATTCAAATCTACTCCCACGAATTTTCTACTGAATCGTTTTTCCTTTTAATTGCGTTTTGTGGTTATTTGTGTTACCTTTGCAATTTAACTTAAAAGATGTATTTATGAGAAAAGTATTTGTATGGATGTGGTCCGCTTTATTTTTAGGCGGGTTGATTTCGTGTGCCTCCTCGGGAGATTCGTCTCGATGGGTGTTGGTGTGGGAAGATGACTTCAATGGTACTTCTTTCGACACGGCAACATGGTCTAAAATTCCGAGGGCCAATCCTGAATGGGCTCGGCATATGTCGGACAATGAGGCTTGTTATGAAATGCGAGATGGTAACTTGGTATTGAAAGGTATTGTGAATACCGATCTCGAAAATGATACTGCTCCGTATATTACCGGGGGTGTATATACCAAGAATAAACGAGGATTTCATGGCGGCCGTCTCGAAGTGAAAGCTAAATTGCAGGGTGCGCAAGGAGCTTGGCCGGCTATTTGGCTCAAACCTTGTGACGAGGCTCAATGGAAGTGGCCGTGGGCCGGAGAGATCGATGTCATGGAGCGTTTGAACCACGATTCGATTGCTTATCAAACGATACATACCGCTTATACGATCGAGAGAAAACAGACACGTAACCCGCGTCACGGTTCAAAAGGAACTATTAATCCCGATGATTATAATGTGTATGCCGTAGAAATGTATCCCGATAGCCTTGTTTTCTTTATCAATGAAAATCGCACCTTTACTTATCCGCGCATAGATACGGGAGAGGGTGACGAATTGCAATTCCCGTTTAAGAAACCTTACTATCTGTTGATCGATATGCAGCTGGACGGTGGTTGGGTAGGTCCTGTGGATACGCTCGATTTGCCGGTCGAAATGGTCGTGGATTGGGTACGTTATTATAAAGAGAAAGAATAATGGGATAGATATCTGATGAAAAAAGGAGCTCTGTACAGAGCTCCTTTTTTTTGTAAACGACCTGTTTGTTGGCTTTACTTAATGATTCCGTCACGCCGCATTAATGCATCTATCGTGGGTTCGCTTCCTTTGAAGCGTTTGTATAGAATCATGGGATTTTCCGTACCGCCCCGCTTCAAGATATTGTCGCGGAATGATGTGGCTGTAACCGGGTCGAAAATGCCGTTAGCCTTGAATACGGAGAATGCATCGGCATCAAGAACTTCGGCCCATTTATAGCCGTAGTATCCTGCGGCATAACCACCCGAAAAGATGTGACTGAATTGAGGTGCAATGAGTGTACCTTCTACATCGGGTAATACTAATGTTTTATCGATAGCGGCTTTTTCAAAAGCGATAGCGTCGTCTACCGGGGCAGTGATTGTATGATATGCCATATCGAGGTTCCCGAAAGTCAATTGACGTACGCAAGAATAGGCAGCAAGGTATTGACTGGACTTTTTAATTTTTTCCACCAATTCGACCGGAATTTTTTCACCGGTTTTGTAGTGGACTGCAAAGCTGTCGAGAAATTCTTTTTCGGAAAGATAGTTCTCATTGAATTGTGAAGGAAGTTCCACGAAATCGCGATATACGTTTGTCCCGGAAAGCGAGGCGTAAGTGACGTCGGAAAGTAATCCGTGCAGAGCATGTCCAAATTCATGTAGGAATGTTTCTACTTCGTCGTAAGTTAATAGGGCAGGAGTATCCGACGTAGGGCGAGAGAAGTTCATGACAATCGTTACATGCGGACGACTGTCTTTTCCGTTTTCTTCTTTCCATTGTCCTTTGAACTCTGTCATCCAAGCTCCGGCTCGTTTCCCGTCGCGGGGGAAAAAGTCGGTATATATAACTCCCACGTAATTCCCGTCATTGTCGGTTACTTCGAATGCTTCGACTTCGGGGTGATATACCGGGATTTTAGGATTTTTTGTAAAGTGTAATCCGTATAGGCGAGTGGCTAACCCGAATACTCCTTTTATCGTATTGTTTACTTCGAAGTAGGGGCGTAGCATTTCATCGTTGAGGTCGTATTTGATGTGTTTAAGTTGTTCGGAATAGTAACTGAAATCCCACGGCATTAGGGTTATGTCTTTCCCTTCTTTTCCGATGGCGAAACCTTCGACTTCTTTAACGTCTTGCAGGGCTGCCGGTTTGTAGGCATCGAGCAGTTGGTTCAGCAAGTTGTAGACGTTGGCACTGTTACCGGCCATAGTGCGTTGGAGTTTATACTCTGCATAGTTGGGCTTGTCGAAAAGTTTTGCCATTTCGAGTCGCACTTCGGCGATACGTTTTAAGACGGGAATGTTGTTGTATTCGCCCGACAGATTACGTGAATTGTATGCGCGATATAGTTTTTCTCTTAAATCTCTGCGAGAAGAATATTTCATGAAAGCGCTGTAACTGGGATAGGAGAGATTGACCATAAATCCTTCTTTCCCTTTGCTCTTTGCTAGTGCCGCAGCGGCATCTTGCGCGCTTTGGGGGAGTCCTTCCAAATCGTTCTCGGAGAGCATCATGCTGAAAAGATTGGTTTCTTTCAAAACATTTTGTCCGAATGTGAGTGTGAGCTGGCTTAGTTCCGAGGATAATTTTCTGTATTGTTCCCGGTCTTCACCTTTCAATTCGGCTCCGCTTAGAGCGAAAGACTCGTAGGTCTCTTTGAGGAGTGTTTTTTGCTCGGGCGTGAGATCGAGCTGGTCACGACGGTCATAAACGAACTTGATGCGGTCGAAAAGTTTTTCGTTCAAGCTGATGTTGTTACTGTGCTCCGAAAGCATGGGTTGTACTCGTTGGGAGATTTCCATCATTTCGTCGTTGCTTTCGGCGCTCAGTAAAGCGAAAAATGCACTAGCGACCCGGTTTAGCATTTGACCGCTTCGATCGAGCGCTTCGATGGTGTTTTCGAATGTGGGCATCGAACGTTGATTGACAATCGCGTCGATTTCTTTCTGATTTTCTTCTATGGCTTTTTTAAAAGCCGGTTCGTAATGCGACAATTTTATTTTGTCGAACGGTACGGTTTGGTGGGGCGTTTTATAAGTCCCGAAAAAAGGATTAGCAGCTTGTGCCATGATTGTAAAAACAGTTAAGGCTGATAATAAAATTTTTTTCATTTCTACTGTATTATGTAATGTAATTTCTATTTGTAAACAAAGGTCACAATTTATAATTATTCTAACTAATCTTCGACACTTAATAAATATTAAACAAAGTAATTCGTACATGTATTTCGAGTTTGCCGTTCTTTTTTATATTACTTTTACACTCCGTAAAAATGACAGAAATATGAAGAAACGTATCCTCTTTCTGATAGCCGTGTATTTTTGGTTTTTCATTATGTTTGTTTTGCAGAAACCTCTATTCATGTTGTTTCATTGGGATATTTACGGTGAGATTCCGTTAATGGAGTGGTTTTCTGTGATGTGGAACGGGTGGCCATTGGATTTTTCTATGGCGGCTTATCTTACGGCCATACCTGCATTGTTTGTCGTGGCAACAGTGTATTTACAGAAAAAATGGTGGATTCCGGTGTATCGTGTTTATTTTGCTATTGTTTCGTTCGTGGTGGCTGCCATAACGTTGGGCGATGCCGTGCTGTATAGCTATTGGGGATTTAGGATAGATGCCACGCCTCTTTTTTATCTCACGTCCCCGGCCGATGCTGTCGCCAGTATTCCGGCATGGGAAACTGTGCTGATTGTCTTTCTTATATTTGTTTATGCCGCTCTGTTGTTATGGCCCATGTGGAGATTATCAGGAAAAACGGGTTCTTGGCAAAGACCTAAGAAATCGATTTTGTCCTTTGCTTGTTTATTGTTGCTTGCCGCTTCTCTTTTTATTCCCATTCGAGGCGGGTTTACGGTGTCGACCATGAATGTGGGCAAGGTTTATTTCAGCGATCGTATGGCGCTTAATCACGCCGCTATCAATCCGGTATTCAGTTTGATGTCGTCATTGTCCAAATCGGAAGACTTTTCATCTCAGTATCGTTTTTTCGAACCGGAAAAGGCCGATGTTATTTTTGAACCTTTACGTGGCGGGGGGCCTTCGGTATATCCTGCCGACAGCTTGCAATGGGTGAAAGCTCGCCCGAATGTGTTGTTGATTGTTCTTGAAAGTTTTTCGGGGGTAGCTATGGAGAGTTTAGGTGGGATTCCCGGAGTGATGCCCAATCTTGAAAAAATAGCTTCGGAAGGAATTTTGTTTACTAATTTTTATGCCAATAGTTTCAGAACCGATCGAGGGTTAACTTCTATCCTTAGCGGCTACCCGGCACAACCCACCGCATCGATTATGAAGTATCCCGCCAAGTCGCAATCGCTTCCGGGTATATCGAAATCTTTACGTAAGGCCGGCTATGACACGCAGTTTCTTTATGGGGGTGATGCCGATTTCACGAATATGCGTTCCTATTTTATTTCTATGGGTATGGACAATATCGTGTGCGACCGTGATTTCCCTTTGTCTCAGAGATTGAGTAAGTGGGGTGTTCCAGACGATGTGACGTTTGAAAAGTTTTATTCATTGATAAAAGAGCAATCTCGGGAGCCTTTTATGAAAATGTTTTTAACGCTAAGCAGCCACGAACCGTTCGATGTTCCCATGAACCGGTTGGAGGATAAGTATTTGAACTCGATAGCTTATACCGATAGTTGTGTAGGAGACTTTGTAGAGAAATTGAAGAGGCTCCCTGTTTGGGACAATACGCTTATCGTCTTTGTCGCCGACCATGCCAAGCGTTATCCCCAAAATGTGGAGAACCACGATATTGTCCGTCATCATATACCTATGGTTTGGGCCGGAGGAGCCGTAAAGCGCCCTTTGGTTGTCGATGAATATTTGTCGCAAATGGATTTGGCAGCAACTTTATTAGCTCAGTTGCATATTCCTTATGATGATTTTACGTTCAGTAAAAATCTTACGGATTCGACCAAAGAGCATTTCGTTTTTTATGCTTTTCCCGATGGGTTCGGATTTGTCGATAAAGATGGAGCGGCAGTATATGATTGTGCGTCTCAATCGATTCTGATCGGGCAGAACGATAGTAATGCCATTCACTTGAACAAGGGAAAGGCATATCTTCAAAAATTATATGACGATTTAGCTCGTCGGTAAAAATATAGAGTGGGTTAATTGTATTTGTTTAGAAGATGGAAATAAGAAATACATTGCCTGAGGATATGGACCGTGTGATGTTTATATTCGAGCAGGCCAGACAGTTTATGCGGTTGAACGGAAACTTGCATCAATGGACGGGCGGATATCCTTCGGAAGAGGTTCTCGAAGCCGATATTTCGTCAAATAGCAGCTTTGTTTGTGTAGATGACCAAAAAGAAGTGGTGGGCACTTTCTGCTTTCGTTACGGGTTTTCTCCCGAGCCGACGTATAACGTGATTTATGACGGAGGGTGGTTGAATGAGAAGCCTTATGGCGTGATACATCGGATTGCATCTTCGGGAAAAGTGGGAGGGGTCTTTTCCGCTTGCTTGGAATGGTGTTCTCGATACGTCGATAATATTCGTATCGATACTCATCGGGATAATAGGGTGATGCAAGAATTATTGCTTCGGCATGGGTTTCGCCGTTGTGGAATTATTTATTTAGCAAACGGGGACGAGAGGATTGCTTTTCAAAAAGAGGTTTAAATTAGAATTTATATTAAAGAAAGGGGGCGGGAAATGACATTCCCGCCCCTTTCTTTTTGTGGAGGACAATTTTTACTTAACCGTTAGTTTTGTCGTCATATTGGTTTTATCGCCTGTGATATGAATAAAGTAAATTCCCGCAGCGAGATCGCTCAAATCTAATTGATTTTGTTCTCCTGCATTTATATTGCCCATGTATCGTGAGTATATTTCTGTTCCATTGAGGGTATAAATCGAGACATTTACGTTTTTATCGTCGTTTTGTAGAAGGAAATAGCAAATGTCTGTGGCTGGATTGGGGTATACCATCGGCCGGGTTGGAGTTCCTATCTGTTCTATACCAGAGTGGTTTAGGCAGTATACCAAGCCATCGTATGCATTGATTTTCCCATATCCCCATCGGTTATTTCCTACACCGGCAATGTTTCCGGTATAGCTGTCGGTTGTTGCGGTATTAGATAGAATTTCACGGACTTGTTCCGGTGTGAGCTTCGGATTGGCTTGCAACCATGTAGCCAGAATACCGGTGACTACGGGGGTGGCCATGGAGGTTCCTTCCATCGAACCGTAGTAATAGTTTACGGTATTTACATTTTCTTGTTTGACGACATAGTTATAATCTTCGCCGTTACGATTGCTACTTGTGGAACTATTGAACGAAGATATTAACATAGAGCCGGGGGCGGTAATATCGGGTTTCATACGACCGTCGGCGGTAGGCCCTAAACTTGAAAAGGAGACTAACTGATTAAGGGTTTGACCGGAGTTATTCCACATAGAGCTGTTTTTGTGATCTATGTAATTACAGCTGGTGTAAGCTCCGACAGTAATGATTCGTTTTCCGGTTCCTCCGATTTCACCCATAGTAGAATTATTGTCTCCGTTCGTAAATTCACTATTGCCAAAGTTGGAGAGCCAAGACATGTAAGCATCGGTCCATGCATTGATTGTGGTTTCTTCGGGGCCAGAAATTTCGAATCCTATATAATAGTTTCTATTGTCGAATGAAGATAAATTCAAATCGATAGTTATATTCCCTTTTTTATTGTAGGGATTGGTTGCAGTGGATATGTAAATATTTCCGTCAGCTCCTGTCGGATTGGATATTTTTTTACTGGCACTTGCGGTTGTCGAAAAAGATTCTGATGAATAAACTTCCTTTTTATTTAGAATGTCATATACAAATACTCTTGCCGATAGTTGTTTTTCTGCATCTCCCCAGATATCGACGGTACTTGTCATTGAACCGTAGAGATACCAATTGGAGACAAATTCGACTAACGATTTCATGTTGGTATCTCCTTTTTTCAAGGTTTTTGTTGCATGTATATTGTATTCAGCTTCATTTCCCGAAGCTCCGACCAAAAGTCGGCCTTCTCCTTGCAATTCGTCGCAAATACGGTCGAATGTGGAAGTGCCATCGTGCGGACCGATATGATACCCGAGGCTCATATTGATGACACAGGGTTTACCGACGGATTCGGCATAGTCGTAGATATATTTAATACCGTCTGTGATGCTTGTATTGCTACTACTATTGTCGGATATGTTATAGCTGACGAGAACCAAATCTGCATCAGGAGCGATTCCATAGTATTCGTTTCCTTTATATGCTCCGGCTGCAATTCCCGTGACGTGGGTAGCATGGCTGGCTGCATAATCCTGTTTTGCCGTGATGATTTCCTCGGCATTCGTATATTCTGTTCCATAATAATAGCCGGTGGGTGGCGTTCCCGCCTGGTTTTGATTCCATACTCTTTTGATACGCAGATTTTTACCTTCTGTATCGTAGAAATTGATATGGTTATATTGGAATCCACCGTCGATGATGCCGACTATAACATCTTTGCCGGTATAGGCTTGGGTGAGCCCTGTCCCTTCGTGTATTTTGTTTACATTGCTAAATTGTTCGGAACGAACGTTGTTCATTCGTTGATGAACCGGACGTCCTATTTCGATGTACTTTACCGATGGTAGTTGCGACACGGAAATCAAATTATCTGCCGGGATATTGGTGGAAAGTATAGTCCCGTATTGGGCATTGATGATGACTTGATTTTCTTCGAGTCCATCGAGATTATTTTCATCTACCAGGTGGAGAAATGCCGAAACAGCCATTTCACCGTTGTTTTGGTTGATTGCGTATGTCGATTTGAGTTTTGCCCGTTGGCTGATAGTAGAGGTAGATTCGTAACTTCTCAAAAAATTTTGTGTCGATGGAGACATTTTTTCTTCTGCGTTTAACAGAAATGAGCCGAGTGTCGCCATTAAGCAAAGTGATAGTAATAATTTTTTCATCGATTTAATTATTAAATGGTCTTTGATAACTAACGGTTGCGTACCGGAGAGGAACATTCGATATATGTAATTCCCGGTAAAGTAATGAATTGTGGTAATATTTTTAATGGTATAGCAAAACTATATATCGAGTCGCTATATTTTATACAATGTCCCCCGATATGGAGGAGATTCTCTTCCTTGAAATCGGCAGCCGTGTGTAAGTAGCCTGTCAACAGATAATTCCCATTTTGATTGTGCAATGAAAATCTTTTTATCAACAATTCGGACGGGATATATTTTTCTAAATTATTGCCGGATTGTCGGAGATCGGCGTTCCACGCATCCCAAAACATGCGAAAAGAAGCGGAGACGGACAAATGTTCCGGCAAGGTATAGTTAGCCGTGCTGGCTGGCTTGTCGGATTTTTCCAGTGTTTTATTTGTATGACATGCTGTAAAGGCTATCATTAAAAAGGCTGCGTATATATATTTCCACATCATAATAGAAAAAGAATATTTAAAGAAACAAATATAATTATTTATTTCTTTAATATTATATTTTTGAGATGGTATTTTAATGTATAGTTTTTTCTCCTATTTGTAATCTCGTTTGGATTATTTCTGACAATCTTTCAAGATAGGATTCGGTTTGACAACCGAAATAAATTTTGTCCAGTATTTTCCTCTCTTTATCTTTGCTGAAAAAAATTATGATTTTCTATTTTTCGGCAACGGGTAATAGCCAATACATTGCACAGAGGTTGGCAGAAGTTACGGGTGAAACTCTTGTTTCAATAACAGAATGTCTGAAAAATCATAAATATACATGGGAGCTGTTGCCCGGAGAGAGGGTCGGTTTTGTGACTCCTGTTTATTTTTTTGGATTGCCGTCTATTGTCTCGGAATTTATCCGTAACTTAGATTTATGTGTTCGAGGGCAACATTTCGTCTATCATGTCGTAACTTTTGGAACTATAACGGGACAGTCCCATTATATGATGGAAAAGGCATTGAGAAAGAAGAGATTAAATTTGGACGGTAGATATATCGTCAAAATGGTAGACACCTATACATTGATGTTTGATTTGTCTGATGAAGAGAAATGTGAGAAGGTTACGAAAGATGCGGAGGTGTGTATAGATCGTGTTATAGAAAAGGTTGTCAACAGAGTTCGGGGTGATTTTGATAATAGGAAGATTCCTCACTGGCTCGCTTTTCCCTATACTTATTGCAATCGAAAGAAATCGACTGCCCCTTTCGTGGCATTAGGCCGATGTATCAGATGTGGGGCGTGTGCCAAGAAGTGTCCGATGGGTGCAATAGAAATGCGAGATAATCGTCCGATTTGGATAAAGGAGCAATGTTTGCAGTGTTTGGGGTGTTTGCATCGTTGTCCGGTATTCGCTATTCAGTATGGGAAAAAGACAATCAAACATGGTCAGTTCGTCCATCCGGGGGTAAAGATATGAAAATCGATTTCGATACAGCATTCTCTGTTGTGAAATTTTTATTGTTTTAGTTGGTTCGATAGAATGTTACTCAGTTGTTTTTCCGAAGGATTATTGGCTATGATTTTACCGTCGGGTCCGAGTAATATGAGGTGAGGAATTCCTTGTATGGCATACGTAAGTATAGCGGTGGATTCCCAACCTTTTTGATCTATGAGTTGTGCCCATTTTATTTGGTTTTTCTGTATATATTCTTTCCATTCTTCCCGGTTTGTATCGAATGAGATACCTACAATGGAGAATTGCCGTTTGTCATATCGTTCGAATAATTGTTTTAAATAAGGAGTTTGTCTTCGACAAGGGGGACACCATGATGCCCAAAAGTCGAGGAGAATATATTTCCCTTTGTCGATATATGTCGATAAAGAAGTCTCTTTCCCTTCGATTGTCTGTAAAGGTAAGTCGATATACGGCATACCGGGTTCTACGTTTTTCAGTCGATCCAACATGTGGGAAACTTTTTTTACCGCCGGATTTTTTTTAAAAGAAGGAGCTGCATGGGCGATTAGCTCTCGCTGTTCTTCGGGGGAGAATAAAAAGCTGTTTTGTAGAAACAGATAGATAGAAGTTACGTTGTCGGTATTTGCCAGAATATAGTTTCGAGTGAGTGTTTCAAGACCTTTTTGTTCTTTATCGAAAGCCTTTTTCAATATTACAAAAGTACTGTCGGATAATTGTCCCGATAAATAATCTTTCAGATATCGGTTCGTAATGTTTCGTATGCGGGTATCGTAGGAGCGGCGTTTTGTCTCATACATCTGTAATCTGTCGTTCAGCGGTGTCCCGGATATGTGAGAGACAGAATCGAGCGTAACATAAATATCTCCCTCTTCCAACGCTATCAGTTGGGGTGGAATTTGTGATTGTTTGTCGTTCAAATGTACCAATATTGCTATCGCCGGACTTTTTTGTTCTCCTTTGAATGAGAATGAACCGTTAGTGACAGTAGCACTATCGACTATTTCGAATTGTTCGTTGTTTTGTTTTTGCAGTAAGATGGTTTCTCCATCGGGTATAAGATTGGTTTTTCCGGTGATTTTATATTTTCCGCCGCAGCTTGCCATAATCACTCCTATCAAACCGATCCATATCAATTGTCTTTTTTTCATAGTTATTCCGAATTTGTCGTTTATGGTATAAACAGAAGATTTTCAACATAGTTTAACCGAAACGGAGGATTAACAATTGGATATGTGGTTGATGAGAGCGGTTGTTGATGTTGGGTAGCTTTTGTGTGAGAAAAGATTTTCGATGATGAAGAGTGGACGGAGCTTTACCGAAATTTTCGGAATATGCGAAAAATTCGTGATATTAGTCTGAATCCCCATATAGCACTTTCGATCATTGTGAAGCCATTTAATAAACGGCCTCCGATATATCCTGAAACCGATTTCGCATCTGAGAACGGTGCTACTACTTGTCGGTAGGCTTCATTGACGTTTTTTTGCTGTTCGGCGATGGCTATTTTTAGAGCTTGTTTATGAACAGCTATTTCTTCGAGGGTCAACCCTTGTTGATTTGTATGGTTTTCGTTCATTTTATAGAAGAGTTTTTTCATTATCCAGTAACACTTTGGAGATAAAACGAGTGATAGGAACCAATATGAGTTTTTTCTTGAATAGGATAACAATCGCTATGAGTAACAGGAACACAGCACCGACGATCGCATAACTTCCTACGATTCCTACAAGAGGCTCTAAAAGATAGACCAGTGCAAAGGAAAGATATATGCCGGCTCCAACAGAGAGCACCAAGATGACAGCGAGGAGAACCGACATGCCCAGTATAACCGAAATTTTTTCAGTAGCTGTCAGTTTGGCGTAGTCAATTTGTAAATTGATGTATTTCTTTCCTTCTTCAAATAGTTTTCGGAAAGCGTTGTTTTGAGTATCGAACATAACTGTGTTTTTTAGAGGAGAGAAAAATACAGATGAGAGTATCAAAGGTACGAACCGGTACCCTTTGATATCCTCATCTTCATTTTAGAGGAGTTACTTCCCGCCCTTTACCTCTTCGGCAATTTGGTCGACCAAGTGTTCCATATCTTCTTTTTTTAATTGGATTCCTTTGTCGTGAAGTAATTTACAAATGCGCGCTCTGGTATCGACCCCTTTTTCGGGAGCAAACAGAATTCCGGCGGCAGCACCCACGGCGGCTCCGCCGAGAAATGCAAACAATAAATTTAGACCTTTCATAATTTTTACATTTTAATGTGGTTATACAAAGATAACAAAATAATCGGGATTTTGTTAGTCTGCTTGAAAAAGATTTTCGGCTTAATCGGTTGACAAAAAACTATAAAGGATAAATAGGGGTTGAATTATGTATCGTTAAAGTCGCTATCTTTGTAGATACGAAGAAGGGATGCGGTTCGGCATAGTCAAATCGGAAATGAATTTTCCGTTTGCCTCTGCACTCACCTTTCGCTATCTTTGTAGATACGAAGAAGGGATGCGGTTCGGCATAGTCAAGTCGGAAATAAAATTTCCGTTTGTCTCTGCGCTCTCCTTTCGCTATCTTTGTAGATACGAAGAAGGGATGCGGTTCGGCATAGTCAA
>ERZ772819.5-NODE-5-length-202100-cov-31.369071_pt1 | contig 202100 bp, 156 predicted proteins | sample MGYA00580860_ERZ772819 | MGnify/ENA primary metagenome ERZ772819 (study PRJEB29015, sample SAMEA2737683) | human gut metagenome | biome: human gut; feature: human-associated habitat; material: faeces | place: China | collected 2012 ...
GCACCACATCTTAACAAACTCAAAATTATCTCGAACTAACCAGCTCGACAAATTCCTTTTTTGTCTTCATCTGCATTATATCATATTGTTATAAGCATTGCCATTTCTTTTCTGCTTTTGAAAAGTTACTTATCAGCCTATGTTTTGTAAAGGGTGATATTCAGCATTTCTCACGCAACAAGCCCTTGACAAACCATAGACTAATAAGTTTTAAGGTAATCAAGCAGAAATGAAATAGTCTGCTGTTTCACGGCAACAAAAAAGAGATACCAACACACTTATGTAGTATCTCTTAGTCTAGTAGCAATATTCTTTTGTTTGCAAGCAGGTAAACATGGGCTGTTTCTTAATATCTTTTTGTTTGGGAAACACCCGTTTCCCACTTGCTGACTGCCTTGTCGGTAATATATAGCTTTTCGGCAAGCTCCTTTTGGCTGAGCCCAAGTTCCTGCCGTTGTTCTTTGATAAATGAGCCGACCTTTTTAGCATTCATTTTCCTCACCTCTTGCTTTGAGTATAACAGCTTTTGCCTCATTTGTCACCCTACGCTTCGTAGAATTGATGATTTTAGGCGGAAAGTGAGAAAGAAATTCATTCAAACACGGAATTTCTTTCGACGTAGTAGGGGCGACCATCGGTCGCCTTGTTTTATAAACATATATAAAAAAACCACCTGTACTTGCTTGATACAGGTGGTTAATTTTTTGCAATTATTAATCAACGCCGTTGAGCTGCTTCCAATGGATTTTGCAATAATTTTTGCCGTCAATAGGCGGATAATCTTTATCGTCAACTCTTGCCTCGTTGTAGCAATCGTATTCGCCGTTGTATGCGCATCTGATTGCCTTGTCGCCGCCCTCCGTAAGGCTTGGAATAAATGCATAAAGGAAGATGCAAACTACTGCAAGAACGATTGCAATCGGTGCGGCTTTGCCGTTTGTTTTGTCAGTTATCTTTTTAAGAACTTTGCCTAAATCGATATTATCAAGCTTTGTCTTTTCAAAAATAAATTTAACGACAAACTTAGCAATGAGATAGCCAAGCACGCCTGCAACAATACCTACCACAAGACCTGCGAGTACATCTGTTGCATAATGCACCATAAGGTAAACACGGCTGCCCATTGTGCAAAGTGCAATTACAGGGAAAAGATAAGCAATTTTCTTTTTCTCGCTCTTGAAGCAGAGGAAAAGTGCCGTTGCGATTTCAAATGCGCCTGTTGTGTGACCCGACGGGAATGAATAGTCGCTTTCGCTGAGTGCGCCGGCGCCTATATACCATTTCCAATAATCTGCGTTGCCTTGAAGCGTATTATAAGGCCTTACTCTAAGCGCCATAGGTTTAACCACAATGTTTGTAACAAGTGTACCGATGACTACTGCGAAAATAAGAGATAAGCCGAATTTTCTCGTTCTTTTAAATAAGCAAAGAACTGCGCCCACAACAACAAGCGGAATTATAAATCCCTCGTCGCCAAAGGTTGTGAAAAATTTTGCAACGTATGTTAGAAATGTGCATTGCATTGAGCCGAAAAAGTGGAAAACCCACAAATCAAAGGATGAAAAAACCTTGTCGATATTTTCACCCAGAGTAAGCAAAATAGGATACATAATGCTTAAAACCTCCGTTGTTATTTATTACTATAATATACTACCAAAATAAGTTAAAAATTTCAATAAAAATGTTTAAACTATTGTTTAAGGCTTATACTTTATTTGTTAATAACGTCTTAAAAATTGCGTGGTAACATTTGATAAAATCAATTATTGAGGAATATATATGATAACTAATCCTTATAAGGTTTTGGGAGTGCCGGACGGGGCAAGCGTTGAAGAATGCACAAAGGCATATAAAAAGCTTGCTAAAAAGTATCATCCCGACCTTAATCCAAACGATAAAGAAGCCGAGGAGAAAATGTCGCAAATCAATGCGGCTTATGACCAAATTAAAAACGGCACGGCTAATCAAAGTGAATATTATTCTCCGTTTAGCGGCACGAGGGCTAAAGCGAATGCAAACAGTGCACCCGATTATTTAAAATCTGTTGCGCAGTTTATAAATACGGGGCAATACACTCAGGCAATTAATTTGCTCAATACTATTGAGGACAGAAATGCCCGCTGGTATTATCTTTCAGCGCTTGCTAATGCGGCAGTCGGCAAGTGGAATGTTGCGCAGGACCATATCCGTACCGCTTATGCAAAGGAGCCTGATAATATGACGTATCATCAGGCATACAGCGATATTACAAACGGCATTAATCCGCTTAAAAAGGACCCGTTTTCAAGCTTTTTCGATTTCGGCGATATGGGCGGTGCGCATACCTACACTTATACTAGTCCTAATCAAAACACACGCACATATACCGCAAGGCGTGGTGGTTGTGTTTCAAGAATTTTAAAAATTATCCTTATTATAATTATAATAAGGATTGTTGTTAGTCTTATCAGTGGCTTGTTTGCGTCAAGAACTTACTACTATACACCGCATTTTAATAACGGAAACTCCTCATACTCTCAGTCGCAGGATTTCGGCAATTCGAGCGACGGTTCAAATGACAGTTCAAACGGCAGTTCAAATGGCAGTTCAAATGCGTCGGACTATTTCGGCAGTCCCAACGGCGGTGCATATAATCAATAAAGGTGAAAATTATGAAAGAATTTTTTAGAAAACAGGCATATAAGTTTCAGCAATTTATGATAGGCAGATACGGCATTGATAAGCTTTGGAGCGTGCTTTTAATCTTTTTCTTTGTCATAACTCTTTTGGCAAACGCTTTTTACAAGGTGTCAAAAATAACATATTATGCGATTGAAATTATGGCTTTAGTGCTTGTTGTTTTCGCAATTTTCAGAGTTTTTTCAAAAAATATCGAGGCTCGCAGAGCGGAAAATGCAAAGTGGCTTAAGTTTGAAAACAGCGTCAAGGGCTTTTTCAAATTTCAAAACGATAAATTCAAGCAACGCAAAACTCATAAGTTCGTTAAGTGCAAGGGTTGTAAAAAAACGCTTCGCCTCCCTCGCCATAAGGGCAAAATCAACGTGACCTGCCCTCATTGCCACACTCAATTTGTCGTAAATACGGGTAAGAAAGCGACGAACAATCAATAAATATCGTATAAAATCTAAAAAAGGAAGAACAAATTTTGTTCTTCCTTTTTGTCTTTATTGCTTATTTGGTTTTAACGGTTTTTACTTTGCTCCATGCGCCGTAAACCTTTTTGCCCGATGCGCTTTTGTAAGCACGAACTCTAACGTAATATTTTTTCTTTTTCTTTAATTTGCTGATTTTAACCTTTGTTTTGCTTTTCTTTGCGGTAACGGTTTTCTTATTTTTCTTGAATTTCTTGTCAGTCGCAACCTGAATTTGATATCCGCTTGCACCGCTTACCTTTGCGTATCTTACCTCTAACGCCTTTTTATAGCCTTTAACCTTCTTGATTTTTGCCTTTTTCGGCTTGGTAATTTTTGTTGCTGTTTGCGTAGTTGTTGCTTGTGTGGGCTGTGTAGGTGTAGGTGCTGTCGGTTCGGGAATAGGATTGCTTTGAGTAAGCATAAATGAATAATTGCCCGGAACTGCAACGCTGATATGTATATAATATTCTCCTGCGGGTAGATTTGCAAAATATCTATATACAGTTGAATTTACTGTTTTAATTGATTTATAGGTTATTTGGTTTCCGTCGCCGTCATAAAGACCTATATAATTAGAATAAGATCCTCCGTCTCCAAATTTTTCACTTCCGTTTTCGGCGAAAAATGAAAGATAAAGGTCGCCTGCGTTAATGTTTGTTTTGTAAGAAAATGCATCGCTGTAATCTTTTGTGAAATATGAGTCGACCGTATTATAACTACCTGTAAATTGACCGTAGTATTGAGTATTCAAAGAGACCGGGATAGCTTTTGCAAGATTTCTGTAGTTGCGATAATTGTCAACATTGATATCAAAGCTTTGCATGCTTGGAATAAATTGGCAGGTGAGAGTGTATTGAACGTCACTCGGAGTACCTAAACTGTCAATACTTAATTTATGATTTCCGGGAACGGGATAAAAATCTACTTTTGTGTTTACATATCCTTTCGGTCCGCTTGAACAAGTCGGTCCGCTTGAATAGCCTTGCTCTTGGATTTCAAGTTCAAATTCAAATTCACCGTCGCTGTCCAATTCGGGTGAAACCATAGTTGCATAAGCCGAAACTATTAGTTTGCCCGGCTGTGTTGTTTCAAAGCTCAAATATTGTGTATCGTATCTTCCGATTGTATATGTAACCGAGCCGTTTGGTAATAAAATATACTCGTTTTCTTCATCTGCTTGTGCGCTGAACGGGACAATAAAAACCGACGTCATTATCATAATTAATGATAAAACTAATGCTAATAATTTTTTCATTATATTTTCTCCTTATTAATAGTTTTCTTCGTCGTAGTCGTCATAATTTTCGGTATAGGCTTCCTCGTCATTGCCGTTGTCAGTCTTTTTTTCTTCAAGCTCTTCAAGAATGATGTTTCCGTCCTTGTCAAAAACAAGATAGCAAGTGCCCACTCCGAAGTTATATTCGTTTTCGTCTTTTTGACTGCCGTCGTCGCCGTTGTAGGATAAAACATAATTACCGTTTATAACCTGTAAGCCGTTGATATTGTTGTTTGCGCTGTCATAATAAGCATCGTCGCTGTTGTTCAAAATACTGTATTTGGCATCGATTGACCAAACAATCTTGCCCTTTTTGTCAACCTTGGTTACTAAATCCTTTTTAGTCTTGCTGATAAGGATTGCGCCGTCGTCTGCCATAATAACCCTGACCTTTTCACCAACAAAGGTTGGCTCGATTTTGTCCTTGCCGTCTTTTGTATTGATTACATAAAGGTCATTGTCGGCAACAAGCATTATTTCGTCGCTCGTGTAGTCCATAGGGAAGTCGGTTACGTCCTCAAATTCACGGCTCCAAAGCTTTTTCAAATCCTTGTCGTAATATTCAAGGTTCATAATCTTTGTGTCCTTGTCATAAACCGTGATTAAGTAATGCTCCAAATCCGCAGCAATATAAAGCAGGCGAGAGCCGTAACTGTCATCACCGAAATTTCTTAAATCGGAAACAAAGCCGGATTCCTGAGAGAATACAAAACTTTTGAAATTATCGTTAGACTGATTGTCAAGCGTTACAAGGTATGAATAAAACCAAGTAACCATACTGTCCTTGTTGGGATTGCTAAGCTTGATGTCAGGACCGAAAATGTACGTTGCAACCTTTTTGATTGTGTCAAGGTCGAAGCGCTTGTCGTCTGTTGTTACATTATAAACATTTATAGTCGGAACTGTATAGCTTTTGCCGTCAACCGTGTATGTGTCAATGCTTTTATAAGAACCGTATACATTAAGTCGGTCGCCTTCAATAATTCTTTTTGACGTTTGCTTACCCTTGATAACTGCATAGTCATCCGGTAAATCAACATTAACACCCCAATCCTCCATACTGAAAGGACCTGTTGTTTTTACGAGAAGTTCGTATTCGTCATCTGTAGACTTGATTATTTTTTCGACTACTGCGCCAATTTCGATTTGTGCACCCTTGTAAACGTCGGGATATCTTTGCAAATCCTCATACGAATATACTCTGAAATAATCATTATCAAAGTATTTTAAAACTTCTTTTTGCTCATCTGTAAGGTGTAGTTTATCGTTACCAAGCTTCATATTTGCAAAGCTGATTGACGCTTGCTCAACCGTTACACCTGTTTCGTTTTTGAGCGTAGTTTTTTCTTTTGTATCGGCAGGAAAGTGCCCTTTAACAAGCAGGAATACTATAATTCCCACAAGCACAATAATCACACCTGCCACTGCTGAAATAATGGCTTTCTTTTTCATATTCTACCTCCTAAAATTTAAAGCCTGATTTGATAAAATAAACTTTAAATCAATCTTATTTTATCCTACTTTATCCTACTTGTCAATGCAAAATACCATTTTATAGTATAATCTCATTGACCAAAGGATATTATATATTAGGAGATGCGACAAAATGAAGCCATTGAAACCGCTTAAGGAAAAAATAAGCATAACAATTGACGCCGACATTCTGGAAAAGATTAAATATGAGGCGGAATGTGATGACCGTTCGCTTTCACAATATATAAATCTTGTGCTTAAAAATCATATCAATTCAAAAAATCAGTAAAATAAAAACCAAGGACGTTAAATCCTTGGTTTTTCGTTATGTAATAATAATTAAAGTGTAGCCTCTTTAATATTCGGGGTCCCCGAAAAGCGTGAGCTTTTTGGGGAAAAGGAGAAAGGAACGGAGTGTTTATTATAAATTTTGAAAAAATTTATTCAAACACGTAGTTTCTTTCGACGTTATTCGCCCTTCATTTCAAGAAGCTTAACCTTGCCGTCGTATGATGCCTGAGAAACACGGATTGAATCAGTGATTGCTGCTTCAATATCGTCTTCCTGAACGCCGAGCTCCTTAGTATACTGGTTGTTAATAAAGAGGTCGAGGTTCATAATATCAGGAAGGTTGAATGGGTCCATACCTGACTCAATGCCTCTCTTTTTGTAATCCTTGGCAATGCCAATCATACCAAGCTTCATCATCCAAGGCTGAACGCCGACAATCTTTCTGTTTGGACCCATACCTCTTGCTTCGTAAACGATTTTAAGGAACTTATCCCATTTCATATTATACATAGCAACAGGGATTGCCTCAAAGCCTGCCTTTTCTCTAACAGCTGCACCTGCGATAGCCTGACCTACCTGACGGCAAGTAAGCATTGCAGTACCTCCCTTTGGATAAAGGGTGAACGGAAGGCTGTCCATAGCCTTGAGCTGCTCAATAAGGATAGTCCATACAGGCTTTCTGCCCGGCTGTGTGCCGAAAATGTAAGGAAGTTCAAGTACGCAAGTTGAGAAGTTGTCGTCAACAGCATTCTTGCAGATATCCTCTTGCATCATTCTTGCCTTGAAATACGGGTTTCTCTGCTGAAGTCCCATATCAGGTCTGCTCTTTGTAAGATAAGCAAAGTATGAGCCGAGAACTACTGCTCTCTTAACGCCGACCTTTTTGCAAAGAGGGAAGATTCTTCTAAGAGGAGCGTTGTTGAACTTGTCATAATAATCCATAACAGGATGAGGGAATTCAACTCTCTCATCAACACCTGCGGCATAGATGAATACATCGTTGCCCTTGAGCATTTCTTCAATTTCTTCGTCGCTCTTTTTGTTAATATCGCCGAAAACAATTTCCATTTCTTCAGGAATAGGAGCACCCTGAGGAAGAGGTGGCAAAGCAACGCTTGTTACTTTGTGACCCATTTTGATAAGCTGAGTTGCAGCTTCACAGCCAAGAAGGCCTGTGCCGCCAATCATAAAAATATTCATAATTTTTCCTCCGTTACGCAAAGCGTAATTTTTTGATTTAATTTCCTAAAAACGTACAAATACAATTATAGCACTATTACAAATTTTGTCAATAAAATAACAAAATCTGTATCAAAAAAAGAAAAGAAAAACCTGCCGAGTATAATTACTCAATTCGGCAGGTTTATTGAAAGATTAATTACTTTCTGTTATTGTCACGTCTGTGATTATCTCTGCGTGGCTTTCTCGGTGTTTCGTCAATTTCGTTTTCAGGTTTCATTCCCTCAAGTTCGATTAAAGCATCTCTTCTTGAAAGATTGATTCTGCCCTGGTCGTCAATTTCAATACATTTAACGATAACGGAATCGCCGACGTTTACAACGTCCTCAACCTTTTCCGTTCTCTTAACGTCAAGGCGAGAGATATGAACAAGACCTTCCTTGCCCGGTGCAATTTCAACGAATGCGCCGAAGTTCATAATTCTTGTTACAACACCGTTGTAGAATGAACCAACCTCAGGGTCGGTAGCAATAAGCTTAACAATTTCAACAGCACCCTTGCACTTGTCTGCGTCAATGCCGCTGATATATACTCTGCCGTCCTCTTCAATGTTAATCTTAACATCGTAGTCAGCCTGAATTTCCTGAATTACCTTGCCGCCCTTGCCGATAACATCGCCAATCTTGTCAGGGTTGATGGAAAGTGTATACATCTTAGGAGCATACTTTGAAAGCTCTTTTCTCGGCTCGCTGATGCATGGAAGCATAATTTCATCAAGAATGTAATTTCTTGCCTTATGAGTCTTAGCAAAAGCTTCCTTGATGATTTCAGGAGTAAGACCGTGAACTTTAAGGTCCATCTGAATTGCAGTGATACCCTTCTTAGTACCTGCAACCTTGAAGTCCATATCGCCGTAGAAATCTTCAAGACCCTGAATGTCAACCATTGTCATAAAGTCGCCGTATACGCCGTCGTCGCCTGTGATAAGACCGCAGCTGATACCTGCAACGGGAGCCTTGATAGGAACGCCTGCAGCCATAAGTGAAAGAGTAGAGCCGCAGATTGAGCCTTGCGAAGTTGAGCCGTTTGATGAAAGAACTTCAGATACAACTCTGATTGCATAAGGGAATTCATCAACTGACGGAAGAACAGGAACAAGTGCTTTTTCAGCAAGTGCACCGTGACCGATTTCACGTCTGCCCGGTCCTCTTGAAGGCTTTGTTTCGCCTACAGAGTATGACGGGAAGTTGTAGTGATGGATATATCTCTTTTCAGTCTGCTCGTCAAGACCGTCAAGAAGCTGAGCGTCTGACATCGGACCGAGAGTAGTAACTGAAAGTACCTGTGTTTGACCTCTTGTGAAAAGACCTGAGCCGTGTGCTCTTGAAAGAAGGTCGATTTCTGCGTTAAGAGGACGGATTTCGTCAATGCCTCTGCCGTCAACTCTCTTGTGCTCGTCCTTAAGCCAAGCACGAACAACGTGCTTTTGAACAAGATACATAATTTCTTCAATCTTGCCCTCGTTGCCCTCAAATCTTTCGTCAAACTTCTCATGAACTGCATTATAAATAGGAAGAAGAGCCTCGTCACGAACAAGCTTGTCATCTGTGTCAAGAGCTTTCTTTACGTCCTCAATACAGAAGTCCTCAATTTCCTTCATAATTTCGGGATCAGGGTCAGATGATTCATATTCAAACTTAGGCTTGCCGACTTCGTCAACGATGCCTTGAATAAACTTAACAATCTTCTTGTTTTCTTCGTGACCTGCCATAATAGCATTAAACATTGTTTCGTCATCAATTTCGTTGCCGCCTGCTTCAATCATAGCAACAAGGTCAGCTGTTGATGCAACTGTAAGTGTAAGGTCAGTCTTTGCTCTTTGCTCAAGAGTTGGGTTGATAACGATTTCGCCGTCAACAAGGCCGACGTTTACCGAAGATATAGGACCTGCCCAAGGAATATCCGAAATAGCGATAGCGGCAGATACACCGATAGCGGCGGTAATCTCAGGTGAGCAGTCAGGGTCAACCGACATAACTGTTGCAACAACTGAGCAATCGTTTCTTAAATCTTTTGGGAAAAGCGGACGAATAGGACGGTCGATACAACGGGATGTAAGAATTGCCTTTTCTCCTGCTCTGCCTTCTCTGCGAAGGAATGAACCCGGAATTTTGCCTACCGCATACATTTTTTCCTCATAGTCAACCGAAAGAGGGAAGAAGTCAACGCCCTCACGTGGCTTTGCAGACGCTGTTACTGTGCAAAGAACTTCTGTTTCGCCGTAGCGAGCCATAATAGAAGCATTTGCAAGGCCTGCCATTTTGCCTGTTTCAAGTGTAAGCTTTCTGCCTGCAAGCTCGGTTTCCCAAACTTTAAAATTCTTGAAAAACATTTTAGTACCTCATTTCTTTAAATTTTATTTATTTAATCAAGGAGGTGCAATAGTAATAAACCCAATACACAAATTATAATTTACATACTCGGTTTACTACTATTGTCTGCGCCTCCTTAAATTACAAAAAAGTAAACAAGGCAAGCATTGACCGTCAGCCATGCTTGCCTAAGTGACAAATTATCTGTCGAGTGTATCACGGATGCCAAGCTTTTTGATAAGAGCACGGTATCTTTCGATATCCTTATTGTAAAGGTATACGAGAAGGTTTCTTCTGTGACCAACCATCTTTAAAAGACCACGTCTTGAGTGATGGTCCTTCTTATGAACCTTAAGATGCTCTGTAAGCTCGTTGATTCTTGTTGTAAGAACTGCAACCTGAACTTCCGGTGAACCTGTGTCACCCTCGTGAGTAGCATACTCCTTGATAATTGCTTGCTTTTCAGCCTGTGTCATAATTTTCACCTCATTTAATATTATTTGCCGTATCACGCAAAACTCAGTAACGGGCAGGTGAATACTGCAAGGCAGTTAAACCCCGAAACCGTGTAATTCGTTTACAGCGAAAAGATTATAGCATATTACACCCGAATTGTAAAGCAAATTTTTAAAATAGTCGTTTATTGTATATTATATACAATATATAGTATGTTGCATAGCCATTCCTTTATTTTTCGATATTTCTTACTTGAGTAGGTGTTTGGTTGAAAATTTTTTTAAACTCATTTGTAAAATGATACGGTGAGCTGAAACACAGTAATTCGCTTATTTTGTTAATCGGCATAGAGGTTTGAACAAGCAGCCTGTAACCCTCCTCCATTTTCTTTTTGGTTATATATTTTTTTGGTGAAATATTAAGTTCCTTGATAAAGATTTGGTGAAGTCTGCGAGGGGTAATATTGAAAAATGCCGACACGGCATCAACCGTTATTTTCGTAAATAATTTTTGCGATATAAATGAGCAAATATCGTCAATCAGCCTGCGGTGTGAGGTGTCAAGATTAAGAATTTCGCTTATTTCTTCTTTTCTGCAAACGTTATAGTAATATGCAAGAAAAATGAAACTGACATAGTTTGAAATTTCAACATTTTGACCTATTCCTATAAGCTTTTCAAAATATTTTTCCTCATCGTCGCTGACCTCACTTTTGCCTATCTTGCCAAGGACAAAATCTTTGCAGCCGTGATATGTAAAGTTAGTCCATCGGTATCCCCAAATTTGCCCCATAGCCTTGTATTTGATAATATCGTGGAAATTTAAAAAGATATAATCGTTTTCGCTTAATTCAATTTCACCGTGCTTTGTATAAATTTTGCCTTTGCCTGCCGTGCAGCGAATAAAAGCGACTGTGCCTTTGGGATACAAATTGTGTTCCTCGTCATCCGTAAAATGAAAATAGCTTTCATCGACAAGAATTTTAAAAGCGCTTATTACATTCGGTAAAAATAAATTATTCTCGCTTTGATATCCTAAATAAAAAGATTTACTATGATACATTTCTGCTCCACCGTTTCCGAAATATGTATCTATTATACTGTATTTTATATTTAATTACAAGTGAATATGTTATATAATATTTAGTTGTAACGGCTTTGAAGTATTTAAGATACTTATTATAATTTATAATGAAAAAAGTATGTGCTTCTAAAGTTGAAAAAGAAAAAGGGGTTAATTTTTTATGGAAATAGGAAAGATTAAGCAAACTCTTTCTGACGCAAAGGTATATTGGAAAAGACCTATGCCCGGCAGATATATGCCGTTTAAGGAGATATTTGCATATTCCTTTGGCGGAATAGGAATTTATTTCCTAATTTATTGTGTTCAGCAGTTAACGTTGAGCACTACAAATGTAATTATAGGTAATGCTATCGGCATTTCTCCGACTAAGGTTTATATTATTTATGCAATCAGTATTGCTATTTCTTTTCCTGCCACCGCAATAAGGGCTAATATTATTGATAATGCCCGAAGTAAGCAGGGAAAGTATCGACCTTATTTGCTGTCAATGGCGCTTCCGGCATGCTTGCTTGTGGTGGGTATGGTAATGGTGCCGTATGAAAAAATTGAAAGCCAAAACGTTAAGGCTCTTATCGTTCTTTTGTTTAATATCGGTTTTCAATTTTTCTATATGTTCTTTTATGAATCGTATGAAAACCTTATTATGGTGCTTTCGCCGGATACTCAGGAAAGAGCAAATGTTTTAACAATTAAGTCTGTTGTTTATTCTATGGCTCCGTCTATTGCAACTGCTGTTTTGCCGCTTGTTGCAAAGGTTGCAACTAACAATGACCTTTATGATATGAAATTATACAGAATTCTTTATCCGCCTTTCGCAATTCTCGGCGTAATCTGTTCTGTATATATTTTTGCAAATACTCAGGAAAAGATTGTTCAGGCAAGAAGCCACGTTGTGCAAATCAAATTTCTTGATGCCGTTCGTGCAGTTGCAAAGAATAAGCTTTTCTGGGTTATATCTCTTGCAGGTTGGATAGGATTTCTTGAAACTACATACGGCAATATGCTCCAGTGGTGCTATCAGTACCATAATACAAAAGAAGACGGTGTCGGCGCCGGACTTTATACAATAATCACAATGGTTGTCGCAAACGCTAACCTTTGGGGTATGCTTGCCGCTCCGTTTTGTATTAAAAAGTGGGGCAAAAAAGCGGTGCTCATTTTCACCAATGCGCTCAATGCCGTAATTCTATTTTTGCTTTATCCCGTTGTTCAGGCAGAACCGCCTAAAATGATTGTATATATTGCAATTATTCTTTTCGGTAACTATCTTATGAGTTCGTTCGGCGTTATTTTGACTCCCGCAGTAAATGCCGATATTCGTGATTATCAGCAATATTTGACCGGAGAAAGAATTGACGGTATGTTTTCAACTGTCGGTCTTATAGGAACGGTTATTACTCTTTTGACAAGCGGTATTGTGCCGGCTGTATACGAAAAGGTCGGTATTAATGAAAACATACTTTCATCTCGTGCAAGCGAAATATCGGCAATAACAGGCAAATCAATCAGCGAAGTAATGAACTCGCCTTATAACGTTCTTTATATTAACGATATTTTCAAAAAAGCATTTGTCGTTATTGTTATATTATCGGTTATAGGCGCAACGCTAAACTTTATTCCGTATTTCTTCTATGATATGACGGAGCTTCGCCAGCGTGCAATTGTTAAGGTGCTTAAACTTCGTGCAATGTTTGAAGATTATGGCAACGGCGTGCTTAACGATAAAGATATTGTTGATGCAATAGATGTTATTGAAGAGGCGCAAAGTATGAAAAATGCCGAGCCGAAAGATATTGATTCGTTCAAAAAAGCAGTTAAAAGTGCCGACGGCAAGGCTGCCAAAAAGCAAGCTAAAAAGGCACTTAAAGATGCAATAGCATATAACGAAAATATTGAAATTTCAAAAATGGTAAACGAAGAAGTCGAAAAGTTTGACCGTGAGGAATGGAAGCTTAGGCTTGAAGAGGCAAAAAGAATTTATGCAAACGGAATTGACGGTTTGTCAGATGTAAGCGACGAAGAACTTGAACGTGCAATGGCAAATGCAAAGGCTATGCCGAAGGATACCAAGAAGCACAGAGAGGAAAGAAGCGCTGCAATCGAAACCGCAAGAAACAGAAAGTACAGCAAGAAAGCCATTGCAAAAGCAGGCGGAAAAATTGTTCCTTTTGATAATGCGGTATTTGAACAGCTTTTTGCAAAAGAGGACGGCAATCTTGCCGCTTTGACAGAACTTGAAACTGAAATTTCTAAAGCAAAAAAGGCTAAGGATAAGAATACAGAATCAAAACTTAAAGCAAAAAAGGCAAAGCTTAAGGCTGAAAGAAAGGAAATTGAGGTTTTAATTAAAAAGGCGACGGATGAAAATTCGTATTACAACCGTCTTGCAAAGCCGTACATTGACGCAGGCAAGCTCATTGTTCAGGCTGAGAATTACAAGCATTATGAGGATATTAAGGCTATGTATGACGATGCAAAGGCACGTGATGAGGAAAACAGACGCCTTGAGGAGCAAGAGGCTAAGGAGCTTGAGGCTAAGCAAAAAGAAATGAAGCAACAGCTTAAAACTGAAAAAGCCAAGAAAAAAAGAGAACAAAAAAATAAGTAAATTTTAAAAAATCCCGTATCTGAAAAATTGATACGGGATTTTTTTTCGTCAATTGTATATTTTTATCAGTACGGCTGAGTGAGGTTCAACCTCGGCAGTAAATGAATTTTTGAACTTGCCGAGTTCTTTTTTTGCCCAAATGTCAAAAATGTTGTATTTTTCATCAGGCATCAGAACATCACTTAAATTGAATTTGATTTTAGCTTTTTTATCTTTAGTATTAAAAAGTGCCGCATATTTGCACTTCTTTCCGTTTGCCACCCAAATAACGGTACCTTTGCCGTTTGTTTCTTTTCTGTAATGCTGGTGTGCGCCGTTTGAATCTTTGTGCATTTTAAGATATTCTTCGTTTGTTAAAAGCGAGAGCGTCCATTCGTCGTTTTCAGGCATATTGCCGCCGAAGAAAAGAGGACTTTTAAAAATTCCCCAAAGGCTCATCATTGTGATTTGTTCAGACCTTGTGAATTGGGTGTATCTGTCTTTAGGACCGTGATATGAACAGTTTTTGCAAAGCTTGCCGAGCGGTAGCATATCGCAGTCCGGATAATTTCCGCTTTTAACTTCGTTTTGCCACAAAAGGCATTTGTCAAACATATCGTGAAGCTTGTCCCACTTATCCCAAAAATCGCCTGTCATTCGCCACATATTTGCGTTTTCTGCAAGGTGCTTTGCATTTTCGATTTTAGCAGGACCGGGAGAAAGCGAAAGCACCATATTTCTGCCGCAGTTGTCAATAGCTTTTCTAATCATTTCAATTTCATAATATGCGCTGTACGGTGTATCCCACTGGCGAAATTCCGTTACTGCAATGTCGTCGCACTTTATAAAATCAACGCCCCACTTAGCATAAAGCTCAAATATGCTGTTATAATAATCCTGCGCACCCTCACAGTTTTTCATTCCGTACATATCGGTGTTCCACGAGCATACGCTGAAATGGTGCGCAACCTCACGGGCAGTAAATTTACTGCCTTTTATTTTTGTGTTTTTGTGCACTGCCTGACGTGGAATACCACGCATAATATGAATTCCGAATTTTAAGCCGAGGGAGTGAACATAGTCGGCAATAGGCTTAAAGCCCTGACCGCCCTTAGCGCTCGGAAAACGGTTTTCGGCAGGGATAAGCCTGCCGTATTCGTCCATATCAAGCTCGGTAAAATTGTTATAATCATTATCTTTTGCTTTTGGCTCATACCATTGAATATCGCAAACAATATATTCCCAGCCGTATTTCTTTAAATTTTTTGCCATATAATCGGCATTTTCCTTGAGCTGTTTTTCATTTACAGCTGCACCGAAGCAGTCCCAGCTGTTCCACCCCATAGGCGCATTTTTTGCAAAATCTCTGTGTGTCATACCATATCTCCAAAACATTTTTGTTTTACGGTTTTATATTATAATTAAAAGAACAGCGTGTCAATAACTTTTTGAAGATTTATACGATTGAATGTTTATGATATAAATATATTTAAAATTTCTTGCTATAAGATTAGGTTTGTGATATCCTAAAATTTATGGAAAATAAATTATATAAATATGAGCTTCATTGCCACACGGGTTGTGTTTCACGTTGCGGCAGGGTCGAGTCTGAGGAAATTGTAAAATTATATATTGAAAAAGGATATGACGGAATAGTTGTTACCGACCACTACAGCCCTATGACCTTTGAGCCTAATTGGTGCCCGCAAAGGCAGATTGATTTTTACCTTTCGGGCTACAGGCGAATGAAAGCGGAGGCTGAAAAATCGGGCAAAGATTTTACGGTTTTGCTCGGAATGGAACTTCGCCATTACGGTACGGCTAACGATTATCTTATTTACGGCATTGACGAGGAATTTCTTTACAGCGCAGGCAATTTGATGAAGCCGTGGGAAAAGAAAATGTATTCTCTCTGTCATTCAAAAGGATTTCTTGTGTTTCAGGCGCACCCGTTTAGAACGGGCATAAGAAGATGCGATGAGCATTATATTGACGGTATTGAAATTTATAACGGAAAAACGAATGAGAAGCTTAACAAAAAGGCAGAGGTTTGGGCAAGGGAAAGCGGCAAGCTGATGTGTTCAGGCTCTGATTTTCATACCAAGGCTCACACGGCACGAGGCGGTATTATTACAAAAGAGAAAATTAATAATAATTGCGATTTATTAAGAGTTCTTAAAAGTCAAAATTTTGAAATGATTAAAACCTATTAACGCACTTGTTATTTTATTGACAATGCTTGTTGACGATTTGCTTGTTATAATATATAATATATTATAAGTTGTATTTAAAGAGGAGGCGCAAGTATGTGGCTTGATAAAGATAATATTGAAACTCTTTATGCTCCGAAAAAGCGAAATTATAAAAAAGAACTTTTTGAGGCTGTTAAGAAATTTGCGATTAATATTGCAAAAAAGCAGTCGGGTTTTCGTAAAGAGTCACGTAAAATTCTCCTTGAAAGCAGAAAGAAATCTTATGATGAAATAAGAGACAGGATTAAAACCGACCCAAAGGTTATTTTGTTTTCGACCTTTGACGGCAGAAGCTACGGCGATAGTCCAAAGGCAATTTATGAATATATGCTCACTCAGGAAAAATTTGAGGATTATACTTTCGTGTGGGCTTTTCGCAATCCTAAGCAGTTTACCTTTGTTTTGGACAACCCTAATACTTATATAGTCACGGTTAATACAAAGGATTATGAAGTTGCGGCGGCAACGGCTAAGTATTGGGTTTATAACTATCGAATGAGCGACCATATTTATCCTAAGGACGACCAAGTTTACATTCAGCTTTGGCACGGCACGCCGCTTAAACGTCTTGGCTATGATATTAATATTTCCGACAACGCTATGAATTCAAAAAGCGAAATCCGTGAAAAATATAAGGTTGATGCAAGCAAGTTTAAATATATTCTTGCCCCGTCGCACTTTGCGGCAGAAAAGTTTATTTCCGCTTGGAATTTGGAGGCTATCGGCAGAACGGATACTGTTTTGGAGCTTGGCTATCCGAGAAATGACTTTTTGGAAAATTATACTCAAAAGGATATCGAAGATATAGTAAGTGAATTACAGCTTCCGAGGGATAAAAAATATATTCTTTATGCACCTACTTGGCGTGACAATCAGCATCAGGCAGGCATAGGCTACACGTATAAAACCGAGGTTGATTTTGATAAGCTGAAAGCTAATCTTGGCGATGAATATATTATCCTTTTCAGGGCGCATTATCTTGTCGCAAATTCCTTTGATTTTGATAAATACAAGGGCTTTGTTTATGATGTGTCAAAGGTGAATGACATCAATCATCTTTATGTCATTTCCGACTTGCTTGTGACGGACTATTCATCGGTATTTTTCGATTATGCAAACCTTAAAAGACCGGAAATTTTCTATATGTATGACCTTGAAGCATACGGTAATGAAATCCGTGGATTTTATATTGACCTTGATGAGCTTCCCGGCCCGATTGTTCAAACCGAGGACGAGCTGATTAAGGCTATCAATAATGCCGAGACTGACAGAAGCTACGATGAAAAATATAAGGCGTTTAACGATAAGTTTAATTATCTTGACGACGGCAAGGCGGCTCAAAGAGTTACCGAAGCAATTATAGAAGAATGATGCAGACGGGCGATTGATAATCGCCCCTACGGACGTATACACGTATAAAATAAGCCGACTAATCTAACGTTTGATTAGTCGGCTTTTGCTTATTTATAATAGTTTTCCTTTACTTCAAGAAGCTCCTGCTCGGTGCAAGATGAGCTTAAGCAACCAACGCTGGTAACGCACTTTCCGCCTGTAATATTGCCGAATTTGATTGAATCCTCAAAGCTTTTTTCGTGGTATAAGCCGTAAATGAAGCCTGCAAGGAATGCGTCGCCTGCACCTGTTGAGTCAACGTGCTTGAAATCGTCGACTTGACTGACATAAAATTTCTTTCCGTTTTCCATTCCGAGGCAGCCGTCTTTATCAAGTTTAACGATAACCTTTTCAAAATAATTTGATAAAACGTCAGCCGCTTTTTCCGGAGTGTCGGTATCTGTTATTTTAAGCGCTTCCTTTTGGTTCGGGGTATAATAATCGGCAAGCTCAAGATGCTCCTTGTAGTTTTCAAGGCTCAAATTATCGTCCCAACCGCAGTCGAAAACAAGCATTGTGCCCTCGCTTTTAAGCTTTTTATACACAGGCAAAAAACCTCCTGTGTGCATAATAACTATCTTTGCGCCGGTGCACATTTTGTAAGCCGCATCAAGTGCGTCGGGCGTTGCCTCAACGCTTCCGTGACCGTAGGACATAAACGTTCTGTCCCTGCTTGTAATCATAGCGCTTGTAACATTAAGCGGAATATCGTCATCGCCTTTATAAAGATTAATAGGGGATACGCCGCATTTTTCAAATTCCTGCCTTGCATAGTTTGAAAAAATATCATCTCCAAGCTCTGTTGCAATTTTAGTTTTAATTCCAAGCCTGCCGAGATTTATAAGCGTTGCGGGAACACCGCCGCCTAGCTGAAGTGAAAAATGCTTTGCATAGATTTCCTCACCCTCGTTCGGCAATCTGTCAATTCCCGAATAAAGAATGTCAACGTTGGTACAGCCTATTCCGGCAATAAAATTTTTATCTCCCATATTTATCTCCTAAATTAATATATCTGTTTTATTTTAATTATATATTATAATTGCGTCAATATCAAGAAACAAGCCGTTTAAAATAAAAATTTCCCTTAATAAAAGCAAGCCAATGCATAAAGGACGTTTATCCCCATGCATTGGCTTATTTTTGTATATTTATTAAGTTATGCTTAATTTGTCATTTGCAAAATACATATAACTTTTTTCTTTATTTCTTTTCCCAACCCGAATAAAGAGTCAGACTGTCGCTTACAGTGTCTTTATTAATATCAAATTGCTCAGTACAATCCTTGTCTAAATACCAGCCCGTAAAGGTGTAGCCCTCTTTAACGGGATTTTCTTCAATATCAACAAGCTGACCGTACATAACCTTTTGGTTATCTATTTGCGAGCCGCCGTCTGTATTGAATGTGACAGTAAATCCTGCATGACTTACCGCAAAAATCATACAGGCGATAAGAACGATAATTCCGACAAGGATGAGCTTGTCTGCCGTTTTTACAGACATTTTTATGTTTCGGTAAAGTCCTCCGGGTTTCCTTTCGGTGTTAAGATTTATTGTGTTGTTTTCGTTCATATTTTTCACTGCCTTTCAAAAACGGTGGTTAATTATTATCTTCTTGCGAGATACTTTCTCATATCAATTGCGCAAGCAACAAGAATGATTACACCTTTGATAATGTAAAGCATATTTGCTGATACGGAAAGGAAATTAAGACCGGCAAAAATAATCTGCAAAAGAAGTACGCCGATAACGATACCGCTGATTTTACCTGTACCGCCTACAAATGATACACCGCCGATTACGCAAGCCGCAATAGCGTCACATTCGTAGTTAAGACCTGTGTTTGCAGAGCAAGAAGCAATACGAGCGCCCTCAATAAAGCCTGTGATACCGTACATAACACCTGCAAGCACAAATACCATTAAGATTGTCATAAATACATTTACGCCCGATACCCTTGCTGCTTCTTCGTTTGAACCTACGGCAAACATGTTTTTGCCAAACTTTGTTTTATTCCAAATAACCCACATAATTGCTGTTAAAATTGCGGAATAAAGAACATATTTAGGAATGGCAACACCGCCGACATTGAAAAGCGTACCGGTGATAAAGCTTGTGTAAGACGAGTCAAGACCTGAAAGAGTTTGACCGTTGTTGCCGCCAATCATAAGGTACATAAGAACAGTACCGAATACAATAAGCTGGGTTGAAAGAGTAACTATAAACGGATGAAGCTTAAACTTAGCAACAAAAAATCCGTTTACAAGGCCAACAACTGCGCCGATTGCAATTACTGCAAGAAATACAATCCAAAGCGGCATTGTATTAAGATTAGGGAACATTTTGTTGGCATAGCCTGTCATTTGCAAAAGCGAAGCCGCAACGCAGGCGGTAAGACCTACACATCGACCTGCCGAAATATCCGTACCTGTTAATACGATACATCCTGCAATACCCAAAGCAATAGGAAGCTTTGCGGCGGTGAGCGAAACAATATTAACTATTGAAGATACGCTCAAAAATGCCGGAACCTTGATTGCAATAAAAATCACCGCTATTGCAATGATGATATACATTGCGTTGTTAAATAATAAATCTGTAATTAATCTTTTTTTGTCGTCCTTGTCTGCCGCTTTGAATTTTTCAACCCAAAGGGAGATACGTGAACGCTTAACCTTTTTTATACTTGTGTCAGCCATAATGAAATCCTCCTTATACATATTTTGCCGCAAGTGTCATAATCTCTTCCTGATTAGTAGTCTTTGCGTCAACCTCACCTGAGAGCCTGCCGCCCGACATAACAAGAATTTTATCGCATACGCCTAAAAGCTCTGCCATTTCGGAAGAAACCATAATGACTGTTTTGCCTTTTTTGGCAAGGTCAAGAATAAGCTGATAAATTTCGTATTTTGCGCCTACGTCGATACCTCTTGTCGGTTCGTCAAGAAGAAGCACGGTAGGGTCAGTCAAAAGCCACCTTGCAAGGATAACCTTTTGCTGATTACCGCCTGAAAGCGAGCTGATTTTTGTTTCCTGATTAGGAGTTTTAACTCTAAGGGATTTTATATATTCGTCAGTCGTGTCCTTCATTTTCTTTTTGTTGAGAAACGGACCGGTCTGATATTTTTTTAAGCTTGAAATTGTAGTATTTTCTCTGATATTCAAAATTCCGAAAATACCTGTTGCACGTCTTTCCTCAGTCAAAAGAGCAAAGCCGTTTTTGATTGATTCGTGCGGATTTCTGTTTTTAACCTCTTTGCCGTCAAGTGTGATTTTTCCGCTTTTTTTGGTGGTTATTCCAAATATTTGCTCAAGCAGCTCAGTTCTTCCTGAGCCGTCAAGTCCTGCCACACCAAGGATTTCTCCTCTTCTTGCCTGAAATGAAACATTATTAAGGTTTGTATATTCGCCGCTTAAATTTTCGACATTAAGAAGAACGTCGCCGATTTTATTGTCTTTTTCAGGATAACGGTTTGTAAGTTCACGGCCAACCATAAGCTTAATGATTTCGTCCATAGTAAGCTCACTTGCTGCCTTTGTTGCAATCCATTTGCCGTCACGCATAATTGTAACTTCGTCGCTTATGCGCAAAATTTCCTCCATTTTGTGAGAAATATAAACAATGCCGCAGCCTCTGTCCCTGAGCATATTGATAATACGGAAAAGATGTTCAACCTCTTCCTCGGTAAGCGAGGAGGTTGGCTCATCAAAAACAATTATTTTTGAATTGTAGGAAACGGCTTTGGCAATTTCAACCATTTGCCTTTGCGAAACCGACATTGTGCTCATAACGGCTTTCGGGTCAACGTTTATTTCGAGGTCTTTAAAAACCTTCATTGTTTCGTCATACATTTTCTTTTCGCTTGTGAAAGGAAGATATTTTGAAACCTTTGGAAATCTGCCGAGCCACATATTGTCCATAACATTACGCTTGAGCGCTTGGTTGAGCTCCTGATGTACCATTGCAACACCGTTTTCAAGGGCTTCCTTACTGTTTTTGTAATTAACCTCTTTTCCATCGACATAAATGTGACCGTTGTCTTTGCTGTAAACACCGAAAAGACATTTCATAAGTGTTGATTTACCGGCGCCGTTTTCGCCCATAAGTGCATGAACTGTTCCTTTTTTGACCGTCAACTGTGCATGGTCAAGCGCTTTGACACCAGGAAAAGTCTTTTCTATATCAACCATTTTTAACAATATATCTTTGTCAGTCGCAGAAACGGATTTATTTATATTGTTTTGCATATGTATCTCTCCTATCTGCTTTGAATAGTACGGTTGAGGCAAAAAGCCCCAACCGTATTTTGTGAAGTTAATTTATATTATTTTTCTGAATCTGCTGTGTAAGCCGAATAAGGAATATTTACTCTCCAAGTGCCTACTACGTTTGCAGTGTCAATACTGTCAAGTGCGTTTGCACCGTTGAGGTAATTACCCATAATTGTTGTGATTGCTGTAGCCATACCCTGTGCGTCTTGCTTGATTGTACCAATCATTGAGCCTGACTTGATAGCTGATTTAGCTGCGTCTGTTGCATCAACACCGAATACAGGAATAACCTTTTTGCCATCCTTGTTGTAGCCTGCTGTTTGAAGAGCAGATACTGCGCCGAGTGCCATTTCGTCGTTGTTGGCAATTACAAGTTCGATCATATTTTTGTTTGATTCTGTGTACTGAGCAAGAGCTGTGCTCATATAGTTTGTAGCTGCTGCTGATGACCATAAGCCGTCCTGGTCAACAAGATATTTGTTCTTGTTAGCTGCATCATAGAATTCAAGGTCAGGCTTGCCTGCTTTTTCAAGAACCTTGTTAGCGTCCTCAACGCCGTACTTTGTACGTGCGATTGCTTCCATATTGCCCTCTTGACCCTTGAACATTACATAGCTGATTTTGCCGTCGCCGTTAAGGTCAAGCTTGTCATAGTTGTTTACAAGGTATTCGCCAATCATCTTACCCTGCATGTGACCTGCCTGCTCGTAGTCTGTTCCTACGAATACGCACTTTTCATAGCTTTCAATAACCGACTGGTCAACAGAACGGTTAAAGAAGATTACAGGAACGTTTTTAGCCTTTGCAAGATTGACAATGTTTTGAGCTGCGTCATTTGAGCCTGTGTCAACTACATTGACAATAAGCATTGATGAGCCTTTTGCAAGTGCTGTTTGAACCTGCTCGGTCTGTGTTGTCTGGTTGCCGTTTGCGTCGTAATCGTTATAGGTATAGCCGCCGTCTTTCAAAATTTTATCCATTGATGAACGAACGGTTGAAATGTATGCATCGCTGAAGGTGTAATAGAATACCGATATCTCACCTTTGGCAGACGAAGCCGCCTTTGTTGTGCCGCCGCCATCCTTTTTTGAAGAACAAGCTGCAAAACCTACTACCATTACTACTGCTAATAATAATGCCAATAACTTTTTCATCTTTTTCATAAAGATTACCTCCTTAAAATTTTTCGTTAAGTCATTGTGTGTCTTTATTATATCTTTGGTAGATTTAAAATTGAATGTGATTTTTTATTCAAAGTGTATAAAAAATTACGATATTTATGATTTATTATGTTAAAATTACTACCCAAAAAGCATAAAAAACGGCTTTGACAAGCCAAAATTGACCGTCAAAGCCGTTTTGAATATTTGTTAATTACTGCTTTCGCTAAAGCTGAAAAGTATTTTTTGAATATCAGGTGAAAACATATTTTTTCGAGTTACAACATAGGTATCGGTTTCAATTGTGCTTGTTTGCGATTTTTTGCCCGACAGTATTTCGGACGCTTTTGAAACCGAGGTGTAACCCATAGAAAAAGGATTTTGAACAATCAGTGTATCTATCTCTCCGCTTTCAAGCATATTTACGCAGTTAACATTGCTGTCAAAGCCTATGCCGAAAACCTTGTTATTCAAATTTAATTCCTTTATTGCATACGCTACCCCGATGGTTGACCATTCGTTGAAGCCTATTAGTACATTGATTTGCTTGTGCTTTTTCAATAGCTTTTTTGCACCGGCGGTTGCACTTTCTTTGTTTGATTCAACATTAACCGTATCAACAATTTTTGCATTATCTATTTTGTTTATATAATCGGTAAATCCTTTTAATCGCTGTTTGCCGTTTTCGGTATTTGCGCCGTAATTTACTATACCTATATTAATAGACTTTTGCTCGTTGCACAAATCGACTGCTTGCTTTGCCGCTTTTTTCCCGGCTTCAATATTGTTTGTACCCACAAAAAGCTCCTTGCCGTTTACATCAACGTCGCTGTCAACCGTGATTACCTTAATTCCGCTGTCAATGGCTTTTTGAACGGCATCGGCATTTTTTTCAAAATCTATCGCTGAAAGAATTATGACGCCTACATTGTTTGAAACTGCGTTTTCAATCATTTTGTTTTGGGCGTTGTAATCCTCTTCGTTTTCAGGACCTTCAAATGTAACTTTTACATTGTATTCGGTTGCCGCAGACAGCGCTCCGTTTTTCATATCGTTCCAAAAAGTTGAGTCGCTGCCTTTTGTTATTATTGCAATATTGTTGTTTTTGTTGTCAAATTCTGCGCCTTTTGCACAGCCAAACAGGACTGCAATAAGAAAAAAAGTAAGAGTGAGCAAGGCAGTCGCTTTTTTAATATTCATGTTCTTGTCCTTTCTCAATTTTTGGAATTTTAATCGTTACGGTTGTGCCGACGTCAAGCTCGCTTTCAATCGTAATTCCGTATTCCTCTCCGAAATATATTTTCAGTCGGTCATTTACATTTTTAACACCGATACCTTTTGAGTCGCTTCGGTCCTTTTGAAGAATTGTTCGGCATTGCTCCTGCGTCATTCCCAGTCCGTTATCTTTAACGATTATCACAATATCCTTGCCTTGGCGACGGACAATAATTTTGATTTCGCCCTCGTCAACCATTCGGTCAAGCCCGTGATAAATTGCATTTTCAATAAACGGTTGAATTGTGATTTTGTTGCACATATAGCCCAAAACGCTTTTGTCAACATCAAATGAATAGGTAAATTGGTTTTTGTATCTGTAGCTTTGAATAATAAGATAGCTTTCGGCGTGCTTGAGTTCGTCGCTTATTGTTATAAATTCATTGCCATGGCTTATGCTTATTCTGAAAAGCTTTGCAAGTGCACCCACCATTTTGACTGCGTCCTTGCTGTTGTCCTGCTCACACATCCATTGAATTGAATCAAGCGTATTATAAAGAAAATGAGGATTGATTTGAGCCTGCAAGGCTTTCAGTTCCGTCTTTCTGAGAACAATTTCTTCATTGTGAACCTTTTCCATAAGCGACTGAATCATAAGCACCATATGTTCAAACGATGACGAAAGCGTTTTGAATTCCACAACGTTACTCATATCTGCCTTGTATTCAAATGATTCCGCCTGCTTTTCAAATTTTTGCATTGAATCAACAAGCCTTCTGACAGGTCTTGTAACAGTTCTTGAAAGAATAAAATAAACCAAAACCGATATAAAAAGGCTGAATAAAATCGCAAATGCAGAGCCGATGATTATTTGGCTTTTTACTGCTTGTGTTATTTCGTCATTAAAGCTTACGCCTACTATTTTCCAATTACACGAGGCAAGGGAGGATATGTTATAAATATTATTTCTTTTTCTGTGTATTCCGTCTGCAAGGTCAAAAATCTCATCGGTATTTTCCTTTTTCAATCCCGAAAAAAGAATTTGCTGCTGTGGGTGATAAATAATTTCGCCTTTTGAATTGATAATGTAGCAATAACCCCTTTGACCGATACTCACCTTATCAATATATTTTGCAATTGACGAGAATTTGAAATCAATCGCAACAAAAACCTGACGGGCATAAAGATTTGAATATTCTTTTTTTGCAATTGTTACAACCCACGGATATTTGTTTTCGTAAATTGTATTTACGTGGGGTTGAGTAATTGCGTATCCGTCAGTAAGTCCGGAAAAAGCGGCTTTGTCAAACGATAAATTTGTAGGGCTGCTTTTTACTTTGTCGTTATTGTCATTTCCGTCTAAAAGCAAATTGCCCTGCATATCATAAAGCATCACGCAATATATATCTTCTTCAAGTCTGGATGCTGTTGATATTGCATTTTGAAGCGACGAGGTATCGGTACAGTTATTCATTTCATCGCAAAGGTTGTCAAGCTTGTTTTTTATTGACGAAACATAATTAGAAACGGTCTCGTTAGCCTGCGACACGGCTTGCCTGCTCGACACATAAGCCGAATCAAACATTGAATTTTTGTAAAATATGCCAAAAAATAATGTAGAAGCAAGAGTTGAAAATATAACGCCGAAAACAACGATTGCTATAATCAATACAGACAATTTTATTTTGTTACGCTTAAACATCGTTTTTTCCTAAATGCTCCTCTCTGTATTTGTTCGGTGACATACCGTAATATTTTTTAAAGCAATAACTGAAATAGTGCTGGTCACTGTATCCGCATTTTTGCGATATTTCAAAAATTTTCATTGACGTACACAACAGTAAATCGCTTGCCGCTTTCATTCTGCGTTCTGTAACAAGGGCAATAAAATTTTGCGACTTCGTCTTCTTTATAAGAGCACTTAAATAGTTTGGGCTTACACCCAGCTTGTCGCTTGCGTCGGTCAATGATAAATCCTCATTCATATATTCATCGTTTATAATTTGGAGCGCTCTGTCACAAATCGTTTCGCTTTCGTGCCTTTGCGAGCGTGAAATGATATCTCTTGCATCAAGGCAAAGCGATATCAGTTCTTTTTTATACTGCTCGTTAAAATCGAATGACAGGCGAGAGGTGAAAGGATTATTTGATGAGAAAAGCTCAGATAATGCGTCATTGTCAGATAAAACGCTTACGCATCTGTGCGCCGTTGCAAGTATTTGAATAATCAAATAATTTATTTCGTCACGATTTTTATTTGATAACATATCATTAAGAAATTCACTTATTTCTTCCCTGTTGCCTATTTTTAAAAGCTGCTCAAGCTTATGAACTGACTTTTCTATGTCCTCAAGTTCGTATATGCTTTTGTGTTCCTGATCGTTAATAAATCTGATATCGCCTGCACCGTCAGAGGTGTATCGTCTTGCCGTGATAGCCTGTGCGCAAGCAAGCGACAAAAGCACCGGGCTTTCAACTGTTTGGCTGATACCGATTGTGCATTTTTGGTCGAAAAGCTTTTTTGCGCTTTGCACAAGCTCAATTACAGGAAGTCTTAATTTTGTTGACATTTCTTCTGCTTCGCTCGTCACAAGCGTAACAATTCTGCCGTTTACAAAAAAGCTTTCGCAATTTGCATATTTTCCTACAATGCTGTTTACAAAATCAATATGATGTGCCTCAGTACAATTTTCACCGCTGAAAGTTTTGAATTTTGACACAACAACGCTGTAGCAGTCATTGTCGCTTTTAATAAGTCCTAACCTTTTGGCACTGTCTTTCAACTCTTGAGGTGTATAAATATCCTCTCCTGTTCCTAAAAGCAACGGCAAAAGAAATTCCGTTTTCTTAAGCCTTAACTCGGTTTCTTCATTTGATGTTCCTGTTTTAAGCCTTTCAAATTCTTCGTCCATTTCCGCTTTGATTTTTACGAATTCTTCACTGATTTCGCTTGCGGAAATAGGTTTTAAAAGATAACGGATAACATTATACTTAAATGCTTCCTGTGCATATTCAAAATCATCGTATCCGCTTAAAATAACAAGCTTTGTGGCAGGCCTTATTTCTCTTGCCTTTCTTGCAAGTTCAAGTCCTGTCATAAGCGGCATTTTGATATCAGTCAAAATTAAATCAGGTTCCAGCTTTTCAAGAAGTTCAAGTGCTTCAATTCCGTTTTCAGCGTCGCCCACAACTTTAAACCCGGCTTTTTCCCAATTTACGCTTTTAATAACTGCTTCTCTTTGACGTATCTCGTCATCAACTACAAGCACACTATACATAATTTTCCCTCTCAATAAAATCACTTATTTTGCGTATACTTATCTAAATTTATTATATATAAAGTTATTCTATTTATCAAGTATGTTTGAGGGATAAAAATATGTGTACTAAAATATCCGATAATTAATGCTTTTTACTGAGTTACCGCTCAAAGCGGTCTGACGATTTTTTGAAATTGAGTCAGATTTTGTATATGGTGTACGCTGTCGGTCCCGTCACTCAGTATCGAAAGGTCCACTCGTCGAAACACACTCCGTGATTAAGGCGAAATGCAAGCATTTTGCCAACAATCACTTCGTATGTTTCTCCTCTCAAAATCTGCCGTACGGTGGTGCGTCAGATTTTGTATTACGGGGTTCGAGTCCCTACAACCCTAAAAATAATAAAAAGTCCAAAGTGGACAAATCCACTTTGGACTTTTTGGTACGCTGGAAGGGACTCGAACCCCCGACCTACTGGTTCGTAGCAGCTTGGATTTGCATAAAATACGCTGAAAATGCCTGTTTTAAGCCGTTTCTGCTATACAAAATTTGCCCACAATTTCATATAAACCTCTATAATTAAATTGTTTATATTTTGCAAGTGGTCACAATTGTGGTCAAAATACGACTACAGGCTTATTGAATTTTAATAAGGATTTTATATACAGATTCTGTGGATGATTTCGTAGATAATTTGAAACTAATATTTAATAACATGAAAAATTCAATAACTAATGGTAAACCGCCTTTACAAACGATTGTAAGAATAGTTTTAAAATATTATATATTTAGAAGTTTGAACATTAGAAAACGGAATCAAAGTAACCGAAATGTATCCTCAAATACACCATTTTGAGCCAGATCATAACTTTTTAGTTTCTATAAAATCTATCAATAAATAACTAGAAGATTTTGATTTGTTGCAAACATCACTTTGTTGATGTATAATCAAAAAAGGAAAAGTTTGTTATAATTAATACAGAAATACTAGCGAGGTATTACATATGTATATATGTACAGTTATAATTAATAATTTTAGATGTTATGAAAATAAAACCAGATTCACATTTAAAAAAGGTCTCAATGTATTAGTTGGTGAAAATGACTCAGGTAAAAGTGCACTAATTGATTCAATAAAATATGTTTTAGGAACTACTGATCAAAATTGGCAAAGGGTTAATATTTCTGACTATTCCAATGAAGATACATCAAAACCCATTAACATAACTATTATCTTTTCCGATTTAACATTAGAAGAAAAAGCTACTTTTATGGAATGCCTTACATTAAAAAAAGACAAATACTATTTAATTCTTAATTGGGAAGCCAAATATTTAACGACTATAATGCCTAATAGAACAGTTATTAATTTATCTTGTGGTTCAAAAAAAGATATTGCTGCACCAAGCCCTGAGGCTAGAGAAACTTTAAGAACTACATATTTAAGACCTTTAAGAGATGCTGCTGCTCAGATGAAAGCAGGTAGAAATTCAAGACTATCACAAATTGTTAGTAGTATTCCAAATTTAAATGATGGAAAACCGTATGTTCCAGGTAAAGATATATCTAATTTATCACTTTCGGCTATTTTTGATCTTTCAAATGACTTATTGAAAAACAACAACAAAATAAAGGAAGTCAATAATTCTATCAATAATATAATGACAGGTCAAATGCTGTTATCTAATGAGAATATTCAAACCGATATTTCAGTAAGTAACACAGATGCCATTGAAAATAAAAAAATAAACAATCTTTTAGAAAAATTAGACTTAACAGTAATATCTAATAAAGGAAATATAGGCCTTGGAACTAGCAACCTAATGAGTATGGCTTGCGAACTATTATTAAATAACAAAAACAATAATTATAGTTCGTTTATGTTGATAGAAGAACCTGAAGCACATATACATGCACAAAGACAATTAAAACTCATAAAATCTATACAAGAACAATGCAACAAATCGGATGTAAATACTCAAGTTATTATGACCACCCATTCTCCGTTGCTCTCGTCTGTTGTACACTTAAAGAACATTACAATAATAAACAATAAACAACCATACTCATTATCTCCTAATAAGACTAAATTAGAAGATAATGATTATAAATATCTTGAAAAGTATTTAGATGCAACAAAAGCTAATATGTTTTTTGCAAGAGGTGTGATAATAGTTGAAGGACCAGCTGAGGCTCTTTTGTTTCCTACAATTGCTGAATTATTAGGATACGATTTCACTAACAATGGTGTATCTTTAGTTGATGTGCGAGGAATAGGTTTAAGCCGATACGCAAGGATTTTTCAAAGAACAGACGAAGAAAATCTTTTAAATGTACCAGTTGCTTGCGTTACAGATAGGGATATAATGCCTGATTGTGCTCCAAAAATATGTATTAACAAAGACTATTCTACATTAGATACATTTCCTAGTAAAAGCAAAAGAAGATGGAAAGTTGAGTCTGAAATAGATGATATTGATTCTTATATGGATGGTATACTATCTAGAGCAGATGGTCAAAATGTAAAAACTTTTATTTCTGATTACTGGACTCTCGAATATGATTTAGCATATTCAGGATTAGCAGAAGATATGATTATAGTAATTGAAAATTTACTTGGCAAAAATGTTAACGCAATAAAAAGCGAGTATAATAAATATACAACTCCAGAAGAAAAAGCTTCATATATTTATTCGTTCTTCAGAAAGAATTTAATATCAAAAGCCGATTTTGCGCAAACTTTTTCAGTATATTTAGAAGAGAAATATCATAATTCTATTGAAATTTTCAAATCTAAATTGCCAAATTATATTGTAGATGCAATAAAATATGTTTCAACACCAATACAATAGATAGATTAATTATGAAGGATTTTAATATTTCAAAAATTGAAATAACCGATAAAGATATAAAATGGATACAAGAAATAATGCCAGAAATAGAATTCGATGACGACCGCATCAAAGCGTTAAAATCATTGGACTCTGTTGATATAAACGCATGTCCTGGCAGTGGAAAAACAACATTATTAGTATCAAAACTTGCCATTCTTGCTAACAAATGGCCTTATACAAATAAGGGAATATGTGTTTTGTCACATACAAATGTTGCGAGAGAAGAAATACAAAATCGTTTAGGCGATTTAGCCATAGGCAAAAAATTGTTATCCTATCCTCATTTCATTGGAACATTTCAATCATACCTAGATACTTTTTTTGCAATTCCATATTTAAAAAGCAATAAAAGCAATATAAAAATTGTTGACGATCAATATGTTTTATCAAAAAGGTGGAGCAGAATGAAATATAAAACATATCTAGAAAATAATAATTATGATCAGTATGTTTTTGATCCTGCAAAATTACCTTATGAACTAAATATAAAATGTGGTGCAAACACAAAAACATACAAAAGCATTGTAAAAATTGTGGAAGATTCAAGAAATATCGGAGAATATACATTTAATGAAATGAGATTATATGCAGCTCAATATATAGCAGAATATCCTGAAGTTTGTGAAATCGCTCGAAAAAGATTTCCAATCATATTTATTGATGAATCTCAAGATACCGAAAATTACATGTGGGAGATAATAACAAAAGTATATGTTGAAGGATCAAATACAGTTTGGCAATCGTTTGGAGATATTAATCAAGCGATTTATAATGGATTTTCATCAAACGACAAAACAACTATATTTCCTAGAGAAAACCAAATATCAATTACTAACACCAAAAGATTGCCTAATTCGATTGCAAAATTAGCAAATACTGTTGCTATTAATAAATCTATTATGATTGGTCAATCAACAGAATTCATTAATAACAAAAACACAATTATTCTTTTCGACAAAAATAGTTCAAGTCAAGTAATTCATTGTTTTGCCGACATAATTTATGAAAATTTTTCCGATGACGATATTATTAAAAATCAAAGATTTGGTTGTCATGCCATAGGTTTAATACACAAGTTAAATAAAGATGATAACGATAATTTTGCAAAACGAGTAAGTAATTATTATGCCGATTATAATCCTAACCCAATAAAAATCCATCCCGAAAAACTGATAGATTTCTTTAATATTGGACAAAGTAATTTCATTGAAAGTGACAATCTTAGTGATAAAGTAGTTGCGTACTCTGATGGAATATTGACTTTAATTAAAAAATATCCTAATAATAATGATATTTATCCAACTGTAAATTTTCATGGAATAAATGGATTGAATAAGTATTTAAATTATCCTGAGAATTTTCGTAAATGGTTTTATGAAATTTTACATACAAACTATGATTCAATTGATTTGTGGAAAGCCCTGATTGAAAAATTATATAATGAATTAGGTGAAATTATTAATTGGAAAATGGCAGCTAGTGATGGCTTTTTAAACTGGACAAATAATCACACGAAAATAGCTCAGAATTCTTCTTGTATACAAAACACTATTTGCTTTAAAAGAGATGGCAGAATTGATTTGCCAATACACGTTGGAAGTATTCATTCTATCAAAGGTAGAACGCATTTAGCAACTTTAGTTTTGGAAACTAAATATAGAACATATAATATAAAATCAATAATCGAATATTTATGCGGGGAATATAAAAAGCCTAATGTAACAAATGCCAATCGATTAAAATGTCAGTATGTAGCTATGACGAGAGCTAAGGGATTATTATGTATGGCTATACCAAAAAATAATGTTACACCTAACCAAAAAGAAAAACTCAGCAAGTTAGGATGGGAAATTGTGGAAATTTAGATTTTTAAATGACAACATAAAAACCAGTTGCAGACATAAATCTGTAACTGGTTTTTATGTTAGGTTCTATCCTAATTTGCATAATCAATCAACAAATTTGCAAATATAATTAAAACTACAGTGATTTCTTGTATAATTATATTATTATTTTAAAAGAAGTGAATTTCTAAATTCAAAAAAACATTACCTTATAAAATACCAAATGTGATGCTTACCTATCTATAATATATTTTATTTTGGAATATTAGAAACTATCAAATTTACTAGAAATAGTATTGAAAATATACTAATCAATAATTTTACAGAATTATATTTTTATAAAAGTGGTAAAAAAGTGAAATAAACTTCACCAAAAGTGGAACATTCGAACAAGACAGATTTAAATCTTACAAATTCCCTAAAACGAAAAATATCATTCAAGCAATAAAAGAACACCTCAATAACGGTTATTATGCAATAGTGATGTTTAATCAAAAACATATATCTGATAGTCGTGTGAATTGTTCTTGGTATTACTACATGATTGGCTAATATTTGGACATAATGGCAAGAATTCAGTATTCGTGTGTTCAGATCATATCAGGAAAAATCAAAATGGTGAAATACTTAACACAATAGCACTACCATATTACGAAATAGAAAAAAGCGTTGCTGAATATATCAAAAAAATATACAATATTTAAATCTAATTACTTTCAGAATCATTTTATAAAAATCAATAAAAATTGGATTGAATATGAGCCTGACGATATTGAAATAATACAAAAATTAAACAATGTATTGTGCAAAAAAAACAATTATTAAAAATTTTCAGGTTAATTTTTATGTTGGTATTCATGCGATAAAGAAAGCACAAAAAGAATTTTAAAAAAATCATCTTAATGAAAAACATAACCAAAAAATTCATCTACAAAATATTGGAATCTTATACGAATAGAGAAAAAACATAATGATTTGCTTAATAAGAACTGACTCTAATGAAAGAATTATTGATACTCACTAAAAATTAATAGATGAAACATATAAGTGTTTGTTACTTGCTCTAAAATTCGACGTGACAAATGGGGAAAGATGAATGATCATCGCGGGTATCCGAAAATAACTACTCTTCAAAATCGACAATCAACCGAAGAAACAGATATACCAGCAAGAAAATTAAAACAGGCGCAATAGAGATGTGTCCCCTGGACAGAGATGGAAGTTTTGAGACAAAGATAGTGCAAAAACGAAAAGAGGATTTATCGGCAATAGAGCATACAATATATGCCCGAGGAATAAGTCAATGGGATATAACAGAAACAATAGAGGGATATATACAGATTTGAATTATCACACGAAACAATATCTGTAATAACAGACTGTGTGCTTGAAGAACTCAATAAGTGATTCAACAGACCACTCAAAAAGATGTATACGTTTTTGTTTGTAGATTGTATGTATGTAACTATACTAAAAGAATATAAACAAAAAATTATGCCGTATACACAATACTTGGATATGATACAAATGGGCACAAGGATATTGAACGGAAGCATTGTTGCCATTATCTTTTTTGTCATGTCAAAACTTTCTTAGCAACACAACAAGTACCACAAAGGATTTAATAAGTCTATACATAATTGGCAACAACATATTTGTTTCGTAAAGCTTATTGAATTATATAGATTAATTGAACTAATCTATAATAAAATTGAAACCTTTAAAAATAATTATAATTATTTCATATTTTTTAAAGAATAATCATTAAATCCACCAATAATTAAAGCAAAGGAAAGATATTCTATGGTAGATATAAAGCAAATAGAAATTGTATTTTCAAAAAACAAAATTCACGACACATAACATATATCAAAAGTTTAAAAGAGACTTTGTCTTATATGAGTGCAACCTATAATTTATTAAATGAAATTTATGATCATCGACAAAACGCATTAAACTCAACAACTCAAAAAGTTAAATAAGACACTGTAGGAACAGACGCAGGAATCTCTAACTGTAGAAGACTTGAACTATACTTATAAAAATAGCTAGTTATATAATTAATGATACTTTATTTATAAGAAAGACAATTTTAAGGTTTTTATATTGAAAAATAAGTATAGATATTCTATTTCAAATAGTAAATGCAGCATTATTAGAAGATGAATCATGTTCAAACGAAAACAAAGTTTTGTTAAATTAGGCTATTAATAAATTAAATACAAAAACAGAATTTAACGATCTTGTAAATTCACTTGAAGCAAATAAAAATGACAGTAAATTTATTTAATGGATTTTGATAATCATATTAAACATATCAAACCAATACTTATATAATAATTTTTAATTTACTATTAAGGATACTATTTTTATGATACACACACAATTTTCATCTAACGAATTATCTATGCTTGGCATGGGATTTATGCGTCTACCATTCAAAAACGGAAATTATGCCGATGTGGATTTTGAAAAATCCGAGCAATTAATTCATCACGCAATTGAAAAAGGGATTAATTACTTTGACACAGCTTGGGAATATGCAGGCTCAAATAGCGAAGTTATTTTAGGAAACACACTAAAAAAATATCCTAGAAGTTCGTTTTATATTGCAACAAAGTTTCCAGGATACGATTTATATAATTTTGATAAGGCAGAAGAAATATTTGACAAACAGCTTGAAAGGCTTCAAACAGATTACATAGATTTTTATCTTCTGCACAATGTTTGTGAACTAAATTTAGACCATTATTTAAACACTGAAAAATATGGTATTATAGAAATGCTTTTAGAAAAAAAAGAAATGGGCAAATCAAACACCTTGGTTTTTCTACTCACGCAAGACCGAAAGCATTAAAAAATTTCTTGAATATTTATGGCAATGATATGGAATTTGCTCAAATTCAGCTAAACTATTTGGATTGGGAATTCCAAAACGCAAAAAAGAAAGTTGAAATACTAAAGGACTATAATCTACCAATTTGGGTAATGGAGCCTTTAAGAGGTGGAAGCTTATGTAGATTCGACAAACAAATAGAAGAAAAAATGCTAAACACCGCTAAGGGGAATAGCATTTCTTCGTGGAGTTTTAGGTTTTTACAGGGTATTCCAGAAGTGACGCTAATATTATCTGGGATGTCGACAATTGAACAAATAGACGAGAACACAAAATGCTTTGAGTTGCACAGTCCACTTTCTAGTAGTGAACAAAAAGTATTGAATGAGGTTGTCGATAAGCTGTTATCAAAAAAAATTGTTCCTTGCACAAAATGCAAATATTGCATAGAACATTGCTCTATGGATTTGGATATTCCTCGTTTTGTAGAAATGTTTAACGAACAAACCTATTCAAATGGTGGTTTTATTGTTCCTATGGAGCTTGAAGCAATGGATGAACAAAAACTACCAAGCAATTGTATTCATTGTAAAAAATGCGAAAAGGTATGTCCTCAAAACATAAAAATTACCAAAATAAATGATGAGCTTTCTAAATTGCTTTAGTCAACCTTGTTGTCATAGTACATTTTAGACATATTAATTTTGTCTTCTTCAGAAAAATATCCGTTTCCATCCCTTGTTATTCTATTTGTGTGATATTCTGCAAACAATTCTTTTTCGCTAAACAGCTTTTCAATTATTCTGCACCAATAGTTTGCTTCGTCATTAGAAAAATATTTTGACGGATGAATAGGATAAACATGAACTCTGTCAAAATATGACGATTTAACAATTCTTGTACCATATTTTTCGTTGTATTCATTAAAACTTTTCCAAGCATTTGTTCCATAATAAAGGTTGGTTGGCGAATAATGAACAGCAGATACAACATCATAGTTTTTTGAAATAAAATCAATTACATTAACAATTGAAGCAGGAGTTTCACCAACATAAAACATCATATTTACACAAATTGCTGCATCCTTATATTTTGCTATATGCTCAATTAGAGATGTAGTTTTCTTTAGGTAATCAGCAGTATCATCACATTTTTTCATTATGGATAAAATTTCACAGCTTGGTGAATCCATACCAATATTAAAGCCTCTACAACCAGCTTTATACATCAAATCAATATATTCTTCCCATTTTAAATCCACTCTAAACTCAGCATTCCATCTAAGCTTAGTTCCATATTTTTCAAGAATTCCTTTAAAGATTTTCACTGTATTTTCAACATTAACGCCAAAATTAGACGCTAAAAATGGATAGTTATTATCTATTCCATAAATATTCACTGCATAATCCAATTCCTCTAAAAATCTTTTAGCACTCTTGTATCTAAAGTTCTTATGAACAGGTGCAACACAATAGTGACACTGACCATAACAGCCTCTACTTTCCTCAATATAGCAAGGATATGTAAGGTAATTTTCATATAGGTCGTATTTCAAAAATGGCATTTCATCTAAATCAATAGGAACATAAGATTCTTTTGAAATATATACATTATCTAATAATATTACCTGATTTTTAGTGTCGTCAATAAAATCTATTATCTCACACTCTTCAAAGTTAGCATAATCTATATCATAACCACGATTAATAAAACGCTCAGAAAATGCAATTCCCTTAATTTCACCAATAGAGCCTTTGCCATTAACAAAAAAATCAAGAAATCTGAGTGTTGAATCCTCACCCTCGCCAATGATAACAAAATCTATGCTTTTGCTATCAGTTAATGCATAGCCCGGAATGTTACCAATATGCTGTCCACCAACAAAAATAATGGAATCGTTAAACCTTTTACTCAATTCGTCGCATAAATATAGTACAGTGTCATAGGTTTGAAAATACGAACAGGAAATCCCTATAACCCTAGGAGTGCCCCATTTGTATATTTCATTTAGTTTTTCGTCAACTGTCTTATCGTCGATAATGTGTTTTATTTTAACTGTGTAGCCCTTCTCCATAACATACGAACCAATAGATAAAAGCCCTGGATTAAAAGTTACATAAGGCGTTTCTTGAATTTCAAGCAAACTAGACACATCATCGTTTTCTTCATTAAAATATGAAAGAGGTGGGTCGATTAATAGCAAATCATAATCAAACATATTATCTTCATAGTTTGTTAAAAGCAATAGTTTTCTTATTGCACCAGTAATATCGTTCTCGTTTAATGAGTTTGCAGAGTTTTGTGCAAGTCTCATTTGCCAAAAATGCTGTATCGTTACTTCAAAATCCTTTTCCACATTTTTATAATACTCTGTGCCAATTCGTGGAGTAAAACGAATTATACTTTTTGACAACTTTATTTTTTTATTTTCAATTGTAGAAATAGTGTTGTTTAGACTTTCAACAGTTTCGCCCTGCATACCAAGCATAATAAATGCTCTATAATCTACATCACATTCTGCAAGAAGGTCAATTGATCTTTCTAACTGACTTAGTGTATAGCCTTTTTTGCAAATCTTTAAAACGTTTTCATCAAAGCTTTCAATTCCAAGCCAAATTCCTACGCATCCAGCTTTCTTCATTGCTTCTACAACGCTTTTGCTTAAACAGTCAACCCTAGTTTCACATTGCCATTCAATAGAAATTCCTTCTTGAACAATTTTTTCGCAAAGCTCAATAGTGTATTTCTCGCTTATTGTAAAGGTTTGATCAATAAAGAATATTTCCTTGCATTTTACCGCTTCAAGCTGTTTGAGTTCTTCTACAACAGAATTAATATTTTTATATCTAACATTTTTTCCATACATATTATAACAGAAAGTACAGCTATAAGGGCACCCACGTGTTGTCTGCAAGATAGCCCATCCCTGTTTTTTTAGATGAAGATTATTAACATAACGATATCCAAAATAATCCCTAATGTCTATACAAGAAAAATCTAAAACCGAATTTTCCCATTCCGAAGTGTTCGCTTTAGAAATAATTTGAGTATCGTTATAGCTACGAATAATTAAGCCTTTATCGTGTTCTCCAAGTATTAGATGCTTCATAACTGATGTTACTGTACAATCGTACTCGCCTTGAATAACAATATCAGCTGAAATATCTTTTAACAACATCTTATAATCCACTGTTCCATGTGAACCGCAAACAATCAGTTTTTTTGCTCCAGCCTTTTCGTTAATTGCACGCACGCTATCGCAGAATGCTATAAATCTATGGTCAACAAAATAGTTTTGCACTTGATCGATAGGTGTTGAAGAAACAATAACATAATCGTATTTATTGGAAATTAAATCAATAACTCTATCTATCGAATAATTGTATATTCTGTTGTCAAACAGATCTACAGAAATTCCATTTTCCTTGAGTTCCTTATAGATTTTTATGCAACAAAGTGGTGGTTGCAAAAATGAAGAACCACTAAGCAATTCAGGAATAAATAACAAAACATTTGCTCTGTTTGGTTTAAAGTTAGCTACAATATTATTTTTTGCATACTCAATAGTATCGAACATTTCACTGTTTGCAATCGACTCAATGTTCTTAATTTTTTCATTCACAACATCAAGCTGAGCAGGTATGTATGATTTGTTTGTATATTTTACGAAAGTTAAATATGCAACAATTCCTCTATCACTTTTAATTAGAATATCACATACACCATCGACAAGATCAAAAATATCACGACGTATTTCAATAGTCATACATTTATAGATAACACCACAAAACTCAACCATTTGAGGCAAAAATTCATTATTCTTTTTATTTATGAATTTAGACACCAAATTGTATATTGTTGATTTTTCATTTTCATCAAGAAATTTATATATAATCAATCTACTTGAATGTATGATACTAAACATACTACCATTATCAAAACTGTTAAAATTATTGTTAAGATAATCTATGACATCTCCAAAGCTTTTTCGATTAGTATTAAAATCAGAAATTAATGTGTTCTCAAAGTAAAAAATGATATCAGATGAATTTAAATTTTCCTTTTTCATTTAACTTAAACCTTTAACATAAACGAGATAAATAATCCTTAAAGCTATCAAAGCAAAAGAATTTATAAAAAAATAAATCAATGCCAAATCCAACGCTAACAGTATTTGGCAAGCCAATTCTTAAAAATTCTAGAAAATCCTCGGATAATTCACCTTTTATTTTTTTATTCTCTAAAATTTTCATTTGATTTCGGCACTCATCATAAACACTTTGGTACGAATTTTCGTCATTATATCCATGTGCCATGCTAATCCCTTCATAGAACCAAATTGTTTCGCTTCTTTTGCCGTCAACACTTTTTACAAGAGGAGACTCAACACTCCGGTTTGTATAAATAACATTTTGTAATTTTTCTGTTTCAAGCCCACCATTCAGTTCCACTGTTTGAACGGTGGAAAAGTCCCTATGTTCAATTCCCATTTCATCAGCAATATCATTAACGATATTTATTACTGCTTTAATAAATTGCTCGATAAAATCAATCTCGTGAATTGGGCTAACAAATTCTAAAACATTATACTCAAAATTTCCTTTATTTGTACTGTAAATATCTCTAGTAACATAACCGATTTCATATACTGGAGATAAAGTTTTTAACACCAGCTTTTTAAGCTCCAATTCATGAGTGATTTTACAATACCTATCAACAAACTCACCACTTATTTTTAGAGGTGAGGCAATACTGGTACCACGATAGCTCATAGTATATGGTGTATTTGTACTCAAAAAACCATTTTCTTGAAGAAACTGCTCAATTTTTATTAAAATTCTTTGCTTGCATACTTGCATCATAGAATTTTTATTCGACAAAAAGTCTATTGCGTACGAGCAATTACCCGAAGAATTAACGACAGAGGTTATTTCAGTTATTTGGTATGACTCCTTACCTGCATCGTTAATAGTCTTAAAACATTCACCTGTAATAACAGCCATAGGATTAATGTTACAATTTAAATAATCATCATTTTTAATAATCAACTGTCGAGAATATTTAAACCCAGAAACATAAAGAAATTTATAATTTTTATGCTTCTGGATCCTTAAAATTCGACAAATAAACCTAAATTTATTTATCATAATATTTTATTTAAATCTTCTCTTATCTTCATATTTTTGTTATCTCCAACAAAAACAAATTTAGATCTTCTAAACACATCAATTAGCCAATCCATTTGTTGCTTAAAGCTATCAAATTTTTGCTTTTCAGTCCAACGGCAGGAACAAAGTCTACCATCTGACAAGCAAAATAAATCATATAATCCTTCGTGACAAGGATAATATTTACATTCCTTACAAATTGACTCGTCTGTTTCCGTATCGTAGTGTGATCCCTTTTTACTATTTTTTACAGTAACATAAACATCACCAAATCTATATCTGTAGCAAGGAGTACCAAAGCCTCTGCTGTACTCATGAGAATATATTCCATCACACTTTTGAGAAAATTTCTGTTCTAATGAGTTAACCTCTCTATAAAAATCTTGACGTTCCTTACTAAATGGAACAGGAACAGATACGACATCAAGAATTTTCAAATCGCAGTGAAGTTCTTGACAGAAGTTGATGATATCATATACCTCGTCACAATTATGCTTATTAATAACCATATTAAGACGAAGAAGGTTTCCACTTTCACTTAAGAAACGAATGTTTTCTATAATGTTTTGATGGCACTTAACTCTCGAAATAATTTCAAGGACTTCCGGTTTCAAGGTATCAAAGCTAACTGCAAACTTAACATTTGATGAAAGCTTGCTAATTAAATTCTTGTACTTTCCAACAAGTGAACCATTAGTGTTAACCAAAACATAACAGCCTGTACTATCTAAAAACTCTAAAATTTTATCAATTTCCGGATGTAAAAATGGTTCTCCTCCAGTGATTCTAAACTTTGTTAAGCCCTTTTCAATTCCGTATGTAACATATTCTTTAATAGTATCTACAGAAATAATTTCGTTGTTGGAAGCAGTTGCTTCGCCGCCGCTTCCGCAATATAAGCACTTAAAATTGCATTTTTTTGTAATTGGAAATGATAAGAATGGCAACCATTCCTGCTTGCTATCATTTCGTTCTTGACAATAATCCTCCCAAGCAAAATCTGCGACTAACTTAATATCTTTACTATGAAAATCAAAATACATAAATTTTCACCTCCTTTATTAACCAATTCTTGTACCCTCAGGAACAATATCGTCCATGAATACTAATTGACAACCACAAGCATTGTTTGTTGCAGCTAGAAGCATACCCTCACTTTTTATGCCACAAATGCTCTTTGGCTCAAGATTAACCATAACAACAATTTTTTTGCCCTCAAGCTGTTTTGGTGAATAATACTTTTTAATACTTGATGCAATAACTCTCTTACCCTTACCATCATTTAATGTGAGTTTATAGCAATCATGTGACTTTCTAATTTCTTGACACTTTTCGATTTTACAAACTCTTAAATCAAGGCTTTCAAAAACATCATACCCAACTAATCCAGTAAAATCCTTTATTGGGTCTGGCTCACCGTATTCAATCTTTGGAATATCATCCTCTTCAACAATTTCCTTTGCTTTCTTGTCTATTTCAATTTCTTCCTCGGTTTGAGGATATGAAAAATCAAGAAGATTTAAGAAACTTTCCTTATCAATAGCATAGAGGAACAAATAAAGTCTTGGACCTTTCTCCTTATCAATAAGCAATTGATAAACATATTTAAAGAATTCACCTTGAAGTTTCTTTAAATATAGTGAATCTGCACCAAATACCTCTTTAGAAATGTCATAAAGTTTTGTGTTTAATTCATCTAATGTGTAATTGCTATCACGCAAATAGTTATAAATTAATTCAATTTCTTTCTTTTCATCGTCGGTTAACTCGTTATATACATCCCAATTTCTTGTTTGACGAAGCTTATTCTCTGTTCCAGCAGGTGCACAATTTTCAAGCCAGTACCTTGCAAGATTCAATCTTTCCTTGAAATCTTCGTACTTGTATGATGTACCGATTTTTTCAAACACCGTTTCAAGCATTGGAATATTAAAGTTAACTATTGAACCAAGTTGTACTAGTAATGACATCGGCACAGTTTTTATTTTCTTATTTGATACAAGGCAGTTCTTGATAATAACATCTTCATATTCATTAGCACTACCATCTAAAAACTTATTGTACATTCTATCAAATTCAAAATATTGCTTTAAGATGCCATCATCAAAGCAAAAATCAAATGCCTTCGTTGGTTCTGATTTTGAATACAACCACAAAATAACCTCTGGTTGATAAATTTGAAGCAAGGTCTTTGGTGTTAAGTTAAGACCAGTTGAACCAGACATTTTCCCTGTTGAGCCCTTAATTCCAATAAACTCGTAACCTTGAAATACAGGTGGTTTAATACTAAAAATTTCTTCTGCGATAGCAGATGCAGCATCATAACTACCACCAACAGTAGCGTGATCCTTTCCACCTGGTTCGAAATCAACTTTTTCATACTTCCAACGCATTGGCCAATCAACCTTCCAAGCAAGCTTACAATTGTGATTTTCACCAAAGGTAAAATGCCCGTTATGACCACATTCGCATTTATACTCAGCATTTATGCAATCTTCAGTAAGAGAGGTGATTGTTGTTGTATCCTTGCCACAATTCTCACAATAAATGCTAACAGGATAATAATTATTTCTTTCTTCTTCAGTTGATTCTTGAGTTCTAAATCTATCAAGTATATCAAAAATTTTCTTTCTCTTGTGTAAGCACATAATAATATCATCGTCATAAACACCAGTACGATACATTTTTGCTTGATATCTACTATCCATTTCAATATTGAACGGCTTTATTGACTCGAAAAATTCCTTTTCAAAATAATCCGCATAGGACTCATCATCGGTATCAAAAGGATTAGGAACATCAACATAAGGCAATCCGATATACTTTTCCATATCATCATTTACCTTAACTACATTTACAGGAATTTTTCTAAGTCTATCTAATTCATCCCAAGAAAAAAGAAGTTTAGCCTTTTTTCCTGCTCTTTCTAATGCTTTAACAACAAACCAAGAAGTAGCAATATCTCTAAAGTTTCCGATATGAACTGAACCAGAAGGGCTAATACCTGCGGCACAAGTATAAACTTCTTGATTTGGTTTTTTTCTAATAATCTGTTGTGCTATTTCATCAGACCAATGCATATTTCATTCCTCCAATATATGAATTACATTACTTTTATATTAAAATACATTCTTTAAGCTTTAAGTGTTTTAAACATATTGTCTTGTCAACAAAATGTAGTATACGCTTGTATATATATCAAATTAAAGTATCAAATTTATTCTTTCAACCAAAAACGTTGCGCAAAAATACATAAATGTAGATTATATATCACACAATATCAGAATTTTTATTTAAACGCGATTTAATAAAAAATAAAAGCACATCCATAATTTGTTATAAATTTGACAAAATCAGACAACTTTTGCGCAAAAAAATAAATTTTATTGGAATTTATTGTGAAAGACATGCAACAATATTGAACCTTATAATGAGTATATTATCTTGTAAACGAAAATATTGATATTCGCTTAAGTACAATATTTTTTTAATTCTTTCACATCTAGTTTGATATCATAAAGTATATCAAAACAATAACAATTTATAAAAACATTTTAAATAATAAAATAGAATTTTTTGTATTTTCTTTATAGTGTTTCACGCACTCGAATTATATATTATTAGACAGATTACTAATAAAATATTTTAATTTTCCACTTGTTGGATTACTAGCAAGATGATTGAAATATAAGAATTTATATTTCCATTCATTTCCTTGACAGTATTGTTTTAAATAATCGACAAAAAACTTTTCTATTATATCTACTCCTTGAAAATTTTCTGGCACTAGGTTTACTAAAAAACTTTCATAATCTTCTTGAACAACAGAAAATTCTAATATTTTGTTATCTGTATTTTGGTTTACAAAAGATACCGCCGCCCAAAAAACACCAGCACTTATCTCACTGTTATTTTTTATAATAATTTTATCGTTATCTCGTCCCGCACATAGTTTAAGTATCTTGCTTTGATAACCGCACATACAATCTTTCTTTTCAAAATATCCTCTATCTCCTAATTTATATCTAATAAAAGGCATCGCGGAATTTCTTAAAGTAGTTATATATATATTCCCCTCTTCTCCAAAATTTGTAGGTTTTCCATCTTTTAATATTTCAATAAAGACATTATCTTCTATGCAATGAAAATTTCCATATTGACATTCTATAGCAATTACTCGACACTCTCTGCAGCCATATTGGCTTATTATTTTAGCATTAACAAAAAAGTATTGTATTTGATTTTTAACAGTTTCACTTAAAAATTCTCCTGTGAGTTCGACATATTTTACAGTATAATTTTGATATATATTAACACTATTTGCAGTTCTAACAAAAGAAAAAATAACCGACGGACTACCTAGTAAAATTATAGGAGAATAATCCAATATAACTTTATAAATATTTTTAAAATTTTTTGTTTCAATCTTTGTTCCTATTACATTCAGAGTATTATTTTCAAAATAATGAATGCAGTTTCTTGACTTAAAGTTTACATCATCGTTATACAACATTAAATTCCATCGGCGCGATAATAAATTAACATCAAAGTGCTTTCTTGCCCTCCACAAAGAAATATCTGCTTTTAACATATCTTCCTTTGACCAATAAACCGGCAAAACTTCTCCAGTTGAACCAGACGTATGCTCAACAATCAACTCTTCTTTATAATATTTCCTACTTATAAAATCATCAATGTTATTTCTCACAGTTGATTTATATAACAATGGTATTTTTTGAAAACTGTTATAATCATCAATTAATTTAATATTTATTTTATTTTCATCAAATAATCTGTGATAATATGGGACATTTTCATAAGCATCATTCAAAAAAGTTTTTAATTTATCTAACATAACAAACTCCATTTAATTATTTCTATCTATCTTTATAATGAGAACTTTCTAATATTTTAAGTATTTAATTTATTCGTGAATCCAAATTAAAAACTCTACCGCTTATACCCATAAACATTTCCGATGACATAACAATAATAAAGTTCACACAATCCTGTAAAGCCGAATCAAGTTTTAATACACTTTTTTGCTCTGCAATTAATCTTTTTTCGTTGTTATTTAGATTTAAATCTGTCAAAACAAATCCTGGACAAATAGCATTAATTGAGACTCCATATTTACCAAGTTCTTTTGCAAGAGATTTTGTCAATGTGATTATTCCACCTTTTGCAACAGAATAATTTACTTGACCATAAGAGCCTTCTTGTCCCTTTAAAGAAGCCACATTCACAATTTTGCCGGAGTGCTGTTTCATCATAATTTTCGAGAATTCTCTGCAACACAAAAAGGTGCCCGTCAAATTTGTATCTAACACTTCTTTCCATTGATTAACAGACATCTTCTGCAACAATGCATCATCACATATACCTGCGTTATTTATAAGTATGTCTACGCGTTTATATTTTTTTATAATTGCTAAATACATTTGGGATACATCTTGTGGATTTGTAATATCCGCTCTAATAATCATACAATTCTTATTATATGTAGAAATTTCATCCAAAAGCTGTGTTGCTTCTTTTTTGCTTTTATTATAATTTATTATAACCTTTGCTTTTTCTTTAGAAAAAGTTATAGCCAGAGCTCTACCTATACCTCTAGCGGCACCAGTAATAACCACAACCTTTTCAGATACATCTATAAACAAATTTTATACACCTAAAATCACTTTAATTTTTTACAACTACACTCCCACAAAATTGTGTCAGAATAGAGAAATTATTTTATTAATAAATCACGATATAGTACAATTTTAATTTATTCTTTTATTGTATTATTGAGTCAATCTAAACTTATCTAATGTATATTAATTTAAATTAATATCGTCTTTATTATCCCCATTTTTTAATTTTACCATTATAAGTTTTATCTAAGTTATCAACAAATTCGAATTTTTTTGGTACTTTAAAATCAGACAAATTATTAAGGCAAAAGATTCGTAATTCGTCAGAATTAACACAATGCCCTTCTTTTAGAACTACCCTAGCGATAGGAATATCCCCTAAAATACTATGTGTTTCTGCAGTTACACTAACTTCTTTTATATCAGGATGTCCCATCAGAATCTGTTCAATTTCTTCGGGATATATATTAATACCTCCAGAAATTATGATATTTTTTTTTCGCCCAGAAATATATAAATATCCAGCATCATCAATATACCCTAAATCTCCTGTATGTAACCACCCTGATTTTAAAACTTGTTTTGTAATTTCAGGTCGTTTATAATATCCCTTCATTATATTAGGGCCTTTTGCAACGATTTCACCAATTATATTATTTTCTACTTCTTGATCGTTTTCGTTGTAAATTTTTATAGATACATTAGAAATGGGTTTTCCAACAGATCCAATTTTAGTAACAGAATCTTCCGGCAATAAAGCTGTAAGCCTTGGAGATGCCTCCGTTTGTCCATAAGTCTGAACAAATCCAACTGTCTTGAATTTTTCAATTAAAAGTTTTAATTTGTCGACTGGCATATTGCCTCCTCCGAAACATATATACCGCAAACAAGTTATGTCATAACTATTTGCGTACCTATAGTCAAGTAACATTAAAAGCATTGACGGTACACCTGTAAAATTTGTAACTTTCTCTTTCTGTATAATTTCGAAAAAACGTTTTGGCCAAAACAGCCCGTCCAAAATAATAATTGACGCCCCTAGGTATATATGTGTCAATAACTGTGCCGTATTGCAATATCCAAAATACATTGGCATTGATATTAAGGTTATATCTTTAGCGGAAAGATTCAATGATGCTATATTAGACTCTATATTACATATAAGATTTTTATGTGTTAGCATTACACGCTTGGGTTTACTTGTGGTTCCAGAAGTGTGTAACATAATTACAACCTTATCTGAGTCATCACAATCTATACTACTGTCCGATTTACTCTTTTGGTATTTATCTATATTAAATTTTTCTATAGTGCCATCTTCAACAAACAAAACTGCAACAGTGAAACTGTAATTTTCAAGACACTTGCACACTATCTCTCGATAAGCATAACTTGTAACAATCAAATCAATTTCACAGTAATCTATTGTGTTAATTATTTCCGTTGGTTTAGACTGTACGCCAATCGGAACAATTATGTTTTTTGAAATTGTGATAGCAAAATAAGCAATTACATAGTCAATAGAATTAGGAAGAAATATTGCAACATTATTATTTTCTATATTTATATGGTTTATAATGGAAAAAGAAAGCGTTTCGGATTTTCTGTACAACTCACAGTATGAAATTTCTTTATTCCTATATTTGATGGCAATTTTATTGTTATTCTTTTGACGACTTAATAATTCCGAAATTAACACTCAACTCACTCTTTTCTTTATAATACAAATTAGAAGTTTTATTCATTTTCTAACAAACTCGAAAATTTTATCGACAGCTACCTTTTCCTCACCAGTATTTCGATATGTACTAGCTATATACTCTATATTTTGATTATAATTAGGACTTGTCAATATTTCCGAAACCAAACTTTCTAATTCACCAAAATCAATCTTATCACTTTTTATTATCCTACCTATACTAGTCTTTTCAATTTGTTCTGCTACTAAAAATTGATCCATTGCTTGAGGCAAGACGATCATTGGCGTATTTAGTTGAATTGCTTCACTCACACTATTCATACCACCATGCGTAATAAATAAATCTGATAAGTTCAACACTTCTAATTGATTAAGTCCATTTTTTAAGATAAAATTACTAGGAATAAAATCGAACATCGTTTTTTGTAGTTTACCAATATTTAATATGAATGTAGCATTGTACTTGCTAAAATATTTCATCATTTTTGAGTACAAATTGACCAAATCTTTATTGCCACTTATAATTGATCCAAAAGAAATTAGCACAACATTTTGTTTGTTTGGCAAATTATAATCTTGTTTTTTTTCTAGTGATTGTCTATATTGAATGTTGTTACCTGCAAAATGATATGAATTATCAAGGAGATTCGAATAGGGTTGAAATTCTTTGGATGTATATACTATATTTAGTTCTTGTTTCGTCATCGAGTTATCTAGAAATTCATGTTTATATCCGTATTTCAAAAAATATTTTAATTCAATTTGTTTTATCTGATCAATTACAAATTCAGGAGTATTTTCCAAATTGACACTATAAAAATCCGATAATAACATCTTTGATTTAACAAACATTTTTTCGTTTAATGCAAATAATGTCACGGAACTGATACACGGTATTTGTAATTCACTACATATATATTTGATATAGTATATCGTGGAATCATGGATAATATAATCTGCGTTTAAGCTTTGTATTAAAAGTTTCAACTTATTTGCCAAAGTCATTTGATATTCAAAAGATTTGTAAAATTTTTCAATACTATTTAAAAACTCTTGTTCTGTTCTTTTATCTTTAGAATTTAAATGATTTGAGCCAAATAAAAATCTAGAATATGTAAATTCGACTTGTTTGCAACCAACATTATTAACTAAGTTTTTATACTCATTTGATACAATATATATTACTTCTTCACCACGTAACATGAGCTCTTTTACTATTGATAATGTTGGATTGATATGTCCATACGCACTCAATCCTATAAAAACTACCCTAGACACGAATTAAATTCCTCAAATTAGTATACTTAAAATTGATAAACAGGTAATCAAATATGTGAACAAACAATTTCATTCAGATTGCCGACACAATCAAGTTTTACCAAATCCATTTCATTGTCATTAAACTCAAAATCAAATTCTGTTTCAATTTCAACAACTAGTTGTACAAAATGTATTGATGAAAAAGATAAATCTTTAGATAAACTTGTAGACTCGTCTATTTCAACAGGCTTTTCATAAATTGATTGTATAATATCTATTAATCTGCTATTCATAAACATTTCCTCGCTTCTCATTTCAAATTATTAGATTAGTATTTAAAAACACAGATAACATTCACATATGTTTTGTTTTCATTTATACATTACCATTATTTTTTACTATTTTCTGAAATGGCATAAAAATGTTGTAAAAAAATTCAAAAGTGTTAGTTATTATAAATAATAGTGAATACACAAAATATTTGCCATTTAAGAAAATTAACTTTTTTGTATATTTTCTTAACGAATATGAATTTTCTATTTAACATTTTAAAATAATTTGATATAATATTGTCAAATTATAAATATTTATGGTGAAATATGAGAATATTAGTTTGTGATGATGAGCAAAGATATTGCCAAATAATAAGTGAATACATTTTGGCGAATTTTGATGAAAACTCTGAAGGAGTAATTGAAACTTTTAATTCTGCTAAAGAATTAGTTTCGTTCTGCCTAAAAAATGAACCGGATATATTGTTTTTAGATATTGAGCTCGGTGATATGAATGGAATTGAGTTAGCTAAATATTTACGCAGCGAGTTCCCTGCTCTGATAATCGTATACATTACTAATCATCCAGACTATGTATTTTCCTGTTTTGAAACAGAACCTTTAAACTTTTTGAGGAAACCAATAGATAAAATTGAATTCAATAAAACATTTCAAAGAATTATCAAGAAGTATACTGAAATACATAAATGTATCCCTATTAAATGGCAGAATGATTCAGTTAATCTTGAAATAAAAGATATATGTTATATCGAAGGATACAACAGGCACTTAGTTTTTCATTTGTATAATGGCGAAAGTTATGAAGTGGTTGGTAAAATTGATGAAATGTATAACTTTCTTAAAGTACACGGCTTTGTAAAATCTCATCAGGGATTTGTTGTTAATATGCTACATATAAAAGATTTTGGTGAAAGTGAAATACGTATGAAAAACGGAGCATCTGTTTTGATGAGCGTACGCAAAAGGTTAAAAACTAAAGAGGCATATTCTGATTATATAAACAGGAGATTTAAATGATTATAAAATACATATCCCTTATATTTGGAGCAATTTTTGAAGTGTACACTATTAATATGTATATGAGTGCATTTTCAGAGAAAAGAAAGACAAACAAATACAGAATTATAATATCTTATATTATTATTACTATTTTTCAAATATTTGCATCATTCTTTTTTCAAGGAACAATTCTATTATTATGCTCACTTATAACATCATTTTCCATAAGCCAAATATATAAAATGAAACAATACATCAAATTAATTTTGACAATAACAGTTGTAGTAATTAGCGTTGCAGGAGAAATGTTGGTTAGTGGTATTTTAATGATGTTTAAATCCACTGATTTTAAAACACTTAGTATCGATCAAAATATATATTCTTTAGGAGTTTTGTTATCTAAATTTTTTGTATTTATATTAGTAATTATTATAAAAATTGGAAAGAAAAAGTTAAACATTGAAAACTTAAAAATTAAGTATTTATTTATATTAAGTCTTTTACCAATTACAACTGTATTATTGCTTATTTTAATGTATCAAATAATGTTAATTATAGACAATAATCAACTAAAGATAACATTTATATTTGCAAGTATGCTTCTGATTTTATCAAATGTAATAACATTCGAAATTATAAGGTATCAAAACAAGTTAGCTAAGTCTGAATATGAATTGAAATTGCTAAAAGAAAATATTACTGAACAAACTAAACATTATGAAAATCTACAATCTTCACATGAAGAAATAAGACAAATGCGCCATAATATGAGAAGCGTTTGTATCGGTACTATTGCTGAATTAAAGGTCGGTAAAATAGATAACGCTATAGACCAATTACAAAGTAATATTGATATTATAGAAAAATCAAGTAAAGTTATTGATACCAGTCACCCATCAATTGATTCTATAATTGAAAATAAATTAAACAAGTGTGATGAATTAAATATAAATGTTAATCTTTCATATCAATATAAAAAATCTATCACTATCAATGAAATTGAAATAGCAGTTATAGTAGGTAACATTCTTGATAATGCTATGGAGGCTTGTCAGAAAGTTATAAGTGATAAAGAAATTTGGGGTTCTATTACAGTTGATAAACAAGATATTATAATTAATATTAAAAACACTGCTGTTGGCTCTAACAATCTAAAAACATCTAAAATTAATAAAAAAGATCATGGCTATGGATTAAAAAGTATATCTCTTATTGCAAAAAAATATAATGGATATGCTAAATTCTCATTTTCAGATAACACTTTTACATCATATGTAATATTAAGAAACTAACACTTTCGTATTTTTAATCAACGAAATTACATAAAACAATAAATTATATAGATTTAAGCACTATTGTATAGATAGTGCTTTTTATTTTGGAGAAATTACAAATGATCGAGACATTAGTAAAAAAAATAACAAATAAATTTATTAACAGTAATATTATTAAATTCGCGGACAGAGAAATATATTATTACTGTTTTGAAACAACCATAGTTATTCTTTTATGCTACAGCTTATTATTTATTCTTTCAATAATTTTCAACGAATTTGTTTCTTCTCTTATTTTTATTTTTTCATTTTCGTCATTTAGGAAAGTCTGCGGAGGTTATCATGCCAATAATTATCTAAAGTGTGGAGTAATGTCATTAGCCAGCTATTTATTTCTAATATTGATAATAAAGAAAATTAATGTTATATTTGAAGTTTCAACAATCGCTCTAATTATCGGAGCAATTACTATAATACTCTTATCACCCATTCAGGATGACAACAAACCATTTACAGAAAATCAAAAAAGAAGATTTAAATTAATAAGCAGAAGTTTAGCTGCTATATTAATTTTAGTGTTTGTTGTTTTAGAAACATTTGGTTTTCATGGATCAATTTCAAATAAATATTACTTTTCATTTTGCTATGGAATAGATTTAATAGCATTTTCATTAACGCTAAGTAAAATTGAAAGGAGGATAAAAAATGCAAAAATTTAAAAATTTCATCATGAAATTTGGAAGTTCTTTTGCTGCATTGGCATTAATAATTGGCATATCAACTTCAAATTCAGCATGTATGATGGTTTTTCATCAGCCTAAAGAACCGGCAGCCATGAACAAATTCAAATTCTAAAAGAATACGGAGAGGGCAAATATGGCTCTCTCCGTATTCTTTATATTAGTTCAATATAGTTATATATAGAACGGTAATATATAAACAAAACTCAATAAACAAATATAAAAATTTCTTTTGCTCTATTCACCAATTATATCATCTACTGAAATCTTAAATTTTTCTGAAATACTTATAAGTTCGTTTAGCTCAATAAATCTTTTTTTCTGCAGTATAGAATCTAGGTTCTGGCTATTCATATTTACATATCTTGAAAATTCAATCACGCTTTTTCCACTGTTATATATTAGCGTTTTTAAGAAGTGAATAATATTATCCTGATAATTAGTTTTGATTTTTTTTACTGAACGATATGTCAATTTAATATTATCCTGCAATAAATTTTGCTTTAACTTTTCTAATATGTTTTTTTCTCCAATAATTCCTTGAGATTTCAATTCAAACAGTAAATCTTGATTGTCAAATTTACTATCAATCAATAATTCTATATTGATTCCATAAATTTTTGAAAGAAGTATTAAAATATCACATGGTATAATTGTCATTGCTTTTTCAAAGGAAGTATACTTATATGATGATATGTTTAAAAAAGAAGATATTTCTTTCTCGGTCAGTCCTAATGTTTCACGAAGAAATTTTATTTTTTGATTCATTATTATACCTCGCATTTGGATATATATTAGCAAAATAATGACCAACTGTCAATAAATGACAAACAGGCAATTAAATATAACTTGTAAATTGTCTATACTATATTTATTGAAAGAGGTGCTGATATGGAACCCGATTATTATAGAAAAGTTATAAAAAAATACCGTAAAGAAAATAAGTTATCTCAAGAAAAGCTTGCGGAATTATTAGGTTATGATACAACATATATGAGCCATATTGAAACTGGAAAAAGAGAACCAAGTGTAGATTTTTTTATAAAGTTTTCAAACTTATCAGGCATATCTTTTGATTATTTGTTTTGCTGTGAAACACAGATTGGTACTCAAATAAAATTAAATGAACTTTCTAATAGAATGATGAAACTATTACCTAAGGACAGGCAATTCACATTTAAAATATTAGATGAATTGTTAGACCGTTTTGAACAGGATACCAAAAAATAAAAATAGAAATTAAATTAAATAAGAAATTGTAAGGAAAATACGCAATAATGTAAAAATATTAAAATATCAAAAGTACTTTTGTAAACTTAATATAAAAACTTTTATGTTTTAATTAACACTTTTGCATTTATAATCAACGCTTAAGTAGTTAGTATTTATATTTAAAAACAGCAAATCTATTCTTGTTTTCATGTATAGATTTGCTGCTTTTATTTTATCTTATTATGTAAATATAATTTGTAGAAGGAGTGTAGATGTACACTTCTTTTTTCATTTGTGGCAGCAATTTATTGCGAAATACCCATAGACTTCGATTTTTAACAAAATAAAAAATCGGAGGAAATATGAAAAAAATATTAGAAATATATGATATCAGCAATGACTATCAGAATTATCAAGGGAATCCATATATTATTGTTATCAATGCAACATTTGAAATAAATAAAACTGATATAAATAAAATATTAAATTCAAATTATACTGTTTTGACAAATAAAGAATGGAGTGAATATACAAAAGCAATCATTAAATATAACAATAATGATGCAAAACATCGAATGAGACGAGAAAAGCCAATTGAATTTTTTTCATCAAATAGATTCAAACAAATTCATTCGTTTGAAATTAATTTTGATGATAACACGAATGTTGCAAAGGCAATTAATATGCTTTCACCTCAACCTAAAAGAAGATTCATAAAATATTATATTGATGGTAAAACATATAATGAAATTGCTATAGAAGAAGGAAAACATATTTCATCAATATATGAATCTATAAGTGGTGCAAGAAAAAAATTTTTAAAATATTTGACTTTTTTTGAAAATACCCCCGAAAAATAAACCCCAGAAATTTCTATTTTATGAAAGGGTTTATTCCCTTTTATAAAATAGAATACCAATATTATAAATACGTTAGTTTGTATGAGGGGTATAAAATCGTCTCAGCATAAAGTATTACTGCGCCATGATCTGTTACAGGGAGCGAATAAAAGTAATATCTTTTCTCTCTCAGTGGTGCGAAAGGGATTGCAATGAAAGTACAAACTTATAATGATACTTCCGCTATGGCAGCGGGTCGCTTGGATGGGACTGGTGAGATTCCAATGAGGATTACCAAATCCGTTTATAATATTCCCTTAAATCGGGACAGGAATAAAGGACTGCGCTGTAAACGCAGTCACGGTTCACATCGTCGAGCAATGCTCGCCGATTTTCAACAATTAAAATATACGCTGTTGAAAAATCTATTAAGCGTAGAAAAATGAAAATATGCAATAATGGCAACAATAAAAACGTATACCGAAAGGGGTGTGGTAAATATGGAAATTAAAGATTCTTCTTTTTCTGAAAAGGGTCGATATTCATTGTGGCTGTCTAATGAGAATATAAAGAAGGCTGATATGGTTTATCCACTTGACCGTTGTAAAAGCCGTTCGGAATTTATAGACAGAGCAATACGATTTTACTGCGGATATGTTGAAAGCAGTATCGCAGAAGATTATATAGCAGATGTATTTGTGCAAACATTATTTCCTAAACTTGATAATATGAAAAAGGATTTAATAAAATCTGTATATAATATGGCTCTGCAATTATCAATGCTGATACACTTTGAAGCTACATCTTGTGATTACAGTGATGAAGAATTAAGACAATTAAGAAACAAGTGTATTGTAGATATAAAAAAAGCTCAAGGAGTAATAGATTTTGAAAAAGCAATTCATTATCAGCGAGGTGACGAATGAGTCAACTGATTGTTAAATGGAGATATATGAGTCCCGATTCAAAAGCCAATGCAAAAAACTTAATAAAATATATTGCTAAAAGAGATGGCGTTGAATTCACTGATGAATGTTGGAGAGGAAAAAAGATTACTAAATATCAGGAAGAACTGATTAAACAGTTAATAAACGACTTCCCCTCTGCAATTAATTCAGAAGAATATAAAGTGTACTTTGAAAAGCAAACAAGGGGTGCAGCCTCCGATTTAATTACACAAACACTTGATTACAACTTGGATATGGTTGCAAAAAGAGAAAACTATGTTGATTACATCGCACACAGACCGGGAGTAGAAACATACGGCAAGCACGGGTTATTTTCAGATGTTAATGTTCCTGTTGATAATCTTGATAAAATTGCAAACCGAGTTGCAAATCAAAACGATAATGTTCATACATATATTATTTCACTTTCAAGAGAAGATGCTGTCAGACTTGGATATGATAATGCAGAAAACTGGATGGGATTGATTCGGGAAAACAAAATGAATTTTGCTAAAGCACTCGGCATACCTTACTCTGATTTAGAGTGGTATGGTGCTTTCCATAATGAATCATATCATCCCCATGTGCATCTTGTAATGTTTTCAAAAAGTCAAAAAGCATTTATAACAAAGGACTGTCTTGAAAATTTAAAAATGAGTTTATCAAGACAAGTCTTTGCTGATGACAGAATTGAGATATATAAAGAGCAAAACAAAATAAGATCTCAAATGAGCGAAACCGTAAAAAATAAAATAGACCTTCTCATTTCTTCAATTAACAATAATAATTTTCAAAATGATAATATTGAAAAAACATTAATAGAACTTTCAAAACAGTTTGAAAATTATAAGGGGAAGGCAGTATATGGTTACCTTCCGAAATCAATGAAAAAGAAAATTGATTTTATCATTGAAGAACTTGAAAATGATAAGAACATTTTTGAATTATATAATTTATGGTGTGAATATAATGATGAAATAATAGGAATGTATCAACAAACAAAATCAAATTACATACCGTTATCTCAAAATAAAATTTTTAAACCATTGAAAAATATAATTATAAAAGAAGCACTGAATATTTGCAACAATCAAATAACTTTTGATGATGTTGTTGATGAAAATGATGAGCCGGCAGAAGCGAATGTTGTTGATAAATTCTTTTATGAGAACAATCCTGGTTTATATGAATATCAAATTTCAAAAAAATATCTTGATAATAATTCAGAAAATTATGATTCAAAAATCGGAATTGAAACTCTAAGAAAATCTGCAAATATGGGTTGTGTTCACTCTTTATATTTATTGGGAAAATACTATATGGATGGTATTTTTCTAAAAAAGGATTTAAACAAAGCAGAAAAAACATTTATAAAAGCTGATAATATGAATAACTGCTATGCTCAATATAGGCTTTCAAAAATATATTTTGATTCTAACGGCGATTTATTTAATCCACAAAAAGGAATGGAGTTTTTATGTAAATCTGCTTCGAGCGGTTATAAATATGCTTTATATCAACTTGGCAAAATATATTATAATGGCGTATTTGTTGAAAAAGACATAAATAAGGCTATACAATATTTAATGTCAGCAGCCGAAAAAGATTGCGAATATGCTGAAAATTTGCTTGAGTATATAAACAACAACAGCAAGGAATGGCAGAGCTACACTGCTATCCTTGCTGTGTTAAACGATTTATCTAAATTGTTTAAGAAGGAGTTCGACAATAAGTACAAGCTTGCACCTCATACTGATAGAAAAACTCTTCAAAAAATCAATGAGAAAAAACTGGCTATGGGATTAAAAATATAATCATTCGTCTTGTGTTTCATTAACATTATCTTTATTTTTTCTATTCTTTTCATTACATTCGTTATTTCTATATAAATCAAATATAATATGCTTTATTCTTCTGTTTGTTTTAACTACTAAAATAATATAAATGAAAATCATAGCAATAATTATTGCTGTGAAAAGTTCAGTATTAAATGTACTAATTTTTAGATATTCAAATGCAATTTCAACAAGCAAGGATACGAAAGGAATCGGTGATAAAAACTTAATCATTTCAAAATCTTTATTAGCACAATCTAAACAATATTCCAAATATCGTTTATCTTTTTTTAAAGAAGCAAAAAATCTTGAATAATCATATTTTTCTTTGTTTTGATTTATTGAATAAATCTTAAAATTTTCAATATAATCAGTATATTTCAACAAATATCTTGCTTCTTTATACTTTTTATGAGCCATATAACAATTGGTTAACAAAAAAATTTCAATACACAAGAATATAAATGTATTCTTATTTATGTAAACAAATAAATTATTAATATCAAAATTAATAATACCAACAAATATGAGCATACATGCAAATATTATAAATTCAAACGCCAGCATTTTGGGTAATTCTTTTAATGAACACCTATAGTATAAATTTTTACGTTTTTCCTCATCCGTACCTCTGGTATTCCTTGTTTCGATGAATGATTTAGTTATTTTTATAAAAGTTGTTATAACAGTACATAATGTAATAAAGCAACATATTTGTTCAATTACAGAAAAAAACAGTTTAAAATCCATATGATTCATATTCTCCTTATATTTTATTTCAAAAACAAGTATACAATAAAATAAAATCATGTCAAATATTTTTAGGAGATGATAACATACAAACAAATTTAATACCACTAATTATTGCAGGGGCAGTAATAGGATTGATTTTTCTTCTCATCACTGTTTTTTCATACATATACAGTTTGAACAGTATAAAAAGTAAGACAGTTGGTGACGGACAACATGGCACAGCCCGTTTTGCGTCAAGAAATGAAATGAGAAAAACATATAAGGAAATTCCGTTTGAAGTTCAATTATGGAGACAAGGTAAAAATCTTCCGAAAATTCAAGGTACTCTTGTAGGACAAAAAACGATTGGGAAACGAACAAAAGCATTAATAGATGATGGCGATGTTCATACTTTAATGATTGGTGCTGCCGGAGTTGGTAAGACAGCATATTTTTTATATCCTAATTTAGAATTTGCATGTGCATCAGGAATGAGTTTCATAACCTCGGATACCAAAGGTGATTTATACAGAAACTATGGAGAAATTGCAAAAAAATACTACGGATATAATGTATCAGTTATTGATTTAAGAAATCCAACAAGATCAGATGGATTCAATCTTTTGTATCTGGTTAATAAGTATATGGATCTTTGGAAAGAAAATGAAGAAGAAATTTCTTACAAAGCTAAGGCTGAAAAATATGCAAAGATAACATCAAGGACAATTATATCGAGTGGAAGTGACACTTCTTCATACGGACAAAATGCATACTTTTATGATGCGGCAGAAGGTCTATTAACGGCATCAATTCTATTGGTATCTGAATTTTGTCCCAAAGGAACTCGTCATATAATAACTGTTTTTAAAATTATACAAGAACTATTGAAAAAGGAAGATTCAAGTAAGAAAAATGATTTCTCAAAAATAATGGATTTACTTCCGGATGAACATAAAGCAAAATGGTTCGCCGGAGCTGCACTTAATACATCTGATCAATCAATGGCGTCGGTTATATCAACGACGCTTTCAAGGTTAAATACATTTTTAGATAGTGAAATGGAATCAATACTTTGTTTTGATACTTCATTAGATGCAGAAAAATTTTGCAATACAAAATCAGCTGTATTTTTGGTTATGCCTGAGGAAGATTCAAGTAAATATTTTATGATTTCTTTAATTGTGCAACAATTATACAGAGAAATATTATTGGTTGCAGATGAAAAAGGCGGAAAATTAGACAACAGGATTATGATGTATCTTGATGAAATGGGAACAATACCAAAAATTGAATCGGCAGAAATGATGTTTTCGGCTTCAAGATCAAGGAGAGTATCAATAGTTGCAATAATACAATCATTTGCCCAGCTAAATCAAAATTATGGAGAAAATGGTGCGGAAATTATAACTGATAATACGCAATTGACTATATTCGGAGGCTTTGCACCTAATTCTAAATCTGCTGAAATTTTATCAAAAGCAATGGGAAATAGAACGGTTATGTCAGGGTCAATAAGTAAGAGCAAAAATGACCCTTCGCAATCATTACAAATGATTGAAAGGCCACTTATGACGCCTGATGAATTGAAATCAATGCCTAAAGGACAATTTATTGTAATGAAAACAGGCTCGAATCCTATGATTTCAAAATTGAAACTTTTCTTCAAATGGGGTATAATATTTAATGATACATATAAGCTTACCGAAAGAGAAAAAGGAAAAATAAAATATTCAAGTAAGAATGAATTAAAACAAGAAATATTAAAAAGATATCCAAGAGCTGACAGATTAAATAAAACTGTTAATAACAGTGATACACCATATAGTTATACACAAAAAACCAGAAAAGCACCAAGGTTTGATAATTATTAAAACGTTTATGCACATAAAATATACTTTTTTGTAAATAATCCAAATACTAAAAGTGATTTAAGTTATAATATCATAAATAATTACAGATTGGATGTTTTATATGAAATCAAATTTAAAATACATGCTTACTAATTGGCTAAAGTGGGATCCGAAAAGTCTAACCTATTTTCTTATACGAGTTCCTGCGTTGGTGTTTCAGCCGATTGTAACGGCATACATACCAAAGGCTATGATTGACTGCATTGAAAAGGGTGTTACAACAGAGCGATTAATTCTTGTTGTTGCACTTTTGAGTGTTCTTGTTGCGTTGACAACATGGCTTGCACCCTTTATGCAGGAACTTTTAAACGGTAGCGCACGCATCATCCGTATGCGCTATGCCGTTTTGGCTTTTCACAAAAATCTTAACACGGATTACACAAATATAGAAAGCCTTGAAGGCAGAGAAAAGAACAAAAGAGCAATGGAATTTTACCGAAGCTACTATTCATCATCTGCCGATTTTCTTGATACCTGCAATCAACTTCTGGTTTGTATTGTGGGCGTTATAACCTCTCTTGCACTCATCTATAAAATCAATATCGTTATGATACTAATTATCCTTGCGACCTGTGTTGCCGAATTTATTTTACTGAAATACCTAAACAAAAAAGAAAAGGGCGTTAAGGATGCAAGAAGCAGTATTTTCGTTAAGTTTGATTATTACTATTCATTGAGTAAGGATTTAACTGCCGCAAAAGATATACGGCTTTACGACTTTACCGACTATTTCTTGTATGCGGTTGCAAGACTGATTAACGGCTTGGAGAATATAACCTCAAAATATATGCACCAAAGCATTAAGGTTGGCGGAACAAGGGCACTTCTCAACCTCGCACGTGAGCTTGTTGCATACGCTTATCTTACATATTTAGTGTGCCAAAAAAGGCTTTCCGTTTCCGATTTTATTTTCTATTTTGGCATTATCACAGGATTTTCAAATTGGATAACGAATGCGGTGTTTCAATATTCAAATATTGAGCGATGCTGTAACGACTGTGCCGCATTTCGTGAATTTATCGAAAGTAACGGGGAAAGCAAAAGCAAGCCAAGTGCTGATTTTGGTGATATTAAATCAATAGAATTTAAAAATGTTTCGTTCACATATCCTTCTGCCGAAAACAGCACAATAAACGATATGTCCTTTAAGGTAAATAAGGGCGAAAACATAGCAATAGTTGGCGAAAACGGTGCAGGCAAAACAACGGCAATCAAGCTGCTTTGCGGCCTTTATTATCCCACTAAGGGTGATATTTTAATAAACGGAAAAAGTAGTCGTGTTTTTTCAAGTGAAAGCTATTTTGATTTGTTTTCTGCGGTATTTCAGGACTACGGCTTTTTGCCTATGACCATAGCGGAAAATATCTGTGCATCAACCAATTACGATAAGGAAAGGCTTTATTCTGCATTTGAAAAGTCAGGCATTGCCGATAAAATCAACAGCCTTAACAAAAAAGAAAACACCTTTATGATTAAAGATGTTTACAAAGACGCAGTCGATTTTTCAGGTGGAGAAAAGCAAAAGCTATTACTTGCCAAGGCAATTTACAAAAATGCGCCGGTGCTTATCCTTGACGAGCCTACCGCTGCACTTGACCCAATTGCAGAAAATGAGCTGTATCTCAAATACAACGAAATGACCAACAATAAAATATCCTTTTTCATTTCTCACAGGCTGTCATCAACACGCTTTTGCGACAGGATTTTGTTTATTAAAGACGGAAAAATAGCAGAAAGCGGAACACACGAGGAACTTATGGCACTCAAAGGCTCATATTACAGAATGTATCAGCTTCAAAGCTACTATTATAAAGAGATGGGAGGCGAGGCGGTATGAAAAAAATAAAAACCATTTTTTCTGCTTTTAAAGAAATACACCGCCTTGAAAAGCGGTTGCTACCCACCTCAATAGTTGTTGCAATCATTACGGCGGTTATGCCGTTTATCAACATTTGGTTCACCTCAAAAATAATAGATTTGCTTGATGTCGGAACAAGTATGAGCGACCTTGCGGTATATATCGGCTTGGCGGTTGGGATTAATGCTGTTTTATTCTTCATCAATTACTTTTTAGGTGATATTTACTTTATGTTCCGCTCGCTGATGTATAACAAGGAGCTTCAAAACATATCCGCAAAGCTTTTTAAAGCGGAATATCAAAAGCTTGAAAGCAGTGATTTTAAAGAGCTTATACATAAGCATTCCGAGGCACAGGACAGAGTTTTCTCGTCATTTGTGCAGTTTAGTTGGATGATGCGTGATTTCATTTCGGGAGTGGCAACGCTGATAATTTCCGTTATTATCATCATTCCGCTTTTGAAAATCGGATTTACCAAAACAGGTGATACTTATTTTGAAAGTCCTGTTTTTCTGCTGACGATTTTCGGCGCAATAGCAATTATGGCGGTTATTATCCTTATTGTTGCAACGCAGATGAATAAGGCATGGTTTAAGGCAGGAGACGAATATTCACGGCTTGACAGAATTTTTTACTATTTTCTAAATATGTTTTCCGATTACAACACCGGAAAGGAAATCCGCCTTTATAAAGAGCAGAATTTGATTGAGCACACCGCAACGGATAAGCTGCTGACAGACGGCGAAAAGCTGCTTAAAAAGGCTTCGCTTCACACCGCAAAATCAAGCTCGTTTGTTGCAATCCTCGGTGCACTTGTAGGCTTTGGAATTTATCTTTTTATCGGCGTTAAGGGTTTATACGGTTTATTTGGCATAAGCTCGCTTGTGCTTTACTGCGGTTCCTTTATGCAGATAATAAACGGCATTATGAAAATGGCGGTTACCTTTGGCAAAACTGCCGAAATGGTGCCTTTGGTAAACTATTACTTCGAGATAGTGAATGCAAATGACAATATGACCTACGGCGAAAAAGAGTTTGATTTATTGAATAAATTTGAAATTGAATTTAAAAATGTTTCCTTCAAGTATCCTAATACGGAAAGCTACGCCCTCCAAAACATCAACCTTAAAATCAACAACGGAGAGCACCTTGCGGTTGTTGGCAGAAACGGAAGCGGTAAAACAACATTTATCAAACTGATGTGCAGACTTTATGATGTAACTGACGGTGAGATACTTATAAATGGCATCAATATTAAGGAATACTCAAAAGAAAGCATTATTAAGCTGTATTCGGTTGTATTTCAGGATTTTAAAATCTTTTCAACAACGCTTGCACAGAATATTTCGGCAAATGAGGAATACGACAAAGAAAGACTTTATGATACACTCGACAAAGCAAATATAAAAGACAGAGTGCTTGCTATGGAAAATAAGGAAAGCACCTATCTTTATAAGGATTTGGATAAATCCGGTGTTGAAATATCCGGCGGCGAGGCACAGAAGCTTGCGCTTGCAAGAGCACTTTACAAGGATAGTCCTGTGGTTATTCTTGACGAGCCTACTGCGGCTCTTGACCCTGTTGCTGAGAATGAAATATATAATCGCTTTAATTCCTTTGTTGACAACAAAACAGCGATTTATATTTCCCACAGACTATCAAGCTGTGTGTTCTGCAATCGCATAGCAGTATTTGATAAATCACAGCTTGTTGAAACCGGCACACATCAAGAATTACTTAATGCAAATGGCAAGTACAGCGAACTTTGGAATGCTCAAGCAAAATATTACAATTGAAGAAGGAAAAACTAATTAATGAATGAGTTTATATTAAAAATCAATGAAAATCCAACATTAAGAGAGTTACACAACACCGCTTTTTCCTTTTCTGTGTTAGAAAAGGAAGAAATACCAAAATCTTGGATCTTAACAAATTTTTTTGTTTTACGATATGATCAAACATTAACTTATAATGTTAAATTCTTTTTGAAATGGGGTTGTTTTTCGAGGAAATTCGTTTTCTATTATGATAATATGAATATTATTGAAAAGTTGATTATGTATATTAATCGTGGATATTATATATATATGGAGCTTAATGAATATTATATTCCAAATAGACCAGCATATAAAAACCATAATTTTTATCATGATTTATTAATATACGGATACAATAAAAACAATCAAAATTTTTCAACTATTGCGTATAATAAAGATGGTTTGTATAAATCGCAATTAATATCTTTTACAAACATAATTGAAGCGTATTGTGACTATAAGTATAAATACGAACTTAAAATTATGCCATTTTGCATTTCAAAAAACTACAACTTTGAAAAGTTTGATAAAAATACAATAAAAAAGAATTTTAAAAGAATGTTATATCCATCTAATAATCGTATAGGAAATAATGCGTATAACGAATTATTAAACCACATAGATCATATGATTGATAAAAATAAAAAACTAGATTTGAGGGCATTTAGGACAATTTCCGAACATGCTAAAACGTTAATTTATTTAAATGATTTTTTCAATATTAAGCAAGAAGATTTTGATAATTTATTAGAATTGAAAAAGAAAGCTGATTATATATTCTTTTTGGCAATTAAATATAACTTAACATTGTCTAATAGCACAATAAAAAAAGTCAAAAAAAATACTATAGAATATATAAATAGCCAAAAAAAACTTTTAGAGAAACTAAATGAAATGATTTTTAAATGATTATTAATTTTTTTGCTATCCTTTTATAAAAAACAAAAGAAACATAAGAAATAATAGTTAACATAACCAATAAGGGGGACAGATTTAATTCTGTCTCTTTTGTTGTTACAAATGGAGGTGATAATAATTTATAATAATTTTGAAGATGTTCCTATTATTATGTCTGTTCCACAAGCAGCAGAAATTTTGGGCATTTCGGCAGTCAGTTTATATAAATTAATTCAAAATGATAAAAGTTTTCCTGTAATTAGTATAGGAAGAAGAAAGACCGTCCCTAAAGAGCAACTGAAAGTTTGGATTAACCGTAATTGTAAACGATAGTTTGTAATAGTTTTGTATACTGAATATGCTGGATAAATAACCTTCTTTGTGATATTGTGGTCTTGAAAAAAGAAAGGAGAATCATTATGGCTAAAAGAAATAATGGTATGGGAACACTAAGAAAACGAAAAGACGGTAGATGGGAAGGTAGGTTTAATACTGGAGTAGATGAAAATGGTAAAAAACAAGTAAAATATATACTTGCTAAAACCAAGACCGAATGTAATGAAAAATTGGAGAAAGCAATTAAAGAGTATGAAGAAGCACAGCTGATTTTAAATCGCTGTGCTTTTCTTAATAATGCTAATCCAACACTTGAGGAATGGTATGAAATATGGATGGAATCATTCTGCAAAGCGAGTGTAAAAGAATATACAGCAAACGGATATAAGCAATATTTTAATGCTAAGATAATACCCAAAATAGGAAATATTAACATTAAAAATTTAACTACAGTTGTATGTCAACAATTTTTAATGGACTTGTATCAAAACGGAAGAATAAGAAATACTAAATCGAAAGGTAACGGATTGTCGGTAAAAACAGTCAAAGATATTAAAATCGCACTGCAAACTTGTTTGCAAAAAGCAGTAGATGAGGAACTTATACCAACTAATCCTTGTAAAAAAGTTCAGTTACCAAAGGACGAACCCAAAGAAATGCAAACACTGAAAGCAAATGAACTTGCGGCATTTTTGCAAGAAACAAAGGATTCCGGTTGCTATGAGTTTTATCTGCTTGAAATCACAACAGGCTTACGACTTGGTGAAATACTTGCACTGACTTGGGATGATCTTGATATGAAAAACAAAACGATATCCATAAACAAGCAAGTGCAGAGAATCAAAAGTGAACTTAAAGCGACAACCCCTAAAACAACGGCGTCAATTAGAAAAATCAGTATATGTGACGAGTGTTTAAATCAATTGATTATTTTAAGGAGCAGACAACGACTGAATACAAAACTGATCTTTCCATCACCAATTACAAATGGCTACAGAGATCCATCATCAATAACACGAAAATTGCACCGAATGCAAAAACGGGCAGGTGTACCGCAAATACGTTTTCACGATTTGCGACACAGCTTCGCAACCTTATCGCTTGAACAAGGAATGGATATTAAAACAATATCACATATGCTTGGACACACCGATGCAGGTTTTACAATGAACACTTATATGCATGTAACAGAGTCAATGCAACAAACGGTTGCAAACGCTATGGGAAACCTGGTCGCAGAAAAAGAAAATGAAAAACGCATAAAAATAATACAGTACACAGCATAAAACAGAGAAACAGGCAGTCTTGATTTTTACATCAAGACTGCCTGTTTTTTCTTTGAAAAGCGATGTGGTCAAATTGTGGTCATGTGGATTATTTTTATGATAAATATGTTATAAATATTAACAAGAAAGGCAAATATGGAGATTTTAATTTTCGGATAAAAAGTTTATTTATTATTTGATTCATAAATTCAATTTGATAAATTATAAAAAGTAAAAAGTCCCGAAAACGCAATGTTTACGGGACTTTTTGGTACGCTGGAAGGGACTCGAACCCCCGACCTACTGGTTCGTAGCCAGTCACTCTATCCAGCTGAGCTACCAGCGCATACCAATAAAAATATATCAACTTATTCAGTTGTTAACAAAATATCCACAAGTCAACCTTGTGTTTCGTAGCCAGTCACTCTATCCAGCTGAGCTACCAGCGCATTTATGTGTTGCACGTTTTTGTGCTTAGATAATATAACACAAATAAAACAAAAATGCAACACTTTTTTTATTTTTTATAAGGATTATTTGAAATATATTTTTCAAGAATATCTGCGGCAAGCTCCACAAGCTCCGGGCACGGGCGTTTTTTATAGTATTCTTTTGTGCGAGGCTCGGCAAGCGGAGAATCGGGGCCGGGCTTTGAAAGACCGAGAAGCTCACGGCATACTATTGAGCCGTTTTCCTCTCTAAATTCATTTGCAACAGCTTGAACTCGCTTATAAATTCCTGACTTATCGTCATCATAAAGTGCAGAGATAACGAAGGTCATACCGGAAACAGCTCCGCAAACCTCTCTCATTCTGCCCATTCCGCCGCCGAAGCCGACGGTTAATCTTTCAACAAGCGATTTTGGCATATTCATTTCTTCTGCAAAAGCAGCAGCAACCGCTTGCGAGCAGTTAAGACCGCTCATAAAATTTTCTTTAGCTGATTCGCCCTTTGTCATTTTTATCTCTTTTCTTTTTTAATATATTTATACCTATATTATTCGATTACTTGTATTACTCGCCGAAAACAAAGTCGCTGCCTGAATTTGAAGTGGTTGTTTCAGGCGCTTGAGTTTCAACAGGTGAGAATTGTGCTGAAAAGCTTGCATTTTGGTTAGCAGTGAAGGTGTATTCTTCCTTGCTGCTTACTTTGACTCCGTTTGAATACCAGCCGTCGAACTTGTATCCGTCGTCAGCTCTTGCAACAAGAGTAACTTTTTTACCGTTTTCATACTTGCCGTCGCCCTCTGCTTCGCCGCCTCCGCTTGAGCTTGTGTTGATTATCCAAAGGGAAACCGTGGTTTGCTTGGTGGTTTTTTCGGTAGTTGATTCGGTTGTGCTTTCTGTAGTCTTTTTCTCCGTAGTGCTGTATTTGTCGCTTGTAGAATCAGACTGTGTAGAAATTTTAGTAAGGTTTGAAGATGTGGTATTGTCTTTGTTCTTGTTATGAGCAATTGCTGCAACAGAAGCAATGATTGCAATAAGAATAACCGCAAGAACAGCAATAACTATGATGCTTTTCTTTTCGGCACCTTTATTTTTCTTTTCGCTTTCGTTATTTTTTTGATTATTATATTGATTATTATACTGATTTTCTTTATCATAATCATTATAGTTATCGTTTCGGTTTTGAACTTGATTATTCGGCTCGTTTACTGCTTTAAAGGTTTGAGTTCTGTCGTCGTCAATACCGTTTGCATTGTCAAAATCGCTTTCGTCATAAAGAGGAGAGCCGCAAACCTCACATATGTATCTGTTGTCATCGTTGTCTGCGCCGCAGTTTTTACATCTCATTATTTATCACTCCTTGAAAAATATATTAAAAATACTGTACTTTAGTCTGTTTTCATCAAAATAGTATATCATAATAATGTATAAATCTCAATGTAAAAATTAAATTTTTAAAAATTATGACTTAATTTTAAATTTTCTATTGACATTTTGTGAGATTTAATATAAATTTAATATGTAGCGTTTTATAAAACGAATTCGTATAATTCTGAAAGGGGAACCCTGAAAATGAACAAATATGTGAAAAAAGGCTTGTGCCTTGTACTTGCTACAGGATTAATTGCAAGCTCATTTGCAGGATGTGCAAAAGTAAATTACGTAACTGAAGGTGCCATTAAGGCTATTCACCAAATTAAGGACGGCAGTTGGAAGAAACAAGCAGAGGGCGAAGAAGCCGGTTCTTCAAAAGATACTTCTGTTCTTGAAAAGTCATTTGAGGCAGGCAAATACGGCGGAGTTGAGTTTAAGTCACTCGAAGATGTTGCTAACTATTATAAAGAGGCTTATGATTACACTAAGACTCTTACTGCCGAGTATGTCAATGATAAGGGTCAGACTGAGACTTTCTACAAGCTCCTCGGTGATGAGAAAATTAATGTAGGTAAGGTTATGATTGACGGCAAGGAAAATGCTGTTATTAACAAGCTTGTTCCGGGTATTGTTGACGGCTTATTTAAGCCAAATATTTACGGCCTTGTTCCTTGTAACAACCGTAACCCTAAGCTTGATAACTACAATGTTAACGAGAAAGATCCCGGCAAAAAGGACTTTAGAAAGTCTTATGTTAAGGGCGAGGATGTTCTTGATGCTAACATTACAGATAACGGCGACGGAACTATCACAATGGTAATTCAGCCAAAGGCTGCTGAAATGAGTATGAGAGGCGAGGATTCACAGGGTAACTTCTTCGAGGTTCTCGGTGATATCAGTGCAACTGTTGCACAAATCGACGTTATTTCATTTGCTCAGGGTACAGCAGAGGATAACATTAAGGTTACATATAAGGGCGGTACCGTTACTTGCACAATCAATACTAAGACTAAGGAAATCACTAAGGCTGAGTATGATATGGTTGCAGAGGTAGCTGTAAACCACGCAAATGTAGCAGTTATTAAGGATAAGAGCGCATCTCTTTTAATCAAGTATAAGAACACATTCCCTGCTTCTGACGAAGCAACAATGAAGGCAAGGCAGTTTAAGAGAAAGTAATTAAGACTTTCTATGTTTAGAGAATTTAAGAGCATCTCGATTGAGGTGCTCTTTTTCTATGCAATTTTGGTTTATTTATCGTTATTTGTTAATAATATGTTTGTTGAATTAAATATAATAATGATTTATAATTTATATATAATAATTTACTGAGAGGGGTATATTATGCGCAGGGTTATTAATATTGACAAGGATTGGAAATTTTCAAAAGAGGCTTCCTCTGTGCCAAGCACGTTGCCGAGCGATTGGGAGAGCATTGATTTGCCATACACTTTCAATGGCGATGACGGACAGGACGGCGGCAACGATTATTATCGTGGCAAGGGATATTTTGCAAAGAGCTTGGCTAAAAGCGATATGCCCGACGGCGAAGAAGTTTATCTTCAGCTTGACGGTGTAAATTCAACAGGTACCGTTTATTTTAACGGAAAAGAAATTTGCGTTCACGACGGCGGATATTCTACCTTTAGGGTTAAACTTGATGATATTAAGGACGAAAATTTGCTTGTTGTTGTTGCCGATAACTCGCCTAACGATTACGTTTATCCTCAGGTTGCGGATTTTACATTTTACGGCGGTATTTACAGGGATGTAAGCCTTATCGGAGTTGGAAAAAATCATTTTGACCTTGATTTTTACGGTGCGCCCGGCATTGCGGTTACACCTAAAATCATCGGAGATGACGCAAAAATTACTGTTGACGCTTATTGCGACGGCGAGGTTGAATTTGAAATAAGCGATGGCAATGAGGTTGTTGCAAGGGCTAAGGCAAGCGGTAAAAATCCGAGTGCTAAACTTGAAATTAAAGACGTTCACCTTTGGAACGGAGTTGACGACCCGTTTCTTTATACCGCTGTCGCTAAGCTTATTGTTGACGGCGAGGCAGTTGACGAGGTTAAAACACGCTTTGGATGCCGCACATTTGAGATTGATGCGCAAAAGGGATTTATTTTAAACGGCAGAGAGTATCCTTTAAGAGGCGTTTCAAGGCATCAGGACAGGCCGCATATCGGCAATGCGCTCTTGCCTGAGCACCACAAAGAGGATATGGATTTGATTTGCGAAATGGGTGCTAACACTATCCGTCTTGCCCATTATCAGCACGCTCAGTACTTTTATGATTTGTGCGACGAGAGAGGTATTGTTGTTTGGGCGGAAATTCCGTATATTTCAAAGCATCTTGAAAAAGGTGTTGAAAATACAAAGTCGCAAATGAAGGAACTTGTTTATCAAAATTACAATCACCCGTCAATCGTGGTATGGGGACTTTCAAATGAGATTACAATGGGCGGCGCGACTTCGCCTATTGTTGAAAATCATAAAATGCTCAATGACCTTGTTCATTCGCTTGATAAAACAAGGCTCACTACCGAAGCGGTGCTTACCGCCTGCAATATTAATGAGGAATATGTGCATATTTCGGATGTTCTTTCATATAACCATTATTTCGGCTGGTACGGCGGCGATGTGTCAATGTACGGCGATTGGTTTGATACATTCCACAAGAAATATCCAAACAAGGCAATCGGTATGAGCGAGTACGGTTGCGAGGCACTCAATTGGCACACAAGTAACCCTGAACAGGGAGATTATACTGAGGAATATCAGGCATATTATCACGAGGAAGTAATCAAGCAAATTGCAAAACGTCCTTATCTTTGGGCTACTCACGTTTGGAATATGTTTGACTTTGCCGCAGACGCACGTGCCGAAGGCGGCGAAAACGGTATGAACCACAAGGGACTTGTCACATTTGACAGAAAGTATAAAAAAGACAGCTTTTATGCTTATCAGGCTTGGCTTTCCAAAAAGCCGATGCTTCATATCTGCGCAAAGAGGTATGTTGACAGGGTTGAGGACGTGACCAAGGTTACTGTTTATACAAATCTTGACGAGGTTGAACTTTTTGCAAACGGCGAGAGTGTCGGCAAAAAGAAAAAGGGTGAATTTCCGTTTTTCCACTTTGAAGTTAAAAACGAGGGTGAAACCACCCTTGTTGCAAAAGCAGGCGATTTAACCGACGAGGCTCAAATCAGAAAAGTTGACAAGTTTAACGAAGATTACAGGCTTAAAGAAGAGGGTGCGGTAATCAATTGGTTTGAGATTGAAACTCCTGCCGGTTATTACAGCGTAAACGATACTTTGGGCGATATTCTTTCAACCTTTAGAGGAAAAATTTGTGCAGTTAAGCTTCTTCTTAAAATGAAAAAGGCGCTTACACCCGACGGCCCTAAGCAAAAGGGCAAGAAAAAAAGCGCCGAGGTTATGGGCTTTAAACTTAGTGATATCAACAAGACTATGATTGATATGCTCAAGGGCTTTACAGTTAAGCGTGGACTTATGATGCTCGGCGGCAAATTCACCAAGGAGCAAATTCTTGAGATTAACGCAATGCTTAATAAAGTCAAGAAAAAATAATATATGTTGAAAAAGCGCAAATACTATTATCGGTGATAATGAGTGTTTTACGTTTTTGATGATGAGGTGAAAAGCATTGATGTTGATGAAATCGGCAAAAATATGCTTACACTCGGATTTATAACGGTTGGCGAGCTTGAAAGGCTTGCCGCCGTTTTTTCTTTGCCTAAAAATATTATTGAACTTTGCAGAAAAAAATCAGACAGCAGTTTTTTAACAAAATTTATTAACGATGATTTTAGTTTTATTCGCATAAATATAATATGTAATAAAACAGAAAGCAACAACGAATTGGCAATTATAATTTCTAAAAATATGATGATAATTGTTAATATTTGCGATGATTTTTCGTTTAATCAAAAGTGCTTTTTAAACGTTCTTTCAAATACCGCCTGCGAAAGCGCAACGCTTGAAAAGCTTATTTGTTCGTTTCTTGAAACGATTGCAAAACAGTGTTCGGCTCAGTTTGATGTGCAAGAGGAGATAGCTATGCTTGAAAAAGAGGTTATTGATAAAAATGTTTGCAAAAATTTTGCCGAGTTGCTGATTGAAAAGAAAAGAGAGCTTTTGCGCCTTCGTGCTTTTTATGAACAGCTTATTGATGCAACTGAGATATATATTGAAAATGAAAACGAGCTTTTGGATGAAAAATCATATAAGCTTTTCAGGCTCTTTCGGGATAAGGCTGTAAGATATAAGGAAAATACGGATATTTTGAGAGAAAGCGTAACCCATCTTTGGGATGCATATCAAACAAGCATTGACGCAAGGCAAAATGAAATAATGAAGCTTTTTACCGTCGTGACTTCTGTTTTTTTGCCTATGACCGTTATAGTCGGCTGGTACGGAATGAATTTTAAATATATGCCGGAGCTTTCCTCCCGCTTTGGATATCCGTATGTGATTTTTTTAAATGTTGCAGTCGTTTTTTCACTTGTTTATATTTTTAAACGAAAAAGGTGGATTTGAAATTATAAGCGATTTTTAATAGACACTGACATTTCAAAACGATGTATCGTGAATGTGTGCCCAAGGCGAATTTCTATGACTCGTGCAGGGAAATTAATTCAGGCTTTATCGGCGCATATTACAACGAAATCGTAATTTGCGAAAAAATTTGATATTTTTTTATCCGTCAAAATTGCCTGTTTTGGCGGATTTTTTAATAATTGTAACCTGATGTTTACAAAAGAGTAACAAAAAAATCTTGATTTATCTTATAAGTTGATATATTATATTATTAATAATAATGAATAAGTGCGCTAAGGCGTAAATTTATAATGAAATACAAGGGGAAAAAATCGTGATAGAATTCAGAAATGTATCAAAGGTTTACGACAGCAACGGTACCCACGCCCTTTCAAATGTTAATATCAAAATTGAGGACGGAGAGTTTGTTTTCGTTGTAGGCTCTTCGGGTGCAGGTAAAAGTACATTTTTAAAACTCATTATGCATGAGGAAAAGCCAACCGAGGGTGAAATTGTTTTTAACGAATATTCATCTGCCACTCTTAAGAAAAAGCAGGTTCCTTATTACAGAAGAGAAATGGGCATAGTGTTCCAGGACTTCCGCCTTATTCCTAAAATGTCGGTTTATGACAATGTTGCGTTTGCAATGCGTGTTATCGGCGCTAAGGAAAAGGAAATCCGTAAGAGAGTGCCATATATTCTTCAGCTTGTAGGTCTTTCTCAAAAGGCACGTTCGATGCCTAATGAGCTTTCGGGCGGTGAGCAACAGAGAGTTTCTCTTGCAAGGGCGCTTGTTAATAATCCTAAGGTTATTATTGCGGACGAGCCTACGGGTAACGTTGACCCTGAAATGAGCCACGAGATTGTTGGTCTTTTGACTAAGATTAACAATGCCGGCACAACTGTTATTATGGTTACTCACGAGCACGATTTGGTGCGTTCGTTCCAAAGACGTGTTATTGTTATTAAAAACGGCGAGGTTGTATCCGATACTCCCGACCCTACCCATGCTCAGTTTACAGGCGAAAACCCTAAAGCGGACACCGATATGTTCTTTTTTGACGAGGACGTTGAGATTGATAATGTTGACGTTTTGCCTAAGGACGAAAACGAAGAGGATATTTTTGATAACCTCGAAAGTGTTGTAAGCGACGAGAGCGCAGAGGAAGAACAGGGAGGTGAGCAGTAATGACAGGTGCAAGTTTAAAATATTTAATTAAAGAGGGCTTTAGGAATACTTGGACAAACAGAATGATGTCTATCGCATCAATTTGCGTTCTTATGAGTTGCCTTGTTCTTATTGGCTCTGCTTCAATGATATTCCTTAATATTGATTCTCTTCTCGGCAAAATTGAAGAGGAAAATGTAATTATGGTTTATATCACGGATGACGCAACACCCGATGATATTACAAATATGCAAAACGAGATTACTGCTTGCGGAAATATTAAAAGCGTTGAATTTATTTCAAAGGAAAGCGCTTGGCAGGAACAGCTTAACACCATGGAGAAGGCTCAAGCAGAATTCTTTACTCAGATAAGCTCCGATATTCCGCTTCCGAATGCCTATAAGGTAACGGTTGAAAATCTTGACAAATTTGACGAAACGGTTAATAAGCTTAAAAAAATACAGCACGTTGATACTATCAGAGAAAACAAAAATCTTGCTAAAAAGCTTGTTGCGTTAAGGCAGGGAATTACGGTTATTTCCTTTGTTATTATCGCAGTATTGTTTGTTATTTCTGTTTTCATTATTTCAAACACAATTAAACTTACGGTTTACAGCCGCCGTTTAGAGATAAGCATTATGAAATCAGTCGGGGCAACGAACTCGTTTGTCCGTTTGCCGTTTGTGGTTGAAGGTATAATCCTCGGTATCACATCGGGCGTTATCAGTTTAGGTTTTGTGTGGGGACTTTACGAACTTGCGGTTAAAGAATTTTCTGATATCCTCAGTTCGTTTAACGGCTTAGGCTTCCTTAAATTTGCCGATTATGCACTTCCGATGCTCGGAATATTTGTTGCTATCGGCGTGTTGACCGGTGTCGGAGGCTCAATTATTACAATGAGTAAATATTTAAATAAGGAAGGCAGTGAAATAAGTGGCATTTAGTATGAAACGAACATTGTCATTGATTTTAAGCTTTGCATTTTTTATATCAAGCTTTGGCAGTGCTGTTTCGGCTCAGGCTAAGTCAACATCACAGCTTAGAAGTGAAAAGCAAAAAATTCAACAGCAGATAGACAGCGCTCAAAGCAAGCTGAATAAGCTTTCTGCCCAAAAGCAAAAAAATGAGGAATATCTTGCAACGCTCAGGTCAAAAATAAACTTGATGCAAGACAAGATTGATTCTCTTGAAGATGATAAAGCTGCATTGCAAGCGGAAATTGATGCAATTCAGGTAAAAATCACGCAAACAGAACAGGATATTGCAGACGCTCAGGCAAAAATTGACCAAAAGCAGGCTGAATTTGACCAGACCTATCAGGTTTATTGCCAAAGGCTTCGTGCAATGTATATATCAGGCTCTGCATCTACTATTGAGGTGCTTTTAACTTGCAAGGATGTAAGCTCAATGCTTACACGTGCGCAAATGGTTAAGTCGGTATCTCAGCAAGACAGCGCAATTCTTGACGAGCTTATGACAAAGATGCAGGAAATCGAGAAAGAAAAGAAAAAGCTTGAAGAAAAACGAAACGAATTAACTAACGATAAGCAGCAGCTTGAATCTAACAAGAAGGAACTTCAGTCAAGTATTGATGAAATTGATTCATCAAAAAGCGAACTTGATGCCGAGGTTGCAGAGTGTAACGAGGTTATGAAAAGCCTTTCAAGCCAGTCGAGCGAGTATAAGGAACTTATTGAAACCAATCAGGCGCAGCTTGAGCAGGTCGAAAGCGAAATTCGTGCGGCAATTGCTTCCGCTTCAAGGGGAAGCGGCTCAATTTCAGGCTCAACGGGTAACGGTTCAGGTGAGCTTGGTTATCCGACGGATTCGAGAAGAATATCGGCAGGTTATCCTAACTATTCATCGGGCGGATACCACGGCGGTATTGATTTCCCGGTAAGAACAGGCTCAAACGTATATGCTGCGGCTTCGGGTAAAGTTATTCTTGTTAAATATCTTAATTACAGCTACGGCAGATACATAATTATTGACCACGGCAACGGACTTTCAACGCTTTATGCTCATAATTCAAGCATTGAAGTAAGTGTTGGACAAAAGGTGTCGAGAGGTCAGGTTATTGCTCACAGCGGTTCAACAGGTAATTCAACAGGTCCGCACTGCCATTTTGAAGTTCGTGTAAACGGTAGCAGAGTTAATCCTAACAACTATTTATAATTTTAATATTTTGATATACTAAGGGGTGTAGCCAATGAAACAGAAGAGTTTTTTAACTAAAATTTTAGCTGTTTTGTTGGCTGCTGCCTTTTTTACGGCTTGCCCCGCTCATATTGTTGCGCTTGCAACAGGCAATTCTCAATCCGATGAATATGCCGGTATGACGGCAGAGGAAAAGCAGGCGGCAATCGAGCAAAAAATCAAGGAACTTGATTCAAAGCTTTCTTCTCTCGGTAAGGAATCAAAGGAAACCGAGGAATATATCAATGCGCTTGATGAAAAAATTTCTTATTTGAAAAAACAGCTTGAGTATTCTGAAAATAAGATTGATTCCTCAAAGAAAAAAATTAATGATTTGCAGCAGCAGTATAAGGATAACGAGGCGCAGATTGCCGAACTTACAACGGATGTTGCAAATTTAGAGGTGAAAAATGCACAGCTTGAGCAAACGTTCAGCCAAAGCTTAACACTTTATTATCAGCGTATCCGTGCAATTTATGTCAGCGGCGAAACAAGCACAATAGCAATGCTTCTCACCTCACCGGATATTTCAACTCTTCTTACAAGATATGAAATGATTAAACGTGTGTCAAAGTGTGATAAGGAGCTTTTGCAGTCTGTTCAGTCGCAGGCAAGTGAGCTTTCAAAAACGAAACTTGAAATGCAGGATAAGCAATCTACGCTTCAAAATGACCAAGTTGTGCTTAAAACAACACAGCAGAATTTGACGACTTCTATTTCAACTCTTGAAACTCAACAGCAGGATTATTCCCAAAAGCAGGACGCTTATCAAAGTCAAAAAAGTGAGTCGGACAAGCTTTTGAAACAGCTTGACGAGCAAAAGCAGACTTTCAGCGAATACAGAAATCAGGACCAGGCGGAGCTTAACGCAGTTAATGCAGAGATTGCAAAGGCGGCAGAAGCTTATAAAAAGAAGCTTGAGGCTGAAAAGAAAAAGACAACAACCACAAAAGCCACTACCACGACCACTAAAAAATCGGACGAGGGCAGTAACGGCGACACACCGTCAACAACGAAGCATACGACAACTGCACAAGAAGATAACAGCGGCAGGCTTAGGATGACATATCCTGTTCCGAGCCAAACAAGAATTACGTGCGGTTATCACGGCTATGCGGGGCATACGGGCGTTGATTTCTCCTGTGCGGCAAATTCAAAAGTTGTTGCGGCTGAATCGGGAATTGTTATTATTTCAAAAGACTTGACCAATTCCGACGGAACATACAGAAGCTACGGCAGATATATCGTAATTATGCATGATAAAACCGATTCTGCCGGAAATTATGTTTACACTTTGTATGCTCATAATAATTCAAGGCTTGTAAGCGCAGGGCAAGAGGTTAAAAAGGGACAGCAAATAGCTTGGAGTGGCTCGACGGGCAATTCAACAGGTCCGCATTGCCACTTTGAGGTAAGAACACCGAGTGCAAATTATAATGATTGTGTAAATCCAACCTTTTATTTACCGTGATAATGGTATATAATAGATATATATTTATTTTAAGGGAATGTGAAACGTGAATAAAAAAATATTATCATTAGCTTTGGCAGGTGTAATGCTTGTTTGCAATATGTCTGGCACAACGGCATTTGCCGCACAGACAACTACACAGGCTGTGCAAGCGCAGGCGCAGACAACGGCGGCTCATAATGAAAATTCAACCTCCACAAGCGGCACAACAATGAGTGCCAAGGAGGCTGAAAAAAAGCTTAAAGAGCAGCAGGCTGAGCTTGAAAAAAATCTTAAAAAAACAGATGCTAAGCTTAAGGAGCTTGAAAAAAGTTCTAAGGTTACAGAGGAGTATATTGACACCCTTGACCAAAAAATAGGCTACATAAATGAGCAGCTTACTCTTCTTGAAAACAAAAATCAAAAAATTCAGGAAGAAAAAAAGGCGCTTGAAAAGAAGATTAAATCAAATCAAAAGCAGGTTGATGCTCTTCAGGCGGAAGTTGACAAGGCGCAGGCTGAATATGATGCGCTTTACAGCGAATTTCAAACGGTTTATAATGCGTATTGTTTTAGGCTTAAGGCTATGTATATGAGCGGAAGTTGCAATATTTTCACTGCACTTTTGACTTGCAAGGATATTTCGAGCTTTTTGACAAGATATGAAATGATTAAAACCGTTTCAAAAAGCGATTCTGCCTTGCTCAAAGAGGTGAACTCCAAAATGGCGGAGGTTACCAATAAAAAGAACGGTCTTGCAGATAAAAAAGCGGCGTATGATAAGAAAAAGTCTGAGCTTGATTCTCAGAAAAAACAGCTTTCATCAAAGCAAAAGAGTATTGAACAAAACAGTAATTCAATAGCAAACAAAAAGGCTTCTCTTGCAACTGACAGGGCTGAAAGTGATAAACTTTTGGCTGAACTTACGGCGCAGAATAAGCAGTATACCGAGTTTAGAAATGAGGACAGCGCTTTAATTGAACAGGTTGAAAATGAAATTCAGGCTGTCATTTCAGGTGTTAAGCCGCCGGAAGAAGCAACAACTGCTGTTGCAGGCAAAAATTCATCTAAAATTGACAAGATTGACCAAAAAGGCAGTGATGTTTATTCAAAAAGCAACGCCGTTTTGAATATGACGTATCCCGTTCCCGGTCATCACGGTGTATCGGCAGGCTTTCCGAATTATTCATCGGGCAAGTATCACGGCGGTATTGATTTTCCTTGCTCAACGGGTTCAAAGGTTGTTGCGGCGCAAAAGGGTATTGTTATCACCGTTAAAAGGCTTAATTACAGCTACGGCTACTATGTTATGATTTATCACGGAACGGATGCTCAGGGCAGAAGTGTTGTTACCCTTTATGCTCATAATTCAAGAATACTTGTATCTCCCGGTCAAACGGTTAAAAAAGGCGAAGCTATTGCAAAGAGCGGCTCAACAGGCAATTCAACAGGTCCTCACAGTCATTTTGAGGTTCGACTTAACGGTTCACGTGTAAACCCTAAAAATTATTTAAGCTAATGAATAAGATTAATTATCAAAAAGAATTAGACAAAATAATAGAGCAAAATGTAAGAGAGGACCGAGTGCCCTCTCTTTTGCTACATAGCTGTTGCGCTCCTTGTTCAAGCTATACTATTGAATATTTGTCGCAGTATTTTAAAATAACTGTTTTATACTATAATCCGAATATTTCTCTAAAATCGGAATATGAAAAGCGCAAAAGCGAACAGCTTAGGCTTATTGACGAGATGAAAACAAAATATCCCGTATCTTTTATTGACTGCGATTATGATTATGATGAATTTTTGAATATTGCAAAAGGATACGAAGCTTGCAAGGAGGGCGGTGAGCGTTGCTTTAGGTGTTACCGCTTAAGGCTTGAAAGAACGTCAATTCTTGCAAAGAATAACGCTTTCGACTTTTTTTGCACCACTCTTTCAATCAGCCCGCTTAAAAATTCGCAAAAGATTAATGAGATAGGTTTTGAACTTGAAAAAAAATACGGCATTAAATGGCTGCCGTCAGATTTTAAGAAAAAAGAGGGCTACAAGCGCTCAATTGTGCTTTCCAAGGAATATAATCTTTATCGCCAAAATTTTTGCGGCTGTGCATTTTCTAAGGCGGAAAGTATTGAAAATAAAGAGTGAATTAATTATAATAAACACATTAATAAATGATTTTTTGGAGTAGATATGAATAAACCTCTTGCAGACCGTATCCGTCCGAGCGAACTCGATGATGTTGTCGGTCAAAGGCACTTGCTTGAAAAGGGTAAGGCACTCAGAAGCCTTATTGATTCGGGCGATATTCCAAATTTAATATTTTACGGACCGAGCGGAGTAGGTAAAACCACGGTTGCTTCTATTATCGCAAGTAAAACAAACAGAAGCCTTCGCAGATTAAACGGTACTACCGCTTCGACTCAGGATATCAAGGATATTGTCAGCGAACTTGATACTTTTTCTGCGCCTAACGGAATTTTGCTTTATCTTGATGAAATTCAGTATTTTAATAAAAGGCAACAGCAATCGCTTCTTGAATTTATCGAAAACGGAAAGATAACGCTTATTGCGTCTACTACGGAAAATCCGTATTTTTACATTTATCCCGCTATTCTTTCCCGTTCAACCGTGTTTGAATTTAAGGCGGTTGAAAGCGAGGATATTATCCCTGCCGTAAAACGTGGATTTAATATTTTAAGTGAAGAATATCAGGTTGAGCTTGACATTGACGAAGAAGTGTTAAAGCGCATTTCAATCGGTTGCGGCGGTGATGTGAGAAAGTCGCTCAACAGCGTTGAAAATTGCTTTTTTGCAACACCTACCGTTGACGGTAAAAAGCATATTGAACTTGACCTTGCAAAGCAGCTTGTTCAAAAAAGTGCAGTTCGTTATGATAAAGAGGGCGACGAGCATTACGATATAGTTTCCGCTTATCAAAAGAGTATGCGTGGTTCAGACCCCGACGCAGCGCTTCACTATCTTGCAAGGCTTCTTGAAGCCGGGGATTTGCCGTCGGCTTGCAGACGTCTTATGGTTTGTGCCTGCGAGGATGTCGGGCTTGCTTATCCGCAGATTATCCCGATAGTTAAATCGGCGGTTGATATTGCAATGGCAGTCGGTCTGCCTGAGGCTCGTATACCGCTTGCCGACGCTGTTATTCTTGTTGCGACAGCACCTAAGAGTAATTCGGGCGAGGCGGCTATAGATAAAGCGATGGCAGACGTTAAAAGCGGAAATTACGGTCCTATTCCACGTCAACTTCAAAACAAGCATTATGACGGCGAGGATGCAGAAGTTAAGGGGCAGTATTATATCTATCCCCACGATTATCCGAATCATTGGACTTATCAGCAATATTTGCCGGATAAGATTAAAAATAAGAAATATTACGAATTTGGCTCTAATAAAAATGAACAGGCGTTCAAATCTTATTGGGATAAGGTAAAAAATGACGAAAAAGCAGAGAGTATTAAATGTTATAGAACTACTTAAAAAAGAATATCCAAACGCAATTTGCTCTCTTAATTCGTCAAATGCGTTTGAGCTTTTGGTGGCTGTCAGGCTGTCAGCTCAGTGTACGGACGCAAGGGTTAATCTTGTAACGCCGGCGCTTTTTGAAAGGTATAAAACGCTTGACGATTATGCAAATGCCGATGTCAATGACATTGAAAATTATATTAAGTCCTGCGGTTTTTATAAAAATAAGGCAACGTCAATTATCGGTATGGCAAAAATGATACGAGATGATTTTGACGGCAGAGTGCCTGATAATATTGATGATTTAATCAAACTTCCCGGTGTCGGCAGAAAGACGGCTAATTTGATAGTAGGCGATGTCTACGGCAAGGAAAGCATTGTTGTTGACACTCATATGATTAGAATTTCAAATCGTTTGGGGCTTGTTGACACAAAGGACCCAAAGAAGATAGAATTTGAACTGAAAAAGCTTGTTCCGAGTGATGAAGGCTCTGATTTTTGCCACAGAATAGTTCTTTTCGGTCGTGATACCTGTTCGGCAAGAAAACCGCTCTGTTCTTCTTGCCCGTTGGCAGATTATTGTAAAAAAGTAGGAGTAAAAGCTAAATGAATTCAAATATTATACTTATCGGAATGCCCGGCAGCGGAAAATCAACCTGCGGTGTTGTTTCGGCAAAAATGTTACTAAAAAATTTTTTTGACACCGATTTGCTTATCCAAAATATTGAGGGAAAAAGTCTACAGGAAATTATAGATAAAAACGGTGTTGAATATTTTGCAAAGGCTGAGGAAAGGGCTATTTTGTCATTGGATATAAAGGGCACCGTTATTGCAACGGGCGGCTCGGTGGTTTATTCCGATAAGGCAATGGAGCATTTAAAAAGCCTCGGCAAAATTATTTATCTTCATTTAAGCTACGAGGATATGTGCAAAAGAATAAGCAATCTTGAAAGTCGTGGCATAGTTTTTCAAAACGGCGAAACGCTTGAGGATATGTATAACGAGAGGCTTCCGCTTTATAATAAATGGGCTCAGGCGGTAATCAATTGCGGTCAAAATACGGTTGAGCAAACGGCAAGGGCAATTGTAAGAGCAAGCAAGTGACAAATAAGGCATTATCATTTTTTTATAATTTGTGCAATTTGAATACTTGAACATATTATAAAAAAGTGATATTATAGTAAAAATATTTTTATATATTTAAGAATATAATTTAATACTTGTAAACGGAGGGAATTTTAATGAGCGAATACGGCGCAAAATTTGTAAAAGAGGGCTTGACATTTGATGACGTGCTTCTCATTCCGGCTGAGAGTGACGTAACACCTGACAAGGTAGACCTCAAAACCAAGCTTACAAAGGATATTACACTTAATATTCCTGTTATGACTGCTGCAATGGATACCGTTACGGAATCAAGAATGGCAATTGCCATTGCGAGAGAGGGCGGCATCGGCGTTATTCATAAGAATATGACTATTGAGGAGCAGGCTGACGAGGTTGATAAGGTAAAAAGAAGCGAAAACGGTGTTATCACCAATCCTTTCTTCCTTTCACCAAACCATCTTGCAAGCGATGCTGAGGAGCTTATGAATAAGTATCGTATCAGCGGTGTGCCTATCTGTGAAGAAGACGGCACTCTTGTAGGCATTCTCACTAACCGTGATATGCGTTTTATGACAGATTTTAACGTTAAAATTTCCGAAGTTATGACCCCGAAGTCACAACTTGTTACAGCACCAAAGGGTACTACTCTTGAAGAGGCTAAAAAAGTTCTTATGGGCTCAAAGGTTGAAAAGCTTCCTCTTATTGATGAAAACGGCAAGCTTTCGGGTCTTGTTACAATTAAAGATATTGAAAAAAGTGTTAAGTATCCAAACACTGCAAGGGATAAGGACGGCAGGCTTCTTTGCGCAGCCGCTTTGGGTGTAACAGATGATGTTCTTGTCCGTGCAAAGGCTCTTGCCGATGCAGGTGTTGACGCATTCGTTCTTGACTCTGCTCACGGTCACAGCCACAATATTATGAAGAGTGTTGAAATAGTTAAGAATGCTTTTCCTCAAATTTCTCTTATTGCAGGTAATGTTGCTACCGCAGATGCAACAGAAGCACTTATTAAAGCAGGTGCAGACGCAGTTAAGGTCGGTATCGGCCCCGGTTCAATCTGTACTACCCGTGTTGTTGCAGGTATCGGTGTTCCGCAAATTACCGCTATTTACGATTCTGCCGAGCGTGCAGATAAGTACGGCGTTCCTGTTATTGCAGACGGTGGTATTAAGTACAGCGGTGAAATTGTTAAAGCTATTGCAGCAGGCGGCTCTTGCGTAATGATGGGCTCACTTGTTGCCGGATGTGAGGAATCACCGGGCGAAACTGAAATTTATCAGGGCAGGCAGTTTAAGGTTTATCGTGGTATGGGCTCACTCGGCGCTATGAACCACGGCAGTGCAGACAGATATTTCCAAAAGGGTTCAAAGAAATTTGTTCCTGAAGGTGTTGAGGGTCGTGTGCCTTATAAGGGAGCTTTGGGCGATACGATTTATCAGATGATGGGCGGCCTTCGTTCAGGTATGGGTTACTGCGGTTGTCATACTATTGAAGAGCTTAGAAATAACGCTAAGTTTATCAAGATTACAAGCGCAGGTCTTATTGAATCTCACCCTCACGATATTTCTATCACTAAGGAAGCGCCTAACTACTCAGGCTCAATCAGATAATTAAATCTATTAACTTTACGGGCGGATTTCGGCATTTTTGCTTTTCCGCCCATACTGTTTTATATCAATTTTAAGCAGGTAATCATATGGCTAAAAAAATCTCTAAATGGAAGAAGTTTAAAAGATTTTTAAAACGAAATATGACACCCACTTGGGCAAAGCATTTTTCCTATCAGGTTTTTGCTCTTCTTACAAGTGTTGCAATGATAGTCGGTGTTGCTGATTATGCCGTCACCAAGTCTTATGACGAAAGGAAGCTTTCTTTTATGGATGATTTTACTATTACTGCGCACACGGGCGCTTATGATACCGAAATGAATACTTTAGAAGCAGTCAAAGCGGCTATTAAGAATAATGCTGAGATTATTGAGCTTGATATTCGCCAGCGCCCCAATAAAACGCTTGTTATGAGCCACGATATAGTTGTAACAAATAATGACGGCGCACCGCTTGAGGATGCCCTTGCGCTTATTAAGGACACACCCGATATGCAGATTAATTTTGATATCAAGGAAACCCGTGTTCTTAATTCTCTTCATGCGCTTTTGGTTGATTATAATTTGCTTGACCGTTCGTTCTTAACCGGAATTGAGGTTATTAACGTAAAGGCGGTTAAGGATTCTAATTGCGCAAATATGGATTATTATCTTAATTATAAGCCGTCAAAATTCAAGGCTTTTTCCGATGATTACAGGCAAAAAATTATTAAGCTTTTGGAAGATACGGGCGCAATCGGCATTAACTGTAACTATAAATTTGCCGGCTCTCAGCTTTCAAATCTTCTTCATAAAAAAGGATATAAACTTTCTGTTTGGACTGTTGATACCGAGCGTAACGCAAAAAAAATGCTTGTCATTAAGCCTGATAATATTACGACCAAAGACCCTGAAATGATTAAGAAAGTTATAGCCGATTGGGGCAAATAATTTTTTTCAAAAAAAGCAAAAAAGGTCTTGACTATTGTTCTGACTTATGATATATTAATTAGGCGTTGGAGATACGCTGGTGTAGCTCAGTTGGTAGAGCAGCTGATTTGTAATCAGCAGGTCAGGGGTTCGAGTCCGTTCACCAGCTCCAATATGGAAGAGTTCCCGAGCGGCCAAAGGGAACAGACTGTAAATCTGTCGCTATTCAGCTTCGGTGGTTCGAATCCACCCTCTTCCACCAAATAAAAACCAATCACTTTTGTGATTGGTTTTTATTTTTTGTATAAACAAAGTGGATTCGAACCACTAATGGGAGCGAACGCCGAAGCCTGCGAGGCAAGGAGCGACAGAGAAACAGTCCGGCGGACTGTTTCGACATTAGTCCAAAGGTGCAAAGCACCTGCGATAAAATCCACCCTCTTCCACCACGTCGTCACAAGCTATATATCGCTTGTGGCGATTTTTTTATATCATTTTTAAAAATCGCCACGGCACTCATGCCGCTGCTCCTCCTTTTTCCGAATTAAATAAACCTTTTGCCTCCTTTAAAAGGGAGGCTTTTTTCTGTTTTTTCGCAATTTTGTCCATAAACATTGTTAAAAAATAAACAATCTTGTATATATTGCCAAAATGGTAATAAAATCTTGCATTATAAGTCAAAATAATATATAATTATTATCGGTTAAAAATATTTATAATCATAATTAATATATGAGAGGTAAAAACAATGGACGCATTAAACAAAAAAACTATTGAAGACATTGATGTAAAAGGCAAAAAAGTTCTTGCTCGTTGCGACTTTAACGTTCCGCTTAAAGACGGCGAAATCACTAATGACAAGAGAATTGTTGCCGCTCTTCCTACTATCAAGTATTTGATGGAGCACGGTGCAAAGGTTATACTTTGCTCACACCTTGGCAGACCTAAGGGAGAATATAAGCCTGAATTCAGCCTTGCTCCCGTTGCAAAAAGACTTTCGGAGTATCTCGGTGTTGAGGTTAAGCTTGCCGAAGATGCTGAGGTTGTAGGCCCTAATGCCAAGGCTATGGCAGCAGAGCTTAAGGACGGCGAGGTTATGCTCCTTGAAAATGTTAGATACAGAGCAGAAGAAACAAAGAACGAGGAGAATTTCTCTAAGGAACTTGCTTCTCTTGCTGATATTTTCGTAAACGACGCATTCGGTACTGCTCATAGAGCGCATTGTTCAACAACAGGTGTTGCTGCTTATTTACCTGCTGTTTGCGGTTACCTTATCCAAAAGGAAATTAAGTTTATGGGTGGCGCTCTCGCTAATCCAAAGAGACCTCTTGTTGCAATTCTCGGCGGTGCTAAGGTTTCAGACAAAATCGGCGTAATTGAAAACCTTATTGATAAGTGCGACACAATCATTATCGGCGGCGGTATGGCTTATACCTTTATGAAGTATCTCGGCCATAACATCGGTACTTCTCTTCTTGAGGCTGACTGGGTTGAAAAAGCAGGCGAAATGATGAAGAAGGCTGAGGATAAGGGCGTTAAGTTCCTTATTCCTGTTGATAACAAGGTTGGTAAGGAATATGACGAGAATACAGAGGCTAAGATAGTAAGCAGTGACGATATTCCTGACGGCTGGATGGGTCTTGATATCGGCCCTAAGACTCAGGAAGTTTTTGCAAACGCTATTAAGGGCGCAGGCACAGTAATTTGGAACGGTCCTATGGGCGTTTCAGAATGGGATAACTTTGCAGCAGGCACAATCAGCGTTGCTAAGGCAGTTGCTGATTCAGGCGCTATTTCAATCATCGGCGGCGGTGACTCGGTTGCAGCTGTAACAAAGCTTGGCTTTGCAGATAAGATGAGCCACATTTCAACCGGTGGCGGTGCATCACTTGAATTCCTTGAGGGTAAAGACCTTCCTGGTATCTGCGCACTCCAAGACAAATAATTTATCAATAATCGTAGGGGCGACCATTGGTCGCCTTATACTAAAAATATTTTAAAGAGGTAACTATTATGAATAAGACTCTTCGTAAGGCAATTATTGCCGGTAACTGGAAAATGAACAATACTCCTGCACAGACAACTGCTCTCATCAATGAGATGAAGCCGCTTGTTGCCGATGCTGATTGCGAGGTTGTTCTTTGTGTTCCTTTCGTGGATGTTCCTGCCGCAGTTGAAGCTGCTAAAGGCTCTAATATTAAAATCGGTGCAGAGAATGTTCACTTTAAGGACAGCGGTGCTTTCACAGGCGAGGTTTCAGCTGATATGCTCGTTGAACTTGGCGTTGAATACGTTGTAATCGGTCACAGTGAGAGAAGAACATACTTCGGCGAAACAGACCAAACAGTAAATCTCAGAACTCTTAAGGCTCTTGAAAAAGGCTTGAAGCCAATCATCTGCGTTGGTGAAACTCTTGAGCAGAGAGAGCTTGGTTATACAGAAACACTTCTTAAGTATCAAACAAAGATGGCACTTACAAATGTAACAGCTGAACAGCTTAAAAATGTTGTAATCGCTTACGAGCCAATCTGGGCAATCGGTACAGGCAAGACTGCTACTGCTGACCAGGCTGACGAGGGTAACGGATATGTTCGTGCAGCTATTGCAGAGGCTTACGGTGCTGATGTTGCAGAAACAGTAACAATTCAGTACGGCGGCTCAATGAACGCCAAGAATGCTGATGAGCTTACTTCAAAAGTAAACGTTGATGGCGGACTTATCGGCGGCGCTTCACTTAAGGCTGAGGACTTCTCAATTATCGTTAAGGCTGCCAGCAAATAATTAAACAAATTTGGGGTGGGTGTGTTTCGGCATACCCACTTTTTGTGAAAAACAATATGGAGGAATACTAATGAAAAAACCTGTTGTATTATGTATAATGGACGGTTACGGCAAGAATGACAGCGATTACGGCAATGCAATCGCTATGGCAAAAAAGCCTAACCTTGATAAGCTTATGGCTGAATATCCAATGACTTATATCGGAGCAAGCGGACTTGATGTAGGTCTTCCTGACGGTCAGATGGGCAACTCTGAAGTAGGCCACACAAATATCGGTGCCGGCAGAGTTGTATATCAGCCGCTCACAAGAATTACAAAGGCATTTGAGGACGGCGATGCTGAAAAAAATCCTGCTCTTAAGGGCGCTATGGATAATGCTAAGGGCAAGGCTCTTCATCTTATCGGTCTTGTTTCACCAGGTGGTGTTCATTCTCATTCGGAGCATCTTTATCATCTTCTTCAAATGGCTAAAAATAACGGTGTAGAGAATGTTTACGTTCACGCTCTTCTTGACGGTCGTGACGTTCCGCCTGCATCTGCCGTTGAATATCTCAATGAACTTGAGGATAAAATGAAGGAAATCGGCGTAGGTAAAATCGCTTCCGTAATGGGCAGATTTTACGCTATGGACCGTGACAATATTTGGGACAGAGTTGAAAAGGCTTATGCCGCTATCGTTTATGGCGAGGGCATTCAGGCTGACAATGCAGTTGAGGCGGTTAAGGCTTCTTATGAAACTGTTGACGAGGACGGCAAGCACCTTACAGATGAATTTGTGCTTCCTACCGTTATCGGCGGCAGCGAGGGCAGAGTTAAGGCTGACGACAGCGTTATCTTCTTTAACTTCCGCCCTGACCGTGCAAGAGAGATTACACGTACATTTGTTGACCCTGATTTTGACGGCTTTGAGAGAAAGAACGGCTTTTTCAAGCTTTACTATGTATGTATGACTCAGTATGATGCCGAAATGCCAAACGTTGAGGTTGCATTCGGCCCTGAAACTCTTGTTAATACCTTTGGTGAATATATTTCAAAGCACGGTATGACTCAGCTTCGTATTGCCGAAACTCAAAAGTATGCTCACGTAACTTTCTTTTTCAACGGCGGCGAGGAAAAGCAGTATGAGGGTGAGGACAGAATCCTTGTTGCTTCTCCTAAGATTTCCACATTTGACCTTATGCCTGAAATGAGTGCTCCTGAGGTATCGGAAAAGCTTAATGCGGCAGTAAGAAGCGGCAAATATGACGCTATTATCGTAAACTTTGCTAACTGCGATATGGTTGGCCATACAGGTATTATCCCTGCGGCAATCAAGGCTGTTGAAACTGTTGATGCTTGTGTCGGCTCACTTGCAAAGGCTGTTATAGAAATGAACGGTAACCTCTTTATCACTGCCGACCACGGCAATGCTGATAAGATGCTTGACGAAAACGGCGAGCCGTTCACAGCACACACAACTAACCCTGTTCCGTTTGTTGCAGTAAACTGCGGCGAGGGCGTTGAACTTCGTGACGGCGGCAAGCTTTGCGATATCGCTCCTACAATGCTTCAAATGCTCGGACTTGACAAGCCTGCTGAAATGACAGGTGTATCACTTATTAAATAAGTAAATACAATAATAAAAGGATTAGATATTCGTATTAATTTACGCATATCTAATCCTTATTTTTTATCTTATATTTATGTTTACATTTTTATATTGTCGGCTTAACTCTGTATACTACAGTCGAATGTTTAGGAATTGTTGCATTAATGGTAGTGCCCGTTGTGCGTTCGTCTGTCCACAAATCGTGAAGTTCATAACCCGACGGAGACTCCTCAATGCCTAAGTATGGGTCCTTAGTAAGGTCCTCAAGCTTGAAGTTGACGCTTTTTGTGGAAGAAGCAGTATTGAATAAACAAAGCGCAACATCGCCGTTTGAAAGCGGACGGGCAATAATATCAATACCGCTTTCCTTTTTAATTCTCTTAGCACTCTTGCCGAGTGAATCCTGGTCAACTGCAATCATATGTTTGTTAGTAACAATTTTAAGCGTTTCATTATCCTTATCGGGCATACCGTTTGATACAAAGCTTCTGATATCGTTGCCAAGCATAAGCGGAGCGGCAAGCATACACCAAAGCGAGAAATGCGCTCTGTTTTCGTTATCGTCAAGCTTTCCGTTGCCGACCTCAAGCATATCAGGGTCGTTCCAATGACCCGGTCCTGAGTGCTTATAAAGCTTCAAGGTGCGGTTATATATCATAGTTATGCTTCTCCAATTGGGAGCTATATCGGGCGTTGTGCGCCACATTGAGCCTGCTTTAGCACCCCAAAGATAAGGGCGAGCCATGCCCCATTCGCAAATGGAATATGTGATTGGCTTTTCTTCTGAATGTGTAACCTTAGCCCACATTGAGCTTGCTTCCTTAAGAGCGTTACCCATACGCTTATACTGAATATATGACGAGTCAATCGCAGTTGCTACAGGGTTTTTGATTGTCATATTGTTGATGCCCTCTTTAAGCTCGACAATAATTTGTTGCCTGCCTAAAGGACTGAAGCCCTTAGTTTCAGGGAAGAAAATTTCATACATTTTGCCGTTAATATGAATTTGCATATACTGCTTCTTTTTAGCCATTGACTTGTGAAAAACAAAGGTTAATACGTATTCACCCTTTTCGTCTGCGTCAAAATTAAAGCTTGCAGAGCCTGAACCGTGGCTGATAAATCCGATTGCTTTTTTGCTTGGCACGTCAGACATTTTGATAATTTTTGCTCTTCCGGTAAACTCTGCGTCTTCCGGCCTTAAATCAATTTCAAAAGCGCTTTTTGGCTTGGTAATTACAATATGCTCAATTGCAGGGCAGTCACCGCTGATTCTGTCATGATGGCAAAAATCGTATTTAAAAAATTCACAGCCCCAAGACGCAATTGTTTTAGCGTCAAGCCTTTCGTTGCCGAGAGAGGCAGGGAGGTCCTCACATGTGAGAGTACCATTAGAAGAATAAAGACCAACCTTTAAGCCAAGTGCGTTAATATCCTTAATAAGCTTAGGGATACCACGACTGAATGTGCCGAGATCGCCCTGAAGCTTTCCGTCACTGTCACGAAGGGAGCTTTGCCAGCAATCGTCAAGGTTAATAAATTCATATCCTGCATTTGCAAGTCCGCTGTCTTTCATAGCGTGGGCAGTTTGCATAATAATATCCTGGTCAATATTGTTCCTAAAGGTATTCCAGCTTGACCAGCCCATAGGCGGAGTTTGAGCAACCTTATTTTCAGAATATTCTTCGTCCTCGCTTATATCAATTGTAAGCTTAGTCGGGATAAATATTTTTTTCAAGGCGCAAAGCGGGCACTTGCCGTTTGCTTTCATATTTAAAAACCAAGAAATGAACACAACAATCAATATTGCCAAAACGGCAACTAAAATTATAGCAAGATATTTCATTATAAACCAATCTCCTTAAAAAGCTCCAACTCCTTTTGAGCCAAAGCCTGCGTATTTTCATCATCAAGTGAATTTACTGCATTTAACGTAAATTCTTTTCTGTTTTTAAAATTATAAATTATTCGATAAATCCAAGCATATAAAATAAGCCAAGGTCTTCCGTCGATAAATTTGATATAATCAATTTCTTTAAGCTTTTTGTAAGGCGGAAAGAGAAGCCTGAGTTTCGCCATAAAGGGCGAATATCTTTTCCCTTCTTCAAGCTCTCTCCTTGCAACGGTAACGCCCTTGTTTTCATTCTCATTGCCGAATGCACCGCAGTCGCAAAGGTATTTTTCAACATTTTTAGTATCAATTGCATAATCATAACCTTCGCCGAAAAAGTTGTGGCAAACGGTCAAAACGGTTTTACCGAATTTTTCAAGTTCAACTGCGCTTAAATATTCAAACACCTTTTGAATATCGATATTTGCAGTTTTTAGCATTACGGCTAAATCAAGTATAAGCTTAATTCCTGCTCCGTAGAATTTGAAATGGTGCGCCATGTGGGCAATCAAATATGCAAAATGAAAGCTGTCGTCAAATTTTCCGTCAAAGCCGTCAAATTTTGCATAATCAAAAGCGCTGCAAAACGGCTCGGTATCATAACAGCTTATAAGCTTTGTGTGCACCTCAATCAGAACACCGTTTTTAACATAGTTATAAACCGGCCCGTTTTCCTTAACACAGTCAAAACCGTTAGATATAAGCAATTTTTTAATCTTGTCTCTGTCCTCAGCCTTGATCAGAACGTCTATATCGCCCATAGCACGGCTTTCAGGCACAGGATAGTATTCTCTGAGTATTGCACCTTTAAACGTGATATACGGGCACTGAGCCGACGCATAAAGCGTTTTAACATCTTCCAGCATATTAATCTGAGCGTTTGAAAGGAAAATTAAATCAAAAAATTTATTTTCAAGCGCACTTAAGAAGCTTTCGGGCAAATCGCTTTTATTCTTTGCATTTAAAACTGCACAGTGCAATACACCTAAAAGGTTATGCCCCTTTGCATATAAAAACAATTTTTTATAATTAACGTCTGTATCGAAAATAAATTTGTCGCCGTTTAAATAGTGGCGGCAAAGGTCAATTAAAACCTCATATTCCTTATCCATATCAGTTGAAAACTGCGTTGCCGACAACAAGACTTAAAACAGTCATAATAAGTCCGGCAATAAATACGCCGAGCGAAATCACAAAAAAGCTCTTTTTCTTATCAAGATGGAGAAGAGATGCAAGAAGCGCACCCGTCCAGCCGCCTGTACCCGGAAGCGGTATGGCAACGAAAATCAAAAGCCCCCAAATTCCGTATTTATCAATTTTATCTCGCTTTTTAAGCGTTTTGTCCTCAAGCCAATAAACAAACTTGTTTATTCCGGGAACTTTTTTTAATAAATCGAAAATCCAATTGATTAATAAAAGTATGAACGGTATAGGTAAAATGTTACCTAAAAAGCTGATAATAAATCCTACAAAAGGATTCATTTGCAATAGCACAATGGCAGTGAACATTCCGAGCCTGCATTCCAAGATAGGGCAGACTGAAATAATAAACACAACAAGCCAATCGGGTATTCCGTGCGCTGTTAAAAACTCTTGTAAGTTTCTGCAAAATTCCTGTACCATATATCAGTTCTCCTTTTTGTCGGTTGTTGTATTTTGTTTTTTATCTGCATTTGATTGCGACTCATTATTTTTGTTTTGAGTATTAACGTTATTGTTTGCCGCATTTTGAAGTCGCTTTTTTTCCTGATTTCTTTTTCTCTTTTTTATTATTTTTTGGCGCACAATTTCCTCTTTGTGCTTTTCATAATAGCGTTGAGCCCTGAGTTTGTTTTGCTGTTCAATCCATTTTTGGCGCCTATACTCAGCTATTCTTTCCTTGCGCTCTTGCTCTTTAAGTTCGATTTCTCTGTCAATAGCTTGCGCAGTGGGAGTGTTTTTATTTACAATAAGCTTTTGCTTAATGAGAAAATCAACGGCTTCCCTCAGTATTTTTTTATCATTTTCAAATGAGAGGTGGCCCATAGCTTGGTCATATGCAAGCCATCTGTAATCGTCAATTTCCTCCTCTTGCATTGTTGTTTTTAAATCGTCTGTCGTTGCAACGAATATAGAAACTTTTTTGTCAACATTATTGCGAAGCGTATATTTTGATATACCCTCGTAGCCGAGATGAATTTTAATGTGAAGCCCCGTTTCTTCAAGAACTTCTCTTCTTGCCGCATCGTATTTTGTTTCACCCATTTCGAGGTGACCTTTAGGAAAGCCCCAATTCGCCGAACGCTTATTTTTTATAAGCAAAAAGCGAAGCTTGCCTTTAATACTCCTGTATACTACTGCACCTGCGCTTGATTCGTAGTAGCAGACAAGTTCATATTCGGGAAAATCGTTTTTAACATCAATGTATTGATAAATGTCTTGATTAATGTAGCGTGAACTTCTTGACGCCATAATCCAAATAGTTTTTAAATCCGTGTTCTCCGGGTCTTTAGGAACGAGTGCCGCTATAATTCGTCCGTCGAAATTGCAAACCGTGTGAGTCACTCCCATAACAAAAGCGTAACGGTTTTTGTATCCCTTGATTTGAACTAAGTTTAATGGATATACATAACCGTTCTCATCGACAGAATTAATAGTTTTAACAACTCTTCCTTGGGCTGTTTTGCCGAGAAACATAACATCACCACCAAGTAAAAGATATAATTCGTATTTATTATATCTTATTTTATATTGTAATACAAGAATTTTATTATAAAAACGTGAAAAATGATAGGCGATAAAAGACGTATAGATGAAAATAAACTATGGCAAGAGAAATTCCCTTGCCATAGTTTTACTTTTATAACAACGATTAATATTTAATGATATTGTTTAAACGATTCGTTTGATTTTTATGAGTTAGAGTTTTTGTTTAATAATCCCAATAAACCGTTCCGTTTTTGTTCCAACGTATTGCGTGAATATCGGCATAATATTCATCTGTATTTTTATCGTAAAAACCGAAATCTCCTTTGCTTTTATCAAAATCAAGTATATTGTCGGAAAAGACTATCCAGCCGTTTTTGTCGATATATGTAAACAAACTGTCATACCGGGGGTTATATTTATTTTCCTTTGTATTGACAATGCAAACATATTCGGATTTCTTAGCGTCATACTTAAATTCCGCACCGTCTTCGGTATAGTATACCACGTCTTCCAATTCGTTGTACTCAATACCCTTTCGGTCATAGTATTTTGATACCGTTTTGGTAGAGGAGGAATTAATATCACTCAATTTATTATATATGGCATTAACAGAACCTGCCGCAGAATTAGCAATCAGCAATACCGTTAGAACTATAATAAGTGCTTTTTGCGTAGTACGGCTCTTTGATTTTAATTCTTTAATTACATCAATAACAACATATAAATCGCAGAAAATAAAAATTGAAAGATATTCAATAGTTTTTCTTTTAATATTATTTCGTTTGTCAAAATGCAGATAAAGTGACAAAATAATAATGCTTTTAACAAAAATAAATATTATTTTTATTAAAACTTCTTTTTCTGAAAACATTAATTTGCTCCTTTTGTTATTTTGTGATTTATTGATGATTGCGGCGAGTATTATTTTGTATAGTGCTTATTTTTTATTAATGTTTTTATGTTGCTTTTTGAATAAATTATATCTAAAAAATAACAAATAGTCAATATAAAGCAAAACGGACAACTCCGAAGAGTTGCCCGTTTTTATTTTTTATTCGGTTTGCAGATTTAGGTTTATGCCATTGTCTGAAGTAAATCAACAAGTGAAGCAATAACCGTATCGGTATCACCCTTAAGAACAGGAAGTACCTGGTCTACAACACCTGAAACTGTTTCGTTGCCGCCTACAAGACCGGTTACAAGTGAACTGATCTTCTTGAAGTTGTCGCCTGCGTTTACAGTTTCGATTAAGTAGCTGAGAACTGCGATGAGAGTTTCTGAAGAGTTACCCTTAACGTAAATTCTTGTGCCGTAGGTAGCAGCCTGTGATGCGTCGGTAATTACCTTACCGTGGCTTGCAAGCTGTAACCAATTAATGTCGTTAAGCTTAATTCCAAGCGGCGTGCCCTTAATCTTAATCATTCCAAGAATGTTATTAAGAAGAGGAACGATAGCGTCAGCGCCGAGGAGCGGCTTAAGTGTTGCGTTAATATCATAGATATCAAGCTTGAAGTTTGATACGCCAATCTTGCCGAGGAGAGAGTTAAGGTCAACCTTAAGTGCCTTAAGAAGGGCAGGTAAGAGAGTGTTGAGGTCAACTACAGGCTTGACAGCGTCTATAAGTGCAGAGATAGGAGTGAGGAGATTGTCAAGGATCTGGCAAAGTCCGTTATTACCGATGAAGAGTGCAAGGTTTGGAAGCATTTCAAATAATGTTTCGAGAGGAGCATTGAGAATATCCTCAACCTTATCCCAGATAGGATTGATAATGTCAAGAAGAACATTATCATAAGCTTTCTTCATATCTTCTCTGTACTGATACTGAGTCTTAACGTTATACATTGAGAATGCTTCCATAAGAGGAACGATTGATGATGTATAACCGTTAGAACCAGGGATTCTTACGATATCGAAAAGACCGAGGTATGCGTCATTAAGAAGTACATCAAGTACGCCGAATACAGGACGAAGAACTGCAACGAGTGCATGGAAGAATGAATCTCTGTCCTTAACGCCCCACTTAAGAGCTGATGTATTAACCTTTGACCAAGAACCAGCCTTAGCGATTACGCTTGCATTAGATGCATAAGTTTTGCCGTAAGCTTCGTCTGTAAGGAGCTTAGCAACATTGCTTGTTGAGAAGTCGATACCTGTTTGTGCAAGGAGGGAAACGAGTGAGCCGTCGCCAACCTTAACCTTTTCAACTGCACCGTAAAGACCGGTGAGAAGTGAGTTAACAATGTCATCCTTGAAGAGGAGGCCGCCGATTAAGTTGTTAAGACCGCCTTTAATTAAACTGCCAACAAGGCCGTCAAGCATAGGAGGAAGATTCTTAAGGAAGTCAACGTCTACGCCCTTAGGATATGAGAAGTCGAATGAGCCTGTCTTATATGCGGTGTAATCCCAGAATGCATTAGTAGGTTCGCCTGTTAAGAAGTAGAATACTGCACGAACGATATCATCTTTTTCAGCCATGCTGATTGTAGTGAATACACTTGAGATGATTGACTTGAGCATACTGTTCTTCTTAATAGCGCCAATTGAAGAAACAAGTGATTTGATTGATTTAGCGTTCTTAATAAGAGTGTCTGCCACATAGCGGAGAACTGCAACGAGAACCTCGCCCTTGTCAGCAACAACTTCCTTATTAGTGAACTTGCCTTCGGCATTCATAGCCTGTGACTTAGAGGTTACAACCTTGCCGTGAGCAGCGATTGTTGACCACTTGAAATCAGGAAGCTTGATGCCTGTTTTCTTAAGTAAGCTGTTAATAAGCGGAACAACGATGTCCTGAATGTTGCAAGACTTGAGGTCTGCAAGCTTAATGTTAAGCTTAACGCCCTTAACCTTAAGCAAGCTTGTTAAATACTTGCCAAGGTCCTTGCCAAGAACCGCTGAAATAATCTTATCAACATCTAAACCTGCTGACTTAGCAGTTTTAACAATGTTTGTAATCGGAGCAAGGAGATTATCAAGAAGCTGGCCGATACCGTTGTTATCAATGAAGTATGCAAGGTTAGGAAGAACTGATGTAATTGTTTCAAATGGCTTGTCGAGAACTTGGTCAACAAAGCTCATAAGAGGATTAAGAACATCAAGAAGTACGTTATCCTTAGCCTTCTTGCAATCCTTCTGATACTGTGCAAATGTCTTAATCTTGCTGTTGCTTACCTGAAGAACATCAAGAAGAGGAACGATTGCACCTTCATAGCCGTTAATGCCGTTTACGCCGACATTGAGTGCGTTAAGGTCAAGCTTAATTGTTGAAAGCTTAGAGTCGGCATTCATTGAATCCTTAGCTGTAAGAGTAAGAACACCTTTCTTAAGCTCATAGGTAAGAGCAATCTTGCTTGCTACCTTGCCGTCGCTTCCCTTAATATCAAGAGATGTTGAAGCCTTTGCAATTGTGATATTGCTAAGGTCAATCTTTCCTTCATTAAGGAATACGTTGAGAACACTGTTGAGAGGACGAAGAATTGCAACGAGTGCATGTACGAAGCCCTGCTCAGCCTTTGCGGAGCCATCCTTGAAGCCCCAGTTGATTGTTTTAACCTTCTTCCAGCTCTTAACCTTCTTGAGGGTTTTAGCTGCTGAAGAATAAGTTTTACCATAGCTCTTATCCATAAGTAAGCCTGCAACGCCCTTAGGTGAAACAGTAATGCCTGCCATATTGAGATAAGGTGAAATAGTCTTTTTGTCAAGTGCACCATAAAGTGCCTTAGCAAGTGAAGTGAGGTTAGCGTTTGTAAATACCAAACCGCTTACAACACCCTTAAGATTTGATGCGTCAACTACGCCGAAGTTAGTGAGAAGAGCCATAACTGCGTCAACTGCACTGTCAAGCTGGGTGATAGCTGATTCGGCATCATAAGAAGAAATACCGTCAGGGTACTTGAACTTTAATGAAGTTCCCTTGTATTTGCTGTAAGCCCAATAAACTTCTGTAGGTGACTGTGTGAAGTCAAGAAGCTTGCCTACAATCTTAAGAAGTCCCATACCGTCAAGCTTACCTGTTTCGATATACTTGATGAGCTTCTTAACGCCTGAGCTTACCTTGTTGTTGCCCATAATCAAACCGATGATTGTGGAAAGGTTATGATTTGTCTTTACAAATTCAACAACATAATCGAGTACGTATACAAGTGTTTGAGCAGGAGTTGTTGTCTTGCCAAGCTTGTTCCAATTAATGTTGTTAAGTTTAATACCTGTCTTTGCAAGAAGGGTATTAATAATAGGAATAATGTTGTTGCCTGAAAGAGCATAGCCCTTAACCTTAAGTCCAAGCTCTTGCTTGTCGTTAACTGTGATTAAATCACCGAACGTCTTAGAAACGATACCTTCAAGCAGCGCTGCAAGTGACGGTGATGCGGCACCAAGCTTATCACTCTTAATCTTAAGAATGTTGGCTGCGCCGTTGAGCTCGTTTGCAATAGCCTTAACTGCGCTTGAAACAACAGATGCAAGTGTAGGAGTTGTTGTATCGTCTAATACAACGCCGATAGCCGACACAAGATTGAGCAATGTTGTTGCAGGCTTTTCAAGGAACTTGTCAAGAAGTGAAACTATTGGATTAACAATACCGGTGAATACTTCATCACGGTATGGATTGCTCTTATCTGCAAACTTAGTAGGAGTATCAACTGTGATGCCTGTCTTTTGAGCTATTGTATTAAGAACAGGATAGAGAGCATTTTCATAAATGCCTGTATCAATAAGAACTACGCCGAGGATAGAGGTGAGAAGTCTGAGTGAGGTTGAAAGACCTGTCATAAATTCATCTCTGTTGCCTGCTGTGATGCCCCAATTAATGCTTACGTTAAGAGTACCGTTGTCATTAACTGCGTCACTCCAACTGTCAAGCTTAGAAAGCTTCTTGCTTGCGTCCTTAATGCCTGTGTCCTTAATTCTTACAGATAATGAGTCAGGAGAAATAAGTCCGTTGACTGCTTCACTGATAAGATTGTATTTTGCTGTTACGTCGGCATTACCATTATTATATGTATAAGAGTATGCATACTTGTCTGTAAGTCCTGCAACAAGTGTTTCGACGAGAGCATAGGTTCTTACTACTACTGTTGTAAGACCTTCGTTTGTGTAGATATCCTTAGGATTAACGTTACCATTTGAATTAGGAGTACGTGCATCCTCGCCATTAAGATAATATAAATAGGTATTAAGTAAATCAATTGTTGCGTTTGATGCATTTGCACCAATGTAATTTGAAAGTAATGAAATTACGCCGACAATAATGTTACTTGTCTTGTTGATTGAATAGCCGTTTACGCTTGAATCCGTAAGGAGAGATGACAATGTTTTATCAAGCTTAGCTATTGTGTTATCAACGTTCTTCATATCGCTGCTCTTATGTGCTGAAATATCAACTGAAGAGTTAGGAGTTGCAACTGCCTGTGTAGTGGCAGGAGATGAATTATTCTTGTTATTGTTATTATTGTTGTTATTGTTGTTATTTGACTTGAATGAATTGATAAGTGCCTTAACAACGTCAACAAGCTTGCTTACATTAGTAATAAGGAAGTAAGCGTTATCTCTGTCAAGACCTACAAATCCGCTTGATTGCGGTTCAAATGTGAAGCTGTACTTGCTGTCACGTGTAATCTGGAAGATACTGTTGAGAAGGTCTGTAAGAGCACTTGTTTCGGTGAAACCGCCTACTGAATTGAGAAGACCTGTAATAATAGGAAGGTTCTTTTCAAATTCACTGCCCTTAGAGCTTATTACATTGTTTACAAGACCGAGAATAGCATCAAGCCAATCCTTTACGAATACACCTACAAAGCAGTCAAAAATCTTTGTTGGGTTTGGATTAGCGGCAAAATCCTTGAACTCTGTCATCTTAGAGTTACTTACTGCGCCGTTTGAATCCGTAACAATCTTGCCCTTGTAGCAATATGTCCATGCATCCTTGCTTACGCCGTATTTGTCAGCTGCAAGGTTTTCCATAATGTCAAAGAGCTGAGGAATTGCAACCATAATGTTGTTAAGACCTGAGTTGATGACTTTTCCTCCGTCATCATGGCCCTTAACCTGGTCTCTGTACTTAGGAGTGCTAACGTATGTGTCAACTGCAGTAGTGAAGAGGCCAGCAATTTCTGTTACCAATTCATAAAGACCTGCGCCAACCTGTCCGTTTGAAGCTGTGATTGCTTTCTTAAGGATACCCTCAAGGTCGCTGAGCTTAGCATACTTGAGAGCCTTATCGGCAATGTAAATACCTGTAATCTTAGGTACGCCTGCTTCATATGTGTATTTAACGTTAAACTTAGTAGTGCTTGAAACGTTTGCAAGTACATCTGCAAGAGAACCGCTTAAGCCATTATAAGAATAGGTATAAGAACCGTCGCTGTTCTTTGTATATGTGATTGCTTTACCGTAGCTGTCTACAACCTTGTCATACTTAAGTACATAGTTAGGAGTTGCGATAATGTCGCCGGCTGAGAAGTCGGTAGGTGTTTGATAATTGGATGAGAAATCAGAAAGATAACCTGTCTTTTCGTTGCCGTCGTTCCAATAAGTACCGCCGATTTCCTCAAACTTGCCGTCTCTTTGGAGCCAATGCATAAGCTGAGGAAGCATAGCGTTGAGGTCCCAAGCAAGCTGACCGATGCCGATATATGAGCCTGATGATGCATTCATTTTTTCAAGCAATCCATCACCGACAACAGCATAGAGGAAGCCTTCTTGGTTATTTCTTTGCGAATTGCCGATTTCAGAGAAAAGAATAGGCTCAAGAAGCTCGTTGATTACTACTGTAAGTAAAGGAAGAAGGTTTACGACTGTCTTAATCGGGTCGTTAACAAGATTCTTCCAAACATCTGTAAGAGCGTCCTGAAGATTTACTTTTGTCTTAAGAAGTGACTTAAGAACGCTGTCTACAACGCTGCCCATTTCTGTATTAGGGTCAACAATATCGCCGATTGTGTTGTTGAGAATAAGGTTTGTAATCTCGGTACCTGCCGAACCTGTAAGGTCAACATTTTTACCGTTGAGAATTTCCTTTTGAGCGTCGGTAAGAACGATACCTGAAGTTTGAGAAGTTTTTTTCTTTACAATATCATCAAGTACGATCTGAACGTTAAGAAGGAATTTGAAAGAATACTTATAGCTGTATGTATAAGTAGTGTTATTAGTGCCAAGGTCGTTTGTATCAACGCCTAAGTATTCAGATGCAATCTTAGTAACAATGTAGTCGTAAGAAGCAGCAACCCATTCATTGATTGATGACTTGCTGTAATTATTTGAATTAGTTACAGAGTCAGACTTAAGTGCGTTAATGCCGACACCCGGGTCTGAACGTGAAGCATCAACAAGTGAATTAACAGGCAAGTATTTTGTTTTGTCAATATGTGTACGGTTTCTTGCATAGTCGCCTGCAAATGAATTCAACAAATTCATGTAATTTGTTGAATTATTTTTTTGGTTAGCTGCAATAAGAGACCAGAATTCCGAAGTGTAACTGCCTTTAAGTGAAGCAGGAACAATTACTGTCTTGTTCTTTTTGTCGCCAAATTTATCGTTAAAGGTAACTTCGCCGTCCTTAAAGTAGTTTGTTACAACTTTAGTGGTGCTGTTTGTAGCGCCGACGCTGGAGAAGAACGCACGCAACTGAGTAAGTTCGTCATCGCTGATGAAGAAACTGTCACCCTCTTGCCAATTTGCATCGTATCCTTTTGGAAGCTTAGCATTGATTTCGGAATTAAGCTTGTTGAGGTCAACGCCGTTTCCGTTATTACCGAAACGTACAACCATACCCTTAAGAATATCAGTGTAATACGGAGAAGTGGTTGTGTCGACATTACCGTTCATAAGTGCTTTTTTGCACAAATCGGTCATAATAGTGTTGCCTACTACATATTCGATATATGACTCGATTTGGTAATCTGTTGTCATGCCCTCTTTTTGTGCAAGAGTCTCGAAAGAAGCATCTTCGGCAACACCTAATTTAGCGGCAACAGCTTTTCTTGCGATTTCCTTAACAGTGTCATAAACATTGTTTTCAGTGTCGCTTACTGTGAAGCCCTTAAATGTCATAGGAACCTGATAAAGCGATGTGCTGTCAACTGTTTGGTTAAATGTTGCACCGCCGTCGCTTATCAATCTGATAAATTCGCTTGCTGAGATGAAGCTCTGACCGACACCGAAGTCGTAGTAAATAACGTCAGCCAAATCGTTAAGCTTAACATTGATACCGTATGTTGCATACTTAATGTTAAGTGTGCCCATATAGTTGTTAACAACGGCTTGCTCATCAGCTGTGAGCTTAAAATCAAAGTTCTTCAACTGGTAAAGTGTGGCAGTATCATAAGTGTCACCGATAGCTTCGCCGTTAAGCTTAACTGTTTCAACAGCACCGCTTTTTACAGCTTCGGTATAACGCTTAGCAATTGCTTCTACCTTATCACTGTCTGTACCTTGCTTTATCTTTTGAGCATAAAGGTCGGCTAAATACCAAAGGCTGTTTGTTGAGAACTTGATAGTTTGACCTGCGGCATTGTAGCCTGAAACGGTACGTTCGCTTTCTTTACCGTATAACCATTCGTCAAGCTGATCTCTCGTGTCTTTAGATAAGTCTTTGTTGTCTTTGTACTTTAAGCAAAGGGCAGTAAGTGAAAAATAATCAATTGCGCCCGTTGAACCGCTTAAGTAGTTATAATCTTCAGGATTACCCATACCTTTCTGAATATAACTTGTTACAAAGTCTGACTGGCTTGTCTTTGCAAGTGCGCCGATAAGAGTCGGCTGCAATACGCCGAGTAAATCCTGAAGTGTTGTTTCACTTACGATTTGCTCTTTTTCTTTGGTGGTAAGTTCCGCTGCGGTCTTACCTAACTTTTTAGCACCCTTTTCATAAACAGGCTTGCTTATTGCCTCAATGCCCATGAGAAGGGAAGGCAGCTGGTCTGCCAATTTGTTAAGTGTGTCGAATGCCGAATCGGCGTCAACATTTGTCGTTTTCCAAAGCGGGTTGTCATTACTCTTGGCGAACGCAGTAAATCCAACTGAGCATGTGGTCACGACCATTACTACAGCTAAGAAAAAGCTGAGTATCTTTTTGCTCGTTCTCATATAAATCTCTCTCTCCTTTACATATGATTTACGAACTTGTCGTATGGTAACGCATTTTTTGGATAATGCGCCGAGCAGTATTTGTTCACAGTTTCTACACAAAAAACTGCTTTTTAGGCGCAGGATATCCACACGCGTATTAACAAATACAATATATTTATAACAAATAAAAACTTATAAGTCAATAATTTTATAACATATTTTGAATTTATTGTGAATTTTCACATATTTTCGCATTGATTTTTGACGATAGAGAGTTGCAAAATAGGCAATACAACATAAAAAGTCTAACAAACATAATTCGACAGAAAATTGACTGTAAAACGTAATATAATCCATATAAAGTCGAGTAAAATTCTGTTCGATTTGTAAAGGCAAACATCTTTACAAATGTAAATTTTGTGTAAAGTATCATAGCTTTACTTGCGGAAAATCAAGCGTTTTTTAGCGCCGAATTATAAACAAATTGTAAACATTTAGTTAATAATTTGTGCAAGGTGTCAAAAATAAGTTTGCTTTTTTGGACATTGTTACAAAAATATCATTTGTCGTTTGTCTTTATTGACTTTTTTGTTGCCTTATGTAATAATTATAATGTGTTTAAAGCACATATTGCGCAGTTTTTGGTGCAACGGTTTGGCTTTGCCGACCTTCAGTCTAATTCAGATTGCCTGATGGTCAGAGATTGTGACAGGCTCCCACGCAATATGTTAACACTTTATTATTCAATTAATTTTAAATTTAATGGAGGTGAAAAATGAAAACGAAGGCAAAAAAGTTTTCACATAAGCTTCTGGCATTGTTTATGGCAGTGCTTATGGCAGCTTCCTGCTTTACCGGTGCTTTAACTGCTTATGCTGATACTATGAGCAGTGAAAAGACGTATGCCGACGACTCAATCGAATATAACGATTTGGCGTGGGCTATTCTTTCCGATGAACAGGTAGCTACAGCTTTACTTGACTATGCTGATTTGATGCTTGCCGAATACGGTCCGCAGATTGATAAGCTTCTTGAAAACCTTCCTTCAAGTATTACCCAGTATATCACATGGGACAGCAACAGCCGTACCCTTAAGCTTAATGCTTTTGGTCTTATTAAAAAAGACATTCCGGTACGTACTCACAGTGTTGATGAAATTTTCTATACACTTCAGGGTGTTGCTTCTCTTCTTGACTCATATGGTAACTTACTCGGTGATGCCGGCAACCTTAACTTTAAGGCTGTTGCTACTAAGGATTGGAATATCACAAGAGAAACTGCATCTTCAACCGATATTTTAAGAAGGGTAATCGGTATTTTCCAAAACCTTTCTTGCGATTATAACGGCGCTGATATTTTAGGTCAGGTGCTTAGAGGTAACTTTACCCTTGGTACTCTCGGTAACGTTGCAAACCTTGATGTATATAAAATCATAGGTAATCTTTTGGGCTTTACAGATACAAAGTATAAAACAAACTTAGTATACAATGTTGCTCAAAACCTTATTTTCCAATATACTAATTGGTATACGGAAGATGAAATTAATAATTTCAAAAACGGTACTGCAACATGGGTTTATGATGACCAGCTTATTAATAAACTCACAACAGAACTTCTTGATAAGATTAGCGTACTTGTTACATATAATCAAGAATACACAGATGCTGATTCGCAAACAGCAATTCAGGATACATCGGCTACACGTTATTTGAAGATTAAAGCTGAAATGAAGGCAAGCGGTTCTGACTACGCTACTGCAGCTGCAAAGCTTGGTTATGACCCTAACCTTATATATTCAGATGAATTTAAAGACGATGAGGGTAATCCTCTTAACGTTCTTCTTTTTGCTTATGGTGCTCCTGACAAAAACGGTTATGCAACAGCATCAACCACAAAGGTAACACTTAAGGCAACCGATAATCTTTTTGATTTCGGTTATAGAGCTCTTGACCTTGCTTGGGATACAGTTCTCAAGGGTACAGTCAAACTCCTTCACGTAAATGATGGATTTGATAAGGGTCACGGCGCTAACTTTGATAACAACTATTATTATTTCTTCGACCAAAAGGGAGAGTGGAATGATAATGATGTTGCTGCAAACTATACACAGGCTAAGCTCGATCAATGGGCAAATGCAGTATATAAGGATTATAAGTTTGATTCTGCAAAGGATTTCCTTGCTTATGTTAAGAAGACGGTAACTTATGACCGTACAGCTGCCGAGAACTCAACAGGTTCTTGGAAAGATATCGACGCAACGAGACTTTTTGCTAAGTTAAGATACAGCCCACTTGCTGATTACGGCTTTAAAGTAACAACAGGTCCTATCAATCTTTACTTTGCAGAAACAGGTACTCCAAACCTCGATAAGTTCTTTAGCGGAAGCTATTCAAAGTACAGCTCAATGGTAGCAGGCTTTAATGACGCACTTGTTGCAGCAGTTAAGGACTTGTTCCCGCAGAGCGGCAACGTTATCGGCACACGTCCTGAAATGACAACAACCGGTGATTTTGCAACTATTGACGCAGCAGCAATTAAGTCAATCGTTTCAACACTCGTTGGCAACGCTTGCAAGATGGTTCAGTACACAGCAGACGCTACAGACGCTAACATTCTTAAAGCTTTCTACGCAAAGAACGGCGCCAGCGCTGCTCTTACAGAGAAGAATCTTGAAGAAGCAATGATTCCTATGCTCGTTGCTTGTATCGGTCAGGTAAATCTTGGCGCAGGCAAGCTTGAGAAAATTATCCATCCTTCTGATTGGGACGGATGTAAGGATGCAGAAGCAGTAGCTTATGTATGCCTTAAGGAGTATTTATCATACTCAATGCCTAACAAGGATTATTCAAAGCTTGTAAAGATTGACAGCGACGGAACAATCAATGCAACACTTGAAGGCACAATTCTTCCAATGGCTCGTGACGCAGTTGCTTATGTAATTGAGGCTTACGTTCCTCTTGAGGACGAAAACGGCAATACTTGGAAGACAGAGTCAGCAGCTGTTGATTCTAAAACAACACTCTTTGACCTTCTTAATTCTGTAGTTTGCTACTACGGTGGCGACCATGCAATGGAGAAGGCTGTAAACAAGGGCGAAAGAGCTATGGGCGTAGGTGCTCTCCTCGGTATTTGTGATGGAAACGGCAACAGCCTTATCACAACAAAGAATACTCTTTGGGAAAACATTAATGCAATAGCTAATAAGCTTATGCCTGTTCTCGGTACACTTCAGGGTACAGGTTATGCTAAATTCAATTCAGAGGAACTTATTTGGAACAACATTGTTCTTTCATTCCTTGATATTGGTAAAGAAAATTCAAAGACAGGTCTTTGCGGCGTATCTAACTTCCTTAACCAGTTATTTACAATTGTTTCTGCAGAGCCTATCCAAAAGACTTCAATCGTCGTAACAATTTATGATTTACTTAAGGATCTCATTAACGGATTGTTTGGCGCACGTTACAGCGGACAGAGCTTTAAGACAATCGTTCCTGATGCTACAACTACTCATCCGTTTGATGATTTCTTCCAGGTTAAGGTACTCGCAGGTACAGACGGTAAGAACTTGGGTGCATTCCAAAAGCTTATCTGTAACTTTGTAGAGTTCGGCGGATACGGTACAAACGGTCCTAAGACCTACTCTGATTCTATTATCAGAGGTATCTGTTTCGCAGTACAGGCAGTTAACAGCTTCCTTCCTAATGCATTGACTACACTTGGTCAGCATCAGCTCAAGATGGCTACTGCTTCGTTCGGTTCTAACACCGTAACAGGCTGTACTTCAGGTGAACCTTATGATGATGTACTTACTGTTACAAACAACTCGGTAGGTATCAATGCATCGTACATCAAGGACGGCAAGGCTACTCAGCTTTCACGTTACTATGTAAAGATTACAAGCGTGCTTCAATATGATGTTTACAACCAAGAAATGCCTGATGATACAATAGATTTCCCTGCAACTCCTATTGATCCGGGTAAGAGTGCTAAAATTAATATTTCAGTTCCGTTCGATGTTTCAGGTTCTGATACAACAAACACATGCCGTGTTGTTGTAAATTATGATATCGTTGATGATCAGGGCAATGTTCTTTATGGAGGCAATACTGTAACAGCTTATAAGCTTCTTACAAGTGAAGTAAGCTTCAGAAATGCTCTTTATGATGCTGATTATAACTTCAACTCTACATTCCAGCAGACAGACGGCACTGACAGAGAAGAAAACGGTGTAACCGTTCATTCTCTTACAGGTATCGGCGGTAATATCTCTGCAAACTATCCTGATAAGATGGTTATCGCTTCTAACAAGCTTAACGAAATCGCTCAGTATTCATTCTTTATGAAGGGCGGCAGTAAGGAAAAGAGCATTGACGGTGTATTCTTCTTTGACAGAAAATCCGGCTATGAATCAAATAACCTTACTACTGCAGCTAAATCATTCGATGATTCTAATTTAACAACAGTAAATATCGGCGAAAATAACGCTATTGCTCGTTGGGATAAGTCAACAGGTGATCTTCTTAAGATTGGTATGTATGACTATCGTGTAGAAACATCTGCAGGCTCAGGCGAATTCGGCGAATGGCAGCGTAACCATACAAACGCTTCTACAGGTAGCGGCCTTGATGCTGTTGACTACTACAGAGGTTATACTTCTGAGGAAATCGGTAACATTTCAAAGCAAAATGAGGGCAAGGAGATTGAAACAAGAACTCACGTTGCATTCACTCTTCAGGAAGCACTTGATGCTAAGATTATTGCCGGTTACCATATCAATGAAAGCGGTATTTATGATACAATGTATCTTAAGACCGGTGGTAAATATAACTATGATAACATCTTTAATATGGTTACACTCGGTACCGGTATTGATGCTATCTATATAAATACCTCAAAGCAAACATTTGGTTCAAATGCTGTTAATAACTACAGACCGTTTGGTTTCGACGGTGAGGCTACTGTTAAGACCGGCACTTATGATGTTAATGTTAACTTCTATAATTCAGGTTCTTATAAGACAGGCAGCTTCCAGCTTGTTATCGGTGAAAGCGGTTCAGCCGGCTCACTTGATAAGAACTATAAAGAACTTGCCAATATCATGGCTAACTATAAAACATCCGACTTCAAAGAGGATGCATCTATCGGTTCAGTTTATGATTTGGCTAAGGATGCTCTCATGAATGTACTTAGCGTTCAGTCAGCTCCTTACACTGCTGAATCAGCTCTTACTCAGTCAGATAAAACAGAGTATGCAGTTACAACTTCAGTTACAACTTCCGCAACAGGCGATCGTGCATACGTTCCTTACTCAACCTCTAACGAAACAGTAACATTTACTGTAAAGGGTACTCAGGTAAGCTACACAATCCCTGAATCGGTTAAAGCAACTGCTTATGTCGGTGGCACAGTAGACGCTACAACAGGTGCAACCAGTGGCGGCGTAAAGGGAATTTACTATTCCGATGAGAAATGTACAATGCCTATTTACTCACCAAAGCCACTTACATCATCAGATGTTAAGAATGGCAAGGATGCTGCATTGGCTAATGTAACACTCGGTCAGGACGGTAACTATTACCTTACTAACTCAGTTAAGTATGCTACAAAATGGGATCTCGATACATATCCTGGCGGCCCATGGCAGAGACCGACATCTACTCAGGATACAAACAAAGATAACGAGCCTCTTTATAATCAGGTTCAATATGTATACAGAAATGCTGAAGGCAAAAAGTGCAACTCAGGCGATAATTGGGCATGTAAGTTCCCATCAGCTGAGTATCAGCTCATTCCTAACTCAGGCGAGATGGACTCAGTAGATAATCGTGGTATTGCTACTCAGGCTAATGACAGACTTGAATATGTTCTTAGCGTAGTTAAGTCTCACCTTATCAGCTCATCATCAACACTCTACAATGAGATTTCTGAGCTTAGAAATGGTCTTGAAGAAATTAACTTTGATATTCTTACATATAATAAGATGGTAGAATATGCAAAGAAGGCTGAACAGCAGTATACAGTTGACGTTGATTACGTTGATGCAACAACAGGCAAGACTGTTGAAAGAAACGGTATGTCTTATGTTGACGCTGCTAAGCTTATGAATGACCTCAAGAATGCAGGTACTAAGTTTACTTATACCACAGCTTCTGAAGTATCTTCTGTTCAGGCAAAAGAATACGTTAAACTCTTTAACATATTCGCTTCTGCAGTTATTGAACGTGGTTACCAGGGTAAGCAGCTTGAAAATGAAATCAAGTGTGCATCGGGTAATGCTTACTCAATGCTCAAGGCAACACCTGCTACATACAATGAGGACGGTACAGTTGCTACTGAAGCAACCGTATCTAAGAATGGCGGCGTAGCAGCTAACCCACGCTTTGGTGCATTTGATGCAACAGGTAAGCTTGTTAACGAAGGCACAACAAAGTACTCATCAGCATCTTGGAACAGATACGTGAGAGCTCTTGCTGCCGCAGTTGACCTTGCTAACTATGGTAACGGTTCTTATAAGTATAAGAATTCCGGCACATTCAATATCAATGACCGTAAGAACTATGACGCTCAGCTTGCTAAGATTTACAATGTTGATACTGAACTTCAGGCAGCTGAAATCGGTCTTACCGAGTTTGAGAGCTGTGAGCTTACTGTAACTCCTGTTGCAGGTGCTAAAGTAACAATCGACGGTGTTGCTTACTCAGGTCCTGTAGCTGTAGAAAAGGGTCAGGTTGTTTCAATCAATGTAACAGCAGAGGAAGGTTATACTCTTAAACCTGAACTTACTGTTAACGGCGACAAACTTACATTTGACGATACAGCAACAGCATTCCCATATGAGCTTACTGTTACAGGCAATACTACAATCGTTCCTTCGGTTGAGTCATTGGCTCCGTCAACTCATAATGTTACTGCTTCACTTGTTGTAGCAACATCTTCAAAGGGCGCTACTAACAATAAGGGCGTAAACGGAACATATAAAGTAACTGTTTATGACAGTGCAAACGCTCCTGTTCTTGAAAAGTCATTTGACCTTACAGCTGCTGCAAACGAGATTAGTCTTGACCTTGCACCTGGCACATATACAGCAACAATTACTTCTGAATTCGCTATTACACGTACAGTAAGCATTGTTGTTGGTGACGCTGATATTGCAGGTCCTGCAATTGCAATGGTTGTTTGCGATTACAACAAGGATAAAGGCATTTCAGCTACTGATGCTACTCTTGTATACAAAGAGGTAACTGCATCTCAAAAGAATTTAGCATTCGACCTTAATGGCGACGGTGGTATATCTGGTACTGATGCTACAACTGTTTATGCTATTGCATCATCAGCTATTTCACTTCCTGCTGTTACTATTAAGTAATATTAGTTTCTATACTTCTTAGGGGCGAAAGTCCCTAAGAAGTTTTACTTGAAAATTACGATAACTTGTGTTATTATTTAATTAAGCAGAGCTATGGCTTTGCTTTGTCTTGATATATTCGGCTTTCGCCGTTTATATACTATGCCCGCTTTGGGCGGGGAGGCTATGGGCAGTTTCATTTAGTAAATGTTTAATGTTTCACGGTGTTTGGCTTTTGCCAAAGTTGCTTGGTTTCATATTTTTGTGTTTTCTGACCGATTTTGTCTTTGCCCTTCACGGCGATTCTGCTTCTCCCCAAATTAAGCAATTTTTTTAACAAGGAGGTAACACCAATGAATACAATTGCAAAAAAACGAGTAGGTGTTATTTTCGGTACACTTGCGTTTTTGGTTTTTGTTGCGCTTGTTGTGTGCCTTCCTCGTACTTCGTATGCTGCTGCGCTCGGAACGGAGAGCCCGAACGTTTATTGCACATACACAGATTCTAACGGCAAACAATACGACGGTGATAAGTTACCTGCCGGTACATACGACGTCAGCTTTTATTTAGAGGGCGTTACCGAGTTATCGGTTGTGCAGGTTACATCAACCTATTCTTCGGATGTATCGGTGCAAAGTGAGCCTAAGGCTCTTCTTTCTGATAAGGTTGCCGGCGTATCTTCGATGGGAACCGTAACGAATGATTCTAATTTGGTATTCGGCTTTGCTTCAGATGCTGACACTTGTTCATCTGTAACAAAGGACGGCACGTTGCTTGCAACCTTCTCGGTTGCTTTTGCAAAGGATTGTGACGCCGCTGATGTTATTTCGGTTTCAACAGACCCAAATAAGACTTTCATTATGGCTAATTATAATGACGGATTTGACGATGAGTATGCTCTTGTTACCAAATCTGCCGATTATCCCGGTTCTCTATATTTAATGACCTGTGACGTTTCACCGTCAACCGGTCATAGCGTAAACGGCTCGCTTGTTATTATGACAGATGCGAAAGGCAATACTGCCAACAGTCCTGTTTACGGCGAATATACGGTTAACGTATATTCCGATTCAGCTCGTACCGAGCTTGTCGGTACAACCACATCATCTCTTAAAGATGGTGTAAACGCTTTCTCTATTGATTCGTTAAAGGATGGAACCTACTATCTTTCAATCTCATCTGATTATGCAATAGCTCGTAATGACGTTACCGTTATTGTAAACGGTGCCGATATTACTAATGCGGTTATTCCTATGATGGCTTGCGATTTTAACGGGGACGGTGGTATATCTGCAACAGATGCTACACCCGTATATAAAGCTGCTACATCTAAGAACCCATCATTGCTATTTGACTTGAATGGTGATGGGGGCATATCTGCAACAGATGCTACGATTGTCTATGCTTGTGCATCCGGTTCCAATTATTATAACGGATTAGAGATAAAGTGATTTTTTTCAAAATAAATAAAGGGGATTTCTAAGTGAAAAAGACATTTAGAAAAGCAATAGCTGTTCTTCTTGCAGTTCTTATGGTTGCATTCTCCGTTCCGTTTTCTGCTTTAGCTGCCACTAATGGTGTAGCTGATATGTTCGGTTCAACAGATTATACTGTTACTCAGAACAGAAAATGGTGGGTTGATGATGGCGTTGATGCAAGCCTTGAAAAGCTTCAGTCAACTCCTGAATATCGTGGCTATGCTAATGATGACGTTAGTGGTGGTTCGGTAGATTTCGGTGGTGAAATCGCAGATTATGCGAGCAATGGACTCGAAGACCATCGTAATGACTATAAGCCTGTAGTTGCAGCAACAGTTTCAAACTTGGGTTCAAAACAAGATGCTGAAGCTGCCATAGCAGACGGTACATTCGCTAAATACAACAAGCAGTACATTAACCAATATTATGGCGTAAATGCTTCACATACTTATGAGGCTGTTAAAGCAGCAGGTAATATTGTAAACCCTGCTCATGTTAAAGCAGGTCAGCGTATTGCTATTACAGTTGAAATCGGCGGATTTGATGTTATCCAATCAGGTCAGTTCAAAGGTAAATTCAACACTGAATATCTTCAGGCATCCACTCCGGGAAGTCTTACTAAGGTACGTGATAATTGGAAAATTAATACAACTGCCAAGGGCGCAATTAAAAACGGCGTTTCAATCTATGGAGATGCAATGCAGTTTAATAGCTCAACGTATAATAATGAAGAAGGTATTTGGTATGGTGCTATTACAGGCGTAGCTGCCGGAAATGGTAACCAAAATACTTCCAACTTCTTTGGAGTTGGTCTTGATGGCACATCAAAATTCGGTAAGTACGGTATGGCTTGCTATACTTATGCATTCGAAGTAATTAAGGATTGCGACCTTTCGGAAGTATTTACATTTGACAGAGACGATTTTGGTACAGAATTTGAACCTTATTACAGAGATTCATTATTTGATATGCAAGATCCGAATTTGTATCTTGTTACAGGTGACGATTCAGCAAGAACCTTTGCTAACTGGGCATTAATTTGGACAGATTATGCAAAGGATTCAACACCTGAAGCTAAGACTTATACTATTACATTTAATGACATCAACGGCAAGCCTGTTGATACGCAGACAGTTAAAGAAGGCGAAACTCCAACAGTTCCTTCAACAAATACTGCTGCAACTGTAAATTATAAGAGCGATAATAAGCACGAAGTAACAACTTACTCATGGCCGGCAGTATCAGCTGCTACTGCAGATGCAACTTACAAAGAGGTTGCTACTACAGCTGAGGAAGATTGTAACATTACTTATGCAGAGACAAGCAAGCATACACTTCTTTCAGGTTCTGTTCTTACAGGAACATGTACTGTATGTAAACATGTAGATACTCAGACTAAGGACGATAAGCTTGACGGTACAGCTTACTATGCTGCACTTGATGCTGCAAAGAAAGTTGACGGTACTAAGTACACAGCTGAATCTTATGCTAAGGTAACAGCTGCTCTTGAGACTTATGCTCAGGCTAAGGTAGAGGCTTACACAGATCAGCCAAGCGTTGACGCTGCTGCAACTGCTCTTGAAAATGCAGTTAAGGGTCTTGAGGCGCTTCCGACATCAGATGTTTATACTTACACATTCGCTGGCGGTAAAACTCAGACTGTAACAGTTGATAAGGGCGCTGCTCCTACAGCTCCTGCTAACACAGCTGCTACAACAGTTGATAACAACGACGGTACTCATACAGTAACAACTTACACTTGGGAAAAGACAGGCGAATTCACATTTGCTGAAAAGGCAACTGCTGATACTAAGGATTGTACTTACGGTGAATACACAACTGTAACTCCTTCTACAATTGTTAAGGCAGGTACTGAAAAGGCTACATGCTCAGTATGCGGTCACGAAAATGTAAGAGACCTTGCTAAGCTTGACGGTACAGCTTACTATGCTGCACTTGATGCTGCAAAGGCAGTTGACGGTTCTAAGTACACAGCTGAATCTTATGCTAAGGTAACAGCTGCTCTTGAAGCTAACGCTAAGGATACTGTTGAAGCTTATACAGATCAGGCACAGGTAACTGCTGCTGCAACTGCTCTTGAAGATGCAGTTAAGGGTCTTGTTCTTGTTGAGGTTTATACAATCACATTTACAAACGCTGCAGGCACTGTAGTTGATACTCAGAAGCTTGCTGCAGGCGCTACTCCTGTAGTTCCAAAGGCAAATACTGCTGATACAGCTGCTACACCGGCAGGTAATAAACAGCACAGCCATACAACTTATAGCTGGCCGGCAGTTTCTGCTGTAACAGCAAACGCTAACTATGACGAAGTTGCTAATGTTGTAACAGAAGATTGCACAAAGGGTAAACCTGTTGTAACAGAGCCTACACTTGATAAGCCGGGCTCAGAAGTTACAAGCTGTACAATTTGCGGTCAGGTTCTCGAAACTAAGGTTCTTCCTCAGCTTAAGGGTTATGATATCACAGTTACTAAGACTGCTTACGGTACAACAACTCTTAACAGCGAGGACGCAACAAACGGTAAGACTACTAAGGTTCTTGCTAACTCAACTGTAACTCTTACAGCTCAGGCTAATGAGGGTGCAGAGTTCGTAGGTTGGAAGGTTGCTAACAAGCTCGTTTCAACTAACGAAACATATTCATTCACAGCAGTTGCTGATACAGAGGTAACTCCTGTATTTACAGAAACAGCTGAATCAACATTCGTTGTTGTATTCATTGATATGTACGGTAACGTTGTATCAACTCAGGAAGTAATAAGCGGTGCAAACATTGATGTTCCTGCAACTGCTCCTATCTATCCTGGTTATACATTCAAGGGCTGGGCTCTTACAAACGATGAGATTACCGCTCTTACAGAAGGTAAGACCATCAGAGCTATCTATGAGAAGGATGCTACTCAGACTTACACAGTTAAGGCTGCAGGCGCAACAATCACAGTTAACGGCACTGACTACACTGACAAGGCTGAAAATGTTGCATATGACGCTAAGGTAACAGTTACTAAGGCAGGCGCAACATCATGGACAGTAAACGGCGCAACAGTTGGTTACGGTGAATCATACTCATTCTTCTGTGCTTCGGATATCGAACTCACAGCAGTTACAAAGGCTGATGACACTTCTAAGACTCAGGTTGCTATCGTTTCAACAACTCGTCCTTCAGCTACAGATTGCGACGTTCTCTTTGTTGCAACACGTACTGTTGCTGATAATGAGACAGTAGTTAGCCAGGGCTTCGTATACGGTAAGAATGTAACAGATTCTGACCTTACACTTGAAAACGTTGGCAAGACTGCATCAGGTACAAATCCTGGTAAGGTTAGAGTTATTTATAACAACACCAACGCTTCACAGATTGGTTTGAATTACGGTCTTACTTCAAAGACAGGCGTTGCCGGCGCAAGAGCATTCGTAGTTACTAAGGATGCAGATGGTAATGTTCATACTTACTATTCAGCACCATCACTTTACAACTATTAATGCTTAATTAACACAATTTAGTAAAGCTTTCACCTCTGCCTTAAGGGGTGGAGGCGAGCTTTGATAAATTAAGGAGGACACACCTAATGAAAGAGCTTTATACAAAGCCGGTGTCAGAGGTTAATGAATTTTCACAGACAGCTGATGTTATTACTACATCCGGAGAGGGTACTGACTGGGGCTTCGGTGGACAGGACTAATCTGACACTTTGATTAAAGCATTTGGAGACGGCAGAAATGCCGTCTCTTTTTGCGTTTTAAAAACCTTAGAATAAAAAAATAAACTAAATATTAATCATTCCCGAATATGACATTTTACCTTTATTTGTATATTGACAAATAATTAACAAACATATAAAATAGAATTGTAATTTATGACATAAGATGTATATTTTAGAGGGAGAATACTATGTCAAATAAGGAGTATGAATACAAATTCGATACTGTCAAGTCGCCTGAGGATAGGGTGTACGATGACAGAGTGATGCACTATTATGAAAATCATTCAAACGAGCCTGCACGTCCGTTAATTTTGGCACTCGGCAAGCATATTACAGACAGAGTTTTGTATAAATTACCGTGGCTTCCAAAGGTGGGTAAAGAGCTTACCGTTAACGACCCTGAGTATTGGGGGCTTGCTTCAATTGTAACAGACGAGATGGCAGAGGTTGCCCTTAAGATGAAGGTACACAAGGGTATGAAGCTTAAGGAAATTATGAAAGCTACGGGTAAAAGTGCCGCTTACCTTGAGCCGCTTCTTAAGGAAATGGCAAATGTAGGTCTTGTTGAATTTAATTGGGAAAATCCGGAGCATGAAAAGCAATATATGCTTCCTATGTTCGTTCCCGGAAGCGCAGAATTTTTTAATATGAAATGGGATAATATTTGTGAGCATCCGCAGGTTGCAAATTTCTTTGAGCGTATGACCCAACTTCCGCTTGAAGCAATTACTCCCATGGTGCCTCCGGGAGGCGCCGGTATAGGTATGCACGTTATCCCTGTTGAAAAGGCAATTTCAATGGAAAATCAGTCTGCTGATGTGGAACATATTTCTCATTGGCTTGATAAATATGACGGCAAATATGCGGCAGGCCCGTGTTCGTGCCGTTATAGCCGTGCAATGTGCGGCGAAGGCTGTGCCGATGACCCTGAGGATTGGTGTATCGGTGTCGGCGATATGGCGGATTACCTTGTTGAAACAAATAAGGGCCACTATATCACACGTGAAAAGGTTATGGAAATTCTTCAGCGTGCCGAGGATAACGGTTTTGTTCATCAAATTACCAATATCGACGGTGAAAATAAAATTTTTGCTATCTGTAATTGCCAGGTAAAGGTATGTAATGCGCTTCGTACTTCCCAACTTTTCAATACGCCTAATATGTCACGCTCGGCGTATGTGGCTAAGGTTGAGGCTAAGGATTGCGTAGCCTGCGGCAAGTGTGTTGAATTTTGCCCTGCCGGTGCCGTTAAGCTCGGTCAAAAGCTTTGCAAAAAAGACGGCTCTGCTGTTACATATCCTAAGCAAGAACTTCCCGACGCAGTTAAATGGGGCAAGGAAAAATGGTCGCCTGATTATAGAGATAAAAACAGAATTAATTGCTACGATACAGGTACGGCGCCTTGCAAGACTGCCTGCCCCGCTCATATCGCAGTTCAAGGCTATCTTAAAATGGCGGCTCAGGGAAGATATACCGATGCTTTGGCTCTTATTAAAAAGGATAACCCTTTCCCTGCAGTTTGCGGCAGAGTTTGTAATAAGAGATGCGAGGAGGCTTGCACAAGAGCAACTCTTGATGAAGCGGTTGCTATTGATGACGTTAAGCGCTTTATCGCTCAAAAGGACCTTGACAGTAAAACAAGATATATTCCTAAAAAAGTAATACCTTCAAATAGGGGCGAGTTTAAAAATAAAATTGCCATTATCGGCGGCGGACCGGCAGGCCTTTCGTGCGCATATTATCTTGCACTTACAGGATACAGACCTACAGTTTTTGAAAAGAATGAAAAACCCGGCGGTATGCTTACTTACGGTATCCCGTCATATAAGCTTGAAAAGGATGTTGTTGAGGCGGAGATTGACATTATTCGTGCGCTTGGTGTTGAAATTAAATGCGGCGTAGAGGTCGGTAAGGATATCACTCTTGACGAACTTCGCAAGGATGGATATGAGGCATTTTATATTGCTATCGGCTGTCAAGGTTCAAGAAAATCGGGGGTTGACGGCGAAGACACAGACGGTGTTATGAGCGCTGTTGATATTCTCCACGAGATTGCCGAAAATCACGACCTTAACCTTAAAGGCAATAAAACCGTTGTTATCGGCGGTGGTAATGTTGCCGTTGATGTTGCACGTTCAACTAAGCGTTGCGGCGCTGATGTTTTGGGTATGTTCTGCCTTGAAAGCAGAGAGGAAATGCCTGCGAGCGAAGAGGAAATTTTTGAAACCGAGGACGAGGGTATTCAAATAAACAACGGCTGGGGCGTTAAGGAAATTCTTGCAGAAAACGGCAAGGTGACTGGCGTTGTGCTTAAAAAATGCACAAGTGTTAAGGATGCTAACGGCAAATTTAACCCTCAGTATGACGAAAATGATACTCAAACAATTGAATGTGACCGTATTTATCTTTCAATCGGTCAGTCAATTGAATGGGGTAATCTTATCGACGGTGAGGCGGTAGAACTTGGCAGAGGTAACGCACCTCAGGCGGACAGTCTTACTTATCAAACAGGGCAAAAGGATATTTTTGTCGGCGGTGACGTTTACACGGGCCCTAGCTTTGCCATTGACGCTATTGCTGCCGGCAGAGAGGGTGCAGAGTCAATCCATAGGTTTGTTCATTTCAACGCAAGCCTTACAGTCGGCAGAAACAGACGTGATTTCATAATGCTTGATAAAAACGATATCCTTGTTGACAGTTACGATAATTCCTCACGTCAAATCCCGAATATTAATAAGAAAATTAACGCTAAATCTTCGTTTAAGGATGCTCATCTTCCTCTTACAGAGGAGCAGGTTAAAAAAGAAACTGCACGATGTCTTGGCTGCGGTGCATCTGTTGTTGACGAAAATAAGTGCATAGGCTGCGGAATTTGTACTACCAAGTGCGAATTTGATGCAATTCATCTTTTTAGAGATAATCCCGAATGTAGCACAATGGTTAATTCAGATGATAAGATGAAAGCAATTTTGCCTTATATGATTAAGCGTAATTTCAAGATTAAAAAAGCTCAAAAGGCTAAAAAGGATTAATTATGCACGAACTTGGTATAGTTTTTCATATCATTAACGAAATTGAAGATGTAGGCAAGGAAAATGAGCTTAAAACGGTATCGTCTGTTACGGTTGAAATAGGCGAGGTTTCGGGTGTGCTCCACGATTATCTTGAGGATTGTTGGAAATGGGCTTGCTCAAAGAGTGAGCTTATGAATGGGGCAGAACTTAAGGTAGACGTTATCCCGGCAGTAACGTATTGCGAAAGCTGCAAGGGCGAATACAAAACCGTAGAGTATGGTAAAATTTGCCCTTACTGTCAAAGCGAAAAAACCTATCTTCTTTCGGGTAATGAAATTATGATAAAGGAAATTGAGGCACGGTAGCATATTAATGCGTTCTGCCTTGATGATATGATTTTTATTTAACTTTTTTAGAGGAGGGGGAATGACAATGTTATTCCAAATTTACGGCGATATGGCCGGCTGGCAACTTCTCGGCTGGGTAATGGTCTTTGTCGGTCTCGTCGTTATGAATGAAATTGCAAGGCGAACAAAAGCAGGCGGAATTTTTTGCTTCTTTGTTTTACCGGCGGCACTGACGGTATATTTCATTGCAATTTATATCGGTGCGGCTAAGGGAGCCGATTGGGCTCTTCAAAATGATACCTATGTTCATATGAACAGCTGGTTCCATTATGCAAAGCTTTATGCGGCAACAGCAGGTTGTATCGGCTTTATGATGCTTAAGTATAAATGGGGCATCGGCAAAAAAGATTGGTTTAAGGTGTTCCCGTTTGCAATCGTCGCTATCAACATTCTTATCGCAGTCGGTTCTGACTTTGAGTCGGCAATTAAGGGCGGAATTTCAGGCGGCTGGTGGCTTTCGTCTGAAAATGTATGGCTCTATGGCGGCTGGTGGAACTGGGTGAACGGTATCGCCGGTATTATAAATATTTTCTGTATGACAGGTTGGTGGGGTATCTATTCCTCAAAGAATAAGCAGGATATGCTGTGGCCTGATATGACATGGTGCTATATTTTGGCTTATGACCTTTGGAACTTTGAATATACTTATAATAATCTCCCTACTCACTCTTGGTATTGCGGCCTTGCACTTCTTCTTGCTCCTACATTTGCAAATGCATTTTGGAATAAGGGCGGTTGGATTCAAAACAGAGCTAACACACTTGCACTTTGGTGTATGTTTGCTCAGGTATTTCCGCTTTTCCAAGACAAGAGCCGCTTCTCGGTTCTTACATCCGTTTATGCAGACGGATATATGGACCCTACAGTTCCGCCAACAAACGCAGACCCTACAATGCAAGGTGTAATTGCCATTATTGCTCTTGTGGCTAATGTTTGTGTATTCGCTTCTATTATTAAGCGTGCCAAGGAACAAAAGAAAAATCCTTATAAAAACGAAATATTTACTGACCAAAAAGATTATAAGCTTGCACTTGAAAGAGCAGCCGAAAAGGCTCGCAAAGCAGCTTAATCTTCATAAAAATTCAAAAAACAACGCCGTCGATTATTCGACGGCGTTTCAAATTATTGATGAAGTGGATAAACTGTTCCTCGTCATCGCTGACTCCGTATCATTCAAAATCTGCCGTACAGTTGTGTGTCAGATTTTGAAATAAACCGTAGGGGCGACCATCGGTCGCCCGTTTTACAAACACGGAATTTCTTTTGACGGGTCACAGGTTCGAGCCCTAAATGCATTTCTATAAAATAAAAAAGACATCCGTATGGATGTCTTTTTTATTTGGTGGGAACAACAGGGCTCGAACCTGTGACCCTCTGCTTGTAAGGCAGATGCTCTCCCAGCTGAGCTATGCTCCCGTCAGCGATATTGATTATATAACAAGTTGCGGTGAATGTCAAGAGTTTATTTTAGAAAAAAGCTCTTTTATTCTGTCAATCTCATTATTTAAGTACAAATAGCCGAATAATGCTTCGACTCCCGTTGCGCAGTGGTACTCTCCGTCTGTTGCGCTTTTAGGGGAATGACCTACCTTTGCATTGCGGCCTCGCTTAAAAACGGCAAGCTCTTCATCGCTCAAAATATCTTTAATTTTCTCAAAAGCTGCCGTTTGTGCTTTCGCCGATACAAATTTAACGCTTTCCCTATGCAAATCATTTACAGGGCGGTTTGCATCGAGAACAAGTGTTTCACGAACAAGAATTTCATAAATGCAGTCGCCGATAAACGCTAAATTAAGCGGGCTTAACTGCTTAGGATTTACTTCTTTATCAACAAATCTCATATTAAAATTAAGGCACGTATTCAAACTCTATATCATAGAGCGATACAACGTCACCCTCCTCAATTCCTTTTTCTCTCAGTGCATCAAAAATTCCGCTTTTCTCTAATACCCTTTGCATATATTGAAGTGCTTCGTAGTCCTCGATATCAATGCCTTTGAGCACTTTAGGAAACCAGCTTGCCTCAACAAGAAAATAATGTTCTTCAGGCTGAGAAATTTTAAATCCTTTATCATCTTTAACAATTGCTTCAAGCGGAATTTCCTCAACCTCGTATTCCTTGATAGGCGGAAGAGTTTGAAGCTTATTCCAAACAGCGTTCATAAGCTCCTTTGTGCCTTCCATAATCGGCGCACAAATTGAATAATAATCATAACCCTTATCTTCTACATACTTTTTGAATCGTTCAATTTGCTCAGGCTCTGCCATATCAATTTTATTGCCTGCAACAATTTGCGGTTGCTTGGCAAGCTCAGGATTGAATTTAACAAGTTCCTCGTTTATTTTTTCAAAATCCTCAATCGGGTCCCTGCCTTCGCTGCCGCTGACGTCAACAATATGAACAAGAAGCCTGCAACGCTCAACATGACGCAAAAATTCGTGACCGAGGCCTATACCCTCGCTTGCACCCTCAATAAGTCCCGGAATATCCGCAATAACAAACGAGTTGCCCTCTCCCATAGAAACAACGCCTAAGTTTGGCACGAGAGTTGTAAAATGGTAGTCGCCGATTTTTGGCTTTGCTTGGCTTACAACGGAAATAAGGCTTGATTTTCCGACTGACGGATAGCCTAAAAGGCCGACATCGGCAAGAAGCTTTAATTCAAGTGAAACTTCCCATTCCTCACCCGGAACACCGGGCTTTGCAAATCTCGGAACTTGACGTGTAGGGGTAGCGAAATGAATGTTGCCCCAGCCGCCTTTACCGCCCTTTGCGGCAATAAATCTGTCAGTCTTGCTCATATCAGCCATAACTGCACCGGAGTTTGCTTCACGAATTATTGTTCCTCTCGGAACTTTAATCTCAAGGTCGGGCGCTTTCTTGCCGTATTGGCGTGAGCCTCTGCCGTTTTCACCGTTTTTTGCAACATATTTTCTTTTGTATCTGAAATCTGCAAGAGTTGCAAGGTTATCGTCAACAACAAATACAACGTCGCCGCCCTTGCCTCCGTCGCCACCGTCAGGTCCGCCTGCGGCAACATATTTTTCACGGTGAAAGGCAACCGCACCTGCGCCGCCGTCACCCGCTTTTATTTTAATTTTAGCAATATCTACAAACATATATATCGTCCTTTGCTTTTATTAATATGAATTTTAACAAATTTCTTTTCAAATTGCAACACTAAGGGTATAAATAAGGTAATATATACTCCTTATTATATGAAGTTTGTTAAAAAATTAACTATAAGGTGCTCATAAATTTAACTGTTTTTGTATAAAGTGTAAAATTTGCATTTTTTTCTTGATTAATGGTGACAAACAGTATAAAATAAATAATGCATAAAAGCAATAAAACTTTAAATTATATTCGGAGGTAATTTCCAATGGTAAAAGTTGCTATTAATGGTTTCGGCCGTATCGGTCGTCTTGCTTTCCGTCAGATGTTTGGCGCAGAAGGCTACGAAGTAGTTGCTATCAACGATCTTACAAGTGCAAAGATGCTTGCTCATCTTCTTAAGTATGACTCATCACAGGGTAACTATGTTGCTCAGGGTCACACTGTTGATTTCCACGAGGGTGAAGGCGAAGACAACTATATTGTTGTTGACGGCAAGAAAATTGTTATTTACAAAATGCCTAATGCTGCTGACCTTCCTTGGGGCGAGCTTGGCGTAGACGTAGTTCTCGAATGCACAGGTTTCTATACATCAAAGGAAAAGGCTTCTGCTCATATTCAGGCAGGTGCTCGTAAAGTTGTTATTTCTGCTCCTGCAGGTAACGACCTTCCAACAATCGTTTACAATGTAAACCATGACACACTTACAGCTGAAGATACAGTTATTTCTGCTGCATCTTGCACAACTAACTGCCTTGCTCCTATGGCTAAGGCTCTTAATGATTTTGCTCCTATCCAGAGCGGTATCATGTGCACAATCCACGCTTACACAGGCGATCAGATGATTCTTGACGGTCCTCAGAGAAAGGGTGACCTTCGTCGTGCTCGTGCAGGTGCTGTAAACATCGTTCCTAACTCAACAGGTGCTGCAAAGGCTATCGGACTTGTAATTCCTGAACTTAACGGCAAGCTTATCGGCTCTGCTCAGAGAGTTCCTACTCCAACAGGTTCAACTACAATCCTTACAGCAGTTATTAAGACTGACAAGGAAGTTACAGTTGACGCTATCAACGCAGCTATGAAGGCTGAAGCTACAGAGTCATTCGGCTACAATGAAGACCTTATCGTTTCTTCAGATATCGTTGGTATGAGATACGGTTCACTCTTTGATTCAACTCAGACAATGGTTCTTAAGGTTGCTGACGACACTTATGAGGTTCAGGTTGTTTCTTGGTATGATAACGAAAACTCATACACATCTCAGATGGTTAGAACAATCAAGTACTTCTCAGAACTTGGCTAATATCTAAGATAATAAATTAAAAGAAAAGAGCTTTCCTTATGGAAGGCTCTTTTTTATATTCTTATACTAAATATTCTTTTTTATATAATCGCAATAAAGTTTTATTATATCGATATCGGTTTTGTCATATACCATTCTTGCGCCGACGGTATCTTCTATTTCATTAAAAATTAAATGACCGCCGTCAAAAAGAAAATCAATTCCGATATAATCGCTTTCAACAAGGCTTAAAATTCTTTTCACAAGGCTTTTTTCTTCTTCGTTCATTTTATAAGGTGTTGCCCTGCCGCCGAGGCAGAAATTTGAGCGAAAATCGGTATCGCTTTCCCTCAAAATTGACGTAATTATATCATTTCCTATTGCCCAAACACGCAAGTCCTTGCCGAGGGTGGCGCAAGGCTTTTGATAAACAAATCCGCTTTCAAAGCTTTCTTTTTCATTTATCATCACAACCCCTTGACCGCCGTGGCCGTCAATCGGCTTTTTAACCGCAGGCACTTCCTTGTAGTTTATCGGCAAAATTTCAATGCCGTTTTTCTCCATAAATTCGTAGCAAAGCTGCTTGTTGTTTGCAAGCTTTGAGAGGGAGGAGGGGTTAAAAACACGTATCCCTTTTTTCTCAAATTTTTCTGCAATTTTATAGTTATTCGTCCTGTTGATTATAAAATCAGCCGTGCCGTCATAATCGTTAATTGCAAGCGTTACGCCAAGTTCTTCTTTAAATTTATTTATCGCAAAGGTGTTGCGCTTTGCTTCTTTTTCGCTGTAAATCAATACTCCGCTCATTTGATTTTTTCCTTAATTGTTTCAAAAATATACGGCGCAATGTCAATTTTTGTTGAGTTCATTATGTTAATTATATGTGCATTTGAATTTACTTCGCAAACACTGCCGTCATCAAGAATGTCCACTCCGCCAAAGGTTAAACCGAGGGTTTCGCACGCTTTTATTGCTGTTTCAATTTCCTTTTCAGTCGGCTTACAGGGAGTCATTGTTCCGCCGTTGGTAACATTTGAACGAAAGTCGTTTTTGTTTTCTCTTTCAGCCGCACAAATAAATTTTCCGCCGATTATTTCAATTCTTTTGTCGTGACCCTTACTGTCGATGATAAATTTTTGAAGAATAAACGGCTTTTCGCTTATGTGGGAGTAAATCTCTTCCTTAGTATTGCATAAAAATACCTGAGCGCCGAATGAGCCGAATGATTCTTTGAAAATAAGCGGCAAAGTGAGAATATCAATTGCTTTTTCAACAAATTCGCTCATATCTGATTTGAAATAGCATTTTGGGGCGATAAGAGTTTTAGGCTGAGGCACAATGCCGTCAAGTTCAATATATGTTCTGCCTTTATCGTCGCATTTTTCAATTGATTCGGCAGAATTGAAAACGGGAACACCGCTTTTTTCAATTCTTCTTGCAAGGTTAATGTCCTTGTCCCAAAACAGCACAAAGTCAGCCTGCGCCTTTTGCGTTGCAAGCTCCAAGTTCGTTTTAATATTTAGATTAATGCCGCACTTTTTTGCCGAAGCCGAAAGATGCTTGTGAAGTGTGTCATATTTTTCGCCTTTTAAGAAATGATTTACTGCTAATATGCCGTTCATTTTGTATCACCTTGAATTATTGTATCATTCTCTATTGCATTTTTCAATGTAATGGTATAAAATATTATATCTAAATTATAAATTACTGAAAGGTGATGTAAAGATGACAGAGTATAAGCTTAAATACGGTTGCAACCCAAACCAAAACCCTGCAAGGATTCATATGGACGGTAAAGAACTTCCTTTTGAAATTTTGAACGGTGCGGCAGGTTATATCAATCTTCTTGACGCATTCAATTCTTGGCAGCTTGTTAAGGAACTTAAGGAGGCTACCGGTCTTCCGAGTGCCGCTTCATTTAAGCACGTTTCTCCTGCCGGTGCGGCAGTTGCTCAACCGCTCAGCGATGTTGACCGCAAGGTTTGTATGGTGCCTGATGATTTAGAACTTTCTCCGATTGCACAGGCTTACGTTCGTGCAAGAGGCTGTGACAGAGTTTCCTCATTTGGCGATTTTGCCGCTTTGAGCGATGAATGTGATGCAAGCGTTGCAAAATTCCTTGTTAAAGAGGTCAGCGACGGTATTATTGCTCCGTCATACACCGATGAGGCACTTGAAATTCTTAAGGCTAAGAGAAGGGGTAATTATCTTATCATTAAGATGGACCCTGATTATCAGCCTGAGGAAATGGAAACAAAGCAGGTGTTCGGTATTAAGTTTGAGCAAAAGAGAAATGACGCTAAGCTTACTATGTCACTTTTTGACGATATGCCTACTAAGGTCAAGGATATTCCCGAAATTGCAAAGATTGACCTTCTTATTTCGCTTATCACTCTTAAATATACTCAGTCAAATTCGGTTTGCTACGCTTCGGGCGGACAGACTATCGGTGTAGGTGCAGGCCAACAAAGCCGTATCCATTGCACCCGCCTTGCAGGCAACAAAGCTGATAATCTTTGGCTTCGCCATAATGAAAAGGTGCTCAATCTTCCGTTTATTGACGGTCTTCGCAAATGCGAGGCTGATAATGCTATTGACCTTTATATTTCAGATGAATATGAGGATTTACTCAAAGACGGAGTATGGCAGAGATATTTTACCACTTGCCCTGAGCCTTTCACTGCCCAGGAAAAGAAAGCTTGGCATGAGAAGATGACAAATGTTGCTCTCGGCTCTGACGCTTTCTTCCCGTTTGAAGATAATATTGAACGTGCGGCTCGTTCCGGTGTTAAGTATATTGCTCAACCGGGTGGCTCTGTTCGTGACGGCGCTGTTATCGAATGTTGCGACGGTTTCGGTATGGCAATGGCAATGACAGGTATCCGTCTTTTCCATCATTAATAGATATATTTATACGTAGGGGCGACCGTTGTGTCGCCCTATAGACTTTCGATAAAGTGGCTAAACCGCACCGAATAAATTTTAAAAAACCTTTTTGCCTCCCTTGCAAATGGAGGTGGGTGCAACTTGCTGCACTCGGAGGGATTGTAAAAATGCCAAGGACATCGAGTCCTTGCCATTTTTGGCGCTTTCCGTCTTTTGCTCGAGGGCAGTACCTACGTACAGCACCCGCTCGCAAAATACGAAATTTATCTCACTTTCTCGAAGTCTCACCAGTGATCACCCGTTTTAATAGATAATATTTTAGGTAATATTTATGAATATTTTAACTTGCCCTGTTTGCGGTGAAAAATTAAATATTTTCGGCAAAACGCTTAAATGTGACAATAATCACTCATTTGATTTTGCAAAGCAGAGGTATGTTAATCTTTTGCTGACGTCTAAAAGCGGGGACAAAAAGGGTGACAGCAGGGAGTCGGCTCACGCAAGACGTGAATTTTTGCAAAAGGGATATTATTCCTTTTTACGTGATTATGTCAACTCAAAATTGAACGGCACCGTGCTCGATATCTGCTGCGGTGAGGGATATTATGACGAATATTCCGGCGAGCTTTACGGTTTTGATATCAGCAAGGAAATGGTGCGCCTTGCCGCAACCTCTCGCAAAGAGCATAATTATTTTGTAGCAAATCTTGCCCATATTCCCGTTTGCGATAATTCGATTGACACAGCAATGCATCTTTTTGCACCGTTTAATGAAAAGGAATTTTACCGTGTAATTAAGCCCGGCGGCAGGCTCTTAAGCGTTATTCCCGGTGATAATCATTTGATTGAGCTTAAAAATATTCTTTATGATACACCGTATCTTAATGATGAAAAAGCGCCTGAAACCTCGCTTTTTACTTTGAAATCAAAAAATAAAATTTCAAACACATTTGATATCTCAAGGGATGATTTAAAAACGCTGTTTTCTATGACACCGTATTTTTACAGAACAAGCGAAAGCGACAAGGAAAAGCTTGATAGGGTGAAAAGCATTAGGCTGACGGCTTCATTTGTTGTTTTGGAATATGCGAAAGAGGGATAATTATGGATTTGTTATGCGAAAAATGCTGGTATAATGAATATGACGAGGAAACGGACGAATGTTTTTGCTCGCTTGTGCTTGACGAGGACGAATATGTCCGCTTTTGCGAGGAGCAAAACAAGACGTGCAGGTATTTTAGACCGAGCGGTTCGGAGTATGATATAGTCAGAAAACAGAACTAATTCAGACTTTGATAAAGTGGCTAAACCGCGCCGTGCTATAAAACGAAATTTCATTCGACGTATCGTAGGGCAAGGGCTTGCTCTTGCCGTAATAAAATCAAAAAATGTATTTATAGAAAAGTGGCTTGAACATAGTGTTCAAGCCACTTTTGGCGCTTTCCGTTTTTTGCGAGTGGGCGGTACACATGTACAGCTCCACTCACAAGAAAACGAAATTTATCTCACTTTCTCGAAGTCTGCCAAAAAATTTTTAATTGCCTTATTTTAACCTTGACAAATACCCTATATGGGTATATAATCAAGATACCCCGTGAGGGTATAAGGAGTGATTTAATGGAAACTAATGATAATAATAAAGGCTGTTGCTGTTGTCACGGTAAAACGAAGCACAGAACAGATGAAGAGCAAAAGGCACTTATAAATCGCCTTAACAGAATTGAGGGCCAAATAAGAGGAATTAAGCGTATGCTTGAGGAAGATGCGTATTGCACGGATATCATTACTCAGGTTGCGGCGGCTAATGCGGCGCTTAATTCATTTAATAAAGAGCTTCTTTCAACGCATATAAAGACTTGCGTTACAGATGATATTAAGGCAGGCAAAACCGAAACGGTTGATGACCTTTTAAAAACTCTTCAAAAATTAATGAAATAGTTTTGAGGTGATTTTTTTGACGCAATATAATGTAACGGGTATGAGCTGTGCCGCTTGCAGTGCAAGGGTTGAAAAGGCGGTTAATGCTGTTGACGGTGTAACAAGCTGTGCTGTGAGCCTGCTTACCAATTCAATGGGTGTTGAGGGAACGGCAAGCAGTGAAGCAATAGTTGCCGCTGTTGAAAAGGCAGGCTACGGTGCAAGCCTTAAGGGTAACGACAAAAAGGCTGAGAGTGTATCGAGTGATGAACTTAAGGACACCGAAACGCCCAAAATAAGAAACAGACTTATTTGGTCGGTAATATTCCTTATCCCGCTTATGTATATTTCAATGGGGCATACGATGTGGGGCTGGAAACTGCTGTCATTTATGGAAAATAATCATATCGCAATGGGATTGGCTCAGCTTTTGCTTGCAGTAATTATTATGGTTATTAACCAAAAATTCTTCATAAACGGATTTAAAGGTATAATTCATAAAAGCCCTAATATGGATACACTTGTTGCGCTTGGCTCTGCCGCTTCGTTTGGCTACAGCACGGTTATTCTTTTTCTTATGACTTCTGCTCAGCTTGCAGGCGACAGCGAAAAAGTGATGAGCCTTATGCATGAGTTTTATTTTGAGTCGGCGGCAATGATATTAACTCTTATTACCGTGGGCAAAATGCTTGAAGCATATTCAAAGGGCAAAACGACGGATGCGCTCAAATCTCTTATGAATTTAGCGCCGAAGAATGCAACTCTTATCAAAGACGGTAAGGAAATTGTTGTTGCGGTGGCTGACGTTAAGATTAATGATATTTTTGTTGTAAAACCCGGCGAAAGTGTTCCTGTTGACGCAGTAATTATTGAGGGAGAAACGGCTGTTGACGAGTCTGCACTTACAGGTGAGAGTATTCCTGTTGATAAGGCTGTCGGCGATAAGGTATCGGGCGCAACTATTAATCAGTCGGGCTATATCAAGTGCCGTGCAATTGCTGTCGGCGAGGATACAACACTTTCGCAAATTATTAAAATGGTGAGTGACGCAGCCGCCACAAAAGCGCCGATTGCAAAGATTGCAGATAAGGTATCGGGTGTGTTCGTGCCTTGTGTAATAGGTGTTGCGCTTGTTGCACTTTGCGTTTGGCTTTTTGCAGGTCAAAGCTTCGGCTATGCGCTTGCACGCAGTATTTCCGTTCTTGTAATAAGCTGCCCGTGTGCTCTCGGACTTGCAACCCCTGTTGCGGTTATGGTTGGCAACGGTAAGGCAGCCAAGTCGGGTATTCTTTTCAAAACTGCGGCTTCGCTTGAGGAAACAGGCAGAGTCCAGATTGTTGCTCTTGATAAAACGGGCACAATCACCAAAGGCGAGCCTAAGGTTACGGATGTTATTGCATTTGTGGGCGAAAATGAATTTTTGTCGCTTGCTTATTCTATAGAAAAAAAGAGCGAGCATCCGCTTGCAAAGGCAGTTTGTGAATATGCAAAACAAAAAAATGCTAAGTGCTTTGATACAACTTCTTTTAAGGCGCTTGCAGGCAACGGCTTGTCGGCAAATGTTGACGGCAAAACTGTTGTAGGCGGAAGTATGAAATTTATTTCAAGTAAAATTTCTGTTGATGATAATATCAAAAATAAGGCAGAAGAACTTGCTCAAAACGGCAAAACACCGCTTTTGTTTATGGGGGATAATAAGCTTCTCGGTATAATTGCAGTTGCCGACGTTATTAAAGAGGACAGTCCTAAGGCTATTAAAGAACTTCAAAATATGGGTATTCGTGTTGTTATGCTGACGGGTGATAACGAAAAAACCGCAAAGGCTATCGGCAAGCAGGTCGGTGTTGATACCGTTATCTCCGACGTGCTCCCTGACGGCAAGGAAAGCGTTATTAAAGAGCTTATGGCCTACGGCAAGGTAGCAATGGTTGGCGACGGAATAAACGATGCACCGGCGCTTACACGTGCCGATGTGGGTATCGCAATCGGTGCAGGTACCGACGTTGCGGTAGATGCGGCAGACGTTGTGCTTATGAACAGTAAGCTTACCGATGTGTCGGGTGCAATCAGGCTAAGCAGAAAAACACTTACCAATATCCACGAAAATCTTTTCTGGGCATTTATTTATAATATTATCGGTATTCCGCTTGCAGCAGGTGTGTGGATTCCGATATTCGGCTGGACTCTTAATCCTATGTTCGGTGCGGCGGCAATGAGCCTTTCAAGCTTTTGTGTTGTTACTAATGCGCTCAGGCTTAATCTTGTAAAAGTTCATTCGCCGAAGCGTGACAAAAAGAAAAAGCCGGTTGATATTAAGCTTAATATCACCGCTCAAAATAAGGAGGAAAAAATTATGACAAAAACTATTAAGATTGAGGGAATGATGTGCCCTCATTGCGAGGCTGCCGTTAAAAAAGCACTTGAGGCAATCGACGGCGTTAAAGAAGCAAGCGCAAGCCACGAAAAATGCGAGGCAGAAGTTATGCTTGATAAGGACGTTGATTTATCCGTTCTTGAAAAAGCTGTTACCGATGCAGGATATAAGGTAATAAAATAAAGATAAATAAAATAAAGACAAATAAAAGCTCAACGGCTGTCACTTTTTTGCGTGGCAGCCGTTTTTTTATAGCTTATTTTCTTCTTCATATTCCTTTGAGTATTCAACGTTTTGCGTGTCGGGGATAGGTACTCCCATCTCCGTTTTTCTGTCAGGTTGAACGGTTGGATTTGTTATGGAAGTTAAATATTTATTCGTCAAATCCGTATCTTTGCTTAATTGATATTTTTTCTTATATTTTTCATCTTTCATAAACTCACCTCTAAGGCTATTGTTTACAAAAGCTCGCTGATTATTAAATTAGAAACAAGCATTCCCTCGCTTGTAAGCGCAATTTTGTTTTCACTTTCTTTCATAAGCCCCATTTTTACAAAGCGTGAAAAGTCTTTTTTTATAAGCGATTTATCAATTCCGCAATTTAGCCTTAAGCCGAGCATAATTCGTTCTTCCTCAATATCAACCTCTCCTTCACTTTTAAGCGACCAATCGGTATCATAATAAAATCTTTTGCCGTGCCAAAGGGAGTGTGCGCTTTTGCCTAAGCCTAAATAATCGTCTAAAATCCAATATTTTGTATTGTGTTTACTTTCAAACGACGGCTTAGAAAAATTGCTTATTTCATATTGATTAAAGCCGAGAGCTTCAAGGGATTTTATTGTTTTTAAATACATTTCGCAAACCGTGTCCTCGTCGGGAAGGTTGAGCCTGTCCTTTAGGTCAAAAAATTTTGTGCCCTTTTCAATTTTAAGCATATATGCGCTTATGTGGGTAACATTCATTTTGTCGATAAATTCAAAAGTTTCATCAAGAGAGGAGAGGGTTTGCTTGGGAGTGCCGAGCATAACGTCAAGGCTTATGTTACTTATTCCTGCTTTTTTAGCGTCGTTAACAGCCTTTGCAACTTCCGTTTGCCCTGCGCTTCTTCCAAGTGCAAAGCGTTCTTCGTTTCTTGCGCTTTGCATACCTATGCTTACTCTGTTTATTCCGCATTTTGCATAGGTGTAAAAATCTTTTTCAAGGTTTATTGACGGGTTACATTCAATCGTTATTTCGGAATTTTTATCTATATCAAAACGATTTTTTGCAGATGTCAAAATTTTGGCGATTAATTCACTTTCTAAAATCGACGGAGTACCGCCGCCGAAATAAACTGTGTCAAATTCGCCTGAATAATCAGCCATTGTTTTGATTAATTCGTCGGCGTATTTTTCGCTAAGCGCCTTGTCATATTTTACGCTGTAAAAATCGCAATAAGGACATTTCGATTTGCAAAAAGGGATATGAATATATAAACCTGCTTTGTTGTTCATCTAATCACCTAAAAAATATGGGCAAGCACTGCTCGCCCATAAAATATTTTTGTATAAAATTTATTCGTCTGCCTCTGTTGAAAGAAGAACACGGTCGTTGTCAAATTCTTCTCCGCCGGAGGTAACCTTAAATTTTGCAAGAAGGTCAGCGGTAGTAAGATTTTTCTTTTCCTCGCCCGATACGTCATAAATAATTTTGCCCTCGTTCATCATAATAAGACGATTGCCTATATTTATAGCATCCTTCATATTGTGAGTAATCATAATTGTTGTAAGATTATCCCTTGCAACAATTTTTTCCGTAAGGTCAAGCACCTTTTTAGCTGTCTTAGGGTCAAGTGCCGCCGTGTGTTCATCAAGGAGCAAAATTTTAGGCTTTTTAAGGGTTGCCATAAGAAGCGTAACAGCCTGCCTTTGACCGCCTGAAAGAAGCCCTACTTTAGATGTAAGCCTTGTTTCAAGTCCTAAATCAAGGCTTTTAAGAACTTCAACATATTCTTCTTTTTCTTTTTTTGTAACGCCGAATGCCAAGCCTCTGTGATTGCCTCTTCTCTTTGCAAGAGCAAGATTTTCAAGAATTTGCATATCGGCGGCTGTACCGTTCATAGGGTCTTGGAAAACCCTGCCGATATATTTGGCTCTTTTATGCTCAGGAAGCTTTGTGACGTCGATACCGTCAACCGTAATAGTTCCGCAATCAACGGGGTAAACACCTGCAATCATATTAAGCATAGTTGATTTGCCTGCGCCGTTGCCGCCGATAACCGTAACGAAATCGCCTTCGTTGAGAACTAAATCAATGCCACGAAGAGCCTTTTTTTCATTAATTGTGTTAGGATTAAACGTTTTATAAACATTTTTAATTTCAAGCATTATTTGTTGCCCTCCTTTATCTTGATATGCTTTTGAGCATATTGCCCTTTAAGATAAGGGATACCGAGGAATAAGCCAACAATAGCAGCGGTAAGAAGCTTGAGGTCATCGGTATTAAGACCGAGGCTGATAACAAACTGCATTACAACATAGTAAATAATTCCGCCGAATGCAACTGCAAGAAGCCTGAGCGCAAAGTTTTTAAATATTTTGCCAAAGATAACCTCGCCTATAATAACTGCGGCAAGACCGATAACGATAGCGCCTCTGCCCATATTGACGTCTGCGAAGCCCTGATATTGCGAAAGAAGCCCGCCTGCAAGAGCAACAAGACCGTTTGAAAGTACAAGCGCAACAATTTTTGTTAAATTAATATTGATACCGTTTGCACGAGCCATATTTTGGTTACAGCCGGTAGCACGGATTGAATGACCGAGTTCGGTATCAAAAAACCAATAAAGAATTGCGATAATGGCAACAACAAAGATTGCCACTATAATAATAGCCTTCGTAATATCAGTCATACTTGCAAGCACGTGATATTTATAAATTGAAAGCGCCTGATTTGATTTGCCGAGTATTCTTAAATTTATTGAATAAAGTGCAAGCTGAGTTAAAATACCTGCAAGAATAGGCGGTATGCCGAGCAGGGTGTTAAGCACGCCTGTAACAAGACCTGCCATACAGCCTGCAAGAAAAGCAAACAAAAGCGCAACCCAAACATTCATTCCGTTCATCATTGATATAACTAAAACCGCACCGCCTGTTGCAAGCGTGCCGTCGACAGTTAGGTCGGCAAAATCAAGCACTCTAAAAGTGATGTAAACGCCGATTGCCATTATGCCCCAAATAAGACCGAGTCCTACTGCACCGGGAATGGCACTGATAAAAGCTCCCATAATTTTATATACCTTTCAATTAAAAGTAATTTAAAGAGCAACAAGTAGAAACTTATTGCTCTTTATTAATTTGACACTATTATACTTTAAACCGTTAAATTAGTCAATAGGCTGTTAGTTATTTTGCGTCGCTGAAATTATATGCTTTGTAATTATCCGGAACGTTAGCCTTGAATGCCTTTGCCTGATCCTCGTTGTAGTAGTATGTAAGCTCGTCTGACTGCTGAACGTTCATTGTTGCAGGGTCTGTACCCTTTGTAAGAATTTCGTATGCCATTGCGCCGGCTTTTTGACCGAGGTTGTAGAATGAAATTGAAAGAGTTGCAACTGCGTTTGTTGATTTGAAGATACCTTCCTCACCTGCAATGATAGGTGTTTTTGCAGCCTTGCATGCTGCGTCAATTACACTGCCGTTATCAGCTGCCGTGTTATCTGTAGGAACGTAAATAACGTCTGATTCGCTTGCAGCTTTTTTAGCAACAGTTGCAATGTCGTTTGAGTCTGCAAATGAATAGAATGTGCAGCTGACACCCTTCTTTTCAAGTGCTTTTTTAACACCGTCAACCTGATACTGCGAGTTAGCCTCTGCTGAACAGTAGAGTGCTCCTACCTTCTTGGTGTTAGGGAAAAGGTCAAGAATCATCTGTGCCTGGTCTGCAAGAGGAGCAAGGTCAGATGTGCCCGTAATGTTAATTCCTGTCGGGTCTGTAGGATTCATTTTAATGTCAAGCGCTGTTCCGTAATCGGTTACGGCTGTGCCGACTACAGGAGTTTTGCTTGCAGCTGTTGCTGTAGCGGCAGCCTGAAGCGCCGGTGTTGCGTTTGCTAAAATAAGGTCGTAATTTGATGATACAAATTTATTTACGATTGTAGCACAGTTTGCAGAATCGTTGGATGCGTTTTGATAGTCAAAGTTGATTGTCTTTCCGTCAGCCTTTGCAAGCTCATTGAGCTTATCCTTAAAGCCTTTTGTTGCGCTGTCAAGTGCGGTATGCTGTGTAAGCTGGCAAATACCTACATTATATGTATTTTTATTTGTTGTATCGCTTTTGTCTGAATTTGATGAGCAACCTGCAAATACACTGCCGACCATGAGTGCCGAAAGTGCTACAGCCGCAATTTTTTTAACTGTCTTGTTCATAAAATATTTTTCCTCTCTGATTTGAAATACTTTAGCACCTAAAAGTGTTAAAGTTTATGTTGATAGTTTAGCACCTAAAAGCGCTAAAGTCAATAGGGAGAATGTTTTTTGTTCAAGTGTAACAAAAAGAAGGCGACATTTTAGTGCATAGTGCATAGTTGCCTTTTAAAATAAAAAAGCAGCATCAAATTTTGATACTGCTTTTGGCGTCCCGGAAGGGAGATATTATTTTACCGAAACATTCAACTTACGCAAATCCGTAGAAACAAGCTTGATTTCAGGCTCAAATTTTACATTACCCTTATTATTTACAACAACATCAACATTTTCGTTATCGCAATTTACATCAAACTCTAATTTTACGCAGTTGTTTTTTAAGTATTCAAAGGACTCGCCGTCATCATTAAAATAACGGGCTGTAAATTTGCCGTTTTTAACAGGATAAACGGTAAAAACGACTTTTTCTGCGGATTTGTATGAGCACTCGCCCTCATCAACGGGAAAAACAGAGCCGCAACGAATAAAATAAGGCACAGGCTTATCTGACGGCAAATCGACCTTTACCGTGCTTGCGCCGCAATAAAGCTTTCCTGTTTCATTCAGATACCAATCGTCGCCCTTTGGCAGGTAAACAGACACCTGAGTTACACCCTTGTCAAGCACGCACTTTGCCAAAACATCTCTGCCAAGCATAAACGCATCGGTATTTACGTCAATATTTTCATCATTGTAATAAATATAAGGCGGAGCTTGCACGGGGACATCATTTTCCACGCTGTTATAAGCACAATTATATAAATAAGGTATCAGGCTTTTGCGTTGTCTTAAAATCGCTTTTGCGCCGCACAAGCCGCTTTCATAGCTCCACGGCATAGTAGCAGAGCCGTCGCCGTTCCAAGAATGAATTGTAAAGCGTGGCTCAAAAACGCCGTGCTGCATCCATCTTAAAAGCAATTCTTCGCAAGGCATTTCACCTGAAAAGCCTCCCAAATCGTGACCGTAAAAATAAAAGCCTGAAAGGGACATTGTCATTCCCACATAATGGCAAAAACGCAAATCGTGAAACGAAGTAAAATTGTCGCCGGACCAGGTTTGCGCCAAGCGTCTTACACCGCTGTTTCCGCTTCTCGTAGATAAAAACGGACGCTTTTTGGGATATTTTTTCATTTGCGCCTTGTACGAAGATAATACCATTAAATAAGTTAATATCGGACGAATTCTGCACGCAGAAACTTTTTCGTCAAAGCCTGCGGCAACAGCGTCAGTTGCCTTAATATCAAACTCGTTATTATCATTCCATGTAGCATCAATTCCGAAATCAAGCAGCTTTTCGGTTACCTGACTGCCCCAAAAATCGAAGGCGTCGGAATTTGTAAAGTCCAAATAACTGCCCACGCCGTCCCAAAACTGCGTTACAAAGGGTGTTCCATCTGCATTTTTAACAAAAAATCCTTTTTCCGCCAACTCATCATACATTGGATGCGAGGTCAAAAAAGCAGGCTTAATATTCGGAATTAAATGTATTCCTGCATTATTGTAATCGGCAACGAATTTTTCAGGATCGGGGAACTTATCGTAATTCCAATTAAAAACGCAACGCAAATTTCCTATTGAAGTATATCCCGATGAAAGATAAAATCCGCCGCAGCTCAAATCAAGGTCTTTAATTTTATCCAAAAAGCCCTGCATCTGATTTTGTGCGTCAGGCGCATCGGTATATGCCATTGTACTGCCGCAATAATCGAAACTCCACTTAGGCGGAAAAGCCTGCTTGCCGCACAAGCGAGCATATTGCTGTAAAACAGAAAGCTTGCTTCCGAAAAAAACATAATAAACCAAGCAATCGTCATCCGTCTTAAAATACTTGAAATGGCAGTAATAATTATTGATTTCCCTGCCCAAATCAACAAAAGAGGTGTCTGTTGTATCGTAATAAATACCGTAAGCACCAACAGAATTTTCGCAAATATAAAACGGAACGTGCTTGTACAGAGGATCTGTTTTTTCTGCGTCAAAGCCCATACTGTCCGCCGTTTCAACACGGTAAACCTGACCTGCTTTATTTATCAGGCCGCTTTTGTCGCCAAGTCCGAAAATATGCTCGTCATCTTCTCTGGTAATATAATGATAAGACCCGTTGCCGAATTCGCCTTCAAAATTATAGGCAAGCGGCGCTCTGTCTGCAAACAAAAGCTTTGACTCTTTACTGTAAGACAAAATAAAATTATTCAAATCGAGGTCAACGTTAACGCCGCAATCAAGAACAAATTTCTCTTTATTTTCAAATTTTTCAACAACAGGCGCAACACAGTCAAATCCGTCCACGGATAATCTGCTTCTGCCGAGAGAGGATAGGTTATTATTCGGATTTACGGTAAAGGTCGGCAGCATTTCGGCGTTATCGTTAAAAACAGCCACACGCAAAGCACTGCCGCTTATGAAATCAATGTTGATATTAACGTTATCGCACTTATATTCACGGTGCGTTTCGTTTTCGTTTGTAAGCTTAAAAATATGATTAAATCTCATTATATTGATGCTCCGCCAATAAATGTATTTTTCAAAAGCTGTGGGATGTTCCAATGTGCCGGCCTTGTGTTTTCACAAAAAGTCATAACCTTAGCCGTGCCGGGCTTCCACACCGGTATTTCATTGCAATTGGGATTTCCGTTTTTTGCAAAAGCAATAAAGGATTTTGCAAGCTGATTTGAAATTTCGTAATCAACAGCCTCAAAAGGCCGCCAATTTTTATCAAGAGTTGAAAAAGCATAAAGCAAATCGCTTGCATGCCAAGCACCCTTTTCATCGCCCGGCAAGCTGCGTGCAAAATAATAAATATAGCAATCGCTGTTTTTATCACAGGAAACCCATTTTTTATCGACAGCCTGCAAAACGGCAGGCACCATATCATTTTTTGTAATACCTATAATTTTAGGCATTTGAGGAATTGTCCTGTTGTTAAAATTTGACTGTGTAATTATTTTTCCGTCGCAAACCGGCAGGGTGTAAAGCATACTTTTGAGCTTATCCTCCTTGCACGCCTTATCCCAAGCACGATAAAGCACCTCTTTATCCGCTTTTTTCAACTCGGCTATACTTTTACATCCTGCATTTTCAACAATCTTTTCCCAAAAAGCTCTTGTTTTTTCAGGGGTCAGGGGTTTTGCGAGGAAACGCTGTAAACCGCCGCCACTCATCATTATCGCTGCGGAAAACCAACCTTTGCAAAGCGGATTTGAAAGATGAATGTCAACGCTCATAGCCCCTGCGCTTTGACCTGAAAGCACAATATTATTCGGATTTCCGCCGAAAGCTTCAATATTTTCCCTAACCCATTTAATTGCGGCATATTGGTCAAAAAGTCCGAAATTACCGCAAACTCCGTTTTCATCGGTTAAATCAGGGTGTGAGCAAAAGCCGAAGGCATTAAGCCTGTAATTCATCGCAACGAAAATCACGCCGTTTTTTGCAAAATTTTCGCCGTTGATATGCGCCTCGTTTGAGCTTCCGCCTGTAAAGCTGCCGCCGTGAATAAAAATTAAAACAGGACAGTTTTTAGCCTCTTTAGGCACATATATATTCAAAAATTGGCAATCCTCGCTGTATGTAAACGCCAAACCGTCTCTGAATTCATAATGATAAAAAGGGTTAACTGTTGCATCATCATCAAACCCACGGTGCTGATACGAGCACTCCTTAAAGCAAGTTGCATCAAAAACACCCTGCCACTTTTCAATCACCTGAGGATATTCCCAACGCTTGGCATTTGCGTACTTTATGCCCCTGAATTCAAAGCAGTTTTCACCGTCTATGCCTTGAATTTTTCCGCATTTTGTTTGAAATTCGACTGTTTTCATAAAATTATGCCCCTAAGTATATCAATCGTTTTTATTGCCGTAAAGCTGCTTGTGCAAATTCTCGATTTCCGATTTGCCCAGCTTGTAGCAAAAAGTCGTCAAAATAAACATAAGCAAAAGAATAACCGACGGTACTATTGTTGCCGCATCAAACATTTTCGTTAAAACCTGCTGCGATTGTACGGCTTGCGTGCCTTTGTAGCCGATAGCCCCAAGCACTGCCGGAACGCCTGCACCTGCGGCCGTTTGACCTAATTTGCGTACAAAAGAATAAATACTGTAGGTTGTGCCCTCTTCACGCCTGCCAGATAAAAGCTCCTGATAATCCGTAACGTCCATAACAAGCGCCCAAACCTCAAGCACAAGGAAGGTTTGACCTGCACCCGAAAGGAACACGAGTCCGAGGAAAACATAAGGATTGTGAGCAAAAGGGGTAAAACGCAAAAGGAACATCAATGCGCTGATGACAAAGGCAAAGCCCAAGCCTGCGCCGCAAATTTCCTTTTTGCCGAATTTTCTGATAAGCTTACCCATAAACGGTAAAAACAACGCCATAGGCAAATAGGTGCATACGGTAACAATGCTGTAAAGACCCGGCTTCTCAAAGTAATTTTTGAAAAGATAATTATAAAACGTTTGTGTGTACATTTGAAAACAGATAAGAAACATAGATATAAAGCAAAGCACAACAAACGGCTTGTTTTTAGCAAGGACTTTGACGGATTTCAGCAAATTATAATCGCTTGTTTTTTGAGTCGGCGGAAGCTGAATTCGCTCTTTTGTCAATCTAAAGTGGATAATAAAAAGAACGATTGTTAAAACCGAAATTGCGCCTACACACAATGAAAGCTTGTTCCCGTCAAGCACCTTTGACGAACTGCCGTCGGCATTGATTACAGTCGTGAAAACAACAAGCGGCATAAGAATTTGCGCCGGCAATCCGCCGATTCCCGCACCGACAGAGCGCCACATTGAAAGAGATGAGCGTTCAACCTCGTCATCCGTAATGGCACTTGCCAATGAGCCGTAAGGGATATTGACGCCGGTATACATCATTCCGTAGAAAATATATGTTATGTAAGCATAGATTAAGTATTGACCGTTTGACAATCCGGGGATTTTACAAAACATCAAAAACGCACCCACGGCAAGCGGAAAAGAAGCCCCTAAAATGTAGGGCCTGAATCTGCCGTGCTTTGTCGGCTTTCTTGAGTCTATAAACGAACCCCACATAGGGTCATTTACAGCGTCCCAAATTCTGGCAACAAGCATTAAGATTGTTATGCTTGCGGCGGAAATGCCCAAAATATCGGTATAAAACATTGTTAAATACGAAGAAACAAGACTAAACGAGAGTATTCCGCCCATATCGCCCAAAGCATAACCAAGCTTATCCTTAAATTTAATTCCGTGCGTTTCCATGAACAGCCCCCTTAACCAAATTGTTAAAATTAGACAATAATATTATACATCGCTCGCTTTTATTGTCAATAATTACAAATAAATTTGTTGGCCGATTATGAAAATTTGCGATTTTCCGTTTTTGCTGTTTCTTCTCAAAAATGAAAAAACGCCGGAAACCCTTGATTTTACTGGGCTTTCCGGCGAAGTTTTTGGCGTCCCAGAAGGGAGTCGAACCCCCGACCTTTCGCTTAGGAGGCGAACGCTCTATCCAACTGAGCTACTGAGACATTTGCGTATTTTTAAAGCTTTGATAGCAAAAAAGACACCGTTGAGGTGTCTTTTTTATGGTGACCCGGACGGGAATCGAACCCGTGTTACCGCCGTGAAAGGGCGGTGTCTTAACCGCTTGACCACCGGGCCGTTGGTGGCTTTAACTGGATTCGAACCAGTGACACTGCGGGTATGAACCGCATGCTCTAGCCAACTGAGCTATAAAGCCGTACTGAAATAAAGCACCTACGACTTAAGTGCAAGCAAGATTATAACGTATAAGTTGCTATTTGTCAAGCATTTTTTTGTTTATTTTCAACTTTATTTTAAAATGACAAAAATCGGTGCTTTGCGACATTTTTTGACAAAATATATGCACAAATGTTTGACTTGAATATCTATTAATGTTATTATTATATTATGACAGGGCTTTATACTAATTATAATAATAAGGAGCAGTTATGGAAAAAATTAATAAAAGGCAAAAAGCCATATATGATTTTATAAAGGAAAGAATAAACGATAAGGGAATTGCGCCGTCTGTCAGGGAAATAGGGGAGGCTGTCGGGCTTCGTTCGACTTCGTCTGTTCAATACAATCTCAATGCGCTTGAACAGGCGGGATATATTACTCGTGACGCTAATTTAAAGCGTACAGTTCGTGTTGTCGGTGCGGCAAAGGGAGTTAACCATATTCCGCTTGTTGGTACTGTTACTGCCGGTATGCCTATATTGGCAACGGAAATAATTGAAGATTATATTGCTGTTTCGGGAGTAAGCGGAAATAATCTTTTTGCACTCAGAGTTAAGGGTGAGTCAATGATTAATGCTCACATACTTGACGGGGATATTGTTATTGTTGAGCAGTGCCCTACGGCGCAAAACGGCGATATTGTTGTTGCACTTGTCGGAGAAGAGGCAACAGTTAAGCGTTTTTATAAAGAGGACGGTCATTTCAGGCTTCAGCCGGAAAATGATAAATTTGAGCCGATAATTGTTGACGAATGTGCAATTGCCGGCAAGGTAAAGGCGCTTATTCGCAACTATTGATATTTTTTACACATTGTGTTAAAATTTTCGATAAACATATTGTATATAATACTATAAAATAATAAAAATAATGAAAATAATAATTTAGGTGATTTAAATGAGCGAATGTACTCACGATTGTTCCTCTTGCGGTGAAAGCTGCGCATCAAGGAAGCAGGATAAAAAAGATTTTTTAAAGCCTATGAACAAATACTCCGATATTAAAAAGGTAATCGGTGTTGTCAGCGGTAAGGGCGGAGTAGGCAAGAGCCTTGTAAGCTGTTTGCTTGCATCCAAGTGCGCAAAAGCAGGGCTTAAGGTCGGTATCCTTGACGCTGATATTACAGGTCCGTCGGTGCCTAAATCCTTTGGTATTAACGAGCGTGCAATGCAGGATGAAGAATGTTTGCTCCCTGCCGTAACGAACGAGGGAATTAAGCTTATGAGCATTAATTTGCTTTTGGAGGATGTTAATTCTCCCGTTGTTTGGAGAGGGCCTGTTATAAGCGGTGTTGTTGAACAGTTTTGGAGCGATGTACGTTGGGGCGAGCTTGATTATTTATTTGTTGATATGCCTCCGGGAACGGGTGACGTGGCATTGACTGTTTTTCAAAGCTTGCCTATTGACGGAATTGTTATTGTTTCAACTCCGCAGGATTTGGTTAAAATGATTGTAAACAAGGCTTATAATATGGCAAATATGATGAATATTCCTGTTTTGGGACTTATTGAAAATATGAGCTATTATGTTTGCCCTAATTGCAATGAAAAAATCAATATTTTCGGCAAATCAAAGATTGACGAAACGGCTGCCGAACTCGGCGTTCCCGTTCTTGCAAAGCTTCCGATTAATCCGGAAATTAATGCTCTGGTTGACGAAGGCAGAATAAGCGAAATTGAGGCAAATGAGCTTGACGATTTTGTCGAACTTTTAAAATAGTATTTTTAAACGGAGATAATTATGTCTAAAAGAAACGGTTATATAAGTTGGGACGAATACTTTATGGGTGTTGCGCTTCTTGCTTCTCAAAGAAGTAAGGACCCAAGCACTCAAGTGGGCGCCTGTATTGTAAATGATGATAACAGAATTATGAGTGTAGGCTACAACGGATTTCCCAGGGGCTGCAGCGATGACGAATTTCCTTGGGAGCGTGAGGGCGATAAATCTACCCTTACAAAATATCCTTATGTTTGCCACGCCGAGCTTAATGCAATATTAAATGCAGGCGGCAACAGCCTTAAGGGATGTAGGATTTATGTCGCTCTTTTTCCTTGCAATGAATGTGCAAAGGCAATTATTCAGTGCGGAATAAAAGAAGTCGTTTACATTAGCGATAAATATAAGGATACCGATAATGTTAAGGCAAGCAAAAAAATGTTTGAGTATGCCGGCGTTAAGCTTACCCATTTCAGTTCAAATAAAAAGCTCACTATTGATTTTGATGTTGACACTATTTAATTTGTTTTGGAGGCATGATGAAAGAAATAGATATTTACGATTTTGACAAAACCGTAGTACCGTTTGACAGCGGCTCGCTTTTTTGGGGATATTCGATTCTTCATTATCCTTGGATAATTCTTTTAATTCCCTTTCAGGCGCTTCTTGCAATACTTATGGTATTAAAGGTGATTGATTTTACAAAATTTAAAAAGTATTTTTTCTGCTTCGTTATGTTTATTCCGCTTGACAATGCAGTTAAGGGATTTTGGGATAGGCACGAACATCAGGTACATAAATGGTTTTTAAATCGCAAAAGACACGCTGTTGTTATAAGCGCTTCTCCTGATTTTCTTCTTAATGAAATTCAAAAAAGGCTTGGATTTGAGGATTTGCTTTGCACAAGGCATAATAATAAAACAGGAGCAATTATAGGCAAAAATTGCCGTGATGAAGAAAAGGTTAAAAGGCTTTTTGAACTTTATAATAACGAAGATATAAAAATTATTGATGTATATTCAGATTCATTGAAGCACGATAAACCTATTTTTTCTCTCGGTGAAAATTGCTATCATATTGTTAAAGGAAATAAAATCCCTTTTAAATTTAAAGATATTTACGGATGATAAATTATGAAATATTTTGTTAGAGTTAGCATTGTATTGCTTATCGCAGTAGGAATAGTTTTCGGCTTTTCATACTATTACAGGGAAAAGAAAAACAACGAAAATATTGTTCTTACCACTCAGGTTATCACAACTACAAAGCCTAATCAAACAACGACTGCTGCGCCTGATACCGTTTATTATGACGACAATGGGTTTAAGCTCTTTATTGACAATAAAAATAAAGCATATATCGAATATAATTCGGTAAGAAAGGAGCTTGGCGGCTTTGATTGGTTGTTAAAGCAAAAACCTGTGGATTTTTATTATGGTGATTATAACGGCGATAATGAAAAGGAACTTCTTGTTTTATATTGTTCTCCCGCAAGCGATTTAAACAATTCACTTATCACTGCCGATAAATCTGATTTTGGAAATTATCACAAATATGCCGTTTTGATTAAGCCTATTACAAACAGCAGCGGTAAGCAGGATTTTAAGATGATTTATGCCGACCAAAATACTTGGAAAAAACCGTTTGAGATGGCAATTAACGCTAAAATGAATCAGTTGAAAAGCTGTAGTAAATATTTGCAATTTGTTATGGATGATAATGATGTTGAATTGAAATATGACAAGGCAACGGGCATTTCATCAAATAAGTATGTTTATTATGCCAAGGCGCTTCATAACGATAACAAAGACGGGTACAAAAAATTTACTAAATGGGGCAAGGGCGAAGGCAATTATTATGTTGCAAAGGATGGTTCTCTCCAACTCAATATTATGGTGCTTGCATATTATGACGATTCAAGCAAGGCGCAGTATGTAGGCGATATTCATACGGGTGTGAGTGTTAATAAAAAAGGCAAATTTACAATTACTCCGAAAACTATTGAATTTATACCAAAGGATAGCTATGCAATGCCCGATTTAAGGGATAATAATCCTAAAAAATTTACATATACTTTAAATAACACTTCGTCAAATACTATTACTACAAATGATAATCTTATTGATTGGATTGACGCAAGCTTTGAAATTGCCGATAACGTTAATGAACAAAGTGTTTCATTTGGAGAGCTTGAATCGCAAATTAAATGTGTTGATAAGGTTAAAATTACGCAAACAAGTATAGTTTTGACCGCTAAAGAGGGCTTCGTATTTTCCGACAGAGTGACAAACAGCGGTGATTACAGCGTAGTCATAGGTGATAATAAAGATATCACTTATAAGGCGGAAATTTTGGAAAGAGAGTCAAGAAGTGTATTGAAAATCACTTATGACAAAAAATACAGCCGTGAGATGCTTAAAAATGTTAAACTTAAATACGGTGCATAATTCAGATTATTAAATAAGACTAAACTAATTTATAATATTATTGAACGTCAATCTGATTTGTGATATACTTTTTTGACAGTAAATATGAAAGTGTTAATTATATTAAGGTGTATTTATGAAAGAAGTAGTTATTACAGCGGATTCCACATGTGATTTACCAAAAAGCATAATTGAAAAAAATAATATAGTAATAACTCCTTTGTCGATTTTATTGGGCGAGGATACATTTTTGGACGGCGTAGACGTATTTCCTTCAAATGTGTATGAATTTGTTGCAAGAACAGGTACTCTTCCAAAGACTGCGGCGGTTGCTCCGAGTGCTTATTTTGATTTATTTGATAAGCTGACAAAGCAGGGCAAGGCTGTTGTTCATATCAGCCTTTCGTCCGCCATTTCCTCAAGCTATCAAAATGCGTGTATTGCTGCTTCTGATTTTGACGATGTTTATGTTGTTGATTCAAAAAGTCTTTGTGCCGCAATGGGGCTTGTTGTGCTTAAGGCTTGCGATTTTAAGGCAAAGGGCTTTGATGCAAGGAAGATTTCAAGCAGAGTTAATTCAATAGTACCGAAGGTAAGCACGACCTTTGTGCTTGATACACTTGAATATCTCCACAAGGGCGGCAGATGTTCCGGTGTTGCAAAGTTCAGCGCCAATGTTTTGGGAATAAGGCCGAGCATTGCGGTTGACCCAAAAACAGGAACTCTTGATGTTGTTAAAAAATATCGTGGCAAGATGGAAAACGTATATAAGCAATATGCAGATGATTGCCTAAAAAATGTCAGCAAGATTGATACCTCTCGTATCGTTGTTGCAGACAGCGGCGGAATATCCGGTGATGTACTGAGCTATATCTTAGGCCTTATCGAAGGGAAGGCAAGGTTTGATGAAATAATAAGGGCAGATGCCGGTTGTACCATTTCATCTCATTGCGGCCCTAAAACTTTGGCGATATTTTATATTAAAAAGTAATATTAAGTAAAAGGGCAGGATACTTTCCTGCCCAGCGTGGTTTAGCCACTTTATCGGCAGTCTAAGGCAGGAAAAATTCCTGCCTGTTATTTTGAAATATTTGTAAACTTAAATGTAAAGGGGTGTTTACAATGGCCACTAAGGATGAGATATTATCAAGACTTTTAAAAGAGGAAAATTATGTCAGCGGTGAGGAACTTGCAAGGCAAACCGGTGTAAGTCGTGCGGCAGTTTGGAAAGCAATCAAATCGCTTAAAAAAAGCGGATATGATATCGAGGGTGTTACCAAATGCGGCTATAAACTCAAACAAAATAACAGCCTTGTGACTGCCGAAGGTGTCAAGGCACTTCTTGAAAAAGATATTGAAGTAACTCATTTTGATACTGTTGATTCAACAAATACATACTGCAAAAGGCTTTTGGCAGACGGCAAGCAAGGCGAATTTCTTGTTACCGCCGCTAAACAGACGGCAGGCAGAGGAAGGCAGGGGAAAAGTTTTTATTCCCCAAGTGAAACGGGGATATATTTTTCTCTTGTTATCCGCCCCGATACTTCTCTTCAAAATGCTGTCACAGCCACTACTGCCGCTGCGGTTGCAGTGTGCAAGGCAATTGAAAAAACTACCGATTTAAAGCCGAAAATCAAATGGGTTAATGATGTTTATTTAAACGGCAAAAAGGTTTGCGGAATTTTGACTGAAGCAACGACTGATTTTGAATCCGGCACGGTTGACAGCGTGATAATCGGAATAGGAATTAATATCAGCACCACAAAATTCCCAAGTGATGTTCAGGGCGCAGGTTGCCTTGATGTTGATGTAAACCGCAGTGCGCTGATTGCTCAAACAGTTAATGAACTTATGAAAATTGCCGGCGGGGATTATGCAAGCTTTATTGATTATTATCGCAGTCATTCAATGGTTATCGGCGAAAAGATTAAATTTATCCAAAACGGAGAAGCAACACTTGCAACAGCAATCGCCATAGATGAAAAAGGTGGTCTTGAAGTAGAGCTTGAAAACGGCGAAAAAACGGTTTTGCGCTCCGGTGAAATAACAGTCAGAAAAGTTTAATAATTTAATGATATATAAAGATGTATTTGAGGCAAACGCTTTAAGTACGTCTTTATTTTTTTGCAATTTTATAATTTATAATAAATGATAAATAATAAAATTGTTAGGCATAAGTTAAATCAAATAAAGAAAAGGTTAAATTAAAATCAATAAAATTTATCGTGATTTTATCAGATTTTTAACGGCATTTTTAGCATATTTTAATACGCCGGGTGTATTCTCAATTTGTACCGGGGAGGTACTTAAACAAATACTTGTACTTATGTATGAAAGGAAAAAGAAAATGACAAAGAAAAGTATTATCATCAGTGTAATTTCGGTTATCTGCCTTGTAGGTATAGTATCATTTGCGATGTATGGCTGTTCGTCTAAAGACAGTGATAAAAAGGAAGAAAAATCGGGTGTATCCGGTCAAATTACCGTTATAAGCCGAGAGGAAGGCTCAGGCACAAGAGATGCGTTTGTTGAACTTATGGGTGTTACAGATGAAAACGGCAACGATATTACGGCGGATTCGGCAGAACTTACAAATTCGACCTCGGTTGTGATGTCAACCGTAAAGGGTAATAAAAACGCAATCGGCTATGTATCTTTAGGTTCACTTTCAAGCGACGTTAAGGCAGTTGGGCTTGATGGTGTTGCTCCTTCAACCGCTACTGTTAAGGACGGCAGTTATAAGCTGCAAAGGCCTTTTAAAATAGCATATATTGACACCAAACTTACAGATATAGATAAAGATTTTATATCATTTATTACCTCAAAGCAGGGTGAAGCAATTATTTCCAAAGAGGGATATATTTCCGCAGAAGCAACGCAAGATTACAAGAAATCCGGCAAGAAAGGCACAATCACAATTGCGGGTTCAACCTCAGTCGCTCCGGTTATGAATGTGCTTGCAGATGAATATAAAAAGCTCAATCCCGACGTTAAAATCGAAATTCAGGAATCAGGTTCGTCGGCAGGTATTGAATCTGCAATTCAGGGCGCAGTTGAAATTGCAATGAGTTCAAGAGAGCTTAAGGACGATGAGACAAAAACTCTTAAATCGCAAACAATTGCACTTGACGGCATTGCCGTTATCGTAAATAAATCAAATACTTTGGACGCATTGACAAGCAAACAGGTAAAAAATATCTTTGAAGGTAATGTTTCGACTTGGGAAGAGGTTATAAAATAATTTGAAAAAGGCAAAAGAAATTGCAATGCGTATAGTGTTTTTGCTGTGCGCATTCTTATCGGTAATTGCCGTTATCTTTGTTTGCAAATTTATTTTTCAAAACGGTATTCCGGCAATAGAGGAAATAGGATTTAAAAATTTTATATTCGGCAAAACATGGAAGCCAAGCAGGGAAATATTCGGAATTTTCCCTATGATTCTCGGCAGTATTTACGTTACTGCAGGGGCAATTATTATCGGTGTGCCCATAGGTATTTTTACAGCGGTGTTTCTTGCATTTTATTGCCCTAAAAGGCTGTATTCGATTATGAAACCGGTTGTTAATCTTCTTGCGGGTATCCCGTCAATAGTTTACGGATTTTTCTGCCTTGTTGCAGTTGTGCCTGTTATCCAAAAGCTTACAAATACAAGCGGCAAGGGTGTTTTAACCGCTTCAATCCTTTTGGGAATTATGATACTTCCGACGATTATTAATACTTGCGAATCGTCGCTCAAAAGTGTTGCTCCGTCATATTATGAGGGCTCTCTCGCACTCGGCGCAACTAAGGAATACAGTATATTTAAGGCGGTTTTCCCTGTTGCTAAATCGGGTATTGTCAGCGGAATTATTCTCGGTATCGGCAGAGCGGTCGGCGAAACCATGGCTGTAGTTATGATTGCAGGTAATCAGGCGATTATTCCTAAATCAATTACCTCCGGTGTACGCACGCTTACAGGCAATATTGTTCTTGAAATGGCTTATGCTTCGGGTCTTCACAGGCGTGCGCTTATTGCAACTGCGGCAGTTCTTTTTGTATTCGTTTTGATTATTAATTTGTGCTTCTCGCTTGCTGTTCATAAAAAGGAGGGGTAACAATGAGTATTATGAAAAAATTAAGGGAATATCTCAATAGACCCTTGTCCTTTATTATGTTTTTGCTTATTATAATCAGCACGGTTATAACTGCACTTACAGTAGTATTTATTATAGGATATATTTTTATAAAGGGTGTGCCTAATCTTTCGCTTGACCTTTTTTCGCTTAAATATTCATCTTCTAATCAGTCAATGCTTCCGTCAATTATAAATACGGTTTATTTGACGGCGCTCACACTTCTTTTAGCTGTTCCTATCGGGATTTTTTCGGCAATTTATCTGGCGGAATATTCAAGGAAAAATTCATTTTTTGTAAAAATAATAAATATTGCAAACGAAACCCTTTCCGGTATTCCGTCAATAGTTTACGGCTTGTTTGGATTTTTGGCATTCGTGATTTCAAAAAAATGGGGCTATTCGCTTTTAGCAGGTGTAATCACGCTTGCAATAATGGTTTTGCCGCTTATTATAAGAACGTCGCAGGAGGCAATGCTTGGTGTCGATAACACCTTTCGTGAGGCTTCCTACGGTCTTGGCGCAGGAAAACTTCGCACGGTTTTTAAAATTGTTTTGCCGTCTGCAATGCCGGGTATTCTTTCAGGGATAATTTTGGCAATCGGCAGGATAGTGGGCGAAACGGCTGCGTTGATTTATACTGCGGGAACTGTACCCGAAGCTGCAACAAAGCTTACCTCATCATCTCGCACAATATCGGTTCACTTATATTGTCTTTTGAATGAAGGGCTTTACACCGAACAGGCTTATGCGACTGCTGTTGTGCTTATCGTTTTTGTAGTTATAATCAATGCGCTTTCAAATGCACTTGCAAAGAAAATTATGAAATAAGGAAACAAAATGAATAAATTTGAAATTGAAAATTTAGAACTTTATTACGGCGATTTTAAAGCCTTGAAAAATATAAATATGAATATCTCGCCAAATGAGATAACTGCTTTTATAGGGCCGTCAGGTTGCGGAAAATCAACTCTTTTGAAAACTCTTGATAGAATGAACGACCTTGTTGATACCTGCAAAATAAACGGCAGCGTTAAATATGACGGCAAGGATATTTATTCTTACGATATTAATGAGCTTCGCAAAAATGTTGCAATGGTTTTCCAAAAACCGAACCCGTTTGCAATGAGTATTTATGATAATGTTGCCTATGGCCCTAAAACTCACGGTATTCGCTCCAAAAAAGAACTTGATGAAATAGTTGAAAAATCTCTTCGTCAGGCGGCTCTTTGGGACGAGGTGGGCGATAAGCTTAAAAAGAGCGCACTTGCCCTTTCGGGCGGTCAACAGCAAAGGCTTTGCATTGCACGTACTCTTGCCGTCAACCCCGACGTTATTCTTATGGACGAGCCTACTTCTGCCCTCGACCCTATTTCAACATCTAAGATAGAGGAACTTGCACTTGAGCTTAAGAAGGACTATACAATTATAATTGTTACCCATTCTATGCAGCAGGCAAAGCGTATTTCAAACAAAACGGCATTTTTCCTTTTGGGTGAGGTTATTGAATTTGACGAAACCGAGAAACTTTTTTCAAACCCGTTTGATGAACGCACAGATGCATACATTAACGGCAGATTCGGATAAAAAAACAACCCCTCGTAAGTGTTAAACCTACGGGGGATTGATTTTTGATTTATTTTTCAAGAAGATTGTTATCTTCAAGCATTTTTATAAATTTTTCAATATCTCTTTTAGCCGTTTCTGTATCGATATCATACTCGCTTATTACTTTTTCAACAACCTCGTCAATCGTTGTTTCGTGTGTTAAGCAATCCCAAAAAAATGAGCCTGAATCATTGAGCGTAATCATTCCGTTGAAATCGTTTGTTGCTCTGCCGACAGGCACTACAATATTTGAATCGGCAATTTTTCTTTTTGCAAAGCCGTTTTTGATTTTCATATTGCTTTATCCTTTCAAATGTTGAATTATAATATTAATATTGTACCAAAATTGATTGATTTTTTCAAGTTTTCTTATAATAGTAACTAAAACATAAAACTTTTGACAAAAAATTGACATTTACTCTTGAAGATAGACAAGCAATTGGGTATAATATTTGTGATAATTTTATAAATTATTATTTTTGGCAATATTTAAAGCTAAAATATGGAAGGAGTAATTCAAATGATTTATTCACATGAAGTTGAAACAATGTGTCCTGTAGCACAGGGCGTTGCTCACGGTGGTGCTCCGATTCCGGAGGAAGCAAAATGGGTAAAGGCAAAAGAAATTAAAGATATTTCAGGCTTCACACATGGTGTAGGTTGGTGTGCGCCTCAGCAGGGTACCTGCAAGCTCAGCCTTAACATTAAGGAAGGCGTTATTCAGGAAGCTCTTGTTGAGACAGTAGGTTGTTCGGGTATGACTCACTCAGCTGCTATGGCTGCTGAAATTCTTCCGGGCAGAACTATTCTTGAAGCTCTTAACACAGACCTTGTTTGTGATGCTATTAACACAGCTATGAGAGAGCTTTTCCTCCAAATCGTTTACGGTCGTTCACAGAGTGCTTTCTCTGATGACGGTCTTGCAATCGGTGCAGGCCTTGAGGACCTCGGTAAGGGTCTTCGTTCACAGGTAGGTACAATGTACGGTACTCTTGCAAAGGGTCCTCGTTACCTTGAAATGACAGACGGTTATGTAACAGGTATTGCACTTGACGCTGACAACGAAATCATCGGCTACAAGTTTGTAAACTTCGGCAAGATGATGGACTTCATTAAAGCAGGCGACGATGCTAACACAGCATTCGAGAAGGCTCAGGGTCAGTACGGCAGAGTTGATGACGCAGTTAAAATCATCGACCCAAGAAAAGAATAAGGAGGAAAAAGACAATGGCTTTATTTGAATCATATGAAAGAAGAGAGAAACAAATTCTTGACGTTCTCGCTCAATACGATATTAAATCAATTGAAGAGTGCAGAGAAATCTGCCAGGCTAAAGGCTTTGATCCTTATAAAATCGTTGAGGGTATTCAGCCAATCTGTTTTGAAAATGCAAAGTGGGCTTATACTGTAGGCTGTGCAATCGCACTTAAGAAGGGTGTTAAGTCTGCTGCTGAGGCTGCTGCTGCAATCGGTGAGGGTCTTCAGTCATTCTGTATTCCGGGTTCAGTTGCTGACCAGAGAAAAGTAGGTCTCGGCCACGGTAACCTTGGCAAGATGCTCCTTGAAGAGGAAACAGAGTGCTTTGCATTCCTTGCAGGTCACGAATCATTCGCTGCTGCAGAAGGCGCTATTGGTATCGCTGAAAAGGCTAACAAGGTTAGAAAAAAGCCTCTCCGTGTTATTCTTAACGGTCTTGGTAAGGACGCAGCTCAGATTATCGCAAGAATCAACGGCTTCACATATATTGAAACCGAAATGGATTATTATACCGGCGAGGTTAAGGAAGTATTCCGCAAGGCTTATTCTGACGGCCTTCGTTCAAAGGTTAACTGCTACGGCGCTAACGACGTAACAGAGGGCGTTGCTATTATGTGGAAGGAAAATGTTGACGTTTCTATCACAGGTAACTCAACTAACCCAACCCGTTTCCAGCACCCTGTTGCAGGCACTTATAAGAAGGAAAGACTTGAAGCAGGTAAGAAATATTTCTCAGTTGCATCAGGAGGCGGTACAGGTCGTACTCTTCATCCTGATAATATGGCAGCAGGCCCTGCTTCATACGGTATGACAGATACTATGGGCAGAATGCACTCAGATGCTCAGTTTGCAGGTTCATCTTCAGTTCCTGCTCACGTTGAGATGATGGGTCTTATCGGTATGGGTAACAACCCGATGGTTGGCGCAACCGTAGCATGCGCAGTTGCAGTTGCAGAGGCTCTTTAATCGAAAATTTTAATAAGACGAAAGCGTTGGCGGTTGCGCCAACACGAGTGTCCAAAATTGACGGCGTTCCGAAAAGGGACGCCGTTTTATTTTGGCAGAAAAGGTCCGGTGGACCTTTTCGCAACTGAGTGAGGTCACACGAATTAACGAAAAACTGCGATTTGGCTTTTGGTGCAAAAGTTGCAGTTGCAGAGGCTCTTTAATCGAAAATTTTAATAAGACGAAAGCGTTGGCGGTTGCGCCAACACGAGTGTCAAAAGAAAAACCGGTGAGATTCGTAAGGCTCTCACCGGTTTTTTATAGTATTTAATTATATTTTCTTTTTCATCCATTGGTGGGGGCAATCCTCGTCAAAATCACGTTCGCCGAATGGGACGTATCCCTGCTTTTGGTAAAATTGCATTGCCTGTACTTGAGAATGAAGCCTTATTTCCCTGCCGCCTTTTTCTTTGATAATTTTCTCGGCTTCGTTTACTATTTTTGCGCCGAGATGCTTACTGCGATATTCCTTTAAAACGGCAAGCCTGCCGATATAATAAATACCGTATTGCTCATAAAACCTAACAGTTGCGCAAGGCTTATCACCGTCAAAGGTAACAAGGTGATTTGATATACCGTCAAGCTTGTCAAATTCCTCTTGAAATCCTTGCTCATTAATAAACACATTTATTCTTATATCTTTTGCGCATTGCGGCAAGGTATCGTACTTTTTAGTAATCAATTAAAACACCCCAAATCAATATTATTTTATCAAACTTTTTTAAATGCTGTCAAGATAGATAAGAAAATGTTGAACAGTTTGTGAAATATCAACAAAATATCAACGATATTTTTTATGTTTCGCTTTATTGCAAAATTAAACATTATGGTATAAAATATATTTTATACTACAACAGTTTATCAAAGAGGTGTCACTATGAGTGAAGAAAAAACAATTTATACAATAACATCTGGCAGAAATGAACACGTATTTATTCATGCAATGCCGGGTCATTTTGTTTCAAGTTCTTCGCATCTTAATTTTTATATAGGAACATCGGATATTAAGCATAATCATGACGTGTCTGTTGATGCCGCAATGATGCTTGCAAGCTATTATCACGAGAGAGGAATTGAGGTCGATACTGTTTTGTGCCTTTATGAAACGCAGGCTCTCGGCGCTTATCTTGCTCACGAGCTTCAGCGTGCAAATATGCTCAATCCTAATCCTGACAGCACAGTTTACGTTCTCGGCCCTGAATATGACGCTCAGGGTAATATCATTTTCCGTGATAATCTTCGTAAGCTTATTGCCGGCAAAAGAGTTTTACTTCTTATTTCTTGTATCACAAGCGGTAAAACTATTGAAAGAGCAATGGAAAGCGTTAATTATTACGGCGGTGAAGCAGTCGGAGTTTCTGCTGTTTTCTCTGCAATTGATGAGGTTGACGGAGTAAGTGTAAACAGTATTTTTACTAAAGACGACGTTCCGGGATATGAGGCATATCCTGCTCACGATTGTCCGCTTTGCCGTGAAAACAAAAAGGTCGATGCAATCACTAACGGCTACGGCTATTCTCTTCTTTAAAAACATCTTGACAAATTGTTTTAATTTGTTATAATAGATTTACAAATTAATAGTACCCAAATAAAGACTGTGAAGCAGAAAAAGACCTTCTATTTTGGTTTAAGAGAGTTGACGGGCGGTGCGAGTCAATACGGATAAAAGGTGCATAGCTCTCTGCTAAGTCGCTGTTTTGAATAGAAATTAATAGGAACAGACGTGTTGCTTCGTTATCGGCAGAGGCATTGATTGATGCTAAAGGGCAGGGAATTACCTTGCTGAAGTAGGGTGGTACAGCGTGATATTAACGCCCCTATACTCTTTGTGTAGGGGCTTATTTTTTTGCTCCTGTGCAAAAATGAAAGGAGATTAACATTATGAAAAAGGGTTACGAAAAATACAGAGGCTTTGAGCCTATCAATATTCCGGACCGTACTTGGCCTGACAAAACCATTACCAAAGCGCCGACTTGGTGCTCAGTTGACCTTCGTGACGGCAATCAAGCGCTTGTTGACCCGATGAATTTGCAGGAAAAGCTTGAGTTTTTTACCACTCTTGTAAATATCGGATTTAAAGAGATTGAAGTCGGTTTTCCATCGGCAAGTGAAACAGAATATGAAATTTTAAGAACACTTATTGAGGGAAATTATATCCCTGATGACGTTACCATTCAGGTACTTGTTCAGGCAAGAGAGCACCTTATAAGAAAGACCTTTGAGGCTATTGACGGTGCTAAAAACGTTATTGTCCATTTTTATAATTCAACATCTACTCTTCAGCGTAAGGTTGTATTTAAAACAGATATGCAAGGCGTTATTGATATTGCTATCGACGGTGCAAAGCTTATTTATGAGCTTACCGAGGAAGAAAAGAAAAAGAATCCGGATATGAATATCCGTTTCGAGTACAGTCCTGAAAGCTTTTCCGGTACCGAGATGGATAACGCTGTTGAAATTTGCCGTCAGGTTATGGAGGAACTTCATATTACTAAGGAAAATCCTATTATCCTTAATCTTCCGTCAACTGTTGAGGGCTCAACTCCTAACGGTTATGCTGACCAAATTGAATATTTCTGCCGCCATCTTCCAAATCGTGATGCAGCTATTATTTCGCTTCATCCTCATAACGACAGGGGTACAGGTGTTGCCGCAGCAGAACTTGGGCTTCTTGCAGGTGCTGACAGAATTGAGGGCACACTTTTTGGCAACGGAGAAAGAACAGGTAATGTTGATATTGTTACCTTGGCACTCAATATGTGGACCCAAGGTGTTGACCCTGAGCTTGATTTCCACGATATAAACAAGATTAAAGGCGTTTATGAAAGAGCAACAAAGATGGTAGTACCGCCTCGTCATCCTTATGCAGGTGAGCTTGTATTTACTGCTTTTTCAGGCTCTCATCAGGACGCTATCAATAAAGGCAAAATGTATATGGATGAACACGGCGGAGATTATTGGGATATCCCGTATCTTCCTATTGATCCTGCCGACGTAGGACGTGAATATGAGCCGATTATTCGTATCAATTCGCAAAGCGGCAAGGGCGGTATGGCATTTATTCTTGCTAACGATTACGGAATTAAGATGCCTAAGGCTATGCAAAGTGAGTTTAGCGCAGTAGTTCAAAAGGCTTGCGATGAAAGCGGAAAAGAAATTCAGCCTGACGAAGTATTTGATATCTTCCAAAAAGAATACAGAAATGTTTGCGGTCCTTACAAGCTTCTTAATTATAAAATTACCGAAGAAAAGAACGAAAAGGATTATCTTACAACTGTTCATTTCACCGGTGAACTTAAGTATAAGGATAATGAGCCTGTTAAAATTTCAGGCGACGGCTCAGGCCCTATCGGCGCATTCTGTGAGGCTATGAATAAAGCGGGACTTTCAAATTATGAGTTTGTTGATTACAGCGAACATGCAATTTCAGTCGGCAGTGACTCAAAGGCTATTAGCTATATTCACATTAAGAATCCTAACGGAAAAGATATATTCGGTATCGGTGTAAGCCACAATATCGGCTATGCTTCAATGAAGGGTATTATTTGCGCTATTAACCGTGACCAAAAGGACACAATGCGTGATGACACAATGCCGGGTATATTTGATAAATGTTAATGTCGTCGCAATATTGTAAATAAGCTATCATAAGCGTGCCTGATATTAATTATTTGGTTTTGGCTTTCGGCATAGTCGGGATTACAGTTAAATAAAAGAGGCGAATTTTTCGGCGCTTGCCGATATACAGAAAGGTTAAAATATGAAAAATTATAAAATTACAGTTTTAAAGGGTGACGGAATCGGCCCTGAAATAGTAAATGAATGTATTAAGGTGCTTGATAAAGCAGGCGAAAAATTTGGTTTTGCCTTTGATTACGATTATGAACTTTTGGGTGGTTGCGCTATTGACGAGGCAGGCGTTCCTTATCCTGAAAAAACCGCAAAAGCTTGCAAAGCTTCAGACGCTGTACTTCTCGGCGCAGTGGGCGGCCCTAAGTGGGACAGCCAGCCGGGCAACAATCGTCCTGAAAAGGGACTTCTTGCAATTCGTGAGGATTTAGGACTTTTTGCAAATCTTCGCCCTGCCAAGATTTTTGCTCCCCTTAAGTCTGCTTCTCCTATTAAGGAAGAAATTATCGGTGAGGGTCTTGACATTCTTATCGTTCGTGAGCTTACGGGCGGTATCTATTTCGGCGACCGTGGAACTTATGAGGAAAACGGTGTTGTAGGCGCTTATGATACAGAGCGTTATACATATCCGGAGATTAAGAGAATTGTTAAGGCAGGCTTTGAATATGCGATGAAACGTGGCAAAAAGCTTACCTGCGTTGATAAGGCAAACGTTCTCGATTCCTCAAGGCTTTGGAGAAAGGTTATGGAGGAAACTGCTAAGGATTATCCTGAGGTTGAGGTTTCTTATATGTATGTTGATAACTGCGCAATGCAGCTTGTTCGCAACCCTAACCAATTTGATACAATTGTAACTTCCAATATTTTCGGCGATATTCTTTCAGATGAGGCTTCAATGATTTCCGGCTCAATCGGTATGCTTGCTTCCGCTTCTCTTGCTGAGGGTACATTCGGTCTTTATGAGCCTATCCACGGTTCAGCTCCGGATATTGCAGGTCAGGGCAAGGCTAACCCTCTTGCAACTATTCTTTCGGGTGCAATGATGCTTCGCTACACCTTTGGTGAGGCAGAGGCTGCCGACGCTATCGAAAATGCGGTTGACATTGCACTTACCAAGGCAAGAACACCTGATATTTATGAGGACGGCTTTGAGGCAGTTAATACCTCTCAAATGGGCGACCTTGTTGCAAGCCTTTTATAATTACAATAAAAATTAAGACGGTAACTCTTTTTGGAGTTACCGTCTTTTCTTATACTAATTCAATTGATTTACCGTTGTCTTTGATTAAAGTAAACTTAGGGTGCTCCAAGCCGTTTGTATTCGGCGTATGGTATGAGAGATAAAGCTTATCTTCTGCTTTAAATATCATTCCGTGGCCGCTGTCATTATCAATCAAAAGCGGCAGGTGCTCAAACACCCCGTTTAATTCGTTATCGCTTGAGCGTGCAACGCATTGGCAGTATTTGTGATTAACAAAGGTTGACCATATAAGAAGAAGCTTACCCTCTTTTGTGCGATACATAAAAGGACCGTCGGTTATGTAATGTTCACCCTTAGGCTTTTTGTCTGCCCAATAGGGTGAGGAAGCGGCAAAAAGCCTTGTCGGCAGGCTGATTGCGGCATTAAGCTCCTTGTTGAGCTTGATAAAGCAAATCTCGCCGTCGATTATTTGCGTATGCTCGTGGCAAAAAACAAGATAAGGCTCGCCTGATTTTGAAACATAAAGCGTGGCGTCAAGACATTCCCATTCTTCGGGAGTTAGCGCTCCGTCGCTGTACGGTTCAAACATACCGAGCGGATTTTCCGCTTTTAAAACGTATGAGCCTCTCAGCCCGTTTTCCTGCGTAAAGGTTGCAAGCATATAGTATTCACCCTTGTATTTATGTACTTCGGGCGCCCAATTAACCTCACGGTTTAAGCCGTATTCGGCGCTGTTGAAGCATTCCTTAGGCTCGCTCCAATTAACAAGGTCGGTTGATGTATAAACGTCAAACCCGCCGGTATTGCAACCAAAATCCTTTGCCCTTGTGCCATATAAATAATATACTCCGCCGTCATTTAAAACAAAAGGGTCCCTGATATTAATATCTTCTAATTTCATATTTCACCTTTAAAAATTTGTTTCTATTATTTTTGTCGTAAGCTCTTTTGTTGGAAAATCCATATAAATTGTGCCGTAATAGTAATCCTTGTTTAATTTGTATGATAAAAATTTAGGATTGATGTATTTGGAATTGTTATATGGTCCTTTAAGTCCGCCTGCGGTTGAAAGGTAATTGATTATGTATTTCCCGTCCCATTTATTCATACTGTCAAGAAACGGCTTTATGCACTCGTTCCATCTCGGCTCAGGCTTGTACTTAAATCTGTCCTGAATAATGAATTTTATTTCATTTTCGCCTGAAGTATTAAGAACTAAAGGTTGAGGTACGGCTGTTGTTTGCTCCACCCAATTTGAAAAGTCAATTCCCGTTTTGCCTATATCGTAGCCCTTAGTTGTATCCATTTTACAGCGGCGGATAAATATAATTTTACCTCTTGCCTCGTCAAGATAAGGACTTCTGTTGTCCATATACCATTTTTCGGGATTTTTATTGATATAATTATTCAGCATCAAATCAAAGCAACGTTCCATTTCCTTTGCGCTGTCATTTTTGAACTGAAAAACTATTGTTTCGCTCGGATTTTCGTCAAGAAATCGGTAGCAATGAGCCAAAACGTCCGCCATATCCATTTGCTTTGAAAAGTGATTTTTTGTATTAAATGCTTTTGCGATACCGTGCACCATTTTAAGCCTGTCGCCCCTTGATTCAACCCTGATATCAAGCGCACGAACACCTAAATAAAGCTGCTCGTATATATTCATATTTTGGCATTTTGAAATGTGAGAAAATTGAACAAATTGAGTAACACAATCGTGCGTACCCGGTATATTCAGCCTTAAAACTTCGTTTTTGCCGTCAATTTTGCTCATCCAACTTTTCAACTTCATAATTATCACCAAAAACACAATAACATTTTTAGTAAATAATATCAATTGAAAATATTTACAATTTAATTTATAATTAAAATAGTATATTCATAAATGAGGTGCAAATATGGTATTACTTAATAAAACAGGCAAAATCACATTAGCTGATAATAAAACAAATATTGTTTTGCCTTTTGAAATAAAAGATGATTTTAAATCTTTAAAAATAAATTTTGAATATTCACCGAAAACCTTAGAAGATAAAGCAAAGGAAATTAAGATTGCCGAGGATTGCTTGGAAAAATACGGTGAGGTTCAGGAGGGAAATATAGAAAATTATTTGCCTATTAAAAATCTTGTTACCGTTTCTCTTGATTCAAGCAGGGAATATCTCGGTGCGGCGCACAGGCAGAGCAATAAGCAGGAACACATTATTTCTCCCGCTTTTTCGTCTGCCGGATTTTTTAAGACGGATATTGCAAAAGGTGAGTGGAAAATAACGCTTAACGTTCATTCGGTTAATTGCGATGTCGATTATAAAATTACTGTTGAAGGGGAGGAAAAATAATGAGCTATTTACCTTGCGAACTTCATTGCCATACTATTCATTCCGACGGTGATTTCACGGTTAGCGAACTTCAAAAGGCGGCGGCAGACGACCACCTTGCAATTATTGCTTTAACCGACCATAACACTTTTTCAGGCTGGGACGAACTTGACGATAATATAATCCCTGCAATCAGGGGCATTGAATGGACAACCTATTTTGGGCATATGCTTGTTTTGGGCGCTAATGATTTCGTTGATTGGCGTGATGCACAGCCTGATAATATTGATGAAAAAATCAAGCAGGTTAAGGCTGTCGGCGGTATTGTCGGAATTGCTCACCCATACCAACTCGGCTCTCCGCTTTGTACGGGAGGTCGATGGGAATTTAATGTAAGGGATTGGCGAAACGTTGATTATATCGAGGTTTGGCATCAAAATCTTTATTCTGCAAAAAGAGAGAACGAAAGAGCGCTTGAGTTGTGGACCTCACTTCTTGACAAAGGATATAAAATTTCCGCAACTTACGGCAGGGATTGGCACAGAGAGGAAACATCGGGCCACTACGGTTGCACCTATGTTGACGTTGATGATATCAGCGCAAAATCCGTTATGCGTGCAATAAGGCTTGGTAAAACGGTTATTTCCCACGGCGCAAAGTTCATATTCAGAGTTCATCGCCACGGCGTTACAAGCGGTATCGGCGATACTGTAAAAAAGGGCAACTATACTTTCAGTTTCTTTACCGATTTACATTCAAGGGCAAAGGACGCAGGTGACGAGGATATAGTATATAAGGAAATAAAAATAGTTACAAACGGCGGAAAGTGCGTGCTTGAAACAAGATACGACGAAAGGCATGTTCGCTTAAGGCTTGACAGCGGTTGCTGGTATCGTGCAGAGCTTTGGGGCACTGTTGACGGAGAAAAAAAGCCGCTTGCAATTACCTCTCCGATTTATTGTGAATAATTATTTAACGTAAATTTAACATAAACTATATTGTAATTTAATCGACTGCATATAATATCTACTTGTAATTTTGTGTAATACGAGGAAAAGGGTATGACTATTTATAATTTTTTAACTCTTGTTGGCGGGCTTGCCATGTTCCTTTTCGGTATGGACGTTATGGGCAAAAGCCTTGAAAAAATGGGCGGCAGCAAGCTTGGTACAATTCTTGAAAAAATGACCGATAGCAGGATTAAGGGCGTATTGCTCGGTCTTTTCGTTACGGCTGTTATTCAGTCGTCGGGCGCTGTTACGGTTATGGCAGTCGGCTTTGTAAACAGCGGAATTATGGCACTCAGGCAGGTTATAGGCATTATTATGGGTGCAAATATCGGTACTACCGTTACTGCGTGGATTCTTTCGCTTGCAGGCATTGAAGGCTCTAATCTTTTTGTTAATCTTTTAAAGCCGAGTTCGTTTGCTCCCGTTCTTGCATTTGTTGGCATTATTCTTGTTATGTTTTGCAAGGGCGAGAAAAAGCATAATGTCGGCTATATTGTTTTGGGATTCGGTCTTTTGATGATTGGTATGACCACTATGAGCGACTCTATGGAAGGGCTTAAGGATGTACCGCAGTTTACAAGCATTTTAACTAAATTTTCAAATCCAATTTTAGGCATTTTGGCAGGTGCTTTTCTTACTACTGCGCTTCAAAGCTCATCTGCCTCGGTCGGTATTTTGCAGGCACTTTCAACAACGGGGTCGATTACCGTTTCTTCTGCATTTCCTATTATTTTGGGTCAAAATATCGGCTCGTGCACAACAGTTCTTATCTCGTCAATCGGCGCAAGCAAGAACGCTAAAAGGGCCGCTTATGCTCATCTTACTTTTAATGTAATCGGTGTGGTTATTGCAATGGCGCTTTTCTACGGCTCAAATGCGATTTTCGGTTTGCCGTTTTTTAACGATAATGTTTCACCTGCTACTATTGCGATTATCCATTCTCTTTTCAATATCTTTTCAACAATAATTCTTTTCCCATTCGGCAAGCAGCTTGAAAAGCTTATGTGTGTTCTTATCAAAGACGGCAAAGATGACAAGGAAGAACAAAAAGACGAAAACGGTCTTGTTGAGGAACGTTTTCTTATCAGTCCGGGATTTGCTCTTGATAAGGTTAAGGATAAGTGCGACGAAATGGCTACTCTTGCGCAAACAAATATATCGCAAAGCATAGAGTTTATAAAAAGCTACAGCCACAAAAAGGACGAAGCAATCAAGGCTAATGAGAAAAGGCTTGATGATTATGAGGACCAGCTTGAAACGTATCTTGTTAAAATCAGCTCAATGGATTTGAACGTTTCAGACTCAATGAGGCTTAATAATTATTCCCATGCTATCGGTAATTTTGAGCGTATGGGTGACTACGGCTATAATATCCTTAAAATCAAGAGAAAAATGCATCAGGATAAAATTCATTTTTCAGAGGAAGCAAACAGAGAACTTGAAATTATGGGCAGGGCAGTTGCCGAGATTATTGAAAACTCAACAAAGGCATTTATTAATGATGATGTTGAGCTTGCAATGACGGTTGAGCCGCTTGAGCAGGTAATAGATAATCTTAAAGCGGAGCTTCGTGCACGCCATTCAAAGCGTATGGACCAGGGTGAATGCACTTTTGAAAACGGAATTTTGTTTTTTGATATAGTTAATTCGTTTGAGCGTATAGCAGATCATTGTTCAAATCTTGCAGTATGTATTATTGAATTTTCACAGGGTCATTATCAAACCCACAGCTATCTTAAAGGTGTTAAAAATTCAAATAATAAAACATTTATGGAGCAATTTGAAACATATCTTAATAAATATGCGGTTAGGTAAGAGGTAGAGTATGGGCGATAAACAATCGGTTTATATCGTAGAGGATGACGCATCCATAAGAGAACTTGAAATATATGCTCTTAAAAATTCCGAATTTGAGGTAACGGGCTTTGAAAGCGGAAAAAGCTTGATGGCTCAGTTGGAAATTAAAGTGCCGGACATAATTTTGCTTGATATTATGCTTCCTGAAGAAGATGGACTTGCCATTTTGGGTACAATCAGGCAAACGGGCGCTTATGCCGATATTCCCGTTATTATGGTTACGGCAAAAACAAGCGAGATTGACGCCGTAAAAGGGCTTGATTTGGGCGCTGACGACTATATTACAAAGCCGTTCGGCGTTATGGAACTTGTGTCAAGAGTTAAAGCTGTGCTTCGCAGAAGTGCCAAGAAAGTTAAAACCGTTCTTGTATATAAAAACATTGAACTTGATGAGAATAAACATACTGTTTTGGTTGACGGAGCAGAGGTTGACCTTACATATAAGGAATATGAAATTCTTAAGCATTTAATTAGGAACAAGGGTATTGTTCTCACACGTGACAGGCTTATGGAAATCGTTTGGGGCTATAATTTTGAACAGGGCAACAGAACGGTCGATGTTCATATTCAGTCGCTTCGTAAAAAACTCGGCACTGCAGGCGAGCATATTAAAACAATAAGAAATGTCGGCTACAAGGTCGGTGAGTAATTAAGTGGCTAAAAAGACTTTATATAAAATATTTGCATTTGGCGTATCGGTAATCACAATTACGGCAGTGCTCATTTTATCTGTTTTTTATTCTTATAGTGATAATCAGTTAAAAGAGCAGCTCAGAGTTGTTGAAAGCGTGGTTGAAAATCAGCTTGCGCAGGATGACGATACTTCTTTTATTTCAAATCATATTGACAAAAATGTAAGAATTACTCTTGTTGCAAAGGACGGAACGGTTATTGCGGACAGCCAAGAGAGTGCAAATAAGCTTGGCAATCACCTTAACAGGCAGGAAATACAGCAGGCAATCAAAAACGGCGAAGCAACGGTAACAAGACATTCTGACACTCAGGGAAAAAAGATATATTATTTTGCAAAGCAGCTTGATAACGGCAATATTTTGCGTGTTTCGACTGAAGCTAAAAGCATCGGCAAGTTTTTTTCGGATTATATTATATATATCCTTTTATGTATAATTGTTGTAATAGTTACGGCAGTTTTTGTGAGTATGGGTATCACTAAAAGCATTGTTAAACCGATTACTCAACTTGGGCAAAGCCTTGATAATATTGATAAATTTAAGTCGGATGAGGAACTCAAGCCGCTCGTAAATGCGCTTTTGCAGCAAAAGAAAAAGCAAAAAATGCTTGATAAGCAGAAAAAGCAGTTTACTGCCAATGTTTCTCACGAGCTTAAAACACCGCTTACATCTATTGCAGGCTATGCAGAACTTATAGAAACGGGAATGGCAAAGCCGGAGGATATCAAACCATTTGCCGGTGTTATTCGCAAGCAGGCGCTAAGGCTTGTAAATTTAAGCGAGGATATTATTCAGCTTTCTCAGCTTGAGGAGAGCGATGACGAGGATATGTCATTTGAGTCGGTCAATCTTTATGAAATTGCGCAAAGGTGTGTTGAGGCGCTTAATATTAATGCAATTAATAAGGGCGTTACGCTTAACCTTACAGGTGAGGAATGTTATATAAGGGGCAAGGCTCAGCTTGTTGAGGAACTTGTTTATAATCTTTGCGACAACGCAATCAGGTATAATAAGGAAAACGGAAATGTAACTGTTACGGTTACCCCGCTTGAAAAGGGCGCAAGCGTAAGTGTTAAAGATACGGGTATCGGTATTCCCAAAAAATATCAGGAAAGAATTTTTGAAAGATTTTTCCGAGTTGATAAGAGCCGAAGCAAGGCAACAGGCGGTACAGGTCTTGGTCTTGCAATAGTAAAGCATATCACTCAACTTCACGACGCTAAGCTCGAAATCAGCAGCGAAGAGGGTAAAGGAACAGAGATTATTGTTACTTTTAAAGACTAAATTAAAAAAACAGTTGAAATATTTTTCGTTTTAGTATATTATAAGAGAGTAACAATATATTCAAAGGGGAATTTTTGTATGAAAAGAAAATCCGGATTAAGTAAATTCAACGGTTTTTTGGCAATCGTTTTGGTAATTTGCCTTGCAGCAACTGCTTTTGTAATTAACAAATATCCTAAGATTGAAGCTGCTGATGCTAACGGCGGTGCCGATGCAAAGGACGTTGCTGTTATTAGCGAGTTCAAGGCAGGCACATACGGCGGCAAGGAGTTTAAAACTCAGGAAGACGTAGTTAATTATTATAAAGAGTGCTACGACTATACTAAGACGCTTACTGCTGAATATAAAACCGATTCAGGCGAAACACACAGCTACTATAAGATGCTTGGTACAGAGACTCTTGAAGTTAATAACCTTCTTGTTGAGGGCAAGTCAAACGACATTATCAACAAGCTTGTTCCGGGTATCGTAGGCGGCCTTTTCAAAGGCGGCACAAACGGTCTTTCACCGTCAGGTAACAGAGACCCTAAGGGCGATACTAAAAATGACGGAAAGATGGATTGCACAACATCGCATCTTACTGCTGATGATGTTCTTGCAGCTAATGTAAAGGATAACAACGACGGCACTATCACAATGGTTATTCAGCCGAAAGAGGCTCTCCTTTCAACACCGGGCGAGGACTCACAGGGTAGATTCTTTAATTCACTCGGTGATATTTCATCCGTTGTTGAATCAATATCTGTTCTTTCATTCTCACAGGGTACGGTTAAGGATAACTTTGTAGTTGATTATAAGGGCGGCACAGGTACTTTTGTTATTGATACAAAGACTAACGAGATTACCAAGGCTGATTACACAATGCTTGTTCATATTGATGTTAAGCACGCTAATGTGGCTGTTCTTAAGGATAAGAGTGCATCTCTTGATATTAAGTATCAATGTGAGTATCCTGCATCTGATGATTATCTTGCAAATCCACCTATTGGCTTAACAAGAGTAAAATAAAACTGTAATAACTTTGATTTAAAGGACTTGTATTTTTACAAGTCCTTTTAGACTGTCGATAAAGCGGCTAAACCGTGCCGTGTTATAAAACGAAATTCCATTCGGGGTCCCCGACAAATTGAAAATTTGATGGGGAAAAGGAGAAAGGAACGAAGTGTTTATTATGAATTTCAAAGAAATTCATTCAAACACGGAATTTCTTTCGACGTATCGTAGGGCAAGGGCTTGCTCTTGCCGAAATAAAATCAAAAATACATTTATAGAAAAGTGGCTTGAACACTATGTTCAAGCCACTTTTGGCACTTTCCGTCTTTTGCTCGGGGGCAGTACCAACGTACAGCACCCGCTCGCAAAATACGAAATTTATCTCACTTTCTCGAAGTCTCCCAGCGTGCAGAAATTTGTAATTGGACTTTTTTCTACACGCTGAAAGGACTTGTATTTTTACAAGTCCTTTATTTTTTGTCTATTTTTATTTTAAAGGGTTTTCATATTGGGGCAAATGATATATAATATAATCAGCATTTTTATATTCTTTTTTATATTTAGGGGGTAATAGTGTGAAAGTGCTTTATGTTATTCTAATCTTGCTTGCGGCATTTATTGTGCTTACGCTGATAAGAGCGATTTTCTTTAAGGCAAAGCCTGTAAAGAGAGAGGTTTTTGAAGAAGAAAACGTTAATTCAAAACGTGTTGAGGAGCATTTATGCGATGCAATAAGGATTAAAACGATATCTCATGAAAACGAGGAGGAAACCGATTGGGCGGAATTTGACAGATTTCACGAATTTCTGAAAAAATCGTTCCCTCTCATTTATGAAAATTTGAGCGTTGAAGATGTGTCAAAAGCAAGTTTGCTTTATTTTTGGCAGGGAAGTGACAGTTCCCTTGACCCTATTGCTTTTTTGGCTCATCAAGACGTTGTACCCGTCAGCGAGGGAACGGAAAAAGATTGGGTGCACCCTGCTTTTGACGGTGTAAACGACGGTGAATTTATCTGGGGCAGAGGTGCTCTTGATATGAAAAATCATCTTATATGCCTTTTAGAAAGTGTTGAAACACTGCTTGAAGAGGGATATCAGCCAAAAAGAAGCGTGTATTTGTGCTTGGGTCATAATGAGGAAATTGTATCCGGCTCAAATAACGGCGCAAGAGAGCTTGCAAAAACTCTTGAAAGCCGTGGCGTTCGCCTTGACAGTGTTGTTGACGAGGGCGGAGCAATGCTTCCGGCTAAGGTTAAGGGCATACTTGACGCTAATTTGACAGGTATCGGTGTTGCTGAAAAAGGATATGCCGATTTTAAAATTACGGTTAAGGCTAAGGGAGGACATTCTTCTCAGCCGCCTAAGCATACGGCTCTCGGCATTCTCTCAAAAAAGGTTGAAGCGCTTGAAAATCATCAGTTTAAGGCGAGAATTTTGCCGTTTGTATATAATCTTTTTACACAGATAGGCAAAAGAACATCATATATCGGCAGAGTTGTATTTTGCAATCTTTGGCTTTTAAAGCCTGTTTTGCTTGCTATTATGAAAAAAATTCCGCCTGCCGCTTCACTTGTGCGCACAACAACGGCGGTTACAATGAGTTCTGCCTCACCGGCGGCAAACGTTCTTCCGCAAAAAGCAAGCGTTACGGTCAATTTCAGAATTATGCCCGGTGAAACAATAGAGGACGTAAGACGTCATATTGAAAAATATATGGGCGGTGAAAATGTTGAAATAGAATTTATCAAGGGCAAGGAACCGAGTATTGTTTCGCCTACCGATACAAGAGCCTTTAAAACACTTTCAACGCTTTCCGTTTCTCTTGATGAAAAAAATATCGTTGCGCCTTATCTCGTTATGGGCGGTACAGACGCATATAACTATGAAAACGTTTGTGAAAATATTTACCGTTTTGCTCCGTTTACGGTCGATACAGAGCTTTTGCTTACCACACATTCAACAAACGAGCGTATTCCTGTTGAGCAGCTTACTCAGGGCGTGGCATTTTTCAAGCGATATATAAGAATTATGACAAAGGAGTAATGATATGAATTTTAAAGAGGATTCTTTTATGGTGGCTATTGCTCTTTGCGTTGTTTTCTTTGTTGTGGCACAAGCACTTTTCTTTCTTGTGCGTGCAGTAAAAAGGGCTAAGGAACTTGGAATAGCAAATCAAACAATTAAGAATACAATCGTTTCGTCATCACTTTTCACTGTTGCGCCTGCCATAGGCATTGTGGCAACTGTTCTTACTTTGTCGGCAGGGCTTGGCTATGTATTGCCGTGGATAAGACTGACCGTAATAGGTAATATTTCTTATGAGGTCACGGCAGCCACCAATGCGGTTGAGGCTTTCGGTCTTGCGGGCGGAATATCACAGCCGATTGAAAACAAAGAAGTTTTTGCAACGGTTGCGTGGGTTATGACTCTCGGTTCAATTATGCCGCTTATCCTTGTTCCGATTTTTCTCAAAAAAGTGCAAAGTAAGATGAACAAGGCGGTATCTAAAAACAGCGCTCTTTCAAGCGTGCTTAGTGCGGCGGCATTTATCGGCCTTATTTCCGCTTTTGTTGCAAGGGCAATCGCAGGTAAGGGTGACGCTCATATTATAGGCGACGGTGCAGGAATATTGTCAATTACAGCATTGATTTCGTCTGTAATTTTGATGCTCATTATGCAAAAGCTTGCAGGTCTTGAAAAGTTAAAATGGCTTGAAAGCTTTGCAATGCCGTTTGCAATGATTGGCGCTATGGCAATTGTAATGATTATGGCGCAAATTTTGCCTGCCGATGTTGCATTTTTGGAATGGAGGGGATAGTATGAACGGCAAATATATTAATAAAACTCATACATACGGTAAAATTTGGATGTTGGTTACCCTCTGTTTGTTTATTAGTGTTCCGGCGCTTATATGTGTTCATCTCGGTGTATCTCCCAAAATCAATATGATTGCAAAGGGACTTTCGACCGTTGCGCTTGTATTTTATCCAACGGCAGTTCTTGAGGTGCTGACTTATTCTCCGCTTTTAGGTACAGGCGGCACTTATCTCGGTTTTGTTACAGGCAATATAACCAATTTGAAATTACCGGTTGCTTTAAGTGCAATGGAAAGTGCCGAAGTTGAGCCTTCAAGCGAGGAAGGTGAGGTTATATCGACAATTTCGATAGCCGTATCTTCCATTGTAACTACTCTTATTATTGCCGTTTGCGTGCTTGCGTTTTTCCCTATTTTGCATAATATAACCGATCCGGATTCTGTTTTTGCTCCTGCATTTCAACAAGTTACTCCTGCACTTTTCGGTTCTCTTTGCGCCTCGTATCTTGCAAAGCATTGGAAAATATCAATTCTTCCCATTGCCGTTTTGTCATTTATTTTGATTTTTAATGGCACGCTTGGAACCGGGGTTTTAATTCCTATCGGTGTAGTTGTATCTGTTTTAGGCGCATTTGTAATGTTTAAAAAAGGAATGGTAAAATAAAAATAAGACGTTAGAGTTTTTAGTTTCTCTAACGTCTTTTTCTTTTATCTTGCCAAATATATTTGATATATAATTGCAAAAATTTCTCTTGTGGCAAACGGCATATATCCGTTCCAAGGGGTTTTACTCGGATATCTAAGCGGCTTAAAGCCGTTTTGCTTTGCAAACTCACTTGCCCTGCATTCGTGAAAATCATTAGTAATAATTGTGATTTTCTTTGATTTTATTCCGTTTTTTTCAATAATTTCTTTTGAATATTTAAAGTTTTCTCTTGTTGAGGTAGATTTATCTTCAATCAAAAGTCTGCTTTTGTCTATTCCCATTTCGGTAAGGCAGTTAAACATACACTTTGCTTCGCTGATGTTTTCGCCGTTTCCCTGCCCACCGCTTAAAACTGCAATTGCATTTGGGTTTTCATTAAGATATTTATAAGCGGCATTAATTCTGCCTTTTAAAAATATTCCGGGTTTATCACCGTTTACAACGCAGCCTAAAACTATCGCAACGTCACTTTTTTCTTCGCTTTTAAAGCTACGGGACAAGACATTATGAAATGTGGTGCCGCCGATAATTATGCATATAAAAAGAACAAAAGATATTATTTTCAGTGCGATTTTGCCGACTTTTTTCTTATTTATATTTTTTATAAGCAAATTGATTTTATTGAAAAATATAATATAAATCAGCAGTATAAAATCAAAGCCCAAGCCTGCGATTATGCCTAAATTGTATTCGCCTACGGTGATAACAGGCCCTATATAAAGCAAAAATATTATTACAAAAAGAACAGATAACAGTATCCTGATGATTTTGTTTTTCATAAAAATACCCCTTTCTTATGATATCGTATCATATTTGAAAGGGGCATTTGTGAACTTAAAGTAAAATTAGTAGGAAAGGGAACTGTTACCGATAAATTCACGCTCAAATGCGTCGCTTGGTATCATTTTATCGTCAAGCGGCTCTACCTCATCAAGTGCATTAACAATGTCTTTAATATCACCGAATTTTTGCGAAAGAGTGCTTAAATCATTATAAAGATAATTTTTATACACGCAAGGCTCGTATTCAATAAATGTGTCTATGTTGAAATGCGACCTGTTTTTATACGGCATAATAAATTGGTTTTCGCCTCGTTGAACTTTTGGGAAAAGACGTATAGTTTCTTCGTATGTGCGCCCTCTGTAAAGCTTATCCCTAATCATTCTGCGGCAAAGCCTGATTTTGCACGGGTGCAGCTTATCACCGTTTGAATCGATAACCCTTGTTCTTACGCTTACGTAAATTCTGTTTGTTACATCATCGTTTTCGCCCATAATAACAGGGTTGAGAGCGTGTATTCCCTCAATTATAACGAATCCGCCGTTTCTTGAAAGCTTTGTGTTGCTCAGAGTTCTTGTATTCGTTAAAAAATCATAATTAGGCAAATAAATTTCGCCGCCGTTTAAAAGCGTATCAATATCTTTGTTTAGATATTCAGCGTCTACTCTGTCGGGTGCTTCAAGGTCAATTTTATTTAGCTTTTTAAGCGCACGCTCCTCATCGGTAAAGTTTTTAAAATATTTATCCATAGATATGTAGCAAACATCGGCACCGTTTTTTCTCAATGCCTTTGCAAGCTTAATTGCCGTTGTTGTTTTGCTGCTTCCTGACGGGCCGGATATTAAAATTATAGGTCTTGTGTCTTGAAGCGGTAAAATCCTTTTTGCACATTCGTCTATTTGGTTTAATATTTTATTTTCGCTCGACAGTAAAAAATCATCTGTGTTTTTTAGTTTTTCGTTTATTTTGCTTGTATATATTACCATAGTTTCACCGTCAGTCTTGTTTATATTTTTCGATTAAGGCTGTAATTTGGTCAGTCAGCTTGCCCAATTCCTTGTTAGGACATCCCCTCGAAGCTTCAATAACAGACATAAGATTTTGACCTGCAAGGTAAAGCCTGTCATAAACCGTATTATTGCGCTCAATTTTATGCAGCTTTTTGTCATAAAGCTTGCGAGGTCCGATATCAACCTGCCTTACAACGTCGCCAAGCTCAAAGCCATCGCCGGAGTAAGGTGCAAGAGCCGATATTTCAAGCTCGTTTTCAATCGATTTTGCAAATTCGTCGCAAACGGTATCGTGGCCGTGATTTACAAAAACAACCTTTGGCTTTTGCGGTATACTTGCAAGCCATGAAAGGAGCATATTTTTGTCTGCGTGGCCGCTTATGCCCTGCATTTTTTCAATATTTGCGTTGATTTGCACTTCCTCACCGAAAAGATTAACCTTATTGGCACCTTCAATAATCTTTCTGCCAAGTGTTCCCTCAGCTTGATATCCTACGAATAAAACAGTACATTCCTCTCGCCATAAATTATGCTTTAAATGGTGCCTGATTCGTCCTGCTTCGCACATTCCGCTTGCAGATAAGATGATTTTCGGTGTCGGGTCGTCGTTTATCATTCTTGATTCGTCGCTTGTTACGGCAAGCTTAAGATTGTCAAATTTAATAGGATTAATGCCGTTGTTGATAAGTTCAAGCGTGTCAGCGTCAAAATATCTTCTTAAATTTTTATCGTCATAAATTTCCGTTGCCTCAACAGCCAGCGGACTGTCCACCCAAACAGGGAAGTTTGCATGATTTTTAATAAGCCCCTTTTCTTTGATTATTCTTATTAAATAAAGAAGCTCCTGTGTTCTGCCGACTGCAAATGAAGGAATAACAACATTTCCGCCACGGTCAAGGGTGGATTGAATAATTCCTGTAAGCTGCAAAACATAATCGGGTCTGTCGCCGTGAAGCCTGTTGCCGTAGGTGGACTCGATAATGACGTAATCTGCCTTTTCTACGGGCGGTTTTTGAGGATTTTTTATAAGCGGTCGGTTGATATTTCCTATATCTCCGGAAAAAAGAATGGTTTTTGTAATTCCGTTTTCTGTCACTTTAATTTCTATTGACGCACTGCCCAAAAGATGACCTGCATCAATAAATTTAATTTCTATTCCGTCAAAAATTTGGTAGCTCTCGTCATATTCGCACGGAGTAAAATATTTAAGCGCATTTTGTACGTCTTGCGTGGTATAAAGCGGTTCAATCGGCTCTTTACCGCTTCGTTTGTTTTTTCTATTCTTCCATTCTGCCTCAAATTCCTGAATGTGCGCCGAGTCCATAAGCATAATTCGGCAAAGTCTGTCAGTCGCACTTGTTGTATAAATCGGCGCAGAAAAGCCATTAGCCGACACATAAGGAATATGACCTGAGTGGTCAATATGAGCATGGGTTAAAAGCATAGCGTCAATGTCATTCGGCGATACGGGAAGTTCAACATTTTCGTAAATGTTTTCACCCTGCTCCATACCGCAGTCAATCATTATTTTTTTGCCGCAGGCATAAAGAATGGTGCAAGAACCTGTTACCTCGTGTGCTGCGCCTACAAAATACAGTTTCATAAATTTACCCCCTTTTTCTAAAACTGTTTTAAAATTATATTGCTGTCATTTGGCTTAATATCGCTTATCTTAAATGAATTTAATATAAGCGCCGTTGCATTTTTCAGCTTTTTTTCATCATTTGAATAGAGTGTCATAACCGTATCGTTTTTGTTTATGCAATCACCTTTTTGACACTTGAAAAGTATTCCTGCCAGTGGGTCGATATTGTCCGTTTTCACATTTCTGCCTGCGCCCAAGATAACACAAACATTGCCGATTTTTTGAGCGTCGATTTTTGAAATATAGCCTTGCTTTTCCGCCTTAATTTCAGCTTTGTATTTATCAAATCCGAATTCATTTTCATCTTCAATATAACTTACGTCGCCGCCTTGAGATTTAACCATTTGCTTCAGCTTGTCAAGTGCCTTGCCTGAATTAATCATTTCTTTTGCAATGATTTCAGCCTCTTTTAAATCAATTTCTTTGGTAAGACTTATCATATTTGCAGCAAGTGCTATGCAAAGCTCGGTTAAATGCAAAATATTCTCGCCTTTAAGTATTTTTACCGCTTCCGCCACTTCTAAGCTGTTGCCGACTGCATAGCCTAAAGGTGAACTCATATCGGTGATAAGCGCTTTTACGTTTCTGTCGCAATGCCTGCCTATGCTTACCATTTCGCTTGCAAGGAGCGTTGCACTTTGAATATCTTTCATAAACGCACCTTCGCCGCATTTAACGTCAAGAACTATATTTTTAGCCCCTGCGGCAAGCTTTTTGCTCATAATTGACGATGCAATCAGCGGCATACAGTCAACCGTGGCGGTAACGTCCCTCAAAGCGTATAATTTTTTGTCACACGGCGCCATATTGCCTGTTTGACCTGCAACGACTAAGCCGATATCCCTTGCCTGTTTTTTGAAATTTTCAGGACTCATAGCGGTGCAAAAACCGTGGATGGCCTCAAGCTTGTCAATAGTTCCGCCCGTGAAGCCTAAGCCTCTGCCGCTCATTTTTGCAACAGTACAGCCTGCCGCTGCCGCAATCGGCGCAACAACAAGAGTAGTTTTGTCGCCCACTCCGCCGGAGGAATGTTTGTCAACAGTCGAGTTTTTAAATTCGCTTAAATCAAGCATATCGCCGCTTTTCGCCATTGCAAGTGTAAGTGCGGCAGTTTCCTCATTTGTCATTTTGTTAAAATATATTGCCATTGCAAGAGCCGATGCCTGATAATCTGGGATATCGCCGTTTGTATATTCTTTTACAAAAAAATCGATTTCCTCTTTTGTAAGCGCCAAGCCTTGCTTTTTATGCTCAATAATATCTGCCATTCGCATAATGTAACGCCTTCTTTATTTGTCTAATTTGAATGAATAGGGGAGAAGCTCGCCTAAAGTGAAACTCTTAATTTCTTTCCCGTTTTCTAATATAATCACAAAATCCTTGCCGCAAAATTCGCTCATAACCTGCCTGCAAGCACCGCAGGGAAAGCAAAAGTCATCGCTTGAACCTGAAATTGCGATTTTTTCAAATTCCTTTTCGCCCTCGCTTATTGCTTTGAAAAAAGCCACTCTCTCGGCGCATACAGTTAATGGATATGATGAATTTTCAATATTTGCACCTACATATATTTTGCCGTCTTTGGTTAAAAGAGCCGCACCGACTTTAAATTTTGAATAAGGGGAATAGCTTTTTTGCTTTGCATTTTCTGCAAGATACATTAATTCTCTGTTTTCCATATTCTTACCCTTTTACTTTATTAAATCTATTACATTTTCGCCTTCAAGCTGTTCGTTAATGCCGAAAAGTGAAAGTGCCGTGTTGCAAACAACGCCGAAGCCGTCAACGGTTTTTAAATTTATGTTTTTGAGCGATTTTGAATATATGATAAGCGGCACATATTCCCTTGTGTGGTCCGTTCCTTTATATCCGGGGTCACAGCCGTGGTCTGCCGTAATCATTAAAAAGTCATCATCATTAAGATTTGCGCAAAGCTCAGGTAAGCATTCGTCAAATTCGCTTATGGCTCTTGCGTAGCCGTCAATATCTCTTCTGTGGCCGTAAAGCATATCGCAGTCAACAAGATTTGTATAGCAAAGACCGTTGAAATCTCTTTTTGAAATTTCAAGTGTTTTTGCAATGCCTTGCGTATTCCCCGTTGTGAAATAATGCTCGCTCATTCCTCTGTGCGCAAAAATGTCGTAAATCTTGCCCACTGCAATGGTATCCTTGCCGTGCCTTTTCAGTACGTCAAGCAGCGTGTCGCCGGGTGGTTCGAGTGAAAAATCATGACGTCTCGCAGTTCTGATAAAATTGCCGTTTTCATCCTTGATAAACGGCCGTGCAATAACTCTGCCTACTGCGTATTTGCCAACGAGTATTTTTCTTGCGATTTTGCAATAATTATATAATTCCTCATCGCTTACTATATCCTCGCAAGCCGCAATTTGAAATACACTGTCAGCCGAGGTGTAAACAATTAAAGCGCCTGTTTTGATATGCTCGTCGCCATAATCCTTGATTACTTGAGTGCCGGAATACGGCTTGTTTACAATAACTTTTCTGCCACATTGCTTTTCAAATTCATCAATAACCTCACTCGGAAAGCCGTTTGGAAATGTAGGCAACGCCTTTTTTGAAACTATACCCGCCATTTCCCAATGGCCTGTTGTGGTGTCCTTGCCGATTGAAAGTTCTCTAAGCCTGCCGTATGATGCGTTGTGCTTTTCCAAACTGTCAAGCCCAACTCCGTCAATAGCAAGAAGCCCCATTTTTTTCATATTCGGCGTGTTAAAATAAACGGATTTTGATATTGTTTTTATAGTGCTTGCGCCTTCGTCGCCAAAAGCCGTTGCGTCGGGAGCAGCACCTACGCCAAAAGAGTCAAGTACAACTATAAAACCACGCATTGTTATCCCTCTTTCATAATTTTAACAAGTCTGCTTGTGCCAAGCCTGTCAGCGCCTAATGAAATAAACTTTTCACCGTCGCTAAATGATTTTATTCCGCCTGCCGCCTTTATTTTTTTGCCGTTAATATGCTCTTTCATAAGCTTTATATCATCAAAGGTTGCGCCTGATGTGGAAAATCCCGTTGATGTTTTGATGAAATCCGCATTCGATTGTGAAACTATTTCGCACATTTTGATTTTTTCGTCGTCGCTTAATAAACAGGTTTCAATAATCACTTTTAAAAGCCTGCCGTCGCACGCTTTTTTAATTTCATTTATTTCATTTAGCAATTCATCATATTTTTTGTCCTTTAAAAAACCGATGTTAATTACCATATCAATCTCGTCTGCGCCGTTTTTAACGGCATCGCTTGCTTCAAAGCATTTGACTTTGGTTGTGTTATATCCGTTTGGAAAGCCTATAACTGTGCATATTTTTATTTTATCGCCGGTATAAGCCTTTGCCGCTTTGACAAATGACGGCGGAATACAAACGCTTGCACAGCCGTATTTTATGCCGTCAATGCAAATTTGCTTTATTTCCTCCCACGTTGCGCCTTGCGCCAATAAGGTGTGGTCAACGTACGATAATATTTCATTTTTATTCATCGGTATAACTCCTTTTTTTCGATTTTACGTAAAATTTTCCTAACTTAATTATATCACTTTGCCCTCTCATTTCAATAACTAAAAATAAACATTTCCTTAACTTTTCGACATATAAATAAAATTGACATAAGCATTTTATTACAAAATCAGCGTATTGTTGCAAATAAGCTTAAAATATGTTAAAATTAATAAGTATGTAATTTTATATTTTTAATATAGATTTCATTTGGAGGTAAAAATGGGTATATCTGAAAAAATACAAAGAATTATAAAAAAAATACTCAAATATATTTCTCGTATGTTTTCCAAAACGCCGAAAAGAAAGTTTTATTTCGGTATGTTTTATAAGCACTGCAAGGTTAAGGATAATGTCATTTTGGTTGAGTCGTTTCACGGTTCAAATATTTCTGACTCTACCCTTGCGCTTGTTCGCCAAATTCTTAAATCCTACCCCGGAAAATACAAAATATATTATGGCACGGAAAATAAGAAAAAGCACGCCGAGTTTATAAAAGAAATCGGGCTTGACGTTAAGCTTATTGACGTAACGACATTTAAGTATACAAAAATTCTTGCAAGCGCAAAGTATCTTATCAATAACAGCTCATTTCCGGTTTATTTCGTTAAAAAGCCGGAGCAGGTTTATATTCAAACTTGGCACGGCACTCCGCTTAAAACGCTCGGCAAAAAAATGCGCCTCGGCATTGAGTCAATGTATAATGTTCAGCATAATTTTTTGCAGGCTGACTATATAACTTTCCCCAACGATTTCACCCGTGATGTTATGATGGAGGATTATAACCTTAACGACCTTTATACAGGCAAAGTTGTTATGGCGGGCTATCCGAGAAATGAAATATTCTTTAAAAAAGAAGAGGGAGAGGCACTTAAAGCAGAACTTGGCTTAGCGGGAAAGACCGTTTATGCTTATATGCCGACTTGGAGAGGCACAAGCAACCACGATATCAACACCGCTTCGTATGAAAGCAAGGTTAAGGAAATATTTAAGGTTATTGATAATAAGCTTAGTGATGACCAAGTTTTCTTTGTCAATTTCCATCCGATTTTGAAGGATTCAATTTCGCTTAGCAATTATAAGCATATCAAGCCTTTCCCAAAGGGTGTTGATAACTATAGCTTTTTGAATTGCGCAGATGCACTTGTTACAGACTATTCATCTGTATTTTTCGATTATTCAATCACTCAAAAGCCGATTATCCTCTTTATGTATGATTATGATGAATATATGCACGACAGAGGAATGTATTTGGACGTTGCAACGCTTCCTTTCCGTAAGATTTATGATGAAAAAGAGCTTGCAAGGGTGCTTAGTGATGAAAGCTTTATGAGCGATTCGTATACCGATACCGAATATTTCAAAACGTTCTTTAAGTATGACGCTCCGGATATAAGCCAAAGGCTTCTTGACCTTTTGTTTACGGGTGAGAGTGACAGCCTTGAAATTAAGGACTATTCCTTTAATAAGGAAAAAAGGTACGAGGTTATTCACCCTGAAATTGTTAAGGAATATGCTCATCTTAATTCAATTTCAAAAATTGCAAAAGACGATACAATTGTTTGCTTTGAAAAGAAATGGTTTAAGGGTGAGGTCGGTCCTGCGCTTTATGATAATTTCAACGATATGTTCAAATATGTTGTTATCACAATGACAACTCCGAGAACGTATATTGAGGACGCACTGTGCCATTTAGGCGTTAAAAAAGTTAAGGATGCTGTTCATAAAAGAGAAATTCAGCGTACATTCCCTAATCTTAACATTGACCCTAAGTTTATTACAGATATCAGCGCATTTGATGAAAATTGCTTTGTTGACGAGCGTGATATTGTTCACCTAAATACAAAAAATGTTGCAAACGGCAACAAAAAAATTGCTGTATCTCTTAATGCCAAGGGGTATGAATTTGAGCAAATAGCAGTTTTAAACAATAAGCGTGTTATTCAAAAAACACTTCCTTTGACTGAGGAAAACAGGCAAACAAAGAGTTTTGAAATTCCGCTTGATATTCTTATTGAAAAACTCGTTGTTTACAATAAGCAAAGATATAATGTCGGTATTATTGCATTTGATAAGAAAAAGGGCAGAAAATGCATAGTTATGCCGTCAATTAAAAAGGCAAAAGACGGCGATATTTCCAAAAGATTTTGCGAACCGCTTTTTGCAACGTATACTCTTCCGAAATCTTATTTTGATACGGACCTTAAAAAGCTTGTTGACGCTAACAGTGAGCGTACAAGAAAAATGCTCAAGCTTTATGATTTAACGCCTACTGCTTATGAACTTGCGACAAGTCCGTTTTATAATGATAAAAGAGAGTTCACCCTTTATTTTGGCAAAAAAGATGATGCACTTGAAGCAATTTATCCGCCGTGTAAGCTTACTTCTCTTAAAACAAAGGGCAATCGCCTTGAACTTGCGTTCAATATTCCGAACGACCAAAACGCCAAGTTTGACGGTCTTGTTCTTAAATACAGGAGCGTTATTGAGGATATTCAAATTCCGTTTGATTGTGAGCTTGAAAAGAAAGAGGGCTTTACAAGGGTAAATGCAACTCTCGAATTTAAGGGTGATATGCCGCTCAAGGAAATATTCTGGGATGTAAGGGCCGTAGTTGAAAAATACGGCGCAAAGCAATATGTTAAGCTCGGTTATAACGGCTATGCGATTAAGCAAAAGCTTTATTTTTCAAATGTTCAGTGTGATGTTGACGATAAGCATATAATTTTCCCTTATTTTACCAAAAAAGGTATTATTAATTTCTGCTTTAGGGAAAGAAGCGAATACGATACTGCAGAGGTTAAGCGCAAGGAAGTTTTGGCATATATTCTTTATATTCTCTCAGGTCTTTTCCTAAGCCGTAAAAATATTTGGATTGTTTATGAAAAATTCTGCAAAATGGCGCAGGATAACGGCTATTATTTCTTCAAGTATTGTATGGAAAATCTTGATGAAAAAGAGAAAAAGAATATCTATTATGTAATTGATAAGCGCACAGACGAATATAAAAATGTTGAAAAATACGGCAAGCACGTAATTGATTTTATGAGTGTTAAGCATATGCTTTACATTATGTCAATGTCAATTTGTATTTCGAGCGACTCAAAATCTCATCTTTACGCCTGGAGAACTAAGCCGAGCCTTGTTAAGCGTGCAATAGGAAAGAAAAAGGAACTCTTCCTCCAGCACGGCGTAACTGCTCTTAAGCAGGTTCATCAGCTTTTCGGCAAAAAGGGTACAAGTTCAATGGAATACTTTGTCACAACAGGCAGGGTTGAGCAGGAAATTGCAATTAACGAGCTTGGCTATAATGAAAAGACTGCGCCTATCACGGGCTTTGCACGTTGGGATGTTCTTGAGGATAAGCAAAGCGATAAGGAAAAGTTTATTCTTCTTATGCCTACTTGGCGTTCTTGGCTTGAAGAAGTCAGCGATAATCAATTCCTTGTCAGTGATTATTATAAGAAGTATTCATCTCTTCTTCAAAGTCCACGTCTTAACCAAATTCTTAAAGATACAAATACTCGCCTTGTTTTCTATATCCATCCTAAATTTGCAGGATATATTGATAATTTCAAGGCTGCTGTCAGCAATAGGGTAACGTATATTCCTTTTGGCAAAATCCCTCTTAATGAGCTTATGATGCGCTGCTCGATGCTTATTACGGACTATTCAAGCGTTTGCTGGGATGTTTATTATATGGACAAGCCTGTGCTTTTCTATCAGTTTGACTATGATATGTATAATCAGGCTCACGGCTCATATATCAATATGGAAAACGACCTTTTCGGCAACCGTTCCACTACTGAGGATGCACTGTTAAACGATGTTGAATATTTCGCAAATAACGGTTTTGTTGAAAATGAAAAGGACCGCCTTGCCGCTCCTAAATACTTTGAATACCGTGATAATAACAATTCAAAGAGAATATATGATTTCTTAAAGAATAACGGATTTTAATTAAATGGGCTGTCTCACTTTTGTGAGACAGCCCATTAATTTATGATATTTATTTTTGTTGTTTTAGCTTATTTATCATTCTTGATTTTGCCTACTCTTAAAGCTCTGAGTGAATTTGCAATTGCAATAAGGCAAACGCCTACGTCGCCGAATACCGCAAGCCACATTGCATTTTCGTTAAATATACCTATCGCACAGCCGATAATGATTAAGAGTTTTACGGCTATTGCAAAAATGATATTTTCATAAACTATACGAATTGTTTTCTTTGCGGCTTTTTTGCCGATTGCAAGCTTTGAAAGTGAGTCGCCCATAATAACCATATCTGCCGCTTCAACTGCTATGTCAGAGCCGGCACCGCCCATAGCTACACCAACGTCAGCCTGCGACAAAACAGGTGCGTCGTTAATTCCGTCGCCTGTGTAAACAACGGTTTTGCCGCTTTTTTGAAGCTCACTTACTATATTTGCTTTTTCGTCAGGCATAAGACGGGAGTAGACCGTGTCAATATCAGCCTTTTTGGCGATATCTTTGGCAATTACTTCCTTGTCGCCCGTCATCATAATTGTTTCTTTAATTCCGAGTTTTCTAAGGTTTTTAAGTGCGTCCTTGCTGTCCTGCTTAATGATATCGGCAAATACAATATCACCCATAAAGCCTTTTTCACTGCAACAATAAATTGCCGTTCCTATAACGCTTGTTTCCTTAAAATCATCGCAGTGCTCACGCATAAGCTTTTCATTTCCGACGAAGTATTTAACTCCGTCAACTACTGCCGAAACACCGAGCCCTGCATAAGTTTTTGAATCTTTGACCTCACATTCGTCTGCATAGTGACCGAATGCAACATTAATGCTTTTTGCAATAGGGTGGGTGGAATATCTTTCGCAAGCGGCAATAATTTTTAAAAGCTCTCTGTGCTTGTTATCCTTGCAGTGGCAATGGTTGTGTTCACAGGTTACAAATTCAAATTTGCCGTTTGTGAGAGTGCCTGTTTTGTCAAATACACCTGTGTCCGCTTTCGCAAGTGCTTCAAGATAGTTTCCGCCTTTGACAAGTATTCCCTCACGAGAGCATGCGCCTATTCCCGCAAAAAAGCTTAACGGAATTGAAATGACAAGTGCGCAAGGGCAGGAAACAACGAGTGCCGAAAGACCTCTGTAAAGCCATTCGTGCCATTGACCGCCGAAGAAAAGGGGAGGCACAACCATAATAAGCACGGCAATTAAGCATACAATCGGAGTATAAATTCTTGCAAATCGGGTGATGAATTTTTGAGCGTGGCTCTTTTTATCCTGCGATTTTTCAAGCATATCAAGTATTCTTGAAACTGTCGAATCCTTATATTCCTTTTCAGCCTTAACCGTTACCGTGCCGTCAAGGCTTACCGAGCCTGCAAGCACGCTGTCGCCGACTGTTTTGGTAATCGGAATTGTTTCGCCCGTGAGCGATTTCATATCAAATTGCGACGTACCCTCGCTTATTATGCCGTCAATATCAAGCTTTTCGCCTGGGCGGATAATCATTAAGTCGCCGACTTTAACCTCGTCCGGCTTAACTGTTTGCTCCTTGCCGTCGACTAAAATATTGACCTCCTCCGTCTTGGCTTCAAGCATATTTTTAATCGACTTTCTGCTTTTTTCAAGTGCAAGGCCTTGCAAATATTCGCCTATGGTAAAGAGGAATACTACCATACAGCCTTCGCTGTATTCTCCGACAGCGAATGCCCCGATTGAAGCAATGGTCATAAGTAGGTTTTCGTTAAAAATATCCTTGTGCATTACACCTTCAACAGCTTCTTTGATTATGTCAAAGCCTACTATTAAGTATGAAAGCATAAAACATACAAGATATGTGAATTTAGGTAAATCAACAATACCTCTTTCGGCAATTTCATTTAATATGTAGCCGGCAACGAGAAAGAATCCGCCGCCGATTAATTTGAATAAAAATTGACCTTTGTTTATATCCTCATGTGAATGTTCACAGCCGCAGCCGTGGTCGTGACAGCATTCGCCATTTGTGTGTTCGTGAATGTGAGCCATATTTGCACCTCTTTTTTATTTAATAATACATAATATAATTTAATAAGTTGTAATTGTCAACTGTTTATTTTCGTCAACGCTTGCAACGGCAATATCATTGAGCGAAATATCTCTGTTTGCAATCATTTTTTTAAGCTCATTTTTTCCGATAGGGGATTTTTCAATTTCTTTTTCGAGTAATTGCCCGTCTAATATGACATCATAAGAAAGACCTTCTCTTATAGGAGCAAAGTTGAAATCCTTTGGGTTAAGCGGTCTTTTAAGCGGAGTCGGCATAAAACTGATGTTTCCCGTGGTTTCCATAATTGCACAGTCGATATCTGCAAGCGAAAAATATCCGCTCGCTCTCGCACTTGCAATTAAATCGTCAATGTCAAGCTTTGCTTTTTTCATATTTTTCTTAATTATTTTGCCCTTTTGCATTATGATAATCGCTTCGCCCGAAATAAAGTGCCTTGCCTTAATGCTCTTTTGCGTAATAACCGACAGTAAAACACCTATAACCGCCCAAACTGCCATTGCCGTTATGCCCTTCCACCATTCAAGGTCAATGTTTGTTGACATTTCTGCTGCAATCGAGCCTATGGTAATTCCTATAACATAGTCAAAAAAGCTCATCTCGCTTATCTGCCTGAAGCCCATTAATTTAGTTAATAAAAATAATACAGCCATTGCAACAAAGGATAATATAATTATTTGAAAAAATTCCATAATATCACCGTTACTATTTTGTGCATTATTTTTGAATTTATATATAAAAAAATGCAGGCAGATAATAAATCCGCCTGCAAAAAAATAACAAAAATTTTATTTAATAATTGTTCCTGTTGTGTTAGGAGCCATACCTGCGGCATTTGCCTCGTCAGTATCAATGTGCATTGCAAGAGCATAAGAATCCGATACTCTTACTACAACGTCGCCGAATGTAAGATTTCTTTCGTTTGATGTAGGGATGGTAACTGAAACGATTTGACCGTTTGTAAGTCCCATTTTTTCAGCGTCTGCTGTTGTTGCGTGGATGTGCCTTTTAGCGGCAATAACACCCTTTGTAATTTCGATTTCACCTGCAGGGCCTACAAGCTTGCAGCTTCCTGAGCCTTCAAGGTCGCCACTCTCTCTTACAGGAGCAGTAACGCCGATTGAACGAGCGTCTGTGAGGGATAACTCAACCTGAGTTTCCTTTCTGCAAGGACCGAGGATTGAAACAGCAGGAAATTCGCTCTTAGCACCTACAACTCTTACTCTTTCGTTGCTTGCGAACTGACCCGGCTGAGAAAGTTCCTTTTTAACGGTAAGCTCATATCCCTTGCCGAAAAGTGTTTCCAAATCTTCCTTTGAAAGGTGAACGTGTCTTGCTGAAATTTCAACTAAAACTTTGTTTTCCATATGTAAATCTCCTTAAATCATACACACACATAAAGTGCATTTTAATCTCTTATATTTTATACCTATTTTGATTGTATTTCAACCATAAATTTGATATAATAGCGTTGGTGATGAAAAATGACATTAGACGAACTTGAAATTAAATGTAAAAATTGCACAAAATGTGACTTGTGCGAGGGCAGAACAAACCTTGTTTTCGGCGTTGGCAAAAAAGATGCGGATATTATGCTTATAGGTGAGGGACCCGGTGAAAACGAGGATTTGCAGGGTCAACCTTTTGTCGGAAGAAGCGGTCAGCTCCTTGATAAATTTCTTGCAAGCGTTGACCTTTCAAGAGATAAAAACGTATATATCGCAAATATGGTTAAATGTCGTCCGCCAAAAAACCGTGACCCTAAGCCTGAGGAGCAGGATATGTGCATTAATTGGCTCAGGGAGCAGTTTAAGATTATTAAGCCTAAAATTATTGTTTGCGTAGGTCGAATTTCGGCTCAAAAGCTTATTGATAAGAACTTCAAGGTTACTCAGCAACACGGAGAATTTATTGATAAAAACGGTACTCTTTTTATGGGAACGTATCACCCTGCCGCTATTTTAAGAAATCCTAATAATAAGGAAGCGGCATTCAGCGATTGGCTTGCGTTAAGAGATAAAATTAATGAATTAGGTATTGAAATATAATATAAAAAGATGGTTGCGTAAAATACGTAGCCATCTTTTCTTTTGCTTATTATTTTAATATTTCGTCTGCAAGTGATTTGAGAGCATCAATGTCATTTTCTTTTAATGTTGTTTTGATTGTAACCGTATTATCGATTAAATCAATGTTTTTCATTGTTTCAAACTCTGATTTCATAGCTTTAACGGCACTCGGTGCCCATGATGCGTTTTCAACAAGGGCAACTCTTCTGTTTTGATAAAGCTTTGTTTTTAAACGGTGAATAAAATCAGCCATAGGGGTGAATACTCCTCCGTCATAGCTTGGCGCCATACATAAAAGCGTGCTGTATCTGAATGCGTCCTCTACATTTTCTGCTATATCGCTTCTTGAAAGGTCGGAGATTGCAACTTTTGCGCCCTTTTCTTCAAGAATTTCTTTCATTTTGCGAGCCGCTTCGGCTGTGTTGCCGTGCATTGATGCATAGGCGATAAATACACCTTCATCCTCAGGCTCATAAGATGACCAAATTGTATAAAGCCTTAAAACCTCAGGAATTTCATCGGATAAAATCGGGCCGTGAAGCGGATAAATTGTCTTAATATCAAGTTTTCCTGCTTTTTTCAAAACATTAGATACAGGTAAGCCGTATTTGCCGACAATATTGAAATAATATTTTCTTGCCTCGCAGCTCCAATCTTCATCAACGTCAAGTGCACCGAATTTTCCGAATGCGTCAGCTGAGAAAAGGGCTTTTTCGCTTTCCTCATAAGTTATCATAACCTCAGGCCAATGAACCATAGGTGCAAGAATGAATTTAAGCGTATGGCTTCCGAGCGACAGCTCGTCGCCCTCCTTGACTGCCATAACATTTTCAGCCTCAATATCAAACTGCTCAAGCATTGCCTTTGCCTTAGCCGTGCAAACAAGGGTAAGGTGCGGATACATTTTTAAAAGAGTATTGATATTTCCCGAATGGTCAGGCTCCAAATGCTGGACTACGAGATATTCAGGCTCTCTGCCGTCAAGCGCTTTTTTAAGATTTTCAAGCCACTTGTCTGTAACAATCTTGTCAACTGTGTCCATAATTGCGATTTTTTCATCGTCAATAACGTATGAATTGTAAGCCATTCCGTTTGGAATTGAATATTGCCCCTCAAATAAATCAAGGTCGTGCGTGCTCGCACCGATATATTTAATGCTTTCAGCCATAATGTAACACTCCTTAAATTTAGTGATTAAAATTATACCATAATTAAAAGAAATGTTCAATACGGCTTAATCATCGTATGAATTATTTATAATTGTTTTGCCGTTTGGAAATTCAATTTCGTACTGCTCATTGTCTGTTTCTACAGAGCCGATTTCTTCATCGCTTAGGTCAATACTTACGTTGGTGTAGTAGATGTATTTAACTCCGTTTTTGTCTGTTGCACTTATTTCAAAATCAACGCTCGTCAAGATTAATTCGTAATCAATCTTTGCCTTTAAATAGCCTAAAAATACGGTGTTATCGGCAACACGGCAATCTTTTTCATAAAGCACCTTGTCTTTATTCTTGCTTGAATAAATTTTTAAATGCGCTTTTTCGAGTTCTTGCTTTGAGTTTAAATTGAACTTTACATTATTGCTATCCTCTGCCTTAAATTGCAAATATGTATTTTCATAAGTGACGGTTGAAATGTAATTGTCAACATTAAAGTATTCAGATGCATAATCAGGTGTTAAATCAATAGTTGACGTGTTGCTGTCGTCCTTTGCCAAAAGGGTATAGTTGCCCTTTATTGTTGCGTCAAGCTGAGTTTCAAGAACGAATTTGCCGCCCTTGCGCTCAAATTCAAGCTCCTTTGTTTTATTATCATCTTGCGGCACTTCAAGCGTAACCTTTAATGAATTGCTGTATGTTTCAGGTGCATAGGTGAAGCAAACGTTTGCAAGCCACGGCTTATCCTTATCAAAGCTTAAAACTTCATAACTTGCATCGTCTGACATATCGTGGGTGTTGCCGGGGCTATCGTCGGAATCGTCTTGTATAATTTGCGGTGATTGAACATTATTAATTTGCGATTTCAAATTATCAATTTGGTTATTTATACTAATCATAAAGAATATTATAACCGTCAAAGCGACACAGAAAATTACAGCGCAGGTTTTTAGATTTTTATATAATTCCTTGATTTTTTTAGAGCTTTGCATATTTTCAAGTGTGATAAGCTCGTTTATATATTCCTTTGTATAATCATCTATATTATCATTATTATTCTTGTCATTACTGAAACCTAAAAGTTCATCCATAGTAACGCCAAAATATTCTGCAAGTGCATTAAGCTTTTTAAAATCCGGCATTGCCGTGCCGTTTTCCCATTTTGATACCGTTTGACGGGAAACGTTCATAGCCTCGGCAAGAGCCTCTTGCTTAATGTCCTTTGCTTTTCTTAATCTTCTTAAATTTTCGCTGAAATTCATAAAGAGCACCTCCTTGGTTGATTTCTGTAATCATTTTACCAAAGAAGTGCCCTTTGTTCAACTTATTTTAGGTTTTCAAAATGTAAACTTGAAGTTTACATTTTGATGTCGCAGACTCCGTATCGCTTAAAATGAGCCGATATTTAACGGACAATAGCGATTGCTTATTCGCAAATCAAAAGACCGTAGCCTTTTTCTCTTTTATAAATAATCTTTGTTTCACCGTCAAGACCGAGATAAACGAAAAAGCTGTGACCGAGCATTTCCATTTGAACGATAGCCTCGTCGTCTGTCATCATATTAGGTGAAATGGATTTTCTTCTTTTGATATCAACGCTTGATGAGTCGAATTGGTCAAAATCATGCATGGTTACATCGTCAAGCGGAGCAACCGCCTTTGCAATTTCGTCAATGCCGCCCTTTCTCTTTTTGTCAACGAGGAAGGTTTTGAGTTTTCTCAGCTTTCTCTTGAGGTCGTCAACCGCCATATCAACAACAGGCTCAATTCGGTCTGCTCTTGCTTCGCCTCTGATGAACGAACCTACGTTTACTACTGTTATATCGCACTTATAGCCGTCCTTTTTCTTGGCAAGTGTTACGTCAAATTCTGCTGATTCGGGGAGCATTTTTTCAATTCTTTTAAGCTCCTTTTCAATTCCGTCTTTTGTACCTTGCTTGAGTTCAAATCCTCTTGCTGTAATGTTAATCATAAATAATACCTCCTGTGTTTAACCTAAGGGTATATGTTAAACTTTGATAAAAAAGAATAACCTATCCCTTATCTTAATTATACACCTAAATATTAATAAATTGTAGTATTTACATTAAATTATTTTTTTGATATAATTAATATGTATGCAGTTTTTGTAATTAGGGGATATAAGCTATGTATAAGAAAAAGAGAAATGATATAGATAAGCTTAAAACACTTTTCTTCGGCAAGGATTTAAGAGTTAGCGAGGGTGAGCCTTATAAAGAGGTCAGAAAATACGATTTTTCAAGCTATTATCCTGAGGAAAAATATATTAGAAAGCAGGGTAAACCGAGGAAAAATGTTGTAGATATCAGGGAATACGGCGCAGATACGCAAAATTCAAACAACGCCCCGTTCATTAACAAGGCAATTGAAAAGGCGAGTGAAATCGGCGGTGTTGTGCTTGTTGACGGCGGAGATTATGTGAGCGAAACGGTTACTCTTTTGTCAAATGTCACTCTTTTTATCACTAAAAATTCCTCTTTAATTTCAAACGAAACAGGCAAGGGTTACGAAGAAAAAAAGGCTATTTTGTATGCCGAGGGGTGTGAGAATATTGCACTTAAAGGCGGCGGAAAAATAAAGGGAAACGGCCATCTTTTCGGCTTAAAACCTGTTGCAAGTGAAAATAATACCACCCCGCCTAAATATATTGACGTTATTGAAATGAGGCAGGACTACAGAAGTCAGCTTCGCTTTGCCCACCCAAGCAAATACGGCGGCCCTATTTATTTTAAAAATTGCAAAAATATAACAGTTGATAATTTTATTATTGAAAACAGCGCTTATTGGACCTTTAAAATTTCAAATTGCGAAAATGTTGATATCAAAAATCTTGTTATAAATAATAATAGAAATGTTGCAAATGCAGACGGAATTGACCTTGCAGGCACAAGCAATGTAAATATCAGCCATTGCTTTATTTCTACCGCAGACGACGGAATTGTAATTAAAAATGCAAGCTGGCTCGGTAATACGAAAAGTATGAAAAATATAAATATAAGTGACTGCGAAATAATCAGCAGAACTAATGCAATTAAGGTCGGAACGGAAACTACCTATGATATTTCCGATATTTCAATCAGCGACTGCAAACTCTTTATGACCGACCTTTACCCCGGCAGCGTTTCCGGCATTTCTCTTGAAGCGTGCGACGGAACGGTGCTCAGTAATGTAAATATTAATAATATTACTATGGAGCGTTGCACCTGCCCGATATTTATTCGCCTTGCAAACAGAAACCGTGCCGCTTCGGTCAACAGCCAAAGTGCAAATGCTATTGAATTCGGCGCAAAGGGCAAAGGTAAGGCCGATTCTAACGCTTTAAGGTTTAATATGCTCAGTGAAATTAAGGATATTAACATTTCAAATGTAACGGCAACAGGTGTTGAAATTCCTATAATTATTGCAGGCTATAAGCAATTCGGAATTACAAAAAGACTTGAAAATATTACACTTAAAAATATTTTTCTTGATTATTACACTTGCGAGGAAACTGTTGACAGGCGCCGCTTCATTCCTGAGTATGCAAAAACGTATCCTGAGGGCTGGAGGTTTAGAAATCTTCCGTCCTATGCCCTTTGGAGCAGGCATACAAAGAATTTGAAACTCGAAAATTTCAAGTGCAACCACGTTTTGTCAACATGGAAAAAAGATATAATTCAAATAGACAATAAATAAAAAAGCACCGTGCAGATTTAATCATTTTGTACGGTTGGTATGGTGCTCAAAGACTTCGAGAAAGTGAGATAAATTACGTATTTTGCGAATGGGTGCTGTACGTGTGTACTGCCCCTGAGCAAAAGACGAAAAGCGCCAAAAAACGGCAAGGACTCGATGTCCTTGCCGTTTTTCTAATCCATCCGAGCGCAACAAGTTGCACCCACCTCCCTTTGCAAGGGGGGCAAAAAGGTTTATTTTAATCTATTTGGCGCGGTTTAGCCGCTTTATCAAAGTCTATTCCTCTGCAGTTGGGTACTTTAAGTCTTCTTTAGTCCAATCTTTAATTATTTCAAGAAATGCCTTTGCTTCCTCCTTAGCTTGAGGAAGATTGTGGTCAAGGCAGTTGCCGCATTCCTTAGGTGACGCACCCGGAATAACGCCCCAATAATCTGCGATAAATTGAAATGCCTCTTTAATAAGATTTATTGAATAATTATCGCTTAGGCTTCTCGTAAGAAAATAAAATCCTGTTCTGCAGCCCATAGGTCCGAAATAAATAATATTGTCGCCAAATTCGGTATTTCTTACATAAGTTGCAAAAAGATGCTCAATTGTGTGCATAGCGGCATTGGTCATAACAGGCTCTCTGTTGGGCTTGCGCATACGGATATCATAAGTTGTGATATCATCGTCGATTCTGCTGATATAAATACCTTTTTTAAGTATATTATGGTCTATTTGAAAGCTTGGAATAGTTTTCATTTTACTTCAACTCCTGTTAAAAATGATTTGTTTTGCGTGATTTTATATGTGTCCTCTCCTGCAAAAAACTTGTTAATCATATCGATTGCATCAAATTTTGCAAATTCAAATAAATCCTCAAAGCTGTCATTTCTTTTCAGCTTGTCATAAGGCGAGGTCCACGTCTTTCGCTCTATATTACCATATTTTTTCGCTTTTTCCAAGTCTTTTGGCCTCATCAATGCACTAAATTTAAAATTATTCAAAAAAGGAGCGGCTATGCCGTCAATAATTTTGACGAGATTTTCCTTTTTACCGCTTTTGTCGGTTGTAAGCTTTTGAATATATTTCAAATCTTTTATCGCAGTTTTTACATCATTTGGCGTCACTTGTTTATTTGTAACATTGCTTGTAACATAACTTATCATTTTTGCAAGCTCGTCAAGCTCTGCCTCGTTAAAAATAATTGTTCCCTCGGTATCAAAAAGGTAAGCGTTTTCTGCTTTTAACCTTTTAGTCAAAAGGTAAGTGTCCATTGAAAACTCAATCGTATTGTGCGCCGTGTGGCTGTTGAGGTGCGGATATTTTTCAACCATTTTGTTTTGAAGCGCATATACATACGGGTGACAGCTTCGATCGAGTGCATAGTGGAGTATAAACCCTGCGGCATAAGATTTTGCAATATCTTTGCTTTCTGACAAATTGATGTATTCCCTCATTTTGTCAAGTATATCGCTCGGCTTTGCTCTGTGCAGGAGCGAACCGATTTTTCTCATTGATTTTCCTATCATCCACGGCATAACCCTGTGGTCAAAAAATATGTCCGGCCCCTGCGTGCCGATAAAAAGCGCCGCATCATTTAATTTAAATTCAACGCAGTTTTCAATTTCTTCTTTTAATTCTTTTGCAAAAATATAATGTGTGGAATATGCCGGCATTAAATCAGTCCTTTAAAATCGTCGGGGAAGTCGCTGTCAACCGTGATTTTTTCATTAGTAATCGGGTGAGTGAAATAAATTGTTTTGCAATGAAGCGCTTGCCTGTTAATCTCAGTGCAGTCGCCGCCGTAAAGCGTGTCACCCAAAAGGGGAGAACCGAGATGGGCAAAATGCACTCTTATTTGATGAGTTCGTCCCGTTTCAAGGTTTAGCCTTAAAAGCGTGTTTTTACCGTCGGTTTTAATTGCCGTGTAGTGGGTAATCGCTCTTTCGCCGTCGTCAAAAACGCCACGCTCAATAATGCTTTCCCTTACTCGCCTAATAGGCAAATCAATTGTGCCATCATTCTCAAATTTGCCCTTGACTATCGCATAGTAGTCCTTTTTTATTTTACCTGCAAGTTTACTTGCCGCAAGTTCGTTTTTAGCAATTAACACAAGACCGCTCGTATCCCTGTCAAGCCGATAAACCGCCCTAAAGGCACAGTCGCTTTCCATATAACAGGCGGCAACGTTTGCAAGCGTGTCACCACGGTGATTTCTGCTTTCGTGAACAGGCATAAGCGGCGGCTTGTTTAATACCAAAATATCTTCGTCGTCATATGCGACCTTAACTTTGTCGCAGATGAATTTTTCGGGCATTTTGCCCTTGTTTTTAATCCTTATTTTGAGCACATCACTTGTATGCAAAACCGCAATTGCCTTTGCAAATTCACCGTTTAGGCATATTCCGTTTTCGTCCTGCTTCAGCTTTGTCAAAAGTGAGCTTGATACACCGAAATTTCTTAGAAAATCCCTTATCATCAGCCCGTCTTGCTTTTCTTCAATTTTAAACGTAATTTCTCTCATAAATTTATTATATAACAAAAGGTGATTAATAGCAAATTTAGATTTGAAAACAAAAAATAACCGTTCTACACCAATAGATACGGTTATTCTTTAACTAACTATCTTGGGCTGAGTGTTTATCTGATAAGCCCTTTATTTAAAAACTATAAGAAACAATTATGCCGCCGTCAGACGCATAAAGCGAATTAAGACCCGATGCTTTAAGTATTTCAACATTGCCGAATTTAGCCTTTTCACAGATTTTTGCGGCAACCTGCTTTGCTCTGTCCTCACAGCAGACGTAAGAAATAACAAGCGTTTCGCCGCTTAAATCCTTGCCCTCAAGCTCGTTTGCAATAAGGTTGCTCATCTTCATCATAGCACGGTTGAGCGTGATATCCTGAGCTGCAAGTGAAATGTTGCCTTGAGTTGTTCTTTTGCAAATAAGCTTAACCCTTATTTTTTCAAGCACCTTAGCCGCAAGAGCAAAGAGCCTGCCGTTTGACTTGAGCGCATCCAAGCTTTCAAGGCAGAAATAAAGGCCTGTGTTATTTACTATATAAGACTCAATTTCATTTTGAATATCGTCTGTATTTTTGCCGCTTTCGGCAAGTTCTTTAATTTTTTTAGCAACCAAGGTTTCAAGCCCTGATGTTGCAAGAGAATCAAAAACAACGATTTTTTTATCATCATTAAATTCTTCTTCGTAGAGCATTTTGCCCTGAAGCGCACTGTTATATGTTCCGCTTAACTGATTTGTGATAGTTAAAACAAAAACTGCCTCATAATCGCCCTCATAAGCCTTTTTGAATGCGTCGGGAGCAGGGCAGGCAGACTTTGCATTGCCGCCGTTTGCCTTCATTCTTGCAATGAAATCGTCCTGGTCGAAGTTTTCATCATCAAAAATTCTGTAATCGCCTATCTCAAGAGTTAAAGGAACAATCTCAAAATCATCCCAATTTTTCATATCAGCCGTTAAATCGCAACAGCTGTCAACTACAATTTTGTATTTCATAATTTTATCCCTTATACATACTATTTTGAAATTAATTATAACCTTTTTATATTTGGTAGTCAACCGATAAACGTAAAAATGTCTTTTTAATTTGAATAATAGACTGTAAACGTATAATTTACAATTTAACAATATTACGGTGAGTAATAAAAACGGCACACATTGATTAATGTGTGCCGCTGAATTTATATGTTATTTTTCGATAATTTCTCTTGCTTTTTTGATTTGGTTTTCAATGCTTGATACGCTTGGGCCGCCCTCAACAAGCCTGTCGTTTACGCATTTTTCAAGATTGATTGCTTCGTAAACGCCCTCGTCGAAAATATCACAAACGTTTTTGTATTCCTCAATAGGGAGCGTTTCAAGCGTTAAGCCCTTATCAATGCAAAGCGCAACAAGCTCGCCTGTTGCCTTATAAGCGTCCCTAAACGGCAAGCCCTTGCCAACAAGATAATCTGCGCAGTCGGTCGCATTGATGAAGCCTTTTGCTGCCGCATTTCTCATATTATCCTTAAGCACGGTCATTGTATCAATCATAGGAGTGAAAGCATTAAGGCACATTTTAACCGTATCAACAGCGTCAAAGATTGCCTCCTTATCCTCCTGCATATCCTTGTTATATGCAAGCGCAATGCCTTTCATAACAGTTAAAAGAGCAGTTAAGTCGCCGAATACACGTCCGCTTTTACCTCTTACAAGTTCTGCAATATCGGGGTTTTTCTTTTGCGGCATAATGCTTGAGCCTGTAGAAAAGGCATCATCAAGCTCAACAAATTTGAATTCCCAGCTGCACCACATAATAATTTCTTCGCTGAAACGTGACAGATGAACCATAACAAGCGAAAGTGCAGATGCAAGCTCAATGCAAAAGTCCCTGTCCGATACGCCGTCAAGGCTGTTTGATGATACGCTGTCAAATCCCAAAAGCTCGGCAACCATATTTCTGTCAAGCGGATATGTAGTTCCTGCAAGCGCACCCGAGCCGAGCGGCAAAACGTTCATTCTGCGCTTAACGTCTGAAAGTCTGTCAAGGTCACGCAAAAGCATTGACGCATAAGCCATAAGGTGATGACCGAATGTGATAGGCTGTGCCCTTTGAAGATGGGTGTAACCCGGCATAATAACGCTCTTATTTTCCTCCGCCTTGTTGCAAAGGACCTCGATAAGACCCTTGATTTTTTCGCTGATTTCGTCAATTTCCTTTTTAAGCACCATTCTTATATCAAGCGCTACCTGATCGTTACGTGACCTTGCGGTGTGAAGCCTTTTGCCTGTTTGACCTAAACGTGCCGTAAGTTCACCCTCAACGAATGTATGTATGTCCTCGGCGCCCATATCAATAGCAAGTTTTCCTGATTTGATATCGTCAAGTATGCCGTTTAAGCCGTCAACAATTTTGTCACTCTCGCTTTTGTCAATAATGCCTGTCGCACCGAGCATTGTTGCGTGTGCTATGCTGCCCTTAATATCCTCTTCAAACATTCTTGAATCAAATTTGATTGAAGAATTGAAGTCGTTAGTTTCTTTCGCAAGTTCTTTTTTAAATCTGCCTTTCCAAAGCTGTGCCATAAAGTTTACCTCATTTGTAAAATTAAGGGCGAACAGTGTTCGCCCCTACGAATTTTTTGCTTTTTATATTGTTTATCAATCAGTCGTTAGCTTCTCTTTTTTTATCAAGAAGAGCCTTAACCTTGGTTGAAAGACCAAAGAGGTTAATGAAACCTGCAGAGTCAGCCTGATTGTAAGCACCGCCGTCGTCGCCGAATGAAGCAACATTCTCATCATAAAGAGTATATGGAGATGTTACGCCTGCATTCATAACGTTGCCCTTATAAAGTTTAAGTTTAACATCACCTGTAACTGTTTCCTGAGTCTTATTAACAAATGCGTCAAGTGCCTCACGAAGAGGAGAGAACCACATTCCGTTATATACAAGTTCGCCGTACTTTTGGGCTACAAGCTTTTTGTAGTGTGATGTGTCACGGTCAAGAGTAATCATTTCAAGAAGCTGGTGAGCCTTATAAATGATTGTTCCGCCCGGTGTTTCATATACTCCACGGCTCTTCATACCAACAAGACGGTTTTCGACAATGTCAAGAAGACCGATACCGTTTTTGCCGCCGAGTTCGTTAAGCTTTTCAACAAGCGCAAGCGGACTGAGCTTTTCGCCGTCAACAGCAACAGGTTCGCCTTTTTCAAAATGAATTGTGATATATGTAGGCTCGTCCGGTGCTTTTTCAGGAGCAACTCCGAGTTCAAGGAAGCTGTCGTTAAGATACTGAGGCTCATTTGCCGGGTCCTCAAGGTCAAGACCTTCGTGGCTTAAGTGCCATACGTTTTTATCCTTTGAATAGTTTGTTTCACGGTTTATCTTAAGTGGAATATTATGTGCTTCTGCATATTCAATTTCTTCTTCACGTGATTTGATATCCCACTCACGCCATGGAGCAATGATTTCCATTTCAGGTGCAAGAGCCTTAAGTGCAAGTTCAAATCTTACCTGGTCGTTGCCCTTACCAGTGCAGCCGTGACAAATAGCGTCTGCGCCTTCTTTGATTGCGATTTCAGCAAGACCCTTTGCAATGCAAGGACGTGCGTGCGATGTACCGAGAAGATACTCCTCATAAACAGCGCCTGCTTTTACGCAAGGGAAGATGTAATTTTTAACATAATCCTCTTTAAGGTCAAGAATATAAAGCTTTGATGCGCCGGTTGCGATAGCCTTTTCCTCAAGACCATCAAGTTCTGTACCCTGTCCTACGTCGCCGGAAACAGCGATAACCTCGCAGTTGTTGTAGTTTTCCTTGAGCCAAGGAATGATAATTGATGTGTCAAGTCCGCCTGAATAAGCGAGAACTACTTTTTTAATATCCTTTTTGTTCATTGTTATATATCTCCTTTGGGAATTTTTACTTGTTGACTACATTATAGTAACCTTAAATGAATAATGCAAGCGATTTTATAAAGTTTGTATAATTATTCATAAAACCTGTAAATATTTGCCACTGTTTTGTATAAAATTACAACAAAATGCACTAAATATCCCAAAATATATAATGTATTAAAATGTATATTATGTATATTATTGCATTATTATGCATAAAATCATTTGAATAATTACGCTTTTTGTTTTTCAGCAGTCAAAATGAAAGAAAGCCGAAGCGCCCAAGCGCCTCGGCTTTCCCCTCTCTGTCATTACAAACTATGGAGGACCAAGAGTTTGAAATGGTGCGGTCCATTTCAAATCAACCATATTATAGTGCAATTTGCATAATATGTCAAGCACTTTGTTAAAATGTTTTGATATATGTTATATAAAAACAGAAATTCTGTCGCATTTTGCGGTCTGTGCCAAAAAGAGAAAATATTTGTACTATGCGGTAAATTTGTGTTGACTTAGAACGAATGTTTGTATAATATCGAATACAAAGGCTTGTCCCTTTTGCCACTCAAGTTGCGGCTTCACCCACCGTGCTTAAACGGGAGGTCTTTAAATAATTTTCAGTAAAGGCAGGTTGATTTGTGATGGATATTGACGAACTCGCTAAGGAATACGATAAGCAGTATAAAGTGCTTTGCGCCAAGGTTGACGGATTAAAGCCGCTTTTAAGTGTTTATCGTGGTGAGGATTTGTTTAAGCTGAGAAGAAAGATGAGAATATATTACGATATGGCATGTGAATGCAGAAAGGTATACTTTATGCTGAGCGACTATTATGGGGAGGAAGAAATATGAGTGGATTTTTTGAGGAATTTATGGGCTCGTATAATCCGTTTGACAGTGCCGGATATGACGAGCAGGTGATAATGCGCAATTCTCTTTTTGCCGTTGTTCCGAAAATTGCTAAAAACGAGCTTACTCAAATGCAACGTATTTGTTTTGAAATGTTTTATTTTGAAAAGAAAAATCAAAAACAGATTGCCGCAGTTCTCCACATTTCGCAGCCCTCTGTGTGCAGACATTTGAAAAGCGCAAAAATGATTATTGAAAAAATCGGAGGCTACTGTATTCTCAGTATCAAAAAGACAAATGAACAGTGGGAAAAATTACAATAAACGCACAAATGAAGCGATACCGACAGCACCGCTTCTATGTGAACGACTGATACGGCTAAGGCTGTTTTAAAGATGCTTTGCACCACCTAAGCTAACAGCCGAAAAGCGAAAAATAAAAGTCCCAATAGCACATTTCGGTGCTTTTGGGACTTTGTTTTTTATTCATACCGCACCTATTTATACTATGTGCGTTGCATCTTTTTGTGAGCGGTTTAGGCGATTATAAATGCAATAATAAGCATAATCAAATATATTGCCGGTTGGTGCAAAATATATACCCAAAGGCTGTTTTTTCCGACAAAGCATAAAAATTTGCTTCTTTGCTTATACATGCCTTTTGGGAATTTTTCTTCCTTTGCAAGTTCTCCGATAAATGCACCGAAAAGAAATACGAACAGCCAAGGAATAATTGAAAAATAGTCAGCGCTTTTAAAATTATTTGAATAAATGCCGATAGGCGCTAAAAAATCGTATTGATATAAAGCGTCAGGCAATTTGATTAAACCGAAAAGCATAGTTCTTGTGTTTATTCCGTAGGTAAACGCAAATAAAACAAGCGAAACGGTTGCGCCGATTTTGTAGTTGATTTTGTTAATGAGCGGCATTAATATTCCTGTTATAATCATTGAGCAACCGAGGCAGTGAAGTATGCCAAAATAAATTTCGCTCCCCTCAAAGCCGAAAAGCGGCATAATTACAGCGGTGAAAAGCGTAATTATAAGTCCGGCGCCAAGCACTATAAAGCCACGTTTTATCGTATTTCTTGAAAGTCTTGAACATATTCCCGAAATAATAATAAATACAGCCCAAAACATTGGTTGAACGGTGCAAAGCGCATCAAATACTTTGTAGCCCCAGCTAAAACCCAAAACGTCGCCGACATCAAGAAATGTATGGTGCAAAATCATACATAAAATTGCAAAGCCTCTCAGCTCGTCAAGCATATAGATTCTTTTTCTTTTTGATTGTTCTGCCATATTTTTCTCCAAAAATTTATTAACAAGATTATAACATAAATTATTTGTGTTGTATACACCGAAATTATGTGATATAATGTTTAAGATTTTAAGGAAATATTTTAAACTGTCTTATTTATAAAGAGGTGTATTGTTTATGAAGGAATTTCACGGTGAATATAAGGGCGAAGTTCTTGCGACGGTTAATTCAACAAATACGGCGGCTGCCGTAGGCTCCGGCTCCCTTCCTGTTTTCGCAACTCCGATGATGCTTGCGCTTATGGAGGAGGCAACCTGCGAGGCGGCTTCTGCTATCCTTGATGACGGCGAGACTACGGTCGGTATAAAGGTGGAGATTACTCATGATAAGGCAAGCGCTATGGGTGCAACTGTTTCGGCAAGTGCAAAGCTTGAGGCGGTTGACGGCAGACGTCTTGTTTTCTCTGTCAGCGCTAAGGACGATAACGGCAATATAATAGGCAAAGGCACAATTGAAAGATTTGTTGTTAATTGTGATAAATTTATGAAAAAGGTAAATGGCTAATGAGATATAAGACGGTAATTTTTGATTTTGACGGTACGATTTGCGATACGGGTGAGGGTATACTCAAAAGCGCAAAGTTTGCACTTGATTATTATAATATCGAAGCTCCCGATTATACCGAGCTTACTTATTTTATCGGGCCTCCGCTTCTTGTGACTTTTCAGGAAAAGTTTGGCGTTGATGCGGCAATGGCTGATAAACTTGTTAAAAAATACAGAGAGCGTTATACAAATAAAGGGCTTCTTGAAAGCAAACTTTATGACGGAATTAAGGAACTTCTTGCAAAGCTCAAAGCGGAAAATATAAAGCTTGGTATCGCTTCTTCAAAGCCGCAGGATTATATTGAGGCTTTGCTTGACCATTACGGTGTTAAATCATATTTTGACGTTATTTGCGGTGTAACATTTTCTGCCGACTGCGAGTCAAAGGCAAATATTATTTCCCGTTGCTTAAAGGAACTTGATACTTCGGGTAATGAGTCAATAATGGTAGGCGATAAGAAATATGATATCGAAGGCGCAAAGGCTAATATGATTGACAGCGTAGGAGTTTTGTGGGGCTATGGCAATCGTGTTGAATTTGCAGGTGCAGGCGCTAAGTTTGTGGCTGAAAAAATTGATGATATTTTTTCAATCGCACTCGGATATTTTGAGCAAACGCAGGAGGTGCAGGGCATCTTCAGCGGAAGAATTATTGATGTTCATAATGATAAAGTTATGCTTGTTGACGGCGATATCGCTGACAGAGAGGTTGTTGACCATCCGGGCGGCGTCGGCATTATCGGTTTGACAGACGAAAACGAAATACTCCTTGTAAGGCAGTTTAGATATCCGTATAAGGAAACTATTTATGAAATTCCTGCCGGCAAGCTTGAAAAGGGTGAGGACCCTCGCCAAGCAGGCATCAGGGAATTTTCTGAGGAATGCGGCGCAAAGGCGGAGGTGTTTGAATCACTCGGCGAGATTTATCCGTCACCGGGCTATTGCGGCGAAATAATCAGATTGTTTTACGCTAAGGGCATTTCCTACGGTGAACAGCATCTTGATGACGATGAATTTTTGGATGTAATCAAAATGCCGATTAAAGAGGTTGTAACTAAGATTATGACCAATGAAATTAAGGACGCAAAAACTATTGCGGCAGTATTTAAATTAAAGGAATTAATGAATTTATGAGTGCATATTTAGATAATTCTGCAACAACTAAACCGTGCGACGAATGTGTCAGCGCCGTTATGAATATGCTGACGGATAATTTCGGCAATCCCTCAAGTTTGCATAATTTGGGAATTAATGCTATGAAGGAAATTATTCTTGCAAGGGGCGCAATTGCCGATTCGCTTGGTGTTGATAAGGATGAAATTATATTCACATCAGGTGCGACTGAGGCTAACAATATGGCTTTGTTTGGTGCGGCTAAGGCGAAAAAGCGTCTCGGTAACAGAATAGTTACCACGGCGATTGAGCATGAAAGCGTTTTGGAGTCTGCTAAAGAACTTGAAAAGCAAGGCTTTGAGGTTGTATTTCTTAAACCCGATATCCACGGCAATATCAGCGAGGAGCAGCTTTTTGAAGCGGTAAATAAAGATACAATACTTGTGTCAATGATGTATATTAATAATGAAGTCGGTACGGTTATGCCTGTTAAATCTGTTGCCAAGGCAGTTAAAAGAGCAGGCGCTCCGGCGCTTATTCATATTGATTGCGTTCAGGCATACGGCAAGGTTAATATCAACCCTAAAAAGCTTGGGGCTGACCTTGTTTCAATCACCGCTCATAAAATTCACGGCCCCAAAGGTGTCGGAGCATTGTATGTTAATAAAAACGCTAATTTGACTGACCAAAATTTTGCCCGTACCTTTGGCGGAGAACAGGAAAAAAGGTTGAGGCCGGGTACAGAGTGTTCACCTCTTATCGCAGGTTTCGGTGCGGCAGTAAGGGCGTTGCCTAATGCCAATGAGCAAAAGAAAAAGATTAAAGAGCTTAACCTTTATGCAAGAGAAAAGCTTTCAAAAATAGACGGTATTGTGTTTAATAATGATGAAAATACTTCGCCCTATATTTTGAATGTCTATGTTCCCACTTTTATGAGAAGTCAGACTGTTTTGCAGGAACTTTCGGCTAATTATAACGTCTTTGTCAGTAACGGCTCCGCTTGCGCTAAGGGCAAGAAAAGTCACGTGCTTACCGCAATGGGTTTGCCTAACGAGATTATAGATAAGAGTATAAGAATAAGCTTCTCAAGATTTAATACGAAAGAGGATGTTGACTTGCTTGCTTCTTCTCTTGATGAACTTGTTAAAACCCACCCAATAAAATAAAATGAAGAAACGGAATATATAATGAAAGAAATAATACTTGTTAAAAACGGCGAGCTTGCGCTTAAAGGGCTTAACCGTTCAAGCTTTGAGGATAAGCTTGTAAAAAATATTAAGCATAAAATTTCAGACCTCGGCGATTTTGAATTTACAAAAAGTCAGTCAACTATTATGGTTGAACCGCTTGATGATGATATCGACCTTGATGAGGCGGCTGAAAGAATTTCACGTGTTTTCGGCATTGCCGCTTTTTCACGTGCGTGCGAATGTGAAAAGGATTTTGAAGATATCAAGATTAAGGCTTGCGAATATCTTTTTGACGAGTTAAGCGAGGCTAAAACCTTTAAGGTTGAGGCAAAGCGCTCGGATAAAAAATTTCCTATGAAATCGCCTGAAATCAGTAGGGAACTCGGCGGTTATATTCTTTCAAAATTTAATAATTTAAAGGTAGATGTTCATAATCCCGATATCATCGTGACTGTTGAGGTTAGGGAAAAATATGCCTTTGTAAGAGGAAATAATATTAAAGGCGCAGGCGGTATGCCGACAGGCACTAACGGCAGGGCGGCCGTGCTTATCAGCGGCGGTATTGATTCTCCCGTTGCGGCTTATATGATGGCTAAAAGGGGTATTGAACTTTGCGCCGTTCACTTCGCCTCTCCGCCTTACACTTCGGAGCTTGCCGAAATGAAAGTTATGGATTTGCTTAAAAAGGTTGCTCGCTATTCCGGCGTGATTACAACTTATGTTGTCCCTTTTACCGAGCTTCAGGAGTCTATCAGGGATTATTGCCCTGAGGAGTATTTCACAATCATTATGCGCCGCCTTATGATGAAGCTTTCGCAAAAAGTTGCCGAAATGCAAAATTGCACCGCCCTTATCACAGGTGAAAGCGTAGGTCAGGTTGCAAGCCAAACTATGTATGCTCTTGCATGTACCGATTGCGCCGCTTCTATGCCTGTTTTCAGGCCTTGTATCGGTATGGATAAGGAGGAAATTATTGCAATTTCCCGCAAAATCGATACGTTCGATATCTCTATTCAGCCTTATGAGGATTGCTGTACGGTGTTCACTCCTAAGCACCCTAAAACAAGGCCGCACCTTGACGACGTAATTAAAGCAGAACAAAAAATTCCTGACCTTGACTCTATGCTTCAAAAAGCGCTTAATGATGTCAAGAAGGTTATTATTAAATAAGTATGGATAATAAAGATTTTGAAAAAAACAGTATTGACGATATTTTAAAGGAATTTCAGGCTAAAAAGGACAGCAGGGAAAAAAGCGATTATGTTCCCGTGAATGTTGAGCCGCCTAAGCCACGTGCTGATTTTGCAAAAGCCGAAAGCGAAGAGCCAAAGCCTGATAAAGAAGTCAATAAGCCTAAAATTGAACTTAAAAAAATAGATTTTTCACCTCTTAAAAGTGATAAGGCAAAAGGCGTATATAAATACCTTATTATAATAGTATTAATTATAGCAGTCTTTTTTGCCGCCGTTTTCGGCATTGGCAATATGATTAAATCGTCTAAAACTTCTTATATCAAAAAGTATGAGAAAAAGTATACTGACGTGTCGTTCCCTGACGGTATTGAGGAAAAATATTGCGAGCTTTACGGCAAAAATCCAAATACCTGCGGCTATTTAAAAATTGACGATATTGACCTTTCCTCCCCTGTGCTTAAAAAGGCGGACGGTAAAGGTACACCTTATCTTGAAAAATCGGCTAAGGGTGCAAGGGTGGATAATTTTGTTGTTTATCTTAACGACGACAGCCTTGAAAAATATTATTCAAGCGTTGATTCTTATAATAATTCGGCTTCGGGCTTTATCTCGTTTTCCGATTTAAAAACGGATTATAACTTTAAGGTTATCGGTGCTTTTTATACCAATACCAAGGCAAGCGACGATAACGGCTATGTGTTCCCTTATAATGTTACGGAGCAAATGGAGCCGTCAAGCGCACTTGAGTTTTATACTATGCTTCATTATCGCTTTTTGTATGATACCGGTGCTTCGCCGATAAGAAGCGATAAACTTATCACAATTTCCTGCCCGACTTCTTACCATAAGGATTTTAGGTTTGTTGTAGTCGGCGTTGCAAGGGATGATGACAAAAAGCTTACCGCATCCCCTAAAAAGCTTATCCGCTATCCTCAGGTTATTTGCGATGAAAAGGGAATCAGAAATCACTTTGCCTCGGCTAAGCCGTGGTATCCCCAAATCGTTATAACCGCAAAAAAAGATAACACAACCACAACTAAGATTATTGACACAAAATAAGTGGCGGGTGACCGCTGCTTATTTTTTTATTTTCTGTAATTTTTTGTTACAATATGCAAAAAAATATTAAAATTTTGTAAATTATTTTTGTTTAAAATCTATGCAGTCCTATTGACATAATAATTCTTAAATGTTATAATGTACTCAAATAATTAGGCTAATAGGGGTAACTATACCCTATTGGC